>Ga0247843_1000075_pt1 | contig 210854 bp, 177 predicted proteins | sample LaCruzMarch2017__FD_192420 | JGI IMG/M metagenome (GOLD analysis project Ga0247843, IMG submission 192420) | Freshwater microbial communities from meromictic Lake La Cruz, Castile-La Mancha, Spain - LaCruzMarch2017_8m | ecosystem: Environmental > Aquatic > Freshwater > Lake | place: Spain...
AGGGGCTCAGATGCATTCTGGCTAACCTTGGAGCCATTTTTCGCGCGAACGCCAGCCAGCGGTCAGTTTACGGGCTGAGCGGCGAAAAGCCCGAAGATCTGCAACAGTCTGGAAGCGCTTCCGCTACAGCCGCTCGCGGATTTTCCGGATCGCCCAAGCGGCATGTTCCGCAATGAGGGGATCCGGATCCGCCGCAGCGTTTTCCAAAGCGGGCAGATCCGCAGCCTCTCCGACATTCCCGAGCGCCACGCAAACGTTGCGGAGAAATCCGGATCGTTTCGTGCGGCGCACCGGGGATTTGCGGAAGAGCGCCCGAAATCCGTCCTCGTCGAGAGCAAGGAAGTCGCGCAGATCCCAACCGGTGACGTGCTCGCGCACGGCGAAGGCGGCTTCCTGGGAAGCTTGGGCGAAGCGGTTCCAGGGACAGGCCGAAAGGCAATCGTCACAACCGTAAATGCGATCGCCCATGGCCTCCCGGAATTCCTCGGGGATCGGGCCGCGATGCTCGATGGTCAGGTAGGAAATACAGCGCCGGGAATCGAGTTGGTGCGGCGCGGTGATCGCCTGGGTCGGACAAGCGGTGATGCAGCGGGTGCATTTCCCGCAGTGATCGGTGCTGGGTGGGTCGGGCGGAAGCTCCAGAGTGGTGAGGATTTCCGAGAGGAAGAACCAGGTGCCGAGCCGCCGGTGAATCTGCACGGTGCTCTTTCCATTCCAACCCAGCCCGGCTTCACTGGCGAAGTCGCGTTCCAGGATCGGCCCCGTATCGACATAGGGACGTTGACTCCCGCCGAGCCCGGTGAGGACTTCATTGAAACGCTTGAGCCGCTTTTCGATGACGTCGTGGTAGTCATCGCCCCAGGCATAGCGCGCGAACCTTCCCCGTGCGGCGGGCTGGCCTTCCACGAAGTAGTTGGTCCCCAGGACAATGATCGAACGGGCTCCAGGAAGCACTTGTTGGGGATCCACGCGTCGCTCCGGATTGCGAGCGAGCCATTCCATGGTGGCGTGACGGCCTTGGGCGAGCCAGGCGAGGAATTCCTCCGCATGACGGGCCCGCGAGGCCGGAGCGATCCGGCAATCGTCAAACCCGAGCGCGGCGGCCTCGGCGGCGACCGCCTGGCGCAGGGTTGCTGGGGTCGAGATCATGCGACGCTTTTGGCGATCTCGGCGGCGATCGTCTTCGGCCGACGGCGGCTGGCCACGACGCGGAGATGGGCGGTTTCCTGGTAGATCGGATCGCGCTCGGTCAGCATGCGGCGGACGGTGCCCTCGGGGTCGGGGTTGCGCAGGAGCGGTCGGTGGCTCTCACGGCGGACGCGATTCCAAACGATCTCTGGGGAGACCGCCAACCAGACGCACAACCCACCGTCGCGGATCGCTTCACGGTTCTCCGGACGCAGGACGATGCCCCCGCCGGTGGAGATGACCTGTCGATCACCCTGGAGCACTTCCTGGAGCGCGGCGGATTCCCGGTCCCGGAAACCGGGTTCCCCTTCGCTCGCGAAAATCTCTGGGATGGTCCGGCCCGCTGCGGCTTCGATCTGTGCATCGGTATCCACAAACGTGAAGTCGAGTGCGCTGGCGAGGAGACGCCCGACGGTTGTTTTGCCGGCTCCCATGAAGCCGATGAGGATGACGTTCATTGCACTTCTCTGTAGCGGAACGGCTTCCCGTTCCGACACGCTTGGCGCTTGCCAAGCGACCCCGCTCCTCCGACCATACCGGTCCCACCGCCCACGACAACCGAAAGCGTTTCTTCCTGACTATGCAGACCGTGATCCTGCCGACCGACACCACCGATCTCACCCGGCAAGCCGTCGCCCAAGCGGTGGAACTCCTGCGCGCCGGAGGAATCGTGGCGCTCCCCACCGAAACGGTCTACGGCCTCGCCGCGGATGCCCTCAATCCGGAGGCGGTCGCCAAGGTCTTCGGGACCAAGGAGCGACCGCTCTTCGATCCCCTCATCGTCCACATTGGCCGTGCCGATTACCTGGAAAGCGTCGCGGTGATCCCCGAGGAAATCCGCAAGGACATCAACCGGCTCACCCAGGAATTCTGGCCGGGACCGTTGACGTTGATTCTGCCGAAGCAGCCCTGCGTTCCAGACATCGTGACTGCGGGCTTGCCGACGGTGGCAGTCCGAGTCAGCGCCCATCCCGTCTTCACCCGGGTCGTGCGGAGCCTGGAACGCCCCATCGCCGCGCCCAGTGCGAATCGCTTCGGCCGGATCAGCCCCACCTCGGCCACGGCGGTCTTGGAGGAACTCAAGGGACTGATCCCGTTGATCATCGACGGCGGAGCCTGTTCGTTCGGATTGGAATCGACCATCGTCCGGGTGGAGCCCGCGCCGGAAGGCAAGACGCGGCCCCTCTTCCACATCTTGCGGCCGGGGCCGATCACTGCGGAGCAACTCAAGGAATTTGGCAAGGTGGTCAAAGCCCGGCCCACCGCCGCATCAGAAAGCGCTCCCGAAGCGCCGGGGATGCTCTCCAGCCATTACGCGCCGACGACCCCCCTGCGACTCGTGGAAAAGCCGGAAGACTTCCGTCCAGAGCCCGGGAAGCGTTACGCGCTCCTCAGTTACCGGGGCGATGCCAAGGACGGATTTCTCGATCTGCACGACTGGGCGGAAGTCGTCGTCCTCAGCCCGGGAGCGGGCAAACTGCCGGAGGCGGGAGTGCGTTTCTTCTACACCCTGCGGCAACTCGACCGGCTTGGCGTCGACGAGATCATCGCAGAGCCGGTCACCGAAGTGGGCTTAGGAGTGGCCATCATGGATCGCTTGCGACGAGCTTCGGTCCGCAGCAACGGCCGGGTCAACGCTTGAACTGCGGAGTCCCGAATCCAGGGCGTCGCCGAGAATTACGGCACCCCGCTCACTTCAGCCATGCGGCGGGCAATAAAATCGCGTTCCGCAGGCAGGGAGGCGAGGTCTCCGGCTTGGCGGAAGTGAATGAGTGCGACGCGGTGATCACCGAGCTCTGCGGCGAAGGTGCCGCGGATGACGTGGAAGAGATGATAGGACTCGAGCTTGCTGCGGTCGGAGATGGCATCGAGCGCATCCATCCCTGCCTGCGGGCCATGCACCCGGGCGACGGCCACCGCTCGATTCATGGCGGCGATGGGCGATGACTTGAGCGTGAGGAGTTGATCATAGAGCGCGAGGATGCGTGGCCAGTTCGTGCTGGCGTCATCGGACGCGGTGCTGTGGCAAGCGGCGATGCCGGCTTCGAGGTGATACTCGCTGATGGCGGTGCCCTGCGCAGCGCGGCCGAGGCACAGGATGCCGCGCCGGATCATGGATTGATCCCAGACGGCGCGGTTTTGCTCGTGGAGGCGCAGGAGATTGCCCCCGTCATCGGTGCGGGCGCGGAGTCGCGCGGCATTGAAGAGCATGAGGGCGAGCAGGGCGAAGACGCGCGGCTCCTGGGTGGCAGGATGCCCGGTGATCAGGGTGACGAGGCGGATGGCTTCGTGGCAGAGGTCTTCGCGCACGAGCCGGTCGCCAGTGCTGGCTTTGTAGCCTTCATTGAAGAGCAAATAGAGCGTGCCGAGGACGGCATCGAGCCGTGCAGGCAGGTCGGCGGGTTCGGGCACGGCGAATGGCAGGGCGAGTTCGCGAATGAGCAGGCGAGCGCGGACAAGTCGCTTAGCAATGGCGGACTCGCTGGTGAGAAAGGCGGCGGCGATCTCCGCCGGGCCCAGGCCGCAGAGGGTGCGGAGCGCGAGCGCCGTCTGGGCTTCAATGGAGAGCTGCGGATGAAAGCAGACGAACATCATGCGCAGGGTGTCGTCGGCGAAGGTGTCGTGCGTCTCGTTCACTGGGGTGGAGAGCCACCGCTCATGTTCGGCGGCGATGCTCTCCTGCCTTGTGTTCCATCGCTGCTCACGACGCAGATGATCGAGCGCCAGGTTCTTGGCGGCTTGAGTGAGCCAGGCAGCGGGATTGTCCGGCACGCCGCGATAAGGCCAGGTTTGCAGAGCGCGGACGAGTGCTTCCTGAACGACGTCTTCAGCGAGCTGCAACTGATGCGTGCCCAGATGCGCGGTGAGCGTGGCAACGAGACGTGCACCTTCCTGGCGGAAGAAGTTCTCAGCGACTTGGGTGCTTCGCGGGCTATCGGCTGGAGAAGTATCACTCATGTCGTTCGCGCAGCGCTGCCCAGCCTGGAATCAGGTCATGGACCATACCCCTCAGGGGTCAGCACTCCCGCTCCGGAGCCGGAATGATGGGAAGAGCTTCCACTTCGGGAATCGGAACGGGAAGCCGTTCCGCTACGGATGATGACAAGCCTCGTAGCGGAATCGCTTCCGCTTCTGCGGTGATGATCGTCGGAATCATGTCCTGGACTCAGCAGACTGGCTCTTTGATCTCGGCTTCAACCAGCTTCGCCAGAAGGTTCAATGATTCCTGCCAACCCATGTAGCAGGCTTCGGCCGGAATGACGCCGGGCACGCCTTCCTGGGTGATATTCACTTCCGTGCCACAGAACACCTCTTTGAGAAGGATGGTCACCGTCATCACGCCAGGGAGGTTCGGGTCATCGAACACATCGGTGTAGCGCACCTTTTCGTTCGGAATGAGTTCGAGATACTCACCACCAAAAGACATGCTGCTTTGAGTGGTGAAGTTGGTAAAGGACATCTTGAAGATGCCTCCGACTTTGGCATCCATGTGGTGGATGGTGGCGGTGAAGCCGTTCGGCGGCAGCCACTTGCTCATAGCGGCAGGATCGATGAAGGCGCGATAGACGCGCTCCGCTGGGGCACGCAAGACGCGGTGAAGTTTGATGGTGTTCGTGGTCATGGCGATGAATGCGCTAGGAGTTGGACTGCTGGTTTACCTCCGCCATCGGGCGGCAGAGGTCAGCGATGGGGCGAACTTCGATCGTGGCTCCGTGATCAAGAATCGGACAAGCACGCGCGATGAGCAGAGCTTCGTCCATCGTGTCCACACTGAGCAGAAAGTAGCCCGCGATGGCTTCCTTGGATTCGGTGAACACACCATCCGTCACGGCAGCGCCGTTGCTTCCGGAGACGAGCTTGCCTTCCTCCATGAGCGGCTCCGCACCACGAAGGATGCCGCGGGTGTTGAGGTCTTCGACCCAGGCGTAAAAGTCGGTCATGACACGCTGGAGTTCACTCGGAGACATACCGTGATTCCAATGCGTGCCTCGAATGAAGAGCAGATGCTCGTTGGTGGGCTGTTGGGGATTCATCGCTTGTTCGGCTAGCGTGTTAAATTCGGCTTCATCGCGAGGTGGCGAAGATGGCTACTTGGCGGGGGCAACGATCTTCCCAAGATCAGCCAGACCTTTCTCAAACTCTGGGCCGCACATCGATTCGCAGTCCATGAAGAGGCTGAAAAGCTTTCCCATGAAATTGTTTTCCCCATACATGGCCCAAGTGACGACGGTCTTGTCGCCCTCGGGTTGGAAGGTGAAGTCCACGGTGCTCACGCCTTCCATGGGCTTCTTCCAGTCCATGCGCTGACGCACGAGTTCGCCGGGCTTGCTCTCCGTGATCGTGGCCATGCCTTCGCCCACCGTGTCGCCCTTCCAGGATGCGATCGCGCCCACGCCTGAGTCCGCGCCGCTGTAGATCGTCTTCGAGGTCGGGTCCATCTTGTCCCAGGGATTCCAGGCCGCGAACTTCTTGTGGTCGTTCACCTGCTCAAACAAAACCTGGGGTGTGGCGGCGATGGTGGCGCTGCGCTCCACACGGAAGGATGAAGGCTGCAAGGCAGCCGCAATGAGGACGATGGCGATGATGGCGATGAGGGCGACGAGGCCGAGGAGGATCTTCTTGATCATGGGATTCATAGGATTGGAGATTCGATGTCACGAACCGACGAAGCATCGGCTCAAAGGAACGACGAACGAGTTGCCGAGCCGAGGACAATAAAGCCAAAGATTTCTGAGAAACAGATAGATCGCTTTTTATCGGCCCCACCAGGCACGCGTGGTCTTTGAATTGCCGCGCTTACGCGGTGTCCCGCCAGTGAACGAAAAAGTCGACAATTTGTTCGAGGTGGTGATTCCTTACTTGAAGATCGCTCATGACTACGACTTGCAGCTGGCCATCGAAGCACACGCGGCGGTCCGCTTTCGGACCCGGTGAGCGGTGTTTCCCGAAGGCTACTTTCCGCGAACTTACGAGAACCTGAGGGGGAGTGAGCTGCTGGAAGAATATCTCGATCATCACCCACAAGGAGAGAATGTGCGCCTGGACCGTGAGACACACTCCTTACGGGTGCCGGAGCCATGGAGTTGGAAGAAGGCGTGGAAGGATCTGAGGAAGCGTGCCGGGTTTTGAAGGCAGTTTACTGATCGGTGATTTGCCGGTGGTGCCAGCAACAGGCCGCCCCGGGGAAGGAGCAGCCGCGTTTCCAGAACAACTTCTTCGCGGAACGTCAGCAACGTGGTCAAGAGTTCGCGCAAGTGCTCCTTCTCTAACGAATCGCCTACGGCGGCTCTCGGAGACGGAGCGTTCGGGACCTACAGCGGTATAAATTGAAGGGTCGTACGAGGTCTCCCAGGACAATGAAGCGCGCACTTGTCCATGCAAGGACGCAGCCTGCGGGTGTTGGAGAGATTTCTCTGCGAAGTTTGAGAACTCATTACCTTCCAGTCGATGATTGCGTTCCCCGGGAATTCTTTATCAGGCCAAGCCTATTCCATTGTCATTATCCTCGTTTTGTTGTTCGACCGATGACGCACCACCCATTCCTTCAAAGCGACGCGCAGCCAACCACTGTAGGCGCTTCGCCTGAGTCAGCAAGACACGCCTGAGCCCTCCCTGCACCTGACGTTCGGAAATTACCTGCGCGAGGCGGGATATGATTAGAGCTCGCCGAGCGAGCCGGAAATCCGGGTGCGACCGAAGTCCAAAAACCCGATCCGAAACGATTCGATCACGAAACGAGGGCGGAGCGGGTACGGTAAGCTCGCCAGCCGGCGGATCCTTCTCATTGAGAATGGCGTTAAATTTTGAATCTTTGACAGCTTGCTCGGTAATGTGACGTTCGAGGGCATCCAAATACCTGCGTGCCTCCTCATTTTTGCTTTCCGTCTTCTGAAATTGAGGCAAAGGCCAAGCCTCGATTTCATACACCTCAAATGGATCAAGGACCGACATGGCCACCGCATCGGTTCTCTGATTCGTCAAATGGCGTCGAATCCGGGTCCGCAGCATCTCATTGGTTTGACCGACATAGATCGGCTCTCCGTCGTAGTCAAAAAACGCATAGACGCCCCAGCGGTAGTTGCCGATCTTCTGTGTTCCTCCAAGCGGAAATGACGTGTCCAAGAAACGCGCCAAGTTCTCACGCAGGTCTTTTGTTTCAAAGGGAGGGGCTTTAACAGAGTCCGGATTCTCCTTCGGCATTTCGTGTCGAGTTTTAGGTTGTGGGATTTGCCTCAGCTCGCCATCATTCTGGGCCGGGCGCTGGCGACGTCGCTCGCCTTACCAACGTGTGATGCTCGGCAGATTGGAATGAAAAGGTGATCGACCAGATGTTTCACGACGGGGACGACGACGGCGTCTCCCATCGCGTTATAGGACTCGTTGTAGGAACTCGAAAGCTTGTAGTTGCGGGGAGCGCCCATGAGAAGTGCTGCTTCAAGGGGGGTTATGAGGCGGGCGGCCCAGATGCCTTTGTCGTGGAGAAGGAGGAACTGTCGACTGCTGCCGCCTTCGGCGGTGCGAAGACAGCCGGATATGTCGTCGAAGCGAAGTTCGAGGACTTGCTTGCCATGGCGGGTGCGGCGGTAGCCAGGGAAGGCGGCGCGATAGTTTCGTGGCAGTCTGTCGATTAATTCGCGGTGGCTGGGGGCGATGATGGAAAGGAGAGCTTGGGTTCTGGCTTCTTCGAAAACTGGTGCGTCCCAGTCAATCAATTCACTCAGGGAGTTGGCGCACTTCTTTGGGCGTGGCATGGACCAGAAAGTAATATCGTCCAAGGAGTCGATCGCTTTGCCGACGGGCGTGGGGTGGAGCCAGTTGGGGCCGTTGTCTTCGAGGTGGGAGGTGTCGAGGCAATTCTGTGCGGCGACGACAAAGACGCGGGGACGGGACTGGGGAACCCAGTGGCGCGCATCAAGAAGCATGGGGCCGACTTTGTAGTTGCGCTCTCGGAGGGCTTGATAGAGCATCCGGAAATCCTCGCCACCATTTGCGGAAAGCAGGCCGACGACATTTTCGAGGGCGATGACGGCTGGCTTCACTGGCATTTCGTCAACCACGCGAAGCCATTGCCAAAAGAGTCCACTGCGGGACGCGGCAAGGCCGCCCATTTTTCCGGCAAGGGACAAATCCTGACAAGGGAAACTGGCCCAAACGATCTCACCCTTCGGGATTTCATAGCCACGGACGTGTTCCACGGAGCCGAGGCGGAAATGATCTTCACCGTGATTGGCGATGTAAATCGCCGCTTTTTTCGGGCAAATGTCGTTCGACCACACTGGCTCGCAGGCATGCTTCGCCCCTTGCGTCACCAGCCCACTGCCGGCGAAGAAATCAACGAAGTTTGGTGCATGTGAGATCATTGGTTCATGTGAACAGTTTTTGGACCTCTTGTCAAATGGGGATTTTGGGGCGATCGATACAAACAATTGTTCCGGTGCGGCAGATTCCCTTACGGTGGCAATTCGTAGGAAAGCTTCATCCGTTTTTCACGAATTCAACCACCCTGGCGGTTTGGGTTCGCTGCCCACGTCGATTACACGATCAGCACCGTGCACCGGCTAATTGAATTTACTCTTCCGCCCGCTTCACGAGTCACGGGTCGGCGTGAAAAAGGGGTGGAACGGCCCGTTCCCGTCAGTCGATGCGGTAGCTAAACAGATCCCCGTTCTCCAGATGGAACCGCAGGCGAATGGGCATGCCGGTCGGGAGCGTCGCCGCGTGCTTCCATTGGACAGTCAGCTTCACGGAGTCCTGATTTTCGATGACGGAAGATTCGGGCTCGTAGTTTTCGATTGCTGTTCCGGCGGCGTTCAGCACTTCCACCAAGAGCCGGCCGTTCCTGACGTCGGCATTGACGTGGAGGTTGCTTCCTTCCGGGATGAACTCGTGCGTTTCGATCGTCCCTCGCGTCTCTTTGGCCCGCAAGGACGCCAGACCGTCGATTCGCCAGGCCGCGCGGGCGATCGATTGCTCTTTTTCGGGCACCAAGCCCCCGTGCGGCGTGGTGGACGCCGTGTAGTAGATCCACATCTCATCGCCGACGATGACCGGGGCGTTGCAGAGGCCGAAGATGCTCCCGGCATCGTAAGGATGCGGCCCCAGTGGGATGACCGGACTGCGGTCGGAGCAGCGGTGCCAATGGCGGCCGTCGCGGCTTTGCACCAGCTGCACATCGATGATTCCCGTGGCGGACCTTTTGACGCCATCGACCTCGTCGTTGCCAAAGAGGGCTGAGGGAGGTTCGACCCGGCGGAAATGGGTGGCGAAGCCGAGCCACTGTCCGCCATAGGGGAACGCGGATAGGTTGTAGAACTCGGAGTAAGTCCCCCCCTTCAGTTTTTGGGCCGCCTGGTTGTCCAGTTCATCCGCGACCACGACTGGATGAGGTTCGGACCAGTGCTTCAGATCCTTGCTCACGGACAGAAAAACCTGGCGAATGCCCACCACCCGCGGATCGCCCTGCCGTTTGTGGAAGGCCAGGTATTCACCGGTTACCGGGTCTTGCGATAGGGTGATGGTATCGCAACCGAGCAAAATCGGCTCCGGGTCGATCGTCCAGCGTAGGCCGTCGGCGGAATGCGCGGCGTAGTAGAGGCGCTGGGTCTTGTCCCGATACCAGTCCACCAGTTCGAACTTATCCTTGAGTCTCTGGAGCTTGGCGTCGTCCACGCCCATGCTTTTGCTGCCCACGGCTTTGTAGCGCTTTTGTGGATCCGTCTCGAAGGGATCGCGAATGATGCTCGGGCTGTGGACGATCAGGTCGGTTTGGTTGGTTTCTCCTTTGATATGGAGAATGGGACGCTCCCAGTGAACGCCGTCGGTGGAGGTGGCGTAAAGCACATGGCCCGCATCCGCATACCACATCTGGAAAGCGCCAGTCGCTTCATCGCGCAGAACCGTTCCGTAGATATTGACCCGTTTGTCAATCATACCCTCCCGCTCCTGCCATTCCCACGGCATCTCGGCTCTCAACACGAGTTGCTCCAGCTTGTTCGCCGGGTGGACCACTCGGGCGATCCCCGACTTCTCGCGGATCATCACGCTGTCCACGAAAAGCTGCGTCTCTCCCTTTTTCAGCAAAGGAGCGACTGGGCGTTGCGGCGGGGAGGTCTGCGCAGACTGAAGGGTGGGCCACGCCAGAGCGCAGCCCAGGGCGAACAAGGCGCGTTTCGCGCGTGGGAAGGGTGGCGGCAAAATCATCATCGGGCGATCTTCCGCCATCCAGACAAACAAACAAATGGAGCCTTGGTGATCGGGTTGCATGACCGGTTCGTCGAAACGCTTCCGGTAGTCCTCCATCCAGCGTTGCTCGCCAGTGAGCCGGTGATGAACGGGCAGGAGAGAATGGAGCCGGCCGAGCAACTTCCAGCAACCTCTTCGCCGTAACCACCCCATTACCAGGCTACTTCCTGACACCGCACGAATTTCGGCGAATTTTTCCGTTTACATACCGCACGATGTAGCTATCTACAAAGGTAGAGATTTCGTTTAGGGGAAAGGAATTACACCCCACGAATCAACGCCAATCACCCGAAGTCATGAAGCTACCTTTTAATCCAGTTCCACTTTCCGAAATCGGCAAGAAGGCCATCGCGGGTCTTGAATCTTTTGGTGAGGCTTTGGATTTACCCATCAAACTGAAAGAGACCGCTGAGTTCTCCCTCAACCATCTCACGCAAACGATAGCGGCGTGCGATGACGAGTCCGCCTTCTCGGAGCTATCCATTGTTCCCGCCCTCGGAAGGGCCAACGACCTTGGAGCCAAATCGCTCACCCTCGCTCGTGATCTTTTGGTGGGCGAGAATAGTGATATCTGGGATTCAGTCTGGGTCGATGCGGGCCTTTCCTCTTCGTCAAAGGCCAAACGTATCCCCTCCTCCATGCGGAATCGCCTGGCATTGCTGAAGAGTCTGTCCACTTTCCTCACGAAGAATGCGGCGTGGGAAGACGAGAGTGCCGGTTTGACCGCCGCAATCTTTACGCAGCGCGCCCAGAGCCTTGGGGATGCGCTCCGGCAAGCCGACGATCACAATCGTGTGCGCAGCCGGGCAATTACTACCCGCACCGTAGCCGCAGCACAGCTACGTGAAAGTCTCAATGACATCGTCGCGAAGTTGGAGGAGATTTTAGATGGCGACGACCCACGCTGGGCAGGCTTCGGCTTCGATAATTGGCCATCTGGCAAGACCCCTAGCTCAGATTCAAAGCCAAGAAGACTTCCTGTCCCGAGCCACAAGCTCACAGACAACGGCGCAGAGGTAGCCGCCATGAAAATGTGGATCTATGCCCAACGGCTTGCGACCGAATCCTTGACGCAAGCCAAAAGGGCCCTCGCTCGTGTCGCGCAATCCGAGGAGACCACGCGTCAACTCCGCCTCCAAGCAGAAGGGGCAATTGCGCTGTCCGAGCAACTTCAAGACAAGGCCAACGAACTCGCTCCACCGGGATTGACGACAACGGCAGATGCCATCCCGCCACGCACTATTCAGTCGGAGGCTCTCTCGCTCGCCAACTGACGAGCGCCAGGCAAGCAGGTGGCTAGGCGCGCCAAGTATTCGGTCTTGCGCTGAAAAGTTTCCGAAGGGACAGCCACTGTCAGAAGGCGGTTGGTCCTCCAACCGCCTTCTGAGCGACACCGAGGGCGGCGCTTGGGCGGCCAAGCGCCCCACCCCTCTTCCACTTTCAATCACACCCCGATTGTTGTCGCAAATCGGTCCTGGCCACCCTATCTGAAAGAAGCGATGCTCCCCTGCCGCCGCGCCTTTGTTGCAACTCTACTGGCCTCAGCCTGGATGGTCTCCGGGTCGATGGGAACGGCATGGGCGCAGTCCGGTGGTGACCTGATCGATCGGATCGAGGCGCAACTGGCGGCCATCGAAAGACTGCTTCCCGCGCTCCGCCACATCGCCGTCACCACGGAAGCGGGTTCCGAAGGCAAGGAGCGCTTGACTAGCGAAGCTTGGTTCGTCCCGGGCGACGCCGTAGAAACGCCGGTGAAAGTCGTGCTCGCGGAATCGAATGGCGAGGAACGGCGTGAGACCGCCTTTTGGTTGGATCAAGGCCGACTCTTTCTCGCGAGGGAGCGGATCGAATTGAAGAGTGCTTCAGGGACCGAGGTGACCGAACGGCAGCGTTCCTACGACGGTTTCCGCCTCTTCCGGCTCGAGTCGCGCAACGCCACTTTCGGCCCGGGCCAAGCCCTCGACTTGTCCGCCCTGCCCTTCGCCAAACTCGAGCTGCCCGCCGATGCGGAAACGGAAGGCAGCACGCTGGAAGAAATCGCTCTGGAAACCGCTTCCGAACTGGCGCCGGTGGTGATCTCCAACCGGCCGGTGCGTTGGGAGTGACGTTAACGGAACCGCACGTCGCGCCAAATCATCTCCGTCCCCGAGAAGACGAACTCCGCCTCGAAATGTTGCCCTCCGAGCATCTCGCGGAGCCAGTGGCGATCGTCCGCCCACATTTCGTCGAAGGGAATCTCTTCCACCGGGAACCAGAGGGGCGCGGCTTCCCGGGTTTCGGTCGGCGTCCCCTGGTAGGCGGAGGCGCGGAAAACGGTGACATGCATCGCCAACCCGTCCACGAACTGGAAACGGAGCACCCCCATTTCCTCGCAGGCAGCTGGGTCTACACAGACATGCAGCTCTTCCTCGATCTCTCGGACCGCAGATTCCAGCGCCGTCTCGCCGGGATCGAGCTTCCCGCCTGGGCCATTGATCTTGCCTTGGCCAAACCCGGTCTTTTTGCGGATGAGGAGCACCTGTCCATCCTTGACGATGAAGAGCAGATTGGCCCGGATCGTGGGCTGCCAGGCGGTCCAGTCGATGGCGAACGGAGGGGATGGGCGATGGCTCATGGGATCACCACGCGGTAGAACCGGCGCGTTTTGTTGACGGCGTTGAGGTCGGTCCAAGTGGTCAGGGAACCTGTCGCGGTGATGATCCCGGGAACGGACGTCCAATCCTTCAGGTCTTCGCTGTATTGGATCCGGTAATCATTCCCCACCACGGTGGAAAACTGGAGGACAGTGGTGCCGCCGCTGCGGGTGATCGTAGGAAACGGGAGACTGGCGGGCTCGGCATCACTGGTTCCGAACCAAGTCTCGATATCGCTGTGGATCCCGTCTCCATCGCTATCCTGATAGATGCTGAAACGGTCGACAAATCCGCAGTCGAGCCCGGCGGAGGTGGCGGCATCTTTGCGATAGACCCACTTCAAGGTATGCGCCCCGGCGGGCACGAGGACGGCTTCCCGCTTCCAGTTTATACCGCCGCTGATCGCACCCTTCTCCACATCGTCCAAATAGAAGCGGTGGAAATCGTAGTCCGTTTCTGAGGAGACCGCCCAATAAAAGATCACTTTGCAAGGGCCGGTCACTTCCGTGGTCATGACGCTCTCCTGGAGATGGTCGATCTCACCGCTGCGCGCCGCGTCACTTCCGTCGCTGGTATAGAACCGTTGCGCCGCCCAAATGACATCTCCGGATGTGGCCACGGTTTGTTGCGTGGCGTCTATGGCATCAGCCAGCCCTTGGGTGGGAGTGCCAACCTGGATGGTAACGGTGGCCGTTCCCTGGCCGGAACTATTGCTCGCGAAGATGGAAACCGGATAGCTGCCCGTGGAGGCCACCGTTCCGTAGATCAAGCCAGTCGGCCCATGCAGAGTGAGTCCGACCGGGAGATTGGTGGCGGAGAAGCCTGTGGGCGCATTGGTGGCATCGATCTGGAACCGAAAATATACCCCCTGATAAGCCTGAATAGTCTGCGTGGTGATCGAGGGAGCGGTGTTGACCGGCGTGACAACGACCTTGTCGATCCACCCTTTGTCCTGCCCTTTGCTCGTCGCCTCGTCTTTGAAATAATAGATCAAGACATCGTGGGGACCCGCATTGACATAAGTCGTCGAGGCCACCCAGTCCTTGTCTCCGGAGATATAGTCTTCCACCTCTCCATCCACGGTGAGGATAAGGTAGTCATAGTTCTTCTCCGACGACACCTTCCACTGGAACTCCAGCTTGGCCGGCCCGTTCACCGTGAACTGAATACCGGAGTATTCCTCGTTCTCCACGGCGGAGGTTTCGATCGCGTCCACTCCATCCTGGGTAACGACCGTCTGCCGGACGGGATCTTTATATCCGATGGGGATGATCTTGGTCGAGGCTGGTTGCTCCACGGCATCGGAAAGCGTCGGCTCCCCGGCGAGGAAATAGAAGAGCGTGGCTTCCGCAGTCGTTCCAGTGGCGTTGGTGGCGCTATGGTATCCGTTGAGAAAGCCCGTCACGGTGGGCGTGCCGGAGATGAGCCCAGTGGCGGTGTTCATCGTGAGACCGGCGGGGAAACCCGGACCAGGATTGAGGCCCCCGTTGTAACTGGTCGGGAAATTGGAAGCGGTGACGTTGTGTTCCAGCCTCCAGCCTTCGCGCCCGACGATGAGCCAGTCCGACGTAATCGCCGGTGCAGGAAGCGCCACGCCGGTAGGGGTGCCATAAAACGTGATGGTCACCTCGTCCAGGGTCCCAGCGGAATCCGGGACGCTGTCGAACACTTCGAGCTTCCAATTCCCCCGGGAACGCTCGCCCCAAAAATGCGTGGCCATGAAGGTCCAGTCGAGATTCACCGCGTTGTCGCTGAACCTGGAACGTGCCAAGGTCACGCTGACCCCGCTGGGCGAGGTAAGCTTCCACTCCAGATTCCCAGCATACGGATGGGTCGCCTTCACCTTGACCGTGACATGCTCCAACCGAAGATTGTCCGCCGCCGCCACGGTGAAGATCCGCGAGGTGCCGTTGTCGTCCGCATCCGGGATCGACTGAGCCAGATTCGCCTGAGAGATCACCCGTGTTTGCAAAGCGGCCACGTTCGTCCAGCTCGCCGCCATCGTCGTGGCCGCAGCGGCGTTGACCAGGCCAGCACCGTAACGCGGGTGGAAGTGAAAGCCCCCGCCGTTGGTCACCCAGCCACCGTTGTACTCGTCATTCTGCACCGCAGTCCGCACAAGGATCTCCTGGACATCGCGATAGGTCAGGCTCGGTTTGGCCTGGAGCATGAGCGCGACGACTCCGGCCACGGCGGGCGTAGCGGAGGAGGTCCCGCCGAAGGTGTTGGTGTAATCTGTGTCCGCGAAGTCGGGATACTCGACCAAGCCGCCCTCTTCGTTGTAGCCCAGTCCACCCTCCAGATCCGTAGTGGCGATTCCTTGATTGCCGCCATTGGACGGGGCACAGACCAAGATGTTAGCGCCCGGTTCGCTGTACCAAGAGGGACGGCCTTTGTCGTTGATCGCGGACACCGCGATGGTCTGCGGCAGGTTGGCCCACCCGTCGTAGTTGGAGTCATCACCGCTCCCATTGCCGTTGCCCGCCGCCCAAAGGAAAATCGTACCCCTGCCTCCCCGGCCGTTGGCCACCGCGTTTTGGATGGCCGCCAAACCGAGCGGGCCGGGACCGCCGGTGCCGTAAGCGCTGTCGAAAGGCCCCCAACTATTGCTCTTGATATGGATGACGTCCTGCTTGAACGCGATCGCATCCGCCTCCTCCGCGTCGGTCGTCGGAGCCCCAATCAACCGCAGCCCCGACACCTTGGCTTCCGGCGCACTGCCGCTGACTCCGATCCCATTGTTCCCCCGTGCCGCTGCCACGCCCGCGCAAGCCGTACCGTGGAAGTCTTCCTCCCCGGGCGAGGGATCGGTGTCGGCATCAATGAAGTCGTAACTATTGGCCGCATCGGCATTGGCCATCAGGTCCGGATGAGAAAGGTCCAAACCATCGTCGACGATCCCGATGCGCACGCCGCCCCCCCGATATGCGTCCCAAGCCGTGACCACGTTTAGATCGATTCCTGCCTCCGCCCCGTTCTCCCCGGTATTGCGCAGATGCCACTGGTAACCGGGCTTTGTCGCGCTGTAGGCGAAAAGCGGATCGTTGGGCACCAGTTTGCGAGCCCATTGCCGGGCCAGCATCGGCTCTGCGGAACGAACCCCGGGCAGTTTGCGGATCTGTTCCGCACCCGCGAGCGCCGCATCCGCCGTCCCGGCAAACTCGACCACCGCATACTTGCCCCGCGCCGTCGCCTTGGCCACACCGGCGACACCATTGAGATCAGCCACACCTTGTCCCGGCTGAAGCTCGACGAGCACCCGCTTGGTCAGCCAACGCCGCGTCGTTTCGTTCCGGGGAGCGCCCCGCTCATAGAGGACCCACTCCCCCTTCCCGCCAGCTTCTGCCGCCGCCCGCACGAACTGCTTTCCGTCCACAGCGATCTGCCCGCTTAGCGGGAGAGGCAGAGCCAATCCGCCGGCGATCAAGCACAGGCAAAGGAAGTGCGGCGCTCGCATGAAAAATGGGGAGGGCAGTCTGAGCGGAGCGCCACTTTCTCCAGTACGGGGGGCGGCTGCAAGGAGAAACCAAGGCGGAGGTGAGTCGAAGGAGGTTCGAACTGACCACGGGAAATCATCCCACCCTCGAAGGAATCCCGTCAGTAGTTCGCCTGCAGTGGGTCACAAGGCTTGGGCGAGGGGCCAGTTATCGATCTAGGAGTGCCGCGGCGAGGTCCTGCAACGGAGCGTCAAGAGAGGTTTTGGCGATGGCTGACAAAACGTAGGCAAATCCCCCAACTGCATACAACCCCGCGCCCCATCGGAAGAGGGCCGGTCCCCTGGCGCTGACCGCATGCCAGATCACAAACCCAATGATCCCGCCGATCCCAAGACCTACGAACCACGAAAACTTGATGCAGATGTCGGAAAGCTGAAGAAGAAGCACCGTCAGGAGAGAAAGTCCGCTTCCGAAGCTTGAATAGAGCTTCGCCAGTCCGGGCACCCGGAGGAGCTGTATGCAGAATGAGGCGAAGCCAGCGGAAAACTGAGCGATGGAAACAGTCAGCACGAAAAGGCGGATCCCATTGGTCCGGCAAGTTCCGATTTCTGGATACTGGGGCGGGAGTACGACTTCATGCGGATTCATGAAGGATATTGCCCTTGCCTCTGAACTTTGCCACTCCAGATACCGCCATTGGGCTGGTTGCGAGGACGAGGGCCGGGCACGAGACTCGCCATTCGATGGCTTTCTCAAGACGCGTGAGCCTCAATGTGCCTGACTGGGCTGAAATCCAGTGTATCATGGCAGGATGAGCCTCTTCAAAAAACTCTTTGGCGGGAGCAAACCCTCCGGACAACCCAAGTCGGCAGAGGAGTGCCAGGCACCTCCGATGAAAATCCCGTCACCTTCGAACCCAGCGGAAAACCCGGACATGATGCGGGTCTTCGACAAATTTGGCCGTGAACTCTTCATCACCAGAGATCAATGGCGCACCAACGTCCTCCCGGGCTCCATCCAGTCGAATTGGAACCAACCCGACCCGCTCTACGGCGTCATCCTGGGTGCCTTGAATGACGGGTTCCGGGCCGAGGTGGTGGACGCGGCCCGGCAACTCTACACAATCGACACCGACCCTCTTCGCGGCGCGTGTATTTGGGGGATTGTGCTCATGGAAGAGGGGCGACTCGATGAGGCGGAGCGCGTCTTCCGCGAGTTTCTCTCCGGTCATGGGGAGGCCGGGGTGATTCTTACCAATCTCGCCAAAGTGCATGCCCGGCGCAACGACGAGGCCGAGGCCGAGCGAGTCCTGTGGCACGGTTTGGAGGTCGACCCCAACCAGGACAATGCTCTCTCCTGGTATGAGGCCATCTATCGCGAGCGCGACGGTGAGGAAGCGGGACTGGCCGCCACTCGCCGGGTGGCCGCCCTGCCAGGGAGTTGGCGGGCTCAGCTAGGGCTCGCCCGGTCGGCCATTCGATCCAAAGACGTGGCGACGGCGCTCGCCCTTTACCACGAAAGCCTTTCCCGCGTCCCGCACCCCGCCCCGGCGGACCTTCTCATGCAGGTCAGCGGCGACCTGGGCAACGCCGGGCACCTCCCAGAGATCTTGGAGTTGGTGGTGCCGCACTTCGACCCGGCGTTCCACGGCCTCCAGGTAGGGAACAATCTCATTAAAGCCCACCTAGACCTGGGCCAGTGCGAGGCTGCCCGGCACGTTATCAACCAGCTCTATGCCCTCAAACGTCCAGACTGGAAGGAGCACCTCAGCTACTGGGACACCGAACTCGCCAAAGCTCAGCTTGAACTTGCGCAGCCGGACACTCCGCAGTCAATCCAGGTGGCCATGCTCAGCATTATGGGCCCCGTGTGGTTGAAGGCCAACTCCCCAGCGGTCGAACTGTTCCCCGTCAAGTCGCCGGACGGCCCTGGAATCTGCTTCCTCGGCGGCACGGCGGAAATAGCCAGTAACTCCCAGCGCGTTCACCAGCAACTCTCTGACGCCCCCGGACGCCTCAGCCGCGCCTTGCCCCTTTTCTTTGCGGAGGTGGTGGAGTTCGGCAGTAATGCCTGCGCGCAGACTCTTGTGCCGTGGATCGTCGGGGACACCCCCGGATTCGTTCTGGGCGGCGTGCCCTGGACAGACGACGCCGCCGCAGACGCTGCCCGGCAGGGGGAAACCAAGAGCGACTTCGTCGTAATCACCCATTTGAAGCCCAACGCCAATCCATGTATGGTGGAGGTCCGTTTGGTTCGCACCATCGACGGGAAGTGTCTCGCAACCATGGAACATGCTTTTCCCATCGAGCACCCCGACGAAGGGTTGTTTGATCTGGCTCGCCGGTTGCGGGCTCTGCTCGCTCAGCAGGCCGGCGCGATGCCGGTTCCGCCGCCACCTGCCTATGAGATCCCCGGCGGGCCGCACTTCGCTTACTACCTACTGCGCCTGGAACAACTCCTGGCCGTCCGCTGTGGCGCCATCGATGGCGTGCCGGCAACGTTCCTGAGCGGTGAACGCGAGATTATCGAAGGCAATATGCAGCTTTGCCTGTCGCATCCTCAGAATGTGACTTTGCGAATCCTGCTCGCGCAAACCTTGCAGGCCCTGAAACGCGTCCGGCCCGATATCCTCCCCGAGTTCAGGGAACGTCTGGTCTTGCTGCAAAAGGATCATCCGCTCCTGGAACCCGCTCAAGGGGTGGTTCAGCGCTTGTTCAACGAGGTGCTTGTGGCATAAATGCCCAGTGATTCCCGCGTAGCGGCGCCTCGGAGATAGAGAAGTGAGAAGGGCAATTCTCATGGTGTGGCGAGTCAGTTGGATCGGCACGCTCCTCGCCCAGACGCGCATACGGAAGACAACGAGGCCGATGAGGCCCTGCTCACGCTCTCACGCTCTCACGCTCTCACGCTCTTCACCGCATCGCCGCCAGGCTCCCCCGCAACTCCGCCAACACGGCCGCATGCCGCGGATCATTTGCCAAATTGGTGAACTCGCCCGGATCGCTGGCGTGATCGTAGAGCTCGATGCCGTTGCGGCCCTCGTCCCATTCCGTGCAGCGCCATCGATCCGTGCGGACGCTGCGGCCCCAATGTTCCGCATTGGCACCGCGGCGGGCTTGTGTGAAGGCGGCGTCGTGAAGCGTGGCGCGCGGATCTTCCAGGAGGGGACGGAGGCTCTTGCCCTGTAGGCTGGTCTTCTCCGGGACCGGCAGACCGGCGAGGTCGCAAAGCGTGGGATAGATGTCGAGAAGCTCGACCAGTCCCGGACTGCGTTGGCCATTGCCCTTCGCGCCCGGGGCGACAACGACAAAGGGGACCCGCGCGCTTTCCTCGAAGAGGCTGCGCTTGTGCCAGAGGCCGTGCTCGCCTAGATGCCAGCCGTGGTCGCTCGTAAAAACCACGATGGTGTTTTCCTCCAGCCCCATCCGCTTGAGGGCGTCGAGCACCCGGCCCGCCTGGGCATCCATGAAGCTCACCGTCGCCAGGTAGGCGCGAATCGCGGCGCGGCGTTGCTCCGTCGTCGTCGTCAGTTGATAGCCGGGCACCGCCCCGTTGCGGGCCGGTCCGGGGATATCCGCCTCGTCCTCGCTCAGCGCCGGCCCCGCAGGGAGCGCGATCTCCTCAAACGGGTAGAGGTCGAAATACTTGGCTGGCGCGACCAGCGGGAGATGCGGGCGATGAAACCCGACGGCGAGAAAGAACGGCTGGGACGGATCCCGCTTCTCGATCCACTCGATGGCCGTCTTCGCGAAATTGCCGTCGACGAGGTCGTCGTCGGAGCCGGTCGTTTCGGTCCAAGAGAGGCCCTGCCGTTTGCCTGTCTCGACCTTCACCGTGCTATCCCGCTTGGGCGGATACGGGCGCTCATCCTTGAAGGGCGTGCCGAAATCCCACGCCTGCGGATCGTCCATGCTTTCCAAACCCGTGGGCACGCCGAGATGGAAAATCTTCCCGCACCGCGCCGTGGCATAACCGTTCTGCCGGAAATGATGAGGCAGGGTGACCACGCCGGGCAGGTTGGTGTAGAGATTCTCTTCGTTGTTCGTCACCCGGGTCGTCTGCGGCCGCAGTCCGCTCAGCACCGAAGCGCGTGAAGGATTGCAGTGCGGAAACTGGCAATAGGCCCGCTCAAACAAGACCCCGCGCCGCGCCAGGGCATCGAGGTGGGGCGTCTTCGCCAGGGGATGACCGTAGCACCCGAGCGTGACCGCCAAATCGTCAGACATGAGCAGCAAAACGTTGGGCGGTTCCGCGCCGGTCAACGGGAGAAGGGCGACGGCAAAGCCAAGGAGGGCGGAAAGAAACTTCATCGGCAAACCCCAAGGTTGCCGCAGAATCCCAAAGGAGCGCGAGTCTATTTCACGGAACGAAAGTAGTTCTCTCCTTCCGTAGTTCTTTGTGCTCCGTATGGTGTGCGGACATGCACGCCTTGTTGCTCCTTCATTTTGCGGTCACCTGGGCGCTGGCCGGGCTGATCTGGACCATCCAGGTCACCCACTACCCTTTGTTCGCTCAAGTGGGAGCCGAGGCTTTCCCGGCCTATCACGCGGCACATACCCGGACCGTCACCTGGGTCGTCGCACCCTTGATGTTGGCCGAATTGGCCACGGGGGCATGGCTCTTGCGCAGCGGATGCCGGGACGTCTGGTTCCTCATCAGCCTCGCCCTCCTCGCGGTGAATTGGCTCTCCACCGCGCTGCTGCAAATCCCGCTCCATGAACGGCTGGCCGCTGGGTTCAATACCCACACGCATGCACTCCTGGTGACAACCAACTGGATTCGGACGGCGGCTTGGTCGCTCCGCGGTCTTCTCCTCGTGCCCCTCCTCCTGCATCGCCCATGAACTCGCTTCAAGGAACTCGCTTCGCCGTGATCGGTGCCGGCTTGGCCGGGATCGCCGCCGCCCGGGAAATCACCGCCCGCAGTGGATCGGTCACCATCTTTGAGAAGTCCCGCGGTCTGGGCGGACGTTGCGCCTCCAAACGCTGGGAGGGCCATCTCATCGATCACGGCGCCCAGTACTTCACGATCCGCGATGATGCGTTTCGGTCAGCCGTACACGCTGCCTCCGGGGACCGCTTGCGGCAACTGACGGCACCGGTGGTGACGGAACGCGGTGAAATCTTACAAGATGACGGTCGCTGGTTTCATCAGGAGGGCAACAGCCGCCTCGTCCGTGATCTGGCCCAAGGCCTCGACGTCCGGCTGGAAACGACCATCGACGACGCCCGAACGCTGCTCTCATCCGCAGGTGGGGACTTTGACCACGTCGTCAGCACCGCGCCCTGGCCGCAAACGGCCCGTTTGTTCGGGTTGGAATCGACCTTTGACTACGTCCCCTGTCTGGCCGTGCTCCTGGCCTACCAGGGGGACTGGGCGGGACGCAGCCGGGAACGTTATGCAGTCAGCGACACCACATCGCCGCTGGCCTGGAGCGCCTGTGAGAATCACAAGCCGGGCCGGGTCGGGCCGGGCTTCACCGTGATCGTGGCCCATCTCTCGGAAGCCTTCAGCCGGGAGCATCTCGAACGTCCGGCCGAGGAATACCCTGCTTTGATCCGGTCCATGGTGGAAAATCGGTGGGAACTCCCCGCAGGCACCCTGATCGCCAGCCTCGGCCATCGCTGGCGCTTGGCCCGGGTCGCGCATCCGCTCCCCCTGTCGGAACTTCCGACCGGACTCCACTTCATCGGCGACGCGCTGCGCGCATCCCGGGTCGAGGATGCCTGGCGGGTTGGCTACGAGTTCGGCCGGGAGACGGGCTTTGCTCGATAAGCGGAAGCCAAATGATCCAACCAATCCTCAGTCGTCGTCTTCTTGGATCATTGCAGTAAATGAACTACTCATGAAATTAGAGGAACCCTCCCCTTTGACACCTTGAAGTTCCCCCGTTGCCGACTCAGCGTCCATCCAGCTCGAAGCCAGTATCTGTCCTTCTCACCGAACGTCTAAGGACTATCCATCATTAACGGGATGAGTGCGGATTCCCCAGTTTCGCGGATGAGGTGCCAAATCTCGCGATACGGCCCCCACTGGGGATTCATGCAGCCCGTTTGGTCTTTCCATTCCTTTACCTGGTGCCAGTCGGGGCCGAGCATGCGCATTTCTTCGGAAACCGTGCTCCGGACGTCAGCAAGCTCGGTCTTGAAAGCGGTGACGAGTCCCCGTTGTTCGAGAAAGGAGCCATCCGCTACTCTTTGGGCTTCGGGGAGAGCCGGAAGCCGGGAATCGAGGGACTGCGGCGTCAGAGTTGGCCGGACGCCCAAGTTAGAATGACGATCCGGCGCTGGGCCCAGGACGGGTGTTCGAACTCGTCGAGCGTGCTGGCATGGAGGGTGAGGAACGGCTGGGAAAGATCGAGAGCCTTGCCTTCCGGCGTCAGGGTGGCGCGGGTGCGGCGGAGGAACCCCTCGTCCGGTTCGTTGGGCGACCGGTCGAACTGGCGGAGGGCGATCCAGGCAGGGGTGGGTTCCTTGGCAGCGCTGAGCGGGTCGAGCAGATCGATGGCGAAGCCCGAGGAGCTTTCGTGGGGCTTCTTGGGGACCGCCCGCACCATGGCATAGCGCCGCCTCGTCCATTCCCAGATCACCGCTCCTGCGCTGCCGGTCCCAATGGCAAAGGTGTCGAAGGCAAGGACGACCGGGACGCCATTTTCGGTGGAATTGCCCAGGTAGCCATGGATGCGTTTCAAGAACGCCTCGCCGGATTCGTTGGGCGTGGGCGTCAGTGGTTGATGCACGATGAGATCGCGGGCGACCAGCCCATCGCACCACTTTGTGAACGCGCCGAACGGAAGGTCATCGGGGGCACCTTCGTGATCCGGGTCCGAATTGAGAAGCAAATCCTGCATTTTGCGGAGCCGATCCGCTCGATTTCCGGGAACGGCGTCCAGAGCGTGGTGGAACTCCTTGGGCCCGAAGCGGAGGGCGTTGAGGAAGCTGGCCAATCCGGTCTGGCCAGGGGCAACGCCCGCGTCTTTGATCGTATAGGACGAGCCGTGATTGACGCTGATCTCGAACCAGGATCGCGCCTCCTCACCCTGCGCGGTGGCGGAGAATGCCAGGGCGAGTACGGGGATGGCGACAAAAAGGCGGCAAGACAATCTCCAAAGCATGATGAAGCTTTCTCATCCGGCGCGGGTTTGTCGAGGAGGAGAGAGGATCAAGGCCACGCGATTGTTGCGCAGCCCCTTCGAGAAAGCCTTTAAACTTCCGGTGGCTCCAGGCACTCTCCGTAGATGGAAAACCGGAAGCTTGGCAATCTCATTCGCGGGATCCTCCTGGTCACGATGGCCGGTGTGGCTTCCGCCGCCACGCCGTGGTTCGGCATTCGCGCCGTGGATTCCGAGACTGGGCGGGGCATTCCTCTGATCGAGTTCCGCACCGTGAATGACATCCGTTGCGTCACGGACAATGCTGGCTGGATAGCTTTCCAGGAACCGGGCCTGATGGAGCGCGAGGTTTGGTTCTCCGTGAGCGGCCCGGGTTACGAGATGCCCAAGGACGGATTTGGGTTCACCGGAGTGCGGCTCACCCCGAAAGCTGGGGAAACGACAACAGTGCAGCTCTCGCGAACCAACATCGCGGAACGGCTCGGTCGCCTCACCGGACAGGGAATCTACCGCGACTCCGAGTTGCTGGGACTCCCCCACCCTTTGCCGAACCTCAATCCGGCGGGGATCATGGGCCAGGATTCGGTGAACGCGACGCCGTATCGCGGCAAGCTCTTCTGGCTCTGGGGAGACACCAATGTCCCCCAATATCCGCTGGGAAACTACCGTACCACCTGCGCCACAACCCCGCTCGACGCCGATCCGGAGCGCGGGCTCGCTTATGAGTATTTCGTCGATCCAGAAAAACCGTCGCAGCCGCGCAAGATGATGCCGATGGAAGCCCCTGGCGCAGTCTGGCTTTTCGGCCTCCTCACCGTGCCGGATGAAACCGGCAAAGACGTCCTTCTGGCCCACTACGGTCGCCACCTCGGACTCAAACCACCAGAGGAACACGGGATCGCCCGCTTCAACGAAGCACGAGGGGTTTTCGAAAGCGTCCTCACCTTGGACAAAGAGGAAACCTGGCGGTTTCCCCAGGGCTCCGCGACCCGCGAGGGAGATTGGTTCTACTTTGCCCATCCTTTCCTCCACACCCGGGTACGGGCGACTCTCCAAGACGTCCTCACGCCGACCAGCTACGAAGCCTTGCGGTTCGACGGGAAGAGCTGGCGTTGGCAACGAGCTTTGCCGCCCACCAAACAAGCGGACGAGGCCAAACGCCCCGAATCGTCCCGCTACCAATTGACGGAAGCGGACACTGGCCAACCGGTCCAGATCCACGGGGCCAGCATCCAGTGGAATGCTTGGCGGAAACGCTGGGTAATGATCGGCGTTCAACAGGGTGACAAAGGTGCCCCGTCGTTTCTAGGCGAAGTATGGTATGCGGAAAGCGACGCCCCGGACGGCCCCTGGCGCAAAGCGGTCAAGGTCGTCTCCCATCCCCGTTATTCCTTCTACAACCCGGTGCACCATCCCTTCTTCAATGCCGAGGGCGGGCGCGTCATCTACTTTGAAGGGACCTACACGCTAGAGTTCTCGGGAAACCCCTTGGCTCCGGCGCGCTATGACTACAACCAACTCATGTATCGTCTCGACCTCGCCGACCCGCGTTTGGAACTAGTGCGCTAGAAACAGGAATGCCTTCTGGCGAAGGGCCGAACGCATTTCCACTCCATGGAGAGCAGTGAATGGCGACAGTGCTGGCGCTTGACAAAAATGGTGGGACGCATCGGGAGTCCTGGGCTGCGGCAGATTGAGTTTCAGCAGGACGCCTGAGTCAAAGTAGCGCATCAGAGGCGGTCGGCGCGGAGTTCGTCCAGAATCTCCAGAGAATCTGGCAAGACCCGGTCGCCAAAGAGTTCCCTTTTGCGAGCATCAAAGTCCGGGATGATCCGTGCCTGTGGCTGTGGCGTTGCCGACGCCGTTTTATTCTTTAGGAAACGCACGAAGTCGAGAACTTCCTCCACCACCGATTCTGGAGCGGTCCTGATCTCAGCGATGACGGCCTCGCGGGTGTCCATGAGAAGGAGGTTACTACGGCCTTCGCCGGGAAGCAAGCCCGCCCGGCTCACGGGGGCATAGGTGTTCAATCCATCGATCCCCCGATTCGAAAAGGTCCCTATGTTTCGCAACCCGAAAACGGTGGATTGTGCCCTCTCCGGGCGAAATTCGCGCCTCCAAAACCTTCAGGTCAGACTTAGGCTGTCCCCCGCGTCTCGTTTAGGAGCACGCCCGGTCAAATGGAATCCGCTGTTGCTGGGCTGCCTCCCGATAAGCAATGGTCATTGTGGACCTGGCTCCAAGCGCGGCTCGCCGAGCGACAGGGTGGGCACGTTGCACGGCACACGGATACTCCGGCGGAAACGGAGGCGTGGGTGGCCGAGCTGGGGCAGTTGAGGGCCAATATCGGTACGGGCAGGGCGGGCATTTCCCTGGCTCAACCGACGAACGAGATTCGCGAGGAGCGTTTCGTGTCCCTGGATGCAAATCTATCGAATGGGGCCCGGAGCGCTACTTCCCTGCAACCTTAACTCACGGCAAAGCGCACCAGTGGATGATCTGCCACCGGTCCATCGTGCCATTTCATCGAAAACGGGTGAAGCGATGCTACCCGAAAGTCGGCATCACCGGGACCAAGCCACGTTTCGACCAAAAACGTCCTGCTCACGGCGACATCGATTGCCGCTTCATCTTCAATCGAGTCGTAGGAAAACAGATGAATCCGAGCATCCTCGCCCCTGACGAATCCGTATGGCCTCCATTGTCGTTGACGATCATTTCTCCACGCGAAATGCCAAACCCGGTCTTTAATGCCGCCATCTGACTGAATTTGAATGGCACCATAGCAGTGCCTGCGCGAGGCGGCGTGATGAGCGACGTCGTGGTGAGTCCATTCCCGCTGAAAATACCGGTTCGCGAAGTCTCGCCAGGGCCAGTCCTCCCTCCCGATCAGCAGTTCACGAAGAAACCAGCAGCGTTGGAGCTGCTTGGGTCGAATCTCAGAAAACGCATGATCGGCCACGTCCTTGCAAAGATCGGGGAAAGTGGTTTGGCCAGATAACGCAAGCAGGACCAAGGGATCGACTCCGAGCGCTCCCGCCAACCCGTGAAGTTCTTCGCCACTCCGCGGAAAAGATCTCCCTGTTCGCCACCTCCAAATCGTTTCGCGGGCCGGTATGGGTTTCACCGGCCAGGCCCCTCCCAACCCAAGCTGAGCTAGCTGGCCTGCGGGGTCACTCAATAACCGCTCCAGGACCCCCAGGTCAAAATTGAGCATGACCCAGGTGTTACATTCGTGCCCACCGAATTGCAACACTTTTAGCCTTGCCGACCTGCAAAAGCTTGCTCTATTTCGGTTAGTCACCGCACGGAACTGACGCCCCCGTGCCCCTCCCTGCCTTCCAATCCGATGTCGCATCCAGCCCCGATCTCGCTTCGCTTTGCCACCTTGGTGACTGTCCTGATGGTCGCTCACTTGGCACACAGCCAAATCCCGGAGAAACGGGAGAACCCTGATTTCAACTCGTCGGATCCGTATGGTTTTGGAGCAGACCTAAATGAGCTCGATGCGGGCAGCTTTGAGCATTGCCGCTGGGGAGTTCACATGGACGTGGAAAATGCCATACTGCCTTATGTGGACGATCTCAAGTTTACCAAACTTACCAAAGGCGAGGACGATCTATTTATCTCGACAAGCCTCCGCTATTTAACCGAGTGGAACCTGCTCGAGTCGAGCGACGTGACCTGGAAGCCGATTGGGTCGTATTTCACGGGGGCCGGGTCGCTGTCCTTCCCGGCGGTTCCCGGAAAATCCTATCACCTGCTCCGCAAGCTTAGCTTCGAGAGCAATCCGTTCACCACGCCAGACGGCCAAAGGAAAATGCCAGGCTCGGACGCCAAGAAAGTGATCATACTTATTCACGGGTGGAACCCGGAAAGCGATTCCAACATGTTCGACGAGTCCTCACAACTCTCTAAGCTAATGGAAAACATTCAGGAAGCGCTCAACAGCGCGCCAAACGCTGGCTGGGAGCTCTTCCTTTACCATTGGGAACGAGATGCCGACACCGGGCCGAATCCGTTGGGAGGAGACGTCCTACATTCCGCAACCAATGGGTGTGAAGCCGCTGAGGGTGCACACCTGCACGGCCAGCATCTCGGAACATTACTCGTAGGTGCAGAGGCCCTCGAAAAAGTTCATTTGATCTGTCATAGCGCCGGCACATGGGTAGCACGCGGCGCAGCGAAGAAGCTTCTGAGCGGCGATCGACCGCCCAAGGTTCAAATTACCTTTCTGGATCCATTTATTCCTAATTCGCTAACTAATAGCCAGAAGGACGGAATTCCGGGCTTCAGCACAAAACTCGCCAAAGAACGCATTGATGAGATTGGGAGTTTTGGCACTCTTCCGCTTTTCCGCATTGAAAACTACTTTACTATAGACCCGACTGGGCCTTCGACTCACCAGGTGTTTTCGTGGCGAGCCGACGACGAAAGCGGTTTGGAGGTCGGTGGTGGTGTGCTCCGCACACTTGGATTTGATCCTTACGGTGGCCCATTCGGGCACGACGGCCCTATCCAATACTATGCCGATACTGTATATATGTCCTCGGACCTGGTCATCGACCAAGCGGTGCCTTCCCGCCTTTCTAGAGCCGGTCTTGCAGGCGATTCCGCGCTCAACTATTATGGATGGCGCCGCAGTCTGTTCTACAACGAACCCGTCATCTGGCCACGTCGGCCAGTCAAACAGGAGGTGAGCGGTGGGGGCAACACGCTGTCGGGCGCAGCTCATCTGCGCGGCTCGCCGGCCACCAACACAGGTATCACATACCAGTGGGAGGTTTCCACCACTGGTCCAACTGGGATTTTCAATCCGCACCAGATCAACGGCCAGGATATGGCGTTTCGCAGTTCGTCCGTCCTTATTCTCAGCATCGCGGAAGTGAACGTCGGCAGGCGCTGGTTTCGCCTCGTGGCCAAAACCACGGCCGGGATCGACGCTGGGGACGCAATTCCCGTCGGCTCCGCCCTCCCGCCGACCACTCCCTCGACCAACCCAGCCCCAGCGACCCCATCTAACCTCGTCGCCACCGCCGTCTCCGCTTCGCAGATCAATCTCACTTGGTCCTCGAACACTACCGGCTTCCGAATCCAGCGTCGCACCACAAACACCGCATTCGCTGACATCGGTTCCGCCAACGGCACCGCGTTTCACAACACGGCCGGTCTTTCGCCTGGCACGAAATACTTTTACCAAGTTCGCGCCGTGAACGGAATTGTCTACTCCAACGAGGCAGACGCTACGACTTTCCTCGCAGCGTCCGCCACTGTCCCGATCACCGTCAGGGCCGTGGATGATTCCAGCGCGAACCCGGTTGCGCTCAATGTCTCCATCGCCTCATGGACTGACGGCTCCAGCCACTATGCGAACCTCACGACCTCGGGCGCCAGCGGCTTCACGCGGTCCCTTCCCTCGGGAACCATCGCTTGGTTTTCCGCGCCTCAGACCCTTCCGGATGGTCGCCGCTTCCAGTACTGGTTGTTTAGCAACGGGACGACGGCGGAGCAGAGCGACCAAACGCCCGCTAACTTCCTACTGACCGCCGCCACCAACGTGATCGCCATCTACGCCCCCGCCGGTAGTGCAACGCGCACGCCGTCCGCCCTCGTCATCGAAGGTCCATCCGCGGTGGATGAAGACAGCAGCGCTTCTTACAAGGCGAAGGCCACCTACAGCGGGGGAACATCCGGCTACGTCTCCGCGTCGTGGACAGAGAACTCGTCGTTCGCATCCATTTCCAATTCCGGACGGCTCGACACCGAGTCCGTTTCCAGCCCGAAGACCGTGACGATCGAGGCAAGTTTCACCGCCGACGGCGTCACGAGAACCGCCACCAAGACCGTAACCATCCGGGACGCCGTGGCGACTCGGACTTACACGCTCACGCGCACGGTGGAAGGAGGCGGCAGGATCGGTTTTAGTCCGACGGGCACGAGTTATGCCGCAGGCACCGTGGTTTCTCTCCATGCGAACGAAGATAGTGGCTGGGTGTTCTCCCACTGGTCCGGGGATGTTTCCTCGAGTTCTACCGACGATGACATCACCGTCCGGATGGACCGGAACCGCTCCGTCACCGCTCACTTCGTCGTGGACACAACGGAGGGAAACATCCGCGTGGACATCTCACCGCCCCAGGCCGTCGAGGAAGGTGCCGGATGGAAATACGACAACTACCTGAACTTCCGCCCGAGCGGTGACACCTTCAACGGTCTCAGCCCCCGAACGGGAAGATATGTCCGGTTTAAGGACATTCCCGGTTGGATCGCTCCCGATTCAGTGGCCGCCGATATTGTCGGTGGCCAGACAACGGTCGTTTCCGGTGCCACCGCCACCTACCGTGAAATCCTTGGCTCAGTGCAAGTGTCGCTCTCTCCCTCTCAGGCCGGGCAGGCTGGGGCACGCTGGCGAATCGATGGCGGCACTTGGAACGAGAGCAGTGTCACCGTGCAGGACGTTTCTACCGGGAGCCACACGATCGACTTCCTCGCAATCGCAGGCTGGTCCACAGCGCCGCCTCAAGCCATCACCGTGGAGCGTGGCGTCACCACAACGCGTGAAGGCGGATACGGACCGCCGGCGGGATTCCCCGTTGTCACTGCGGTCTATCCTCGCACTGGGCCCATTGAGGGCGGTACAGTCGTGACGATTGACGGCACGAACTTTCAGCCAGGTGCCTCGGTGACCTTTGGAGGAGTCGCCGCCACATCGGTGACGGTCGTCAACCCGGCTCGGATCACGGCCGTGACCCCTGCTCGTGCATCGTACGGAAGCGTCTCGTTAATCCTCTCATCAGGGGGGCAGACGATCAGTCAGGCAAACGGATTTTCGTATCTCAACTTGCTCGGATCGAATATTGAGCTCGTTGGCCAGATTGGCGGGAACGTCCAGACTGTGGCAGTCAATGGGAACACCGTTTACTACGGAGAAGGACCGGGATTGGTGGTTTGCGATTTCACGAACTCGGCTTCACCCGTGGAGCGCGGACGAATTGCCCTGCCGACGGTGGCTCAAAATGTATTCGTCGCCAACGGAATCGCCTACGTCGCCAGCGGTGGTGCCGGTTTGTACGCCATCGATGTCTCAAATCCTGCGGCTCCGTCTATTGTCGGTTTCTTCGACACCGAGGGTTCCGCTATGGGGGTAACGGTGTCCGGATCGGTCGCTTATGTCGCCGATTACGCTTCAGGATTGCAGATCCTGGATGTGACCAATCCGGCGGCGATCGTACGCCTTGGGGTTTTGGATACTGCAGGGATTCCCCAGAAAGTGGCAGCGGGAACCATTGGAACGAAGAAATACGCCTTTCTTGCAGAACGCAATCAGGCGGCTGGTTTGCGGATTATCGATGTCACGGTTCCGAGCTTCCCGGCCGAAATCGCCAACATGCCCGCAGACGGCAATGCGGGCGTAGAGGACGTCAAGCTCGTGGGCACAACTCTTTACCTCAGCGACTGGCAAGGCGTCGTGAAAATCCTCAACGTTTCAAATCCGGCATCGCCGATTCAGATCGGATCTGGTGGAGGCAACGGGGGCGGTGCGTTTCTGGACGTGACCAATACGAAATTGTATACCTGCGCCGGGATCCTCCGTGCGTTTGATTTGACAGCTGCGCCGGATCCTGCCTTCCTCGGCCAATTCAATGGCGGCTCGTCTTGCACTGACCTAGCCGTGGCCAACGGATTGGCTTTTGCGGCAATGGGTAGAGACGGCTTGAAGGTGATCTCGGTGAGCAACCCTACCTCCATGTCGCTTCGGAGCTCTCGACAGACACTTGGTGGAGTCGAGGATGTTTGGGTGTCCGGAAGTATTGCCTATGTTGGCAATGACGCTGGGTTGCACACGGTGGACATATCAAATCCAGCTATGCCTGTTCGTTTAGCAACACTGGCAGGTTCTCGGGTCACAGAGGTTGTCGTTTCTGGTGGGATTGCAACGCTTGTGAACTATGGTGATAATGTTGTCCGAATTGCTAATGTCGCGAATCCTTCCTCGTTGAGCCAAGTCGGGACATATGCCCCCGTCGAGGCTTGGAATCTCGCACTTAAGGGGAACACGCCGGTTTTGGCCGCAGCAACAGACGATACCGCCCACAGGCCGAAGCTGGATGTTCTTAACCTATCTTCTCCATCCAATCCGCAAAGCAATGGGTCCATCCTGCTCGACGGCACCAATGGAATCGTCGCGGCGTTGGCAATTGTCGGTGATTGGGCGTTTGCGGGACGCATGGGGTGGGGAGGAAGTTCGAGTAACAGCTTAGACGTGGTCAATCTCGCAAACCCTGGGTCTCCACAGAAAATCGGATCGCTCAGCCTCGGAAGCAGTAATTTCCGAGACCTTGCTGCAAGCTCGGATGGCAATTACGTGTATCTCCCCTCGGAAAGCGGCATTCAGGTGATCGATGTGACATCAAAGGCTGCGCCAGTTGTGCGGCTGTTGGTTGATTCCCCGCAGACGCCTGGAATCAGCCTCGACTCACTCCTTGTTGCGGGAAACCGGCTCTTCGCCACGGATAGTGGTTTCATTATTGTGTTCGACATTTCAGATCCCACGTCACCGCAGACAGTCGGCTACTACGACATTCCATCCGCTGGCTCTGGAATTGCCGTGGCGAATGATTTGATTTTCGTGGCGGGAAACAGTGGCGGCGTAACAATTCTCCGGCTCATGGATGTGGACAAACCGACCCTTGCGATAACCTCGCCGACGACGAACACATCTTTCCCTACAACGAGCGCACTCATCTCGCTTGGCGGTTCGGCGACGGACTTACAGGGGGTCGTCCGGGTCACCTGGGAAAACAACCGGGGCGGCGGCGGAACGGCGGCGGGGACAAACACTTGGAGCATCGCGGACATCCAGCTCGCGGGGGGCGTGAACGTCCTCACCGTCACCGCCGAAGACTCGCAGGGGAACCTTGCACGCGATAGCATCACCGTCACCGCCACGTTACCGGAGACGACCGGACCTGCCATCCTCGTCACCGGGCCGAAGCCGCCGCCTGCATTTACAATTACCGCCGACACCCTCCCGCTCACCGGCACCTCGTCAGATGTCAGCGGCGTGCAATCCGTGGCCTGGGCCAACGATCGCGGCGGCTCTGGCACCGCCACAGGCACAACCGTGTGGAGCGCGGATATCCCACTCCTAGATGGGCCGAACCGCATCACCGTGACAGCCCGTGACACCGTCGGGAACGAATCCCAGAGTAGTGTTCTTGTAACCTACCTGCCGCCGGATTCAATCGCGCCAACGGTGGCCATCACCTTCCCCACCGCCGCGCAGGAAAGCACGACAACCGAGCCTCAGGTGAGCCTTTCCGGCGAGGCCGACGACGACCGCGCTGTGTCCCGCGTGACGTGGGCGAACAACCGCGGGGGGAGCGGCGTAGCGACCGGTTCCCGCGTCTGGTACGTCAACGGCATCGTTCTCCAGCCCGGCGTGAACGTGCTCACGATCAGCTCCGAGGACACCTCCGGAAATGTGGCGGCGGACACTTTGACAGTGACGTTCACCCCTGCGGGTAAGGACCCTGCACGCCCCGTACTGGCCATTCAGTCGCCGACTGCGAAGTCGCTGATTATGGAGCAAGATCACATCGTCTTCTCCGGGCAGGCGAGTGGAGGAAGCGCCATTGCGGAGGTCGTGGTGCAAAGCCAGGGCGGGCCGTGGCTCGGCGCGACCGGCACGGGAAATTGGACCACCGACGTGCCCCTCGCGCTGGGGCGCAATGTGATTCGCTTCAAGTCGATTGATTCGACCGGTCGCGAGTCGCTTGTGACGGAGCGCGTGGTGACCTACCGCAAACTCGCCTATCTTTCTGTGACGAAGCTTGGCGAGGGAAGCGCATCGGTGGTTGGCAACCCGCCGCTGGCCGCAATGGAGGTCGGAAAACTTTACACGGCTGATGCGACACCGGCGAGAGGCTGGATTTTCGCCGGGTGGGAGGGCTCGGTCGTGTCAAACAGTAGGCGAGTTTCGTTTGTGATGGATGAAGGGGCAGCGCTGAATGCCCGCTTCGTAGAGAATCCGTATGGTGCGTTCGCAGGACGATACCGGGGACTCCTCCGCGCCGAATCGCTGACCCACGCGACGAGTGGCCACTCGATGGTGACCCTCACGCCAATTGGTGCGTTCACCGCCGGGTTTGTCATCGGCGGGAAGCGACTGACGCTGAAAGGCGCACTCGACGGCACCGGCACGTTCCTCGGCAGGCTGAGAGCCAGCCGTACTCAGATCTATGATGTCATGCTCACGCTCGACACTTCGCGCCCGGCCAATGAAGGGATTCCGATCACCGGGCTTCTCTCCGATGGCACCACGACGATGTCCTTAAGCGGTTGGCCGACGTTGATCTACACCCGGGCCGTGCCCGCTCCGGAAAAGGGCACCTACACCGTCGCCATCAACCCGGGCTCTACCGTGGGCACGCCGATCGGCTTCGGCACCGGACGGATGACGGTCGGTGACACTGGCACCATCGCGATCTCGTCGCGCCTCGCCAACGGAACACCCGTTACCTTTTCTAGCGCCATCACAGCAGGCACCCGTGCACCGATCTACGCGGCAATGGACGGCGGCCGCAGCTCCTTCAGCTCCCAACTCACTTTCGCTGACAAGCCCGACAGCGATCTTGACGGCAGCTGCTTCTGGTCGAGCGCGCGAGTTCGCTCAAGGCTTTATTCCTTCGATCCATTCACATACGAGCCGCGCCTTTTCGCACAACGCTATACCATCCCTTTCATCGGGGAGCGCGCCCTCCGCGCTCTTGACCCCGGCAACGGTGCCGGGACGCTGTCTCTCGATGACGGGCTTGCGCCGCTCACTCAAAGCATCACGCTTGGCACCGACAACAAGATCACCCCGGCCGGTGCGGTGCTGAACGGATTTATGATGACGCTTTCGCCGAAGCGTGGCGATTTCTCGGGCTCTCTCCTGTTGCCAGCAAACGGCAGGCGAACGTCATTCAGCGGCGTTTTGCTCCAAAAGTCCCGAGAGGGCCTCGGCATGCTGCTTGGTCCCGACACCGAAATGGCGGCGATCCTTTCCCCGGCGCCGTAGGGCAAATCGGCTCAGGTTTCAGGTCCAACTCCCAATCACCATGACCGGATCCAACGCGATCACCCGGTGAGGAAACGGCGGTTTGGGCTTTCCGTCTTCTACCTCGGCGGCCCGCTTGGCTTCGAGCCTGGAGTCCTTGTCTAGGCCGAAGCTGTCATTTTTCTCTGTATTCTCTGTCTCCGTGATATCGTCCAAAACCGCCCTTCCACCGTTCGCTTCCCGAGGAACTCCGTAAGCGCGGACTCTCATTGCTGAGGTGCAGGTCGCAATTGTTCGAGTCTAGATGTTCGTTGCACGGGTGCAGACTCGCATTGCTTGGTGGGGTTGGCCCATCAAGCCGCCATTCTCCTCCGCCGCCAGCGGAAGATGGCCACAAATGAAAGCAGTCCACTAAGAGTTCGATGACTCGCCGCCGCCGTTGGACTTCGACTCCAACGCGGCCACCGCGCCAACTGGCGAAGCGTCGCTGCGGAAGAACCGCCGGAAAATCTTCTTGGGCAGGCTCTTGCCGCGTTCTTCTTCGACCAATTCGTCGTGAGAGGCACCCTTGGCGGCTTCCCAGGCGCCGGCAAAACCCGGGGCGTTGATCATCATCCGCTTTTCGGCGCGGGCGAAGATCTCCAGTTCCCTTTCAAGATCTCGCGTTGGGTTCTCTTTGGAACTGCCGACCTTGAGGCGCAGGTTCTCGTTTTCCTGGCCGAGCCGTTCCCGGTCTTCCTTGATCTTGCGGTATTGATCGGCCTCCAGCTCCATCTTGTCGCCGAGGAGCTTTTTGTAGCGGCGGAACTCCATCTGGGTCTTGAAGTGACTCCAGAGCGCCATCCCGGCGAAGAAAAGGCCCACCAGGAGGCCCCAGGTGAACTGCGAAGTCAGGATCGTTTGGAGAAGGTCCATGCGGCGATGTTCACCGGTGGTGCCGACTTCCGCAACCGCGAAAGGAGGGCGGCCCACGCTCAAAATTAAAGCTCCCGTTGGAAATTATTTAAAATCTGGCTAATCGCTGATTGTTCGTTCGACAACGCGCAGGCCTTACTCATGAAGAATCCGTTCGTTTCCAGCATTTTCGACCCGGCATCGGTGACGGTGCCCAGCATCCATCAACGCGAACTGGATTCGCTCAGCGGGCTGACGCGGGGTTTGGAGGGCGTCTCGTTCAACAGTTCCGGTGAAGGTGCCAGCGTCCTCCTGACAGCCCCTCGGGCGGGAGCGGGCAAGAGTCATTTGCTGGCTCGTTGCCAGGCAAAGACGTCGGAACGAATGATCTGGATCCCGTTCCGCTTCGGTCCGGAGCAGGATCTGAGCTGGCGGCAGTTGACCTTGGAATTGGTGGCCCGGCTGACCGGCCCGGGACCGGACGACGCGGCCACCCTTCTGGACGAAACGGCATGGTTCGCTTTCTCCCGGCTCGTGCGCGCCGGGCTGGACCAAGGCAAGGTGGACTCCGGGAACCCGGAGGCGGCCCGGCTCCAACTCGATACTCGTTTCCGGGAAATTTTCGTCCCTGCCTCGCCGGAAAACCGCTCCCGCTGGTTTGCTTCCAACGCGGAGTCGCTCCTGGCCTCCTCCGGTGCAGCGGGCGCCGCTGCGCTGGGTGGCGATGGCGTCGCCTTCACGGAGTGGATGCGCTGGCTCACGGCTTTCGCCTATGCCAAATCCGGTTCCGGAGAGCGGATCGAAAAGCTTCGCGCGCGCCTCGCAAAAGCCAGCGGAACCAACCTCACCTGGAAAAATCGGTTTCAAATGCTCGCTCGACTCGCCAGCGGGCTCCGACCGGTGATTTGGTCGGTCGATCAACTGGACCGGTTCTTTGCGGATCCCCAGGCGGCGCGACTGCTCATCTCCCAGCTCGCCGAAGTCGTGGCCCTGGTCCCCCGCAGTCTGTTGGTGATTTCCGCCAACCAGGACTTGTGGCAGCAGGTCTTTCTTCCGGGTGTGCCTAGCGCACTACAAGACCGGCTCGTCGGCCACGAGATCCACCTCTCTCCCCTCTCTGCGGCACAGGCCGAGGAGCTCATTGCTGCGCGGCTCCTCGCGGCGGGGCTTCCGGAAGGTCCGGTCGGCGAGGTGGCGCGGACCGGTGCGTTGACACCAAGGGCGATTCTTCGCTCCGCAAGCTCCGCTTGGGAAATGCGGGAGGTTGCCCCGGAGCCAACGCCGCATACGGAAGAAACCCTCACCGTCCTGAAAGCCAGGGAACGGCTCCATGCCGTCGCGGAAGCACTCCGGATGCAAAGCGGGCCGCCCATTGGGATTGCCGCGCCAGCAGCAACTTCGCCAAATCCACTGCCCCGCAGCCTGGCGGAACACTTTCAGGCGATGCGGTTGCGTCACCTCGCAGGCGGAGTCACCACGCCCGACCTGAAGCGGATCCACCGGCTGGTGGCGACGATCGGTGATCGGTTCCCCTCGATCCGGCAACGCGCGTTGGAGTCCGGCCCCACGATCCACGGCGAGGCTTTGTGCTGGGCCATCGCGAACCGCGAAGTTTACATCGGGTTCGCCCCGCCGACGAGTTACCGCTTTTGGAGGCAACTCGCGGCTGCGGCATCGCCAGATTCTGAAAATTCCGCCCGGCGGGTTGTCATGCTCGTTCCCGCCGGAGAACCGGTCGCGCTGGACCGCCTCAACGCGGAGTCTGCCGCCGCGTTTGACGTCGTGACGGTCGACAGTGACCTGGCCGCAAGCCTGCATGCGGCCGATGAGTTGGTGCAAACGATGCAGCGCGGCGAGTCAGAGTTTGCAGACGCCAAGCTCTTCGGATTCCTCGCCAAGGAGCTCGATTTCTTTTGGAGACGACTGACCCGTTTCCCGAAAGCGAAGGCACAGACGCCGACCGAGATAGCGGAGCAACCTGCCTAACTGAATACGAACTTCATTGACTCGTCGTCACGTAAAGTAGCGTAGCGTCACCCGGGGCCCACGCTCGCTCGGCGATCAATTCGGCCAGCGCAGCCATTTCCACGCTGGCCTTTCCGTTTGGCTGCACCAGCAAAAGCTCCGTCGTCGGCACCGGAGCCATCAGTCTGACAAAAGCAGCACCCGTGTGGGGGATCTTCCGGGCATGCTCTGGCATTAGGCCCACGCCATCCCCCGAGGCCACCGCCGCAAGCATCAGGGAGAGCGAGTCTACCTCGCTCACGATCTGTGGGTCGAAGCCCGCCGCGCCGCAGATGGCCCGCAAAAACTCGCGCCGCCCCGGAAACACGGCATCACTGAGCGAAACCCAGGAATCGCGGGCCAGGGCGGCGAGCTTGATGGCTTTCTTCTTCGCCAGCGGATGATCCACCGGCAAAACCGCGGCCATCGGATGCCGCGAAAGTCGCCTGACGTCGAAAAACTGCCGGTCCATCTCCTCAATGTTCCCGAGAATGGCCGCATCCAGCTCGTGCGATCGCAACCGATCGAGCTGAGCCCTTGGCGACAGTTCAAAAAGGCTCACGCGGGCCTTCGGATGACGCTGGCGGAATTCCCGCATCGCCGGAGCCACCAGATCATCGAGAAAGATCGAGAGAAAGCCCAGCCTCAGGGTGCGCGGGGCATCGCCAAACTGCTCGCGAAGCTGCTGGACGGTCGTTTCGGCATCGCAAATGATCTGACGGGCCTTGGGCAGAAAAAAGCGGCCGGCATCCGTGAGGTGGATGCGCTGCTTGATGCGGTCGAAGAGAGGCAATCCGATCTCTTCCTCCAACAGCCTGACCTGGCGGCTCAGCGCAGGTTGAGTGACATGGCTGCGCTCCGCTGCTTTCGAAATGCTCAGCTCCTCCGCCGCAGCGACGAAATACCTGAGCTGGTGGAATTCCATAACGCAGAGCTTACCCGGAGGGTTCATAACTTCAAGGCATGAACTTCGGAAGAAGGTGGCATTATCCAAAATTCTGGTTCGTGCCATGATTGGACCGCAATGAAGACGAACACATCGGACATCAACCTCCGCCGGTCGGCGGAGCGCGGGCATGCGAACCACGGCTGGCTGGACTCCTACCACACGTTCAGCTTCGCGGATTACTACGATCCCGCCCACATGGGTTTCCGCAGCCTGCGTGTCATCAACCAGGACATCATCACTCCCGGAGCGGGCTTTCCCACCCATCCGCACTCGGACATGGAAATCTTCAGCTACATTCTCTGGGGCGCGCTGGAGCACAAAGACAGCATGGGCAACGGCCGGGTGCTGAAACCTGGCCAGATCCAACTCATGAGCGCGGGCACCGGCGTGACGCACAGCGAGTTCAATCCGTCGAAGACCGAGGGCGCGTCGCTCCTGCAAATCTGGATTCGCCCCCGCCAGCGTGGCCTTACACCGAGCTATACCGAGTGGCACCCTGATCCGGCCAAGGAAAACGATCCCAAAGCCCTCGTGATCTCTCCGGACGGCCGCGATGCGAGTGCCACGATCCATCAAGACGCTGAAATCTATCGCGTCCGCCTCCCCAAAGGCCAGACCATCACCCACGAAGTGAAGACGGGTCGCGGCATATGGTTTCAGCTGGTCAAAGGAACGATCCAAGTCAACCAAGAAACCCTCCATGCCGGTGACGCCTTCAGCAGCGAAGCCCCCGGCATCCTCTCCCTCTCCGCGTCCGAAGACGCCGAAGCCCTTCTCCTCGATCTAGCCTAAACATCAACCATCCCACTTTACCCTCATGAAACACGTATCCACCATCGCCTCCGTTCTCCTCGGTCTCGCCTTCGTCACCTTTGGCGCGAACTTCTTCCTCCACTTCATCCCCATGCCGGATGATCCCTCGCCCTCGGACGCGCCGCACAAGCTCTTCATGGCCGCAATGTTCCCCACCGGATACCTAGCCTTTGTCAAGGTGCTGGAGATCCTCGGCGGCCTGCTCGTGGCAGTGCCAAAAACTCGTAACATCGGATTGCTGGTCCTGGGGCCGATCATCGTGAACATCCTCGCCTTCCACGTCTTCCTCACAAAAGGCGCTGGACTCACCGATCCGCCCATCCTCGTCATCTCCCTCCTTTCCGCCTTCCTCCTCTTCACCGAACGCAAGGCGTGGCTCGGCCTCATGAAGTGAATCGGCACGATCATCGTCGCGGGGTCAACGCCGTCGCCGACGCGGGCGGCCTGCTGGAAACACTGGCTCACACGGACGACTCCCCGCTTGACTCTCACAAATCGCGGCTCCATTTTTGTGCTACAATGAAAACGGCCACCGTCCGCGACCTGAGAAACCGCTACACTACCGTGTTGCGCTGGATTAGCGCTGGAGAGGAAGTCCTGATCACCCAAAGGGGCAAAGTCATCGCGCGACTCAGCCCGGAGACGCATCAGACCGCCTGGGTCGTGGATTGGGCGGCGAGCCCTGAGGTGGTCCGCGACCGCAGTGACGAAGCCGTTCTGAGTGCGGAACAGTCCGCCGATCTTCTCGCGGAGGCTGGGGGCAAATGGTAATCGCATGCGACACCAGTTTCCTCTTTTCGCTTTATGGAAACGATGTCCACAGCCCGCGCGCAGTGACTTGGGCAGGGAGATGCCGATCCCCTCTCTACCTGAACTCCTTGACGCAGTTCGAGTTTGGAAATGCTCTCCGATTTGCCGAATGTCGCACCTTGATCAAGCCTGGAGAGGCCGCTCGATATTGGGCTGGATTCGAGGTAGCCATTGCCCAAGGCCGTTTGATCGTGGCCACCTCAAATCTTGCGAATGTGGTGGATGAGGCGAAACGGATCTCGTCGATGCGCACTCTGAGCGGAGGACATCGAGGATTCGACATCCTTCATGTGGCGAGCGCCATCCAAATGAAGGCGACCCAATTCCTAACCTTCGACGGAAATCAGAAGTCTCTGGCCGAGGCAGAGGGGCTGGAAGTTCCTCTGTGAGGCATTCGTTTCATCGAAATCAATCCAGTTCTGGTCGCGGGCTGCGCGAGAGCAATCTCCGGGCGGCGTCGTGGATTTCCAGGCGGCCTTGAATCAGATCGTGGAGCAGATCCACGACCGGGGTGCGGATGTCGTGTTTGCGGGCGAAGTGATAAACGCTTTCGCTGTTGGGCACGCCTTCCGCGACCATGTTCATGCGTTGTTGTGCTTCGGCGAGGCTAAGCCCCTGCCCGAGCATCCGACCAAATCGGGTGTTCCGGCTGTGGTCACTGAAACAGGTCACCATGAGATCGCCAACCCCGCTCAGGCCCATGAAGGTTTCCGGCCGGGCCCCCATCGACACTCCGATCCGCACCATCTCCGCCAGCCCGCGCGTCACTAGGGCAGCCTTGGCGTTGTCGCCCAAACCGAGTCCGTCGACGATACCGCCGGCAATCGCGACGATGTTTTTCACGGTGCCGCCGATTTCGATCCCGACGACGTCGTTCGAGGTGTAGCTGCGCAGCCATGGCAACGTGAACAAATCTTGGAGGGCCAGCGCCACGGCTTCATCCGGACTCCCGATGACCAATGCGGTGGCCACTGAGCGGGCGACTTCCTCGGCGTGGGACGGCCCGGAAATGACGGCGGCAGAGTGTTCCGGAAAGACCTCTTTGAGCACCTCCGACATGCGCATCCCGGTCTGCAATTCGATGCCCTTGGTGCCGGAGAGGGTCACGCAACCGGGTTTGAGGACCGTGGAGCTAATCTCCTGGCACACGGACCGGAACGCCCGGGAAGGGACCGCCAAGAGCAAAACATCGGCCTGCCCCCAGACGGCGCGATCGGTCGTCGCTACAAATCCCTCGGGCAATTTCACACCCGGCAGGTAATGGTTATTGGTCCGCTGTTCCGCGATTTCCCGGATCGTCTCTGGATCGCGTCCCCAGAGAGAAATCCGTCGGCCTGTCTGCGTGAGGGCAGCGGCGAACGCAGTCCCGAGACTGCCAGATCCGATGATGACAATGTGATTCATGCCTTAGGCCCCCGCCTTTTTCTTGCGCTCGAACTTGCTTTCCGTACCCTTGCGCAGGCGCTCGATGTTGGCCCGGTGCTTGAACACCGCCAGGCCACCCACGAGTGCAGCCAGTCCGAAAAGGGGCCACTGCCACTGGCCGGTGAACAAGCCCTGCAGCAGGAAAGAGGCGGGCAGAGTGAGCGCCGCGACGATCGATCCCAGGGACACGTAACGCGTCGTCAAAAACGTAATCACCCAAAGAGTCACTGCCGTTAATATGGTCACCGGCATGATCGGCAAGAGCGCACCGGCTGAGGTGGCGATGCCTTTGCCGCCCTTGAACCCAAGCCAAAACGTGTAGTTGTGTCCCAGGATGGTCGCGATGCTCGTCAGGGCTGGCACGAGACCGATGGGTTCCACGTCGTTCGCATAGATCCGCGCCAAGAGGACCGGGAGGACCCCCTTGAGAACGTCCAGGGCAAACACCGGGTAGCCGACGCCCTTGCCGAGCACCCGGAGCACATTGGTGCTGCCGATGTTCTTGCTCCCGTGTTCGCGGATATCGATGCCCTTCATTCTCCCCGCGAGGTATCCAAAGGGAGTGGCGCCGGCCACGTAGCCGAAAAGTATCCAAAGATAGTCCATGAGATCAGGCGACCTATTGGTGGGCGGATCGCTTCGCCGCGAGCGTTTCTCGCATCAATCCGAGCGGAAGGCAATTGACGACATCGTCCCTCCTCAGCCATCCCTTGCGTGCCTGGAGCACGCCGAAGTGGAGAAACTGGAGATCTCCCACGCGATGAGCGTCCGGATTGATGGCGCATTTGACCCCTTTGTCCCGGGCGAGCTTCCACCAACGCCAGTCCATGTCGAGCCGCCAGGGGTTCGCGTTCAGCTCGATCCAGGTCCCGGTCCGGGCACAAGCATCGATAATTTCCGGAATGTTCACCGCGTAAGACTCCCGCTGCAGCAAGAGCCTCCCGGTGAGATGGCCGAGCATGGTGACCCTGGGGTTTTCCACCGCCTGCAAGATCCGTGCGGTCATCTCCGCTTCGGGCAGCTGAAACGCGTTGTGGACGCTAGCGACCACGTAATCGAGTTCATCCAAAAGGGAGTCGTCGAAATCGAGACGGCCGTCCCGGAGGATGTCCACTTCCGAGCCGGCGAAGATTTGGAAGTCGTCCCCAAAGGTTTCATTGAGGCGTCGGATGGCTTGGATCTGCGCCCTGAGACGCGTTTCATCCAGCCCATTGGCTTGGAAGGAGCTCTTGCTGTGATCGGCGATTCCCAAGTATTGCAGGCCCAGCTCCCGGGCGGCTTCCGCCATGGCCTCGAGGCTGTCCATGCCGTCGCTGGCGGTGGTGTGGTTGTGGAAGGTGCCACGCAGATTCGTCAATTCGATCAGAACAGGAAGCTCCGCCTCCTCGGCCGCTTCGACCTCCCCGGTGTTTTCCCGAAGAGCGGGCTCGACATAGTCCAGACCCAGAGCCCGGTAGAGATCCCTTTCTTCGTAGACCTCCGGCACCTCCGCTGTGGAATCCGGCAGCGGCGTGAGGGCATACTCGTTCAGCGAAAGCCCCCGTTTCAGGGCCCGGGCACGCAGGGCTACGTTGTGCTCCTTCGATCCGGTGAAGTAATTGAGGGCGAACGGATAGTTGGCATTGGAGACCGCCCTCAAGTCGCACTGGATGCCCTCTTCCAGCCGGACTGAACATTTCGTGTCCCCCTGCACCAGGACTTCCTTGACCCAAGGAGCGGTGGCGAAAAAGCGGATCAGCTCCATCGGATGCTTGGTCGCTACGAGGAAATCGAGATCCCGTACGGTTTCCTTCCCCCGGCGAAAGCTGCCCGCGACATCGGCACGGCTGGTCTCGGGATGCCCGCGCAACGCATCAAGCATTTCTCCGGCCACCGAGGCCACGTCGCCGATCCGCCAAATCCCGGCATGGCTTTCGCGGTAGGTGATTCCCTCCAGGATTTTGGCGACCGATTTCTCACCAAAGCCCGGAAGAAGGGCGGCTTCCCCGGATTCGCAAACCTCCTTGAGGCGATCCAACGAGGCCACCCCGAGCGCGTCGTAGAGGGCTTTGATCTTCTTGGGGCCGAGCCCGTTGATCTCGAAAAGATCAAAGATGGTTTCCGGAAACGCGGCGCGGAGCTTCTCCCAAAACTCCATCCTGCCGGTGGCCACGAGTTCGTGCAGTTTCGCGGCGATCGCATCGCCGATGCCCTTAATGCCGTCGAGTTGGCCCTCCCGGGCGAGTGCCATGATGTCCCCGGGAAAGGTCTCCACGACATCGGCGCCATTGCGATATGCTCGGATCTTGAACGCGTTCTCTCCTTTGAGTTCCAAGAGGAGGGCGATGCGTCGCAAATTTTCCGCTAGATCTTCTCGTGTCATGGCTGGCCGGTCAGGGCTCACCTTCGGCATGAGGAACATCTTGTCGACCGCGTTTTTGCCAAGACAGGGCAAGAGACGTATGGTGAACGCTCAGTCAGCACAAAGGTATGGGCACTTACGATAGGGACTACATGCGTCAAGGCTCCGGATGGAGGGGCCGGAACGCGGCGTTTTGGGCTAACGGGGACTCGATCATCTGGGTGTTCATCGCCATTTCGACGGTCCTTTTCCTCCTGCCAGGCCGGACCGATTGGGCCACTTTCACGTCGTTCGGAATGGGTCGTGGAGAGGTTTGGAGATTCATCACCTATCAGTTTGTCCATGCAGACCTGATTCACGTGCTCCTGAACATGGTCGGTCTCTACTTCGTGGGCCGCACCGTGGTGTCCCTCCTGGGCCCCACTCAATTCTCGGTGATCTACCTCGCGGGCGGGATCGCCGGCGCACTTCTCGAACTGATCATTCATTCCGCCGCAGGACGCTCAACGGCCATCGTGGGGGCATCGGCCTCCGTCGCCGCCCTGATGTTTGTCTTCGTCACCATCGAACCACGGATGCAGGTCCGCTTGTTTCCCTTTCCTTTCTCGTTCACCTTGGTCCGGCTGGCCTGGGGCTTTGTCATCATCAACGGCTTGCTCGGCCTCCTCGCCTTGACCTCGTCCGCCGGCGGCGGCACGGCCTATTTGGCCCACGTCGGCGGCGCACTCTACGGCGTCCTCCACGGCAAGTATTTCCGGCAACGCATCACCCTCCCGACCATCCGCATCACTCGTTCTTCGCCCAAGCCAAAGCGCCCGGTGGCCTATCGTTCCCGCCCGGACCAGCCCAATGTGATCGATGCAGAGTTCAGCACATCGAAAGCCGACTACAACGAGGTGCTCGACAAAATCAATCGCGAGGGAATTGGTTCCCTCACCCCTGCGGAGCGCCGCATTCTGGAGCGAGCCAGCGAGAACCTGGGGCGCCGAAACGACTAATCCATGCGTGTGATCTCCGGCTCAGCCAGCGGCGTTGCCCTACGCGCCCCCAAGGGCGATGCAACTCGTCCCACCACCGACCGAGTCCGCTCGTCGATCTTTTCCATCCTTGGCGACCGCATCCGCGGGGCCGTCGTCCTGGACCTCTTCGCGGGCTGCGGAACCCTCGGCATTGAGTCCCTCAGCCGGGGAGCCGCTTCCGCGACCTTCGTGGAAGCCGGGCGGGAAGCTTGCTCCTGCATCGAAGGCAACCTCGCCCGGACGGGCCTGACCACTGGACGCGTGGTGAAGCAGCCGGTGGAAGCGTTTCTGGCCGGTCAGGGACAGTCCGGAAACAGCCGGTATGATCTGGTGTTTGCCGATCCTCCCTACGCGACGCGACCTGGGGATATCGATTTCGGCGCGGCCTTGATCGCTTCGGTCGATCTGCCAAAACTGATCGCGCCAAACGGCGTGATCATCCTCGAAGCGCCCAGGGACACGCCCGATCCCGCCAGCCCGGTCTGGGAACTGGTCGAGGCCCGCAACTACGGCACGAACATGATCCAATTCTTCCAGTTGCGGACCCCGACTCCGGGCACCTGATCCGGGACGATGAATCTGCGCTCGGTCTTAGCGATCTACAATCTGCTGCTGCCCGCCGGGATGGTGCTTACGGCCCCGGCTTATCTGATCAAGATGTTCCGTCGCGGCAACTATGGCCGGGACTTTTTCCAGCGCTTCGGATTTTACTCGAAGCCGGCCCGCGCTGCGCTCAACGAGGAATCCGTCCGGCCCGTCTGGGTCCAGGCAGTCAGTGTGGGGGAGGTTCTCGTCGCCTTGAAATTTATCCAGGCGCTCCGGATACGGTTCCCCGATCAGCCGATCGTTTTGTCTTGCACGACGTCGACGGCCCACGAGCTCGCGCTCACCCGGAGCAGTGCCCTGTGCCACGTCCTCTATCATCCGCTGGATTTGCCTTGGGCCGTCGACTCCGCATTCCAGCTCGTCCGCCCCAAATTCCTCGTGCTTGTCGAGGCGGAGCTTTGGCCCAACCTGCTGGCCCGGGCGGGTCGTGAAGGCATCCCGGTGATTCTGATCAACGCCCGGCTCTCGCCCCGCTCGGAACGCCGCTATCAGGCCTTCTCAGCACTGACACGTCCCCTCTTCGCCCAACTCGATCATGTCCATGTGCAGTCCCATGACGACGGGAAGCGTTGGGCCCGCCTGGGGATCCCACCGGAGCGAATCTCCTGCCCCGGCAGCATCAAGTATGATCAAACGACCCAGCCCGTCCCTCATGGCCAGATCGCCAACTTTGCGGAGCTGCTCCGGGCAATCCGGGGAGGGCAGGAGGGTCCGGTCGTTCTCGCCGGAAGCACTCACGCGGGTGAGGAAAAGCTGATCGCCGAGGCCTTCCTGCGTGTCAGGGAGCAGATTCCCAACGCCTTCCTGATCCTGGTTCCCCGTCACTTTGAGAGGGCCGAAGCCGTCCGCCGCGATCTGCGATCTACCGGTTTGGATCCCGTCCTGAAGACTGAGCTTGGCAACCATCCGAGAGTCGTCCCTCCACCCACGCCCGAACGTTGCCTGGTCGTGAATACGACCGGAGAACTCTGGGCCTGGTACCATCTTGCTGATGTGGTGCTGATTGGGAAAACGTTTCTTTCAGACGAGGGGCAAAACCCGATCGAACCAATTCTCGCCGGCAAACCCGTGATCACCGGGCCCGTCATGAAGAATTTTGCCAGCCTAGCCGAGCGCCTCAAGGCGGCGGGCGGTTGCGTCACCGTGCCGAACGCCGAAGCCCTGCCTGAGGCCATGGTTGGCCTCCTTCGCGATTCGGACCGGGCTGCCATGATTGTTCAGGCCGGGCTCCGGGTGGTTCAAGAGGATCAAGGAGCGGCGGTGCGAACCGTAAACGCCCTCGTGCCACTCCTCTCGCCCCTCTAAACCGGGCGAATCTTTGATTTTTCCCTTGCGCCAAAGCGCCGATTGGAGAGATTACCGACCCGCAGCGCGAAAGCCCACGGTCGTAATGACCCGTTCGTCTAGCGGTTAGGACACCGCCCTTTCACGGCAGTAACACGGGTTCGATTCCCGTACGGGTCGCTTTCGCAATTACCTGAAGGCCAGTCAGTTACCACACTGACTGGCTTTTTTGTTTTCAAAATCTGACACCACAAACATTCCGGTCATGGCCAGCAAACGGCTTGATGGTAGGCCTCCCGTAATCGCTGCCGTAGGACTGTCACCGCTAAGCAGCTATCCCATCTCCTGCCCTTCAAGGTCACGCAAACGGATCGGCTCCGGCGGATGAAATCGGTTCTTCAGACGCAGCCACTGCCTCTGGACGCTAGCGTTTCGGGACCTGCTCGTCCAACAGTAGAGGCAGCGAGGGAGGCGCGTATGGATTGCGAAACCTAAGATCAGTGAACTGTTCCGCCCGACTTCTTCCGCAGCATGTTTCGCTAGTTCCATGGCAATCTGTCGGAAGCTCTAAAATGCCATGTTTAGATGGCCGAGTCATCGATTCGCCCGCGCTGCCAAAAGACCGTTTGGGGCAAATCATCAAATTTGCCTTTTAAATAAGGCGTTTTCTTTGCCTGAACGCAAGAATGAGTTTCATTTGCGGGCCAGCTAAAAGGCTGCCATCTAAACAAGGCACATTCTTCTCGGAAAATGATCCCTCTCGACAGCCTCATCCGATTTCACCGATGCCAAGCCGGTCTTTCGCAGATCGAATTGGCGGAAATCGCCGATGTGAGCCGGATTGTGGTTCAGGCTGTGGAGTCCGGGGAGGTTGGCATCAAATGGCGAAACCTTTGCGCGATCTTGGAGGTCCTTAATATCCGACTGGAGCCGCAAGGACCGTTGGTTGCGGCCTGGCGAGAAACGGTGCAGTCAAACCTGGAAGACGAAGGCGATGGCTCAGAATCGAACTGAAGGCCACCGGCCCCGTCGTGCCCGTGTTTGCCAACAGGGCGTTTTCGCGGGTGACTTGGAAGAAACGAAGGAAGGAGACTGGTCGTTTGCTTATGCGGAAGCCTATACGGGACTCCCAATTTCGCTGACCATGCCGGTTCGCACGGAGCCCTACGAGTTCACGCAGTTCCCACCCGTTTTCGAAGGATTGCTACCCGAGGGCGTCATGCGGGATGCGTTGTTGCGGCGATTGAAAATCGACAAAGATGATTATTTCGCGCAGTTGATCGCCGTCGGGGCGGATTTGGTGGGCTCGATCACCGTCTGCTCACCCGAGACCTCGAAGAAATGAGGTTCTGTCCGATCACGCTAGATCCCATTGAGGTGGAGGGTCAGTCCTATTCAACGAAAGGATTAAGGATCCTCAGCGCTACCCTCAAGAAACTTTCACCCCTGGAATATACGGTCGATGAACAACTGCTCGAAGCGGTTGCGAGAGCCGATAAGATGTCGATTCAGGGATTCCAGCCCAAGCTCAGCTCGATTCTTCGGGTGAAGGAAGGGCGATTCGAGGTGGTTGACAACCACGGGCGATTCATTCTCAAACCGCCTCCACCGGAGTATGCCGAAGTCCCCGCCAACGAATCACTCACCATGACCCTGGCGAAGCTGAGTGGGATCGAAATCCCGGATCATGGGTTGGTTTATGCGATCGACGGATCCCTGACGTATTGGATTCGGCGATTCGACCGGGAGGGACGAGGAACCCGGAAATTTCCCCAGGAAGACTTTGCACAACTTTTGGGGCGATCCCGCGAAACCAAGTATGACAGTTCTATGGAGCAGGTCGTTTCGGTCGTAGATCGGTTCTGCACATTCCCGGTTCTCGAAAAGCGGCGGTTGGCCCTCCTCGTCTTGTTTTGTTTCCTCACCGGAAACGAAGACATGCACCTCAAGAATTTTTCGCTGGTCACTCGCATCAAGAAAGACCGCCCCTTGGTGCGGCTGCGTCCCGCTTATGACCTCCTCAACACAACGGTCATTCTGAAGAATCCGCCGGAAGAAGTCGCCCTGCCGATTCGCGGGAAAAAGCGCAATCTGACCCGCAGTGACCTTCTCGGTTCGTTTTGTCATGAACGCTGTGGAGTGACCGGAAAGTTCCTGGACCAACTTTTGGAAACGCTGTCGGGCCTCGTGCCACGGTTTGATGAATTGATCGGGCGGAGTTTTCTGAGCAAGGAGAAGCGGAATGCGTATCGGGCGGTTCTCCACGAACGCTCCGGGCGATTGGGGATTGGATAAGGAAGGCGAAGGATGGGCTCGAGGGAGGAACAAACGGATTGCGAAACCTAAGATCAGTGAACTGTTCCGCCCGACTTCTTCCGCAGCATACTGCCCTCCCTCGCAGTTTCATGTTGCCAGCACAGGCCATGGGCGTGTTTGCTGGAAAGGAATCCGAGCACACATGAGCGAGCGCTACGAAATCCGCGAAAAGATCGGCCAGGGAGGTCGTGGCTTTGTTTATCGGGCCGTCGATACGCGCCTAAAACGGGAGGTCGCCGTCAAACGCATCCCCGTTGAGCCAGGGGCCACGCCTGCGCAGATTGAGAAAATCGGGGAAACCCTGATGAAGGAGGCCACCGCCATGTCGGTCCTCAACCACCCCAACATCGTCTCGATCTACGATGTGGTCCAGGATTCGGAGGGCGGGTTCGTGGTGATGGAGTTGCTCAATGGGGAAACGCTGCATGACGTCGTCAAACGCAACGTCCTCACCCTTGAGGACTTCCACTCCGTCGCCCAGCAAACTTTGGGGGCCCTCACGGCGGCCGGCGCGAGCAACATGCTCCACCGGGATCTCAAGCCGGGAAACATCATGCTGGTCTGGCTTCCCACGAAGAAATTCCAGGTGAAGATCCTCGACTTCGGCCTGGCCAAGATCAGTGCGCAGCCGAGTCTCCAGACCGTCGAACACGGTCGATCCATCGTCGGAACGATCTACTTTATGGCCCCGGAGCAGTTCGAACTACGCGAGCTCTCGGCCGCGACCGACCTCTATGCGATGGGGTGTGTCTACTACTTCTGCCTCACGGGAAAATACCCGTTCGACGGTGATTCGATGGCCAAGGTAATGACGGCCCACCTCCAGGGAACCTACATACCGCTCGATAAACTTCGTCCCGATCTGCCGCGCCACGTTTGCCAATGGGTCATGTGGCTGATGAATCGCGACGTCCAAAACCGTCCCCAATCCGCCAGCGAAGCTCTGGACCTGCTTCCGTTGGCGACGAGCCAGGACGGTCAAGTTTATGTCGTTGATGCGGTCGATATCGAAGACCAACCTGAAGAGGAGGACGTTGGAACTGGCGAAGTTCACGTCGTGAAACCCGCGGATCTCGTGGCCGATCCGGGTCGACAACACTCCCGACCCGAAGGGCTTGCTCCTGCGTTGCGCAATACTGGGATGACTGGGCTCGAGAAAGCGGCAATCACCAGCACTGGTCCAAGCCCGAGCACGACGAGTGTCCCCCGGACCAACACCGGTCGCATCCAGCCCAGCCCTCCCTCCACCGCCACCACAGGACGGGTACCCACGCTGAATACTGGGCGCGTTCCCCGGATGAACACCGGACGGGTGCAAACGATGAGTCAGGGCGGAACAGGCCCGGTTTCCACCGCCGTTCCCACCCAACTCGCCACGCAACGCTCGGGATTCAATCCGGTGTGGATCTTTGTGGTCCTTGTTCCAGTGCTCTGCGGCGTCGCATTCGGTGCCTTCAAATTCAGCGCGGCCGCCGACTATCCGATCCGGTTTCGGGACACCTTCACGAACCGGAGTGGGCTGCTCCACGCTTCAGCCCCGGCGAAACCTCCGTTTCTGTTGGCCGGGCGCAAGTGGATCGGGACCCCGGGACTCAAGTTTACAGACCAAGGTCTTCAGGCGGATGCCGGCCGACAACTGGCCACCTTCGACATCAGCGGTGCCTACGCTCCTGAAGATACCATTCGCATTTCCGTTCTAGGCCTCACCAATCCTCACGGCGGGTGGTTTGGCATCGGGTTAAGCGACCGAACCGCTCCCGGCGTGATCGAAGAAGATCTGACTGGCTGGGTTCAGATAAGCGGCGACCACCACGGTGCCCCAGGATCTGGAGCCCTTCACGAGCTCGGCTCGCGCAAGAAGAACATCGGTTTCCCCAAGGATTTCTGGCAAATCGGCAGCCGCAATGACCTCGAAATCGTCCTCAATTGCAAAACCGGAGACGCCGCCCTCTTCATCAACGGCGTCCGTGCGGTGATTGGCGCTCTCAAGACCGGCGGCTTCCCCACTCCGCCTTCCCAGCTGGCTCTGGTCTTTTCAAATATTCAGGGGGCAAGCGTCGCGCGCGTCAGCTTTGAGAACCTGGGCGTTCTCGACCTGCAGGACGTCGGCCCAGCCACCAAGGCGGACCGTGACTTCCTGATGAATCTGCCAGCTCCGCCGGTTCCGGGCACCACGCCCCCAAAATAACGGTGCCTTAGGACAGGTTGTAAGCGTCGATATCGACGGTCACGATGACGTCCTCCGGGAAAGTCAAGGCGTCGAGGTGCTTGCGGATGTGCGCGACCATCCGACGCGGGTTCTTCGCGCGCATGAGCACCTGGAAACGGAACTGATTGGCCACTCGAACCAAGGGTGAAGGCATGGGATCGCTCAGCAGAAACTCCGGGGGCAGATCGGAGAGGAGCCGCTTGTGCAACGTCTCCGCAGAGAATTGGGCTCTCCGCTCATGCTCCGATCGGGCGGTGATCAGGGTCACGTGGACATACGGCGGAAAGTTCAGAGACTGTCTGGCCTGTAACTCCTGCGCGGCGAAGCCTTCGAAGTCGTGATGCCGCGCGTATTGGATCGATGGGTTCTGCGGGGTGAATGTCTGCACGATCACCTCCCCCAACAGATGCCCCCGGCCCGCCCGGCCAGCCACCTGGGTGAGCAGCTGAAAGGTTCGCTCGCCCGCGCGGAAGTCCGGAATATGGAGCCCGAGGTCGGCATTGAGCACCCCGACAAGAGTGACATTCGGAAAGTGCAGGCCCTTGGCGATCATTTGGGTGCCGATCAGCAAGTCATACTTTTGCGCCTTGAAATCATTGAGCGTGTCTTCCAATTGCGTCTTGCGCTTCATCGTATCGGTATCGATCCGAGCAACCCGCGCGCGCGGGAAGACTTTCCGGAGCACTTGCTCAACCCGTTCCGTGCCGAAACCGGCCATGAACACGGAGCCACTTTTGCATTCAGGACATTTGACGAGGGGTACCCGTTGAAAGCCGCAGAGGTGGCAGATCAAGCGGCTATCTGACTCGTGATAGGTCAGAGTCACGCTGCAATGCGGACACTCCACGCGGTGCCCGCAGTCCTGACAGACCACGGATGGCGAATACCCGCGTCGATTCAGAAAGAGAATCGTCTGTTCGCTGCGGTGGATTCGTTGATCGATGGCGATCCGCAGAGGTTCCGAGAGAATCGTGACGGCTTTCTTTTCACCATCCCGGCGGGACTTTCCCTCTGAACGCATGTCGATCACCCGGGTAACCGGCATCTTTTGATCGTCGGCACGCTTCGTCAGCTCGACCATCTTGTATTTGCCATTCAACGTGTTGCGCCAGGACTCCAAGGAAGGGGTGGCGCTCCCCAGCAAAACCGTGGCTCCTTCCATCCGTCCGCGGACCACGGCCACATCCCGTCCTTGATAGCGCGGCGGACTCTCCTGCTTGTAGGTATTCTCGTGTTCCTCATCCACGACGATGAGCCCGACATTTTCCATCGGGGCGAAGATGGCGCTGCGAGCTCCAATCGTGATGCGCGCCTTGCCATCGAGAATTTTGCGCCATTCGTCGTGTCGCTCCCCTTCGGACAAATGGCTATGGAGGATCGCAACCTGCTCCTGAATCGAGGCGAAGCGACGCTTAAACCGCTCTGTGGTCTGGGGCGTGAGGGAGATTTCCGGAACGAGGACAATCACGCTCTGGCCCTGATCGATGACCCGGGCGATCGCTTGCAAATAGACCTCGGTCTTGCCTGAACCGGTGACGCCCTTGAGTAGGATCGGCTTTTTGTCCGCCGGCTCTGCCTCCATGTCGAGTTCGACGGTACGGAGCGCGTGTGCCTGCTCGTCCGTCAGCTCTAGAGGCTGACTGGAGAGATACTGCTCGGCCCGGGACGGATCACGCGCTTGAATCTCATCAAGGATCTCGATCCACCCGGTCTCCTCCAAACGCTTCACCGCCTGCGCCGCGCTGGCATGCGCCCCCGCCAGAGACGACAAAAGAACGGTGGCTCCGGGCACGAGTTCCTCCAGGATCGCTGCCTGGCGAGGCGCTTTCTTCCGCAAGGCTTCGAGCTCGTCAGAGGTCGCCTCCTTTTTGAGGCGGATCGCTTTCTGCGTCTTGAAACCGCCGGATCCCGTCCGGATCATTTCCGGAATCATCGCACGGACCACGACCTCAAGCCGGCAGGCGTAGTAGCCGGACATCCAACTGGCCAGCTCAAGCAAGGAGGGCGGCACGAGCGGCTTGGGATGCAGCAGCGAGGCCAGGGGACGGAGCGCGAAGCCTTCCTGACCCTCCACCGGACTCACTTGAATCACGGTTCCTTGAACCTTGCGACGCCTGAGGGGAACTGCGACGCGGCAACCGCGGAGTTCCCTGTTGAGAAGTGCATCGGGCACCCCATACCAAAGCTCCAAGTCCGGAGCCTCATCGACCAAAACGAGACATTTCCGAGACGCGACGGACCCCACACCGGCCAACAGGCCTTGCTGGAGGTGCGAAGACTCGGTCAACCGAAACGGATCAGATCAGATCTTCGGAAACGACCGACTGCTGTTCCCGGGAACCGAGAGCGCGAGCCTGGGCAACCACGAGATGCTCAGCCTCCTCGAATCGGTAGCCGTGGCAGTTCGGGCAAAGATTGACCTTGGCGGCAACGATGGAATCGCAGCCTTCGCAAATCTTGTACTTGCCCGGGTTCTCAACGATTTTTTGAGCACGGCGGGCGCGGTCCAAGAGGGTCTTCTTTTCGTATTCGGCCATACTTATTGAAATTATCAGAATTACTGCGCAAATCAAATTAAATTCTCAAATTAGAATCCAGTTTGCGCACCTCAACCCTGCCGAAGATATCAATTTTGTGAACAACCTGCAAGTGAATGTCGATAAAAGGGGCAAAAATTTGACGCACTTTGTACAAAATTCTCAGCCTTGAGAATTTGGCGGCTCAAGCCTGCGTCAGCTTCCCGTTTTCGAGAACGAACAGCCGGTCGGCGAAAGCCTTCGCTTCCTCGCGGCTGTGCGTGATATGCAACGCGGTGATCTGAGAATCTTTTGCAACACGCCGGATCAACTCGGTGATCTCCTCTCGCGTGCTCTCATCAAGCGCACTGAGGGGTTCGTCCAAACAGAGAACCTTGGGTCGCGCCGCCAAGGCACGGCCGAGGGCCACCCTCTGCCGCTCACCGCCACTTAACCCTTCCGGCTTCCGGTCCAGCAAGGCCTCAATCCCCAGCGCGGCCGCCAGCTCCGCGACCCGTTCCCAAATCTCCCCCTTAGGCCAGTGGCGCAAAGCCGGTCCGAACGCCAGATGCTGCCTCACCGTCTTTGTGGAAAACAGCGTCCCGTCCTGCGGGACAAAGCCGATGTCGCGACGGCCCGGAGGCAAATCCGTGACGTCGCCGACCGGTAGCAGAATGCGTCCCCGGCTCACCCGCCGCAATCCGCAGATCGCTTCGAGAATGGTCGTCTTGCCACTCCCAGTCCGTCCCATGAGCACGGCATAGGAGCCCGTCGGAACCTCAAAGGAAATTCCGTCGATCCGGAAGGAGCCGGCGTGAACGCTGAGATCATCTACCTTGATCATCGCTTCAGCCGATCGCCCCACAGACGGTGCAGGAAGGGTTCCTCCAAAGCGTGATCGTTTGGAAGCGCATCTCCGCCGCATCGAAATGAATCATCTGACCCACTGCCGATGTTCCCAGGCCGGTGAGCCGCTTGATTCCCTCAATGGCTCCGATGTTTCCGGCCAACGCCGCCACGGCGCCGATCACGGGAAAGCGACGGCGCCAGTTTGGCGGAATCTCTGGATAAAGGCAGGCCAGACAAGCGGACTGGCCCGGCACCACCACGATCACCTGACCTTCCACGCCGTACATCGCACAATCGATGAGCGGCTTGCCCTGCCGCACGCATTCACGGTTCAAGAGGAGCCGCTCCTCGAAAAGGGGCGCCGCAGAAAAAACGATGTCTGCTTTGGCGACGAGCCCGGCGACGTTCTCCTCGGTAGCATTCTCGGGAACCGCCTCCAATTCGACTCCGGGATTGAACGCCTCAAGAGTGGCCACCATACTTTCGACTCGCGGCCGGCCGATCCCGTCGTGCCTCATCAGGATTTGCCGGTTCAAGTCATCAGGCCGCAATTCCCCGCCATGAGCGAGCACGAGCTTGCCAAAGCCGGCCGCAGCCAAGGAAAACGCCAAATTGCCCCCGACACCGCCGCACCTCGTCACCAAGGCGGTGCTGCGGCGCAAGATCAGTTGGCCCCTCTCGCCAAAGCCAGGGACGTCGAGTTGCCATTCATAGATGGCGCGATCTCCATCCGGGAGTGCCTCGTTCACGTTCATCCCCCGGCGATTGGAGTCATCAGCAGGACGGTCCGGACATCGTGCACCGGCAAATTTGCCCACCCTGCCGCCGCTTGGTTCCCGTCCAGCACCACAAGTAGCGAAGGACGCGGACGACCCTGAACGTCCAGCAAAAGGTCGGCAAATTCCCCGCCCCGGCTCTGCGCCAAGCTACATACCACCTGGCCCCAGGTGGTGTCCTCTCCGGCTTCCCAGGGTTCCCCTTTCACGCCCGCAGCGAGGGCGAGCTGACCGGTGTATTGGACATTTACCCGCATCGGGCTATGGGGAGGTCAGTGCCTTGCCGTTATCGGAAGGCCGCAGGTTAGCGAGGAACGGCACGGCCGAACGGGCCCAATCACTAGGCTCCGGATAGCTGGCTGCTCCCCTCCCGAAGCAACGTTCGAGCATATCTGTATGAATGATCCCCGGATTGAAGGCGACCACTCCGATAAACGACGGCACTTCCTGCGCCACCGCTTGGGTCAAGCCTTCGACCGCCCACTTCGAGGCGCAATAGGGCGCAACTTCCGGTGCGGCCGACCGTCCCCATCCCGAACTGAAATTGACGATTACGGCCGGTTCGCCGGCCTCAATCAGCATCGGAAGAAAGTGGCGAAGAATGCGGGCCGTTCCGCCCACGTTGATTCGCATGACCTCGTCGAACTCTTCGCCGGAAACATCCCAGATCGGGGCGGACTGATTGATGATCCCGGCGTTGTTCAGCACCAAGTTGGGCACCCCGATCTCCTCGACCACCCGGTCCCGGAACGCCGCGATCGAAGTATCGTCGGTGACATCGGCTTGAAACAGCTGATGGGCGGGTCCGATCTCCCGGGCGAGCGCGCGCAAAGCCTTGTGCGATCGACCGCAGGCCGCCACCAAGTCTCCGCGGTCAGCGAATCCTTCGACCAGCGCCCGGCCGAGGCCGCGCGTACAGCCCGTGACGACGACCCGCTTCCGCTCCGTAGAGAGAGTGATGATGTTGGATGGACCCACTTTAGGAAAACACAGCCATACCTGCGCCGCCACCGGATGCAAGCTCGCTTACGCCCGCTTCTTTCAATCCGGAGGCCCGTGGCCGCCGTAAGGAGGGAAAGAATCAAACGACGAAGCTAAAGCCGTGATCACACTGTCGCCCGCCCCACCCACCCTCACTCACGCCGACCAGCGAGAATACCCCGATTTCTCGCTGACCCGGCTTCTCGACACCGTGTTTGCACCGACTCGAGGATGTCGCGTCTGCATTCTCATCGACCTTGAGGATGAGGGCTTGGCCAAAGATTTCGGCTTTCTCCAGGCACCCGGTCATGAGATCCAGAAGAACGCCTATCGCCACTTCTATCTCGGCTTGCGCGATGGGGCCATGGCTGAACTCGGGCTTTCCGGCGGGGAGATGTTTGCCTACCGGATGACCGGCGGGTCCAACCTCGACCTCGACGACGCGTGTTGGGATATGTCCGGACGCCGTCTCAGTCTCGACCGGGACATCTATTCCGCCTACGACATCATCCTCTGCATCTCCACCTTCTCGGCCACAGCTCCGCTCACGGCCAAGTGCAAGGAATACGGTTTCCGTGGGGCCACGTTGCACGGCCTGAATGATATCATTTTGGCGACCGGTCTTTCGGTGGATTACAACGAAGTGAGTGCCGATGCGGAAAAACTCCGCCGCGCCATGACCGGAGCGGACTCGATCGAAATCGACTTCGGTTTGGAGGACGGACGGATTCTCACCGCTACCTTGGAGCTTGACCGGCAAGAAGCCCAAAAAAGCCACGGCCTTTGCCGGGGAAAGACCCCCGATGTCGCGAACCTGCCTGCCGGTGAAGTCTATTTCGTTCCGGTCGATGCCAACGGTCAGTTCCCGATGAAGTATTCCGACGGAACGCTCGGGCTCCTCGAAGTGCGCAACCGCAATATCGTCTCCTCGCGGCTCCTTGAGGGCAGCCAAGCCACCATCGACGCCCACAACGCACGTCTCCTCGACGATCCTATGACGGGGACGCTCGGCGAACTCGGATTCGGCACGCAAGTCTTGCCCGTCTCAGGGGCGGATATTCAGGACGAAAAGGTTCTCGGAACGTGCCACCTGGCCACGGGTCGGGACGATCATCTCGGCGGCGACATCGTCCCCGGAATGTTCAAACGTCACGAGAACTCCACGCACGACGACATTCTCTTCGCCCCGCACAAGACGCCCAACTTCGACCTCGTTCAGGTTCGTATGAGGCGGGGCACCCAAACGGAGGTTCTCATCGAGCACTTCCGGCCTTCGGAATATCTTCTCCGGGCTTTGCAGGAGTAGCCAAACTGGAGGAATCCCCCCGAAAAAGGGGAGCGGCCTTCTTCACCGATTGGGTCACCCCCCAAGCCAAAGGAAGGATGACGAAGAGCCAACAGAAAACGGCTTTCATGAGGATTCAGGATTCCTTGAGGTGATACTTCGCTTCCACTGGGCGTACGAGGAGATTCGCCACCAGTCCGATGAGGAGCAGTCCGCACATTAGGAAAAAGGTATTGTTGTAGGCTTCCGCCTTGGGGACCCCGGCCGCGATCCGCCGGTCGTAGAGCCCGTTGATGAGGAGCGGCCCAATCACTGCCGCCATGCTCCAGGCGGTAATCAAACGTCCGTGGATGGCGCCTACTTGGGCCACGCCGAAAAGGTCCTTTAGATAAGCGGGGATCGTGGCGAAGCCGCCCCCATACATACTGATGATCAGAGCGGTAAATAGAACGAACAAACCCCGGTTCTGCGTTTCCTGCGTCCAGGGCAACAAGGCGTAGAGAACCGCTCCCAGCAGAAAGTAGACGCAATAGACGGTCTTGCGCCCCACCACGTCAGAGGTGGAGGACCACAAAAAGCGCCCGCCCATGTTGAAGAGACTGAGTAAACCGGTGAAGCCGGCAGCCATCGAGACGCTCACCCCAAACATGTCCTGGCACATGTCGGCGGCTCGCCCCAGCACCCCGATTCCGGCGCTCACGTTCATGCAGAGCACGACCCAGAGGAGCCAAAACTGCGGGGTTCGCGGGGCCGTGTCGGCGGACACACTCGCGGAGGTGATCATCTTCCCGGAATTCGTCGCCGGGACCCAACCAGCGGGTTTCCAGCCGGGAGCCGGCACCCGCACCATGACCGCTCCGCCCAGCATGAAGATCGCGTAGAGGATGCCCATCACCAACAAAGCCGGAGACGCTCCCGAATTTGTTCCCTTCGCAAAGAACCGCATCAACTCCTGAGCCAACGGACTGCCGATGAGCGCCCCGCCGCCAAATCCCATGATGGCCATCCCGGTCGCCATCCCCGGCCGGTCGGGAAACCACTTCACCAAGGTGGAGACCGGCGCGATATAGCCCAGCCCCAGGCCGATTCCGCCGACGAAGCCGTAGCCAAAGAGCACCAGTGGCAGTGATCCCAGCTTCACCCCCAAGGCGGTAAGAAGAAGCCCGCCGCAGAAGCAGCAGCAACTCGCGACCATGGTCTTGCGTGGTCCAGACCGCTCCACCCATTTGCCAAACACGGCGGCGGAAATCCCCAGCATCATCAGGGCGATCTGGTAGGCCCAGTTCACACTGGAAACCTGCGTCCCCAACTCTGCGGAAAGCGGCTTGTTGAAGACGCTGAACCCGTAGATCTGGCCGATGCACATATGCACCGCGATGGCGGCGGGCGGGACCAGCCATCGGGAGTATCCCGGCGGAGCCACCGTCGCTTCACGATTCAACCAAGATAACAGGCCTTGTCTCATTCCGGAAGTTGTCCCGGGCGCGCGGGGACGGATGCGGATTTTGGCGTTCGTCGATCGGCGCGGCGAGGAAATTCGCGGAGAGATTTCTCCTGTGCACTGTGGGCCTGCGATCCAAACAACCCCTTGACCCAACCAGCGACGGTGGTCTTTTCTCAGACGGTGACAAGGTAAGCAAGAGCCCGGGTGGACCAGGGCCCCCACACATGGTAGCCTAGGGACGGTCATGAGAATTCACCGCTTCACCGTCGTTCTCGATTCAATCCCTGACTTGGATCAAACCGACACCCTCTACGGGATCATTGATGATGCGACGATTTCGTCGAGCGGCGGTGTGGCCGACGTGATGTTTCACCGGGAAGCCGAAACCTTGGAACAGGCCACGAGATCGGCCGTGATGCAGATTCAAGGTGCCGGTTTTGGGGTCAAGCGCGTGGAAATGGAAGCATAAGCGGTCTTGGCGTGACGACGCCAGAATAGGCCTTGACCCAGCCCGCGCCCCGGGTTCCCATGGTTCCCGGCAGTCGCACCCATGGCCGATCCCGACGTCTTCCTCTCCTACTCGCAAAAGGCTCCGGAACCGACCGTGGCCCTGGCCGATGCCTTGACCGGGCGCGGCTTCCGGCCGTGGTATGATGTGAACCTGCTGGCCGGCCAATACTTCGGCCACGTCATTGATGATGCCATCGATCGCTCCAAGGCCGTGGTCACCATCTGGTCGCCGCCCGCGCTCACCTCGGCTTGGGTGCCTGCGGAGAGCGCCCGCGCCCTTCAGCAAAACAAGCTGACGACGCCTCCTCCCCGGCGGCGGAAACGCTCATCGGCTGGCACGTCAACCGCGGCCCGGACGAAGCCGCCGACTTCTACCCGGTGGAAACCTTCGCCTCCGTCTACAAAGATCCCGCCCGGATCGATGCTGCGTTGGAAGCGGTTTGAGCGAGGGCACCTGTTTGGGTTGATCTGACGGGTTCGCCACGCTAATCTCACCTCATGTCCGAACACGACATCGATCTGCTCGAAAGCCAATTCCCGGCCCTCTCCGGCCCGGCCTTTGCCGAAGCTCGGGAGCGGGTCCTGGCCTCCGGCCAGAGTGTGCTGCAGAGTGAAGGGGCCTTTGTGTATCGGGTTTTTCCGGACGGGCGGAAGGAAGTGGTGAAGCTGATCGAGCCGCCCATCCCCGTGAAACCCGGCACGATCTACACCATCGGTTGAGCCGGATGACGCCCAGGATGCGCATGTTCGCCGGGCCAAACGGGTCCGGGAAAAGCGTATTGAAGTCCTACCTGCCGGAGCCCTTGCTCGGCGTCTATTTAAACCCCGATGAAATCGAAGCCGGGGTGAAGGAGCGTGGCTTTGCCGACATCCAGGGCTTCGGTATCCAAACAAGCGAAGAGGAGGTGCTGCCGGTGTTCACGGGCTCGGAATTTCTCAGAGAGCAGGGATTTACCAAGGCAGCGGAAGGCCTGCGCTTTGCGGCGGGTAGGCTGTGGTTCCCAGCGGGGGTGATGAACTCCTACTTTGCCAGTGTACTGGCCGACTTTTTGCGTCGAAAACTTTTGGAAGCCGGACAGACCTTTACCTTTGAGACCGTGATGTCCCACCCCGGCAAGGTGGCATTGCTGCACAAGGCTCAGGAAGCTGGCTACCGGACGTATCTGTATTATGTAGCCACGGATGATCCAGCAATCAATGTGTCCCGCGTGGCCAACCGTGTTGCCTTGGGTGGGCATGCGGTTCCGGAAGACAAGATCGTGGAGCGTTACCACAAGTCGCTAGCGTTGCTGATCCCTGCCATCCGCTTCACGAACCGAGCCTACATTTTCGACAACTCCACCCACAACGTCGATGGCAGCCACACCTGGGTGGCGGAGGTCACCGATGGGCGGACCGTGGTCCTCAAAACGGATCAGATCCCGGCTTGGTTCAAACTTGCGGTGCTGGACAAGATCGCCTAGCCCCGCCGGTTGATTCCAAGTTCCCCGGACGTCCGCACCCTGCGCGATCCCGGTGTACCAGGTTTCCCGGCCATTCCCGCCCTGTGGAACCCCGGTGTACCAGGTTCCCCGATCTTCCCCAGGCTGTGAAGGACCGTTGCACCTGGTTTTCCGGTCCCACCCACACTGTGGACTCCGGTGAAACCAAGTTTCCCGGGCGTCCTCAGGCTGCGGACGTCCCGCGGACCAGGTTTCGCCTCCCGGAACAGGCTGTGGAGGGCCGGAGTACCGGAACTCCGCCGCTCCGCAGACCATGGAGGAACGGGAAACTAAAACTTCCTCCAAGCAAGCCCAAGGCGATCTGGCCCTGCTCGGGTTGGCGATCGACTGGTATGTGCCGCTCAAGGCCGCCCAGGAAGAACTCAAAAAGGTGGTGACGAAGGCGAACCTCACCGAGGCCAACCGCGAAGAATTGGCCCGCACCCGGACCACCTGCCTGCGCGCCGCCAAAAAGCTGCGGCTCATCATCGATCTCTGCGAGGACGCTGCCGAAGACGGCGACGCGAACGCGATCCAACTGCACGAGCAGATCGAGCAAGTGATCTCCAAGGTGCGGGAGAAGGCCCAATCCAAGGAGACCCGGAATCGGAACAAGAAGACCAAAGCGTCCGCGAAGGACGTGAGCCTGGCTTCTTGAGGCAATTTTGCGGCATGGTTGACGGTCCGCCGTCCCGTTCAAGCCTGGGTGGGTTTGGGCGGGACGGCTTTTTGCTGGAGCCTCGGACAGTGTCCCTGAAGCGGAGCCGGTCCCGAATGGCCTAGTTGCCGCTAAAGCCAAAGGTCTTGAAGCACAATTGGATGTCCCGGATTCCATGTTCTGGGTCAACCAACGCCTCAATGCCCTCGTCACTCAGGAGGGAAGCCGAAGGAATGATGAGCAGCCACTTCGTATTCCAGACCGACCGGCCCACCAAACGGGTGTCAAACGCCATCTCCGCCGGGTTCACCGGGTCAGTCGCCGAGGAGGATCCGTAAGCCCGGAAGCTGGAGAAGCGGCGCTCATCTCCAAAGCCACGGAAACCGAGAGGATTGAGGGCATGGGGCACGGGAATGCACTGGTCCGCCACGTTCCAGGTGCGCGTCTTGAGATCCCAGTCGTCCGGAACCGTCATGATGTCATCCCCCACCGGAACGAGGTAGACCCGCGGGGCTTTCGCCAGTTGCTGTTCTTGGTAGCCGGTGAACCAGACGCCCACGCCGTGAATCTTGGTGGCGTAGAGCGTTGGATCAAACGCGTGATCCCCTGCCTGAAGATCCTTTCCGAAGACGTTCTTACGGCTCTCAATGGAAGTCTTGAACTCAATCACCAATCCCGGCTGCTTCCCAGCGGTGCGGCTGGCGAAAGGACGGCAGTAGCGGCGAAACTCGGGCACATCCCAGAGATCCGCCTTCTTTAGCGAGTTCAGTTTCGTGATCCACGCCGCATCGTCAGGCTCACCCGCGGGAATCCGGAAGAACTCATGGCGCAACGAAATCTTGCTGTCCTCCGCCTGGGCATTGTTGATGCCCAACTGTCCCGCCATCACCGCGAAGTTATCCCGCATCTTGGCCAGGACATTCGCGAGATCGCCAGTTCCCGCCACCGGCTCCCCGTCCTCGAACGTACCGATGGTCCGGGCGGAGAGAATGTCGCCGAGGATGCCTCGGGCGGAGCCCGCGTCCTCAGGATTCAGGTTGGTGTCATAATCATAGGCTTGGGCAGCCAGGAAGGCGTAGCGAGCGGCGAGATCGAAGGCCTCGCGGTAGCTTTGCGTGGCGTCGTTGCGCAGGATGCGGAACGCCATATCCTGGTAGCGCAGCTCCTGGGTGGCTCCGGCGGCCTGCCGGTTGAAGTCTTGCCGTTCCAGGAGAAGGGCATGGGCTTGGTGCAGTTTGGAGCGCCAGCTATCTGACACCTGGCGCAAGGCCTCCAGTTTTTGGAAGACTTGGATTCTCGTGCTCGCTTCATTGCGCAATTGTCCCTCCAGCACCTTCAAGGCCTCCCGGATGTCTTGCTGGTAAGCACGTGAATCAATGGTGATCTCATCGAGAACCCCCTCGTGATCGTCCACCAGTTCCAGGATATCGGCGGCCATGTTCGTGGCCAGCACCGCCGCCTCCTGAGCTTTCATGAGGATGAACGGAGCGATGGACCCAGCTTCCTCGAGCGCGGACGGGTCCAGAATGATTCCGTTGGACGTGCCTGCGATCACGCCCGTTACGGAAGGCACCGCTTCTGCCGTTTCCTCCATGAATTCGTACGCTGTGTTGAACCCGAATTCGACTCCTTCCGCAGTGGTACGCATGATTTGGGTCTTTTTCAGGAAGGCAAAGCCGTCCTTCTCATTGTCTCTGGCAAACTGGATCTCGGTGAGAGCCAGACCATGCTTCGCCTCAATCAACCGCGCTTGGTCGATCAATCCGCGCACCAGGGACTCGTAGGACTTTACGGCGAGCGCTAGATCCGCCTCGGCTTGCACCAGGTCCGAAATGAGGGATTGCAGTTCACCCGTCACGCCCCGGTGGCCCCAGCCGACGGGTGCCTGGAAGCTATATCCAGAGGCCATCGTGGGATAGTTCAGTTTCAGGATTCCCTTGCCAAGGACATTGACGTCCGTAAGCGCGGCAAAGGGGCTGTCCTCGCCCCGTTTCGATGCGTCATCACCGACTACGTCATGGAAGAAATACTGACTGAACAGATCCTTATACTGGGTGCGCAAGTCGTCCTCAATATCCTCCGGTTCGGACAGACCTCGATCCTGATCGTCCATGGAGGTTTTGAAGTCCACGACCTGCTGCTGAAAGCCGTCCCAGAATTTGGTGAACGCCGGCCCGGGCTCGGGAACGGTCTTCTGGTCCAGATCCTTCACGTCCACATACATATAGAAGTAAAGGTCAGGGCCAAGATAGCCGGGAGGATAGGGCTTGCCGAGGCCAATATTCCCTTCATGAGGAGTCCCAAAGAGATCGATCAGCCGGTTCCGCAGATCCCGGTCACCCGCTACCACCTCTTTGACGAACTGTTGGGCGGAGTTTTGCTGCTCGCGCACCTGGTTGCGTTGCTGGCCCACCATGGCAAAGACTGCGGCGGCGTTCTCTGCTGCCTTCACGGCCCGGGCGTGGATCTGCTGAAAGTGGCTGATCCTTGCGACCCCATTTCCGCCCAGGAATTCCACGGGATCAATGTCAAAGGGGACTGAATTCTCAGTCAAACCGAGCGGGTTCAGCCCCCGTTCGGCGTTGTTCATGACGGTCTCGATCTTGGCAAACTCCGCCGGGATCGCGGCCATTCCGTCCACGCTGGTTCGGTCCACCCGCTGCAGCGCCTGCCCGGGTTTGGTCACGGTCGGCTCGCCATCATCCTTTTTGCCGTTTCCATTGAGGTCGTCAAAGGTCGTGTGGGCTTCGTCCACCGCCGGAATCAGGGAATTGGCGGTGATCCAATCCAAGTAGGCACCCTGGCCAGCCCGCCGCGCCCAGTCCTTTACGCCCCAGGCGCGCGCCGGGTCGGAATCCTCCATCAGATCCCTTGCACCTTCGGTGGACTCAGCCTTCCAGGTCAGCTCCGTGATTTCCGCGCCGGCTTTGGCCCGGGCCGCCGCGGCGCGGGCAAACTTGCGCTCGTCCAGGAAGTCCACCGGGATGACCACATCATTGAGGTTGTAGAACTCGGCACGCGGTTGCCAGTTGAAGTGCGGATTCCGCAGCAAATCATAGTGCATCTTGAGCGCCACGGAGTAGTGCCCCCAGGCGTCCCCGTGGCCTTGGGGATAGCGCAGCATGGCGTCCTTCTCATCGATGAAGCCATCCCGGTTCTCATCGGAAAGGTTGTAATTCACCGCATAGGCGGCCTCACCCTCGCTCTTGGTGAAGTTCCAGTAAAAACGGTTGTAGACCGGCCGGGCGTAGCTGTCGCTCACTCCGCGGAGCAGCCCAAGTTCTTCCTCAATCAGGCGGTTTGTCTGGTTCAGGAACGGCCAAACCGACGCCGGGAACGAGCCAGGCTCCGCGCTGTGGGACCCGAATCCGAGAGCCGGATCCTGCGCATCCGCATACGCCTCGTGGCCCAGCAGCAGGTAGAGCTCCTGCACCCTGGTGGCCGCCATCTGCAAGGCAGCGTGGATTCCCGGGGTGGATACCGATTGGCTGAGGTCGATGCTTAGGGCTTTGCCGCGTTCCAGCAACGTCTGATAGAGTTCGATCAAACCGACGTTCTCGATCACGTCCTTGTCGGCGTTCAAGGCCACCGGGCCTTCGTAACGTCCCCCCGCCTGTTGGATCATGCTCACATAACCGGCTGGCCGGCCGTGCGCGCGGAAGTCTGCAAAGCGCGCCTCGTAGGGATTGATCCGGTCCAGCACCCGCTTGATCCAGCCCGGAACCAGTTGCGGCCGGTAGACTCCGTCCACCGTGGGGGAATTCCCGGCACCGGCCCATTCCCCTTGCTTCTCCAGGACCACGTGCCCGTCGGCGCCTCGACCAGGCTCCCCTGTTGCGGTCAGCTTTGCCGCCGGCTTGCCAAAATTGGCCCAATCGCCCGCCCACGGATCACCCACCAGTGGTTTGTCGTCTTTGTGACGGTAACGGAGGAAGAACAAGTTGTCCCCCAGCACCAGCCCGCCGGACCCGGCCACATCGATCTGATACAAGCCGGCACCGTCCGGTTGATCGCCGCTGGCGAATTTCGTCCACGGACCTGACGGCGGCAGGACGGCGGCGGCGCCATTTTCTTCCCGGTAATACCATTCATAAACGATGTCATCCGCGTTCCCGCCAAAGTCACCGGTGTGCCGCAAAGTGATTTTCTCTTCAAAGATATTTGGAGCGAGCACGGTCTGAATAGCTCCGCGGTAGCGATGCTGCTTCTCCATCTTCACGATGTGCAGTCTCACCGGCCCGCCAATCTTCGGGTCATCGTTCTCCACCAGGGTCACATACTGCGTTTTGTTGTCCCCGGGCTTGAGCAAAGCCGCTCCTGGTACCAAGGCCAGCCCCGGCCCGAGCGAGTTCTTGTGCCGGGCGCCAACGGAGGGCGTCACCGGGGTGGGTCGACCTTCTTCGTTCAGGAGATCCCCGCCATCCTTCTGCACCATGGAAGACTCAAGCCCCACGTAGTAGGCATTCTTGTCCGTGTCATCGCCATCCGCTTTCCGGAGATTCTCCGGGTTCCGGCTCTTCGCATAGATCGCGTCCACGAGCTCGTTCCAACGGCGCCCGACCAAGTCGGTCATGGTCTTGTCCCCGGCTGGATTGGCCTTGAAGTCGCGCAATCGCTGCGATTCGGTGGGAGTGAGGATGTTCGGCTCCAGCACGTAGACCGGTGGCGGGGCTTGGGTCAGGGTGGAATCACCCAGTTCCTTGTCGTTGAGGAAGCCACACAGAACTAAGGCGTTATCCAAGGGATCAAAATAGATGCGCTTCTTGAGCGAGGCGGAGAGCTTCGCGAAGCGCCAGGCGATCCCATCCACCTCCACCAAGCCGGTGGAGGGCTGAATCTTATCCCGGAAAGAGGCCAACTCCGCGCCGGTCATCCCGAGGTCCGTCAAGCGGACCCGCCGCTCTTCCAGGGGGGAAATCAGCCGGGCCGCGTAAGCATCAAATGTCTGCTGCGGATTCATCGCCGAATTCAGGGAATCGTAGACCACCCTGCCGGATTTCCACCCGATCACACCGGGCAACCCGGGCGCATCTGGATGATCCGCATGGTACTCGCCCCCGGCGAAGGTGAGCGTCTCCCCAGCCTTGAGGATGGGCAAGTCCCCCGGCCAGCTGGCCTGATAGGAAATGGGTTGCGGCTCCTCGTGGTATTCAGCTTCCACCTTCACCATTAGAGGGAGAAAGCGAAGCGGCGTCCCCGCGGGCACCTGCTTGCCGGATGTTCCCAACCAGAAATCTTCCCGCATGCGGTAGTAGAACTTCCCGGTGAGAGCCCCATCGGAAATGGCCCAGGCCTGCCCGCGATGATCTTCCCAGTAACACCGCTTGTCCTCATCGCCATCTCCGCCGGTGGACTCCCGGCAGGGATTGAGGCCGATCGCCAGAGGGAGTGGATAGGGCGGCTGAACCGGCTCTCCCGCCTTCATCGGATAGGAGAACTTCGCCGAATCCGATTCCTTACTTACCTGGTATACCGCCATCTGCGCCTGTTTGGCGACCTTGTCGAAATATTGCACGAGCACCCGGCACTCGGAGGTATATCCATCCCCGGTGGTGAGATTCAGATCTCCGGCGCGGAGCGCGAACGCCGCGGGAGGCGGGTTGGGCGCGGTGCTTTGGAAGGATGGCGCGATGAGGGCGTGCTCCTCATTCGGGTTGAACCCGGGACGCGCCCGATCCGGTTGGTGGTAGATCTGGACATCTGAGTAGAGTTCCGGATCAAACTTGAGCGCCGGATCCGCGCCCTCGCTGCCCGTCCGCTGGGCGATGACGATCGTGGGGGATTTGTCCGGCCACTTCGCGGTGTAACTCACGGGAACGTAAGGCCAGAGGATGGCGTCTTTGCGCGCATACCAGATCACCGTCAAGCTGTCTTCGGAATCCGCCCCAAGGTGCGTGTTTACGGGAAAGATGGGCCCGGCATCAGCCACCTTGGAACGATCATAAAGATTCACATTGTACCTGGCGCGCGAAGAAGTGATGAACCCAGTCTTGATCCCGGCCATGTCACGCGGGGATGAGATCTGCTTGCCGATATCCACCGCGCCTCCTCCTTCCGGTGTTTTCGAGTCCCACCGTTCTGTTTTGAGAACCTTGACCAGAACGGTCTCCCGGCCTGTATCTCCTTTGGCCTGAGCGGGAGCCGTGGTCTGGGTAAAGACGAGCACGTGCTTGCCCGCCCCGGCGTCCAGGTTGACCGCCTCGACCCCGATCCGCAGCTTCTTGTCAAGGGCATTGGGCAGAACCGCCGGGATGGTCAGTTCGTCGTAGGGCACGTTGCTGTTCGGGCTGGAGGAAAACGGCAAATCCACGAAGGCGATCTGATCGTTCGCGTCCGGATCCAAATCCACCGCAGGCAGGTCCGGGTGCAACAAGGCGAGGTAGTCGGGGTCTTGCGCTAGGTAGTTTTCCTGAATCCCCTTTTTCGCCAAATAGGGATGGCGTACCTGATCTCCGGAAAAGCCAGCCGTGACCTCGGTGACCACCGGCTGGGAGGCGGCTCCGGCGGCAGGCCACTCCAAAAGGCAGCGCACAGGCCGGGTCGGAAACCACCGTTTGGTTGCCGCATTCCACACCCCAGCGTTCTGGGGATTGGTTCCCGGTGGCCCCTCCAAAATCGAGACCACCTCTGGCGCCTGGGTAAAATCAATGCGCCCCTCCGGTGCTTGCCAATGTTCGCTCTCTGGAAATAATCCGATTTCGGCTTTGGTGGGCCCCTGAGTCAGGTCGATGCCCCCACCAATCGGAACGAGTTTCTGATAGATGGTATTGCCGAAGTCCCAGGTGAGGTAAGCGCCACCGGTCAGCTCAGGGACATGGACGGAACGGTAGGGCCGGAAGGTTGGGTCGAACTCGAGTTCGAGCCGGGACAATCCGTTCGCGGCATGCAGCGACCCGGTGGCACTGAGAATGGACTTCACGCTGAGTTGGCGCGCGGAGTCGTCCTGCGCTCCGACCCAAACCTCTTCGCCATGGTCGATCCAGAAGGTCCCCACTCCCGTTTCGGTGCGGCCGGGGTCTGCCTGCTCGGGCAGCCTGTTCCCAGGGATCGGCGGCTTCCGGTGGCGAATGGCGGTGAGGGCTTCGGATTCGCGGCTGGAAGTGCCCACCTGAATCGCGTGCTGCCGCTTCCAGAGATACCGGATGGTGGTTGGGCCAGTGACACTGAACGGCTCGATCTGCTGGCGCGCTTGAGGCGTGTCCCAGATTTTCCCGCCACCGCCGAAGCCGGTGCTCTGATACCCCGCCACGACGTAGCGGCTCCCGGGATGGGACAGATCTTGAACAATCCCGTCGATCTTTGGGGTCAGGATTTCATGCTCGGCGACCCAGTGCTTTTTGACCGCGGGCTCGGGATTGCCCAACGCCAGCGCGTGATCGCGCGCGAGGCCCACGTCCTGGACGGCAGAATCGACGATCACTGCGTGCTCCGCGCTGAGGAAAAAAGTGACCGAGGTATCTTCCTTGGACACAATCTCCACGGAGCGTCCCTCACCGGTGACCGGGGGCGCAGATGCGGTATTCACCGAGTAACTGATCGGTGTAAACCGGGTCACGACCTCAGGGGCGCTGATCTTCTCCTCCCGCGCTTGATCGGGCAGCGAAGCCAACGGAACCACGCGGCCCGAGCCGTCGAGGTAAAGGCGTTCGGGAAGCACGATCGAGATGCGCTGGTCGTCTCCCACCCGGTTCCGGCCCAGGAACGGCTTGATTTCACTGCCGGCAACGACGTCCAAGTCTCCCCAACTGCCGTCCGCTCGATGATACTTGGCCTGGACAGTCAGGTGGCGGTCCGTGGCAAAGGTCAGGTCAGAATCGTCCGCCTGGAGGTAAAAGGCCCCTGGCCCGCTGATCTGGGTCGTCGTCCCTACCTTGAGCGGACGATTGCTGCGTAGCGATCCCGCCACAATGGTGCCGCCGCCGGTACTGGCAAGACCGCTCGGTCCGAGGGAGTTCTCGGACTCCTGACCAATCCGGCGAAGGTGCTTCCAGGTCAAGACCGTCCCTTCGAGGCGGAGGTTCGCCAGAATATAACTTTCAGGGGACGTCGTGGTCGAGATTTCAGGGAAACTAGTGTAGTTGCCGTGGAAGGGCGAGAGCGTGCCCTTCGTAGCCATCGCCATGATCGACAGATCGTTCGCCGGGGAAACGGCCATGCTGACGTGAGAGAAATTGACAGGTTCGTTCCCCTGGAGGGAAGCCTCGCCGAGCGTATTCAGGGTATTTGGATCCAAATGAACGACCAGGAGGCTTCTCGGGACAAAGGAGGTGCCACGCCCCATACCTACGTTCTGGTGGCGCACCGCGACCAGAGCCACGTCCGTCGCGCGGAGTTCCCACAACCCAAGCTGATTGGCGGGCGCACTATCGCCGAGGTAAAGGTGCGTTTGCCTGACGATCGGCAAGGCCCATTTCCCATCGTTCTGAAGCTCAGGGGAAATCTTGAGCGTCACCAGATCCCAATACCCTTTGCCCGCGTCACCCTTACCCGGAAGGAGGTGGCGGTCCAAGAAACTTGCATAGACCGCTCCATTGAACACCGAGACCTTTGGGTCAATGATTTCCTGCCATGACGCATTCGGATCAAGGCCAGACCGAGCGCTTTTGTGCTCAGTAGCGGCGGCACCCCGAAAGTCGATGCACGAGATTTTCACGCCCCAATCCTCCTTGTAGGGTGCAAAGACAATCCCGGCCGTCTCTGAAGTTAGGTCTGTCCACTCTGAGCCTTGCGGCTTTGTGTAGGTCTTCTTCAAAACGAATTGGGATGCGTCTCCACTCGCCTGGAACTCATACCAGGAGATCTGCTTCCCCTCGCCGTGCAGCACGTATACCTGGTTGTCTCTTGCCGTGATCGCCTTGGGACTCGTGACGCTCTGAGTGACGGGCGTTTGATTGTTTTTCACCAGGGAGCCATCCGGAAGGATGGCATAGATGAAGGCTTCCGTGAGCACGAAGACCCGCCCGGTGACGCCGTCCGAGGCGGTGTCGATTAGATTTTTGTCGCCGAGCCTCTCAGAAAAGATGGTCTGCGCCAGGGCTGGGAAAGTGGCCCCCAATATCGCCGCGACGATGAGGGTCCGTGCGGCGGGGCGACTCGGAGACCAGAAGGAGCGTTTCAGGATCGTTGGATTCATGACTAGGTCTTGGTCGCGAGTTATTGATTTCCAGGCCTGACTTGTTCGAGGTGGTCGATGTCACTGACCCTTCGCAGCAGAGCCGTGCCCGATGTCGATACCGGAAGATGACGTAGTCCAGTGATCGTCTCGCGATACGCCGCAGAAAACTGAGAGCCATCTGCCGTCACGGATAGGCCGGAAAGGGTCATGGTGCGGGTCAGCTCCTGACCTTGGCGGAGATCGGGGTGGTAATGGTGCCGCATCGGGTGAGTCCGGTGGTCCGGGGGCAGCGTGAGGCTGAACGTGACCGCATCTCCGTCCGCGGGCTGAGTTGGGTTCTTGGCGACAAAGGCCGGGTCCGCGAAGTCGTAGGCGATGGCATGGTACTCGGCCAAAATCAGATCATCCTTCTCTTGCCAGCCCGGACGGAAAAAACCTTCCACCTTGCCCCGGTTTTGCGGCACCAGAACCATCGTCTCGTCGGCTCCGGTCTTCTGGCGCATGATCGTGGCTTCCTTAAGCAGCTTCCAGTTCTGGCCCCCGTCCTGGTGCAGGAGGATGCGAAAACGGAAATTCCCCGCCGCCGGCTGTAGTGGAGCGTTGTTCTGCGTGCCGTCGGACACCTGATCCACCGTCACCGTGCCCACCCAAAGACCGGCCGGGACGCCTTCACCGCCAAAGTTCGCAGGCGGTCTGGACCCAGCCCCCGCGAGGCGGCGCAAATCCCACCAAGGCAGAGCCGTGTCCGGGATGCCCGTGTAGACCAGCCCTCCGCTTACCACCGCCGCCAACTTCTCTCCGTCCGCCGAGGCAGTGATGGAGAGCCAGTTCCGGTTCCCGGCTCTCTTATGCGCCACCCAAGTCTCTCCCCCGTCCGGCGAGGTGTGAATCATACCTCCCCAGGTCACCGCCGCCAGTGTTGTTCCGTCCGCCGACGAGGCGAGGCTGCGCCAACCCATCTCCGCCGACCAACCAGCATCCGTCCGCGCCTTCCAACTGATTCCACCATCCCCGGACACGTAGATTGGGCCCGCCCGCTCCGCCGCGGCCAGCTTGGTCCCATCCGCCGAAGAGACGATGGCCACCCAGTTCCGAGCCTGCTCCCGGGCCGTCCAAGTCGCTCCCCCGTCCGTGGAAGTGCAGATCCATCCGCCTTCGATCACTGCAGCCAGGCCCATCCCATCCGCCGATGACGCCAGGGCCGTCCAGTTCCGGCCTTCTTCACCTAGTGGCTTACGCTCCGTCCAGGTGGCGCCTCCATCGCCGGAAGTGTGGATCGGCCCTCCCTTCACCGCCGCGGCGAGCTTCGTGCCGTCCGCGGAGGAAGCGATGGCGATCCACGCCCTGTTCTGGTCCCCGCGCGGCGTCCAAACCGCGCCCCCGTCCGTGGAGGTGTGGATTTTGCCTCCGCTCACTGCGGCCGCCAGCTTGGTCCCATCCGCCGAGGACGCGATTGCGCTCCAGATCTGGTTGCCTCGATTCCCGGGGTCCCGCTCCGTCCAGGATCTCCCGCCATCCCGGGAGCTGTAAACCAGGCCGCCGCTGACCACCGCAGCCAGCTTCGTCCCGTCCGCCGAAGCAGCGAGCGCGCTCCAGTTCTGGTTCGCCGTCCGATTGCCGGAAGGCTTCGGGATCCGCTCGGTCCACCGCAGAGGCTTGACCACGGTCAGTTGGAAGCGGGTCGTATCCGACTGCTGCCCGTCGCTGACGTGGACGGTAATCAAAGCCGTGCCTACCTGATCCGCCAGCGGTGCGACGGTGATCTCCCGGTTCCCGCCGCTCCCCCGCAGAACGAGACCGGCCGATGTCACCAGTTGCGGATTGTCCGCTTCCACGGTGACCGTCAACTTCTCCACCGGCGTGTCCTCGTCCTGGATCGCAAAGGAAATCGGGCCGGTGTCCTGATTCGCCGGAATTCCCCGGTCCGCGATCCCGGAGATGACCGGGCCTTGGGAGCCGTCCGCCGTGTAAATCCCGCCGCCCGCCACCGCCGCGACCAGCTTCCGCCCATCCGCCGAGGAACCCACCGCGCTCCACTCGCCGCTCCCGGCACTCTTCTCCCATTGCGTCCAGGTCGCTCCGCTATCGGAGGAAAGGTGAATCACGCCGCCCCGTTCCACCGCCACCAGCCGGCTCCCGTCCGAGGAAGAGGCGATGGATGCCCAAGCTCGCGGGAAGGCTGCCTCCCGCTCCGTCCAAGTCGCCCCGCCGTCCGCCGAAAGGTAGAGGGCACCGCCCTGCACCGATGCCGCCAGCCGGCTCCCGTCCCCTGAAGACGAAACCGCCACCCAGTTCCGCGTTCCCGCGCTCTCCCGGGACGTCCAAGTCGCGCCACCATCGCCGGAGGTAACGACCTGACCACCGCTCGCCACCGCCGCCAGCTTGGCGCCGTCCACCGAGGAGGCTAGCGCAGCCCACTTCAACGTCGGCTGTGCCGTCCCGGCGGGGCTTCGTTCGGTCCAACTCGCTCCTCCATTGTCCGATGTGAACAGTCTGCCGTCTTCCGCCGCGACCACCAGTTTTTTCCCGTCCTCTGACGAGGTCATGGAGCTCCAGACGGAACTCCCCGGCGCTCCCGGATTCCGCTCCGCCCAATTCTCGCCCCCGTCGGTGGAAGAGTAAATCTTCCCTCCCGCGACCGCCGCCGCCAAATTCTTGCCGTCTCCACTGGTAACGATGGCACTCCACTTCTGATTGCCCAGCGGCTGACCCTTGATCTTGGGATTGCGAGGCGTCCAACTCGCCCCTCCATCCGCGGAGGTGTGGATGAGACCTCCCTTGACTGCCGCAGCCAGCTTCGTTCCGTCGCGGGACGTTGCGATAGCGCTCCAGACCCGCTCGCCCGCGCTCGCCCGCTTCGTCCAGTTCGTTGCCGCATCCTGAGTAACGCGAATCTGGAACGTCTGTTGATCGGAGGCATTTCCATCGCTAACTTGAACCTGAATGTTCGCGACACCCAGCCCATACGCCGAGGGCCGTACGGTGATGGTCCGGTTCTCACCACTCCCGGCGAGGAGGATCTGCGAGGGATCGACCAGGCCAAGATTGTCCGAAGCGTAGGTGATCGTCAGATCCGCTAGGGGCGTGTCCAAGTCGGTCACTTCCAACGGGATGGCACTCGTCGCGTGGTTCTTCCGGATCTCCTGATTGGAGATCTTGGAGAGAAATGGAGCGGGATCACCGAAAACATGCGGCCCGCGGTCCTCGGAGGCCACCGCCGCCACCAGATTGCCCTCACCACTCAGGGCAATGGACTGCCATTGCCGGGACCCGGCGGCGTCGAGCTTTGTCCAGGTGCTTCCCCGGTCCGCTGAAGTAAGAATCGAGCCGCGGTCCGCAGCCGCCAGCCGCCGTCCGTCCGCGGAAATCGCGATCGACTTCCACTTTCCATCCGGCGCCCCACCCACGTCGTTCCAAGTCTTTCCTCCATCCGTCGAAAGTCGAATCCGATCATTCCATAGCGTGCCTGCGGCCAACGTCATTCCGTCCGCCGAGGAGGCGATTGTCTGAAATTGCCGTTCCGATTGATTCTCTTGGGCGGTCCAGTTCTCCCGCACAGTCCAGTTCGCTCCACCGTTCTCGGAGGTGCGAATCCGGAAGTAGCCCCCCAAAGGTCTCTGCTCCATCCCCACGGCTGCCAGCTTGGTCCCATCCGCGGAAGAAGCGATCGCGCTCCAAGCGAGTCCCGCGTCGCCCCGTTCTACCCAGTTCTGTCCCCCGTTGGTTGAAACATTGATCTTGCCAAAAGACGTTGGGATCGCCAGCAGAGTGTTCCCATCGGCCGACCAGACAATCGATCCCCAGTTCGTCGCTTCGCTTCGCCCCGTCCAGTGCTCGCCCCCATCCGTCGATGTCTGGATCTTACCATTGACCACTGCCGCCAGTTTGTTCCCGTCCGCTGACGACGACACGGTTTGCCAGTTTTCGTCCTGATCTCCGCGCGGCGTCCACACCTTTCCCCCGTCATTGGAAGTGTAGAGCTTCCCTCCGGCCACTGCGGCCACCAGCTTTTTTCCGTCCTTCGACGCCGCGATCGAAATCCAGTTCTGGTCGCGCGTCAGTGGGGATGCATCGGCCGGGGCGGGCTCCACGGGCAGACCCGTCACCGTCCAGACCTTGCCTCCCGAGACCGCCGCCGCCAGCTTCGTGCCGTCCCCCGAGGAGGCGATACCTCCCCAACCCCTATCTCCAGGCCCTTCCTGGGAATTCCAGGTTTCTCCTCCATCGGCCGAGGTGTAGATCCGCCCCGACTCCACCACGGCCGCCAGCTTCTTCCCATCCTTCGACGAGGCGATCCCGGTCCAGTTTCGTGCGCCAATTGCACTGCGGATTTTCCAGGTCCCACCCCCATCGTCTGAGGTATAAATGAATCCCGCGTACGCCACCGCCACCAGCTTCTTTCCATCGGACGAGGAGGCCACCGAAAGCCATTTCGCTTCCAGGTAGCCCCATCCAGATTCCTTCTCCACCCGCTTCCACGTCTTTCCTCCGTCGGAAGAGAGACAAAGGTCACCGTCGTCCCATTGTCCGCCGTTGACCGCCGCTAGTTTCATCCCGTCTGCTGACGATGCGATCGATGCCCAGGAGGAATCGGTTTCGTATTGATTGACGTCATCCGAATAACTCGACTTGCGGACGATCTTCGCGTCTCCCTTCCACGTAGCACCGCCATCCTCCGAGGTGTAGATCTTTCCGCCCGCCACAACCGCCGCGAGCTTCTGTCCATCCTGAGAGGACGTGATGGATCGCCACGTCTGGTTTCCCAGATTCAGCGGGTCCCGCTCCGTCCAATTCTGCCCCCCATCCAGCGAGGTGTAAATCTTCCCGCCCTGCACCGCTGCCGCCAGCTTCTGCCCGTCATCCGAAGACGTGATCGCGCGCCAGTTCTGGTTGCCCAACTTTTGTCCCCCAATCTCGGGATCGCGCTCCGTCCAATTCTGCCCTCCATCCGGCGAGGTGTAGATCTTTCCGCCCATGACCGCCCCCGCCAGGCGCAATCCATCGTGGGACGAAGCCATGGCAGTCCAATTCTGATTCCCCCGGGCCAGGGGATCGCGCTCGGTCCAAGCCGCATCGACGGGCCTGGGGTGCAGCTCCACCCATCCGGCTCCGCCAGCACCCTGCGTCTGAGCCCCTCCTCGATCCGGCGTGCCCAAAAGACACACAGCCGCCACCGCCACAAAGACTCCGGAGCAAGCCGGCACCAAAAACGAGCACTCCTTCATCGTGTGAAAATCTCGGAGCCGTAAGACGCAAAGACTAGCGAAGCAATCGAATTCCTGCGGCGATTCTTGGAAAAAACGCTTCGCTGATGGTGCTCATGACGCGAGGCACCCTTTACGGGAAACTGCGGCCCATCATTCAGCCATTCGTAAGGATTCTCACCATCACGTGCCTTTGACCAGGGACTCCAGGTAGTCGAGCAAGGACGCGAATTCGCGCACGGAGAAGCTCAAGAGCAATCCCGGCGGCATCATCGACATCGGGAGCTTCTGGCGCTCCTTGATGTCGCTGGTTTTGAAGGTGAACTCCTGCGCGGCTACGTTGCGAAGCTTCACCTCGGTCGCTCCTTCCAATGTGACAAAGCCCATCTGTTGGGTGCCATCCTTGAGGGTGATGACCTCGCTGGCGAAGCCTTGGGCGATCGTCTTGTTGGGGTCGAGGATGTTTTGCGCCAGGTCGGCGCGCTTGTAGGTCTGCGCGATGTTTCCGAGATAAGGACCCTTTTGTGTTTCGGATTCCTTGACGGTGTGACAAGCCACACAGGTCGCCCGGGTGAAGATTTGCTCGCCGAGCGCCACATCGCCCTTCGTTTTGAGAACGGCGGCAAGGGCTTCTTCCGGTTTCAGGCTGCCAATCTTCGGCGTCTTGTCCTCGACCTTCGTCAGACGCATGTCCTTCGCGGCGCGTTCCGCAGCAGCTTTGATCTTCGGATCGGGATCGTCCAGGGCGATCAAGACGCGCGAAGCGCTCGGCTGATGCTTCACGGCGGCAATGGCATCGATGATCTGCTTGCGGCGATTCAGATCGGCCCAGCCGGCATCAAGCGCCTTGCGAGAAAGCTCCGCAGATTCCGGACTGCCTGTCTTGCGGGTCGCTAGATAGAGGAGGGCAGCGTCGGCGTATCGCGACGTTTCCCCATCCAGTTTCTCAGCGATTTGCTCAACGAGCTGGTGGTGATTCTCCAGCTTGGGCGCATTGAAGAACGCTGCCGTAGCTGCTTCGAAATCCTTTTGTGATTCGGGCAACTTCCGCAAGGGACCCATCGCGGCCAAAGTGGCCGTAACGCCTTCCGCGCTATCGGTCTTCGCCAACGCGATGATGCTTTGTCCGATCGTTTGGCAGGAAGCCGCAGGCATGGCGAGGGCTTGCAGCAAGACGGGCACGCCCGCCGCCGGAACGTCCTCAGCGGTCGCGAGTTGGGCCACGGCATCGGGAATCACGGCGGGGTTGTCTTTGGCCAGGGCCAGAATCCGGTCGAGGGCCTCGTTGGATTGAATCCGGTTGAGGTTCATCTGGCGCACCAGAAAGGCGGTTTCCTCCGGGCCGGCCTTGGCGAGCGCCTCGCTGAGAGCGGCGGCGATTTTTGGGGTCTCGCTCCATGCCTCCGGCTGGTAATAAGGACCGCGCGTGTCCGGACGCGTTCCCCAGGAATCGCCCTTCCATTCCCCCTCATGGAAATGCAAGCGGCAGAGCGCGGTGAGGAGTTCCTGGCGCAACGCGGGTTCGGTCGCTTTGCTGAGCCGTTCCACCACACCGGTCACCACCTCGGGTTCGTGCATCATCGCCAAAGCCCGCAGGAGCGGACGGGCATTCGCGCTCGATTTGTCGAGTTCCGCAAACACCGCACCGGAAGCCTTGAGCGCGGCCAAGGCCCGAATCGAGGTGTGGGAAACGACGGGGTCCGCCGAACCCACCTGCGCGAGAATCTCGCCCACCGCCGCTTGGTTTCCCGCATCCGCGATCTCCTTGAATCGGGCCACCAGATTCCGCTCCGGAGTCCTGCCTTGCGCAATTTGAGCTTGTCCCGCCTCCCCGCGCCGCGCGAGTTCGCGCTGCGCCTCAATGCGACGACGAGAGCTCGGGGACTCCAACAGCTTCACCAACCCCGCAGCAGAAGCCTTGGCAAAATCCGGCAGCGCCTCTGCGGCGAAGCCCTTCGGTTTTACGCAAACGATATAACCCACATTCGCTCCCTCCCATTTGAAGGTCGCGCCCTTCCAACTGGCGCAATAAACCCGGCTCATGGCATCGACATCCGCATCCGTGGGCCGAGTCACCTTGATCAACGGCTTCGGCGCGGCGGTCTCCGCAAAGGTCGCGCCCTTCGCGATCACGTCATGCCGATACAAGGCACCGGTTCCCCAATCACAAGTAAACGGAGCATCGTTCCACTCGCCGAAGCCCGGCTCATGGATGTAAACCGCGCCGCAACCCGAGCCGCCGCCGTAATCCGCCAATGGCGCGATCGCCTCGTCGGCGAAATTCTTGTAGAGGCGTGGATAGCCGTGGTTATCCAACCCGGTGAAGTGGTGAAACCGGACGTTCCAACCGCCACCGTCATTGGTGTTGTCCCGGGCAAAGATTTCCATCTGCGGGCTGACGGCCACCTCAAGGATATTGCGCGTCCCCGTCGAATAAATCTCCAGTCCGGTCCCATCCGGACGAACCCGAATGACACCGCCTCCACGATGCTGCAACCTCCGGCCATCGGTTCCTTCGGCATCCATGAATCCAAAGTCGCCCCCGGCGATATAGAGCCAGCCGTCGATTCCAAGACTCACGCCATTGGTGGTGTGATCGGCCGGACGCTGATCGTAGCCGAACGCGAGGTTCTTCACGAGGACCTTCGATTCCTCGGAAACGCCGTCGCCATCCTTATCGATGAACGCGCTGAGATGCGGCGGGTGCATCACGTAGAGCCGATCGCGATCCCAAACGAGACCGCGTGGGGCATCGACGTCACAGAACACCTTGGATTCGTCGGCCCGGCCGTCGCCGTCTATGTCGCGCAAGCGGATGATCCGACCGCGTTTCGGGTCGCGCCCGAGCGAACCGTTTCCGTCGCTGCTGACATAGAGGGTTCCGTCTGGTGCGGCCCCGACAAACACGGGATAGTTCACCATCGGCGGAGCGGCGAACAGAGTGACGTCGAAGCCATCGGCCACTTTGACATCGGCGAGGATTGCGGCTTCCTGCTCGGCCGTTGGTTTTTCCGCCCGGGGCGGGACATTGCCTTCCTTGGCGTAGGGATCGGCAGCCGCCTCGGCCAGTTTCTTGGCCGCTTCAGCTTGAGCGCCGCTTAGCTTGGGATGCAGGGATTTAATCCCCTCCCCCTTGAGCTTCACTTCCCGGATGCTAGCCCAGCCGCCGACGGTTTTGGCGAGGGCGTGAATCCGGACGAAGCGGATGCCCTCCGCTTTGGCAAAGTCATCTGTGTAGGGAGCTGGCTTCGTGTTTCCAGAGCCGTCCACCAGAGTGCTCCAGGCGGATCCATCCTTGGAGCCTTCAACTTTGTACTGATAAATCCCGTTGTTCTCCCAACTGGTCGTCACACTGGTGAACGACTGAGGCTTTTCGAACTCCAGCTGGAGCCACTGCGGATACGTCTCGCCGTTGGCGCACCAGCGGGTCGCCTCGTCGTTGTCGACCGCGCACCATGCGAAGTTGTTCTTGCCGCTTTCCTCGCTACTGGCCGTTGTGGTGACGAGCGTCGCGTCCTTGGGAGCCGTAGCAGGAACGACTGCTGCAGGCTTGGGCGCGGGTGGGTTGCCCTTCACAAAGGTCACCTTGTTCGTGCCAGTGTAGGCTTTGCCCAGATAATCGTCGGTGAGCTTGTCGCAAGACCAAAGCAGTCCGCGAGTCACCAGATCCAAATACCGGGCATCCGCGACCGTATCGTTGTTGTGTCCGATCGTCGTGCTGAAGCTGCGCGCACCTTGCGTTTCGTTGGTCCAGACCACGACGGAAACGGCTTCCTTGGTGCTGCCATCCTTGTTTTTCACCAGCTGCTTGCCGGTAGCCAGGGGATGGGCGTCGAAGATGTTTACGTTGTTATATAGCTCCTCTTTGATCGTCGTCCAACCCGCCAAGGTCTTGGTGATCGGGTGTTCGGCGTCGACGAAGCTGATCTCGATCGGCTCCTGCGGACCGTGGGACGCGGACTGGAGGCCGAGGTGCTTGAACCAACCGTCGGTCCCGTTGCGGAAGCTGTGCATCGCGCAGTGGAGGTGAACCGCCGGGATGGTCTTGTGGGCGTCGAGGATGCGTTGGAACGCCTTGAGATCCTTGTTCCCCGCCGCGCATTCGTCGTGGATGATGACGTCGTAACCCTTGGCCCAATCCGGATTGTCGTAAATGGACAGCGGCGGAGTCACCGACTTGTCGTCCGTCCACCAGACATCGACCTGAATGTTGGCCCGGGCCTGGATGCCTTCGAACAAGATTTTGTGCTGGGCCGCGTAGTCATGGCAACAGCCGCCGGCGACGATGAGGGCCTTGAGCGGGGGCGTCTCCGCGGAAGCCGTCAGGGCGGTGGCAAAAATCAGGGCGAGGATTCGGGCGATGGGGAGTTGCATGGAGAAATGGCTGAGTTTGGGGCATCGTCCGATTTGGCGATGACCGCAAGACAAAAACGGCAAGCGAATTTGCCCGCTTGCCAGGGACCAAAACGGGCGCTAATCTGGCTTTCTTTCGTCAATCTCCGTGCATCGTCGGCTCCAACTTCTTTTGCTGACTACGCCCAGCCTCCTCCTCGGACGGCTCGTCGGGCTCGCGCGGTAGATTCTTGCTTTCCCGCCCGTCCCGACCGATTCGATGTCCGGCTCTGCGCCGGGCGGGCCGCACCCTATTTTCATCGATGTCATGAACCCGAACTCCCTGCACAAGTACCGCCCCTTTCCGCCGGTGGCATTGCCCGATCGTACCTGGCCGGATCGCACCCTCACCAAAGCTCCCATCTGGTGCAGCGTCGACCTCCGCGATGGCAATCAGGCCCTGCCGATCCCGATGAACGTCGAGGAGAAGATCGAGCTCTTTGACCTCCTGGTGCGCATCGGCTTCAAGCAGATCGAAGTCGGGTTCCCTTCTGCGGCGGACACCGAGTTCAATTTTCTGCGCCGATTGGCCGACGAGAACCGCATCCCGGCGGACGTCACCGTGCAGGTCCTCGTGCAAGCGCGAGACCACCTCATCCGGCGCACGTTTGAAGCGCTCGACGGCGTGCCCAGGGCGATTGTCCACCTCTACAATTCCACCTCACCGCTCCAGCGACGAGTCACCTTCCGCGATGCCTCCAAGGAGGAAATCAAGGCGATCGCGGTGGACGGAACCCGGTTGGTCAGGGAACTGGCCGACGCGGTCCCACCTTCCCAGCGGATCGATTTCCAATATTCCCCGGAGAGTTTCTCGGACACCGAGCTGGAGTTCTCCTTGGAGGTTTGCGAGGCGGTCAAAGCGATCTGGCAGCCGACGCCGGACAAGCCGATGATTCTCAATCTCCCGGCCACCGTGGAATGGGCCACGCCCAACGTTCACGCGGACCAGATCGAATGGTTCTGCCGTCACATCAGCGGGAGGGACTCCGTCCTGATCAGCCTGCACACTCACAACGACCGGGGCACGGGGATTGCCGCCACCGAACTCGGCCTCCTCGCGGGAGCGGACCGGGTCGAAGGGACTCTTTTCGGGAACGGGGAACGGACGGGGAACCTGGACTTGGTGGTGGTCGCCCTGAACCTGAACAGTCATGGGATCGATACCGGACTCGACTTCTCCGATCTGCCAACGATCCGCGCCGTGTATGAACGGACGACTCGGATGACGGTTCCGGAGCGGCAGCCGTACGCGGGGGAACTGGTTTTCACCGCGTTCTCCGGCAGCCACCAGGACGCCATCAAGAAGGGAATGGACCGCCGCGCAACCGAAGCGACCGAAGACCCTGCCCTCCCCTGGGGGATTCCTTATCTCACCATCGATCCCCGCGACATCGGCCGCAGTTACGAAGCGATCATCCGGATCAACAGCCAAAGCGGCCGGGGAGGGGTTGCCTACGTGCTCGACCGCGATCACGGGCTCGATCTGCCGAAGACGATGCACCACCAAGTCGGTCACGCGATCTACAGCCACGCCGACCGTTTGGGGCGCGAACTGTCGAGCGACGAGATCCGGGAGTACTTCCATACCCATTTTGTCAATTTGCGCGAGCCGGTGGAATTGGTCGACTTCGACCTGGATCACCACGCTTCCGGCAAACCAGGTGAAGTGGTCTGCAAGGCATCGATCCGCGTCCGGGGCAACGCCCTCAACGTCACGGGCACGGGCAATGGTCCGATCAATGCCTTTGTCCACGCGTTGGATTCTGCCGGGCTGAAGAAGTTCCACGTCACCGACTACCGTTCCCACGCGGTCCGCGGCGGGTCCGATGCGGATTCCGCAGCCTTCGTTCAATTGCGCAAGGCGGACACCGATGAGCTGGTCTGGGGATGCGGGATCGATCCGTCCATCGAGATGGCGGGACTGCGTGCCTTGGTGAGCGCGATCAATCTGCTGGCGTGAACGAGTTCAACCCGCTTCGCTGAAGGATCCCACACATTCCGAGGTCCATCGTGCGAGCGAATCGACCAGTGTTCCAATCACTGAATGCGTTAGCCCCTTCGCCTTGAGGTCTTTGGCGGCCTCCGTCGCGCAATCTGGCACTTTCCCGGCCATCGTTAGGATTCGATGTCGCGCCTCCTCGACGTTCAAATTCAGTTCGGTGGCGCATTTCTCCCAACTCCCAGCCGAGACCCCACCCTTGCCACGAAGATTGTATTTTCCGCCAATTTTCATCGCGAGTTTGGCACGGCGAGGATCGATCACTTTGGGGTAGGGAAGGCTACTGATCAAATCGTAGAGGGGGGCCAAACGAACCTGGCCTTTGCTGGCGATCAGCAGTGAGTAATTCTTGGCGTGCGCATCGGTTCCCGCGATGAGCCAATTGAACGCCAGGGCATCGAAGAATCGCCAGACATCTTCATCCGGCTTGGAGGAGCTGGCGCGAAGCAAGTTCACGATTTCAAAGGGCCCGGGTCCTCCTTGATTTTGATACTTATGGTGGGGAGGATGACTCAGCGCCTGACACATGTCTTCCTGATGAATCCGATGCATTCCATCCGGCGTGCGGTCATAGCGTCGAGCCACAAAAACCTGGGTTCCGCCCACATCGATGACCTGGGTGGCAGGCACCGAGAAATTTAACTTCGCCGCCAAGCGCAGGCAAAGGTGCTCCACTTCGGCTTTGCCGTCGAAGTCATCCGTCGCCGGCTTCAAGATGTGCGTCGTCGGGATGGATCCTTCAGGAATTCCCCAGCGCTTGCCTTTTGCATCGTAGTGCAAAGCGATTTTTGGCTGCGCCCCAGCGAGGCTGAATTGGCCGTGATCTTGGGCAAAACGAGTCGCGCTTTGATCTCGGAGCACCGTCTTGACGCGATCTTCCAACTCCGCAGGGGAAAGCCACTGAATGTTGGCGTTCTGTTGGCTCAGAAACGCGTCCACTTTGTCGGGTTGCACCAACTGGATCGCCCCGGCGCAATCCTCGCCCACGTAACTGAGGAGCTGGAAGGGATGGCGGTGCGATACATGAAACCGTTCGCCCCACCGTTTCAGCACGCCGTCGTTGTCCGGCAGCAAGCCCCAAAGAAAAGCGTCGACCTGCTCGTGGCCATGCTCCGGGATGCGCAATGGCATCGAAAGGGAAATCGGAAAAGCGGATCGGAGATTTCGCCAGGACTTTTCGTAGCGAAACCGCAACTGATCCTTTGAGCGGTCCCAGAGGATCTCGCCAACCTTCTTGTCGTTGTAGATGGCGCAAAGCGTCTCGGTCATAGGCTTTCGTCCTCGGAAGTCGTCGATCCAGCCAGCACATCATCCAAGTCGATGTCGTCGTCCGTATTGGCCCGATTCCCCCCACCCTCATCTTCGACCAAGAGATTTAAGTCCAACGCTCGAAGCGTCCTCAGCACCAAACCCAGTTCAACGGTGGGTTTCCCTTGTTCAAACTCGATCACCCACCAACGGCCCACTCCAACCTTCTCTGCGAGCCGCTGTTGGCTCCAACCGAGTTCGTTGCGCCGTTCGCGAGCATACGTCGCGATGTCTTCGGCCGTTCTGACGTACATGCCGGTAGTATATGTGGCCGCTCGCCAACATCAAGGAGTCATGTGGCCGCTCGCCAACATCAAGGAGCCATGTGGTCGTTCGCCAACATCGAGGAGTCATGTGGTCGTTCGCCCACATCAAGGAACTATGTGGCCGTTCGCCCACATCAATTAAGTCCGATCCTGCATCTCCCCTAGCGGGGGCTCAAACCACCGAAGAGGTTCATTGCATGGATGTCATGGATGGCGAGTTCCAGTGCCACCCGACAACCTCATGCCCTCTTTCAGTTGTCGTTCGGTGCCAGCTCCAGGGGTTGAAGATCCGTCCCGAGGTTCGCATGCCACCATTGAAGGGCATCCGCACTGGTCTCGAAAAACCTCCCCAGCAGGTGGTGATGTGGCTCCACTATGAAAACCACATACTTCCGCAGCGCCCGCACCCGCAGCCCAACGAAACCGCCTGCGTACCAGCATTCGAGATCTTCTACAAGGGCGCGAGGAGATGCTCCAGGTCGCGCCGCTCGATCGCCAATCCGCGGCCCGGCTCAGCGGTGGAGCCTTCGAGGATGGCGCTGGCGATCGCGGCCTTGCGCTGCTGAAGTTCCAAGATGCGTTCTTCGATGGTGCCCTCTGTAATCAGCCGGTAGACGAACACGGGATTCTCCTGGCCCATGCGGTGAGCCCGCCCGGTGGCCTGTTCTTCCACGGCGGGATTCCACCAGGGATCGTAGTGAATCACCGTGTCCGCGGCGGTGAGATTCAAGCCCGCTCCGCCCGCCTTGAGGCTGATGAGAAAAACGGGGATCTGGCCTTCCTGAAAGCTGGCCACGAGCTTCGCCCGTTCCGTCCCCGGAGTGTCCCCGGTCAACTTGCACCAGGGAATGCGTTCCTTGTCCAGGGTCTTCCCAATGAGTTCCAGCATGGAGGTAAATTGGGAAAATACCAGGATGCGACGCCCTTCCTCGACCAGTCCGACCACCAAGTCGCGAAACAAGTCGAGCTTGGCGGATTCCTTCACCTTGCGGGCGGCCGGTAGCTTGAGCAGGCGAGGATCGCAGCAGATCTGCCGAAGCTTGAGCAGCGCATCCAGCACAATGATCTGCGATTGGGCCAAGCCTTTGGCGGCGATTGCTTCCCGAACTTTTTTGTCCATCGCCGCGCGGACAACTTCGTAAAGTTCCGCCTGGGCCCGGTCTAGCGAGACAGAGCGGACAATGTCCGTGCGGGGGGGAAGTTCGTGCAAGACTTGGCCCCGGGTGCGACGCAACATCAGCGGTGCCACCCGCTTGGCCAGGAGATCACGCCGGGCGTCATCGCCCGCTTGCTCGATGGGTCTGCGCCAATTGCGCCGGAAACTGTCGCGATCGCCGAGGAAACCCGGCATGAGAAAGTGGAAGAGACTCCAAAGTTCTCCGAGGTGATTTTCCATCGGGGTGCCCGTCAAGCAAAGCCGGTGCCGGGAGCGCAGGGCGGAAACCTCCTGACTCATCTTGGAATCGGGATTCTTGATATAATGCGCCTCGTCGAGAATCACGTAGTGGTACTCATGGGCCTGAATCCCTTCACTGTCCCGAGGCAGGAGGGCAAAGCTGGTGATGACCAAATCGTGCTCCGGAATCCGGGCGAACTGTTCCTTGCGCTCCGGTCCCTGCAGGACCAAAACCCGCAACGAAGGCGCGAACCGGGCCGCCTCCGCCGCCCAGTTCGAAACCACGCTGGTGGGCGCGACGATGAGGGAAGGCCGATCCTGCCGCTTCGCTCCGCGTTCGACCAGCAAATGGGCCAACGTCTGCACCGTCTTGCCCAAACCCATGTCATCGGCCAGGACACCGCCCAAGCCGTGCTCGCGAAGAAACTGCAACCAACTGAGCCCTTCCACTTGGTAAGGACGCAGGCTCGCCTTGAGACTCCGTGGCACCTTGACGCGGGCGATGCCTTGGAAATCCGCCACCCGGTTCCCCAGCTCACGCAGAACCTTCACCGTCGCTCCCGCCAACTCCGCATCCGGGAACTGGGACGCAAGTTGGGCCGCCGCCAGTTTATGGAGAACCAAATCTGGCGAGCTTTTGTGCTCGAACAATTGCAGCAATGTGCTCAACAACAGTCCCAACCGCCGCGCCGGGAAGGCAAACGCCATGCCTTCATCGTCGAGTTCGACCGGCACCATCGTCGCCTCATCCGCAGCCAGCAACCACGGCAAATCGGTCGCCGGATCCAGGCGTTCCGCCATCTTCCGCAAGGCACCGATCAAACTGACCCGACGCCCATCAATCTCCACCCCGGAATCGAACCGGAACCAATCTGCGGCGCTGCCTTCCTCCAACTCACTCCACCACGCGGATGGCTCACGCAGGGACAGCCCGAACGATGGATCGACCTCGATCTCCCATCCCATCGCTTTCAGGTCGGGCACCAAACTCAGGAAGCGGTACCAATCTCGCCGCAGCTCTCCAGTCCCCTCCTCCTCATCGAACGGCATCGTAAACACATCCCCAAGGTCGGCGAGGCTTCCCATCTGCAGGTCGACCAACGACCAGAGAGGCTCCATTCGGGTCGAGGCGAGCTTTTCAAGCCACTCGTCCTCCGCCGCGAGATCACGACGCACCCGGAGGATTTCCGTTTTCGCCGGGAACGTCGCCGTGGCACCGCGATCCTCGATCGGGTCATCGATCCGCACCGGACCGTAGCGCACCTGAAACCGGAGTACTGGAAAGCTCTCCCGCTCGAACCCAACCTCGGACGGAAACTCCGATCGGGACGAAAGGGCCGTGCGGAGGTCGACCCGGGTGAGCACCATGCGGGGAACCAAAGGGGCCTCCACGGGCGTCAAATCCCTTACTTCCAACTGGGCCGGGCGAAGTGCCTGCGGCCATCCCGCCGCCGCCATTCGTTCGGAGACCTTCGCCACCTGTGCCGATGGAACCGGGGGCGCTGCCAGCCATTTCGTTACGGGGATGGTCGCATCCCACTTGACCCGCCCCATGGTCCGCGATGCTGGATCAATGCAATAGGGAGGATCGGTATTCACCCAAATGGCAGGCCCTCCCGAATCCGCGAAGCACAGACCAGTCACCATTTCAGATTTGCCGTGTTCCCGCCAGCACGGTTCGACGAGCCGCTCGGGGCCGGGCTTCAAAACCGCCTTGGGATCGCCGTCCAAAATCGCCTGCCCTGATGCCAAGACCTCCTCGCAGAGCACACCCCAAAATCGTCCCTGCGGCCTCATGTCCCGATAACTCCCCGCCTCCGGATGAAACGGACTGGTCAAGGAACGCATCTCCCTGACGAAACGGATATCCTCTCCGGTGAAGTAGCTGGGCACCTCGCCCCTGTCCTCCCCACGAATCACGCTGGACTTGCCGAACTTCGTCCCGTTGCGCGCAAACGAGAGCATCGTGAGATATGCTAGCCCGCCCCGGTTTGAGTCGGTCTGCTGCCCAGCATGAAACGAGTACCGCACCACCTGGGTCGGCTCAGTCCGACCGTTGGTCTGGACCTTGGGAGCATCGGCCCCCAGGGTGGATTCGATCCAATGGCGCAACGGCACGGAAAGGGTGGGCCCGTTTGGGCTGGACTCCGGCGGCTTGGCCGACCGCGCGGACACCCTCGATTTCGCGCCCGCAATCAGGGTCTCCAACACCGCCACGAGGTGCTTGCAATCCACACCCACAGGACAGCTGCAACTTCCCTTCACCGCTCGGCCCTGCCCAGGAAAAGGAATCGCCACCACCGTCTGATAGGGAGTGCTACGACTGCCCCGTACCTTGGCCTCGACCCGCCAAGCCTTCGCATCCGGCTTGATCGCGATCAGCGTGGCCCGCTCCCGGATCTGGTAAGCTTGGCCGCGATGCCGGGTATCCACGTCAAAGCCTTCCCTCCACGGCAATCCGGTGAGAGCTTCGCCCACCTCTTTGAAGACAAAGGAATTGTCGAGCATAGTAGACAAGGCATCAAACTTCTCTTCCTAACACATCCAGAACCGGCCGAATGTCAAGGACTCCCTGGCATGTGTGAATGGAAGTGATGGGCGGTTTGGGTCTGCGAACATACCGCTTTCGATGGGGAGGAGGGGTGGGACGCTTGGTCCCTCAAGAGCCATCGTGTGGCCCGTGGGCCCTGGGGGACCACGACCGCGGGTTGGGGACAACGCGCCCTACCGAGCGCCGCCGGCGGTGTCGCCCTGCAGGCGATTGGAGGACCAACCGCGCTACCTGAAATTTGGTGTCTCATTCACACCCTGAGCATCACTTGCCCTCAGCAGCCCACTGCTTCATCTGTGCGATGTTGGCTTCGATCTCGCCTCTCAACAGACCTTTCTTGCCTTCGCCCAGATAAGCGGCCATGTCGCTCTCGTATTGGGCGGCGGGCTCCGGCTGGCGACCTTGATCGTTGGTGCGCTCCATCCATTCGTCAAGCCGGGCACGCATCGACGCCAACGTCGCGGCGTGGGCAGTGTCGACGGCGAGATTCTTGATCTCCCAGGGATCGGCTTGGGTGTCATAGAGTTCCTCCGCCGGACGGGTAGGCGCGAAAAGCATTTCTTGGATGGCATCGAGGCGGCCTTCGGCGCGGGCTTCCCGCAAGGCAATGTAACAGCGCTTGTGATCCTTGTAGTTGTTGGGCTGCAAATGCGGACGTTGCGGCAGGAAGTTGCGGATATAGAGCCACTGGCCGGTCCGGACGCTGCGGATGTGGTCAACGGTTTCGTCTGCCCGATCGCGGGCTGCGAAGACCGCTTCGCGAGCTAGGTAGTCTTTAGCGAAAACATCCCGTGCCTGCATCGCCGATGGCCGGGGAATCCCGGATAACGCGAGCGATGCGGCGGCCAGATCGATGTGTTCGATGAGGTCCTCGCGCACCTTTCCTGATTCAATCCCCGGACCACGGACGACGCAGGGAATGCGAGTCCCCTCACTGTAGAGGTATTGCTTGCCACGCGCGTGGCTCACGCCGTGGTCGGTGATGAAGAAGATGACCGTCTGATCGAGAATCCCCTCCCCTTCCAGCCGGGCGCGAATTTCTCCGACCTGTTGATCGGCAAGCCGACAGGCATCCAAGGTAAGCGCCCAGTCCTCCAGGATGGCCGGAGTGCGCGGATAATAGGGCGGCAACGGAAGATCGTCCGGCTTGGTCAGGCTTCCGAGCTCTTCCGTGAAGACCTTGGCCGCATTGGCACCGTCTCTGACCTTGCCGCCATGGAGTTGGATTTGGGCGAAAAACGGCTGCCCGGGTTTCCGCGCCGCCCAATCGTTGCCGTCGTAAATGCTGGGATCCGCTTCGAAGTTGTAGTCTGTCTTGGCGATCGCCTTGCCCTTGTTTGGCCACGCGCCATTGGAGGTCCAGTAACCGGCATCTTTGAAAAGCTTGGGGACGGGCACGACTCCGTTGGGCAACTCAATTTTCACGGTGCCCCGGCCGCTCCGGTGATGCTGCGCACCGATGGAGGTTTGATACATTCCCGTGATCAACGCAGACCGGGAGATCGAACAGATCGGCGCGGTGACATGGGCATTCGCGAAGCGGGTTCCTTCGGCGGCCAGACGGTCCACATTCGGCGTTTTGATGGCGGTTTCGCCATAACATCCGAAGTGCGGAGACATATCCTCGGTGACGATCCAAAGGATATTGGGACGCTCGGCGGCAAAAGCGCTGAGACTAAGGACAAGGAGGAGCAGGACGGGCTTCATGGATTGGGTTCGCGGCGATAAGCTTCGGCAAGGAGGACGACGGGCTGGACTACCTTCACTGCAGAGTTTCGCTGCTGCAGCCCGCGCGCCAGTTGGAGATGGCAGCCGGGATTCGCGGTGGCCACGGCGGCGGCTCCCGTCCCGGCGATCTTGCCGGTCTTGCGGTCGAGGAGCCGTTGGCTTTCCTCCGGCTGGAGAACGTTGTAGATCCCGGCACTGCCGCAGCAGAGATCGGATTCCGGCAACTCGATCAGATCCAGACCGGGAATCGCCCGCAAGATCTGGCGGGGCGCGGTGCGGATCCCCTGACCGTGGGAGAGGTGACAGGATTCATGATACGTCAGGCGGAAGGCCTCGGCGCTGCCCTCCGGCTTGCGGAACCCGGTGCCGACGAGGAACTCGTGAATGTCTTTGACCTTGGCGTCCCAGGCCCGTGCCTTGGCCGCCATCGCAGTTTCTCCGAAAAGCCCGGAATAGTGCTTCAGATGCGAACCACAACCACCGGCGTTGGTGATCACGGCGTCGAGTGTATCCAGATCGAAACGCGCCATGAGTGCTTCGGCGGCGGTTCGGGCGAGGTCGGGGGCGCCGTTGTGCGCATGCAGCGATCCACAGCACGATTGCATCCGCGGAGTCACGACTTCCCATCCGTTCGCCAGGAGCACATCAGCGGTCGCCCGATTCACGGAAGCAAACGCCAGGGATTGGACGCATCCGCTGAGCAAGGCCACCCGCCCACGCACTGCGACGCCTGGCGGAGGGGATTCCACCTCCGCGATCCGGGCATCGCTGAAAGGCGCTTCCAGAGGCGGTGCCTGCGGCTCAAGATCGCCGAGGCGACGACCGAGCAGATAGGGAAGCTTTAGCCGCCGAATCACCGCAGCGAGACCCGACTGCTGATAGAAGCGGAGCATGACCCCCACGGCCCAAAGCCTGCCGGGATGCAGAAAGATCTGTTCGAGGACGAGCCACCGATAGAAGCGGCGCAGCTGCCCTCCGGAACTGTGGTTGGCCTCCGTTTCCGCACGGGCCGTCTCGAACATCGTCCCGTAATCGACGCCGGCCGGGCAGGCGGTGGTGCAGGCGAGACACCCGAGGCAGTAATTCATTTCCGCAGCCAGCTCTGGACCCGCCTCGAACCGTCCATCCGCCACCGCCCGCATCAAGGCGATCCGTCCGCGGGGACTGTGCCGCTCCTTCTTGGAAGTGATGTAGGTCGGGCAGGTGGGCAAACACATCCCGCAGTGCATGCACTGTTGCAGGACACTGTAGTCGAGATCGCGAAGGGAAGCTTTCGCCATGGGCTCAGTCGGATTCGAAATCGAAGATCTTGCCTGGATTGAGCAGGTTGTCCGGATCCAGCGCACGCTTCACGGTGCGGAGCAGGCCGTAGCTGGCGTCGTCGAACTGACGCTTCAGATACTCCTTTTTCGCCAGGCCGACCCCGTGCTCGCCGGTGACGGTCCCGCCGAGCGCGATGGTTTTATCGACGATTTCCGAGAGCGCGTGATGGACCCGGCTCATCTCCTCCTTGTCCCGTTCATCGGTGAGAAAGGTCGGGTGGAGATTGCCGTCCCCCATGTGGCCAAACGTAGCCAGCTTGAGGTTGTGGCGACGTCCGGTTTCGGAGATGAAACCGACCATTTCCGCAAGCCGACTTCGCGGCACGGTGACGTCTTCGAGAATTGTCGTCGGGCGAACCCGGGCCAGGGCGGAAAACGCCTGCCGACGCGCCATCGCCAGCTTAGCTCCTTCCGCTTCGTCGGCGGCGACTTGGACATCGGTGGCTCCGTGGCAACGGACGATCGCATCCATCCGGGCCGCCTCGTCTGCCACTGCGGCGGGATGACCGTCGGTTTCGATGAGAAGAACCGCGGCGGCGTGAGTGGGCAGGCCGATTTTGCAGTAGTCCTCGACGCACTGCAGCGTCACCTGATCAATGAATTCCAGGGTGCAGGGAATGATCCGGGCCGCGATGATCGCGGAAATCGCCTCAGCGGCGGCCTGCATGGAAGAGAACGTAGCCAGGAGCGTCTTGCGAGCCTCAGGGCGCGGGAGCAGCTTGAGCAGCACCTCCGTAATGACCCCAAGCGTCCCCTCGGACCCGATGAAAAGGTCCTTTAAGGAATAACCAGCCACGTCTTTCACGCAGGCGTTTCCGATCCGGGCGACGTTGCCGTCGGCCAGGACGACCTCCAGCGCCATCACGTAGTCCCGGGTGACTCCATACTTGAGCCCGCGCAATCCGCCGCTGTTCTCCGCCACGTTGCCGCCGATCGTGGAAATCTTCATCGACCCCGGATCCGGCGGATAGAACAAGCCGTGCCGCGCCGCTTCGTCGTCGATCTCCTTGGTGATCACGCCGGGTTGAGCCCGCAAGGTGAGGTTGAGCGGATCCACCTCAAGGATTTTGTCGAGCCGAGCCAGACACAGGACCAGCGATCCGGGGATCGGCACACTGCCCCCGCTCAAACCGGTCCCCGATCCGCGGGTCACCACCGGCACCCGATGCTGCCGAGCCCATCCGACGCAGGCAGCGACTTCGGCCGTGGTATTCGGAAGGACGACGGCGAGCGGCAGTTGATACAACTCGGCCGTGCCGTCGAACGAGTAGGGAATCAGATCGACGGATTCCGTCAACAACCCGTCGGGTCCGACGATTTCTTGGAGGCCACGGAGAGCAGGGGTCACGGCACCCGGAGACTACGGTCGGACCCCGGGGAGCCGCAAGACGGATTTAGGCCGCGAGCAAACCGCTCCTCGAAGAGCCCAACGCTGCGGCAACGCGTTCGTGCAACTTCCCTTGGCTGCGGGGAACGCGGAAGTGGGCCAGGAAGGTGCCCGCCGTGTCGTAAATCGCCAGCTTTTCGCCGAGCAAGCCGCGTTCGTGGCGGATGACCAGCGGGACATCGGAAGGCAGTTCGGTGCAGAAGGTTCGCCGCCAAGTCTTGCCAACGAAGAAGAGCCGGGTGCGGCTTCCAGTTCCGCGCACCGCAACCAGCTTCCCGATCACCCAAGAGCGGACTTCAGCCAAGCCCTTGCCTCGTCCGGTGACCACTGGCACGCTCCAGAGGATCTCAGGGTCAAGCGCCTTGCCGAGGAGAGCGGCGTGTTGCGGAGCGGTGAGGCCGAAAGGCAAATCGGTGGGGCGATCACCCGCTACGTTGTTCCACACCAGCCAGCAGAAAGCCCGCACTCGCCGGACGATTTTGGGGATGATGATGACGCACAGGCAGAGGAAGACGATGCAGAGCCCCGCAAAGAGCTTGGGTTCGGAGCTCATCAGGGCGAGACCTCCGATCACCGCGACATCCTCGGCCGTACTGACCACCAGATTGCTCACGGGTTCCGGGGTGCCGTTCACCACGACGCGTGTGCCGGCCTTCAAACCATGACTCATTAGGGTCGCCCCGCCCGCGACCAGCGCGATGATGACGTCGTACTCCGGCCGCGTGGTGCCGATCGCGGACACGGCGAGGAGACCGCCACCGACCGGTCGGATGATGGTATGAAAGCCGTCCCAGAGCGAGTCCACCCAGGGGATCTTGTCGGCAAAGGTTTCCACCACCAGCAGAACACCGGCCACGGCGAGGACGGGCGGACTCCCGAGCACTTGGAGATCGGTGAAGCGCTCATCCAGGAGCACCCAGTGGAAGCGAATGGCCAGACCAGTGACGAAGGTCACCAGGTAAAGATTGATCCCGGCCAGAGTGGCGAATCCCAAGCCAACCGCGAGTTGATCCAAAATTTCCATGGCGTTATCCGGTTTTCTTCTGCCACCAACCGGCCTGCCCGGCCCACTACAAACCAAGAGCCCGTTTGTAACCAGCCCGGAGAATTCGCTCACACCACCATGAGAGACAACTCCTTCCAGGAGTCCAAAAGCATGATTTCGTGAAGGATATCGCTGAGGACCTTTACCGGCGATTGGGACGCATCGATGTGGACGGCGCGATCCCCGTAATATTCGAGGATCGGCTTCGATTCGGTGTCGTAAATTTCGAAGCGCTTCCGGATAACGGCCTCGTTGGCATCGTCCCAGCGGTTTTGCTTGAGGGCGCGCTTGCGGATCCGCCGGGCCAACTCATCGCGGTCCGGACAGGAAAGGTGGAAGACCTTGAGCACATCGCAAAATGGTTCAAGGAGCGTGGCCTGTTCCGGATTGCGCGGAATCCCGTCCAGCCAGAGGAAGTCGATGTCCGGCTTGAAGGCCGCACTGGAGATCCTGGCCTCGATTTGATTCTTCCACAACTCGATGGTGAATTCGTCGGGCACGAGCTGCCCCTTGCTGGAGTATTCCACGAACTTCTTGCCCAGCGGGCTGCGCGCTTCCAGGGCGCGGAAGGCATCCCCACAAGAAAAGTAATGGAACCTCGGGATCTGAGCGATGATGGAGCCTTGGGTTCCCTTGCCACAGCCAGGGGCACCAAAAATCAAAAACGTGCGGTATTTTGGGGGACGCATGAGTAGAACCCGGTCAGATCGAACCGGGGCGCGGGGTGTGTTCGTCGCAACTCGTGCGGAATTCAACTTCCGCATTGGAGGAACCCTGCTAGCGTTTTCTTTTCCCGTCCCGCTTGAACGCTCTCGTCGCGAAACTCCCATTCAGCCTGTTCCTCAGTCTGCGCTACCTGAGGCCAAAGCGGACGTTCGTATCCGTGATCACGATGATTTCGGTGCTCGGCGTGACCCTGGGCGTCTGGATCCTCACGACCGTCATTGCGGTGATGACCGGGTTCAACGTGCAGATGCGGGAGCGGATTCTCGGGACGCAAGCCCACCTGACCGCGCAATTGCCCAAAACGGCACCCATCGTGCGGTGGCCCGAATTTCTCAAGGCGCTCACCACGCATCCGGGCGTGAAGGACGTCGCTCCCTTTGTCGAGGGTCAGGCCGTGCTCGACTTCAATAACACCGTTTGGGTGGTCCGCGTCATGGGCGTTGAGCCCCGGCCCGGAGCCATCCGCGACAAACTGTCGGCGCTGATCCCGCCGACGGAGGCCTATCGCGAATTTGGATCCTTCAATCTGTCCGACGACAACGTGATCCTGGGTCGACTCCTGGCCGATGGCATGGGCATCCCCGTGGGGAACAAAATCATTCTACATTCCGTGGCCAACGGGCGCGAGATTCTCGATGCCTCAAATGAAGGTCGCCAGCCGGAACAGATGATCTTGCCGGCCGAACTTGCCGTCACCGGGATTTACCAGAACGACGATGAGGAGCCGGATTCCCCGTTGGTTTACGTGCCCATGGAAGTGGCCCAGCCGCTCTTCGAAAATCCTGGGACGATCAACGGGGTCGATCTGGAGCTGGCTAACCCTTACCAGGCTCAGAAGGTCAAGGCGGCCCTTCAGGAGAAGTTCCCGGAATATCAGTGGACCAGCTGGATCGACCGCAACGCGGCCGAGTTCAACGCCGTGGCCCAGGAACGCACGAACATGTACTTTCTGCTCTTCATGATCATGGTGGTGGCGGGCTTCTGCATCACCAACACCATGATCACGGTTACCACCCAAAAACGCCACGAAATCGGGTTGATGCGCGCGGTCGGAGCGAACAAGAATCAGATCGCGGCCGCGTTCCTCTGGCAGGGATTCTACGTCGGCCTGATCGGGACTGCTTCCGGTTTGCTGCTCGCGTTCGGCACGCTGGTCTTCCGGCGCTTCGTGATTCGCGGGCTGGGCTGGGCCTTTGGAATGGATCCATACGATCCCGCACTGGCGTTTCTCTGGAATCTCCCCGCCAAAATCACCGCGCTCGATCTCAGTGTCATCAGTGCCGGTGCCTTCCTGGCTTGTGCGGTGGCGGCGCTCCTCCCGGCCTGCCTCGCGGCCGACTTGGATCCTGCCGCAGCGCTCCGCAACCAGACGACCGCTTAGTCTCTCACCCCGATGCCGCCCCGCTGGTCACTCCCTTTCAGCTTCTTTCTCAGCCTGCGCTATCTGCGGCCGAAGCGGAATTTCGTTTCGTTGATCACCATCCTCTCGATCGTCGGCGTCGCTCTCGGGGTTCAGGTCCTCGTCTTTGTCGTCGCGATCATGACGGGATACGACACCAGGATGCGTGAAACCGTGCTCGGCTTCGAGCCGCATCTTGACGTTCAGCAACATCGTCCGATCGAGGACTGGCCCGCCGTCTTGGACAAGCTCCGGGCCAATCCCGAGGTGACCGATGCCGCGCCGTTCACCCGCGGCCAGTTGGTTCTGGATGTCGACCGCCAACTCCGGGCCGTGCGCGTCCAGGGACTTGAACCCCAGCCAGGTCCGATTCTGGAGCGACTCCAGCGCTTGGTGCGCAAAGGGGATGGCGAGTTCGATCTATCCGGTGACACGGTGGTGGTCGGTCGGGCGCTGGCTCGCATGATGGGGATTGCCGTTGGCGATACCGTCATCCTTCATTCCCTGGCCAACGGGCAGCAACTCCTCGACGCCCAAAAGACGGGCAAACCGGCCGAGGACCTCATCGTGCCGGCCGAACTGACGGTCGCGGGGATCTTCGATTCCGGTCGTTACAGCTACGATGTCCAGACGGTCTTCATCCCGCTCCAGACTGGTCAATCACTCTACAGCCTGCAAGGTGGCGTTCACGGCTTGATTGCCCAAGTCCGCGATCCCTACCACGTGAATCTGGTGCGCGATCAACTCCGGCAAACGATTCCGGCGCCGTTGCAGGTCTCCAGCTGGATGGACCGCAACCAGGGAAAGTTCGAATTCATCGCCTCGAACCGGCTGCTGATCTACTTCCTCATGTTCATGATCGTGATCGTCGCGGGATTCTCGATCATGAACACGATGATCACCGTGACGACGCAGAAGCGCCGGGAAATTGGGATCATCAAAGCCGTCGGTGCGCGGATGGACCAGATCGTGAACGTGTTCCTCGGGCAAGGCTTGGCCGTGGGCGCGATCGGAACGTTCAGTGGATTGGTGATCGGCATCCTGCTCCTGGCCTTCCGCCAGCCTTTGCGGGAGCTTCTCGCGCAGATGACCCAGCGGGAGATTTTTTCGGCGGAAGTCTACGATTTCTATGACCTTCCGGCACGCTTGGCCACCACAGATCTGGTGGTCATTTGCGGCGGGGCCTTCTTCGCCTGCGCATTTTCCTCCTTGCTTCCGGCGTATCTTGCGGCACGGCTGGATGCCGCCCGGGCTCTGCGCAACGAGTCTTCCGTCTGAGCGACTTCCCCCAACTATCGACGTATGCAGATTTATCTTGGGAAGAGCGGCGGTCAGGAAGGTCCCTATACCTTGTTTCAGATCCACGAGATGCTGAAAACCGGGGAAGTCACCGGCGGAACCCTGGGTTGGACGCCGGGCGAGTCTGGGTGGAAAGCTCTCCGGGAATTGCCCGCGATCCTCAGCCTGATTCAGTCGATCGAAAAGGAGAAGCTCGATGTCGAACTGGCCAAGTCCGAACGGCCCACCCTACCCCCGCCCTCGTCGATTCCGATGCAGCGGCTGCCCTCACACGCCATTTCCCGGTTTGGGGCGCGGATGATCGACATCATGGTCTTCCAGATCATTCTGAGCTATCTCTGGACCTTGCCGGAGCCTCCCCAGAGCATGCCCAATCCGGACGACTACGAGAACCTCCGGGATTTCTTCGTGGCTCTATGGAACTCCTCGAAGGACGTCAACAACACGGAACAGCTCGATTACGCCTGGAAGGTCCTCTACTTCCAACTGGGAAGCGTCCTCGGCTGGCACTTGCTGGAGCCGATCTTCTTGGCGTTGACTTCGACGACGTTAGGCAAATTCATCTTTCGGCTCCGGGTGGCCGGTCCGGATGGAGAACGTCCCAGTTACCTCCGCTCCCTGCATCGTTCCATTCTGGTTTTTCTCTTTGGCATGGGAGGCGGCTTTGAGCCATTGCGCTGGATCGCGAACTTTTTCGCGTTCATCCGGGTGCAAAACACCGGGCTCGCCTTTTGGGATGAACAAGCCCACACCCGGGTCGATCAGGAAGCCGTCGGCCCCGGTCGCGCCATTCTCGTCCTCTTGGTGCTGACCGCGATCATTGTGGCGGATTACTGGCTACCGCGATAGAGGGGGATTCTTCCGTAAATCCGGTGGCATCGGTGGCAATGCTAGGATATGGATCCGGTCCATGGCGCAGGACATTGTTTACTTTGATCTGGAAACCCAGCGAACCGCCGGAGACGTCGGGGGCTGGTCGGGCAAAGCCAAGATGGGAATGTCCATCGGCGTGACCTACAGCACCGCCACGGGCCAATATCACATCTACGGAGAGAAGGATACGGACGCGCTCGTCCAGCAACTTCTCGCCGCAGACCTCGTCGTGGGATTCAACCAGATCTACTTCGATTACGAGGTGCTCATGGCCTACACGATCCTCGACTTGCGGGACCAACTTCGCAGCCTCGATCTGATGTTGGAACTCGAAAAAGGCCTGGATCACCGGCCGAAGCTGGAAGCGGTGGCGATGGCCTCGCTCGGGGTCGGCAAATCCGCCGACGGACTCCAAGCCATCCGCTGGTGGCAGGAAGGCAAAATTCTCGAAATCGCTCGCTACTGCTGCTTCGACGTCAAAGCCACCAAGATGGTCCACGAATACGGGGTCAAACACGGACATGTGAAATACGTGGACAAGTTCGGTCGCGTCCAAGCGGTCCCGGTGGATTGGGGTGCGCAGATGGCGTTGGCCTCGTAAGTTCCAAGGATCATGGAAGCGATTCGGGCGGCAGCGAAATGGGAGCTGGTCCCGGAGGAGGACTACCTCCGGGGCGAGCGGCTCAGAGAACAAAAGCACGAATACGTGGGCGGCAGGGTTCACGCGATAGCTGGGACAACGAACCGGCACAGCGACATCGCGGGGAATGTTTTCGGCAGTCTCCACGCCCGCTTGCGGGGAACGCCCTGCAAACCGTGCAACTCGGACACCAAGGTCCGAATCCGGCTGCTCTCCGGGACGCGCTACTATTACCCCGACGCCATGGTGGTCTGCCGTCCCAATCCGGACAGCGACAGCTTCCAGGATCAGCCAACGGTCATCATCGAAGTGCTCTCGGACGCCACGCGGCGCACCGACGAGGAGGAAAAGAAAGACGCCTACCTGACGATCCCGAGCCTGGGACTCTATGTCATGGTGGAACAGGACGTGGCCCTGGCCGTCGTCTTCCGCCGGACGACGACAGGCTTCGAACGCTCCGTCATCGCCGGTCTGGACAGCGTGATCCCCATGCCGGAAATCGGCATCGCCCTCCCCCTCGCGGAGATCTACGAGGGGATTCACTTGGAAGGGTGAGCCTGCTCAGGCCCCAAAACTGAGTTTCCGCGCTTCAGAACCCAGTTTCCTCCCCCTGGAAGCGAGTTTCCACGCCCCAGAACTCAGTTTCCGCGGTCCAGACCGGGCGATTTGCCTCTGCGGAATGACTTCTGGGGCGCGCGGACTGACTTCTGCGACGCGCAGAATGACTTCTGGGGCGCGCAGACTGACTTCTGCGACGCGCGGACTGGGTTCGAAGCGGTGCGGAAGGGGTCCGAAGCCGGGCGGCGTGGCTGCGATGACGAGGAAGGGCGGATGGGAAGGCCGCGCTCTGGGTTCATCGGCAGCGGGAGAAGGTTTCACCAAAAACTTCTGGACCACACTGTTGAGATATTCATTTTGTCCGAACTATTTACCCTGACATCTGACAAAAATCGACCTTGATGAGCACGACGACCTCTCCCGCCGAAACTGCCCACGCCACGGCTACTTCCGCGACAACGGATACCACCACAACGACAACGGCCGCTCCACAGCCGGAAGCCGCTGGAACCTCTGCGTATCTTTCCGTCGCGGAGCGGATGAATCGCTGGCAGATCGCCTTGACGAACGCATCGGAACAGCCGGAGATCGCGGCGGCTCTGGCGGAAGACGGACTCACTGCGGAAGTGATCGCGGAGGGGACCGCCCTCTATGAAGAGGCTTCCCTACGGGTATCCCGGCAAGTCAAGGAGTTCGGCGAACAGCTCAAGGCGACTGAAACCCGGGATCAGCTTTGGCAGGAAACCAATCAAGAATTCGGCAAGCACTACGGCTACGCCCGGATCGCCTTCCGCGATGAACCATCGGCGCTGGCCAAGCTCGGAATGCGCGGCGGTCGGAGCAAGACGCTGGCGGACTGGCTGAATCAAGCGGGAACCTTTTACCGCAACCTCGTGGGTGAAGTGGACGAAACCGGCAAGATCCTCGTCATGGCCGACGAAACGTTGTTGCGGCCACTGGCCAGATACAACGTGACCCCGGAAAAACTGCGCGCCACCCAAGCCAAAATCCGCGCCGTGGCTGCCGCCGCCGCGTCTCAGAAAAAGGAAGAAGGCGAAGCCCAAGACGCCACCGTGCAGCGGGATCTCGCCGTGGGCGCGATCGAGGACTTCATGAAAGAGTTCCACGCCTGGGCCGAACTGGCCCTCACGGATCGCCCGCAGCTCCACGAAGCGCTTTATCGCAAAGTGGCGTCGTGAACCGCCAACGGGTGCGCATGATCCCGATAGGCCCAAAGGGCCGGGATAAGATAGCCCAGGGCAAAGCCCTGGGTTTCTTGGGAGCAATGACAGGAGCGCTGAAAGCGCGCGACAACCGGGGGATCGACCGGGTTGTCCCGCCCCTTTAGGACGGGATTCTAATCGATGCGAATCCCAGGCCTGCGGTCGCTTTGGGCTCCCTACGGCCTGGGCTATCCTATCCCGGCCCGTTGGGCCTCAGGGCAAGCCAACCTTAGTTCCGGCCATCGGCCTCCCGCTCGCGGAGCTTCGCGCAGAACGCCATGGCCTCATAACCGCGGAATGATCCGGCCCTTGCGGTGCTGGATGGCCCAATCGACTTCCGCGCCGACCCATTCCGACGCGACCGCCTCCGGAGACAGGACCACCAGAAACCAGGGACAACGCTCCAGCCCAGCCTTGATCGTCCGGCGCCATTGGTCCGCCGCGACGATCCGCTAGTTAGAATACCACGGAGCCCAGCCCTGCTCCGCCAGAAGCGGGAGGACGACCTGGACGACAAAGTCCCGGTTCTGGCTGGAATGGCTGACGAAGATATCGGACATCGTTGCGTTTCATAGCACGGAACCCAGCGGGATCAAAGGGGAGGCTCAGAGCGAAATCAAGGGACTGAGAGGAAACGGCACGAGCCAAGGTTTCTCAAGCCTGAAGGGCTTGCGAACTCCAGCCCAGGGTTTGCAAAACCCTGGGTTGCCGGGCAAGACAATGGTCCAACCCCAAAGGTGGTTGCGGGGTTTACCTTGTGCGAGTCCGCAACCGCCTTCGGGGTTGGAACCGGGTTCCCTCATCGTGTCCCAGGGTTCTCTGGAACCCTGGGCTTGAATCCGCAAGCCCGTTGGGCTTCATCATCGCTACCGACCGCCTGGATCGCTGGACCAAATCAGCCCGGGTTGAATTACATCTCACTTACCGACTTCGTGAGGGTGGTGAAAGGCGCCTCGACACACTGGCTGCACCATGGGTGCTCTTCCTCTCCGTGAATCCCGAAGGGATTCCGGATCCAAGTCCAGGGTTGCCCCGGCAACCCTGGGACCCCTGAAAAATCGATAGGCCATTGGACATTCATCGCACAAAAAAACCGCTCCGGGCACCACGCCGCAGCCAGGATCGCCCTCCGGGACGGGCTCCCGCCCTCGATCCAGGCTACGGCGAGGCGCCCTCCGCTACTTGCTGGCCGGGGAAAGGACTGGGCGGAACCCCAGATAGTAGTTGCGGACCTCCGGCCCGTTCTGGTCGCGGCCCGCCGAGCGACAGTACCCGGCGTCGTAGTCCCAGCCGCCGCCCCGGTAGACCCGGTACGCGGCCTGCTTGGCACCTTGAGGGTCGGTCGTGGACCCGGTTGGGTAGTCCTCATACCAGTCCAGGCACCATTCGTAGACATTGCCGTGCATGTCGTGGATGCCCCAGGCATTCGCCGGATAGGACCCAACCGGCGCGGTCTTTTCCAGGTAGGGGCCTTTCTTCGTGGTGCCATACGGATAATTCCCGTCGCAGTTCGCCTGCGTCCCGTCCAGCACGGCACCGAAGCTGAAAGGCGTGGTCGTCCCCGCCCGACAAGCGTATTCCCACTGCGCTTCCGTCGGCAGGGTGTAGACATGATCCATCGGCAGCAATCCCTTGGTGCGCTCCGCCTCCGTCAGTTTCCGGCAGAACTCCATGGCCTCGTCCCAGGACACGGTCTCCACTGGTGCCTGATCACCCGCATCTTTGAAGGAGCTGGGATTGCTCCCCATCCGTTCCGTCCATTGTCCCTGGGTGATCTCGTGCCGCGCTATCCAGAATCCCTTAGTCAGGGTGACTTGGTGCTGGGTCTCGCCCTCGCCTCGCTCCGGTTCCGATTCCGGGCTGCCCATGAGGAACGTCCCGGACGGGCACCAGACCATCTCGATCCCGGTGGCATTCTTGAAATCCTTCCCGGTTGGGACGATCGGTTTCGCGACGACTGGACCGGGCGGCTCCGCGACATTTGGCCGGACGCCTGGTTTCGTGCCGACTTCGGCGGGCGGCGCGGGCGGGATTCCAGGACGTCGCTCCTCCCAAGGTCTGGAAACGAACAGCGCCGCTGCGGCGATCGTCATTCCCGCCAGGGCGATCCCGAACGGAACTCCCGGAGTTCGCTGCGGCGGAGCCTGGCGGTTCCGTTCCAAGTCCGCGATGAGCCGGGTGACATGTGCGTTGAAGTCCCGCTCCGTGTCTACTGAGTGAGCATGGTGCAGAACCAGGGAGGCCAGGGACTCGGGCAAATCCCGGGCCTGGGGCATCCGCGCACCGCCGATCAAGACCGGCACGACGGGCATGGATCGCGCCAGGGCGGACTCGATCTCCAGCCGCACAAAGTCGTTCCCCTCCCCTGCCCGCGCCTGGATCTGCTCCACCCATTGCGGCCCGATCACCGCCAGAAGCAGATCCGCCCGGGCCACGGCGTTCCCGATGAATTGGTCGAACCGCACGCCCGCCGGGATCGTGTCCACGTCCATGAAGACGTTCTGCTTGCCATAGCGCTCCACCAACCGGTCATAAAGACGCCCCACCACGGCGGCGGCATGCCCACCCAGATCCGCCCGCCGGTAGCTCAGGAACACGCGCATGGGCATCGACTATGGCCAGGGTGTTGCGCCAGTTCAAGGAACAGTTCCGCCATCGGGCCATCCTTCGGCCCGCAGAAACCACCCTCAGAAATCAGCAATCCCGGGATCCTCAATCCTCAATGCGGCCTTATGGCACCGGCGCGAAATCATTGATTCGCCGCGCTGCGGCTCAGACATTGAGGATCTCGGGATTTAGGATTGCTGATTTCTGAGGGGCTAAGGCGAGGAATGGTAGCCGGTGGATCTCCAGGTTCCTCCGGGACTACATCGGCGAAAGAACCCGGAAAGGAAATTGAATCCGCCGATCACTCGAATTACGAGCCGCCATCCGGATGTTGCCTAGTGCCGCCTTTTCCGTCACGCTGCTCCCGCATCCCATGAAGCCCCTTTCTCTCCAGATCACCGTCGCACTCATTCTCTCCATCGCCGCAGGTCCAGCGACCGCCGATCCCGTCCCCACGGACACTCATGACCTGGTCGTTTACGGCGGCACCGCCGCCGGCGTCATCGCGGCGGTGCAGGCGAAGCGGATGGGCAAGACTGCAATCGTGATCAGCCCGGACCGACATCTCGGCGGCCTCTCCAGCGGCGGCTTGGGATGGACCGACACCGGGAACAAATCCGTGATCGGCGGCCTCTCCCGGGACTTCTACCACCGGGTTTGGAAGGAATACCAGAAGCCGGAAACCTGGAAATGGCAAAAGCAGGAGGAGTATGGAAACAAGGGTCAGGGAACTCCGGCAATGGATGGCACCCAGCGCACGATGTGGATTTTTGAACCCAGCATCGCGGAAAAGATCTTCGAGGATTACGTGCGGGAATTCGAGATCCCGGTGCTCCGGGATGAATGGCTCAATCGCGACCAAGGGGTCGAACTGGAAAACGGCCGGATCACCGCCATCACGACGCTGAGTGGAAAGCGCTTTTCCGGGAAGATGTTCATCGACGCCACTTACGAGGGAGATCTATTGGCCACGGCGGGCGTCTCTTACCATGTGGGCCGGGAAGCCGGGGACGTTTATGGTGAAGAATGGAACGGAATCCAAGTTGGCATCCTCCATCACGGTCACCACTTCGGTGCCGTTGATCAACCGATCAGTGCCTACAAGATTCCCGGCGACCCGGCGAGCGGAGTCCTTCCCCGAATTTCGACGGAGCCACCAGGAGTACGGCATGCGGGCGACAAGAGGGTCCAGGCCTACTGCTTCCGGATGTGCCTGACGGATCATCCCGAAAATCGGATCCCCTTCCCGAAGCCCGAAGGATATGATCCGGATCAGTATGCGCTGCTGCTGCGGGTTTTCGAAGCAGGCTGGCGAGACACGTTTCACAAGTTCGATCCCATCCCCAATCACAAGACCGATACAAACAACCACGGCCCATTCAGCACGGACAACATTGGCTTCAACCATGACTACCCGGAGGCGAGCTACGAGCGACGCCGCGAGATCATCAAAGAACACGAGACCTACCAAAAGGGTTGGCTCTGGTTCATCGCGAATGACCCTCGCGTCCCCAAGGACGTGCAAGAGGAGATGCAACGTTGGGGCCTGCCGAAGGACGAATTCACCGACAACGGGAATTGGTCGCACCAGCTCTACATCCGCGAAGCCCGCCGTATGATCGGGGCCTTCGTCATGTCGGAGCAGGAGTTGCTCAAAAAGCGACCGACCCCCGATTCCGTGGGCATGGGCTCCTACACGATCGATTCCCACAATGTGCAACGCTACATCACGCCGGAAGGCAATGTGCAGAACGAGGGAGACATCGGCGTCCACAGCGAGGGGCCCTACGAAATTGCTTACGGTGCCCTGGTGCCGAAGCGCGGCGAGTGCGCCAATCTGTTCGCGCCGGTTTGCGTTTCCAGTTCACACATCGCCTTTGGGTCGATCCGCATGGAGCCGGTCTTCATGATTCTCGCCCAAAGTGCCGCCACCGCCGCAGCGATGGCCATCGACGCCAATCTCCCCGTCCAGGAGGTGCCTTACCCAGAGCTGCGCGCTCGTCTCGAAGCCGAAGGCCAAGTGCTGCATTACACCGCCCCGCCCGGTAGCACGAGTCGCCATGGGCTCGATCCGAAGTCGTTGCCAGGTGTCGTCGTGGACGACGACGACGCGAAGCTCAGCGGTCACTGGCAACCCAGCGGCGCAGCGCCAAAGTATGTGGGCCAAGGCTACCGCCACGGGGGCAAGACCAATTCCGAACAGGCCACGGCACGCTTTGAAACCAGCTTGCCGAAACCCGGCACCTACGAGGTCCGGTTGGCTTGGCCTCCCAACGCAAACCGGGCCAGCAACGTGAAGGTCACCATCGAACACGCCGAGGGCAAGGAGGAGCTCATCGTGAACCAAAAGCTTGCACCGGGTCTCGACGGCCAGTTTTCCGCCCTCGGCAAGTATCCCTTCTCAGCCGCAGCCCCCGCCGCCGTCATCGTCAGCAATGAAGGCTCGGATGGCTACGTGGTGATCGACGCGGTCCAATGGATCCCGGTTCCCTGAGGTCCGATGCAGGCGGCAAGCGCGGTGATGGAGCGATGGAGTTTGGGTTCAGTGGACCCGGTTCTCTGAGATCCGTTGGAAGCCCAGGCTGAGAGTTTGGAGTGAGCGATTAGATCTGAACCGTGCATGCCGCCCGCCACTCCCCTCCCCTCCCCCGGCGGGTGAATGAATGTTGGTGATGGACCCAAATCCGGATTTCTTTGCAGCAGTGTGCAACGCCTCGCTTTGTGCTGCGGACCCGTGGCGGTGGCATTTGCAACGAAGCCTGCCTTGCAAAATAGCATGCGACGTTCAACCCCGTTCCTGGGTCTAATGAACCGGCCCTGCCACTCACCCGAATGGCAGGGCCCGGAATCGATGCGTATCGGCACCCGCAGCTCGGGCACCTGAGAATTAGACGGTCAGCTCCCGGAATTCTACGGACTATTTCTTCTTGCTCGCGGCGATCTCGTCGAGCTTCGCCTTCACGGCGGTCTCGACGTCGGCATAAAGTGCCGGGTCAGCCTTGAGCGCATCCTTCGCGGCGTCCCGTCCTTGGGCGACCTGGGTGCCCTTGTAACTGAACCAGCTGCCGCGCTTCTGAATGATCTCGTATTCCAAGGCGAGATCGATGAGCGAACCCACCGACGAAATGCCCTCCGCATACATGATGTCGAACTCGGCTTCGGTATAAGGAGGCGCCACCTTGTTCTTGACCACCTTGATCTTGGTCCGGCTGCCCGTCACCGTGCCGTCCGAATTCTTGATGCTCCCGATCCGGCGAATATCGACCCGGATCGAGGCGTAGAACTTGAGGGCCCGACCGCCTGGGGTCGTCTCCGGACTGCCGAACATGACGCCCACCTTCTCACGAATCTGATTCGTGAAGACTGCGCAGGTGCGCGCCTTGGCGATCATGGAGGTCAGCTTCCGCAAAGCGGCGCTCATCAGACGAGCTTGTGCCCCAACCGTGGTGTCGCCGATCTCGCCGTCGAGCTCGGCCTTGGTGACCAAGGCCGCCACGGAATCGAGAACGATGATGTCGAGGGCATTGGAGCGAATCAAGGTCTCCACAATGCGGAGTGCTTCTTCACCGGAACTCGGCTGCGAAACGAGCAACTCCTCCATGTTCACCCCGAGCTGCCGTGCATAAGTCGGGTCAAGCGCGTGCTCGACATCGACAAAGCCAGCCAAACCACCCGCCCGCTGCGCCTGGGCAATGGCAGTCAGAGTCAGGGTGGTCTTACCGGAAGACTCTGGACCGAAAATTTCGATGATCCGACCCCGGGGGAAACCGCCGACGCCCAAGGCCCGGTCGATCAAGAGGTTCCCAGTGGGTATGACATCAATATCCGCATGGCTCTCGTCACCGAGCCGCATGATTGCACCCTCGCCGAAGTCTTTCTGAATCTGAGAAATGGCGAGGTCCAGGTTTTTAGCCCGGGATTCGAAGATCCGTTTGGCATTGGCATCGTCCGAGGTCGAACTGGCTTTGGGAGTCGCCATGGCGATTGTATTAGGATTCGGGATGACGGGAGGTTCAATAAGAGCAGTCATGTTTCTTTCGTAGGTGTAGGGTCAGGATGCAAGTTGGATTGAGCAGATGTTCCTATACTACACCTGAACATGTTCGCACGTCCACTATTATTGCGAACATTTTTACATGACTCGATTGAGCTGCTCAAGAATCGGCTCGTAAATGCCGATGTAGGTCCGGATCACCTGCCACCCCACGTAGACCGCCACGAGTAAATAAAACGCCTTGGGCACCCACACCCCAATTTGATCCATCCTGGCCGCGACGGCTTCGCTGTACCATTCCGCCCAGCGACGAAGGTCTTCTTCGAGACCCCCGATCCGTTCGGCATTGGCGAGGGATCGGGCGAAGTCACCGGGAAAGATCGGCATCGATTCCATCTGGCCGCCGATGGCCTCCCCGCGTTCGGCCGCCCGGGCGAGTTGCCCGGTTGCCTGTCGGAAGACGGCGCTCTGCGTGGCTTCCCCGGCCCCATCGAGTGCAACGGAAACCATCGCTCCGCACCGTAAGTGAACCCGAAAGATTCCGCTGAAGCGTTGCAGTGTGATGAATCGCCGAGCGCCACCGAAGAGTGGGATCCGACGCAGGACCCGGTCGACCGCGATATTGGTTTGCGCGGCGCGGTTCAGGAAGCCTGTGGCAAAGACCAGCAGTGCCATCCCCAGGTAGACTGCCCCGAGAGTAGTTCCTGCACGCAGCAAAGAATCTCCCAACGGTTGCCCCGTGACCAGCGGAGGGATGACCGGAACGAACGCGGCCAGGTGCAGGAGAAAGGCCGGGTAGAGCATCCGGCCGCGAACGGTTCGCCAAAGCTTCCACTGGCCCTCGAAGTGGTTGCGCAGATAGGTGAAGCCCTCGGCAAGGACGCCACCCGCTTCCGTGGCCCGCAGGATGGAGACTTCGAGAGCGGACACCCCTGAGGCGGATCGGGCAACTGCGTCCGCGACAGTCAATCCCTGAGCCAATCCAGTTTGCAGATCCTTGGAATACTGACGCATGGGAGCGCTACCGGCTTGTCCCCCGAGAAGTTCAGCAGCCTTCCCGATCCCGAACCCAGCGGCGACCAATTTCGAAAGCTCGGTGTAGAGAAGAAACTTCTCGCGGTTGGAAAGTTGCATGTCGGGTAATGTTTCACCACGGATGGTGGGGAATGTCCAAGAAACAGGACCAGGACGCCGATGAAGCCTGGATGCAGCTCGCGCTGGAGGAAGGGCGCAAAGGTTTGGGGATGACGAGTCCGAACCCACCGGTCGGCGCGGTCATCGTCCGAGACGGCGTGCTCCTTGGGGCCGGCCACCATGAAAAGGCGGGAGGTCCGCATGCGGAAATCCAGGCACTCCGGGCTACCGAGGGACAGGCCCTAACTGGGGCGACGATCTACGTCACCCTGGAACCATGTTCGACGACAGGACGGACACCGCCCTGCGTCGAAGCGCTGATTGCCTCGGGGATCAAACGGGTGGTGGTCGGAACGGTGGACCCGAATCCGCGCCACGCCGGCGCTGGGTTTGCGGCCTTGCGTGGAGCGGGCCTTGAGGTCAGGGCGGGAGTTTTGGAGGAAGAGTGCGACCACTTGATCCGGTTCTTCCGGAAGCACATCCTCACCGGGCGACCCTACGTCATCGCCAAAACCGGGATGACCCTGGACGGTCGCATCACACCGATCCCGGGATCATCCCAGTGGATCACCGGAGAATTGGCGCGGGCGGATGTGCAACGCCTGCGCGCCGAAGTCGACGCCATCCTGGTGGGAGGCGACACCGTCCGGAAAGACAATCCCAAGCTGACCTTGCGTGGAGAACACGCCGTGGGCCGGGTCCAGCCGTGGCGGGTCGTCATGACGCGCAGCGGAAACCTGCCGCCGGACGCGATTCTTTTTCAGGACGAACACCGCGACAGGACTCTGGTGTTCCACGTGGAACAATTTGAGCCGCCTCTGGTGAGTTTAGGCGCCCGAGGCGTCACGAGCGTTCTTCTGGAATGCGGCGGGCGTTTGATGGCGGAGGCGTTCGCTGGCCGATGGGTGGATGAAGTCGTCTTTTATCTGGCACCCACCATCGGGGGCGGATCACGCCGGGCGGTCGAAGGAGAAGGCTTTCGCGCAAGCTTGCGTTCCCCCGAAGTCACCTGGTTCGGTCCAGACATCCGCTATCGTGCGTTGGTTGACTACCCTGACTCCCCATGAACAGACCCGGCTTTTTCTTCGACCGCGACGGCGTCGTGAACATCGACCCGGACCCCGAACCCTACGTCCTGAGTTGGGACGAGTGGCGTTGGAGCCCCGGGATTTTTGAGCTGCTTCGCGAGGTCAAGGCGCGTGGGTTCCTCACGATCCTGGTGACGAGCCAACGCTGTGTGGGCAAGGGTTTGCTTCGTCGGGACGAGCTTGCCGTCATCCACCGGACCATGCAGGCCGAATTGGGTGAACTGGCCTTCGACGATATTCGGGTCTACACCGGATTGCCGGAGGACCCGGTCCCGCCCAAGCCGGAGCCGGGGATGGTTTTGGCGGCGGCCCAGGACCACGGGATCGACCTCTCACGCTCGTGGCTGATTGGTGACGCGGATCGCGACATCTCGATGGCTCATGCCGCAGGAGTGGCGAAAACGATCCGAGTCGAGGGGCTCAAAGCTGAGGTGGTTCCGGCCGATTATCGGGTGCGCCAGCTCAGTGAAGTGCACGGGATTCTCGCCGACGCCTTGGGTCCGTGTCCGCCAAGGTACCCCCGTTTCGGTTGATTCTGGAAAAGGCGCTTGGAGCACCAAGCGCCGCCACCTACAGGGAAGAAGCCCGGAGGCAAACACGGAAAAGTTCCACGTGGAACATTATTCCGCGACTTCGGCGCGGCTGCGTCGGCCCTTCTCCAGATAGATCAGGAGGATCGAGATATCGGCGGGTGTAATTCCCTCGATCCGTGAGGCTTGCCCGAGGGTGATCGGACGGATCGATCCGAACTTGGCCTTGGCCTCGCGCTTGAGTCCCCCGATCTCGTCGTAGTTGATCCAGGCCGGGAGGTTCTTTTCATCGAGCTTGGCGGTGCGTTCGACCTCGCCTTCCTGCCGCCGAATGTAGCCCTCGTATTTGAGGTCGGTCTCGGCCATCTCCCAAATCTCGTCCGGGAACTGGGCTCGGAGTTCCGAGGGAAGCTCCTGCCAGGACGACTCCGGGCGACGCAGCCATTTTCCGACGGTGACTTCCCCGAAACGCTCTTTGTCGACCAGGCGCAACGCTTCGCCCAAGGCGGTCGCCCGATCGGTCGTCCGGGTCCGGCGGGTTTCATCGACCAATCCCCGGGCGGCTCCGAGGGGCGTAAGGCGGAGGTCGGCGTTGTCTTGACGGAGGAGCAAACGAAACTCCGCCCGGCTCGTGAACATGCGATACGGCTCCGTGGTGCCCTTGGTGACCAGGTCATCCACCATGACGCCGAGATAGGCCTCGGATCGTTTGAGGATGAGCGCTTCGTCGCCGCGGATTTTCAGGGCGGCGTTCGCTCCGGCGATGAGTCCTTGGCCGGCCGCCTCCTCATAGCCGGAGGTGCCGTTGATCTGACCGGCGAAGTAGAGGTTCTCCACCCGCTTGGTTTCGAGCGTCGGAAAGAGTTGGGTCGGGACGCAGTAGTCGTATTCCACCGCGTAGCCCGGCCGGATCACTTCGCATTGCTCCAGGCCGCGGATGGATCGGAGGAAGTCCAGTTGGACCTCGAAGGGCAAGCTCGTGGAAACGCCGTTCACATAGAACTCCGTGGTGTGCCGGCCCTCGGGTTCCAAGAAAACCTGGTGCCGATCCTTCTCCGCGAACTTCACGACCTTGTCCTCGATGCTCGGGCAATAGCGCGGGCCGATGCCCTCGATCCGACCGGAGTACATCGGCGATTTGTCGAGATTGCCCCGGATGACGTCGTGGGTCCGTGGATTGGTGTAGGTGATCCAGCACGGAAGTTGCTTGATCCGGAACGCGGGATCTCCCCAGGGATTCAGGGTTAAGACATCGTCCGGCTCCTTGGTGATCGTATCGGCCAAGTAGCTGAACAATGGGGCCGGTTCGTCGCCTCCCTGGGGTTCGCAAACGCTGAAGTCCAAGGATCGTCCGTTGAGGCGGGCGGGCGTCCCGGTCTTGAAACGCTCCACGGCGAAGCCAAGACTCCGCAGACTGTCGCTAAGGGTGGAGGTGGCGTCGCCCATCCGTCCGCCCTTTTGGTTCTGGAGACCGACATGGAGAAGCCCCCGCATGAAGGTGCCGGTCGTGATGACCACCGCCTTGGCGGAAAAGGCGAGGCCGAGACTCGTGGCGACACCGGTGACGCGATCGCCTTCGACCTGCAGTCCCGCGATGTTGCCCTGGTGCAGATCCAAATTGGGCGTCCTCTCCAGGATCCACTTCATGCGGAACTGGTACGCCTTCTTGTCGCACTGGGCGCGGGGCGCACGGACGCTGGGGCCCTTGGCTGAGTTGAGCATCCGGAATTGAATGGCGGTGGCGTCAGTATTGAGGGCCATGGCCCCCCCCAAGGCATCGATCTCCCGGACCATGTGCCCTTTGGCGAGACCGCCGATGGCTGGGTTGCAGCTCATCTGGCCGATGGTGTCGAGGTTCTGGGAAATGATGGCGGTGGCGCAACCTAGGCGGGCGGAGGCCAAAGCGGCTTCGATCCCGGCGTGTCCGGCTCCGATGACGACCACATCGTACGGTTTGGGAAATGTGAACATGGTGTGGTTGGAAGGTGAATACCCGGTGAATCCGCAGGGGGTTTGCGGTTGCGCACTGCCAAACCCTCGTAAATGGTTCGCCTTAGGTTTCCCCTTTAGAAACTATCTCAGCAATATGTCCGCGACACTGAAAAACCATCCGAGCGCCTCGGAAGAATTTGCCCAGGCGCCGATCAACCGGAGCTTGGAGCCTGCGGACAAGGTCCGGTTGCTCCGGGACATGCTTCGCATCCGCTGTTTTGAGGAGCGCTCACTGAAGGCATACTCGGTGGGACGCATCGGTGGATTTCTCCACCTCTACATTGGCCAAGAATCTGTCGCCGTCTCCGCCGCGTCACTGATGGGTCCCAACGACCACATGATCACGGCGTATCGCGATCACGGTCACGCGCTCTCCGTCGGCATGTCGATGAACGAGTGCATGGCGGAACTCTATGGAAAGGTCACCGGCTGTTCCAAGGGCAAGGGTGGCTCGATGCACTACTTCGCGCCCGACAAGAATTTCTGGGGCGGGCACGGGATTGTGGGAGGCCAGACGCCTCTCGGTCTTGGGATCGCTTTCGCCATGAAGTATCAAGGAAAGATCGGCAGCTGCATGTGCTTCCTCGGTGATGGCGCCGTCAACCAGGGTCCCTTCCATGAGTCCCTCAACATTGCCGCGCTCTGGGACATCCCGGTGATCTACGTGATCGAAAACAACGGGTATTCCATGGGCACCAGTCAGGACCGTTCCTCCGCTTACCCCGAGTTTCTCGCCAAGCGGGCCGAAGGATACAACATGGCTTGGGATGCGTTCAACGGCTGGGATGTCTACGAGCTCCGCGCCGGCCTCCACAAGGCCATCGAACGCGCCCACAAGGAATCGAAACCCACGATCGTCGAGATCGCCACCTATCGCTACCGGGGGCATTCCGTGGCCGACGCCAATCACAAGGTCTACCGGACCAAGGAAGAGATCGAGCAGTACGAAAACGAATTCGATCCGATCAGCCGCTGGAAGCACACCTTGATCAACGAGGGAGTCATCACCGAAGAGGACTACAGCCAACTCAACCGCGAAGCCCTTGAGGAAGCCGAAGCCTCCGCGCAATTCGCCGAGCGTTCCGAATGGCCGCCGGAAAGCGACATCAAAGCCGACGTCTACCATGAGGTCGACCACCAGACCGAATCAGGTCTTACCGGAAAACATTTCTTCAACGACTGATGAGCCGCCAAATCGATTACCGCACCGCCATCCGCGAAGCCCTCGCCGAGGAGATCGAGCGTGACCCGAACGTCTTTCTGATCGGCGAAGAAGTCGCCCAGTACAACGGTGCCTACAAGGTCACCCAGGGACTCTGGGCCAAGTATGGCGACAAACGCGTCATTGATGCCCCGATCAGTGAAGCGGGTTTCATCGGCATGGGCGTCGGCGCCAGCATGCTCGGACTTCGTCCCGTGATGGAGTTGATGTTCTGGAGCTTCGCCTACGTGGCCTTCGACCAGATGATCAACAACGCCGCCACCGTGCGTTACATGTCGGGTGGTTTGCTGAACTGCCCCATTGTGGTCCGTGGTCCGGCCAATGGCGGAACCAACGTGGGCGCAACCCATTCGCACACGCCGGAAAACCTCTTCGCGAACATGCCCGGGCTCAAGGTGGTCTGCCCGGCCACGGCCTATGACGCCAAGGGCCTCATGAAGACCGCGATCCGCGACAACGACCCGGTCTACGTCATGGAAAACACCAAGCTCTATGGCGAACTCTGGGACGTCCCTGAGGGCGAATATACGATCCCTCTGGGCGTGGCCGACGTGAAGCGGACCGGATCCGATCTGACCCTGGTAGCGCACGGCCGTGCCGTGATCACCTGCCTCAAGGCCGCCGAACTTTTGGAAGCCGAACACGACATCAGGGCCGAAGTCGTCGATCTCCGCTCGATCCGTCCTCTCGACGAAGCAACCATCCTCGAATCCGTCCGGAAGACGCACCGGGTGGTTGTGGTCGAGGAGAACAAACCTTTCTGCGGAGTGGGGGCCCAGATCGCCTCCATGATCCAGGAGAAAGCCTTCGATGACCTGGACGCTCCAGTCGTGCGCGTTTCAGCGATCGATGCTCCGGCGATCTACAGTCCCCGGTTGGAAGAGGTGCAATTGCCTCGCCCGATTGATGTGGTCAACAAAGCGCTCTCGATTTGCTGAATTCCGCGAGTTGTTCGCGTCTCTGGATAAAGAGAGAGATTTGGGAAAGGTCCTCAATCTTCTTCTTATAGACGTGAACAACGTGAATTCGGCGATGTAAGTCGCTGACCCAGACGTTGTTGTGGCGCGTTTCTTTCTGTGAGAAACGTGGCCGGGTGCAACCAGGGTATGGGGACAATGTCAGGGATCGACAACTTGTTCGACCACTCTTCACCGGGATTCACCACTTGTTCACCGCTTTGCGACCCGCACCAAATTGCGGGAAAAACCGAGCAGCCTCCGCCAAGCGTAGTCTCACAGGACGTGATGCGGCTTGGATTCTTCAAATGGATGGTGGTGATGGTTGGGCTGGGGACTCCCGGGTGGGGTTTGGGGGCCGAGGCGGCCTTCCGTGACCGGGTGGAGCCGATCCTGGTCGACTATTGTTTCGATTGCCACGGCGATGGCACGGAAAAAGGAGATGTGTCGCTCGATTTCGCGGACTTTTCTTCAGCCGTCAGCGATCTCGATCTTTGGGAGCGGGTTTGGCAGAACCTGGAGAGCCATCTCATGCCTCCGTCGGAAAAGGATCAACCCAGCGCGGAGGAGCTGCGGACCCTGACTCGTTGGATCGAGCAGGATGTCTTCAAGTTGGATCCTGCGAATCCTGACCCCGGCCGAGTCACGGTGCGGCGCCTGAACCGGATGGAGTACCGGAATTCCATTCAGGATTTGCTTGGCGTCGATTTTCGAGTGGATGACAACTTCCCCCCGGACGATACCGGCTATGGGTTCGACACGATCGGCGACGTCTTGAGCCTCTCGCCGCTCCTCTTTGAGAAGTACATGTCCGCTGCTCAGGAGATCGTGGTGGACGCGGTACCCCTTGAGTCCGGGACCATTCCTGTCCGTATCGTCAAGAGCAGCGAATTCCTCAAAGAGAAGGGATCGAAGACCACGGCCGCGTACATGCCCTTCGGCAAGCCGTTGACGGTCACGGCGAATCGGTGGGTGGGCGCCTCGGGTGATTACAAGGTGGATCTGGTCTTCAAAGTAACGGGCTCGATCGAGGCGACGGAGAACACCGCGACCTTGCGCTCGCGCGTCGGGACCGGCCTCGTCCGTGAAGCGGAGATCGGTTGGGATACGCGGGAGCGCATTTATCTCTCCAGCAAGATCAAGCTCACCAAGGGCAATAACGACTTCGTGATCGAGCTGGTTCCCGGCAAGCCTCCCGGGCAAGGCGAGAGTCCGTTGGTCGCTCACGTCGAAATGCTCCGGTTCGAAGGCCCGCTTGATGGCTCGGTCAAGGAGTTCTCGTCCCAATACAAGCGAATCATGGTCGACGGCCCGCCGCCGAACTGGGATCAGCACGACGCGCGCCGCGCCTACGCCCGCAAGATTCTGGGCACCGTTGGGGAACGCGCCTTCCGTCGGCCATTGGATCAGCCCACGCTTGATCGCTTGGTGAAGATTGCCTTGATGACCGACGAGCAACCGGACACCAGCTTTGAGGAAGGGATCCGGCAAGCGATCGCGGGGATTCTGGTTTCGCCACGATTCCTCTTCCGGGCGGAAATGCAGCCATCGCCCAACGATCCTTCCAAGATCGTGGAACTGGACGAATTCGCGCTGGCCTCACGGCTATCCTATTTTCTTTGGAATTCGGTCCCGGACGACGCCTTGTTGAGCTTGGCCCGGAAGGGCGAGCTTCGCTCCAACTTGGTCAAGGAGGTGGACCGGATGCTTGCGGACAAAAAATCGGAACGGTTCGTTACCAGTTTCGTCGGGCAATGGCTTCAGGCGCGGGACGTGAGCACGATCAACGTCGATCCCCGAGCGATCCTTAAGATTCGCGATTTGGAAGAAGCCTTCAAGGTTTTCAGCGGCGATGTCCGGCGCGATATGCAACGCGAAACGGAGATGTTCTTTGGCTACGTCCTCCGGGAGAAGCGTCCGGTCACGGAGTTGCTGACCGCAAAGTACATCTTCCTTTCGGAGAAATTGGCGGAATTCTACGGCATCGATGGCGTGGAGGGCCGGGACATGCGCAAAGTGGACGTGACGGACCAACAGCACCGGGGCGGGATTTTGCGGCAGGGGAATTTCCTGATTGTCACCTCCAACCCGGCGCGAACCTCGCCGGTAAAGCGGGGTTTGTTCGTCCTGGAGAACGTGCTCGGCACACCGGCCCCACCGGCTCCGCCCAATGTGCCCGCATTGGAAGCGGCCAAGAAATCCGGTCCCAAGAATCCGACCGTTCGTGAGTTGATGGAACTTCATCGGCAAGACGCTCTCTGCGCCTCTTGCCACGCGCGGATGGATCCGCTGGGGCTCGCCTTCGAACATTACAACGCGCTGGGGCAATGGCGCGACGACGAAAGTGGGAAGCCGATCGACCCGAAAGGCAAACTCATTACCGGGGAATCCTTTCAAAACGTCGATGAACTCATTCGGGTCCTGGCCACTTCAAGGAAACACGACGTTCATCGCGCCGTGGTTGAGAAGCTCATGATCTATGCGCTGGGGCGCGGGGTGGAATACTACGACATGCCGGAGATCGAACGAATCATCGCCGCCGTGGAGAGCAAGGGCGGAACCTTGCGCGCCGTGATTGACGAGGTGATCGCTAGCCCGGCCTTTCAAAAGCGCCGGGGAGATGGGGCCAGGGTTGCAAGGAACTAAATTTCATGAATACAATAGATAGACGCAAATTCCTTCTGGGGGCCGGAGCTTTGGTGGCTTTGCCGGCACTGGAATGCTTTGGGGCGCCCAAGCCACTCAAAGAAGCTGTGGCCGGGAAGACAGCGTCCGGAGCTCCCTTGCGCACCGCCTTTATTTACAAGCCCAATGGGATGAACCTGGCCACTTGGGAAATGGCCGAACCGGGAACCGAGTTCAAGCTCAGCCCGGTTTTGGAGCCTCTAGCGGATTTCCGTAGGGACATCCAGGTCTTCAAAGGCTTTGAGCAAAAGTCTGGTTGGTCGAACGGCGATGGGGGAGGGGACCATGCCCGGGCAAACGCGACGTTCCTCACCGGAGTGCGGGCCCACAAGACGGCGGGAGCCGACATCAAGCTGGGAGTGTCCGTTGATCAACTCATGGCCAAGGCGGTCTCCGACCAAACTCGGTTTGCTTCCTTGGAACTCGGCACGGAATCGGTGCGACGATCCGGAGTTTGCGATTCCGGTTACTCCTGCGCTTACCAATTCAATATTGCCTGGCGTTCCGAAACCCAGCCGATGGCCCCGGAGGCAAACCCGCGCCTCGTCTTCGAGCGACTTTTCGGTGTCGGCCAAGGAGAACAGCGCAAAGCGAACCTGGAGCGCGCCCGGATTCGGCAACGTTCCCTGCTGGACTTCGTGACCGAGGACGCGAAGCGGATGCAAAAGGAGCTGGGCCGCAACGACCAACAGAAACTGGACGAGTACCTTACTGGCGTCCGTGAGATTGAGCGACGCATCCAGAACATGGCGAAGTTCGGTCTTCCGCCGGATCCGGGGACTCCGGCTCCCCAGGGTGTGCCGGACGACTTTGCGGAACATCTTCGCCTCATGTTCGACATGATGGTCCTCGCCTTCGCGACGGATTCGACTCGTGTCGCGACGTTCTTGCAGTCCCACGACGGGAGCAATCAGACCTTTCCGGAGATCGGAATCACCCAAGGCCATCACACCATATCCCACCACCAAGGGAAGCAGGAGGAGCTCGATAAGCTCACCAAGATCGACAAGTTTTACACTCAGCAGTTCGCCTACTTCCTGAAGCGGCTCAAAGAGACCAAGGACAGCGACGGCAAGACGCTCCTGGACAATTCCATGATCGTCTGGGGTTCCGGACTCGGCGACCCCAACCGTCACCAACACGATCAGTTGCCCATCGTGGTGGCGGGTCGCGGGGGTGGCCGACTTCATCCAGGCCGCCATGTCGTCCAAGAGGGCAAGGTTCCGCTCAATAACCTGCACCTCCGCCTCCTTCACGAGATGGGCGGGAAGCAAGGCGAATTCGGCGACGCCACCGGGCCGTTGGCGGACGTCTGAAGAACGGTGAAAGGTTCCATCTTGCGGCGGCACGATGTCCTGGGGCTCGCTCCCGGGACTGTGATTCTGACGTTTGACGATGGACCGGTGGGGGAGGGGAGGACCGAGGCGCTTCTCGACTTGCTGGGAAGTCACGGAATCCGAGCCGCCTTTTGCGTGATTGGGCGTCTCGTGGAACGTTTTCCCGAAGTTTGCCGCCGCATTCATGCGCAAGGTCATCTCCTGGTGAATCATTCCTACCGGCACATCCACCCGATGGCCCTAAGCGAAGCGGATTTGCTCGCCGACATCGCACAGTGCGATGCCGTGATCGGCGAAGCGCTCGGGATCGCCGACTACCGTTCAGCCTGGTTTCGGCCGCCGGGCGGATTTTGGAATCAGCGGTTGGAGCAGGCGGTCTTCCGAACCGGGAAAGCGGTGTATCCCGTGACCCACTTCGCCTGGGACATCCTGGCGCTTCCAGGGAATCAGTGGCGCATCGCGGCCATGATCCGGTCAGATCTGAAACGCCACCGCGCGGGCATCTACGTTTTGCACGAATCGATTTACCCGCTCACGGGCGAAGCGAATCCTCGCACACAATCGTGTCCCTGGATGCCTCCCGTGGTCGAGGAAATCATCGCGGAAGCCGAGCGGCAAGGGGCCAAGTTCGTGGACCCGGACTTCAGTCCGGGATTCCGGGACTGAAGTCCAGGCTACTTTTTTCTTTCGCGACCTCATCGAGTTGCTACTTTGAACAGCATGGAGTTCCAACCGTTTGATCCCGAGGGTGAGATCGAGAAGTTCCGGAAGAAGCTTCCGCACTGGCGCCAGGAAGGCGTCACCTACTTTGTGACCGCGCGATTGGCGGATTCGATGCCCCGGAGCCGGATCGAGCAGTGGAAGGAAGAACGCGACGCCTGGCTCGGTGCCCACGGGTTGAAAGATGCCAGCGATCTCCAGATCTTACCGGAACTGGTGCAACGCGAGTTTCAACGCACCTTCACCAAGAAGTGGCATGATTGGTTGGACGCCGGAGAGGGAGAATGTGTCCTGCGGAACCCAGAAGTTGCCCAGTTGGTGGTGGATCAGTTGGTCAAGGGACATCCGGACGAGTATCAGCTCGATGCCTGGGTGGTGATGCCGAATCACCTGCATGCCTTGGTCATGCCGTTGGCTCGGGACTTGAGCCGGATCGTGCAACGGTGGAAGGGGGCTTCCGCCCGATTTATCAACCAGCGGCTTGGGCGGAGCGGGACGCTGTGGCAAGAGGAGGCGTTTGACCACATCGTGCGGAGCGCGGAACAGCTCGGATATTTCCGGCGTTACATCATGGAGAATCCCAGGAAGGCACGCCTCCGGCCGGGGGAGTATCTGCTGGATGGTGGCGCGGACTTCAGTCCGCGAGTCCCGGACTAAAGTCCGGGACCACGTTTCGCCCTTTGGGCGCTTCAGGGCTTGGCGACGGGGGCGGCTTCCTTCGGGCCTCCCTTCTCGATCATTTTGTTGACGCCCTTGCCCAAGAATTGGCCCGTCTTCTTCAGACCTGAACCGATCGCTCTGGCCGATCCCTTGAAGAAACGTCCGACGCGCTGCTTGTCCGTCAGATCGTCCGTCGAGGCAGTAGCGGTGCCGGTGGCCGTTGCGGAGGGAGCGGGTTCCGTTGCGGGGGCGGCGAAGCTGGAGGACGCGGTAAAGGCGAGCGCCATGGCGAACGCCGTCATGAGAAATGATTTTTTCATTGAGTAATTCTAGTTGGACTAAATCAGTCGAGGGATTCTATCTAGCCATTCTTCGACCGGGACGCAATTCGGAATTGCTCACGCCAAAATCACGAAGAGGTCTGGGCTACGCTCTACAGACCTCCGCATAAATCGCCTCCAAGGCCGCGATTCGCGCCGCCGCACTAAACTTGTCCGCCACGGCCTGGCGTCCTGCGGCTCCCAAGCGCGCCATCAAAGCAGGATTGCTGATGAGCTTGAGCAACGCCTCCTTCAACGCCGGACCGTCGTTTTCGGGGACCAGCAAGCCGCCGACCGCGTGCTCCACCGCTTCGGGAATGCCGCCGTGGTTCGTCGCGATGACCGGCAAGCCCGTGGCCATGGCTTCCAGCATGGAGTTCGGGACGCCTTCTTGATTGCCATCCGCTCCGGTGCGGCTTGGGTGGAGGAAGACGTGGGCGCGCTCCATCGCTTCCCGCAATTCCGCTTCGTTGAGGAAGCCGCGAAACTCAACTGCTTCTTCGATTCCCAGTTCCCGGGCCAGCGCTTGCAACGAGGCCAACAAGGGGCCTTCGCCCGCGATCTCGAACCGCGCGGCGGAATGGAGGCGGTGCAACTCGGCGAAGGCGCGGAGGGAAAGATCCAGGCCCTTTTTCTCGATCAAGCGGCAGGCTTGAAAAACGCGCCACATGTCACTTCGGGGCACCCGGCGGGTGACCGGTGGCCAATCGTCGAGCGGAATCCCGGTGAGATTGAGGCGGATCTTGTCTTTGGGACAGCCCATGTCGGCTAACTCTGCCCCAAGCGCTTCGGAGCGGACGAGGATGCGGTCGGCGACTTCGAAGAGTTCCAGCATCGCGGCCCGGTGCTGCGGCCGGTTGCGGTCGACCCCGGCATCGGCTCCATGGAACGAGACCACGGTGGGCAAGGTCCTCAATCGCAGGAGCGGCAACAGGTAAAGTCCGATGTGACCGAAGTAGACGTGGAGGAGGTCGGCATCGCATTCCTCAAGCACGCGGCGGATCGCGTCCACCTGGGCTTGCGAGGCGGGGATCGGGCGTCGCAAGAGTTGTTTGTACCAGGCACGGCGCAACGGACGGAACTTGGCCCGGGGAATGACCGAGACTTGAGAGGGATCGATGGGGAAACGGTCGCGGTTGACCCATTTCTCGGTGAGCACCAGCGGTTGAAACTGTTGCAAACCGCGGATCTGCCGGTACACGTGCAGCATCTCGGGAGCGAGGAACGTCACGCAGTAGCTGGCGACCACAGGCTTGGGCATCGCACGGTGCATACACGTGGAGCGCCCACCTGTCGAGGCTCTCCCCGTTTTGATCCGCAACCAAACAAACCTACCGAATTCGAGCAAGATGGCAGTCGTCGCAACCCAACTGAAGAAGGGACAGTGCATTGAGTACAAGGGAGAGCAGGGCGTCGTCGTGGGCCTGGAGCACCGCACCCCAGGCAAAGGCAATGCCTTGGTCATGGCCACGATCCGTTCCTTTGCATCCGGCAGAACCAAGGACATTCGCTTCGCTTCATCCGACAAGGTCGAAGTCCTGAACACCGACAAGTTGAAGCTGGAATTCAACTACGCGGACGCAGAAGGCTTCCACTTCATGGATCCCAATACGTTTGAGATGACTACCTTCGGCCCAGCTCTCCTTGACGGCAATGAACTGCTGCTTACGGAGGGTCTTTCCTGTGATATCCTCTACATCGAAGACAAGCCGGTCACCGTGGAACTTCCCGCGTCGGTCGATCTCAAGGTGGTCGAGGCCGCCGAAGGCTTGAAGGGTGATACCGCCAACAATCCGCTCAAACCGGCCAAGCTGGAAACTGGGCTCGAGGTTCAGGTTCCCCTTTTCGTCAAGGAAGGCGACATGCTGAAGATCAGCACGGAGACGAAGAAGTACATGTCGCGGGTTTGACCCCGGCGGGTTGAGGGGAACCCCAGAGATGGGCGCGCAACAGGGTTCCCGATCGGTCACCGGAATGCCTCCGGCCTGGCTGAGCGTGCTCTCGGGGGTGCTGCTCGTGCCCGTTCTCTGGATCACAGTCTGGACGTTCGGACAAACGGTGGCGTTGGCCACCGTCCAAGGCGAGTTCTGGCGGACGCCGCAGTGTTGGTGGTTTCATGTCGGCCTGGTCCTGTGGGCGATCGTTTTTGGCGGTCTCCGGGGTCCGGCGTTGTCTTGGCTCTATGTCTTCGCGCATGAGTGGACCCATGTGATCTTCACGGTCCTTTGTGGAGGGCGGGTCCTGCAATGGCCCCAGATCACCAGCCGGGGCGGGTTTGTCCTGACCTCGAAGACCAATCACCTGATCTCCCTTTCACCCTACGTTTTCCCGTTTTACTCGGTTCTGGTCGCGGCGGTGTTTTTTGCGCTGCGTGCTGTGGTCGATCCCGGGACGGTGGGGGAGTGGATTTTCTTTGCCAGCCTCGGGCTCACCTGGGGCTTTCACCTCAGTTTCACCGTCTGCATGCTGTGGGAGGCGCAAACGGATCTGGCGCGCAATGGGAGGTTCTTTTCCCTCGTTTGGATCATGCTGGTCAATCTGCTCGTCCTCGCCACCCTGCTCGTCCTGGCCGCGCCAACCATCGAGCCGTGGGCGTTCTTGGGACAGTGGTGGCGCAATGCGCTGAGCGTGTGGGATTGGCTGATGGGCGTGATATCGTAGAACCACCATGCGAGCGAAAATCTCAATGCTCCTCTTCATTTTGCTCGTGAGGCTCTTCCAGTCCTTGCGGCTGCCCGAAGTGGCCGTAGGATGAGATTCGTGAAGAAACGTGCCGCCCCGGTGAGGGACCCGATTCACTTTGCGACCGGAGGTTCCGCCCTGGGCACGGTCTTGGTGGCCTGGTCCGGATGCGGGATTTGCGCCCTGCTACTGGGGGAGGATCCGGAACTTATGGCCACGGAACTGCGAAGGCGATTCGCGGGAACGGCCTGCCTGCAAGAGACCACGGGTAACCCGGAACAGCTTGTCCAGGCGCTTCGCTTTCTGGAATCGCCCCATCAGGAATGCTCATTTGCCCTGGACCCGCACGGCACGGCGTTCCAACTCCGGGTGTGGGAAGCTCTTGCGACGGTTCCCGCCGGGACCACGACCACCTACAGCGAGCTTGCGGAACAACTTAACGTTCCGGGCGGGGCGCGGGCGATCGCTGCGGCTTGCGCGGCCAACCCGGTGGCCGTCGCAATTCCCTGTCACCGGGTGATCCGGCGCAACGGCAGCCTCGCGGGTTATCGTTGGGGCGTGGAACGCAAGGCGGCGCTGTTGGCCCAGGAATCCTGCGTCTTGGCCTTGTGACCGAGGTTCCGCCGAATTTGCTGCCGTGCGATGGCATCGCCCGCTACTTCGGACCGGTGTTTTCTCCGGTCGAAGCCCAGCAGGTCATGGCGACCCTCATGATGGCGGTGCCCTGGCGGTCTGACGAAGTGGTCCTCTTCGGAAAGCGGATCGTTACGGCCCGCAAGGTGGCCTGGTATGCGGACGCCGGTCAGGCTTACACTTATTCGGGAACGACCAAAGAAGCGCTTTCTTGGACTCCGGAATTACTGGAACTGAAAGCGGTGGCGGAAGCCCATTGCGGCAGCCGCTTCAATTCCTGCCTCCTCAATCTCTACCATAACGGGACCGAGGGAATGGGTTGGCACAGCGACGACGAGCCCTCGATTGTCCGGGATTCAGCGATCGCCTCGCTCAGCTTCGGCGCGGAACGGCGGTTTCTTTTCAAGCTGAAGCGCGATCCAGAGACGAAGCGGGGACTCACCCTGGAGCCCGGCAGCCTCCTGGAGATGGCCGACACCACGCAAACGCACTGGCTGCACAGTCTGCCCAAATCAACCCGCATCAGAGAACCCAGGGTCAACCTGACGTTCCGCTTGATGCACTAGAGATTCACTCGTTCGCCGCCCAGATACCCCACTGGATGACTTTGTGGATCGTCGGGTATGGCTGGGTCGGGTCCGTTTCTGATGGGGTCCAGTGGAGTTCCACGATGGCGGAGATGGTGGCATCTCCCGTGGTTCGGGCGCTGAGTTCCGCAGCCAAAGGCGTGGCGGCCGAAACCGGAAATGCGACTGGAGCAAAACTGGAATACGCCTGGCTCAAGGCGAATCGCAGGGGCGGGGAAGCGAAGTCTACGGTGGGGGAGGTTGCTTCGGGCAGTCGGCGAAGATGCACCCGCAAGGTGAGGGGTTCCTTTTTGGGTTCCCCGGCGGCGAAAGGGGTCAAAAGATCGGCCCGGTTTTGCCAATAGAGCGAAAAGTCCAGTTTGGCGCTGCCGTTGTCCTCCCGGTGGACTAGGCACAAGGTGCTCATGATCCCGTTTCTCTCGGGCACGGTGGCGAGGCTGACCCAGCGCCGTTCGGCCTCCACCCGAATGGTTTTCAGCTCGCGGATTTCGGCGTCTGCGGCGAGGGGATCCAGGTCCTTGAACTCCAGGATGGAGAGAAGGTCTTCCTCGGGCTCAAGGACGTGGACGAGTTTTTCCCAGGGTCGCGCCGCCGTGAGGAAATCACGCACGGTTTTCCGTGCGGCGGCGGCGAGAATGGCGTTGCGCGGATCTTCTACGGTCTGCGGGGCGGCTGCGGGTGGAGCGGCCTTCACTTCCGGCGGCGGCGGGGGGACTGGCTCGGCGGTGGCTGCCGGTGGCGCGGATCGCTCCATGGGTGCGGTAGCCAGGGGAACGGGTACCGGAACGATCGATTCCGACCGAGTGAAGTTAAAGAGCTCACCGGAGCGGCGCAAGGAAACGCCCCCGGCCACGAGGATGGCCACCAGCACCAAGAAGAAGGAGAGGCCCAAGACCAGCCCGGAGGGGCGGCGCAGCGGGCGCGCCTCAACGAAAAAGCCGCTCCGGGTCTGCAAAACGGTGCCGCCGACGGAGGGGCGGGGAGGGGGCGGGGGCGATCCCTGTGGCGCAGGCGAAGCGGGTGGCGTGGCGGCGGGCTCTGCACCCAGGCGGTGCACGGCGACTTGACCAGATGGGTCTGAGCGGGCGATGATCGGCACGAGGCACTCGGGGCAGAATCCTTCGACCCCGACGTGGGCCGGTTCCAAGGTGAGCTCCCCATTGCAGGCTGGGCAAGCCAGGTGAAGGACCTGCGCTAGAGGTTGTTCGTCTTGGCCCCCGAAAGTCGGAAGGTCTGCGCCGCTGGAAGAAGGATCGGTCATTTCGGATCCGGAGAAGCGGTAACTCTAAGCGAAGGTGGAAATCTTTGAAACCTGGAAATCCGTGGAATTCGCAATTGAACGAAGGGCAGGCTCCGGAAGACAGAACAGGATTCCATGGCATTTCTCGCAAAGTCACTTCCGGCGATTCTCTGGCTCGCGCTCATCTGCAACGGAGGCACCGCTCCGAAATTGTCGGGGATCGCGTTGGATCGGGCTGACGCTTTGGCGATTGGTCGCAAGATTTGGCAAAACGAATGCGCCGGAACGGTCGAAGGGCTCACCAGCTGGAACAAGGGCGAGGATTTTGCGTCCCTTGGAATCGGCCATTTCATCTGGTATCCAGCGGGGAAGGAGGGGCCGTTTGACGAAAGCTGGCCCAAGCTGATCGCTTTCATGAAAGGGGCAGGGGTCGCGGTGCCAGCGTGGATTCTCACGACACCGGATTGTCCATGGACCACTCGGGAAGCGTTTGAAGCGGACTTCCGGGGGGAACGACTGCGCGAGCTACGCACCTTTCTGGCCGGGACGATCGAAGTGCAGACCGGCTTCATTGTCGATCGCCTCCAAAAGGCCCTGCCGAAGATGTTGGAGAGCGCCCCACTCAAGGATCGAGGCCGGTTGGAGCGCAACTTTCATGCGGTGGCGGAAACCGGGTCGGGAGTTTACGCCCTGATCGATTATGTGAACTTCAAGGGGGAGGGGATCAAAAAGGAAGAGCGATACCAAGGCCAGGGATGGGGCTTGACCCAGGTTTTGCTAGAGATGGAAGGCCGGCCGGAGGGCATTGCCGCTGCGGTGGAGTTCGGTCGGGCCGCCTCCCGGGTCCTGACCCTTCGAGTGAAGAATGCGCCGAAGGATGAATCCCGTTGGTTGGCGGGCTGGAAGAACCGCTGCGCCACCTACGGGAAACCGCTCTGATCTCCGGGGAGTTTTCCCGGTTGCATCGCCCTGATTCTGGATAGGTTGAAAGGCCCGATCCCATCATGTCCGAAACCACCCTAATCCTTCTCAAGCCCGACTGCGTCCTCAAGGGACATTGCGGGGACGTCATCCAACGCTTCGAAGCCCAAGGCTTCAAAATCCGCGGGATCAAAATGCTGCAACTGACGGACAGCTTGCTCCTTGAGCATTACGCTCACATCGCGAGCCGTCCGTTCTTCCCGGAGGTTCAGTCCTTCATGCAGAAGACCCCAGTCGTCGCCGTCGCCATCGAGGGCGATGATGTCGTTTCCCGGGTCCGCGATCTGCTCGGCCCCACGAATTCCAAGGACGCGGCTCCTGGCACGATCCGTGGTGATTTCGGTGTCGACATGATGGTGAACGTCGTGCACGCCTCGGATTCCATCGAGAACGCCAACGTGGAGTTGGCGCGCTTCTTTGCTCCGGGCGAGCTGTTCACCTACTGAAACCAGAGGCTCAGGAACTCAGGGCGGCATCCTCAGTGACTTCTGCGGTCGATGTCCGCCTGCGGAGGCCACCCCTGAGCGCCCGAACGGCTGATGGTCCTTTGCGGGCTTCTACGTACTCGACGTAGAACTCCGGCGCACTGCGTAGAAACCCGCGCATCAAAGGGTCCATAATGTCTCGCAGGAAAAAGGAAAGCCGGTCAACCGCGCCGCATAGGGCCCGATTGGCGCTCTCGGGAAGGATGTCCGCCTGGTCGCAGACCGCGATCGTTTCTTCGAGTCGGGAGAGCATCTTCGACGTAAGTCCGTAATGGCCCGCGCCCCGATCCAGCGATCGGGAGCCGATCTCCCAAATGACCCGGGCGTGACCGGTCAGGCCCGGGCCCATCGCGCGAAGCTCGCTCTTGGTTGAGCCCACTTGGCAGCGGAGTGTCTCGTCGCCGATGATCGCCGTCCAACCTTCGAGCGGTCCGGAGGCGATCCTCACGGCTTCGATGAGAGCTTCGGTGTCAGCATCCAGCGGAACCTCTTCTTCCGGATCGCTCTCGTCCGCCCGCTGCTTGAGGGAAACCGCTCGGGCGGCCAAGCGTTCAAACATGGTGACTTGATCCACGAGCCCTGCAATCGGCCGATAGCAGGCTCGATGTCGCTCCAGACACGACTGAATCGAAGGTACGCTCAAAAGAACGAGTTGCTGGCGGCGAGTCATGGCGATGGAATATTAAGCTTTCTAAATCATTACACGCCCGCGCTCCCCACGCAAGTGCATTACCCGTGAACCGTTCCCGGCTTTCCCGCCAAGTGACGGTTTCTTCACCGTAGCCCCCTCGCGATCCGCCCATACATCGTATGTTGCCAGGTGGTCGAGTCAGGTCTTCATTCCAGACCGGGCCGGAGCGTTCACTCGATGACCCGAAGCAATGATTCGCTTTTCGTTCGCCGCACGGGCTTCTCCCTCTTGGAGCTGCTGGTAGTGGTGTCCATCATCGTCGGCGTGCTCGGGCTGTCGTCCCTTGGTCTCAAAGGGCTCAACCGGGATCGTCAAGGTGCTTTGGCGGAACTTCGCGGGGTTCTCGAAACGGCTCGGGCCACGGCGATGGCCCAGGACACGGACGTCTATGTAGCCTTTGCCACGAACGAGGTGCCCGATTCCGAGCACCGTTACCGGCGCTACGCATTGTTCCTGCCCGATCCCGCTCAATCCCCGGCTGCTCCATCAGCGGCGAATATCTTCCAGCGGCAGATTGTAGGGATCTCAGAGTGGTACGCACTACCGGACGGCCTTCTCCTGGCCTTTGGCACGGAAGTTGATGGTGGGGCGCAGGGCTTGGCTACGATCGTGGAGGCCCCGACCGAGTTTCAGCGCGAATTTAGCTATGAAGGAGCCACCGTGAAGATGCCCTTTTTTCTCTTCAACGCCCGAGGCATGATGGAAATCCCACCAGTCTTCGGGGAGCGCTATCACCGGATCGGTGTCGTCGAAGCCGCCTACCAGGAAGGTTCTTCCACCTTTGGCGGCGTTCCGAACCGGATTCATTTGGGCTGGCAGCAGTCCGGAAACAGCAAGGTTCCGCGGGCCTCGTGCCTGGGCATCGATGCGGGGACAGGCTTACCCATGCTCCTGGTGAACTAACGATGAAAACGCCGTCCGTCCGACCAGGAGGATTCACTCTCACGGAGAACCTGATGGCCATGACGATCATTGTGATGGTGGCCATTCCGCTCACCGGAATGCTGGGAATGGCATCGAGTGCCAGGACCTCCGCTGATCACCGTCGCGAGTCTGCCAATATCGCCCGCCAGATCGCCGCAGAATTGGCCCATTCCACTGCGGAGCTGGGGGCACCGCAGACCCAGTGGTATCCGCTGATTGCGGTGCACCCTGTCACCGGTCGGCCCGATGATTGGCCGTATCTACGGAGTTTCCCGGCCGACCTCGATGGGCACTCTGTCCACCTTCTCTACGATGCCGGGTTGCGGCCTGCCGGCGAAGTGTCGGGTTCGATCTATGAAGCGGGTTTGGACGGAGGGGTTCCGCAGGCCGATGAAGATTCCCTCCCGCTGTTTGCCGTCCGGCTGGCATTTGAAAAAGTTCCTGCGCATGGCGGGCCGGCCCAGACCTTCCGAGCGACCGTCAGTGTGGGAAGTCCCGCGCAAGCCCCGGCGAAGTCGCGGCGCGTGGAGACTTTTACCACGTTGATCCACGTGCCGGACCGAACCACGGGATCTTGAAGGGATGGAGACCAATCAGCCATGCCGATGCCCGCGCGGCGGATTCACCATGGTGGAGTTGCTCCTTTCGATGGCGATTCTGTCGCTGGTGGTAATTGGGATGGCGGACCTGTTTTCGTTTACGGCGCGAACCTGGTCAGGTCAGATGCGCAATTCGGCGGGTTCCAGCAACGTTCATGATGCCGCGCAGCGCCTCAGGTTGGATCTGGAATCCGCCTTTCCGAACCGACCGGTGCCCTATCAAACGTTCGATCCTGGCCCGGTAACGAACGAATGGCAGAAGCGCTTTTTTGCGTGCAAGCTGCTCCTGCCCTTTGAAATCAATCGCAAGACCGGCTTGGGGCTGGACCGGTCGTTTCAGAACGCGGATGCGTCTGAACGCTTTTCCCAGATCGCTTTCGTCGCGATTCAGCCGGGTGGCGGCAGCCTGCTTCCCGAGACCTTTTTTTCGGAACGGCACGGCCATCTCGCCGATCCGGCTCTTCCGGCGGGGGCTAGGCCAACCCCTTCGGACGCTTGCCTGGTGGGCTATTACGTAGCCTACACCCGGGATTCGCTGAGTGGCGGGGCCGATCTTTGGAGCATGAAGCTTTACCGGCATTTTCGGCCCGGAGGCACGAGCCTCGGTCAAGCGCAGGCCACCTCGACGATTCGCAGCCTTACCGAAACCGTCAATCATGAACTCTTGCCCCAGCTGAAATTCCGAAACGATGAGCTGCCCTTTGTCTTCGCGTTTCACGCTTCGGATTTGGATCCGGCGGTGATTTCGCAAACTCCTTCCCAGGCACCCTGGCCCGCGAGCATGCCCGAACTTGGACGGCCGCTCCCGGATCGTTCCCGTGCGGTGGACTGGTACAGCCCGAATCACCAAATCCATGATGTTTTGCCGGGCGATCAACCCATTGCCAGGAACGTCGTGACCTTTGCCGCGACTCCCTTTAAGCGGATCCTGGACGGCGAGAATCTCAAGGTTCTCGGAGCGGAAGAGCTCGCCATACACCTGGGCTTCTCCGGAGGCGAATGGCCCGCGCTGATCGTTCCGGATTTCGTTGAGATCGAGTTGGCAGTGGTCGATGAGGCGACCGCTGCCCTCCTTACGAAACGGGAAGATTGGCTGGTGAATTGGGGGAGTAGTCCCGCCGAGGGGGAACCTCCCGCCGCCCGCCTCATCCGGCGGTCCGTTACCTCATTTCGCTTTCGGGTGTCCATGCATCCAGTCCCGCCAGAGAAACGGATCTCGTCATGAAGAGCCGCCTTGCCAACCGTGGAGCCGTTCGGGGTGCCGCCCTGATCCTCGCGCTGATCTTCATTGCCGGAATCGCGATTCTGACGATGTCCGCTCTGAGTCTCTCCCGGAACGAAGTGAAGATTGCCTCCCTGGATGCGGACGGGAGCCGGATCGACATCGCCATGACCGCCGGATTTGAGGAGGCCAAGAACCTTTTGCTGAACGGCGTGGCGGGCGATCAGGTCCCCGGCAGTTTCAAAGGGGACGACTATCTGGTGACGGCGGTCAGGGAGAAGGGCAAAGGGATCGACAATTCCTCTCGCTATACCTACATTCTGAGGCCGGAGGGAAATGCCTACCGCGCCATCCCGTTGTTCGCCGGAGGCAAGGAAGAGTCCTTTGCCATCAACGATGGCAGCGACCCGTTCCTGGCCGCACCGATGCGTCCGAAAGTCGAATGGGAATCCGGCGGTCAACCCGAGGAAATCATCCAACTTCCTCCGCTAACCGATCTGCTGCCGGGCGGGAGCAATGCCAAAGAGTACAGCCATCCCAAGACGGTCTGGAAGAAAGTGCAACCCAATCCGGACCGGAGCGCGACGCGGGAAGAACGTTACACCTACTGGATCGAGGATCTGCAGGGTTATCCCGACATCAGTATCGTGGGCAACCCGGGATTTGACTCGGGGAACAACGAGACCTCGGTCAACGCCCGAAGCATTGCGATGCGCTGGGGCGGCTACGGCACGGGAGAAAGCCGGAGTTCGCAACCGATGTATGCTCTAGGCAAGGAGCAGTGCCTGGCGCCTCACGACTACCAAGTAGCGTTTCCGGAAATCCTGGCTTTGAGGGATCCGAAGACGAATCAGAACACCTACCAGCTCCTTGCCGGCCAAGTCGCGCCGGGGTTGAGCCCTCGGGAGATCCCGTTCTACCCGTGGAGACTTCAAAGTGGTTCGAGCAACCTCTTCGATCATCCATACGGACGGTTGGCAAACATTCGCGCCAACCAAGCCGGCGTGGTCTCCATCGGCAGTCTCGCTTCACTTTCGCCGTTTGAGCCGGATCAGGTCAGCCAACGCAGCTTCGATTTGAATGTGGAGGAGCGCTTCACGCTGGGTCTCTCCGGCTACCGGGAAGTTCCCTTGGTTCCGCCGGGCTTCGGCTATCCTGATGGGGCCGTGGGAAAACCGCGCCGCAACCTCAACGAATGGATTCGCAAAGTGGAAGCCGATCCATCGCCGGAGGTGCGGAAGGGGGCTCTGGACGAGTTGGCTAGTTATATAGGGACGATGCTGCCCCTCTTCGTTGAGCGCAAAGGAGCGTTCCCCGAAGATTATCTCAAGACCATCGCGGCCAGCATCCTCGACTATGCGGACACGGATTCCATGTCCACAGTAGAAAATCCTGTCGTCACGGTCCCTTACCAGGAGTCCAACGACAAAGATGCTTTCCGGGGGATCGACAGCTTCCCGTTGTGCAACGAGTTCTTTCTCAAGTTCACCTATGACGGTTACGAACCAGAAGGCAGCCGCACCCGGGTTCATTTCAAGGCCACGCCGTTCGTCGAATTGTGGAACCCGGTGAACGTGCCGGTGAGTTATGAAGGACTGAAGCTGGACTTCCGTTTCTTGGAGGATTTCACGGTCAAGGTCGGAGCAGATACTCGTCGAAAGATCGAGAACAGGCTGCCAGACGGGCCGGTAGCTCTGGCGACGGAGGCCGGAACCTTGTGGGCGAATCAGTACAAGGTCGTCCGCTTTGCCGATTACGAGTTTTCCGCTCTGGTCGAAATGGACGAGGACGATATCGGTGTGCCGCTCATCGATGAACTCAAAGCCGCCTCAGATACCAATGCCGAGGCCCATTACGAATTGATCTGGAATGGGCGGACCATCGATATGTCCGGTCGGATGGGCTATCATTCCGGCGCAAGCGGGAATCCTCCGGACACAGAGGAAGGGGTCCATGGATTCGAGATCACCAACTATCCAAACGCCTCCTTTTCTGCGGACTCCTCGCGGACAACGGGGACGCAACTGCTTATGGGCGACTTCATCATGCGCTTCTGGGCATCGGCGATGCGATCGCGGGTTAGTTACGAGTCCACCTGCTATGGAGATCCGCGGATGGCGTATTATCCGCGCGGGCAGTTTTATCCGCTCGTGTATGTCAATTCGGCAACACCGGGAGCCCGGAATGCCAACCGCTCGGCCCCCTCCGGTCGTGAGGGCTATTCCGATGTCGTTCACCTTTGGGGTTGGCCGGACGGCGGGTATGACACCCCACTGCCTACATTCAACCTGGCGGGCCCGATCGATCCCGACCAAGTGCCGGCGACGCCGGTTGTTGGATCGATGGCACCGTGGCGCATTTCCAACGGGGGCCGCTATTATTCGGTGACTGAGCTTGGCAATATTTATGACCCGGTGATGTGGAGGCCGGATTTCGCGCCTCTGGGCAGCAGCGGCAGACTTGTCAGTGACAATCTGCTGGCCAGGAATCACGAGGTCCGGGAGAGCATGGTGCTGTCGATCGGGAATGGCGCCAAAGGTGGAACGCCAAGTGAACGGAAAATGGGGAGCCAGGAGTTCGGCGGCGGCAACTCGTTGCGCATTGGCCGTTTGGAGCATCCAAAATTTGATCGCATCGGGCTGCGGGCCAGTCAGTTACTCGATATCTTTCAAGTCGGCACCACGGGGACCAATTGCGAGTTTCTCACGAAAGCGGGTAATGGAGCAGACATCACTTATGCGGTGGATCGATCAGATCGCGCTTATGAAAGGTTCGCTCCTGCGGTCAACCAACCCCCTCCGGCGGCTCCCGACGCGGATCAGGCGAAGCAGGCACCTTACCGGCACATCTATCCTGAGGATCTCCACGCCTGCTCGCAGATGCGATGGGTCCATGGGCAGCTCAATTTGAATTCGGTTCCGACCCAGTTCGAGATGGAGGCCCTCCTGCGTGGGTGTTTTGCCAGCGCCAATATCAAATGGAACTCCGCGAGCGGTGCGGCGGCGGAAAAGCCAACGGGCTTCGTGGAACGGCAGACTGCGGCGGAGATCCTCGGGAACTCGCTGAATACGAATCCAGCGGAGCTAGACGTGAAGGGGCGTCCTCGCAAAACAGTGGGTGAGGTGGCCCAAAAGTTGATGATGGCGCGGCCCTTCCGTTCGCCCGCGCTGCTTGCCGCCGCCGTTGCCCAAGCCGTGGGACCTTCCGAGGGTGAAACCGCCCTCCTCGGTGAAGGCGCCACCGCCACGGCCGGGAAAGGCTCCGCTTTGCCGAACTGGTGCAGCGACGCCCTCCACGAAGAACCGTTTGCCCGCCTCCTCAATGCCACGACCTCCAGTAGCCGTCATTTCAGGATTTATGTCCGGGGCGAAGCCGTGGCCCGGCGCCCCGAGCGGCTCGAGGCGATGCTTTCGGAAAACGCCGTCAAGGTGGTCGGTCGCGCGACCAAGGTCTACGAAGTCTTCCTTCTACCCGTGCGCGATGGCAGTGGCAAGATCATCGCAACCCAACTTCAAGTCCTCACCGTACGCTCCCTATGACGCCCCCGGCTTCACTTTTCTGGCGATTCGCCGCCCCTCTCTGCGGAATCCTCATCCTTGGTGGTCATGGGGCGATTGCGCAGGACGAAAAGGCAAAGAAGGAACCCGTTCCGGAAGTGGAAATGGCTCCCGGTAACGTCGCCTTCGTCCGCATCGTCAACGCCATTGGCCTCACGACGCCGACCAAGGTCTCGTTTCGCACCTCCGCTGAGCCCAAATGGTCGGAAATGGCGCCGGGGGAAGCGAGCGGGATGCGGGCGCTTCGGCTTGGGAACTATCACCTGATGGTGTCCAACGAAGGCTGCGAGAAGCCGGAGGTCGAGGACTCCATTCCGCTAACTGCCGGAGGCACTTACGCCGTGATCATTCTCTACACCGAGCCGGTTCAGAAAGATGAGAAGATCGTTCATCGGCTCCAATACTCGAAGCTGGAACGTCTCGGCAAACCCGATCATCCTCGCCTCTCGGTCGTTTCGTTGATCGACCTGGATCCGTTGCCGATCCAACTGGGAGATCGCGCGGTTTCCCTGGCACCGCGCATGGCGCAGCACTTTGATATGGAATTGAATCAATCGATCAAGATTAGCCACCGGGGAACGGAGGTCATTGATCCGGTGGAGATCACCGAGGAAATCCCGTATCTGGTCTTTCTCTACAAAAACGAGGCCACCGGCAAAGTGGAAGGCTCGCTCGCCAGGGAGATCAGCGTGGTTCTGGAATTGCCGCGGTCGATGAAGGAGAAGAAGGAGTCCGAGGAGAAGCCGAAGCCCTGAAGCCGGGGCGTGCGCGGGTAGTCCTTACCCCGCCACTCCAGCCTCGCGCACTCGTCCCGCCACCCAGTCCCGTTCGTCGGCGATCAGTTCTGGACCGGGAACGTTCACGTGGTCCGCATTCCAATAGGCACCCATGCGGTAACAGCGGTCGATCAGCGGTTGCAGCGCCAAGAGCACGTCGTGATCGGTGGCTCGCAAGGGTATGCGCACCACAGGCAGGGGATTCCGCAGCGGCGTGACATATGCTTCCAGCAGGTGAGTTCTCGCGGCCCGGCTTACGCAGGTGATGTAGACGGTTCCCGCGATGAGTTCGAGATTGAGGGCGGAACGCGAACCCGAGACCACATGGGTGCCGCCGCGCAGCAAATCAATTTCTACGAGGTTGATGCGTCCGCGGATGTAGTCGTCCCGGCGTCGGCGGTAATCATCCGCGCCATCGCCTTTGTTGAAGGGGCTCAAGACTTCGATGACGGTGATGAGCTTGCCGTTGCGGTCCGTGATTTCAATCCAGCGCTCCACCTCTTCTTCGCGCAGGACGAGTAACGGCTCGGTGGCGACTAGGCCGCCGACCGTCGAAGCTTCCGGTTGCCATTCGGGAGCGGAGCCGCTTTTCCAGGCCTCCACCACGGCCACATCAGCACGGAGGGCGCGGTCTTTTTCGCCCGGCTGGAGCAAGGTCACGTGTTCCTCGGTGCGGGCATTGAGGTCTAGCGGCAGTTGTCCGGCGATTTCGTCGGAGATGTAGGCGATTAACTTCGTATGCACGTCAGTCCAGTGCCGCTCCAAGAAGGGATTCATCCCCGGAAATGGATTGTCCCGCGTCATCAGGTCGATTTTACGAGGAGCCAGCCACTTTGCAAAGGGTGCAGTTTTGTGAGATGGATGCGGCTGCGGTTACCCGTGGATCGGACATTGATTCACGAGCCGGAAGAAGTCGTTGCCCTTGTCATCGACCAGAATGAACGCCGGGAAATTCTCGACCTCGATTTTCCAGACCGCTTCCATCCCGAGCTCTGGCATGTCGAGTACTTCCACCTTACGGATGTGATTTTGGGCGAGGATCGCCGCCGGGCCTCCAATCGATCCTAGATAGAACCCGCCGTGCTTCTTGCAGGCATCGGTGACCGCTTGGCTGCGGTTGCCTTTGGCGATCATCACCAGGGACGCGCCCTGGGACTGAAAGAGATCCACATAGGGATCCATCCGTCCGGCGGTGGTGGGGCCAAACGAGCCGCTGGGTAGTCCGTCTGGTTTTTTGGCGGGCCCGGCGTAATAGATCGGGTATTGCCTAAAATAATCTGGCAGGTCGAGCCCTTTCTCAATGCGCTCGCGCAGTTTTGCATGGGCGATGTCCCGGGCCACCACGATCGTTCCGGAAAGCTCCAGCGCGGTGGTCACTGGATATTTGGTCAAGGTTGCCCGGACCGCGTCCATGCCGGCGTTCAGATCGACCTTGACTCCGTGGAACTGGTGATCTTTCCAGCGGGCCGGAATATATTGGCCCGGATTGGTTTCCAACTGCTCCAGGAAAACACCCTCCCGAGTGATCTTGGCGCGTGCTTGCCGATCCGCGGAACAACTCACGCCAACGCCAACTGGGCAACTTGCGCCGTGGCGGGGGAGGCGAATGACCCGGACGTCCAAGGCGAAATGCTTGCCGCCGAATTGCGCGCCGATGCCGATCTTCTGGGCGATGCCCAACAGCTCTTTCTCCATCTCCAAGTCGCGGAATGCTTGGCCGCTCGTGCTGCCCTCCGTGGGCAACGAATCCAGGACTCGAGTGGAGGCGAGCTTGACCGTCTTCATCGTCATCTCCGCGCTGGTCCCGCCGACCACAAACACGAGGTGATAGGGCGGACAGGCGGACGTTCCGAGGGAACGCATCTTCTCCTCAGCGAACTTCAGGAAGCGATCATGGGTGAGCAGGGATTTCGTTTCCTGGAAGAGGAGCGACTTGTTGGCGGATCCTCCTCCCTTGGTTATGAAGAGAAACTCATAGGTATCGCCGTCGCAGGCATGGACATCGATCTGTGCCGGGAGGTTGTCCTTGGTATTGACCTCGTCGAAGAGGTTGAGCGGCGCGAGTTGGGAGTAGCGAAGGTTCTCTTCCTGGTAGGTCTTCCAAATCCCTTGAGCCAGGGCTTCCTCATCGCCGCCCCCAGTCCAGACGCAGTCTCCCTTTTCCCCGATGACAATGGCCGTCCCGGTGTCCTGACAGGTCGGAAGGATACCCCGGGCGCCGATCTCCGCATTGCGCAGGAGGGTCAGGGCCACCATGCGATCGTTGTCGGACGCTTCCGGATCATCCAAAATCGCGGCGACCTGTTTGAGGTGGGAGGGACGCAGCATGAAGGAGATGTCCCGAATCGCCTCATTCGCGAGAAGCGTCAGCGCAGCTGGATCGACCTTGAGAATTTCGCGGCCTTCGAAGCTCGTGACCGAAACGTAGTCCCGAGTGATGAGCCGATAGTTCGTGGTGTCTTCGCCGAGCGGGAACGGGGGTTGATAATGGAAGGAACTCACTGCGGAAGTTTTCTCCGTTTCGGGTCAAGTCTCAAGCCTGGGTTGAGGGGATCTCGTAGCTTGGCGAAGAACGCAGTTGCTCTCGCACGATTCCGTTTTTGGGTAAGGTCATGTCTCCTTCTCCAGTCAACGCGGCCTTCGTGGCCTTGGTTCGCCATCTGGAGCAGCGCCGAGCCAGTGGCGAGGAATACGTTTGGTTGACTCCTAAGGCCCGCAAGGAACTGCGGGAACTGCCCATGGCTCTGGTGACTTCGACGCGTACGGCCGCTGCCGCACCAGCCGCTTCCGCTCCAGCGCGACCGGCCCCCAAGGTCGAGGCCCCGCCAAAGAGTAGCGTTCCGGTTCCGGTCGAGCCCGTGGCCCCTCCCGCTCCGGCTCCGATCCCGGCGGTGGTGAGTGCCGACACCCAGCTCGTTCCCGAAGGTGCCACCAAACCGGAGAAGCTTCGCTGGCTGGCAGAGCGCGCCAAGGATTTCCCGGCGGTGCGGGAACTGGATTCCCTTCGGGACATCATGGTGTTTTCCGTGGGCAACCCCGACGCGCGCCTCATGTTTGTCGGGGAAGCGCCGGGTGCGGAAGAGGAGCGTCAGGGAGAACCTTTCGTGGGGCCCGCCGGCCAGCTTCTGACCAAAATGATGACAGCCATGGGCGTAAAGCGGGAGGAGACCTACATCAGCAACATCGTGAAGTTCCGTCCCGCCGTTCCGAATCAGGGTGAATCGAACCGGAAACCTTCGGCGGAGGAAATGGCAGCCTGCCTCTGCTTCGTGCGGGCCGAGATCGAGGTGGTCAAGCCCGAGGTGATTGTCGCGGTAGGCGGGACTGCGGCACAAGGATTGCTTGGGGTGGAGGAACCGGTCGCCCGGCTACGCAACCGCTTTCACACGTTTCAGGGAATTCCGCTGATGGTGACTTTTCACCCGTCTTACTTGCTGCGCAATACGGCCTTGTCCGAACGGCGCAAGGTCTGGGAGGATCTCCTCCTGGTCATGGAACGTCTCAAGTTACCGATTTCCGCTAAACAGCGCGCTTACTTTACTTCATGAAGCCCATCGATCCAACGACCGGCCAAGCTCCACCCGCCGAACCCAAACGGGGCTGCGGAGGTGCCTGCTTCACCGCATTGGTGATCATCCTGGTGATTGTCGGTCTCGGGGTCGTCGCCATGTTCTTTGGACCGCCGGCGATCGCGGAGTTCGCTAACTACCAGTTCGAGAAGTTTCGCAAGGGTGCCTTTACTCAGGACATTCAGGAAACGTTCCGAGAGCACGCGGTGCGGATCGTCAGCACCAATGGCAACATTCTCGAGGTGGCGATCAAGGAGAGCGATGAGAGTTTCGGCCGCACGACCCAGCTGATGGTGGGGGGAATGAAGGTTCCCTTCTTCGACAACACGGTGACCCAAAAAACCCGGGCGACCTTTCGCTATCACATCAAACTGGATGGTGCCTGGAAACTCCGGAAAGAGAGTGCAGAGAGTCAATCCCTGATCGTCATCTCCCCAAAGATCGAGCCGACCCTGCCGGTGGCCTTCGATAGCAAAGCGATGGAGTCCGAACTCAAGGGGTATTGGATCGCCCGCTACCACCAGGAGATCAGCTTGGAGGAGTTGCGCAAAGGCCTTACCCAGAAGCTGGAGGGTCGCGCTCGCAGTCCAGAGAACATTGCATCCGTCCGGGAGGCCAGCCGCCAGTCCGTGGCGATGTTCGTGAAAAATTGGCTCGTGACCGAAGATCAATGGCGTGCGGAGGGCTTCACCAGCATCAAGGTGATCTTCCCCGAGGAGGAGCAGAAAGATACCGAGGCGCTTCCCGCCACCATCAAGCTCAATTCGGAGCGACTTCCGCCGCTTAACTGAGGCGGGTCAGATGCTCAAGCCGTTTACGTTGCACCAGCGGATCGCTCCGGGGTGTCCCATGCGGGCTGCCTTGACGAAGAGGACGCGGGCTTCGGTCGAATTTTGCGCCGTCCCCACTCCGTGCTCAAGGCACAGGGCGGAAATCACCATCGACCATAGAGCCTCCTCCTGGGCACCTTGGCGGAAAAGGTCATAGGCTTGGATCTGGTCGGGCGTGACGCCTTCCCCAGTCAAATAGAGGAAGCCGAGGTTTCCCAGCGAATCCCGATTTCCCCGTCGAATGGCTTCCCTGTAGAGTTGAGCAGCCCGGGAATGGTCCTTCTCGACCGAGGCACCCACCGCGTAGCACGTTGCCAAGACGTCGGTGGCCCGGGGATTCCCTGCTTTGTGGGACCTCTCCAGCCACATCACTGCTAGCGATGGATTGCGACTGACGCCCCGGCCGCGGAAGTGAGATTCAGCCAGCCGGTACATTGCCTCGGCGCTGCCGCTCTTCGCGGCTTCCGTGTAGAAACGGGCGGCCTCGGTATGATCCGTCGCTGTGAGGCTCGCACCCAGGTAGTCACCCATCCACATCATCGCCTCCACGTTCCCCTTGGCGGCCAAGTCGCGCTTCTGCCCTGCGATGAAACGGTCGGCGCGGGCGGACGAGAAAGAAATGGGAATGGCCCGGAGTTCCGCCGGGGTGTCCGGGGTGGGGGATCCATTTTCGATGAAGGCCAAAGCGGCGGCGAAGAGTCCTTGGGTCGGGTCCCCAGCCGTCCAGCCCTCGCGCAGCCGACTCAGATCGGCCAAGAGGGCGTCGGTTTTTCGGGCCTGGAGAATAACTTTGGCCCGGTTCAGATCCAGCGATTCCGCAGGCTCCGTGACCGGGGAGGCCGCAACGGAAGCAACCTGTGCCGCGGGCTGATTCTCCGGCAGGCCGGAAAGTGTCCCGGGCATTTCAGGCCGATGAAGCGCGATGTAGCCGCACGCCGCCATCACGAGGGCTGCCGAGACCCCGACCGCTAGGCGAATGCCGGTCTCTTCCGGGCAAGTCGTCCAGAGGACGGGCCGACGGGCCGGAGCGGCGGATTTCAGGGGGGCATCCCGGCGATTCTCGGCGATGGCTCTGGAAAGGCGCGCCAAGAACAAATCCCGGACGGGGGAGCTATTCGGGAGGCGTGAGAGCAGTGCGGAGTTGAAGCAGGCCGCCACATGAGCTGGCATGGGTTGTTCCCGGTGACAACGCGTCACCAGGCAGTAGGCCAGGGCCACAAAAGAGTTTTCTGGCAGAAAGAAGCTGGCCGCCGCACCGGTCCGACCTTCCAGCTGGCTCAAGTCCGGGAGGTCGCGCCCGAGAAGGTTGGAAGGGATCGCCCGGACTTTGATCTCGAAGGTCGTGCCGTCGGTGAGATCCCCAAAGAAAGTCTCGCCCGTGCCCGGACCTACGGGAGTGAGAACGACATCGCGCATTTCCAACGGAGGAACGACCCAGCCCGCCTGGCGCAAGCGACCGACGGTGTCGCTCACTTTCCGAAGAACGCAGATCAATTCCATGCTGGAGAGCCTTCCCCGCCGATTGGGCAGCTCGGCCAGAGACATGCCGGAGATTGCTTTTTCTGCCACCAACCGGCAACGCGGATCGCGCATCACCGAGTCTACGGGAAGAAACCCCTCGATCACTTGACCTTGGGCCATGGCAGTTCCCTGCCGGAGATAAGGCTCCAGGGTCGGCCCGGTCGCGGACTCGGGCGGGAGCACATGGACCCAACGCGCCCCGCCCCGGAACAAATCCGTGGCGGCATAAGCGGTCGGCAGCCCGGAAGCAAAGCCTTCCGCATGATAGGCGTAACAGTCGGGAAGCCCGACGGACTCTGGAAACCAGGAGAGGGGCTCCACGGGGAGATGCCGGACCGGCAGCTCTGCGTCGTCGATGAATGCCCTCGGAAAGCTGTCGAACCACGCTTCCAACTCGTCGAAGGTGGAAGGAGCTTCCGAAGGCTCCGAAAACCAGGTCGGATTCTGGACCGACAGCTCGTGCGAAGGGGGGCGTTCGCCGAAGCGAGCGTAGCGGACCAGCGCCATGAGTTGCTCCACGGCGGTCCGCTCAGGCGTCGCAAACGGATTGCGGGGCGGACGTGGGTCGTAATCGGCTACTCCGGCAAACCAATCTCCCTCGACTCTTGGCCAAATCTGGACCCGTTGGGGCGTCAGGACTGGCTTGATCTCGTGATCCTGCACCAGTTGGCGCACGGAACGGAGCAGCATCCGGCCGAAGCGAATCGCCGCTTCAGGCGAGAGCGGTCCGGCTTGATCGACGAATCGAGCCAGCGATGCTCCGGGCAGCAGTTCCGTCACCTGATAAAAGCGGGATTCTGCAGCGCCGAACTCCAGGGGATAGGCCAGTCCGGGCAGATGGGAGGTGTGCAGACTGGCCGCCCTTTCCCGGAACTTCCGGAGCATCTCTTCGTCGGCGAGGAAGTCCCGCCGGTAGATCTTCAGAGCGACGTAGCGAAGGTGGAGGCCAGAGAAAATCACATAGGTGGTGGAATGCTCGTCCTTCGCCAGGATCTCTCCCGGCTTGGCGATCATTCTACGGACCGTATTTGCGAAGTTCTCCTTCATCCTACCTGCGGATACCGGGGCCCGGTACCAATCGACGAATCCGCCGACCACCTTGCCCTGTGTGGAAACCGACCCAGATCATAGTGGAAAGTCGCAGATTTGACCACAGAAAAACGACTGCGACGCAATTAGGAGAACGGCAGGGTCCTCCTAACGAAGATTCAATCGTGAGAGCGAACGGCTTCCCTATGAAAATTATGACCCCAAATCCAAAATGAAATCCCGCGCATCCTCCGCGACTGTGATTTGAACGCCCGGCCCTCACCAGCTTCTAACGCCTGATTCCTCTCCGGTTTCGCCCCTTTTCCGCCGACATTCCGTTCCCTGCTTTCTATGCCAACCATTCAGTTTCTGGAGGGATCCCTCCAAGGCCAATCCTTCGAGGTCGATCACCAGGGAGCCACGCTCGGTTCAGGCAATCGTTGCGAGCTCCAGATCGAGGACGCAGGCGTCGCTCCCAAGCACCTCACCCTGACTCACGAGCGCGGTCAATGGGTCCTTCGCGATCTCAAGAGCAAGCATGGCACCATCGTCAATCAGCAGCAGGTGCGCGAAGCTTCCTTGGGCAATGGTGACGTGGTTCGTCTCGGCGCCGCCTCGTTTCGCTTTCGGCTCAATCCATCTGACCCCGTAGCAGCCCCGCCGCGCCAGGCGCCTGCCGCAAACCTTCGCGCGACGCTTCAACAAGAGGTGCCCGCGACCACGGAACTGACGGCTGGGGACAAAGCCACCATCGATGAATTGCGGGCGACCTACCAACGACTCATCGCGGAGATCAGCCAGGTCATCGTCGGTCAGCAGGATGTCATCGAGGAAGTGCTCATGGCCGTCTTTTGCAAGTCCCACGCCCTCCTCGTCGGGGTTCCGGGTTTGGCCAAGACTCTTCTCGTAAGCACGATCAGCAACGTGCTCGACCTGACGTTCAAGCGGATCCAGTTCACTCCCGACCTGATGCCGGCGGATATCACCGGCACCGAAGTGTTGGAAGAGGATCGCGCCACCGGAAACCGGGTCTACCGCTTCGTTCACGGTCCGATCTTCGCGAACATGGTTTTGGCGGACGAAATCAACCGGACCCCGCCCAAGACCCAAGCCGCCCTCTTGGAAGCGATGCAGGAGCGGCACGTCACGATTGGGGATGAGACCCACGACTTGCCGCGCCCGTTCTTCGTTTTGGCGACCCAGAACCCGATCGAGCAGGAGGGGACCTACCCGCTGCCGGAAGCACAGCTCGACCGCTTCATCTTCAACATCCGGGTCGGTTATCCCTCCGCCGAAGAGGAGCAACTCATCATCAAGCGGGTCACGAGCACCTATTCGGCGCACCCTTCCCGACAACTCACCGGCGAAGATGTTGTCCGTCTTCAGGATGTGGTCCGCCGGGTGCCCGCTGCGGACGGAGTGGTTGCCTATGCCGCCAACCTGGCCCGGGCCACTCGTCCGAAACAGCCGGAAGCGCCTGATTTCGTCCGGGAGATGGTCTCCTGGGGAGCTGGTCCGCGGGCGGGGATCTACCTCATCCTGGCCGCCAAGGCCCGCGCCATCCTGCACGGCCGCTATCATGTGACCACAGGGGATGTCCAGGCCGTCGCCTATCCAGTGCTGCGTCACCGGGTCCTCACCACGTTCAATGCCGAAGCCGCCGGGGTCACCAGTGACGACATCATCCGGATGCTGATCGAACAGCAGCGCACCCCCGGCAAGGGCGTCTGAAGCGATGGCACTAAAACCCGTCAACCAGGGTCCCGGCGGCGGCGACTCCGACTACCTCCGCCTTCTTCCGCCGGAGCTGACCTCGACGCTTGCCCGCCTGGAGTTCCTTGCCCGCACCAAAAAGGAAGGGAGCATCAGCGGGCGCCACGCCAGTCCGCACAAGGGATTCTCCGTGGAATTCGCGGAGCACCGGGAATACGCCGCCGGGGATGACCTCCGCGACTTGGACTGGCGGGTCTACGGGAAGAGCGACCGCTATTATATTAAGCAGTACATTGAGGAGACCAATCTTCGGGCGACTCTCATCGTCGATGCTTCAGGCTCAATGAATTATACCGGGCCGTCCGCCACTCGCTTCGAGGGCCAGGCGCTCAGCAAGTTCGAATACGCTCGCTACCTCGCCGCGGCGCTGACCTACCTCTTGATCCGCCAGCAGGACGCCGTTGGATTGGTCACTTTTGACAAAACGGTCCGGGCCTACCGTCCTCCCGCCAGCAAGCCGAGCCAGGTCCGGGTCATCCTTGAAGAGTTGCATCGCACCAAACCGGGTGATGACACCGCAGCGGCGGAAGCGTTTCATGAGATCGCGGAACGCATTCCCCGGCGGGGATTGGTCATGATTTTTAGCGATCTCTTTGATGACCCGGTGCGCATCACTGAGGCGCTCCATCACTTTCAGTTCCGCTACCACGAGATCGTGGTTTTCCACCTCATGGCCGAGGAGGAGATCACCTTTCCGTTCCGGAAGTTTACCGATTTCAAAAGCCTGGAGATTAATAACGAGCAACTTCGGGTCGATCCGCTGGCGCTCCGGGCTCAGTATCTAGAGCGGGTTCGCTCGTTCATCGACACCATCGAGAAATCCTGCGGGCAAATGAAAGCGGATTACGTCGCGGTGAACACCAAGAACCCGCTCCCCCAGACCTTGGCCACCTACCTTTCGGGGAGACGCGAGTCGCTTTCCCGCTAATCCCGTGCTGCCTCTCAATCCATGGATGTTGCTGGGCTTGGCGGGGATTCTCGTCCCAGTCCTCATTCACCTGTTGACCCGGCAGACGGGGCAAACGGTGGACTGGGGGGCCATGCACTTTCTTCGGGATTCCCTGGTGACGCGGAACCGGCGGATTCACCTGGAGGACGCGCTCCTCATGGCCGCGCGTTGCCTGCTCGTGGGATTGCTCGCCCTGGCCTTGGCGCGGCCGTTCATCCCGCCGGGGTCCGCCATTCCGTGGTTTCTCGTGCTCCCGATGGCGCTCGGTGCCATCGTGGCCGGAGCGGTCGCGGTGGTCTTGTGGGACATGCCGCGCTGGCGATGGATCCTCATCCTCGCCGCGTTGGTGTTGGGTGGCTTGGCGGCTTCCCTGGTGCTCTTTGAAAAGTGGTTCAACCTGAGCCGATTCAGCCGGGGCGACCGCCAGGACGTGGTCCTGATCCTGGATGCGTCCACCTCGATGGCCCTGGAAATCGATGGCCAAACCAATTTCTCCCGAGCGGTGGATGAGGCCCGGACTATCGTGCAGCGCTCTCCCCGGGGGACGAGCTTCAGCTTGATCCTGGGCGGGCCCACCCCATCGGCCAGGGTCCTCGCGCCGACCGCGGACCGGGAACTGATCTTGCGCAACTTGGACGATGCCAAGCCGCTCAATGGTGCGATGGCGGCTTACGATTGCTTCACCCTTGCCTCCCTCGCCCTGGCCCAGGGCAGTCAGGTGGCGAAACAGATCGTGGTTCTCACAGACAGTCAGAAAATCGGGTGGGAGACGGACAAGCCCGCAAGATGGGAGTTTCTCCGGGATGCATTCAAGAATCTGCCCGCCGAACCGAAGATTGTCATTCGGGAGATGCCCTTGCCGCCCAGTCTCCGGAATCTATCCATTTCGCGGCTGACCATGTCGCGAGATGTGGTGGGCGTAGACCGCCCGGTCCGGATTCGCGTGACCGTGGAAAACACCGGGTCTGAGGCGGTTTCTCCCCGCCAGGTGGAACTGCAGATCGGTCGCAAGAAGCTGGTCGATCAAACGCTGGGCCAAGTCCTCCCTGGGACGGAGGAAACCGTGGAGTTCGTCCACCAGTTCACCACGCCGGGAGCTCACGAGATTCGCGCCCGGTTGGAGGTGCAAGACGAGATCATTCAGGACAACGAAGCGGTTTCCGCTCAGGCAGTCGTTCGCAAGCTGCGCGTCCTCCTGGTCGATGGGAATCCTGCGGGCCCATTCTTCGAACGCGCCGCCTCGTTTGCGTCCCTCGCCCTGGCTCCAGGCGGTGTGCTTCCCGGCGGGACGACACCAGTGCCAGAGGAACAGAAGATGCGTTTCCTGGTCGACCCCGAAGTGGTTCCGGCGCAGGACCTTCCGTTGATTTCGTTCTCGGAATACGACGCGATCATCCTGGCCGATGTCCCCCGGCTTCCCGAGGAAAAGGCAGTCTTGCTGCAAAACTTCGTGGCGAGCGGCGGCGGTGTGCTCATTGCGACCGGCCCCAAAGCCCAACCGGAATTCTACAATGGATGGCTGACGGCCGACGGCCAACCCTGGATGCCCGGGCGCATGATCCAGGCCATGTTTCCCGACGGCACCAAGGATCCAGTCACGGCGGCGCTCGACACCTTCCGGCATCCGGCACTGCGGACGGTGGCCGACCGGGAACAGAGCGACCTGCCCTCCGTCGCGTTCCTGCAGTATTGGAAAATTGAGCCCGATACGACGGGGGGTGCCGTGGTCGGGGCGCGACTGAACAATGGGGATCCTTGGTTCCTGAGCCGGCGCAGCGGGGCCGGTCAGGTCATTCAACTCGCCGCTTCGCTCGACCTGCGCGGCAGCAATCTTCCGAGTCGCGAAGCATTCCTCCCCTTGATTCATGAACTGGTCTACTTCCTGGCTAACCCCAGCCGGATCGAGCTGAACCTGGAGCCGAAGTGGGAGCTGGCCCTTCCTCTCACCGGCCGGGGCGATGCCTTTGCGGGCAATGGGATCAACGGGACCTACGAGAACGCCTTGTCCGGCGCGCGGACTCCCCCGGTGAACCGGCTCGATCCCACCATTCAATTCACCTGGCGGGACGGGCCGCCGGTGGAGGGGATACCCGCCGAAGACTTTCGGGTCCGCTGGACGGGCAAAATCCAGCCGCCGCGTTCGGGAAACTACCGGTTCGAAGCAGACGCCGACGATTCGCTGGAGGTGTCAATTGATGGACGCAATGTGCTCCGGGCCGAAGGAGGCCGGCAAAAACCTCGGGAAGTCTGGCTCGATGCGAATCGGTTGCACGACTTCAAGGCTGACTTTCGCGAGAAAACCGGACCGGCCACGGCGGTGCTTTATTGGAGCAGCGATCAGCTTCCAAGGCAGATAGTGCCTCCGGCTTCGTTTCGTTCGTTTACCACGGCCAAGGACGGGGAAGCCCTGGCCACCTACCAGGTGGAGGGACCGCAGGGAGAAGTCCGGAAGGCCCAGATCGTGGGCGGTGCGGAAGGAGCGGTCGCCAAGATCCAGGGGGACGTGGCCACTGGGCTTTACCGCATTCGCGTTCCCGAGGGGGAGCGCTCCAAGCTCGGGGATTTGCTGGCACCCGATTCCAAGACGATCCCATTCACCGTTACCCGCGATCCCGCAGAGAGCCGCCTCACGCCGCTTTCCCCGACGGACCGAGAGTTTCTCGCGCGCTACCTTGGTTTGCTGTTCCCCGGCAACGTGGATGAAGCCCTCCAGATTTTGACAGGTCAATCGTTTGGCGAAGAACTCTGGAAGCCGCTTGCCGTGGGAGCCTTTTTCTTCCTCCTCATCGAAGCCGCCCTGGCCCGTTGGATCGCCGCGAGCCGCCGGTCCGGGACCGAGGATCGGATCCGCTTCGAAGCCAAGGGCGGGCCCTCGGAATCCTTCCGCCGTCAGTTGGCGGCGATCCAGAAATGATGGCGCGGCTTGCAGGCATCCTCCTTGCCGCCGCGCTCGCCTTGCCGGCAGCGGCCCAGCCAAAGCCTCGGCCCGGCGCTCCGGAGGCCCGGATGGCCTGGCTCGACAATGGCGTGGTCCGGCTCGGCTGCGATCTCGGTTTTGGCGGGGCGATCACCTGGTTTTCCCTGAGCCAGGGGCCGAACGTCATCAATAACTTTGATGCGGGACGTCAGGTCCAGATGTCTTTCTACAGCGGCCCGGTGCCCTACTCCGCCCAGGGGCAGGAACCCGCCCCCCATTGGAAGCATCTCGGTTGGAATCCGATCCAGGCCGGGGACGATTTTGGGCATGGTTCGCGGGTGATTCACCAAGAAATCGACTCAGCGGGCAGCCGCCTCCACCTGCGCTGCGTGCCCCTGCAATGGCCGCTCAGCCAGGTGGAAGCGGAGTGTGAGTTTGCCATGTGGATCGAATTGCACGGCGCCAGCGCGACAGTCCGTTGCCGGATGGAGAACCATCGCAGCGATGTTGGGGCTTATGCAGCGCGTCACCAAGAGTTGCCAGCCGTTTACACCATCGGCCGCTTCCACCGCCTCGCTACTTATCAAGGGGACGCCCCCTTCACGGACGCCCCCGTGTCATTCATCAGCGACCGTCCTCCGGGAGATTTTCCCTGGCACTCATGGTCCGCCACGGAGCATTGGGCCGCTTTAGTCGATGATGCGGGGTGGGGACTAGGGGTGTGGAATCCAGGTGCGGTCAAATTCACCGGCGGCTTCGCGGGGACGCCCGGGAGCGGCGGAACCTACGACACCCACACCGGTTACATCGCCCCTTTGCGCACGGAGATTCTCGATCCGGCGATCGTCTACGACTACCATTACGATCTCATTCTGGGGACCCAGGAGGAGATCCGCGCTCATGTCTACCGGCGCAGCGCAAAGCGGGATCTCCCCAGTTGGTCGTTCGATCAGTCCCGGGAAGGCTGGTCGTTCGCGGGAGTTACCGATACCGGTTGGCCCATTCAAGGTGCGTTGCAGATCGAAAAAGCTCCGCCCGGGGCACATCTGCTCAGCCCGGAAACCTTCTGGCTGGCCGGGGATGCCCCCAAGCTCCGGCTCCAAGCACGGTTTTTCGGGAAAGAGGGCACCACGCACCTTTTCTGGCGGCGTTTGGGTGAAACTCGCGCCGATCCCAAGTCGGTGGTCACCGTCAAGCTCACCACGGACGGCAGCCTCAACGATCTGATTCTCGATCTGAGCGCACACGATGCTTACCGGGGCGGGATGCTCCAGTTGGTCATTGATCCCCCTGATGGCCGGTTCGAACTCGAGAGCGTCGGGTTCCTGCCCTAGGGTTTCCCGAAGACGACCTCGCGGGCCAATTCCTCCAACCAAACGCGGCGATTGGTGGCAGGCACCTCCAACGAGCGTGTCACCGGCTCAAGCTCGGGGTATCCACCGACTTCGTCCTGGCTATCGACCATCTTCGACTGGCCTGTCATCGCCTGTTGGACGATCCGGGTATCGATCGCATCCCGCTGGGCCGGGCGGGCCCCCACGAAGCGGGCCACGTGCCACATCGCCGCAGCCGGGGAAACCGCTTCGAGACCTTTGGGCCAGACCGGTGCTTCCGGCAGGGTCTCAAACGGTTTGCGGAGAACCGGAACGGGTTTGCCAAACCAATCGTAACCCTCGTTGTTTGCGGAATAGCCGTCGGCGAGGCCTTCAAACACGGCGGAGGAACGCTTGGTGTGCTCGCCAAAGAGGACCACATTTCCGACGACCGCGATCCGCGCCAGCGGGGCCGAAACGCCGGCCTCAGGGACGGAGCCGTGGATCGAGCGTTGTCCGGGACCGGCGATCACGCAATTGACGACCACTCCTGAGGTGTCGAGTTTGAAGAGGGGATTCCGCTCCGTGTTGCTCGCGTAAAGACAACCGGTGATGGCCACATTTTGGGTTTCATCGAGCACCAAGGTCCCTTTGGAATGCTCACCTTTGTCGTGGGTGGCGTTGCTCAATCCCTCCGCGATCAGGCAATTGCGGATGAAGATGCGACGGGCCGGCCGGCCATCGGGCGATTTGTAGGTGCTCGCGGAAACGCCTTCGTCCACGCTCCAGGTGACCGAACAATGGTCGATCCAGACGTCCCCAGGACCGCCGCTGGTGGTAATCCCGTCCGGCGTCCAGCCACTTTTCTTCGGTTTGCCGGCGTCGCCCGGCCGGACCCGCAAATGCTGCACTACGGTGCGATCGCTCTCGATGGAGAGCCCGCCCCGGATCAGGGTGATGCCGGGTTCGGGAGCGGTTTGCCCGGCGATGAAGACGTCCGGATCCTCAATTGTGAGGCCCTTGCCATCCAGGTTGATCACGCCGCCTACCTCGAAGACGATGAGGCGAGGCCCCTTGGCCCGAAGACAAGCGCCCAAGCTCCCTTTTCCCAACGGATCGAGGGTGGTGACTTTAAGGACCTGCGCCTCGTCGAGGTTGAAGCCGGGGGCCGGGGCCAGATCGGACTGCCATCGCCACTCCGGCTCCGCGGCGGTGAGGGAGACAAGAAGCAATGGGGCGCAGAGCAGGGAAGCAATGCGAGTCATGGGCTCCGAGTTTGAACTGGAACCCCGACGCGCGGCAAGTGGTTTTGACGCTGACGCCGGGCGGAGGCTGAGACCTGCGTCAAGGAAACCTCGTAGCGGACCGGCTCCCCGTTCCGAGGATCCTCGACCCGGACGCAAAAAAACCGCTTGACCCCGATTCGCGAATTCCTGCTGCATCGTGGACATTCCGCTCCGGCAAACGCTAGAGCGGAGCTTGGAAATCGAATCCTCAAAACAATCAGATCCACTCATCACGCATTCCAAAATGCTCCTGTTCGCCGGGGCGGCGATCCTCGCCGCTTGTGTCTTTGCCTCCATCGCTCCCTCTCAAGCGGCCGAAGGTGACAAGGTCATCTCGGACTTCATGAAGAAGTATCACAAAGCTCCGCAGGGCACGGATCCAGTCTGCAAGAAAGTCGGCAAAGGTCAGGCCACGGATGCCGAACTCGCCGAGCTGCTCGCCGGTTATCAGGCGATTTGCGCGAGCAAGCCGCCCAAGGGCGGAGTCGCCGACTGGACGACGAAATGCCAGGCGTTGGTTTCCGCCATCAAATTGGTTCAGGCAAAAGACCCGGGCGGTGTGGAGGCCTACAAAACTGCGGTCAATTGCAAATCCTGCCATTCTCTGCACAAGCCGGATTAATTGGCTCGCCGAAAACACGTTCCACGAAAAGCGGAGCCCGGCCGGGTTCCGCTTTTTGTTTGCGTCGCGGAAGACCCCATCCCAAACCTTCCGGGCCGCTTTGCAAATTGATCCATCGCGACCGTGAAGATTGCGCCTCGTCAGGAACCCGGCGTTTCCCGCCATTGAAACGCCGCGGCCTGGCGAATTCGCGGAAGTGCGCGTGGCGAAAGGGTGGGGGAGGCTTGGAGACCAGGCGTTCCTGAAAATGATTCTTGCGGATGACGACGGGACCGTCACCCTCACGGCGCGCAATCTTCCGGGCGACCCTGTCCGTTTTGACAAGCCGACCCGGAAACCTGAGGAACGCTTGGTCAGGTTTGCCTGCGTGTTCGGAACAAAATTTGACTCTCTTTATTGTTTGCATTTGTGAATAATGAGATGTAACCACAGGCGCGCATGAAAATTCTCAGCCCGCTCCGAGGAAATCCATTCTCAGACCCGCGAATCCGGGAAACCCGGTTGCGGACTTACACCGTGGCGCACATCGCCAATTTGGCGGCGGATCCACGTTTCACCGGGATCGCCGAAGCGACGGCGGAAGTCCATGCCGCGTGTTACGGGGCAACGGCGGAAGCCGCGACCCGGGACACGGTGGCGCAGGCCCGCCGGGTGCGGATGGAAGTGGCTCGCAAGGACTTCCTGGCCCTGATGAGCCAGCACGAAGGAACGATCCGGGGACTTTGGGGGAGAAATTCGGAGCAATATCTGCGGTTTTATCCGGCCGGGGCGTCGGAGTATCACAACGCCAACCTGCAAAACATCGACGAGAAACTGAAGCGTTATGAAACGGCGGCGCTCGAGTTCGCAGCGGAGCTGCCGCCGATCTTTCTCAAGGCGTTCCTGGCCGAGCCCACTGAGGAAGATGCCAAAGGAGGCGTGATCCCGCGTTTCCGCGCGGCCCGCGGCGCGCAGCTCAAGGCCTTGGGCGCCAAGACCCAGGGAAAAATCGCGGCCGGATCAGAGCGCAAGGCGCTGGAGAAGCGGTTGTACAGAAATGTCCTTCTGGTGACCGCGGAACTGATCGATGCCAGCCCCGAGGAATTGGAGGCGGCGGAACAGCTTTTCCCAGTTCACCGGCTCTTCAAGAAGAAGCGCCCAGTGAAAAAGGCCGCCAAACCCAGTAAGGACGAAGAAGCCCAGGACGATCAAGAAGAGGACGACGACGACGGCGAAGAAGCCGAAGCGACCGCTTCCACCACGGAAGAAACCACCGCAGCCGAGGCCCCGCAAGCGGAGGCCCCACACGTCACCCGCACCGATCCCACCCCGGCTCCGAGCGCCGCTTCTGGCGAAGAGGCGGGAGATGGCAGTGTCTTGGCGGGCTGAGGGGAAGGTAGGGCGCTTCGTCCTCGAAGGGCCGTTGGCTCTGTGGGGCGTTGGACCGTGTCCTACGTTTGCGGCCAGAGAGGAATCTCCGGCCTACGTGAATGGTTCAGGGTCGGCTGTGCCGTCCGCTGATGATATGGACGGCTAACAACAGGGGAAACGTTACGCCGACGAGGGCATGGGCATAGCTTACCAGGACGCGGAAGCCCTCGTCCGCCAAATAGTAGAGGCCGTAGGCTGAGAGGATGAGGAAACCTTGCGCACAAACCAGGATCAAGCCGCTCCGGCGTTGGCGCTTCTGTTTCCAACCAGCCGGAACGTGGGAAGCCAGCAGATAGCCGTAGGTAATCATCATGAGGAAGGCCGCGGCACCGTGAATCCGGAGGACTGGGTATTGCCACGGATGCTTTTCAGGGCCGAATTCGCCCTCGACGAAGATCCATTTGTTCAGCACGAAGAACGCGATACCCGTCAACCAACTGATCAAAAGAAAGAGAAAAATCCAAATCCGGTAGGACCAAGGGATACGGAAGGTGACGCGGGCCATGGGCGGAAGCTTTCGGAACGCTCTAGGCCCCCAATCGTTCAATCCTGCCCCAGGGATTCCCGATGATCGCGCTTGCTTCGTATTGCACCAGGATCGACTCGCACCCAGGCATGAGATGGACCACCTTGGTCAAGGCGTCGGCGATCATGCAGGACGGTGCGAAGACGGAGACGCTGCGGTGGGAACGGTGCGCTTTGCGGGCATGGGGCAAAATGATCGCGGCTCTCCCATCCAGGTAATAGGAAGCGCTGGTGGCCACGGCTGGTGCCTCCATGGCCGTCTCCCACAGCCGGGGCCGCCAGAATCCGGGCATCTTGAGCTGGACGCGTTCTCCTCTCCAGGGTCTCATCGCCAAGTCTCCACCGGCGTTCACCGTGACTTCGATCTCCGGATCGATCACCGCCAAGGCACGATCCACGGCATATCCTTTGGCGATGCCGCCCAAATCAATTTGCAAGGGACGCCGGAACCGGACAAGACGCTCCTTCAGGTCAATGTCCAACCAAGATGCCTCCGAGTCCTTTGGCGGCAAAGGCGAGACCTCGGGAAGCGCGCCACGCCTGACGAGTTCCGGGGCGATCGAGACGTCGAACCGGCCATTGGTCAATTCACTAAGGCGCAATGCGCACCGCAGCACGGTGGCCAGGTCCTCGGAAATGGCGCAGGCTTCCAGGTGGGCGGTCCTATTGATTCTGGATAGTTCGCTGGCGGGATCGTGAAAGCTCATCAAGCGTTGGATTCGCTCGATCTCCGCGAACGCCAAGGCGCTGGCTCCCAGGAGCACATCTTCCGGGCCAGGTCCATGCAGCGCGATCTCCACATAGGTCCCCAGCCCCGGGCGGCACTGCTGGATGGCGAACAAGGCGATCGCGTTATCCTAGAGATGACGCAGAGCGACCTGCCACGTCTGCGTGAGCCGGTTCACCGCCGTCGTAATGTGATCACATGAGAGCGTGGCTCCGGAGATGTTCTTGATGTCCTTCCCCAAGCGGAGCTTAGTGCCCGGTCCCTTGCCGGAGAACTGACTTCGCCAACGAGCGTCCCGAACTTCGTGACCGTAGGATTCCCGGTAGACCAGGATCTCCATTCCCCGGACTCGCCCATCGGATCCCAATCCGACGGCGATATCAATGTTCTCATGCTTGCCGATCACTTGGTCCACGATGAACCATCCGCCGTTGGAAACCTTCCAAGCTTGCAGGCGAGTGTTGCGAACCCGTGTTCCGGCCGCCGCTTGGATTGCTCGAACCTGTTCGGCGGTCAGCGTGATATCCTTCTTGGACATCCCTGCGCCACCGAAGATCGATTGTTGGGCTTGGCCGACGGAGAGATACACCGCGGCATGAGTTACCCTCGGCGCGAGCAATGAGCCGCTGAGAAGGCCCCAGAAGAGTGATTTGATCGAGGAACGGCGTTTCATCGGAACGGAGCTTACTTTGCAAGAATCACGTCTTCGGAGGCGACATCGCCTCCCTGGCCAAACTCGAATCCGACAATGAATCCGATGTGCCAACGCTCGTGCTCATCCCAGTTGCGTCCTTGATTGGACGCTGCCGCGCCGTCCGCGCTCCACCCGTTCACCTGGGCAACCGCGCCGAATGTGGTCCACCATTTCTCGGCAGCGTAGTGAATGGAGGGCCCCACATAGAGCCCATATTGGAACTGATCGCCCAGAGCAAATTGATTCCAGTCCCAGTTCGAAGCCCGGCCGTCGACGACTCCGTCGATCTCCGGTACGATGAAGTCCGTTTGCCAGCGGGTCTCAAGTCCGATGGTCCAACGAGGCGCGAACCGATAGGCGAGGCCAAGACCAAGGTCGAACGCAATCTCCTCCTCCAAGACGCCCGGTGAGACCCGGCTTTCGAATTCCGTCCGCCCGGTAAAGGCCAAGGTCAGCGTATCATCTAACCAGTTCTTCTGGAGAAACAGGGAAGGAATGATAGTATCCTGATCGATCTTCGCCCCGTCCAAACGGTAGGCGCGTCTCCTATCATAGGCTATGGCGAAGCCGAACCCGATGGGATCGACGACCGGGCTGAGGACCATGTATTTGCCGAAGGTCCGAAACCCACCGATTTGCGTGCGGTCGTAGCTCCCTCCTGGCCCGCCCTGGGTATCCACCATCGGCGCCCACTCCACGTTGGAATAGTTGTGATCGAAGATCAAAAGCGTTGCGCCGAGAGTGAACCGGTCAGTGACGCCGTACTCTAGCTCCGGCTGGAAATCGTTGAACATGTAGTCGCCCGAGTTCTTGCCCACTCGCATGACATCGGTGAGTTTAAGTTCCCAACTCCCTTGGGGTCGGGTTTCCACGCCACGGGTGTAGATCCAGAGATTCTCATCCGCCCGAAGCTGCGGCGCGGAGCTCGCAACGAGAGAGATGGCAAGAAGGGTGAGCGCTGGCTTCATGGACGCCGACGTTGTTGCAAATGAGACTCAGTCGCAACAAATAGTTTTAATTTTCTGCGCCTGATTGTTCCATTTATCCTCGTAATCAGGCGATCGGGAGCACCCTCTCCGTGCGTCGCCGACGGCGATTCAGGCGCGGCGCCACGAAGAGCCAGATCCCCGTCAACCAAAGCACAAGGAGCAGTCCGGCCGCCGGGAGAAAGACCCAATACTTGGCCCGCTCATGGAAAAAAGAGCCGTCGTGCATCGACTCGATTAAGTCGGATCGACGGTAGGCCACCTGGAGAATCTCACCGGTGCCTTGATCGAGCTGGATTTCCCAGTGGTTCTTGGCCTGGACCTTGATGATGGCGTGGCCGGGGCGGATGTCGATGCGTTCGATGTCCGTCCACTCCTGGATCCCAGCCTCGGGAACGGCGCGAGCTTGCTCAAGAATGGTCGAAAACGGAATGCCCGGGGCTTCCCCCTGACCCCGCTGCGACGGTGGTTGGATCCAGGCGAACTCTTTCTTCAGTTGGAGCGTCATCCCCGAAACGATGATCACGAGCACTGGCACAGCCGACAAGATGGCCCCCCAAGCATGGAGCTGACGATTGAAGCGATTCCAGGACATGAAGGGATGCGTTGCGGGGGGAGAGGAGGGCCAAATGAGAACCTGAGGATCGAAGGGGAATCAAGCTAGCAGAGGGGGCGATTCGATCAAGCGGACCGGCAAAAGACGGTCAAAGCCGAAGCGGCAAATTTTGCGATGCCTGCGTTTGACTTAGATCCATTTCCAAGATGAGACTGAGTATCAATAGCGCGGATTCAATGGAATGATGCCCACCTTTACCTCCCACTTGCGAAGGCTCTCCGTGCTGGTGCTCCTGACGAGCGGAACTTTTTCCGCAACCCTCGAGGCCGAGGAGAACGGGCAGCATGAACCTTCCGGCATATCGTCTTCCGCGCCAGTAGACGCATCCGATGAGGAGCTGCTCGAAACCGTCATCGTCTCCGGAACCCGGACGCCGGACGTTCCTCTGGAACTGCCCTTTTCCGTGCGACTGATCTCCAACAAAGAGATCGAAGCCAAACTCGCCGGCAACTTGTCCGAAGCCCTCTTCGACGTTCCTGGGGTCATGACTCAGAAGACGGCGAACGGGCAGGGATCGCCTTTCATTCGCGGCTTCACCGGGTATCGCACTTTGGCATTGATCGACGGAATTCGTTATAACAACTCCGTCTATCGGGACGGACCGAACGAATATTTTTCGCTGATCGATGTCAATTCCTTGGCGGCGATCGAGGTGATCCAAGGGCCCTCATCAGTCGCACATGGTAGCGATGCAGTGGGCGGGACGCTGGCGCTCCTGACCCAGTCTTCCGAGTTCGCCGCCTACGAAGAGGGTCACGCTTTTCAATCGGGTTCGACTCGCTACCAATACGCAGGAGTTTCCGGCTCCCATCTTGGACGTGTGGAATATAACTTCGGCGAAGGATCAGCCTGGGGATTGCACGTCGGAGCCACCGTCCTGGATGCCGGGGACATTCGCGCTGCGGATTTGGGGCGGCAACCTTACACCGGCTACGACGAATGGGCCGCCGACGTTCGTTTGGACGTCGCGTTGGACCCGTTTTGGACGTTCACGGCCGTGCATCAAGTCTTGAACCAAGACGATGTGTGGCGGACCCACGCCACGGTCCACGCGCTGAGATTCGCGGGCACCGACATCGGCCAAGACTTGCGCCGGCTCAAGGATCAGAATCGGACGCTTTCCTATGTGCGGCTGGAGGGCGCTGACTTGGCGGGTTGGTTTGATTCCGCCGCCTTGACGGTTTCCTATCAATCGTGGAAGGAAGATGGGGATCGCATTCGTAGCGATGGACGCCAGGAGCTGGAAGGCTTTGATTCCGGAATGTGGGGATTTGATTCCCAACTCAGTCGGACCACCAGGATGGGCATATTGACCGGCGGGATCGATTCCTACCGCGACGACGTGGATAGCTGGCGCGAGGATTACGCCGCAGACGGCAGCTTTCGCGGCTTACGGATTCAAGGGCCGGTCGGCGATGACGCGGTGACGTTGCAGACCGGCGTTTACCTCCAAGATGAAATCGAGCTGCACCCCCGGCTTGATCTGCTTTTGGGAGCACGTTATTCCTGGGTCTCCCTGGACGTCGGAAAGTTCGAGGATCCCGTGACCGGCTTGGCGAATTCGTATTCCGAAAGTTGGGAAAATGTCTCAGGCTCGGGCCGCCTGATTTGGGATATCAACGAGGCGGGGAACTACAAGCTGTTTGGAGGCGTGAGCCAGGCCTTCCGGGCACCGAATCTAGCGGACGTGACACGCTTTGGAGCGAGCCGCAGCGATGAAATCGAAAGCGCCTCGACCGGGGTATCACCCGAGGAATTCATCATGTTCGAAGCCGGAGTCAAAGCCGAGACCGGACCTCTCAGCGGCACGGCCAGCTTATTTCACACGGAGATCAGCGATTACCTCGCGAGCACGCCAACCGGACGGCAGGTGGACGGGCTCCGCGAAGTAACCAAGCGCAACAGCGGCTCCGGATATGTCCAAGGGTTCGAAGGCGGATTGACCCTGCGCGCCGGTGGTGGCTTCTCGTTTTCCGCGGGCGCGACCTTCCTCGATGGGGTGGTGAATCAGTTTACCGATCCAGGGGCCAGCCAGGCGGTACGGGAACCGATGAGCCGAATCCAACCGGCGACGCTTACCGGAGCGCTCCGGTGGACCCATCCGAGTGAGAAGTTTTGGACCGAACTAAACGTGATATCCGCCGCACATGCCGACCAGTTGAGTTCGGCGGATCAACTGGACACGCAACGGATCCCACCCGGTGGAACGCCAGGTTACGAGGTGTGGAATGTGCGGATGGGATGGAATGCGACGGAGCATCTTTCCATCTTCGGCGGACTGGAGAACTTTCTTGACGAGGCCTATCGGGTTCACGGCTCGGGCAGCACTGAACCGGGTCGCGGTTTGGAAGTCGGAGCGAAGATGACCTTCTAGCATAGGCGTTCGCTTCGAGGGTAGGCTGACATGCGCTTCCTCCCGGGGGCGATGAGCAAAGATTACGTTTCGCGCGAAGTGTTATTCCAGACGCCCACGCGTAACCGAAATTCGCTAGGGAAACCGTGGTCTACATCTGCGGAGAAAACCAACGGCTCACGCGGCTGGGGCGGTTTCCTGAAAACTACCGACGGTGGGACTCGAACCCACACTCCCGAGGGAATACGATTTTGAATCGCACGCGTCTACCATTCCGCCACGTCGGCACACTGGGAAAACCAGCGGAGTGGCAAAGTAAGCGGTCGATTTGTTTGCGCAAGTTGTTTCATGGACTGCAATCACAGCCCGGGCAGTCGCAGCCGCCGCACCCGCACCCGTCGCCGTCACAAGGATTGAGGTCGCAGCCCACGCTGGTTCCTCGGCCGAGGGAACCGCAGTCGCTCCCGGAAGAGCACCCGGAACATGGATCACAGTTATCCCACCATCGGGCCCTGCCTTTCTGAGTCACTCGATTTTTTCGTTTCGCCGTCGACATCCAGCCATTCACCCGGTCGTGGGTGCCCTGGACTAGCGCCATTTCAAGGAGATCACGATGCCGCCGCAGCGGGAGACTGGCAAAAGCCCTCCGGATTTGTCCCGCTTCCGCAAGGGCCAGGGGCGAGAGTGCGGCCAACCGATCTTCCCTGGAGGCTAAACCGTGCATCGGATTGAAGCGTCCCTGCCGCTGATCGGATTCCCAATCGTCCCAGGCATCCTTGGCGTGGGTGAGAAATCCAAGACTGCTGCCGATGCGGCAAAGGGCGGAACGAGCTTCGGGGCCGGAACCGGTCAGAGTGCCCAGGTGCGCATAGATCTCTCCGAAGGCGGCTCCCGTCGCGCGAAAAGACTGCTCCCAGGGCAGGGTGGGGTTCTTCCCCGCGTGGAGTGCCTCGATCACCGTAGGGACTGGAAAAGCGAGGGCGTGAAGGGTCCCGGCGGCTTTGGAAAAAGCATCCTCGAGCAAGTGACCGAGCCCTGCGGCCAGGATTCTCCGAGGAACGCCTTCGTCATCGTCATCGTCCTCCAGTTTGGCGGCAAGTCCGCAGATCGTAACCGCAGCAGCGTAACGCATGGCCGGTCCACTCCGGAACATCGGCCGAGGCGCAGCGAGCGGGTTGCAACACGTGGAAGCGGTGGCTTGAGGCGGTGATTCAGACAGCGCGGTTCCCAGGAGCGCCAGCGCCGTACTGTCCCGGTTGATCAGGCAGCGGGACCAAACTCCATATTCGCTGGAGAGCATGCCCGCCAAGCCGCAGAAGTGCGAGCGGTAGACGGCGGCGGACTGTTGGCCGCAGGAAACAAATCCCGGGAGGAAGCCGAACATGATGGGCCCACGATTACCGCAGTCCCTTCTGTAAGCGCAAGTCCCTAATCAGGCTGCGTTCGCATAATGGAGCATGCTGAGCGGACTTCTGCATGTCTATCTCGCTCAATTCAGGCACGCCAGAATGGGTCCCCTAGAATGAACTCTCTTGATTCGTGATGGTTGCCCCGGCGGCGACGGCTTCGATCGCGCCCTCGACGGAAAGATCGGGCGATGTCTGCAAGTTCTGGTCGGTTGCCCGGGCCGCCGCGGCTACCGAGGCCAATTGTTGTGCGTCGCGGCGCGCCGCTGATTCCTCCGCTGCGGCGTTGATGCGGCCGATCTTCGGGATTGCGATGGCCGCAGTGAATCCGAGCAAGACAAGAGTCACCACGGCAACGGCTCCCACGATACCGGCGGCTACCACCCATGGCGCCGTGCTCGGCGGGGCGGGGGTAGGTTGCGAGATCAGGTAGCTCAGGGGCAGGGGAGGTGGCGTCTTTCGGGCAGGGGCTGGAGTCGGTTTAGGGTAGGTGGCGAACTGAGCCCGAGCGTCTTCAGGGAGGGTGGCCAGTGCGGCCTCGAATCCAGGGCCGTCCACCAGTTCCGCTTGGGCTTCAGCGGCCGCTTGATGGAGCGACGGGGAGCACGGAACATCGCAAATGATTTGGACCTTGGCATAGCCCCGCGACTGGGCGGAGGCCACGATCTCGGAGATCACAGAGGGATTCTCGGATGCGTCCTGCGAAAGACAGGCGACCGCCAAAGGCTCAGAACTAGCTGGCCACTGAACGATGAAATCGACCAATTTGGGTCGATTGAAGGGTGTTGTGACCTCGAATCCTGCATGCTCGAACACGGCACGAACCGCCTCAAGGAGACGAAGAGGACGAGGCAGATCTGGGAGAGACTGCGGCGACATTCCGTAAATTCCATACCGGCAATACTATTTCAAGTTTTCTGTTCCTCTTGGGAGAAAAATTACCGCTCCGCCGTGATTTCCAACCTGCTCGTTCCGTCCGGACGTTTTTCCACGACCACCTGGGTTCCGATCCGGTCCTGAAGGAGTGCCACGTGGGAAATGATGCCGACGAGTTTGTCTTCCTGCCGCAGGCTTTCTAGGGCGGTCAAAGCGATCTCCAGGGCTTCGGCGTCGAGGGAGCCGAAGCCTTCATCGATGAAGAGGGAATCGATCCGCACGTTGCGTCCGGCCAATCCGGCGAGCCCCAGCGCCATGGCCAAGCTGGCCAGGAAGCTTTCGCCCCCAGAGAGGCTCGCGGTGGGACGGCGCACACCTGCCTGATAATTGTCTTCGATCTCCAGCCCGAGCTCCGTTCCCGGAGCGCGTCGGAGTTGGTAACGGGCGGTCAGCCGGGAAAGGTGTCGGTTCGCGTGCCGAACCATGAGGTCGAGGGAGATCCCTTGGGCGAAGGTGCGGAACTTTTTGCCGCTGGCGTCACCGATCAGATGGCGGAGCCGGCGCCAGGTGGCAAGTTGATCGCGTTCCGCAGCGAGGCGGGCGGAGCGGTCGGCGTGGACGTTGCGGTTTTCAGCGTCTTCAGCGAGGCGTTGGCGGGTCGCGCCCAGCCGGGTCCGGGTTGCGGCGACGGCTTGCTCGGACTCCAGGGCGGCGGCTTCAAAAAGTTCCAGGCTGGTGGTAGGCTGGCACCCGGAGGCCTCCAGCGCGGCCAAAGCCTCCAAACAGTCCCGCCAGCGCACCTCGAGTTCCTTGCCGGAATCCCCGAGCCGGGATTCCCAGGCGGAGATGCGCTCCGCCTCCGCAGAAGGCAGGACAGCGCTGCGGAGATCGTCAAGGGAGTCGAATCCGCTTCCTGCCAAGCTGGAAGTCAGGGCGCTCGCGATCGACTCGCGAGCCGTTTGCGCATTTTCCCGCGCGTTCAGCAGGGTGGTGCGGTCGCGGCGGGCGGTTTCATGAAGCCGGTAGGCCGAGACCCGCGCGGTTAGTTTGCCGAGCAAGGCGGTGACATCGGCACCTGCGGGCAGATCGATCCCCTGAGGCACGAGCAACGCCCGAAGTTTGGCGTGTTCGGAATCGGCCCGGGCCCGGCGCCGCAGCCATTCGTCCGCTTGGCGGAGCCGGAGAAACTGGACACTCTGACGTCGGGCTTCTTCCGCGTTGGCGCGGGCGTTTTGCCGTGCCGCTTCGACCTCCTCCGGCGCGGGAGAGGCCAAGCTCAACTCCGCTGCTGCTGCGGCGACACGTTGTTCGATTTCAGCGAGTTCGGTGGAGGCGGACTCTAGCGATAGGGTCAACGATTGCCGTTGCGCCTGGAGGGCTGCGGCCTCGCGATCGGCGGCGTTGCGCTCCTCTTCGATGGTAAGGCGTTGGGCTCGGGCTTCGGCGAGCGCGCTTTCGTGCCCGGCCAAACCGTCGGGAACGGGGCCGCTGCGCCAGGGATGGTCGAGCGACCCGCAGAGCGGGCAAGCTTCTCGTTCGGTGAGCTTGGCCCGGTGGGATTCGAGGTCCGCGATTCGTCGATTTGCTTCGAGCGTCTCCTCGCGGGAGCGCACCAAGTCGGTGGCCAGGACCAATTGATCGCGCGCGGCGGTGAATCGGGCGGTTGCGGCTTCGAGCTTGGCGCCGATCTCCGTGTATGATTGCCGGGCGGTGCTTTGTCGGGCCGCGATGCGAGTTCGTTGATCGATCAGTCCGCCAAGCTGCTCCAAGCGATGTTCCCGCTGAGATTCTGCCTGGATGCGGGTTTGCAGTCCGGCCTCGCCGCCGAGAGCGATGAGGGCGGCCAGCTCCGCCTGGAGCGAGCCGGGCTCGGGGATCGGGTCGGGAGCCTCCAACTCCTTGAGCCGGGACGTGGCATCCCCGAGCAGGGCCAGACTCGCCTCGATCGACCCGAGCGCGACTTCGAGTACGGAGTCGTCAGCGGGCGGCGAGTCCTCCCGACCCGTCGATTCGCGCCAACGGGTTTGCCAGACTAGCTGGGATCGGGTGCAGGCGGTTTCCGCTTCGTCTAGGGCGCGGACGATGGCTTCCTCTTGCTTGAGCGACTCCGTCCAGCGGGTCAGGTCCGGGACATGCGGTTGCGCGGCGCGGTGGCGGATGAGGCGGGCAAACTGGACCGTCGCGGTTTCCCGCTCTTGTTGCCAGGCGGCGCGATCCGACTCCAAACGTTGGCGTTTCGTGGAGAGATCGATCCACTGACGGGCCAGGCCCAGGGCTTTGAGGCGTTCGTCGTGAATCTGCCGCTGCGAGGTCAGAGCGGCTTCCCCGGCGGCGATTTCTCCGTTGAGCGAAGCGAGGTCCTCCGCGCTGAGAATCGGGATCAACGTCAGGGATTCCTCGGCGGCGGCGAGGAGCTTTTCGCGGCTTTGGACCTCTTCATAAACGAGGCGGCCCAGGTCGGAATAAATCGCGGTGCGGGTCAGGCTTTCGAGAAGAGCGGCCCGCTCGTCGTCGCTGGCTTTGAGGAACTTGGCGAATTCTCCCTGAGCGAGGAGCACAGAGCGGGTGAAGCGATCGTAGTCGAGCCCGCACAGTTCCTCGATCATGTCGGAGACCTCGTTGATTTTGGAGGCGAGGACCGCGCCATCCGCATCGTAGAGGTATCGTTTGGCTTGGAGATTGCCGTCCAGCTTCCCCCGGGCGCGGCGCAGTTGCCAGACCGCGCGATAACGGCCCTGAGCGACTTCAAAATCGACCTCGGCGTGGCATTCCGCTTCGTGGCGGCTCATCATGTCCTCGGGGTGAGGCTGCTTGCCGTAGCGTGCCGCGCGACCATAAAGGGCCAGGGTGATGGCATCGAGCAGGGTCGATTTGCCCGCGCCGGTGGGACCGGTGATCGCGAAAAGCCCCGCGCGCGCTATGCGTTCGTCCTCGAAGTCGACCTCGTGATCCCCGCGGAGGGAGTTGAGATTCTTGAGCTGGATGCGGAGAATCTTCATGCCACCGTCAGTTCGTCGCCTTCCGCCGCGCGACTCCGGTCGTAGTGGAGGTCGAGCAATTCGCGGAAGGCGGTTTCCAGGGCGGCCCGGTCTTCCTCGGAGAGGTTCTCCTCGCTGGCCAACCGGCAGTCGAAGACGCGCTCCGGAGATTCGAGGAGAGAGGCGGCGTCGGCTTGGCCCGCTGCGTCGGGCAGCTGGAGAGACGGGCTGCCGAGCGGGCGTTGATTGAGGACCCGGATGACTTCAAACGGCCGGTCGCGGGCCAGGTCCTGCACGATTTGAAAGATCGGTTCGCCCGGAGGAGCGTTTTCGACGATTACCTCAAGCCACGGAGTGAGGGGCGAACGCGGCAACTGTTTCTCCCGAAGATGGAGGGCGAGCTGATCGAACGGGATGCGCCACTGGGCGAGGCGGCGTTCCAAATCGAGCCGCAAGGCGTGGCACCCGACCCGGCGACCCTCACCGAAATCGACGACGCGCATTTCCTTGGTGTCGGTCGCCTCGCTGAAGCTCAGGGGAATCGGAGAGCCGGAATAGCGGATCCGGTCGGTTTCCCCGACTCTCTGCGGCCGGTGCAGGTGACCGAGAGCCACGTAATCGAACTCCGCCGGGAAGGCCTCTTCCCCGACCGCTCCGAGTCCGCCGATGTGGATCTCCCGTTCGCTCTCGGGACAAACCGCTGCGCCCGCCGCAGTGAGGTGGCCCATCGCCAGGACGGGAATGCCGCGCTTGCGCCATTCCAAGGTCTGCTGTGCGGCCTGGGCGTGGACCCGCCGGATGCCGTCGGCCAGATTCTTGCGGATCTCTTCCGCGCCCTGACCGATCCCGCCCTCGCGGAGTTCCCGATCCCGGAGAAAAGGCAGGGCCACCACGATCACCTGGGGTGCCGCGGCATTGGGGAGGGGAATGACAATCTCTTTGAGCTTCTTGGGGAGGCGACCCACCACATGAATGCCCAGCGCGGAGAGGAGCCCACGCGGAGCTTCCAGGACGGCCGGGGAGTCATGATTCCCCGCCGTGATGACCATGGGGATCTTGGTCTTGCGCCGCAGCTCCGAGACGAATTCGTAGTAGAGCGTCAGGGAGCTTTGGGGCGGATAAGCGGAATCGAAAATGTCCCCGGACACGACGATGGCGTCGATGTCGTGGCCGCGGACGGCATCCACCAGGAAAGTCAGAAAACGGCGATGCTCCTCGTGTCGGGAGAGGTCTCCCAAGGTCTTGCCGAGGTGCCAGTCCGCCGTGTGCAGAACCCGGTAATCGGACGGCAGCTTCGTCGGAATCTGGTAGAAGAGGTCGATGCTCCTAACAAACGCTTAAAGCGGCGTCGCGCAAGTGCGCCGTGGGGAGTTGGAGATGCTTGCTGGGGGCTCACGAAGGACCGAATGCGATAAGAGGCGGTGTAAGGGTTCCCCGAGGCCAATTTCCCGGCGACGGCGGAGCGGGAGCGTGTTATCATCCCGCGATGAGCGAAGCGGCGGCGACGATCCCCCCGGAAGAAATCTCCCCATACGAACTGGAACGAGGAAAACCCGTGCCAAGCCAGAACCATTCCTTTGCGCAGAGTTTTCTGATTGCACAGTTGATGCGCTACCGCACGCAATACACCGTGCTGAGTGAATTGGAGTTAGCCACTCAGCCGAGGCACTCCATCCCCGACCTTTCGGTTTATCCGGCCCTGATTCCGAACTGGCAACACGACGAATTGCGGAAATTGGAACCTCCTCTGGTCGCCGTGGAGATTTATTCCAAATCCCAGGGCGTCTACGATTTCGAAGACAAGGTTCTGGCCTACTTCGAGTTCGGCGTGAAGAGCTGCTGGATTGTCAATCCGTTCACCCAATCCCTCACGATCTTCCGTCCCGGACAACAACCGCTGACCTACGGTGTCGTGGCGTTCACTGACCCCACCTTGGGTGTCGAGATCGATCTGCGCGAGGTCTTCGTGTCGTGACATCGCCGCGCAGGGAGTTCCGCACGGCAATGTCGTGAAGCTTGCCTCGGCGTGGCTTACCGGGCCGCTGCGAAACGGGCCGCGACGGCGTCCCAATCGACCACGTTCCAGAAGGCGGTGATGTAGTCGGGACGGCGGTTTTGGTAGTGCAGGTAGTAGGCGTGTTCCCACACGTCCAGGCCGAGGATCGGGGTGGCCCCGAAGTCGGCGGACCCCGGCATCAACGGATTGTCCTGATTGGGGCTGGAGCTGATGGAGAGGGTTCCGTCGCTCTTCACGGAGAGCCAGGCCCAACCGGAACCGAAGCGGGTCAGTCCAGCTTGACCGAACTTCGCCTTGAACTCTTCGAAGTTGCCGAATGCGGCGTCGATCGCCTTGGCGAGGTCGCCCGAGGGCGCTCCACCCTTGCCCGGGCCCATGAGGGTCCAGAAGAGGGAGTGGTTCCAGTGACCGCCGCCGTTGTTGCGGACGGCCGGCTTGTCAGAATGCTTGGCGCAGAGTTCTTCCAAGCTGAGGCCTTCTATCTCCGTTCCGGCGATGGCCTCGTTCAGCTTGGCCACGTAGGTGGCGTGGTGCTTGCCGTGGTGGATTTCCATGGTCCGCGCATCGATGTGCGGTTCCAGGGCGGCGAAAGCGTAGGGCAGGGGTGGAAGTTGATGAGCCATAGGTGTCGATGGGTTGTCTGCTAAGATTTACGTGGCGCCCGCAAGTTCGGGTGCCATCACAGGGTAGTGATGGAGCGGGGAAAAGCAACCGGCTCAGCGGTAATCGAGTTGGGCCGTGACCGTGGCGTCCTTCGAACTGATGAAGCGGATCCAGTAGGCCTGCAAGGAGCTAGGAAATTCATAGGTGACCGTTTCACCCGGTTTCGTGAGCGCAAATTCCTTCCAGGGCTGCCAAACTCCGGTGCCGGTCAGATCGATCTCCGCCGAAATCGCGGCGGGATGGTCTGCGGAAAGCCGCAGGGTCTTCCGGTCGTAACCCGTCATCAGATAGGGATCGGAAGCCGTGGCCGCGCGCACAGCCGTGTCTTGCCAGGGGCCGCCCGTTCCGACCGGCTTGCCGAGGGTCCAGAGATCGTCGATCGCCCCCACCCAGAGAGCGGCCCTCCCGTCTTCGGACCGGATGATGTGGCGGTTTTCGCTAGTGGTCCCAGCGCTCACCCCGGACATGACGAGAAGGCCCCGGTAGCTGCAGTAATCGCTGATCGCGAGATCGTGCGACGCCACGGGCCGGACCCGGGCGAATCCGGCGGCGTTCTCGGCGGGGAGCTCAAAGAACGTTCCCGCGCAATGGAAGAGGTCGCGTTCCGTGGCGACTTCCCGGCAGAGCCGCCCACTGGGCAAACCTGTCCCGGCCCGTGGGAGCCGGAAGCGCTTCCCCTGATCGTCCACGTAGATGACCGATGCCGCATCCTCCTCGATGACCCCGTCGCGTGGTGGAATGCCGGCGTGTTCGCGGAGCCAGGCAAAATCGGCGGGGTCGGCGGCGGGGCGCAGCTTCATGTCCGCTCCCAACTCGTACGCTCCGAGATCTTCCTCCGCATTCCAGGCGGCAAATTGGAGCGTCCGTTCTCCGCCGTCCCGGGCCCGCACCAGTCCGCCGGTCGCGTTGCTTTCTCCGATTCTCGCCACTCCGTCAAACAGGGCGGGGTGGGCTTGAGCGGCGCGGTTGTCCGGTCCCGCCCCGGTGAACCAAGCGGTCACTGCTTGCGAAGCCGCGTCTGGCTGCAACCGGATCCAGACACCGGGTTGATCATCGGGAAACTCGATCCACTGATAGGGTTTCGCTTCGATCTCGCAGTAGGGCTCCCAGGAGCCGGTGCCGTTCCGGTCGATTTCGATCGCGAATCCGGCGTTCCCCGCTTGGGCCAGATGGAGTGCGCGACGGCGAAACCCGGCGAACAAGTAGGGATCCGAGGCCTGACCGCCGGCGACCTCGTCGTTCAACCAGACGGCCCCCCGGGCGAGCACCGGTCCGAGTTGGTCGAATTGTTCGGGCCGGAGAAACCAGAGATTGGACTGCGACTGGGGCGGCGCGACTTCGCCTTTGGCCCGCCTCTTGTTTAGGAATTCGCTCCGGGCGGCGTCGTCGCAACCCAGGACCACCCGGTCACCCCATCGGCAGAAATCCCCCACGACCTTGAGGTAGGATGAGCGCGGGGCAATCCCGGCGGAGTTTGCGGCGGAGAAGGTCTTGGGAAACCGCCAAAACGTTCCATGCATGGTCATCAACCAGTCGGCGTCGCCTTCTCCGATGTCCCGGACGCGTGGCCACTCCGTGTTCCAGCCGTGGGCGCCGTCGTAGCTGTGGCTGGCTTTGGGAAGGCGGTAGCGATGCCATTGGCCGCCATCAAGGAGCATGAGGAGGACGGATCGCGCGTCCCAGCCGACAGCCCAGATCGGATCCGTTTCGGGATGCGGATTGCCAGAGATGCCCCCGGGGCCGGTGACTTCGGTGAATTGGTTGCGGCTGACGACGTGCTAGTCCTGGCCTTCCCATTCCGCGAGAACGCCGGAGGCGACGAACGGATTTCGCAACGCCTCGGGGCCGTGCTCGCCGTTGTTCGAGTAGATAAAACGGCCCTGGCCCGAGTAGAATCCCTTGCCGTGATAGCCGGGCAGATTGGCCTTGGGCTGACCCTCTTTGACCTGCTCGTCGTGGAAGAGGGTGCGCACCTCGAGGGAGTGAACGTCGACATCGTAGATCCCTTCCTCCATGGTCGCGTAAGAGATCCGGTTGGCCGGATCGGTAAGGTGGCGGGCATTGCCGGTGAGCCGGCCGTACATGATCGATGGCGGGATCACCCGCACTTCGCGCTGGGCGTTGATGACGTAGGGGCCGATGAAGAGTTGCTTGGACTCTGGGTGAATCATCCGGTTGGCTGGCGTGCCGCCCACGCTCTCCGGTCGCACCACGAGGTTGAGGTCCTTGTCGATCTCGTAGAGCTTGTCGGAGGATCCTGTGGGCTTGTGCGGCGCGTAAGTGATCGCCCAAAGCCGATCCGCCCACGGAACGACCGCGCCGGTGCCGCATTCACCCTCCTCATTGAAAAAGGCGAGGTGAGGGAAAATGCCGCTCCATTCCTCCCCGGCGATCGTTCGGTTTGAGGGGACGCAGACCAAGAGGATGGCGGCGCACCAGGCACGGGAATTGAGCATGGCGTTACGTTGGGATGTCTGCGGCACCGTGAAAACCAAAAAAGCGCTCCCTCAATTTCCCCTTGCAAAAACCGGGTAAAAGAACGACCGATGACTTCCAGCGGCTTTTTTGCAGCCTGCACGACACAACTCCGTGGTGTAATGGTAACACAGCTGATTTTGGTTCAGCTATTCAAGGTTCGAGTCCTTGCGGGGTTGCCACTTTCCGCCACTGCGCGGGAGGGATGAAACAGAAACGGGCTGTCCCCCTCCGTGTAGAGCCGAGGACAACCCGTGAAATTCCGGAATCGGATCGCTGTGTTCGGTATCCTTACTGAACGCCGTCGTCGGAGGCATCCGCATTTGGCGCGAGAAAGGTGCCTTCTCCTGCGAAGGCGCGGAACATCGAGATCACGCTTTCGACGACCGTATCGTCCTTGAGAACGTTTTCGAGGAGGTCGAGCCCGCTGATTGCCGCACTTGAGTTGCCGATGTTCCAGGCGGACATCCACTGGCTTCCAGCTTCGGTGAACCCGGTCGCTTCGAGACGGGCTTGAAGATCCGGCATGTGCCCCGCGCCGTAGAAGACCGCGATCTTGCGATGTCCCTTGGCCAGTTGTTCCTCAACGCTTTGCATCACGATCTTGTTGCGCTCCGTGATAATGACGGTGCCGTCTTTGCCCTCCAACTTGGTAACGAATCCTTCCGCTTCGCTGAGCATCGGTGCCAAGCTACGCTTGAACTTGTCGGGGTTGAACTCCTGGACAGCAGACAAGATTTGAGTAAAGACCTCTTCGGACTTCATCTTTTCCATCTCTTTCTTCATTTCCGGGTCGCTTTGCATCTCCATGGCCCGGGCGAAAAGGGAAGCCATGTTCTGCTCCCGTTCTTTAGAGAGGTTCTCCCACTCCTCCCAGGTCGCGTCTGCATGGACGAAGTTCGGCCGTTTGTAGTCGATGCCGTCGAGCTGGTAACGTAACCCGAGCATCGACTGAACGACCCGCTGCAAGAGGTGCGTCGAACTGAGCTCGGCGCTGAGCTTGTTCTCGTCTCGTTCCTCCATCGGCCCGCCCACCAATTCGTAGAGGACCACGTCATAACTGGCGAGGAGTTGGTTCATCGCCTCGAAGTAGGTCTCATCGGCGATGTGGACGGCGGAGACCAGATCGACCTGCGCGCCGGATGGATTCTTTAGGGAAATGACCGCCGTTTGCAACTCCGCACGGCCATCGGGGCGTTCGATGTAGCGGATGGAGTCAATCGATGGTGCGGCGGGTGCCGCCGGAGGGGCCGGTGGTTGCTCCGCATAGACGGAGGCGGAGGCCAGGGAGACGAAAGCCAGGACGAGGGCGGCCCGGGGAGGGAGGGAGAGGTTCATGATCGTAGTCTGGTGATTGCGGAGAAACAACCCGCCCTCCAGACGCGGTAACCGGCCTCGGTATTCGAAACCGGTGTGGCGAGACCAGAAGGTGGGTGCGACCAATCATCCCGCTTCCACGCTGCGGGGGCGACTACAAACGAAACCCTATTTTGGAGGCGCTCCCCCGCCTCAAGGCCAGATCCTCAGGGCCGGACAATGCGGTCCAGATTGGGCGCCAAGGAATGTCCGGCGCGCAACTGGGGCTTTCCTCCGCTGGCCAGAATGTGCACGCTAAGCACATTGCTGGAAACCTCATCATGGCGGGTCAAGCCACGACCATCGTAGACGTAGGGAGTGCGTTGCAGTTCGATCCGCTGGAACGCGGGAACGCGACGTTCTTCGAGGGGTTGGCGCTGAATCTTGGAACCCTTTTTGTCGAGTTCAACGGAGATTCCATCGCGATCGGCGGAATGAGCCGAGGAGACCAGGGCCAGGGCGGCGATCGCCAAGGCAAGCGGGGAGAGTGCGGGTGACTTCATGTTTCGTAGGTTCAAAAGCGGATTACGGCCCAGAACAACTCCAGGACGTGAGGACTTCTAGCAACCCACGGACGCTTCCGTCAATGCGACAGCGTGCGTTTTTGCAATCCCCGGACACAATTTTCCAGTATATCCAAAAAACTCAAGTGCCTTCCGTTAATTCTTGTGGCCCTAGCTTTCGCCCCCTGGGCGAAAAGCGTTTGCGGTCGTAGGGGGCACCAGTATGATGAATGCTTCGTCACCCAGGGTGGCGCTTGCGTGATCCGTTTATGAATTTGGCTCAACTGCTCTCGGTCGATCAGATCCTTCCGGAAATGAGGAGTACCGAGCACCGGGGAGCCATCGCGGAACTGGTCGATCATCTCGATGCCAAGGGCCTGCTGGCAGGAATGTCCAAGACGGAACTGATCGAGCAGTTTTACCGTCGCGAGGAACAAATCAGCACCGGGGTCGGCTCAGGCGTGGCCATTCCCCACACGTTCGTCGCTGGACTGGACCGGGTTATCACGGCGTTCGGCCGCTCCAGAGGCGGGATCGATTTTGAAGCCCACGATCAGGCACCGGTCTTTTTCGTGGTGTTGTTCGTGGTGCCCAAGGCGGAGTACCAGCTTCATTTGAAGACGTTGGCGGCCATCGCGAAGATGTTTTCCGGTGCCGATATCCGGCATAGCCTGGCCGACGCCGCAGATGTCGGGGAAATCCTCGACATCCTCTCGAAACGCCCCTGATTCAAGATCCTGCGGAACAAGCGCGCACCGGATCGGTCTCGGCATCGTAGTCGATGCCCGGCAGGCCGAATCCAAAGAGCTTGAGGAACTCGCTCTGGTAGCCTTCGAAGTCGGACACCTGCCGTAGATTTTCCGTAGTGACCGCATTCCAGGCTTTTTCGACGGCCGCTTGGATTTCCGGGCGCATTTCCCAATCGTCGATCCGGATGCGGCCCTTGCTGTCGAATTGTGGCGGATTTCCCCCGGCGAGTTGGGTGGCGAAGAGGCGCTGGATTTGCTCGATGCAGCCTTCGTGCGTGCCCTGGCGCTTCATCTCTTTGTAGAGAAGGGAGATGTAGAGCGGCACGACGGGGATCGCCGAACTGGCCTGGGTGACCAAGGCTTTGTTCACGGACACGATCGCGGTGCCGTCGCCGAAGCGCTCATTGAGACGCGCGGCGGACTGCTCCAAATGTTCTTTGGCCCGGCCGATGGTGCCATTCGTGTAAATCGGGTAGGTGAGATCCGGGCCGATGTAGGAATAAGCGATCGTGCGGACCCCAGGGGCCAGGATGTTGGCGGAGGCCAGCGCGTCCATCCAAAGTTCCCAGTCTTCTCCGCCCATGACCTTGGCGGTGGAGCGGATTTCCTCGTCGGAGGCGGGCTCGATCGTGATGGGATAAACCTCGCCCTTGTCGGTGTTCAACGTCTTCTGGGTGAAGGGGGCACCGATCGGTTTGAGGCACGAATTGTAGGTCTGGCCGTCGGTGGGATCGGTCCGGCGGGGAGAGGCCAAGCTGTAGATGATCAGGTCGACGGTCCCGAGATCTTGGGCGATGGCCTCGACCACGGTTTGCTTCATCTCGTTGGAAAAGGCGTCTCCATTGAAGCTCCGGGCATAAAGGCCTTCTGCCGCCGCCGCGTTCTCGAAGGCCACCGAGTTGTACCAACCCGCGCTCGCGGTTTTTTTGTCGACCCCAGGCTTTTCGAAAAAGACGCCGATGGTCCGGGCGCCTCCACCGAAAGCCGGGACGATCCGTGAAGCCAGTCCGTAACCAGTGGAAGCCCCGATCACGAGGACGTTTTTGGGCGGATTTGGCAGCCGTGGCTGCGACTTTGCGTAATCGATCTGCTGCTGGACGTGGGCGGCACAGCCCTCGGGATGGGCGGTCGTACAAATGAAGCCGCGAATCTTCGGTTGGATCAACATGGTGTTCTCTGTTAGCAGAAGTCTCGCCCGAAACAACCGGGCAGATTCCCATCATGGGCGCGGCCTATCTGCTGATCAACAACAACAATTCCCGGACCAAGTTCGCTCTTTCCGGCAAAGGGTGCCTGCTGGAGACCCGGGCGGTCTCGGAAACGGCCTCGCTGGACCGGAAGTCACTCGAAGAAGCCACCGCGGGGTGGGACTACGAAAAAGTGGTCCTGGCCTCCGTGGTTCCTCGCAAAGCGGAACTGATTCGCCAGGTCTGGTCCGGCTTCCCGTTCCTTGAAGTGACGCATCGGCTCAAACTCGGGGTGGACCTCGATTTCCCCGATCCATCGACGATTGGTGCCGACCGCCTCGCCAACGCGGCGGCCATCGTGGCTCAATCCGGGGAGGTCCCCTGCATCGTGGTGGACTTTGGCACTGCGGTGACGTTCGACGTGATCTCGGCGGCTCAGGCCTACGTGGGCGGGATCATCGCCCCGGGATTGAACGTGATGACCGATTACATGCACGAGCGGACCGCGCTCCTGCCCAAGATCGAGATCGAGGAGCCGACGGAGCTCATCGGAAAATCAACGCGTTCCGCGATGCTATCCGGCGCCGTCCACGGCTACCGCGGCCTGATCAAAGAGATCCTCAGCGAACTTGAACGCGAACTCACCGGCGGCAAACGCCATGTCCGAACCGTTGCGACCGGGGGATACGCGAGGTTGCTCTCCGCGAAAATCCCCGCTATCGATGCCGTTTTTCCCGATCTGACGCTGGACGGCATTCGGATCATCGCGAACCTGAATTTCAAATGAGCGGAGCTTCTTCACCGATCCCCAACCTCGCCATCGGCCTCGATTTTGGCGGCACCTCCGTCAAGATGGGGGTTTGCCAAGGGGCCGAATTGCTTGCGCGGAGCGAGCCGATTTCCACCAGCGGCCACCCTTCCGTGGAAGCCTTGATCGATGTCATGGTCCGCCGTATCGCGAGGTTGCGAACGGAGCATCCCGGGATCGTGGCGATCGGGGCCGGCGTCCCTGGGTTCGTCGATCATCAGCAAGGCCACATCCACCAACTGACGAATGTCCCGGGTTGGCAGGACATTCCCTTCGGGCCCATTCTTCAGGAAAAAACGGGGCTGCCCGTAAGCGTGGAAAACGACGCCAATGCGATGGCCTACGCGGAGTGGAAGCACGGGGCGGGGCAGGGGATGGAGAATCTCGTTTGCGTGACCCTGGGGACGGGCGTCGGCGGCGGGCTGATCCTGAACGGCGATCTCTTCCGCGGAGCCACCTTCGGCGCCGGCGAGATCGGCCAGATGAGCATCGATCATTCGGGGACGCCGGGAAACTACGGGAATTTGGGTGCGCTGGAGAAATACGTGGGCAATCAACAAATCGAGGAATACGCCCTAGCCGCTTACGCCAAAGCGGGATTGATTCGCGAAGTGGGCACCTGCACGCCGCAACTTTTGGCCGAGGCGGCGGGGCTCGGAGATGCGACGGCGCTCAGAGTTTGGAACGACGTGGCGGATTGGTTGGGCACTGCCCTGTCCAGCATCGTTTGGTTGCTCAATCCGGAAGCCGTGATCCTCGGTGGTGGGGTCTCCCGGGCCGGGGAAGTCCTCTTTGGACCTCTGAGCCGCCGGATGCAGAGCACCCTCAATCCCGTTTTTTGGGAGCGGCTCCGCCTGCTGCCGGCCCGGTTTGGAAACGAGGCGGGGATCATTGGGTGCGCGGCGCTCGCGTTGGAAGAAGGCCGCAATGCTTGATTGCTTCGAGCTCCTGGAGTTCGCGCCTTCTGATTGTTTCCGGCGTGCCACCCTGGAGGAAATTTTTCCGGATCGGCCTGACGCTCCGCTGGAGTTGGACCTGGGCTCCGGGGACGGTCGGTTTCTTCTGGCGATGGCCCGGCAGTATCCGGAGCGGAATTTTCTCGGAGTAGAGCGCCTTCTCGGCCGGGTCCGCAAAGTTTGCCGCCGCGCGGCTCGTCTCGGAATCGGCAACGTGCGGGTGCTTCGACTGGAGACGAGTTACACGGTGGACTGGCTCCTGCCGCGAGGCACCTTTACGCGGATCCATCTGCTCTTCCCGGATCCCTGGCCCAAAAAGAAGCATGCGGAACGCCGCCTGGTGTGCCCAGAGTTCACCCGGGCCGCGGCAGAGTTGTTGGTGCCGGGGGGCGAGTTCCTCTTCAAGTCCGACCATCCCGCCTATTTTGCCGAAGCTTCGGCCGTGCTGCGGGCTGATCCGGGGTTGGAGGAAATCGATTGGCCGCGAGAAGCTTTCCCCTATTTTGAAACCGACTTCGAACGCCGCTGGAAATCCGAAGGGAAGTTGATCCAGGCAACGCGGATGCGGCGTCGCAGCTAAGGGTGCGAAGGCTTGACTGGAACAATGACGGAAGAACTGCAAACCTTGCGGGACATCGTGAACCGGTTGGAGTCTGCTGGGATCGACTACATGCTGACTGGTTCCGTCGCGCTGAACTGCTACGCCCAGCCGCGGATGACACGGGACATCGACCTGGTGGTGGCTTTCCATCTGAAGGATGTGGCCCGGATCGAGGCGGTGTTGGGGGAGGAATACTACGTGTCCGCGGATGCCGCGCGTGAGGCCGTGCTGCACCAGAGCAGTTTCAACGCTATCCACCAGGCGACCCTGACGAAGGTGGATTTCATGATCCGCAAGCGCGAGGACTACCGGCAGCACGAGTTCACTCGCCGGGTCCGGCTTCGCTTGGAAAACTTCGACCTCTGGGTAGTCAGCAAGGAGGATCTCATTCTCTCCAAATTGGACTGGGCCCGCGAATCGCTCTCGGCGCGCCAGTTGGCCGACGTAGAGAACCTCATTGCGACCGGCTGTGATATCGACTATCTGAAACAGTGGTCAGCAAGATTGAACCTGACAGATATGCTGACACGGGTTTTGCCGTGAAGGACACCCCGGCGGAGATCAACGGGATGATTTTCCGCGCCATGATGCTCCGGACCCCGGTGGAGCGGTTGCTTATGGGGATGGACATGACTGCAACTGCCCGTGCTCTGGTCTGGGCCTCGATCCCGGCGAATCTGCCGGAAGACCAACGCCGGAAGCAGTTTTACGAGCGCTTTTACAATCTGCCTTATCCGTGTCCGACCGGATGAGGGTTCTCCGCAGTGGACGAGGTGATCACGCGGTAACGGGTTGCCAATCTTTCCGGCGGTTGTTATGCTGCACGCCGAAGCCCTACCATGAACTCGTTCGTTCTCCGCCTCGCGCTTTTCCTAGTTATCGTCCCCTGGATCGCTGCTCAGGACGCGCCGGTCCCAGGCTCGCGCCTCGCGGGGCTGGACGCGCAGTACCGCGCGGTGATCGAGCTGAACATTGACAAGCCGCACCTCGCGCGGGTCGCGGAGTTGGACGCGAGTTACACCGGTGCCCTGGAGCGGGCCATGCAGGCGGCCGCCCGGGACAAGAACCTGAAGGAAGCGCTCGCCCTGCGGGACGAGATCCAGCGCGTGGCGGACAAGGAACCGCTGCCTGAGACGGACGCCGGGGCCGCCCCGTCCCTGGCCAAACTGCGGGGCACCTACCGGGAGGCATTGGGCAAGCTCCTCGCCGCGCGACGGCAGGCGGCCGCTCCTGTGCTGGGGAAATTCACGGCGGCCTTGGCCGCGCTCCAAGATGAGCTGACCCAGGCCGGTCAGCTGGACGACGCCTCCGCCGTCGCGGAATACCGGACCGCCGACCTCGCGGAGAAGCTCCTGGGCGTCGGGCCGGTGGCAACAGTCACTCCTGCCGTCGCCGGAAAACCCACCGGCGTGGCGGCGAGCGCGACGAAGGACCAGCCGTTCGAGAACCACCTCGGCATGCGATTCGTCCCGGTCCCAATCACCGGCGGGCCGACGTCCGGGAAGATGATCCTCTTCAGCGTCTGGGAAACCCGGGTGAAGGATTACGCGGAGTTCGTCGCGGACGAGAAGCGGGATTGGCCGAAGCCTGACTTTCCGCAGAAAGATACCCACCCCGCGGTGAACGTCAGTTGGGAGGACGCGACGGCCTTTGCGGAGTGGCTGACCAAAGAGGAACGGCGCAAGAAACGAATCGGCGTGAAGGATGTTTACCGGTTGCCGAGCGACCACGAGTGGAGTTGCGCGGTGGGGATTGGCAAAGAGGAGGATGCATCGGCCGCCCCTTTCATCAAAAGCGGCAAGATCGCCGGGTATCCCTGGGGCACGGAGTTTCCTCCGCCGAAGGGTGCCGGGAACTACCTCGGCGGGGAGAGCGTGCGAAACCCGGTTTTCGGAGAGGTGCCTATTCCGGTTTACGATGACGGTTACGATCGGACGTCGCCGGTCGAGAGTTTCGCGGCGGACGGGTTAGGACTCTACGATCTCAGCGGCAACGTTTTTGAGTGGTGTCAGGAATGGACCGATTCCGCAGTTCCGCAGAAGCGTGTCCACCGTGGTGGTTCGTGGCGCAACTCGGCGGCAATCCATCTCCGGTCTTCGATTCGCATCGGCGACACACCTACGCTTCGGCGCGACTGTGACGGATTACGTGTGGTGTTGGAGGTTGGGAGTGGCGGCTAGGTTTTCTTACCTGCAGGTGACGGGGCGGACTTGCTTCCCGGGGGAGCATGCGGCCTCGTTGATCAGGTGGACAAAGAAAGAAATCGATTTTTCATTTGAACACCACGCGCTTTTCGTTCAATTGAACGCATACATGCGCCCGGCCCGCCACCTCAGATCCATCCAATGAGCCACGAAATCACCCCGTTCGAACAGATCCGCCGGACGAATCCGGCGGGCAATGAATCCTGGTCCAGCCGGGACTTCGCCAAGGTGCTCGGCTATGCCGATTACCGGAACTTTCAGGCGGTCATTGAGTCCGCCTGTACGGCCTGTTTCAACAGTGGCCAACAACTGACAGACCATTTCGGTGAGGTCACCGAAATGGTCGAGATCGGCAGCGGAGCCCGGCGGAAGCTCAAGACCGTGATGATGTCGCGCTATGCCTGCTACCTCGTCATTCAGAACGCCGATCCCGCCAAGGAGATCGTGGCGCAGGGCCAGACCTACTTTGCCATTCAGACGCGGCGGCAGGAGTTGAGCGACGAGGAACTCGAAGAACAACGTCGCCTGGCGATCCGTTCAGAGTTGAGGACGCACAACACCCAACTCGCGGATGCAGCGAAGGGAGCGGGTGTCGTCGAACCACGGGATTACGCCATCTTTCAAAACCATGGATACATGGGTCTCTACGGAGGCCTGGGGGCGCAGGACATCCATACGCGGAAGGGCTTGAAGAAGAGCGAGCAGATTCTCGATCACATGGGCAGCACGGAACTGGCGGCCAATCTGTTCCGCGCCACTCAGGCCGAAGACAAGCTGCGCCGCGAAAAGATCACTGGCAAAGACAAAGCCAATACGGCCCACCAGGAAGTGGGAGCCAAGGTGCGGCAGACGATCAAGGAACTCGGCGGAACGATGCCGGAAGAACTACCTTCGGTGGAAAGCATCAAGAAACTGGAATCCAAAGCGCGCAAGGCGCTCAAGGAGGACAGTGGATGACCTCTGGTTTGGGAAAAAAGGACAGGCCGCTAACGGAGCGGAGCCTCGGACATCCCGACCTCCCCGAGGGAGGCGGAGCCGCGCGGGGAACCGGACTGAGCCGACGGGATGTGGCCAGGGCTTTCAGCCCCGGAGGATTTTGGTTCGAGGGCTGAAGTCGGCTGAAGCCCTCTCCACATTTCCGATCCTGTGACATCCTAAGTGGTCAACGCTTGTCATTCGAAATCAGGATGTCTGAACCTGCGGCCCCCGCGACCCTGCTCCTTTCTCACGCTCTCCTTTCCCAAGCTCTTCCCCAGTTGACCCGTCCCGCGTGCCGGGGTAGGGTCAACCCTTGGAATGGCTCTGAGACGGTCGCTCGTCAGGTTTCGGCTTGGCGAGAGGAAAGTCCGGACACCACAAGGCAGTATGCCCGGTGAAAAGCCGGGGACGTTCCGTGTAATGCGGGATGGACGGAAAGTGCCACAGAAAACAAACCGCCTGGCTTCGGCCCGGTAAGGGTGAAATGGCGAGGTAAGAGCTCACCGCTCCGTCCGGCAACGGCGGAGGCACGGTAAACCCCATGCGGTGCAAGACACAACAGGAGAAACGGGCCGCCTGTCCGGTTTCGCTTCGGCGATCTGTCTCCGGGTAATAGTCGCACCTCGCTCCGGCGGGGATCGTTCGAGCAATCGGACGATAGATAAATGGTCGTCGCCCCGCTTCGGTGGGGAACAGAATCCGGCTTATGAGGGGCCATTCCAAGACTTTCTTTCGGGCGGGAAAACCATTTAAATATATTGATATTATAGAAATTATGGATTATCCTCCAGCGTCTCATGTCCGCCGCTGATCGTCCTCAACGCATTCTTGTTACCGGAGCCGCCGGTTTTATCGGTAGCCACACTGTCTCGACCCTCCTCGACCAAGGCCACGAAGTGGTTGGTGTCGATGATCTATCGACCGGCAAACGCGCGAACATCAAGGAAGCGCGGGTTCGTGGTTTTCGGCTGGTCGATGACGACATGCTCACCTCCGGGCTGCTCGATGAGGTGACGGTCAGTTTCCGGCCAGACGTGATTATGCATTTGGCCGGTTTCGGCGGCGTGGCCCTCAGCGAGGAAACGCCTCAGCGCAATTTCCGGCTCAATGTGGAGTCCACCCAATTGGTGGCTGAAACGGCACGGCGCCGGGGCGTGACGCGGATTGTCCTGGCCTCCTCGGCAGCGGTCTATGGAGATCTGGAGATGCTGCCGGTTTCCGAGGATGCCATGACGGTGCCCAAGAGCAATTTTGGAACGGCCAAGCTTGTCAGTGAGTTGTTGTTGGCTGGGTATGCGCGCAGCTATGGGATGACCTGTGTGTCCACCCGCATTTTCAACGTCTACGGGCGGCTTCAGGATTCCAGCGCAACCAACGCTGGCGTGATTTCGATCTTTGCGGATCGCTTCAAGCGGAGAGTGCCGGTCACGATCTTTGGCGACGGCACCCAACGCCGGGACTTTATCAGCGTCTCCGACGTAGCTCGCGGCTTGGCGCTAGCGGCGACTCGTCCCGGGGTGTTCAGCGGCTCCTACAACCTTTGCACCGGCGTAAGTCATTCCCTGCTTGAACTCGTCAAGCTGCTCACTGTCCGCTACCCGGGCGGGCCTGAGCTGACCTTCGCCCCCGAGAGGGAAGGGGAGATCAAGCACTCCCAGGGTGATCCTTCCCGTACCGAGGAGCATCTGGGCTTTGTGGCCTCCGTGCCTTTCGGGGACGGGATCCGGGAACTGCTGGATCCGGGCTTTGCCGAACTGCGCCGCGCGGCTTGACGCTGACGTACTCCGACCCAGCGGCGAGAAATCGCCAAGGAAGATCGGTGGCCGAAGAGATCCCGATTCGCACGTCGGCGGCGACTTCAATCTGGGTCGTCCGGGGAAGAAATCCGCGATCGGGTGAGCCGGTCAAGCTGGTTCCGTGGTGACCGGATCCGATGCCCAACGCGGCGCTGAGCTTTCCGGGTCCCGAGCAGAGGTCGGTGAGGCGATCTTTGCCCCGCCGTTGACGCATGAGGTCGATGCCGATCGTGGGTTCGAGCGCCCGGATGAGGACGAACCCGTTTACGGAGCCGCCCTTCACGAGCACGTTGGTCAGCCAATACATTCCGTAGTTCAGGTAGATGTAGGCGGTTCCAGGCTCCGCTTCGCTGACAAAGCGCCGGGCGCTCGGCCGGAAAAAGGTGTGGCAGGCGGCGTCGCCGGTTTCCGCGTAGGCCTCGGTTTCCACGATGATGCCGCCGCACCCGTCCCAGACAAACTCCATCCCGATCAGTTCCCGGGCGCAAACGACGGGATCGCGGCGGAAGAAATCGGGCGGGAGGATCATGGGGACGATCCGTATTTTGGGCACGGGCGAGGCCGGGGGCAACAGGAAGCTCTGGGACGGTAAGCTTGCCCATCCCTCGAGGACGCCAGCGGGCTGCGATATGGGTCTGAGGCTCCGGACCGGGCAAATTCCACGGGCTATGCAGATTCGCTGGTCGCGTGGACTTGCCGGCGGCGGTATTCCGCTGGTCCAGTATGGTAGTAACGCCGGAAGACGCGGGTGAAGTAGTAGCGATTCGGAAACCCGCAATCCGCCGCGATCTGCTCAATGCTGTGGTCCGTGAGGGCGAGCAATTGGGCGGCGTGTCCGGCGCGAGCCTGCTGCACATAGAGCGCGGGCGTCATGCCAACGTGGTCCTTGAACCAGCGGATGAAGACGCTCTCACTCATGAGCATGCGGCGGGCCAGCGCACTGTTCGAGAGATCGCCCACGAGTTGGCTATGGAGAAAGCGCAGCAGATGATCAAGCCGTTCGGGCTGCTCCGGCGCGATGGGGATTTCCAACGAGGCGAAAGTAGTGTGGAGGAGCGCGGCGCTGAGGTGGTAAAGGTGCTGCCGGGCGATCGGTGAATCGGCGGATGTCCGCGCGGCGATCACACTTTCCACGAGGGGGCGCAACTGGGAATGGAGCGGGATCACGGCGGGTTGGCGGGGAAAGGCACCGGCGGACTGCAGCGGGCTGAAGTGAAGCCAGAAATGCGGCGCGCGCGTTTCGCAGACACAATCGAACGGCGTCGCATCCGGGATGATGACCAGTCGATCCGGGGTCAACGGAAAGGTTTCGCGGCCGAAGCGCACGTGGCAGCCGGGTGCGCCATTGTGGTAGAGCCGCCAAAACGGGCTGAGCACGCCGGGGTGATTCCAGTCGGAACCACGTAGCAGCCAACCGCACTCATGGATCACAAACGTGAGAAAGCCCAACTGCGGAGCGTCGCCCAGTCGGAGTCCGCGGCTGGTAAAGGGAGACTGGTAGCCGTCTTTGATGAGCTTGCGGGGCATCGAGACAAGATTTGACACAAGCGGAGGCAGTTGCGTTTGATGAAAACCGGGAAATGAGATGCTTTCTGCAGGATAAGATACAAGCAAAGCAGGATAGGGCATCGTCTTTCGTCGCATCTTCAGCCATGATGTGGGATTCCTTGCTGCCTACCCAATGAATTTTCGCCTGCTTCTGCTCACGTCCGCGCTCTTCAGCGCGCCAGGTTTCGCCGCAGATGAGGCGATCACCGTCCAGCACGCCGCTGACATGGAGAAGGGACTGGCGCTGTTCAAGAGCGACGTGGCCAGCCTGCTAACGGAGCACTGCGTGAAGTGCCATGGCGGCGAAAAAGGGACCAAGGGCGGGTTCGACCTGAGCACGCGGGAACTGGCGATGAAGGAGGCGGATTCGGGCAAGGGCATTGTGCCGGGTAAATCGGCAAACAGTCTGCTCGTCACATCGATACGCCACGAGGATCCGGATTTGGAAATGCCGAAGAAGGCACCCAAGCTTTCGGACGAGGCCATTGCCAAGATCACTCAGTGGGTCGATTTCGGCGCGCCTTATGGCAAACCGCTCATCGATGGAAAACTGGTGCGTGACAAATCCAAGGTCACGGACAACGACCGGAAATTCTGGTCCTTCCAACCGCTCGCAAATCCGGTGCCGCCGCCAGTGAAGGATGCGGCGCGGCCGAAGACACCGATCGACCAGTTCATCCTTGCGAAGATCGAGGAGAAGGGCCTTGAGCCGAGCGCGCCGGCGGACAAACGGAAGCTCATCCGTCGTGCCTACTTCGACCTGATCGGATTGCCCCCGGCACCGGAGCGGGTGGAGCAGTTCGTCAACGATGGGTCACCGGATGCGTTCGGGAAGGTGGTGGATGAACTGCTCGCGAATCCGCACTACGGAGAGCGTTGGGGCCGCCACTGGCTCGACCTGGCGCGTTATGCGGAAAGCCATGGTTACGAACAGGATTACGATCGCCCGAATGCCTACCACTACCGCGACTATGTGATCCGCGCGCTGAATCGCGATCAGCCTTACGATGAGTTCCTGCGCTGGCAAATCGCGGGCGACGAGTTTGCGCCGGAAGATCCGGAAGCATGGAAAGCGACCGGTTTCCTCGCGGCGGGCACGCACGCGACGCAGATCACCGCGAATCAGGCGGAGAAAGAGCGCTACGACGAACTCGACGACCTTGCGGCCACGATCGGCAATGCGGTGCTCGGTCTGAGCGTGGGCTGCGCCCGCTGCCATGATCACAAATTCGACCCGATCCCGGCGAGCGACTACTACCGCTTCATCGCCACCTTCACCACGACGGTGCGGAGTGATCACGACCTCATCCTCAATCCAGTGGAGTATTTGCCGGCCCACCAGAAATGGGAGCAGGAACACGCGCCGCTGCTTTCCGCCCGGGACAAATTCGAGAAGGAACAATTGCCCGCGCGTCTCCAGCGTTGGGAGGAGGCGGGCGGTCAGGTGCTGGCTCCATTGTGGACCGTCCTGAAGGAGGGGGAAGCGTCATCGAAAGGCGGAGCGACGATGGAACGGCAGAGCGACGGCGCGTTCCTCGTCACCGGCACGAATCCGGATTATGATGTCTTTACGATCACGGTCCCGGCTTCCGAGGGGCGGCTCACGGGCCTGAAACTGGAGGCGCTCAAGCACGAGGGGTTGGTGCGTTCCGGTCCGGGACGCGGACCGAATGGCAACTTCGCCCTCAGCGATTTCACCGTAGAGGTGACGAATCCCGGGGGCCAAACCGCTCCACTGAAGCTGGCGGCGGCAAGCGCGACCTTTGAGCAAAAGGGATTGCCGGTGCAAGCGACGATCGATGCCGACCCTCGCTCGGCCTGGGCGGTGGATCCTGAATTCGGCAAGGATCACGCGGCGGTCTTTGCTCTCGCGGAGCCGGTTACGGTGGAAGCGGGGACGAAGCTCACTTTCACGCTCCAGTTCAACAACAACCGGCAGCATGCGATCGGTCGGCTGCGCCTTTCAACGACGGATTCGTCGGAGCCTTCCGTCCCCGCAGGTAAGGTCGAGGCCACGCTGGCCGAGGTGCAACGCATTCTCAAGATCGCGCCCGGGCAGCGGAAGCCGGCGGAGGTGGAGAAAGTGCTGGCGTGGTTTCGTCCACAAGATGCCGATTGGCGGAAGCTCGATGCCGCAGTGAGCGCCCACGCCAGCCTCGCGCCCCAGCCGGAGAAAGTGACCGCTCTGATTTCGAGCGAAGGCGTCAAGGCGGTGCGGCTGCACACCCAGGGACCGGATTTTTATGAAAAGACGTTTCTGCTTAAGCGCGGAGACGTGAACCAAAAGCTGGAGGAGGCGACACCGGGATTCCTCCAGGTGGTAACGCGCGCTGCGGAATCGAAGTGGAGCCCGCCGCAGTCGGCGCATGCCCGTACGCCGATGAAACGCGCGGCGCTGGCGCAGTGGCTCACGGATCCGGATTCGGGTGCAGGCCATCTCGCGGCGCGGGTCATCGTCAACCGGCTTTGGCAGCATCATCTCGGGCGCGGGATTGTGCCGACCCCGAGCGATTTCGGGGCCCAGGGGGATCGGCCTTCCCATCCCGAGCTGCTCGACTACCTCGCGAACGAACTGATCCGGAGCGGTTGGCGGCTCAAGCCGCTCCACCGGCAGATCATGCTCAGCGCCGTGTATCAGCAAAGCAGCAGGGCTGATCCGGCCAATCTGCTTTTCGCGCACCAGTCCCGGCAGCGGCTGGAGGGCGAGACCATTCGCGATGCCATCCTTGCGGTGAGCGGCGTGCTCGATGAGCAGATGTTCGGCCCCGGCACGCTCGATGACGGCATGAAGCGCCGCTCGATCTACTTTCAGATCAAGCGCAGCCAACTCCCGCCGATGATGGTCACCTTCGATGGTCCGGACACGCTGCAAAGCAACGGCCTGCGCTCCAGCACCACCGTCGCGCCCCAGGCATTGTTGCTCCTGAACAATGAGAGCATCCGCCAGGCGGCGCGTCATTGGGCGGCGGAATTGGTCAAGGAACCCGTCGAACCCGCCGTCCGGCGCGCTTATGTCGCCGCGATTGGGCGTCCGCCTGCCGATGACGAACTAGCGGACGTCACCGCCTTCCTCGATGAACAAGCGGCCTCCTACCGGACGGCAGGGAAGAACGGGGCTCCGGAACTCGCTCTCGCCGATTTCTGCCATTCGCTCCTGGGCCTCAATGAATTCCTTTACGTCGATTAAGAGCCTCGCCCTGCCATGAAGATCCCTCATTTTCCCGCCATACCCTTAGGGCATTTTTGCTCGCGCCGTGACTTCCTCAGCCGCACCGGATCCGGCGCGGGCATGATTGGTCTGGCCAGCCTCCTCGAATCGACCGCGCGGGCTGCGGCGGACGAGGTGAATCCGCTCGCTCCCAAAAAACCCCACGTGGCGGCCAAGGCGAAATCGGTGATCTGGCTCTTCATGAATGGCGGGCAGAGCCAGGTCGATACCTGGGATTACAAACCGGAGTTGGCGAAGTTCGATGGCAAGGAGTTGCCGGGATTTGATAAGAACACCGGCTTCTTCGTGAACGCCGTCGGTGGATTGTTGAAGTCGCCGTTTTCGTTCCGGCAATACGGGAAGAGCGGCACCTGGGCGTCGGAGATTTTCCCGAACCTCTCCCGGCACGTGGACGACATGGCCTTCATCCACTCGTGCCATACGGAGACGAACAATCACTCGCCCGCGCTCTTCCAAATCAACACCGGGTTTTCCCGCATGGGCTTTCCGTGCGCCGGTGCCTGGGTGACCTACGGGCTCGGCACGGAGAATCAGAATCTCCCGGCTTTCGTCGTGATGTATGACACGCTCGGGCGCGGTTTGCCCAAAGGGCATGCCAGCAATTGGGGCTCCGGGTTTTTGCCAGGGGTTTACCAGGGCACCGCGCTCAACGCGCAAGGTCAGCCAATCAACAATCTCTCCCGCGATGCGGAGATGAGCGACGCCCAGCAACGCGCGCAGCTCGACCTCATGGGCAAGCTGAACCGACGCGCCCTAAAGGGTGAGGCAGATCCGGAATGGTCCGCGCGCATCGAAAGTTTTGAGCTCGCCTATCGCATGCAGATGGCCGCGCCCGAAGCGCTCGACATCGCCTCCGAGCCGGAACCGATCCGCAGGCTCTACGGTGCGGAGGAAAAGCGGTGCGCTCACTTTGCCAAGCAGTGTCTTATGGCGCGGCGCATGGTGGAGCGCGGCGTGCGCGTGGTCCAGATCTACAGCGGCGGCATGGAAAACGAGCGTTCCTGGGACGGTCATAAGGACATCGCCGGCAATCACCGCCAGTTCGCTGGCGAGACGGATCAGCCGATTGCCGCGCTCCTCACGGATCTCAAACAACGCGGCCTGCTCGATTCCACCTTGGTCGTCTGTTGCGGTGAATTCGGTCGGCTGCCGCTGGCGCAAAAAGGTGCGACCCCGGGGCGCGACCACAATCCGCACGCATTCACCGCCTGGTTTGCCGGTGGCGGCGTCAAGGGGGGCGTGCACCATGGGGAGACCGACGAGTTCGGCCACAAAGCGGTGGTGGACAAGGTCAGCGTGAACGACCTCCACGCCACGATTCTCGCCCTAGTGGGGCTCGATCACGAGCAACTCACCTACCGCCTCAACGGCCGCAACTTCCGGCTCACCGACGTCGCGGGCGAGGTCGTGCGACCGATCATCGCGTAGTTTTCGGGGAGCGAGCCAAGGACGACTTTCTGGCCAAAGGATTGGCTTCTGTCCCCGGGCGATTTCTTCGGTGCCTTCAGGCCGAAGGTGTCCTATTTACCGCTTCGCTTGCGATAAAGTGAGTAGGCTGCTAGGTTGCGTTGGTTGAGCACGCTCGCTGAAATCGAAGCCGCCATCGAAGCGCTCCCGGAGTCCGAGGTAGAGAAACTTGCTGCCTTCCTCGAAGAGCGGAGGCTAAAGAAACCCGCGTGGCCGGTGCCTCCGCCAGACGTTGAACGGGCGGAGTTGGAGCGGATCGAGGCGGAGTTTCCGACACTGCGAGCCTGAACGATGTTGCTGGACACCAACGCCATCTCCGCCTGGGCCAAGAATGACACGGGCCTCTCGGCGCACTTGCGTTGCAACATAACCTCGAGGTGGTGAGCCAGGACGCCCATTTCGACCGGATGCCTGGGGTCCGACGTCGTGGCTGGTAAGGGCGGTTGGGTTCGAATCTAGTAGCGAGGAATTTCTCGCTGCGGGATTTTTTGGAAGGTCTTTTGCGCGTTGGGGTCAGGCTAAATCCGCGACAGTCCTCCGCGTTCATTGGGGACGATTCTAGTGTGCAGCGATTGAAATCGCAAGCATCACGCCGGAGCCGGGTGTCCCCTCAGAAATCAAAAATCATCCCGCAGCAATCCTCAATCCGGGCGCAGCATTGAGGAGTGATGATCTCGGGATTTCAGATTGATGATGGATAGAGCGCCGTTCCGATGCCAAGCGGCGCGCCTGATTGACATTCCATCTGGCCCCTTCCACCGTCAGCATTGTCATGGCCAAGCTCAAGGTCTTCCTCTCGTATCGCCGTGACGACATTCACGGAGTCGCCCAAGGGATCGTCGGGCGGATTTATGACCGGTTGGAGGATCATTATGGGGACGGCAATGTCTTCATGGACATCGACGCCATTCCGCCCGGGGTGAACTTCGCGGAGTATCTGGATTCCTGGGTGGCCGAAGCGGACATCTTCCTGGTGGTGATCGGACCGCAATGGGCGGACCTGCTCCGGGCGCGGCGGGACGATCCCCGGGATTTCGTGCGGATCGAGATCGAGGCGGCCCTAGCGCGGGGAATCCCGGTGGTGCCGCTCCTGCTCCGGGGCGCGAAGATGCCGGGACCGGACGTCCTCACCGGGAGCCTGGCGAGGTTGGGCGATCACCAAGCGTTCGTCATCGACGACGGTCGAGATTTTAAGACCCATCTGGCGCGCCTGCTCCGGGATCTGGACAGGCACTACAGCGGCCGCAAGCCGGCGGCCAAACCCACGCCCAAACCCCAACCCGCGCCCGCTCCCAAAGCCCAGCCCAAGCAAGCTTCTCCGCCACCTCCGTCGAAACCGAAGGCTCCAGGGCCAGATCGGCGCGGATTTTTCGTCGCCTCAGCGATCACGCTGATCGGATTGGTCGCGGTGGTAGCTTGGCCGCGAGGCGGTGATCCCGCCGCCCGCGCGATTCCGGAGCCGGTTCCCGTTCCCTCAGGAGTGGCCCCGGGCCTCCATCCCTGGCCTCACGTCGAGCCCACCCTGGTATTTGCTCCTCCTCCCTCGGGACGATCTTTAACCCTGTCTCCCCTTCCTCCACCAAGCACCCAGAACCCAGAACCAGCAACAAACGCCTCGTTCACCAACACGCTCGGCATGAAGTTCGTTCCCGTCCCTGGCACCAAGATCCTCATGAGCATTTGGGAAACGCGGGTTCAAGATTACGCGGCCTATGCGGCGGCGAACCCGGAAGTGGACGACGAGTGGAAGGATTACGAGTTCCTCAGCTACAAACAGGGGCCGGATCATCCGGTGGTCAATGTGAGCTGGGAAGACGCCCAGGCCTTTTGCCAATGGCTCTCCAAAAAAGAAGGCAAGAGCTACCGCCTGCCCACCGACGCGGAATGGAGCTGCGCGGTAGGGATTGGGGACCAGGAAAGCGCCACCGCCAGTCCGAGCTATCTCAATAGTGTACGGATTCGCGACGTCTATCCGTGGGGCTCGGGGTGGCCGCCACCCAAAGGCGCGGGCAATTTTCATGGGGAAGAAGGCGCGGTTTCTGGTTTGAGTCAGACTTTAGGATTTCGTGACGAGCATCCAGTTACCGCTCCGGTTGGAAGTTATTTACCGAACAAGCTGGGAATTTACGATCTCGGAGGAAACGTCTGGGAATGGTGCGAGGATTCATACTCTTGGAATTCGGACTTTCGCGTGTTGCGCGGTGCGTCTTGGGTCAGCCATTATTCGGGATTTCTCAGGTCATCCTTCCGCGGCATGTACGCGGCATGGGTGCGCAGCGACGTCAGCGGGTTTCGTTTGGTGGGTGTGGGGTCTGGTGAGCGCTAGGGATTCCTTGCGCCGTCTGCAATGCGTGATGGGTGCCGGGAAGGCCCTGCCTTTCAGGCCCACAGAGCCAGGATACGATAGCCCAGGTCGGATGGAGCCCATGGCGACCGCAGGCCTGGGTAAACGGTGACTTTCCTATCCGCGCTGTAAGTGCGGGACAACCGCTTGTCTCGCCCTTTCAGGGCTTGGGTCAAATCGGGGGCGAACCCAGGGCGTCGCTCGTTCGTCGCTTTGCCCCGGGCTGCCTTGCCCCGGCCCGATGGGCCTTCACGATTCATGATCCAGCCTTCGTCCATGGGCACGGTCAATGAGATCGGCCGCATGGCCGGCTCGTGGTGCCGGGCCTCCGAGTAATCCCGCCGGGATGGCTCCGCCGCGCCAAGGCGCGGTTCGCATCGCTGAGAAGTTTTCCGCTGCGCGCCGGCGCGCCTGAGGCGTTTTTGGCGAAAATGGGCCGTTGTGCGCCGGGGCGCAGGACGTTTTTGGGGGAAATCGCCTGCCGCGCCTCGGCGCACCGGTCGAAATCCGGTGAAGTGCCTGCGCCGCGGCGCCGCGCCGCCAGTTTTCCGCTAATGAACGTCCGCTGCGCCTCGGCGCATTCTCACCGCTGAGAGAAAATGTCCGCCGCACCTCGGCGCTTCTCACAGGTGAGATGGGGGACGCCCGCCGCGCCAGGGCGCGCTGAGAACTGGGACCAAAAACCGCTTGCGGAATGGTGGGTTTGTCAGGATGATCCGCCATGGCCGCGAAGATTATTCTCACCTTCAGTCAGAAAGGACTCGATAACGACCAGGTGTACGATGTGGGACGCCGGATCACCGCCAGATTCCTCGACCCGGTCAATGGTCTCCCGGTTACGGACCTGACTACCCGGGAACTCGCTGCGGATGCGGCGGAGACGGTCAAGAATTTAGGCGCGCGGCTGGCGATGGACCGGAAGAACAAGTGGACGGAGCGGCGTAAGAAGTTCGATGCGGATCGGGACAAGTACGTGAGCGGAATACGGCGCGGGGTGAAGACGATCCTGGACGATCCCGATGAGAACCTGGCCCTGGCCAAGCGCGACGGGGCCGCCCTGCTCAAAGGGATCTTTGGCAAGCGGGTGCCGCAGTTTGAGAAGAAGGCCACTGCGGAGAACAACGGGGAACTGAGCCGCTTCTTCGCGGATTGCGACACCACCGAGGCCCAGGCCGCGTTGCAGGCGACCGATCTGTTGCGCCTTTACGTTCCGCTCAAGAAGGCCAACACCGCCTACGAAGAGGCGCTTTCCAACCTCGGTATCACGACGACCGAAGCGGGCGGCACCGTCGCGGATGAGCCGGTGGAAACTCCCCCAGCGCAGCCGCTCCCGGAATTGCGCGTCGTTAAGCAGCTCGTCACCGAAGACGTCCGTCTCATTTTGCAGATCGCCGCCCGCTTCGCGAAGAAAGGGAAACAGCCCTACGTGGACCTGACCAACCACAGCTCCGCGATCCTGGCCGAACTCGCCAGCACCACCAAGAGCCGGGGCACCCGCGAAAAGAAAAAGAAAGAAGCGGCGGTGGCCGATGGCATAGCGTCTTGATGGCGGGCTCGTAGCGAAGCCGCTGCGCCGACTTCGGGCGCTTCACGCCCATTCCACCCCGCACCCGCCCGAAGTCCCGCAGGGCCTTCGCTGCGGATCGCGTCACTTCGCCAACTCGCAGTTCAACCGCAGGTTCGCCACGTTCGTCGTCCCCACCACCACCGCCGCGGTCCCGGGATGGGCGAAGATGAACGCGAAGGCTTGCCGAACTTGCTCTTCCGGGGACAAGGCTGCCCCGCTGCCCATCCAACCGCTCCCGAGCGCTTTTTTGATGAAGACGCTGCGGTGCGCGGCAACGGCGGCATCGAGAATCGGTTCCTCCTCCCGATGCCACGGATTGTAGGTGGCCATGACGATGTCGAGGCCGAGTTCAAAGGCGAGCTTTCCGCCCGCGACGGTCTTGGTGGAAATGCCAATCGCTCCGATTTTGCCGACTGCCTTGAGCGACACCAGGGTCTCGACGGCACCGGAATCGCGCAAAATGGCTTCATCGTTCCCGTCCGAGTGCAGAAGCACGATGTCGAGCCGTTCCCGGCGCAAGCGGTGCAAGCTGCGTTCGATGCTGGACCGGATGGCTGGCGGGGAGAAATCGTGCCGGGATTCCCCGTCGACGAACTCCTCACCGGCCTTGGTGCTGATCACCCAATCGTCGGAGCGGTCCGCGAGGATCCCGCCGAGGCGTTCTTCGCTGGTGCCGTAAGCAGGCGCGGTATCGAGGAAACGGATGCCGCCTTCGCGCGCCACGTCGAGCAAGGCATGGATCTCCGCGTCCGTAGGGAGATCGAAGGGGCGCGGGTATTTCACCCCCTGGTTGCGCCCAAACTTCACGGTGCCCAGGCCGAGCCGGGAAACGCGAACACCGGTTCCGGGGATATCTCGAGAGGTCATGATGAGGTCAAAGGTCCCAGGGGGCCTTGCCCACAGCCGGACCGGGGAGGTTGAGGGTCCCGAGCTCGGGTGCCACCTCGGACGGTTTGCCTCCTGAGTTCTGGACGATGGCAAGAACTTGAGAAGCTAGGTTTGGAGCGAGGGCCAGCTTGGTGGGCCAAACGGTCACGACGTTGCCCTGATGGTGCACATAGGCCCCGGGGGGGCGGTCACCTGTTCCGGTGTGAGGCTCGGCCCTGTCCACCCGGATCGTGCCCCACTCCGCACCTTGGAGATCGAGCCAGGGAAGGAGCTCTTTGAACCGGCTCCGCGCGTAATCGATCTGCGCGGTTTCGGAACGATCCACCCCGGTTTCCGCGAGGTCGCCGCCTACATACCATAGGCGGGTGCCGTCGGAAGCCGTGTGCGTGGTGGTCACCACCGGCGGTTTCGGCCCGGTGCCGATGCAGACGGAATAGAGCGGCGGCAATTTGGCACTGCGGATGACCACCTGGTGGAGCGGACGCAGCTGCATGGCGGGCGCGTCCCGGCCCATCGACTGGAGCAGGGCGGCGTTGCCCGCACCGGCGGCGAGGACCCAGTGATGGGCACGCAGGGAAACCAGCTGACCCGATGCGTCCGGAAAGATGGCCTCGGTGATCCGGCCGCTCTCGTCTTCGCGCCATTCCGCGCTTCCGCCCCATTTCCGGGAGCAACCGTCCAGAGGGGCGGCCAACGTCGCGACTAGGCTCACCGGATCGACGACCATTTCGCCGAGTTCGAAGAGCTGTCCGCGATACGAAGGGGTATCGAACGGAGCCGGAAAGTCCTTGCGGGGCAGAGCGCCGGCCCGGTTGCGCAGGGCTTGGCTGCCGAAAAAGGCGACCACCTTGCTGACCACCTGCGGGAGGCTCCAAAGGATCTGGGTTTCGCTGAGGACGGTGACGCCGCGCAAATCGACCTCGCCTTCACCCGCCAGGCTTTTGCGCCAGCGGTCCGGCATGGCGGCCAGCGCCTCGGAGGAATCGGTCAATTTTCCGCCCAGCGCGTACTTGAGGCCGCCGTGAATGACCCCTTGCGCGGCCAAGGTTTGCCCCGCGCCCCAGTCTGAATTCGTCAACACCACGACGCTGTGGCCGGCGCGGCGAAGGAGGTGCGCAGTCCACAAGGCCGCGATCCCGCCGCCGAGAATGACCACGCCGGTGTTCACTGTTTGAATCGGGCTGAGTTCCGGCATCGCTTGGTCCGGACCGTAGCGGCGATCCCGTCGATTCACAAGCAGGCTTCAAAAAGCGGTTGCCTTGCAAGGGCGCGGGCTGTTTGATGCCGCCCGTTCCCCGATTCTTGACATTATCCTCGTGAGAGCTTTCCAATTATTCCAAGTCGTCTCTCCTCAAATGGCCGAGGAGGTGTTCCGCAATCTCCGCGAGACGAGCCGGGACGTCTACAAGGGGGTCATTATCTCCTTGGCCCAGGAGCGGCGGCTCCGTCCCGTCTTCATTCAGCGCAAGCCGGTGGACGCGCAGGTTGATTGGCTGGTCAAAACGGCCAAGCTAAAGTCCAGCGACGGCGTCGTGGAGCACGTCCTTCAGGTTTGGCTCCTCAAGTCGCACAAGGAATTGCTCATCGACTTCCTCGACGCGATCGGGGTGGCTCACGATGGCGACGGAACGGTCGATGAGTTGCCCGACGAATTGGATGCAGACAAGGTCGGCCCCGCCATCGATGTCCTGCTCAAGGATCGCTCTCCCGAACTGGTGGCCACGTATCTCTGGGTCTTCCAGATGCAGAAGCCGGGAGGTTGGCCAGCGCTGACTGAACGTCTTCTGGAAGATTCCCGGCTCGCTTTCGGTGCGACCGCTCCGGCTGCAATCCCGGAAGAGGTGACCGCCCCGGAAACGGAGTCCGCTCCTGAAGCCGAGGAAGAGTAACGACAAATCATCCCGAGCCTTCAGGAGTAGCGCGGGCATTCCTGAGGGTCCCCGTAGCTTCGTGCTCTTCGAGTCCTTCGTGGTGACCCAAATCCCGGATTGCACCACGAAGGTCACGAAGAGACACGAAGGATGAATTTTGGGGCAGACAGAAATGTCCGCCCCTACGTTCAGGTCAGTCGCCGAAGCCGAAGAAGCGTAACGCCTCGGCCAGCCCCTTCCCGGTGTGGCCTTGGGCAAGGTATCCGCCGTGCCGTTGCACGGTTTCGCGGACCCTGGGATGGGAATTGCCCGGACAGGCCAAGTAGGCGGCCACATCCGGATGCAGCATCGGCAAGTCGTTGAGGTTGTCCCCGGCGGCGAAGGTTTGTGCGGCCGGAATCCCTAGGTAGCTCCCCAAGCGCGCCAAGGTGGAACCCTTTTGAAAACTGCGGTGCCCGAACCGGAGGTAAACCGTGTTGCACTGATAGCCAATGGGGTGTGCGGCGTGCTCGTGGCGGACGGCTTCGATCCGATGGCAGATCCGTTCCATCTCCGCCTCGTCGTTGGCTACGATTTCGTCCAGGCCGTCGGGCCGCACTAGGTACTCCGCTTGCGTTTCCGAAGTGACGAAGGTCCGGATTTCATCGAAGAGATGGCCGCTCTCCGCCAGGAGGGAGCGGAAGGCGTGGTCGCGCTGATGGTTCCAATCCCCCAAGGCGTTCCAGCCTTCCGGATGCTCGGCGCAAGGAGCCAGCAGAGAGGTTTCCTCGGTGATCACGTAGTCCGGTTCGAACGGCAGACCGGCGATCTGCAGCCCGATCTTCAATCCTTCCAGAGTGCGACCGGTGTTGATGACCCAAACGACCCCTTGTTCCCGGAGCCGACCGATGGATTCGACCAGATCCGGATGCACCGAATGATCGGAGGGATGGAGGGAATCCACCAGCGTCCCGTCGAAATCGAGGCAGAGTAATCCGAGGGCGGAAGATGCGGTGGTTGAGCTTTCCTCGGACATGGTGATAGTGCCTGACATGAAATCTGCTTACGAACTAGCCATGGAACGTTTTGGGGCGGGGGAGCCGCAAGTCAAGCTGACCGACGCACAGCGGGCGGAGCTTGCCGAGGTGGAAAATCGTTTCACGGCCAAGATCGCCGAACGTGAAGTTTTTTTGAAGGGGCTTCTCGATCAGGCTCGGGCGAGTGGGAATTACGCCGAAATGCAGGAGTTGCAGGCTCAACTCGCCAGAGATCTTTCCACCTTGAACAGCGATCGGGAATCGGCCAAGGAGCAGATCCGCCAACGCATCGCCGAGCAGTGAAGCCCGGTGAATTCAGAGGAGAGCTTCGAGCTTCGCCTTTAGACGATCCTTGGAGGTCGTGCCGACGACCCGATCCTTTTCCTCACCGCCCTTGAAGAAGAGAAGGGTGGGCAGTCCGGTGACTTTATATTTTTGGGCAAGCGCCTCGTTGCCGGTCACATTCAGTTTGGCCACGTGAGCTTTCTCGCCCAATTCAACGGCCAACGCTTCCACCACGGGGGCGAGCTGGCGGCACGGTCCGCACCATTCGGCCCAGAAATCCACCATGACGGGGACCGTGGAGTTTGCGATGACTTCGGAGAACGTGTCGGAGGTAAGTTCAGTGACGGATTCAGAGGCCATAATGGACGGTGCTTAGGATGCGAGGGAAGTAAGTAATACGGGACAATGCGTCCAACAGTTGGAGGGACGCTCGAGGAGAATCTGCCCCGTCTGCCGATGTCGTCAAGCAGATCGCCTTCGATTGGTCTGCGACCGGAGCGCAGAATGCTGGAACCTGAAGTTCGCTTAGGAACTCAGCATCGTGAAGATTTCCAGTCCGAGGACGAGGATGGAGAGGACGAGAACGATAAGTGCGAAGGGCATGGGAAGCGCCAGTTGAGGATGAAGGATTGGCTTTGAAAACGACGCAGGTCAAACGCCTCCAGCCATCTTGGTGAGCACTTCGATCACGAGCACGACCACGGAGAGGACCAGCACGATGATGGCAAACGGCATCAGGCCGCTCTCTTCGTCGCCCTCTTCGGAGTATTCCTCCTCGTAGGCAGAGGCTCCGGTGGAGGCTGCGGGCGGTCGGAGAGTGGTGGTCGCGGAAGGAGCTTTCGGCAATGGGCCGGTTTGATTCAACTTGACCGTCGCCTTGGGCAAAGGCCGGGGACCCGAGGGTGCCCCTGGCGCGGGCGAGGGCACGGCCGCCGGGGCTGGGGCTGGGGTTGCGCCGGGGGCTTTGGACAAGGGAATCGTCTTCGCTCCTGCAGGCGGAGCAGGGGCCGGACCCACCCCTGAAGGGGCGGAAGGAGCCGTCGGTCGGGGCGGTCCCGACAGGGCGGACGGAGGTGCAGCAGGAGCCCCGGGTTTGGGCGGCCCTACCACTCCGGGCGCGGCTACGGAAGGCTTCGGCGGGGCCACCGCTGGTGGTGGCACGGCCCCAGGCACCGGAGGCTTGACCAGTGGAATCGTTTTGGCCGCGACGGGTGGGGCTGCAGGTGCTCCTGGAGCCGACGGACCTCCGGGTGCCAGAGGACGCGGCGCGGCTGGCTTGGGTGGCGCTCCGGCTCCCGGCGGCGGAGCCAAGGGGCGCGGTGCGGACGGTGCCGGGGCCGAAACCGAAACGGCCGGGCGCGGCGGGGGAGGAACGGCGGCGACACCTGAGGATTCTCCCGGAGTCGCTTTGAGCGTGATCCGCACCGTCTCTTTCTTCAACGGAACCGTCGACGTCTTGGTGTCGGGTGCTTGAAGGGTGGACGTCTTCGTGTCCGGAGCCTGGAGCGTCTGAGTTTTTGTGTCCGGAGCTTGGTTTGGGTCACTCATCCTATGATCGTTTCAAATTTCCGTCCCTGGAAACCACACATATAGCCCGGGAGTCCCACCCGGTGTCAATGGGATTCTTTGCGGCAGGTGGCGAGTTTAGGCGAACTTGGCAACCTCTCATATCTTGATATCGTGATATGATGATGATTGCCCCTTGAAGCCTCACGTTCCCATCGTAGTATCGATCCAATGTCTGATGTCGACTCCGAACTCCGCCGTGCCATGCGGGAACGAATCCTGGTCATCGATGGCGCGATGGGCACCACGATCCGCGGCTATGGCTTGACCGAAGCCGATGCCCGTGGCGAACGCTTCCGTTCCAACAAACAGGATCTCCTCAACAACGGAGACATCCTCTCGCTGACCCGGCCCGATATCATCGAGGACATTCATCGCCGGTTTTTCGAGGCGGGAGCCGACATCGTGGAGACGAATACCTTCGGTGCCACCAACATCTCCCAAAGCGATTTGTTCGTCGAAGATCCCCGCGAGCGCGGTGGGCGCAAGGATCCAGAATTTTTTCAGAAAGTCCTCGAGGACAAATTCCTCAGCGAGGTGGTCTGGGACATCAATTACGAGTCCGCCCGCCAGTGCCGGAAGTGGGCGGATCGCATCGGCTCCGACACCGGACGCAAGCGTTACGTGGCCGGTGCGATCGGTCCGATGACGGTCTCGCTGACCTTCATGGTGGATTCCAATGATCCCGCTTTTCGTCCGATGCTCTTTGATCAGGCGGTGGGTGCTTACGCAAAGCAGATTGAGGCTCTCACCGCGGGCGGCGTGGATATCCTCCTGGTCGAGACCATTTTCGATTCTCTCAACGCCAAAGCGGCGCTGGTGGCGGCGCGCGAAGTGATGGATCGCCAGGGCGTCGAGCTGCCCGTGATGATCTCTGCGGCGATGGTCAATGGGCGGACCTTGGTCTCCGCCCAGGAGCTAAATGCGTATTTCAACGCAATGCGGCACGTGAAGCCGCTCGCGATCGGGATGAACTGCTCCGCCGGGCCCGCCGAAATGCGTCCCTACATTGAGGAGCTTGCCGCCAAGGCGGATTGCTTCATCTCCTGCTACCCAAATGCCGGTTTGCCCAACCCCCTCGCGCCCACCGGCTTCGATCTGCTGCCGGCTGATATGGCGGGTTTTGCCGGGGACTTTGCGCGTTCTGGCTTCGTGAACATCATGGGTGGCTGCTGCGGGAACACGCCGGAGCACGTGGCCGCCATCGCCAAAGCCGTGGAAGGGATCGAGCCGCGTGCCGTGCCTGAATTGGAACCGGTGATGCGTCTCTCCGGATCGATGCCTTACAATCTGACGAAGGAGGCGAATTTCCTCATGATCGGGGAGCGCACCAACGTCGCCGGTTCCCCGGCCTTCGCCAAGCTCATCAAGAACGACAAGCTGGAAGAAGCCGTCGCGATCGCCCGCCAACAGGTGGAGAACGGTGCCAACGTGATCGACGTCTGCATGGACGAGGGACTCATCGATGGCGTTTCCATGATGACCACGTTCCTCAACCTCCTTCAGACCGAGCCGGAGGTGACGCGGGTCCCGATCATGGTGGATTCTTCGAATTTCTCCGTGATCGACGCCGGCCTCAAGTGCTTGCAAGGGAAGGGGATCGTCAACTCGATCTCCCTCAAAGAAGGCGAGGAGGAATTCAGGAGCCGCGCTCGCACGGTCCTGAAATACGGTGCCGCCGTCGTGGTCATGGCCTTCGATGAGAAAGGCCAAGCCGCCAGCTACGACGAAAAGATCCGCATTTGCGAACGCGCCTACCGCATCCTCGTCGATGAAGTGGGCTTCCCGCCGGAAGACATCATCTTCGATCCGAACATCCTCACCGTCGCCACCGGGATGGAGGAACACAACAACTACGCAGTCGACTTCATCGAGGCGACCCGTTGGATCAAGGCCAACCTGCCTGGCGCCAAGGTGAGTGGCGGCGTCTCCAACATCTCGTTCAGCTTCCGCGGCAACAACGTGGTCCGCGAGGCGATGCACTCCGCGTTCCTCTTCCACGCGATCCGCGCCGGGATGGACATGGGTATCGTCAATGCCGGGATGCTCGAAGTCTACGACGAGATCCCGCCGGAGCTTCTTCTCAAGGTGGAGGACGTCATCCTCAACCGGAATCCCGGTGCGACCGACGCCCTCATCGAATACGCCGAGCGCTTCAAAGGCCAGGGGGGCAAAAAGCAAGAGGTCGATCTAGCCTGGCGGGAGGCCTCGGTCGAAAAGCGCTTGGAGCATGCGCTCCTCAAGGGGATCACCGATTTCATCGACGAAGACACCGCCGAGGCGCTCGCCAAGTATGGACGTCCCTTGAAGGTCATCGAAGGCCCCCTCATGGATGGCATGGGGATCGTGGGCGACCTTTTCGGGGAGGGGAAAATGTTCCTGCCTCAAGTGGTCAAGAGCGCTCGCGTCATGAAGAAGTCAGTGGCCTACCTGACTCCGATGATGGAAGCGGAAAAGGCTCTTCAGCCAGCTCCGGAAGCCGCCGGGATCATCATCATGGCCACCGTCAAAGGGGACGTCCATGACATCGGAAAAAATATCGTCGGCGTCGTCCTCGCCTGCAACGGCTTTGAAGTGATCGACATGGGGGTGATGGTCCCTTGCGACAACATCCTCGCCAAAGCCCGCGAGGTGGGTGCGGATATCATCGGCCTGTCCGGGTTGATCACGCCTTCGCTCGACGAAATGGTTCACGTGGCCAAGGAGATGGGTAAACATGGCTTTACCATTCCGCTCCTCATCGGCGGCGCGACAACCAGCCCGGCTCATACCGCGATCAAGATCGCCCCGCACTATCCGCACTCCGTGATCCATGTCCTGGATGCGTCCCGTTCCGTGCCGGTGGTCTCCGCCCTGCTCAGTGAGGATCGCAACGAGGAATTCGTCCGACTCAACGACGAGCGTCACGTCCGCCTGAGGGCCGAGTTCGCAAACCGGGACGAAGCCAAGAAGCTCATTCCCTTCGCCACCGCGCGGGAACGCGGATTGAAATTGGATTGGGCCGCCGCAGACCTGCCGCACCCGGAATTCCTCGGGGTCCGGGAGATCCAGCCCGACTTGTCAGAGCTCGTTCCCTATATCGATTGGTCACCGTTCTTCCACACATGGGAATTGCGCGGGCGGTTCCCGGCGATTTTCGAGGACGAGTACGTGGGTGAGGAGGCCAAGAGCCTTTACAAGGATGCCCAAGAGCTTTTGCAGCGCATTGTCTCCGAGAAGACCTTCCAGGCCCGCGGCGTCTACGGCTTTTTCCCGGCGAACCGGGTGGGTGAGGACATCGTGCTCTACACCTCAGAAGAACGCACCGAAGAGCGTGCCGTTTTCCATTGCCTGCGTCAGCAGATGGAGAAAAAGGACAAGGCGAACTACTCCCTCGCCGATTTCATCGCGCCTCGCGAGAGTGGTCGCCCGGACTACATTGGCGGATTCGTGGTCACGGCCGGGCACGGTGCGGATGAGTTCGCCAAGGATTTCGAATCCCAGCTCGACGACTACACTGGCATCATGGCCAAGGCGCTCGCTGACCGATTGGCGGAAGCCTTCGCCGAGTATCTGCACCACCGGGTGCGCCGCGAGTGGGGCTTCGGCCAGAACGAAAACCTCTCCCACGACGATCTCATCCGGGAGAAGTATCGCGGGATCCGGCCGGCCGGCGGTTACCCGGCCTCGCCCGATCACACCGAGAAAACCACGCTCTTCGATCTCCTCGAAGCCACCGCGCGCGCTGGCGTAGTCCTCACCGAAAGCATGGCGATGCACCCGGGGGCCAGCGTGAGCGGTCTCTACTTTGCCAATGAGGAAAGCCGCTACTTCGCCGTCGGCAAACTCAACCGGGATCAAGTCGAGGATTACGCCCGGCGCAAAGGGATGGAACTGGCCGAGGTGGAGCGCTGGCTGGGGCCGAATTTGGCTTATTGAACGTCGGCCCGGTGCGGCTTGGTTGCTACCTTGAATCGGTTGGGTCAGCTCGGGGAAACTGCGGATTAGGCCGATCTCTTAGACGGCCCCGGTAGGGCATCGCCGCAGAGGGAATCGATGCGCTTGCCTGATGGCCTCTCGGTGCTAGGATACGGGACCTGACTTCTCATGAAAGCGCCGCTGCTCGTTCTCATTCACTTTAGCTTGGTCCTTGGCGCGTCTGCCCAAGACGAAGCGGTGGCGATCGCTCGCCAAGTTTATGACGAAGTGAATGGGGGTCTGGCCGCTTTGGAGACGAGCAAACACATCGAGGATGAGAATGGCTATCCAGTTGACTTCAAAATTTGGCAAGGCCAGGGGATCATCCGCAAGCTTTCTTGCGAAGCCGCCGGGGATCACGGGGTGGAGATCACCGAATATTACTACACGAAGAGCGGCGATCTCGTCTTCGTTTACCGCATGACCACGACGGAACGCATCGATGGCACGCCCGTTTCCAAAGCGGAAGAACGCTATTACTTCGATCAAGGCAAACTGGTGAGGTGGCTCGATGCGGAGAAGAAGGAGGTCGATCCTAAGGGCGAGCTATTTGTCGGTGAGCAAGCGGATTTGCTGGCCTTGCAGGAGCAGGGCTTGGCGTCCTTTGGCCCCGGGGGAGATGTCGCGAAAGTGGTGAAGGTGATGAAGGAAGGCGCGACCACAGGCGTCTTTCAGGGGATTGCGCAGAGTGACTACTTTCATCTTCAGGTGAGCGCGGGAGGAATTGAGACATCCTATCTCGTCCTGGGATCGGAAGGGCTACTCGCCGAAGTCGTGGAAAATCCGGAGCGCTACAGAGGCAAGACGATGAAGTTCTTTTGGCAAGAGGCGTTGGTCCTCATTCCAGAGGCTGGCGGCCAGCAGGAGATGACCGTTTGCGTGAAAGTGGAGGCGTTGTGAACAGGCTGTCCGGGATCCTCATTTGGCGCGTCATCCTTCTCCTGGCGGCATTGGCATGGCCTGGGGTGATCCGGGGTCAGAGCGAGTCCGGCCCGATCAGCGGCGGGGTGAAGGAGGAACTCCGGAAAATTGAGGTCGCCAAGGAGTTTGCCGATTACGACCGTGCTTTGGCCAAATGCGCGGTGGGGGATCTCCAAGGGGCCATCGCGGACTTTGATCGCCTGATTGCCCTCAAATCCTATGACGCCTTGGCCTACGCTTTGCGCGGGGCGACCCGGATGCGTCAGGGAGATTTAAACAGGGCGTTGGCGGATTGCAACCGAGCGGTGGAGATCGATGCCGGACTTTCCACGGCATATCGTTACCGGGCTAGTATTTGGCTTGCCAAAGGGGATTTCCTCAACGCGATCGCTGATTGCACCAAGGCCATCGAGTTGGATCCGGAGGATGCCGTGGCGCTTTCCATCCGTAGCGGCGCTCACCTTTCCACCGGGGAACGGGACGCTGCCCTGGCCGACGGCGACCGTGCCGTCGAGGTCGCGCCGAAGCTGGCGATCGCGTATCATCATCGGGGCAACGCCAAGCAGTCGGTGGGGGATTTCGAAGGAGCCATCGCGGATTTGACCCGCGCGATCGAAATGGATCGCAACGACGCCCTGGCCTACGCCAATCGGGGTGCCGCCCGGTTGGAGAAGCGGGACTGGGAAGGAGTGATCGCCGATTGCACGCGTGCGCTCGAGCTGAACCCAAAAATCCCCCAAGCTTACCGGAACCGGGCGGTCGCCAAGTCCAACCAGGGGAGTCTGGATGGCGCGGCGGGGGACTGCCGCAGTGCGATTTCACTCGGGATCAAGGACTCATGGGCTTACACCTATCTGGGTCGGTCAAAGAGCGTCCGGGGGGACGCGAAAGGAGCGGTGGCGGATTTCACTGAAGCGATTGCGATCGACCCATCGAACGTAGAAGCGTTTCTCGAACGAGCTCATGCGAGCGACGCGCAGGGAGATCCAGAGGCGGCGATCCGGGACTACGATCGGGCTCTTCAACTCTCTCCGTCCTCCGCCGTTGCTTTTGCGGGACGTGGTGCGGCAAAAATTGCGGTGGGTGATCCCGCAGGTGCGATTGCCGACTGTGATCAAGCCATTGTGATCGATCCGAAATTGGCGATCGCCTACAGCCATCGCGGCAATGCCAAAGAGGCGATGTTCTCCCTGCCGGGCGCGATCGATGACCATACTCGGGCTTTGGAGATCGATCCCCTGCTTGCGTCTGCATCGCGTGCGCGGGGAGGCGCGAAATTCATGAATGGTGATTTGGACGGGGCGGTGGCCGATCTGAGCCGGGCGATTTCGCTGGATGAGACCGACGTCGCGGCATGGACCTTGCGGGGCTTCGTCAAGTTCGTGAACGGGGACCGGGATGGGGCGTTAGCCGACAGCAGCCGTGCCATTGAACTCAACGGGAAGGCCGCCGATGCCTGGCAGGTCCGGGGTTCGGTTTATTTCGTGAGGCGGGCCTGGGACGAGGCGACGGTAAATTTCCGGCGATCTTCCGAACTATCCCCGGGGAATCGGGATTCGATGCAGCTTCTCGTTTGGTTGAGCCAGACCCGGTCTGGGGAGCCGTCGGTTGCCGATATGGAGCTGACGACATTTCTCGGGAATAAGTCAGCGAGCAGTGCTGGCGGGTGGCCGTCCACCTTAGCGGAATTCCTCCTTTCCCGGCGCACCGAGCAGGAACTGATGGCGGCTGCCGCCTTGTCTCCCGATGCCGATGTCGAACGGGCGCAGCGCTGCCAGGGGCACTACTACGCCGGCGCGCTTAAACTATTGGCTGGAGACCCAACGGGGGCCATGGAGTGCTTCCGCCGGTGTATGGAGACGGAGATGACGTTCGCCTCAGAATATCATTTCGCCAAGGCCGAGCTCAGGGCGATGGAGCAGTGAGCGTTGAATTGTAGGCGGGAGCGTTCCAGGAGGAAATTCCGATCACTTGAGTTTCATGGGGGAACCGTCAAAACGATATTTTGTGTCCCATGATTATCGAGATGCGGGGCTCGTGGCTGCGATGAGGAGGAGCCCCCTGCACCGCAACGCTGAATGGTTCGTGCTGGAAGAGCGCCGGTTCGGGCCCGAGGACTCGGTGGGCGATACCCTGTTGCAGAGTATCCGCGATTGCGACGGGCTCGTTCACCTCGACACCCCGTTCTCGCGCGAATCGTTTTGGGTAGGCTTCGAACGCAATCATGCAGCCAAGCAGGGCAAGCCGGTTTGGAGTTACAATCCCGCGCGCCGTTTCTACAAGTTTCGCAAAGATGCCCGCGCGCCGGTCGATCCGATCGTGTCGGTCCTGTTCAATCTGCAGGTGAAAGATGACGTCGATCTCGTCCGAGATTTGCTGTTTGATCTGGCGGACAAACACAAATTCGAATTCCGCGCTGGGTCATGGCATCGCCTCGACAACGATTCTCGTCAGATGATCGACTCCATCGAGGGAATGCGGCGGAAAATCGAGCATGGCGGCATCGTCATTGTGTTCCTTTCTACCGCATCGGTGTGTGCCGGGTTTCACGATTACGCGGATCCCTTCGGATTCCAGCGCGCGCAGCGCGACTTCATTTCCGAGCCCGGCTACGCTGCGTCGGTTTTCGCTGAGCTTCCGGCTGAACGCACAATGGTAGTCTGGCTCGATCAGCCCGACGAAGTGCGCATTGAAGAGGCCTTGGTGCGCTTCGCTTTACCGCTTTGGACGCCTTATGTTCAGGCCGTGCGCGCCGCACTCACATTGCACCGAGACCCCAAGAAAGTGCCTTTCACCGCGACATTGGGGGTGCATAGCCTAGATGATATTCTCGCCCGCGCTTTTGCGCTGTCTCTGCGCGCCGATCCCGAACTTCAGAATCATTTTCGCGCCGTCTTACAAGGCAAAGCGCCCGAGGCGGGTGGGCGCTGAAATGCTGTCTGGCATTGCGGCCAACGCTGAAGCTCCCCTTGGCACCGAGGATCGTTTGGATGGCCTCCGTCACTCCATCAGCCGCAGATCCAGGGAATCGACCACCTTGCGGATCTCTGGTGGCATGGCTTTGGTGTCGCGCAAATTGATCCCGGCGGCCATGACGAAGTCGCTGATCGCTTTGAAGTATTGGTTGTAGCTCTCGATTTCATCGAGGCGCGCTTGGAAAGCAGCTTGCTCCCGAATCATGAGGCCGAGAAGATCGGCGGCGCCGAGCTGGAAGCGGTCTTGTTCGACTTTTTGCAGTTGCAGGGCGAGGGCGGAATTCTGCTTGGCGCGGTCGACTTGGTGGAGCGCAAGGGTGACTGCAGAGTGGGCGTTCTGGATTTCGGCGGTAATTCGTTCCGTGGCGAAGCGGTATTCCTTCTCGGTCTGCTGAATTTTGGCGGCGTTCTCCGCCTGTTTGCCCTTGGCTTCGTTTCGTTGCAGCGGCATACGGAACTGAAGTCCGGCCTTTACCTCCAGATCGCCAGTGTCCTTGTAGCGAGAGGCACCGAGTCCCTGGCTGGCCCCGACAAAGGTATCCAGTTTCGGCAGGACCTTGTTCCGAAAGAGGCGCGCATCGACGCCGAGCTTTTGCAGTTCGATTTCAAGGTAAACGATCTCGGGGCGGTTCTGGCGGGCATAGTCGACGGCCACGGCGATGGCGTTTTCCGGTAGTTCAAAGGGCTCGCCCAACGCTTCTGGCGCCATGGCGAGAACAGGGATGACCGGCTCGCTGTATTGATTGCGGTGGAACAAGGAGAGAGCGATGGAGGCGGCTTCGAATGCCCGTTGCGCCTTGAGGAGAGACAACTCCCGGCTGAGCACCATCTGGTTGTTCTCCACCTCGATCACTGGAGCGACCAAGCCCTTTTCGATCTGCGTCTTGACGGCACCGGCACGATCCTGAGCGATCCGCAGAAGCTCCTCGGATGCGGCCAGTTTTCTGATCTCGGCATACCAGTTGTAATAACCGAACATCGCCGCCTTGGTGAAATCGAGTTGCTGTTTGCGGATCTTGGGATCCGCCTGTTCGTTCTCCAGTTTGGCCTTTAGCAAGGTGGCCCGCTTCTCGTCGATCTCGCGGTTCTGCATCAGGGGAAGCTTGATCCCGACCTGAGGTTCCCCGCCAGCGTCGGTCCGGCGTTCGTAGTAATAGTCCGGAAGAAACCCGTCAGTTTGCCGATAGCCGCCGTAAATGGTGGAGCCCCAAACCCCTGTGAACTGCTCGAAACCGGCTTCCACCGTGGTCGCCTCGTAGAAGCCGGCCGTGTTGTCGAAGATTTCGGCGAAGGTGTTGAAATCGAAGATCCCGCGGGCGCTGCGTAGCTTGCCCTGAGCGACATCGCGTTCGATGAGCGCGGCGAGGTAGGGAGGATATTGCGAATAGACCCCGGAAACGAGGTTTTGCAGAGTGAGCGTTTGGGGGACGCGAGAAACTTCACTCTTCGGCCCTTGGGCGAAGAGCGCGGGGCTCACCATCAGGCAAAGGAGCGTGGCTAAGAAAAGGCGATTGGGACGTAGTTCCATGATTGAGCCGCACCCGTGTGTTTGCTAGATCCTTAAGGGTCGGAAATCAAGAAATACGAAATATCTTTCGCCGTTACTTGCCGACCTTCTTCAAAATAGGGTTCTCTTCATTCAACGCAGGCGGGAAGCCATTGATCTGGCGCCACATCTCAAACCAGAGGGGGACCCGCTCCAGCAAAATCCAGGCTTGCGCCGCGACCCCCTGCCGCATCACCGGTGCCTCCGGCCATTCGATCACCGTTTCGACATTGCCCATTTTCTTGATCACATCTGCGACCGGTTCGACCAAGACCCGGAACTTGCCTTTCCCGTTGTCCATTTTATCGACGAAAATCACTTCGCCCCCGAATGTCCCGATGGCGACGCTGGGCCACCCGGCAAACTGAAGCGCGGGCCAGCCTTCAAACTGAAGGCGGACGATGCTACCGTGCCGCGTGATATCGCCCTTGAGGTCTAAGACGCGTTCGCGGACCAGGGGCATGTCATTGCCATCGATCCACATCTCGACGACCAAGTTCTTGGTCTCCGGGACGATGGTGCAGAGCGGGGTGCCGGTCTTGAGATAAGTGCCTTCGTTCACCTGCAAGCGGACCACTGCGCCATCGCGCGGGGCTTCGATGACCTGGCGACCGGTCTGGTTGATCTTGATCTGCAGTTCGGTCCACTCCTTCTCGGCTTTGCTGAGGTCGCTCCGGGCGGATTCCATGGAGGCTTGCAGGCTTTCCAGGGCGGCGTTGGTGTCCAACTCCGTTTTGATCAAGGCGGCCTCGGCCTTGAGAACTTCTGCGGTTTCCTTGTCGCGGGTCATGGTGGCCACTTCAAAGTCGCGTTGGGAGGCCAGTCCGCGTTTATCCTCGAAGAGCGACTTGATTCGTTCGAATTGAAGTTGAGCCGCTTTCTGCGTGAAGGTCGCCGCATCGAGTTGCTTCTGCGCCATGTCGACCGCCTGGGGGAGGGCCCGCTCCAGTTGCGCCACCTGGCCTTTGAGGCGTTCCACCCGGCCGGCGGCCGCGCGCTTCTGTTCTTCCAAGTCGGTCAACTGCTTGCGCAGATTGGCCATCAGCTCCGGGTCGTTGTCAGCCAGTTTGAAGAGCAACTGCCCTTGCTTCACCGATTGCCCCTCGGACACGTGTACTTCGCTGACCCGGCCATCGAGCGGAGCTTCCACGACCACGCTGCGTTCCAGCGGGTTGAAGGCGATCACCTTGCCCGAGCCGGTGACGAACTGTTGCCACGGCAGAACAAGCAAGCCGAGCATCACTGCGGCAAAGGTTCCAATCAGCACGCGGTTGAGAAGCCGCATGGAAAAAGGCAGCAGGGTTCGATCCATGCAGGAAAAGCCGGCCAAGCGGTCCAGCAGGGGCATGGCCGTTCCGGTCGCGGTGTCCGGGTGGGAAGGGGACGTCTGATTCATTCCGTAAAATTGCTTCAGTCCCTCACCCCGGGTGGCTTCAACGGCACTCCTGGGGGATCCGGGAGCCGTTCGGTCCGGTCGCAACGGCTGATGAGGTTCTCGTCACGGGTCGCCATGATCAGCGTCCAAGTGCGTTCTCCGGTGAAGAGCGCATCGAAGACTTCACTGGATCGTTTCGGGTCGAGTCCATCCAGGACCTTGTCGATCATAAGCAGCTTTGGTTTGCCAACGATGGCACGGGCAAGACAGAGCTTAATCCTCTGAGAGTCAGAGAGCGGCCGTCCTCCGGCCTGCAGCGTCGTGTTCAAGCCGTCGGGAAGCTCCAGGAAACGGTCCAGCAAACCGACTTGTTTCAGGGCAGTGCAGACATCATCCAGCGTGATCTCGCGGCGGTCGAGCCGGACATTGTCCAGGATCGTGCCCGCAAAGACACCAACTTCGTTCATCAAAATGGCGTGGGTGCGGTATTCGCTGAGTTGCCAGTGCCGGATGTCCATCCCGTTGACTATAATCACGCCGTCGTTAGGGTCCCTGAGGCCATAGGCGAGTTCCAGAAGCGTGCCGGCTCCGGCCCCGATCGGACCTGTCACCGCGAGACGCTCACCGGCGGCGGCCCGGAAATCGATATCTTGGAAGAGAGGCCGGACGGCGTCGTCGTAGGCGAAGGTGACACTGCGGAACTCCACGTTGAACGGCTTCTCGACCGACTTGGCGGGCTCCCCGTCCAGCCGTTCCACGGGTAATTCCACGATGTGGCCGAGCTTGTCGATCGCCGCCATGGCGTCGTACCAGACTTCAAGATGCTTGCCCAAGCTGACCATGGAATAGACAACCGTGCCAACGATCAACTCGCTGGCGACCAATTGACCGAGGGTCAGTTCGCCGCCGAGCACCAGGAAACCGCCGACTGCGAGCAGGGCTGCGGCCGCGAAAGCTTCGAGGAGCAATAGCGCGATGATCTGCGCGATGAGGACCCGGTAGTGCGCTTTGCGATGGGTGAGGTAATCGTTGACCAGGTTATTGGCCCGGTTCAGCGAGTAGCCAGGTCCGCCAGGGCCTTTGAAAAGGGTCGGGAACATCACGATCTGTTCCAGCCAGCCGGCCAGGGCGTGCTTCGCATAGGATTCGTTGATGCTGGTCTTGACGCCATTCTTGCCGAGGAGAAAGACAATCAGACCGAGGAGGCTGATCAGGACAAAGTTGAAGGCGAGCAGGAAGGGGTGGTAGAAGGCCAGGACGAGCAGCCCGATGCCCCCGGCCAGAATGACGTTGACCCCGTCGAGCAGAATCGTAGCGCAGCTCTTCTGCACCGTGGTCACGTCGAGAAAGCGGTTGATCAGTTCCGGCGTGTTCGCCGTCTCCATCGCTTCCCGCTTGATCCGAGGTAACCGGTAGGCCATGTCCGCGGAAAGACGCACGAAAATGCGCTGTTGGATCAACTCCGCGACCGAGTGCTGCGCTGCGCTGATGAGCGAGGACAAGGCCAGGAAGATGAGAAGCGCGAAGCTAAAAATCAAAAGCGTCTGGACGTAGACCTGTTGCTGACCGCCGAAGGCGATGTTCTGGACCACCGCATCCACGGCCAGTGGAGTGGCCAGGTAAAGCAGGCCAGTGAGGACCGAAAAGAAGACAATTAGGCCGATATCCGATCGATCCGCCTTGAGAAGGGCGAAGAGCCGGGCCCGCGGCGGGGGGCCGTGATGCGAGTGGCTGGAGTCCGGGGAGGATGTCGTGTCTGCCATATTTACCTTTGGTCCGGCCGATGCGATCGTTCTTCAAAACCGAAGCAATTCAAACGGAAAGTGCGACAAAAATGTCAGGTATTACACACCTTTGCCCTCTGACCGCTTGACCATCCCCCTGCCGGGGTCACAATTCCACTACAATGTCAGAGTCGTCCCTTGCCATCGATTCCCTGCACCTACGCCTGGCTGCGGCGAACGGATTGATCCGTCGTCGCCGGAGCATCAAGCCGGAACAGATGAGCGACGAAGCGGTCGATCCCATGATCCTCGGGAACATCCTGGAGAACGCCAACTGGGCACCGACCCATGGGATGACCCAACCCTGGCGGTTCAAGGTGTTCGCGGAAGAGGGCCGGGAGAAGCTGGCCGAGGCTGCGCAACGGATCTACCGGTCGGTCACGGCAAAAGCGGAGTTTCGGCAGGACAAATATGACGGCATCGCTACCAAGATTTTCGCGGCGCCGGTGGTCATGGTGATCTGTCTGGCGCGTCAGGAGTCCGGCGTGATCCCGGAGATCGAGGAAGTCGAGGCCGTGGCCTGCGCGGTGCAAAACATCCACCTGACGGCATCGGCAGTGGGGATGGCGGGCTACTGGTCGACCCCTGCTTTTGTCTACACCGACGAGATGAAGGCTTTTCTCCGTCTCAGCCAGCGGGATCGCTGTCTCGGTCTCTTTTACCTGGGATGGCCCAAGGACAAGGAAACCTGGCCGCAAGGCAAGCGGAGCCCCATCCAAGAACGGCTCGAGTGGTTTGAGCAGTGAGAATACCCCCCGTCCATGCCTGACCTCATCCACCCGATCCAAGAATTCTTCCGCTCCATCCCCTGGTCTGGGGTGGGGGAATGGTCGCTCGACGCGATCGGCCAGCTCGTTTGCTGGTCCCTCATTATCATCGGATTTTTCGGGACGTTCCTGCCCGTCCTGCCCGGCCCGATCCTCATCGTGGCGGGCGCGTTCCTGCACCGGCTCTGGCTGGGGGCGGCCCATAGTTTGAGCTGGTTCACCCTCGGCGTCCTCGTGGTGCTTCTCCTTTTGTCGATCCTCGCGGACAACGTAGCCAGCGCGATGGGCGCCAAGTGGTTCGGCGCCACGAAATGGGGCATGTGGGGCGCGATCATCGGCGGGATTTGCGGATTGTTTTTCGGGATCCTCGGCTTGCTGGTGGGCCCGCTCATCGGCGCTTTTGCCGGGGAATTGCTCTTCGCCCGCAAGCAAGTCTCGGGATCCCTCAAATCGACTTGGGGAACGTTGGTGGGAACCGCCATCGGCGTGCTCGTCCGGGGCGGACTGGCGGTGGCGATGTTGATCTTCATCATCATCGATTTGGCGACGAAGTGACGGGGACGATGGTGGAAACGGTTTCGATTCAACAACTCAAGCAACGGGCCCAGGCACAGCCGCAGCCTTTTGAGATTCACGCCCAGGTGGAGTCGCTCTCCAAGCGGACCTCGAAAGGCGGCAAGCCGTTCCTGGAGGCGAAACTGGCGGATGCAGCCGACAACTTCATCCTCCGCGCCTGGGAAGACACGGCGCTCTATCCGGCGTTGGGCAGTTTCGTGGGCGGGGATTTCGTCGCGGTGCGTGGATCCTGGACCAAGGGAGACTTCGGTGTGGAACCACGGGACGCGTCGGTCCAGGCGCTCAGCGGGGAGCAGGCCGAAGCCGTGCTCCGCGGACCCGAAGATTTGCGGCGTCGTCAGGCGGAGGATTACACCACGATCGCGGATTTTGTGCGAAGCTTGGACGATCCCCGGATGCGCGGATTGTGCCAGATCTACTTGGACCGATTCGGTGAGCGCTTCCGGCGGACGGCGGCGGCCCGCAACTATCATCACGCACGACGCGGCGGACTGGTGGAACACGTCGCCCAGATGATGCGCTCTGCGGACGCGGTCTGCGGAGTTTATCCCGCCCTGAACCGGGATCTGCTTCTGACCGGCGTCCTTTTCCACGACTGCGGCAAGCTCTGGGAGAACGTCTACCAGGAAAAGGGATTCGAGATGCCCTACACCGAGGTCGGGGAATTGCTCGGCCATATTCCGGCCGGCATGGAACTGGTCAACCGGCTTTGGCGGGATATCATGGAATCTCCAGCGGCGGCGGCTTGGTCCAGTCTGCGTCCGGAAAGCGATTTGGTCCGGCTCCACGTCCTCCACCTTATCGGCTCGCATCACGGGGAGTTCGAATTCGGCTCACCGGTCTTGCCCCGCACTCCGGAAGCGACCGCCTTGCATTACATCGACAACCTCGATGCCAAACTGGAGATGTTCGCCCAAGGCTATGTCGTGGCATCGCCACTGGCGAAAAACGTCTTCGAGCGCGTCCGGCCCCTGCCAGCGAACCTGGTACGGCCGCTCCCGAAGGTGGAAGACTAAGAGGGTTTTCGTCCGCAGGACGGCTGCAGCATCAGAGGTTCCCAAGTCGGCCCTGGAGCACCTATTGATGCTCTTTGCCACATGAGGTAGAATAATTAGATCTTCTTGGTGATTGTCTCTCTGAGCTCTCGGTGTCTTGGAACAGATGATTTCCGCTTTGTCTCTGGGTGCCACCAGATGGAGTGACTTCCGCCCTCACGGAGCAGCTCGCAGCCGTGTTTCCGGAGATGCCTTAGAAGGTCGTCACGCTTCATGCCACAATTGAGACTTCCTCGTAATCGCCCACGGCTTCGCGGCGTGCCTCTTCACGATTCAGTTCGATGATGTCGAGCAACGCCTCTTTGAGGCTCTCGATCAGCTTTTCCTTCGTCCGTTCCTGAGCGTTCACCCCACTGACCTCTTCAACCCAGCCGATCCACCAGTCTTCTTCTTTTTTGATAATTGCGGTAAATTGGGTATTCATAATATTATGAGTCAGACTCACTCGATCACACTCAGTTTCTCCCTTCGATGACTCGGTGTCAATATGGCTCGAAGTTGGTCCTGTCCCTCTTTCCCACGGAACGTCCGCGCACAGCCGACGCGTTCAGCGTTCGGCTTGCTCCGCCTGGTTATGGCTTTTTCAGGTGATCGTGATGATGAGGCCCTTGCCCGATGCGCCTGCGCTACGCAAGAGCTTGAGGAATCCTTCAATCGCTTCTCCAAAAACTTCAAGGATTTCTGCGGGGTCCGTAACTCCAATATTCCCTAGCGCCGAGGGGCCATTCTCCTTGATCCTATTGATCAGTGAAAAGCTAGATTCATTTTCCATTCGGCTGTTCAGAAATCCGGTCGATTCCGGAGACATTACCTCATAATGGTCGTCCTCCAAGTCGACCTTCATCGGGCTTCCTTCGACTTGCGAAATGAGAAACTTAATCGGTTCCCAAGCTTTTGAGAGATAGACTTGATCCCCGTCGTCCAGATTAACCTGTTGCAGCTCCATTCTCTCGAGAAACTGCCAATTCACGTTGGAAAGGTGGTGCGCTGTCGCTCGATGTCCCATAATTCATCTCGGCCATAACGTTAAGAGTGCTCCTACGGGAGCGATTGAATGGAATGCGGAATGAGATTGAGAAGTTTATGGCCCGTTAGGAGCCACGGCTTATTGTTCGGCCCCAATACCGTAGTGGTATTCACTCTCTAGTTCGTCTTTCGCGCGGTTACCCATCTCTCCACCTTGTGCGATGGTCTTCAGAAGCCAGGGGCGCGCAGCCTGTGGATCTTTGCGTAATCCATAGTGACCATAAAGATGTGCGATGGCCATTCCGTAGTTGCCCCACTGCATACCAAGATCGGCAGTCTTGAAAAGATGATAAAATGCCCGTTCCTCACTTGGAAAGAATTGTGCCCGCGTCGTGAATGCAAAGCAAAGTTTGTAGTGATCCATCTCTGTACGTGCATGAGCCGATAAATAATCGAGGCGCGCAAAAAACCATGCCCTGAAGTTCCCCCGATTCAGTGGACAGCGGTCGCCGAACAAGCGAACCCAATTACCCTGACATGGCAAAAATCAAGAAATACGATGAAGAGTTCCGGCGCAATGCCGTGGAATTGCTTCACTCTAG
>Ga0247843_1000076_pt1 | contig 210160 bp, 176 predicted proteins | sample LaCruzMarch2017__FD_192420 | JGI IMG/M metagenome (GOLD analysis project Ga0247843, IMG submission 192420) | Freshwater microbial communities from meromictic Lake La Cruz, Castile-La Mancha, Spain - LaCruzMarch2017_8m | ecosystem: Environmental > Aquatic > Freshwater > Lake | place: Spain...
AAGGCTTGAGCCAGTCGTCCACCCACGCCTGCAGTCACCGTCCTCGCCGATCGAGGGGAGCACCCGCCCACGCCTGCGATCCCCGGCCTCGCCCTCCGAGGGGAGCACCCGCCCAGGCCCGCAGTCCCCGGCCTCGCCCTCCGAGGGGAGCACCCGCCCACGCCCTCCCAGCGCGCCCAACCCGGGGCGACAGCCCCGGGGCTCCGGACGTCGGGCTCCGGACGGTCGGGCTCCGGACGGTTGGGGGACTGCCCCGGGGCTGTCGCCCCGGGTTGGGCGCACTGGGAGGGCGTGGGCGGGTGCTCCCCTCGATCGGCGAGGCCGGGGAGTGACGGCCTGGGCGGGTGCTCCCCTCGATCGGCGAGGACGGTGACTGCAGGCCTGGACGGGGGCTCCCCTCGATCGGCGAGGCCCGGGGGTCGCAGGCCTGGGTGAAGCGCTCCGCTCGTGCCTTCAGGTCCCCTGTGGAAGGGTACTTCACGCTGCAGCCGTAGGGCGACGCCCGCGGCACTTGTCAGGGCTTTGCCCCCCGTCGCGCAGCCGCGCGATCATCGCCCCATGATCGAAGGGCACTTCATCGCCATCGAGGGCATCGACGGCGCGGGCACCACCACCCAGGCCACCCGGCTGGCCGCCGCGCTGCGCCGGCGCGGGCTCCCGGTGCGCACCACCCACGAGCCCACCGACGGCCCCATCGGGTCGCTCATCCGCCAGGTGCTCAACCATCGCGTGGTGGTCACCGGGCCCACGGGCTCGACCTCGCTCGGCTGGTCCACGCTGGCCCTGCTCTTCGCCGCCGACCGGCTCGACCACCTCCAGGCCGAGATCATCCCCAACCTCATGGACGGTGTGACCGTGATCACCGACCGCTACGACGCCTCCAGCATCGCCTACCAGGGCGTGGTGAGCGGCGACGCCGCCGTCACCGAGTGGATCCGCGTCATCAACAACCGCGCGCGCCGCCCCGACCTCACCCTCATCCTCGACGTCTCTCCCGAGACCGCCACCGAGCGCCGCCGCCTTCGCGGCAACGTCCCCGACCTCTTCGAGGAGGACGACCTCCAGCGCCGCCTCGCGCGCTTCTACGACACCATCGAGCAGTACCTCCCGGGCGACCGGGTGCTGCACCTCGACGGCAACGCCGACGCCGACACCGTCCACCTGGGCGTGCTCGCCGCCGTGGAGGCGCTCCGTGCGGAGGGCTGAGCTCATCGCGCTCTGCGCCCTCGCCGGGTGCGCCACGCGCCGCGTCGCCGACGTCTCGCCCGACGAGATCAACTGGTCCGACGCCACGCGCGTGCCCACCGCCCCGGAGCCCCCGCCCGTGGAAGACAACACCCCCGCGGTGCTCACCCGCCAGGTGCTCGTCGACGCCGCCGCGCGGGGCCTCGGTCATTTCCTGTCACAGGTGGATGTGACCCCCGTGGTCGAGGGCGGCCGCTTCGTGGGCTTCCGGCTCAACAGCGCGCTCCACCTCCGCCGGTGGCGGCGCGCGGGCGCCGACCTGCTGCCGGGCGACGTGATCACCCGCGTCAACGGCCAGCCCATCGACCGCCCGGAGCGGGCCCTCGGCTGCCTCGCCGCGCTCCGCGAGGCCACCGAGCTGCGGGTCGACCTCGTGCGCCGCGGACGGCCCGTGGCGGTGCGCCTCGCGGTAGCGCCGGGCGAGGTCAGATCCGCTCCGTGATCCGCACGCCCACCTGACCGTCGAGGTCGACCAGCTCGCCGCGGGCCACCACGCGGCCGCCCGCGCGCACCAGCACGGCCTCGCCGACGCGCTGCGGGAACCCGACCACCGCGCCGGGACCCCAGGCGGCGACGGCCTCGAGCGACGCGGACGACGACGCGATCTCGACGGTGACCTCGACGTGCAGGTCGCGCAGTGCCTCGGTGGACTCGTGCATGGTGGGGCTCCAGGGGCCGCGCAGCGGGGCGGCGACGGTGACGGTGACGCGCGGGGCGCCGGTGAGGGTGGCGTCGAGGCGCAGCGGGGGAGAGGCGCCGAGGCAGAGGGTGACGTCGCCCTCGAGCGCGCCCGCCGACCAGCGCAGGCCGTCGAGCATCACGCGGTCGCCGGGGCACAGGGCGGCGACGGCGTCCGCGGAGACCTCCGCGCGCGCCGCCACGCAGCGCACGGCGACGGAGGCCTCGGCGAAGCGGGAAAGGTCGATGGGAGCAGGGCGCGCCGGGGCCCGGAGCGCGTCGGTCGTGAGCACCAGGGTGACCACGCCCGCGAGGGTATTACCCGAGAGGGTAAAGTCCCAGCCCGCGAGCGGGGCGGTGGGGTCGAGGGCGTCGAGGGCGTCGCCGGGGTGGTCGGTGATCGCGCGGAGCACCGGCGGGGCCGCGGGGGCGCAGAGGGTGACGGCGACGCGGGCGGCGAGGGCGGAGAGCACCCCCTCGGCGACCTCGGACAGGGGCGCGAGCGGGGAGGGGGAGCCTTCGGGGCCGAGGGCCCGCGTGACGAGGAGGAAGGCGAGGTCGCGGGGGAGGGCGACGAGGAAGGTCCCGAGCGAGGTGTGCCCCCAGGCGGCGACGAGGGGGCGGTCGAGGGCCCACGCGGCGCGCAGGGCGTCGTGGGTGACCGGGCGGGGCGCGCCCGGGTGCGCGCGCAACGGGGCGCCGAGCAGGGAGCCCCAGCGCTCGTCGAAGAGGGCGGCGGGCAAGGGCGGCGCGGCGCCGAGGAGGGCGCTGACGTCACACGCGAGACGGGCCGTGGCGCGATCGACACGCGAGAGGGCAGAGAAGGGAAAGGGAACAGGTGCGGGCGACACGGGGCGTGCGGCGATGGAGCAACGGGGCCCCCAGGCGGGTCAAGCATTGGGGGGCGCCGGCGGGAATGGTTGCCGTTGGGGCGCGAGTCGGGGCAATCTCCGGGCCGTGGCGAAGCCGGATCCGTACGTTGGGAAGGAAATCCTGGCCGGTCAGTTCAAGGTGCTGGAGCGCATCGGGGCTGGCGGGATGGGCTCGGTCTACAAGGCCCACCAACCGTCGATGGACCGTCTGGTCGCGGTAAAGATCCTCCACTCGAAGTTCACGAGCCGGAAGGACCTCGCGTCGCGCTTCCGCCGCGAGGCGCGGGCGATGAGCCACCTCACGCACCCCAACACGGCGAAGGTGTTCCTGTTCGGGCAGCTCGAAGACAACGCCTGCTACATCGTCATGGAGCACCTGGAGGGCCGCAACCTCGGGCAGCTCGTGCGTCAGGACGGGGCGATGCCGGCGTCGCGCGCCATCGCGGTGCTCATCCAGGCCTGCGGCGCGCTGGAGGAGGCCCACCAGAAGGGGATCATCCACCGCGACCTGAAGCCCGAGAACATCTTCCTCTGCAAGCAGGGCGGCATCGACGACTACGTCAAGGTGCTCGACTTCGGCCTCGCGAAGGTCACCGAGCGCGAGATCGCGCCGGGATCGCTCATCCTCACCCAGGAGGGGATGGTCTTCGGGACCCCGGAATTCATGTCCCCCGAGCAGGCGCAGGGGAAGGCGCTCGACCCCCGCTCGGACGTGTACTCCCTCGCGGTGATCCTCTACGAGCTGGTCACGACGAAGCTGCCCTTCGAGGCGCGCTCGCCCATGGAGTTCATCACCCTCCACGTGCAGGCGACGCCCATCCCCGTGTCCGAGCGCGCGCCGGAGCTCACGTTCCCGCCGGGCTTCGACGAGGTGATCATGAAGGCCATGGCGAAGAACCCCGACGACCGCTACCAGTCGGCCGCGGAGTTCGCGGGCGCGCTCGGGGCCCTGGTCGCCGACGACCACGCCGTGCAGCAGGCGATGAGCGCCATTCCCGACAACGTCGCCTTCCTGCAGACGCAGCCGTCGCAGCACTCCATCAAGCCCGAGCGCTCGCTGCCGCCGCAAAACCCCCCGTCGCCGCACCACTCCCCCCAGGCCCCCGCGCCGGCCCACGCGCCGGTCATCACGGTGCCCTTCCGCGCCCCCTCCACGGCCCGCCCCGACTCGCCGGCTTCGGGGCGCACCACCGCCGACGAGCGCCCTCGCCGGGGCCTGCCCGTCGCCGCGCTCATCGGCGTGGGCGTCGCCATCGGCGTCGCCATCACGCTCGTCTACCTGTTGCTGATCCGCTGAGCGTCGCCGCGGGGCGCGGTCAGTCGGTCGAAGCGCCGCACGACGGGCACTGCCGCGCGCTCGCGCCCATCTCGAAGTCGCAGTACGCGCAGCGCCGCACCGCGCTCGGGTCTGGGGCGCGCGTCGCCTGGGCCGGGGCCTGGCCCTGCGGTGCCGACCCCGGCGCCTCGTGGGCCACCGGCGCCGCCGCCACCATCTGACCGAAGGCCGTCGCCGCCGCGCCCAGCGCGCCGAGCACCCCGCCCGCTGCCGCTGCCGCGGGGGGCGCCGCGACCGCCCGGGGCGCCTGCGCGGGCGTCTCGAGCGCCGCGAGGCCCGGGGAGTTGCCCATCGCCGTGTACATCGCCCGGAGGTACCCCCTCGCGCCCGGGTGCGTGGGCACCGCCGTGAGCAGCTTCTCCGCGGCCGCGATGGCGCGGCGCTCGTCGCCCAGCTTCACCCGGTAGAGGCTCACGAGGTGCTCGTAGGTGCGCACCTTCTCGGCGGCGGCGGTCACCCGGCGACCGCGCTCCTCCAGGGCCGCGGCGGCCTCCTCCCACCGTCCGCCGCCCTCGGCCTGCCCGATGCGCTGGTCGAGCGCGCTCACGTCGACCACCGTCGCGGGCACCGCGACCTGCGTCGCGCCGCGGCCGCCGAACACCGGCGCGCCGAGCAGCCCCGGCGGGCCGTGGGCCTCCGGCGTCTGGTCGAAGCCGCCGCGCTTCACCTCCCGCTTCGTGCGCTCGAACACGTCGCTCCAGGTGGCGTCGGGGCGCTCGCGCACGGTCTTCAGCAGCGCGTGCGTGAAGGCCCCGGCGTAGCGCCCGTCGAAGCTCGCGTCGGCCGCGGTCTCGTCGTCTCGGCACGCGCCCAGGGTGAGCGTGTCGACCGTCGCCGCCGCCGCGGGGCGCCGCCGCGGCGCAGCCTTCGCGCCGCCTGCCATCGAGCGCCGGCCCACCAGCGAGGCGCGGAGGTCGACGCCGCGGGGCTGCGGCAGGTACTTGCCCACCACGTCGGTGACGCCCTCGCGGTACCCGGTGGTGGCGAGCGGCCGCCGGATGGCCCGGCGCGCGACCCGCGCGGCGCGGCCGGCGTCGTTGAGGGTGCCCGAGTGGCAGGTGTCCCAGAGCGAGACCAGCGACGCGCCCGGCGGGAGCCGCACGATGTGCTGCGCGATCTCGTCGTCGACGAGCACCGAGCCCTCCCAGTCGTGGTCGTGGGCGATGAGCACCTCGTCCTCCTGGTCGTCCTCGTCGCCGCTCACGTCGGGGATGTGGCTGCCGTGCGAGCTCGTGAAGAGCACCAGCTGGTCGCCCGCGCGCGCGCCTCCCAGCAGCCATTCGAGGCCCTCCAGGAAGGCCGCCCGGGTGGCCTGCGCGTCGAGCAGCACGCGGATGTCGCCGCTGCCGAAGCCGTAGGCGCCGTGCAGCAGCTCGGCGACGTTGCGGGCGTCGTTGACGCAGCCGTTGAGCGGCGGCGCGTCGCGGTCGCGGAAGCGGTTGATCCCGGTGCAGAGGGCGCGTCGTGCCATGGCGGTGGAGCGTCTCCCGTCAGCCGCGCAGGGCGGTGATCGCGATGCCCGGGACCTTCAGCACGCTGGGCTCGTACTCCATCTCCACGAGGCGGGGGCCGAGCTCGTGCGCGGTCTTCGAGGTCACGAACCACGGGGGCTTCGGGAACACCGTCAGCGGCCCGCGCAGCACCACCTTTTCGATGCCCTCCAGCATGAAGGTGTTGTGCACCCAGCCGAGGCCGCCCTGGACGTTCTTCAGGGTCGACGAGGGGTGCGCGCCCCACGGGGGGGTGACGAGCCCGTAGACGAGCCCGGTCCATTGGTTGATGCCGACCGCGCCGTAGCGGAGCGTGTCGATGGCCTCGTAGAGGGCCCCGGCGACGCCGGGCTCGCGCTCGGTCTTCGGGTGGATGAGCAGCACGGCGCTCAGCGTGCCCCACAGCCGGTCGTTGCAGAACGCCGTCGCCGCCTTGAGGAAGGCCACCGCGTCGGCGGCCTCCAGGCTGGTCTCGCTCAGGATCGGGCAGAAGGGCTCGGTGATGAACAGGTCTTCGTCGCGGTTGGCGCTGTCGAGCCCGAACATCAGCGTCCAGGGGAGCTCGCCCTCCTTCGCGTCGCCGAGCTTCACCGCCTCGGGGCGGTCACCCGCGAGGGCCGCGTAGCGCTCGAAGGCGCCCGGGTAGTAGGCCTTGCGCGGCTTCTGCGTGGCGAGCTCGGACTTGATGAGCCCGAGGAGCTTCTCGCGCCCGACCCACCCCTTCGCGGTGATCATCATCTTGCCCGCGTTGCAGTTGCAGGACGCGTTGTTGACCATCATGGTCGCGATGTTCTGCGCGATGAACGCCAGCTCGGAGTCGGAGTACGGCCCCGGGGTGATCATCACCGGCGTCACGCACCCCAGCTCGGAGGTGATGGCCTTCTTCAGCACCGGGTCGTCTTCCCGCATCCGGCGCTCGCGCTCGGGGCCCGCGGGGCCCCACACGATCAGGTCGTGGGTGCGGTCGCTGCCCGTGATGTGCACGTCGTCGACCTCCGGGTGGTTGACCAGGTAGGTGCCCACCGCGGTGCCGCCCTTCACGAACTGCAGGTATCCCCTCTCGACCAGCGGCGCGAAGGCCTTGTCGAGAAACTCCTCCAGGTATTCGTTGACGGGATTGAGCTTCACCAGACACACGTTGCCGTCCACGAACATCTTGTAGAGCGCGTCCATCGGCGGAATCGACGCCACGTTGCCGGCGCCGAGCACCAGCGACACGCCCCCCTTGGGCTCGGACTGCTTGTAGAACGCCCCCTGCGCCTTGCGCACCTCGGCCGGGGTCATGCCCGCCTTCATGCGCACCGTCGCCGTGAAGCCCCCATACAGCAGGTTGTCGATGAGGGTGTTGGGAAACACCTCGACCACCGCGCGCCCGCGCTCGTCGAGGCGGATCTTCGCGTCGTCGGGGCCCGGGTTGCCCGTCGTGGCGAGGCGCTCGAGGTTCTCCGCCAGCAGCCGGGTGTTGCGCATCGTGGCCATCGGGCCGGCGAGCCACTCCTCGGACGACTGCGGGAGCTTGGGGTCGAGGGCCTTGGCCGCGAAAGCCGCCTCCACCCAGGGTCGCGCCTGCGCCCGGATGCTGGGCAGGCACGCCCGCAGCAGCGCGGCGCGGGCGCTCACCGAGAGCCGCGCGAACTCCAGCGCCTTCGCGCGGAGCCCCGTGAGCAGCTCGTCGAGGTGTGCAGTTGAGGTGTCGGCCGTGCTGTGGGCCGACGCGCTCATTTCCATCGAGACGGAAGGGGTGGATGTGGCCATGGCGGGGTGGGACGCTATCACGTCCCCGTGAGCGCGGTGACGCTCAGGCCCGCGGGCTCAGGTGGGGTTGGTGCCCGCCACGACGGCGTTGCCGGCGGCGCTCCACCCGACGATGCCCGCGGGGAGGATGTACACGTTGGTGTATCCCAGGCCGATCGCCTCGCGGGCCGCGGTGTGGCAGGCCGTGCACTGCTCGTTGTGGCAATAGAACACCACGCGCGCCGCGCGGTCGGCCGGTAGCACCTCCGCGGTCACCCGGTCGTGCCCCACCCAGCGGGCGCCGGGGATGTGACCGCGGGCGTAGCGCTCCTGCCCGTTGTTGTCGATGACCGCCACCTCGTTGCGCGCGATGTAGCCCGCGAGCTCTTCGACGGTCACGGGGCGCAGCTCCGCCTCGGCCTCGGCGCTCGCGCTCGGCGCGGGCGCGGTGGTCGCCGCCGTCGCGGGCGCGGCCGAGCGGGCGCAGCCGAGGCCCAGCGACAACGCCAGGCAGACTCCGGTCAATAGGGATGGGGTGTTCATGGAAGTCGTCGCTCTCCTCGGGTGCGGGAATGGATCGTACGCGGCGTACGGGGGGTTCGATGCCACGAGGGGGCGCGCGGGCGCAATCCGTGGTGCGGCGGGGGGGGCGTCACCGACCGCGGGAGGGGCTTGTCAACGGAGGCGGAACTCTGGCAACCCTGCGCGCTCCATGAGCGAACCACTGTCTCCCGAGGCCTACCGCGCCGCGAGCCCGACCGACGAGAGCGATCCCGAGCTGCGGTGGCTGCGCGAGGTGTACCAGGGCGACGACGCCCGGCAGCTCACGGTGCGCGCGGTCGTGGCGGGCATGCTCCTCGGCGGCGTGATGTCCCTCTCCAACCTCTACATCGCGCTCAAGACGGGGTGGAGCTTCGGGGTGACCATCACCGCGGGCATCCTCGCGTACGTCATCTTCAACGTGCTCAAGCGCGTCGGGCTGGCGCGCGAGGAGTTCGGGATGCTGGAGAACAACGCCATGCAGTCCGTCGCCTCGGCGGCGGGCTACATGACGGGCGGCGGCACCGTGGCGGCCATCCCCGCGCTCATGCTCGCGACGCACACCGTCGTCTCCGGCTGGACCATCTTCCTCTGGATCACCCCCATCGCGATGCTCGGCGTCTTCATGGCCATTCCCATGAAGCGCCAGATGATCAACCAGGAGGGGCTGAAGTTTCCTTCGGGCATCGCCGCGGCGGAGACCCTCCGCGGATTGCACCCCGAGGAGGCCGCGAAGATGGACGCGCGCCGCAGCGATAAGCCCGGCACCGCGGTCGACGCCGAGGGCGCGAAGCAGGCGGGCCGGGCGCTCATCTGGTCCGCCGGCGTGGGCGCGCTGGTGCTCTGGATGCGCGAGGCCAAGGCCCGCTGGATCCCCTTCAACCTCCCCGAGTACATCGAGTTTCCCTTCTCCATCCGCGGCGTGTCCGCGATGAAGTGGTCGGTCTGCTTCGACACCTCCCTGCTGCTCATCGCGGCGGGCGCCATCATGGGCTGGCGCTCGGCCTGGAGCATGCTGCTCGGCGGGCTCATCAACTACCTCGCGCTGGCCCCGCACGGCTTCGACATCCACGAGATCGCCCAGGTGCGCATCCGTAACATCTCGCAGTGGACGGTGTGGTTCGGCTCGCCGCTGCTGCTCACCTCGGGCCTGCTCTCCTTCGCGTTCTCGTGGCGGCAGATCGCCCGCGCCTTCTCCGGCCTCTCCGGGCTCTTCTCCAAGGTGAAGCCCGTCAACGAAGACCCGCTCGCCGCGGTCGAGGTGCCCATCCAGTGGTTCGTGTACGGCATCGCGGGCCTCACGCCCGTGGTGATGTTCTTCGCCTGGAAGCTCTTCGGCATCGCATGGTGGATGAGCCTGCTCTGCGTCGTGATGAGCTTCTTCATCGCCATCGTGGCGTGCCGCGCCACCGGCGAGACCGACACCACCCCCACCGGCGCCCTCGGCAAGATCACCCAGCTGGTCTTCGGCGTCGTCGCCCCGGGGAGCATCACCACCAACCTCATGTGCGCCTCGATGAGCGGCGGCGTGGCCATCCACTCGGCCGACATGCTCACCGACCTCAAGTCGGGTCACCTGCTCGGCGCCAAGCCCCGGCAGCAGTTCATCGCGCAGTTCTTCGGCGTGCTCGCCGGCAGCCTCTTCGTGGTGCCCGCCTTCCGCCTGCTGGTGCCCGACCACACGGTCATCGGCACCCCCGCCATCCCGGCGCCCGCGGCGCTCGCCTGGGAGGCCGTCTCCCGTGCCCTCTCCCAGGGCGTCTCGCACCTCCCGCCGGGCGCCCGGGTGCTCATCGTCGTCGGCGCCGTGCTCGGCGTCGTGATGGTGCTCATCGAGAAGGCCCTGCCGTCCCGCCTCCGCCGCTTCTTCCCCTCGCCGGTGGGCTTCGGGCTGGCCTTCACCATGCCCTTCTCCAACACGCTGTCGATGTTCGTCGGCGCGCTCCTCGCGCTCGCCCTCGAGCGCGCCCGCCCGAAGGTCGCCGAGCAGTACCTCGTGCCGGTGAGCTCGGGCATCATCGCCGGCGAGAGCCTCATCGGCATCCTCATCAAGGTGCTCAGCCGTTTCGGCCTCCTGGCCGGCTGAGCTACTCGTCGGGCAGCTCGGTCGCGCCCATCTTCATGATCGTCTTGAACTCCGCCGCCGTGACGTGGGTCACGGACAGACGGTTGCGCTTGAGCATCTCGATGCCCGCGAGGCCCTTGCGCGCGCGGATCTCATCGAGCGTCACCGGCTTCGCGAGCGCGATCACCGGCTCGACGTCGACGCAGCTCCAGTCTTCTTCCGTCGTCGGGTCTTGATAGGCCGCGCGGGAGACGCGCGCGACGCCCACGACGGCCTTGCCTTCATTCGAGTGATAGAAGAGGCAGAGGTCGCCGACGGCCATGGCGCGGAGGTTGTTGCGCGCCTCGTAGTTGCGCACGCCGTCCCAGCGGGTGCTGCCGTCGTTCACGAGCTGGTCGTACGAGTACTTGAAGGGCTCGCTCTTGGTGAGCCAGTGCTGGGTGCGCGGCATGTTCGCCGAAGGGTCTATCTCGACGCCCGCGACCGCCGCCAGTCATTGGCAACAAAGAAGAAGAGCCCTGAAGCACCGATGACCCTCTCGGGATCGCTGACTCAGGGCCCTATTCCCAGCAGTGCGCGGTGCAAGATTCGAACCTGCGACCTTCGGCTTCGGAGACCAACGCTCTATCCAGCTGAGCTAACCGCGCTTTGGGACCGAGGGTGTACCGCAGGGCCCCTGGGCCGCGCAAGCCTCTCGTGGGCCACTGATGTGATTCCCCCGCTGGTGCGCGCGTGCTACCAGCTTTTTCGCATGAGCCAACGCATCGCCGTCCTCCCCGGCGACGGCATCGGGACCGAGGTCACCCGTGAAGCCGTCGCCCTGCTCGAACTCATCGCCTCGCGGCGCTCGCTCGACCTGGATTTCTGGCACCTCGACCTGGGCGCCGACCGCTTCCTGCGCGACGGCACCACCCTGCCGCCGGCGGTGTTCGAGGAGATCCGCGACACCTGCGACGCGATTCTGCTGGGCGCCCTCGGCGACCCGCGGGTGCCCTCCAACGACCACGCGCGCGACATCCTCTTCGGGTTTCGCTTCGGGCTCGACCTCTACGCCAACGTGCGCCCGGTGCGCTGCCTCGACGACCGCCTCTCGCCCTTGAAGCACCACGGCGCGGCCGACATCGACCTCGTGGTGTTCCGAGAGAACACCGAAGGGGTCTACGTGAACGTCGGCGGCCAGGTGCGCCGCGGCACCCCCGACGAGATCGCCATCAACGAAGACATCAACACCCGCAAAGGGGTCGAGCGCATCCTCCGCGCGGCCTTCGAGCACGCGAAGCTTCACGGCAACAAGCGCGTGCACATGGCGGACAAGTCCAACGCCATGAAGCACGCCCACGAGCTGTGGCTGCGGGCCTTCCGCGAAGTTGCGCGGGAGTACCCCGAGATCGAGCCCGTGCACGTCTACGTCGACGCGCTCTGCCTCTACATGGTGCAAGACCCGTCGAACATCGAGGTGGTGGTGACCAACAACCTCTTCGGCGACATCGTCACCGACCTCGGCGCCGCGCTGCAGGGGGGCCTCGGGATGGCGGGCAGCGCCAACCTGCACCCGGGCCGGCGCTGCGCGATGTTCGAGCCCGTGCACGGCAGCGCGCCGCCCCTCGCGGGGAAGGACCTCGCCAACCCCTTCGCGGCCGCGCTCACCGTCGGGATGATGCTCTCCCACCTCGGGCACCAGGGACTCGAGACGCTCATCGAGCACAGCGTGCGCGACTGCATCGTCGCGCTCGAGTGCACGAAGGACGTCGGCGGCACCCTCGGCACCGCCGCCGCCGCCGCCGCGCTACGCGCCCGCGTCGACGCTCGCCTCGGCTGACTCCGCGCGGGCCTCGATGCGCGCCCGCGCCCCCGCCATCGCCGCCAGCACCCGCCGCCGCGCCGGAGCACCCGGCAGGTCGCGCCGCTCGATCGCCACCTCGGGGTCGAGCGCGCGGTAGATGTCCTCCTCGAAGAGGGCGTGCGCCTCGCGGTAGGTCTCGAGCGAGAGCTGCGCGAGCTCTTTTCCTTCCGACAGCGCCCGCGCCACCAGCCGGCCCGCCACCTCGTGCGCGTGGCGGAAGGGGACGCCCTTCGCGGCGAGGTAGTCGGCCACCTCGGTCGCCACGGTGAAGCCCGCGCCGAGGGCGGCGCGCATGCGGTCGCGCTTGAAGCTCATCGCCCCGACGGCGTCGGCGAGCACCTCGGCCGCGTCGCGCACGGTGTCCACCGCGTCGAAGACGGGCACCTTGTCCTCCTGGAGGTCGCGGTTGTACCCGAGCGGCAGGCCCTTGAGGATCACCAGCAGCGACACGAGGTCGCCGATGACCCGGCCCGATTTTCCGCGCACCACCTCGGCGACGTCGGGGTTTTTCTTCTGCGGCATCATCGACGAGCCCGTGGTGTGGGCGTCGGCCATCTCGACGAAGCCGAACTCCTGCGTCGACCAGAGCACCAGCTCCTCGGACAGCCGGGACATGTGCACCGCCGCGATGGCCAGCGCGGCGAGCAGCTCCAGGAGGAAGTCCCGGTCGGCGGTCGCGTCGAGGCTGTTGCGCGAGGGGCCGTCGAAGCCCAGCGCCCGCGCGGTCATCTCGCGGTCGAGGGGGAAGGTCGTGCCGCACACCGCGCCGCTGCCGAGGGGCGACTCGTTCATGCGCACGGCGGCGTCGTCGAGGCGGCCGCGGTCGCGCCCGAGCATCTCGACGTAGGCCATCAGGTGGTGCGACAGCCGGTTGGGCTGCGCCCGCTGCATGTGCGTGTACGCCGGGACGAGCGTGTCGATCTCCTGCTCGGCGCGGCCCACGAGGGCGAGCGCGAGGCGGTCGAGCGAGCGGCCCACGTCGGCGCAGGCGCGGCGCGCGAAGAGCCGCAGGTCGGTGGCCACCTGGTCGTTGCGCGAGCGCCCGGTGTGCAGCCGCGCGCCCACGTCGCCCTCGCGCGCCGTCAGGGCGGCCTCGACGTTCATGTGCACGTCCTCCCGGGCGGCGTCCCAGGCGAAGGTGCCCGCGCGCACCTCGTCGCGGATGCCCCCGAGGCCGCGCTGCACCTGCCCGAGCTCCTCCGCGGTGAGCACCCCGATGGAGGCGAGCATCTCGGCGTGCGCGAGCGAGCCCGCGATGTCCTCCTCCGCGAGCCTCGCGTCCACGTCCACGCTCGCCAGGAAGCGCGCCGCCCCGGCGTCGAGTTCCTGCGAAAACCGTCCGCCCCATGCCGTCTTGGTCGCCATCGTTCCAGTCTCCTCGCGTCGGTGCGGGCGCACCGTACCCAATGCCTCGGTGCCGGACAAAGCCCGATGTGGGGCGCCGTAGGGGTGCAATCGGCCACCGCATCGGGCACGCTCCCGGGTCGTCATGCACGTCCTCGTCGTCAACTGCGGCAGCTCGAGCATCAAGCTCGACGTCCTCGACCCCCACACCGGCGAGCGCGCCGCGACCGCCCGCGTCGAGCGCCTCCGCAGCCCCGGGTGCGCCCTGGTGATGGGCGACGCGGTCGTGCCCATCCCCGACGCCGACCACGCCGCCGCCCTCGCGGTCGCCCTCCCGCGCCTGCTCGAGGGCCGCCCCGTGGACGCCGTCGGCCACCGGGTGGTGCACGGCGGCGCGCGCTTCGACGCCCCGACCCTCATCGACGACGCCGTCCTCGAGGCCATCGCCGCGCTCTCGCCCCTCGCGCCGCTGCACAACCCGGCCAACCTCGCGGGCATCGTCGCCGCCCGGGCGCTGCTCCCGACCATCCCCCACGTCGCGGTCTTCGACACGGCCTTCCACGCCACCATGCCGCGGCGCGCGCGCTCGTACGCCCTGCCGAAGGCCCTGGTGGAGAAGTACGGCCTGCGGCGCTACGGCTTCCACGGGCCGAGCCACGCGTGGGTCGCGCAGCAGGCGGGTCACTACCTGAAGGAAGACCTCCGCGGGCTGCGGCTCATCACCTGTCACCTCGGCAACGGCGCGAGCGTCACGGCCGTCGAGGGCGGTCGCTCGGTCGAGACCAGCATGGGCATGACCCCGCTGGAGGGCCTCGTCATGGGCACCCGCGCGGGCGACGTCGACCCCGGGGTGCTGCTGGAGATCGGCCGCCGCGAGGGCCTCGACGTCGAGGGCCTCGACCGGCTGCTCAACCACCAGTCGGGCCTGCTCGGGCTCTCGGGCGTGGGCAACGACCTGCGCGACATCGAGGCGCGCGCCGCGGCGGGCGACGAGGACTGCCGGCTGGCCATCCAGGTGTTCGCGCACCGGGTAAGGAAATACATCGGCGCGTATGCCGCCGTGATGGGCGGCGTCGACGCCATCGTGTTCACGGCGGGCATCGGGGAGCACAGCGCGCTCATGCGCCACCGCATCGCGCAGCGTCTCGACTTCCTCGGCGCGCGCTTCGACGAGGACCGCAACCGCGACGTCCGCGTGAGCGCCGCGCACCCGGTGGCGGAGTTCTCCGAGCCCGGGTCGCGGGTGCGCCTGCTCGTGGTGGCCACCGACGAGGCGCGCGCCATCGCCCACGACGCCGCGCTGCTCAGCGCCGGGGCGCAGTCCGTCGAGGCGGCGAGCCGCATCCCCATCGCCATCTCCGCGCGGCACATCCACCTCACGCGCGCGGCCGTGGACGCGCTCTTCGGCCCGGGGCACGCGCTCACGCCGTACAAGCCCCTCAGCCAGCCGGGGCAGTTCGCGTGCGAGGAGAAGCTCACCGTGGTCGGCCCGAAGGGGCGGATCGCCAACGTCCGCGTGCTCGGCCCGGAGCGCCCGGAGTGCCAGGTGGAGGTGTCGCGCACCGACGAGTTCGCCCTCGGCGTCGACGCGCCCGTGCGCGACTCCGGGGACGTGGCCAACACCCCGGGCGTCACCCTCGAAGGCCCGGCGGGGAGCCTCACCCTCTCGAAGGGGCTCATCTGCGCGCGGCGGCATATCCACATGCACCCCGACGACGCCGCCCGCTTCGGCGTGAAGGACCGCGACGTCGTCGAGGTGGCGGTCGACACCGACGGCCGCGACCTGACCTTCGGCGACGTGCTCATCCGGGTGAGCGCGAAGTACCGCCTGGAGATGCACCTCGACACCGACGAGGCCAACGCCGCGCAGCTCAGCGGCGGCGACGGGGGCGTGCTCGCGAGCACCGGGGGCAGCGTCCGGCTGCGGCGGCGGAGCGTCGGGTTCGATGCCGAGTGACCCCGTCGGAGGGATGACCGCGGACGAGGCCCTGGCGCGCGAGTCGCAGCGGCTCTTCCGGCGGTACACGGTGGAGATCGTGGAGGGGCTCGACATGTGCCCCTGGGCCGAGGCCGCGCGCCGGCGCTCGGAGGTGAGCGAGTCGGTCGAGCTCGGGCGGTCGCCCGACATCGCGGCGGGCGCGGCGTGGGCCCGCCGGCTCGGGGAAGACCGGTCGGTCGAGATCGGGTTCCTCATCTGGCCGAGGGTGAAGGTGTCCCGGGCGGAGTTCGTGGCGTACGTGCAGGCCGTGCGCGAGGCCTACGGGCGCGAGCCGGGGCGGGGCGGCGTGCTCATGGCGATGGTGGCCTTCCACCCCGAGCCCGAGCCCGACCCCACCAGCCCCCTCTCGCTCATCAACTTCATCCGGCGGTGCCCCGACCCCACCATCCAGGCCATCCGCCTGAGCACCCTCGAAGAACTCCGCCAGCGCGACGGCACCGGCAAGCGCTTCATGCCCATGAGCGCCGCGCTCGCGCTGCCGCTCAACGTGACCGCGCGGCGGCCGCTCCACGAGGTGGTCTCCGAGGCCAACCAGCAGACCGTCGAGCGCCTCGGAGTGCCGCGCGTCGAGGCCATCCTCGCGGACATCCACCGCGACCGCGACCGGACGTACCGGGCCCTCGGCGAGGAGCCGTAGCCGGTCGGGCCGATCGCCTCTTGGCTTGTGGGCCTGAGAAGCGCCGTGGTAGCCTCCGCGCCGCATTCAAGGGAGCGAAAATCGGATGAAGCACGGATGGACGGCGCTCGTGGGTCTCTGTCTCGGCGCGATGGCCGCGGCGACCATCGGTTGTGAGGGTGACAGCAAGCTCACGGTGGTGACCGAGGAGGGCGCGACGGCGCCCCACGTCAACCTCCCGACGGTGCCGACGCTCCCGGCGCCGCCGCCGATCAACCACACCGACGGGTCGTTCACGATCTACGGCGTGCGGCACCAGGCCACGCGGGACCCCAACCTCTGGAGCAAGCAGCAGCGCGTCCACGGCTTCGTGGTGAGCGTGTACACCGCGCGCAACCCGCGGGGACTGCCCTGCACCGAGGCCGACCGCTGCGTCGAAGAACGACCGCACATCTACATCTCCGACAACCGCGTCGAGCGCGACCCGGCCAAGATGATGATGGTCACCGGGTACGCGACCTTCCAGCACGAGATCGAGGCCGCCCGCAGCGCCGCCCGCGCCGGCCGTCAGCCCACCGCCGCGCAGCTCGCGCAGATCGCCGCCGGCCTCGTGAAGCCCGTACCGACGGACTTCGACGAGGGCGCCGAGGTCGTCGTGTCGGGCAACTTCACCCGCCGCGCCGCCAACGGCCAGGCCGACTCCAACGGCCTGCTCGAGTACACCTCGCACACGACCACCGCGCCTGCTCCGCCCGCCGCTCCCCGGCGCTGACGGCCCGCGGTCCAGCGCTCACCCCCCCGTACGAATCAGTCCACGTTCATCGCCTTGGCGACCTCGCGGCCGAGGGCGTGGTCTTCCATCATCGCCCGCGACCAGCGCTGCATCACGGGGCCGAATTCCCCCAGCTCGATGCCCAGCGCGGCGAGCGTCTCCTTGCGCTTCGCCTGATCGGCGCGCAGCCCGCGCACCATCCGCACGTACTCCGACACCCGCGCCACCGGCTGCCCCGGAAACACCTCGCGGTCGCGCAGCGCCCCGTCGGGCGCCGAGTCGCGCGGGGCGGGGTCGTGCAGCGTCGCCGCGGGCTGCCACCCCTCGGAGGCCGCGTGCGCCAGCACCAGGCACTGCAGCCGCACGTCGCCGAGCGTCCCGTGGTGGTGCGTGACCCGCCAGGTCCCCGGGCGCACCCGCAGCAGCCAGGCCACCGCGCCGCCGGCCTGCGCCTCCAGCCCCGTCGGAAGCGCCACCGCCGCGCGCGCGCCCTGCAGGCACGCGGCCATCCAGGCCTCCTCGCCGTGCGTCGCCACCGCCTCCGCCACGCAGCGTCCAGAGGCGCGGGCCCAGGCCAGGACGAGCCAGCCGCTCGCGACGTCCACCCGCTCCGTCACCGACGCGGTGGGGCGCTCCCACCGCCCGGCGAGCTCGCCCGCGAAGGTCTGCCCGCTGGGCATCCCCGCCACCACCGCGACCCCGTCGGGCTCGCCCATCGCGCTCGTCACCACCGCGCACTGCAGCGCCGCGTCGCCCGGTCGCCACGCCGCGCCGCGAAGCCCCTCCGGGAGCGCCACCCCCGCGGTGAGGGTCACCCGCCGCGCGAGCGCCAGGGCCTCCGTCGACCGGTCGACGCTCAGCCACGCGACCTCCTCGCCGCCGCGCGCGAAGGCCTCGCTCCAGGCCTCGTCGGGGGAGAGCAGCGCGGCGTCGGTCGCCCGCGCGTCCCGCGCCGTGAGCTCCGGCGCCGCGGCCAGCAGGTGCCGGCGGCAGCGCTGGTAGGCCTCGCGCGCCGCCTCCTCGCTCCGGACGATGGACTCCGGCGCGGGCCACGGTTCGACGCCCAGCGCGCTCGCCGCGCGGTGCCGGAGCTCCCACGGTTCGCCGGGCTCGGCGCCGCGCCACCGCGGGAGCGCGCGCGCGTCGAGCGCGATCACCGGGACGCCCTGGTCGTGCCGCACGCCCACGCGGTCGTGCGACGGGGTCACCACCCCCGCCCGCAGGGGGCCCACGCGGGCCGGCGCCGCGACCAGCACGGGCCGGAGCGTCGCGGGCGCGGCGTGGGGACGCGCCGTGGAGGGCCCCGCCGCGAGGGCCCGCGCCAGCACCGAGGCCTCGATGCGGAGGATCGTCGGGCCCGCGGCCGGCGTCGCCGCGGACTCCGGCAGCGCGAGGTGCTCGAGGCCGAGCACGTCGATGCCGTCGGGCGACAGCCGTCCGCGGAGCGCGGGCAGCACGTGGCGACCCACCGCGAAGACCGCCGCGGGGGCGCGCGCCGCGTCGAGGGTGCCCTGCAGCAACATGCCGTGGACGGTGTTGCCGAGCAGCCGGCCCGCGTCGCGCCGCCAGGCGGCGTGGCGTGCCGCGAAGTCACCCCCGTCGAGCAGCACCGCCCGCACGACGGCCACGGCGTCGGCGACGCGCAGGCCCACCCGCGCCGCGACCCGCAGGTGCCCCGCGCGCCCCGCGCCGAGCCCGGTGACCGCCCCGACGGGCGCGTCGAGGTCGAGCGCCCACGGGCCCCCGGAGGTCACGAAGAATACCTGGATGTGTAAGGTCCCGTCCGCGCGGGCCCACGCGGCGACGGCGGGCCACTGCGCCGGGTCGAGGGCGTAGCGCCCGGGGCCCACCACGCCGATGGGCGCCCCGTCGGCGACGAACACCGCCTGCTCGTGCCCCTGCACCACCAGCGTCGCGCCCGCGGCCGGGGCCTCGGGCCAGCGGTGCACCCACTCCAGCGCGGCGTCGCCCCGCCGCACGATCTCCCGCTCGCTCATCGCCCTGCAGGCTACGCCCAAACAGGCCGCGCCGGGGCCCCCGGAACCCCGCTCAGCCCTGCTGCCCGTGGCGCCCCGCGCCCGCCGCGAAGCGCGCGGCCCCGGCGGCCCCGTCGGCCAGCAGCGCCTCGGCCCCGTCGACGAACTCCGCCGCCAGCGCCTCCCCCGCCGGCAGCTCGAAGGCCCGGTACACCCCGCGGCGGTCGGCCATCGCGCAGGCCCACGGGTGCGCGGCGATCTCCTGCGCCAGCGCCTCCGCTGCCGCCCGCGCGGCGCCGCGGGGCACCACCCGGTTGACGAGGCCCATCGCGAGCGCCTCGTCGGCGCGCACCGCCCGGCCGGTGAGCACGAGGTCGAGCGCCCGCCCGAGCCCCACGACGAGCGGCAGGCGCGCGGTGCCGCCGTCGATGAGCGGCACGCCCCAGCGGCGGCAGAACACCCCCAGCACGGCGTCGTCTTCCATCACCCGCAGGTCGCACCAGAGCGCGAGCTCGAGGCCCCCCGCGACGGCGTGGCCCGCGATGGCGGCGATCACCGGCTTGCCCATCGCCATGCGCGACGGGCCCATCGGGCCGTCGCCGGTCGGGTCGAGGCGGTTGGCCTCGCCCGCCGCGATGGCCTTGAGGTCGGCGCCCGCGCAGAAGGTCCCGCCCTCGCCGCAGAGCACCGCGACCCGGGCGGAGTCGTCGGCCGCGAAGGCCCGGAAGGCGTCCGCGAGCGCGTCGGCGGTCGCCCGGTCGACGGCGTTCTTCACCGCCGGCCGATCGATGATCACCGTCGTCACGACCCCGCTCCGCTCGACCCGCACCGTCATCGCGCCTCTGCTCCCTTCGATCCCGTCGCGGCACCGATGCTTGCCCGGGGCGCGCGCCCCGAAGATCGTGCCTGACCCATGGACAAGTACACCCTGACCGTCGAGCAGCTCGACGCCTATCGCAAGGCCGCCGACCTGCGGGCCGGCGCCGTGGCCGTCGTGCGGGCGGGCTCGCTCGTGAGCGAGGGCTTCGGCGACGAGATCCCGCTGCTGCACCTCATCAAAGCGTGCATCGGGGAGAGGCTCCTGGAGCGCATCGCGCGGCTTGTGGGCGCGCGAACCCGCGTGCGAGTATCCGCCACCCGTCGCGCGCGGTGGCGGCTCCAGAGTCTCCGCCGGGGCGTCCGTCGGGGGAAGGAAATGCACGGATGAAGATCACGTTGGGACTGTCCGGGTCAGGCGCTGAGGTCGACCTGTTCGCGGTGCTCGTGGCGGAGGAAGACCTCGCCGGCGACACCCTGCTGAACGACCTCGACGAGGCGCTCGGGGGCACGCTGCGCACCGCCATCAAGGACGACGAGTTCACCGCCAAGCGCGACGCCACGCTGTCGGTGATGACGTACGGGAAGATCCCCGCGCGCAAGGTGCTGCTCATCGGCCTCGGGCCCGCGGCGAAGGTCACCGCCATCGAGCTCCGCGCGGCGTCGGCGAAGGCGGCCAAGGTGGCCAACGCCGACAAGGCCACGAAGCTGCACCTCGGGCTGCGCGGCAAGGGCGACGCGGCCGAGCTGCGCGCGCCGGCGGAGGGCGTGTCCCTCGGGTCGTACCGCTTCACGAAGTACCTCACCGGCGACCGCCGCCCGAAGAAGGAGCTGGAGTCCGTCGGGCTCGGGCTGCGCGGCGCGAAGTCCGTGAAGGCGACGGCCGAGCAGAAGCGCGCCATCGCCGACGGCGAGGCCGTGGGCGGGGCGATCAACCTCGCGCGCGACCTCGTCAACGAGCCGCCCAACGAGCTCACCCCCGCGGCGCTCGCCGACGTGGCCCACGAGGTCGGCAAGGCCCACGGCCTGAAGGTCGCCATCTGGGACCGCGCGAAGATCCGCGCCGAGGGCATGAAGCTCCTCGAGGCCGTCGGCCGCGGGTCGCGCAACGAGCCGCGCTTCATCCACATCACCTACAAGCCCGAGAAGGCCCGCAAGGGCCGCCCCCGCATCGCCCTCGTCGGCAAGGGGCTCACCTTCGACTCCGGCGGCCTCTGCATCAAGCCCGCGCCCGGCATGGGGGACATGAAGTCAGACATGGGGGGCGCCGCGCTCGCCATCGGCGCCATGGCCGCCATCGGCGCGCTCAAGCCCGACGTCGAGGTGCACGCCCTCATCGCCGCCGCCGAGAACATGCCCGACGGCGACGCGTACCGCCCCGGCGACGTCTTCGGCTCGCTCGACGGCAAGACCGTCGAGATCATCAACACCGACGCCGAGGGCCGCCTCGTGCTGGCCGACGCGCTCGCCTACGCGCGCAAGCTCGAGCCCGACCTCATCGTCGACCACGCGACCCTCACCGGCGCGTGCCTCGTGGCGCTGGGCACCGCGACGGCGGGCTTCTTCTGCAACGACGAGGAGGTCTCCACGCGCTACCTGGAGGGCGCGAAGACCGCCGGCGAGGCCATGTGGCGCATGCCCCTCATCGAGGAGCTCCGCGACGGCCTGAAGAGCGACATCGCCGACCTCAAGCACACCGGCGACCGCTACGGCGGCTCCATCATCGGCGCCCTCTTCCTGCGGGAGTTCATCGGCGACCGGAAGTGGATCCACCTCGACATCGCGGGCCCCGCGTACCTCGACCGGGTCACCCCCCTCGGCCCCAAGGGCGGCACCGGCTACGGCATCCTCGCCTTCCTCCAGTACCTCGACTCGCTCTGACCGTCGGTCCCCCTCGTCGGTCCCCCTCCTCAGTCCCCGTCCTCAGTCCCCGCGGCCTCCCCGCGCAGCGCTGCGATCACCGCGTCGACGGTGCCCCGCAGCCCCAGCACCGAGGTGTCCACCGTCGCCCGCGCCTGTGCGTAGAGCGGCGACCGCGCCCGCAGCAGCGCCTGCAGCTCCGAGCGCGCGTTGGCCCGGTGCGCCATCGGGCGGGCGTCCCCTTGGGCCACCACGCGGTCCCAGTGGTCGTCGGCCGTCGCGCGCAGCCATACGGTGAAGGCCCGCGCCCGCAGCAGCCCATAGGTCTCCTCGTCGGTCACCAGGCTCCCGCCCGTCGCGAGCACCACCCCCGCGTGCTCGGCCAGCACCCGCCGCAGCACCTCGCGCTCCAGCCGCCGGTAGTACGCCATCCCGTGGATCTCGAAGAGCGTCGCGAGGCGCATCCCCGCCGCCGCCTCGATGCTCGCGTCGAGCTCCACGAAGGGCGCCTTCAGCCGCTTCGCCAGCCGCGGGCCGATGGTGCTCTTGCCCGCCCCGCGCAGCCCCAGCAGGGCCACCGCGCCGACGCTCTCTCCGTCGCCGTCCCCCCGCGCCGCGCGCTCGCCCTCGGCCAGGGTGAGCAGCGCGCCCGCGGTGGTCTCGAGCGCCTCGGAGAGCGCGTCGAGGCGCGCCACGGAGATGTTCCCGGTGCCCGCCTCCAGCTGCGCCAGGAAGCGCTCGCTCACCCCCGAGCGCCCCGCCAGGGCGCGCACGGTCATCCCCCCGGCCTGCCGACGCCCGCGCACCACCGCCCCGAGGGCCTCCAGCAGCGGTCGTCGTTCGGTCATCGACCGCACTATATTGCAGTCTTTCCCTGGCGCCAACCGGCACTATACCCCTTGTCGACCCTGACGCGGGTCGGCTAGCTTCCGCTCATCCCCATGGCAGACCCCACGCACGACGAGGCCCCGATCCGCTTCGAGACGCACCCCTCGCGGTACCGTCACTGGAAGCTCGATTTTCCCGCGACCTACGGCGGCCGCGTGGCGCGCCTCGCGATGGACGTGCAGGAGGACGGCGGGCTGCGGCCCGGCTATCCCATGAAGCTCAACAGCTACGATCTCGGGGTCGACATCGAGCTGGCCGACGCCATCTCGCGGGTGCGCTTCGAGCACCCCGAGGTGCGCGCGCTCGTCGTCACCAGCGCGAAAGACCGCATCTTCTGCTCGGGCGCCAACATCTACATGCTCGGCAGCTCGACCCACACCTTCAAGGTGAACTTCTGCAAGTACACCAACGAGACGCGGCTCTACCTCGAAGAGCTCTCCGCGCTGTCGGGCATCCCGGTGCTCTGCGCGGTCAACGGCACCGCGTCGGGCGGCGGGTACGAGCTCGCGCTGGCCTGCGACGAGATCCTGCTGCAGGACGACGGCAGCACGGCGGTGAGCCTCCCGGAGGCGCCGCTGCTGGCGGTGCTGCCGGGCACGGGCGGGCTCACCCGGGTCACCGACAAGCGCAAGGTGCGGCGCGACCTCGCGGACGTGTTCTCGACGCTGGCCGAGGGGGTGCGCGGCAAGCGGGCGGTCGACTGGCGCCTGGTCGACGAGTCGGCGTCGCGGTCCAAGTTCGAGGCGGCCCTCAAGGCGCGCGTCGAGGCGATGGTCGCCCGCTCGCCGCGCAGCGCGACGGGCGAGGGGCTCGCGCTGCCGCCGGTGAGCGTGACGCGCACGGGGGACGTCAGCGCGTACAAGCACGTGCTGCTGCAGGTCGATCGCGGGCGCCGGGTGGCCGAGCTCACGATGCGGGGCCCCGAGGGCGACCCGCGCGCCGCGCTCACGGCCGAGCACTGGAGCGTGGAGGCGTGGCGCGAGCTCGACGACGCGCTGCTCGACCTGCGCTTCAACCACCCCACGGTGGGCCTCGTGGTGCTGCACACCGTCGGCGACATCGAGGCCGTGCGCGCCTTCGATCGGAGCCTGGTGGAGCGGGCGAGGTCCGAGTGGCTCGCGCGCGAGGTGCTGCTGCTGCAGAAGCGGGTGCTCAAGCGCCTCGACCTGACGGCGCGGAGCCTCTTCGCGCTCGTCGAGCCGGCGAGCTGCTTCGCGGGCTCGATGCTCGAGCTCGCGCTCGCGGCCGACCGGGTGTTCATGATCGACGCGGCGAGCACGCACGTGGCGCTCTCGGTGGTGAACTTCGGGGCCTTCCCGATGAGCAACGGGCTCACGCGGCTGGAGTCGCGCTTCCTCTACGACCCGTCGGTGGTCACGCGGCTGAAGGACGAGGCGGGGCTCATGGACGCGGGCGACGCGCTCAAGGCCGGCCTGGTGACCTTCACCCCCGACGAGATGGACTGGGACGACGAGGTGCGCGTGGCCATCGAGGAGCGCACGAGCCTGTCGCCCGACGCCATGACCGGCATGGAGGCCAACCTGCGCTTCGCCGGCCCGGAGACCATGGAGACGAAGATCTTCGGGCGCCTGAGCGCCTGGCAGAACTGGATCTTCCAGCGCCCCAACGCCGTCGGCGCGGCGGGCGCCCTCACGATGTACGGGCAGCCCGGACGCCCGGTGTTCGATTACCGACGCACGTAAGAACTCCCCCGGAAGCAGGTCCCCCGATGTCATCCGTCGTCAACGACACGCGCATCCCCAACAACGTCGATCTCTCGTCGGACAAGAAGCTCCAGCGCGCGCTGGAGGAGTGGCAGCCCAACTTCATCAAGTGGTGGGGGGCCATGGGCCCGGAGGGCTTCCAGCAGGACGACGTGTTCCTGCGCACGGCCATCAGCGTCGACCACGAGGGCTGGGCCAACTTCGACTACGTACGGATGCCCGAGTACCGCTGGGGCATCTTCCTGGCCGACCCGGTGGCCGACCGCACCATCGGCTTCGGCGACGAGATGGGCAAGCCCGCGTGGCAGCAGGTGCCCGGCGAGCACCGCAACACCCTGCGTCGGCTCATCGTGACCCAGGGTGACACCGAGCCCGCCTCGGTGGAGCAGCAGCGGCTCCTGGGGCAGACCTGCCCGAGCCTCTACGACCTGCGCAACCTCTTCCAGGTCAACGTCGAGGAGGGCCGGCACCTCTGGGCGATGGTGTACCTGCTGCACTCGCACTTCGGCCGCGACGGCCGCGAGGAGGCCGAGGGCCTGCTCGAGCGCCGCAGCGGCGACCCCGACAAGCCCCGGATTCTCGGCACCTTCAACGAGCCGTGCCCCGAGTGGCTGTCGTTCTTCATGTTCACGTTCTTCACCGACCGCGACGGGAAGTACCAGCTGCTGGCCCTCGCCGAGAGCGCCTTCGACCCGCTCTCGCGCACCACGCGCTTCATGCTCACCGAGGAGGCGCACCACATGTTCGTGGGCGAGACGGGCATCCTGCGGGTGGTGCAGCGCTCGGCCGAGCTCGCGAAGCTCGACCCCAACGGCGACGTGCGCAAGCAGGGCGGCATCGACCTGCCGACCCTCCAGAAGTACCTCAACTTCTGGTTCAGCTCGTCGGTCGACCTCTTCGGCGGCGAGGTGTCGTCCAACGCGGCGTCGTTCTTCGCGTCGGGCTTGAAGGGCCGCGCCAAGGAGGCCGGCCACGAGGACCACGTCGCCCTGCACGGCACCTACCGCATGGTGACCCCCGAGGGCGGCGCCCTCGTCGAGCGCGACGTCGCGCTGCGCTCGGCCATGAACGAGGTGCTCCGCGACGAGTACGTCGGCGACTGCCAGCGCGGCGTCGACAAGTGGAACCGCGCCATCGCCGAGAAGGGCGTGGACTTCGAGCTGAAGATCCCGAGCCGGCGCTTCAACCGCAACGTGGGCCTGTACGCGGGGATGCGCTTCAACCCGGCGGGCGAGCTCATCACCGAGGAGGCGTGGCAGGCGCAGTCGGGGCAGTGGCTCCCGTCGGAGGCCGACCGCGCGTACGTGCTGTCACTGATGACGAAGCCGGTCTACGAGCCCGGCAAGATGGCCCACTGGATCGCCCCCCCGAAGCAGGGGATCAAGGGCCGCCCGGTGGACTTCGAGTACGTGCGCCACGACGCACGGTAGCGAGGCGGCTCAGCGCCCGCGCATCGTGCGGGCGAAGTCCGTCAGGTTGGCGAGCAGCTCGCCCACGAACTTCTTCGTGGCCTCGTCGGTGAGGTTGCCCTCCGCGTCGAACTTCTCGTTCACCTTCGCGACGTACACCTCGGGCTTCGGGACGACGTACATCCCGAGGCCCACGCACACCTCCTTCAGGTGCGACTGCGCGCGCACGGTGCCGTGGTTGCCGGGCGACCCGCCGAGGGTGGCGACGGGCTTCTTCGCGAGGGGCGGCGTCGGCGGGCGCGAGGCCCAGTCGATGGCGTTCTTGAGCACGCCCGGGACGGAGTAGTTGTACTCCGGGGTCACGAAGAGCACCGCGTCGGCCCGCGCGATGGCCGCGCGGAAGGCCGCGACGGCGTCGGGGTAGCCCTGCTCGCGCACGTCTTCGTTGTAGAGGGGGATGGGCGCGAGGTCGAAGGTGCTGAGCGTCGCGCCCGGCGGGAGGAGGTGGGCGACGGCGGCGAGGAGCTTGCGGTTCCACGACTGCACACGGAGGCTGCCGACGACGCCGAGGATCGAGACGGGGGTGTCACTCATCGCGGGAGCATATAGTCTCGCGCGCCATGTCGACCACCCTACGACCCATTCACGACGTTGCCGCCGACCTCGGGCTCTCTGCCGACGACGTGATCCCCTGGGGGCGCCACCGCGCGAAGGTCTCGCTCGACGCGATCACCCGCCGCGAAGGCTCTCCCCAGGGCCGCCTCGTGCTGGTCTCCGCGATCAACCCGACGCCCGCGGGCGAGGGGAAGACCACCACCTCGGTGGCCCTCGCGATGGGGCTCTGCAAGCGCGGCCGCCGCGCCGTCGCCGCGCTGCGCGAGCCCTCGCTGGGCCCCGTCTTCGGGATGAAGGGCGGCGGCACCGGCGGCGGGCTCGCGACGCTCGAGCCCTCCGCGGACATCAACCTGCACTTTACCGGGGACATCCACGCCATCACGTCGGCGCACAACCTCCTCGCGGCCATCGCGGACAACGCGCTGCACTTCCGCGACCCGCTCGAGCTCGACCCGCGCTCGGTGCGCTGGCGCCGCGCCCTCGACATGAACGACCGCGCGCTGCGCCACGTCGTGGTCGCGATGGGCAAGGGCAACGGCCCGATGCGCGAGACGGCCTTCGACATCACCGCGGCCAGCGAGGTGATGGCCATCCTCTGCCTCGCCACCTCCGTGAAAGACCTCGAGGCCCGCCTCGGGCGCATCGTCGTGGGCACTACCATTGCGGGCAAGCCCGTGCGCGCGAGCGACCTCGGCGCCTCGGCGGCGATGACCGCGCTGCTCCTCGACGCCCTCATGCCGAACCTGGTGCAGACCCGCGAGGGGACGCCCGCGGTGGTGCACGGCGGGCCCTTCGCCAACATCGCCCACGGGTGCAACTCCGTCCTCGCGACGCGGCTCGCCCTCGCCTACGGACAGGACGTCATCACCGAGGCCGGCTTCGGCTTCGACCTCGGGGCGGAGAAGTTCCTCGACATCAAGTGCCGCGTCGGGGGGATGTGGCCGCACGGCGTGGTGCTCGTGGCCACGCACCGCGCGCTCAAGATGCACGGCGGGGTGCCCGTGTCGAAGGCGGGAGAGCCCAACGCGGCCGCGCTCACCCGCGGGCTCGAACACCTCGAGAAGCACCTGGAGACGCTGCGCTTCTACGGCCTGCCCGCGGTGGTGGCGGTCAACGGGTTTCCCAACGACACCGACGACGAGCAGGCCGTGCTCAAGGACTTCGCGGCGCGCAACGGGGTCGCCGTGGCGCGGCACGAGGGCTTCGCGAAGGGCGGCGAAGGGGCGCTCGAGCTGGCCGACGCGGTGGCCTCGATGCTCGACCACTCGGACGCGCAGCGCCCGGTGGCCAGGTACACCTACGAGCTCGGCGACCCGCCCGCGGAGAAGATCCGCAAGATCGCGCGCACCGTGTACGGCGCCGACGACGTGGTGTTCACCGCGTCGGCCCTCAAGGACCTCGACGCCGTCGCGGCCCTCGGCGGCGCCGAGCTGCCGGTGTGCATGGCCAAGACCCACCTGTCGCTCACGGACGACCCGAGCCGCCCGGGCCGCCCGTGGGGCTTCAACATCACCGTGAAGGAGGTGCGCTTGAGCGCGGGCGCGGGCTTCGTGGTCGCCCTCACGGGCGAGATCATGACGATGCCGGGGCTGCCGAAGGTGCCCGCCGCGGCGCGGGTGGTGGTGCACGACGACGGCCGCGTCACCGGGCTGATGCAGGGGGAGTGAGCGGCCGCCCGGGGGCGCTCAGCGGGCGTAGTCCACCGCCCGGGTCTCGCGCACCACGGTGACCTTCACCTGGCCCGGGTACGCGAGCTCGCTCTCGATCCTGCGCGCGATGTCCCGCGAGAGCGCGAGCGCCCCGGCGTCGTCGACCTCGCTCGGCTCCACCAGCACCCGCACCTCGCGCCCCGCCTGGATGGCGAACGACCGCTCCACGCCCTTGAAGGTCGCGCAGAGGCGCTCGAGGTCTTCGAGGCGCCGCACGTAGCCCTCGAGCATCTCGCGCCGCGCGCCCGGCCGCGCCCCGCTGATGGCGTCCGCCGCGGCCGTCAGGTGCGCCAGCACGCTGCGCGGCGGCTCGTCGTCGTGGTGCGCCGCGATGGCGTTGACCACCATCTCGTCCTCGCCTGCCTTGCGCGCCATCTGTCCCCCGATGACCGCGTGGCCGCCCTCCACCTCGTGGGTCACGGCCTTGCCGATGTCGTGCAGCAGCCCCGCGCGCTTGGCCAGCTTCGGGTTGATGCCCATCTCCTGCGCCAGGAGCCCGCACATGTGCGCGACCTCCACCGAGTGCCGGAGGATGTTCTGCGCGTACGAGTACCGGTACCGCAGCTGCCCGACGATCTTCGCGAGGTCGGGGTGCAGCCGCCCGATGCCGAGCTCCATCGCGGCCTGCTCGCCGGACTCCTTGATGGTGCGCTCGACCTCCTCCTTCGACTTCAGGAAGAACTCCTCGATCTTCGAGGGGTGGATGCGCCCGTCCTGGATGAGCCGCTCCAGCGTGAGCCGCGCCATCTCCCGGCGCACCGGGTCGAAGCTGCTCACCACGATGGTCTCCGGCGTGTCGTCGATCACCAGGTCGCAGCCGGTGACCTCCTGGAAGGTGCGGATGTTGCGACCCTCGCGGCCGATGATGCGGCCCTTCAGCTCGTCGCTCGGCAGGTGCACCGAGGTCACCGCCCGCTCGCCCGCGTACTCCCCCGCGTAGCGCTGCACGGCGATGCCGATCACCCGCTTGGCCCGCTTCTCGGCCTCCTCGCGCGCGAGGTCTTCGATCTGCTTGGCCTCGCGCGCCCCCGAGCGCCGCGCGTCGTCCATGATCTCGTCGATCACCCGGCTTCGCGCCTCTTCGCCCGTCAGCGCCGCGACCCGCTCCAGGGCCTCCTTCTCCGAGGTCTTCACCGCCTCCAGCGCCGCGCCCCGCTCGGTCACCAGCTTCTCCGCCACGGCCTCGCGCAGCGCCACCGCGCGCTCGCGCTCGGTCACCCCGCGGTCGCGGCTCGACAGCTCCGCCTCGCGCAGGGCCAGCCGCTGGTCCTTCTGGGTGACGGCGCTCTCCAGGAGCGCGAGGCGCTCGTCGCGGGACTTCAGGTCCCGGGTCAGCGCCTCGGCCTGCGCCCGCGCGTCGGCCACCACCTGCTGCGCCCGCTGCTGCGCCCGGGCCTCGACCTCCGCCCGCACCAGGTCGCGCGCCCGCGCGGTGGCCTCCTCCAGCGTCACCGCCGCCGCCCGGCGGTGCACGTCGGCCTGCTCGTGCGCGGCGCGGGCCTCGCCCCGGGCGGCCTCGATCACCTCGTGGAGCAGCGTCGCCTGCGTGGCGAGCGTCTCCACCCGGGCGAGGGCCTCGACGAGCGCCCGCTCGTGCGTCGAGCCCTCGGCGCGGGCGCCCTCGAGGTCACGGCGGAGGGCGTCCAGGTCGGCGTCGGCGCCCTTCGATCGAAGCGCCCAGGACGCGGCGGCGCCCGCGGCGGCACCGGCGAGGAATGAGATCGGGGTCATGGCGTGTGCGGCTCCATCAGGGCGCGTCGTCGACGCGGTAGGTGTCTTCATCGGTCACCACGAGGTGCACGCGCTGGTCGTGCGCCTCGTCGGGGACCTCGGCGATCATCTGGAAGGCGAACACCGCCGCGACCCGCACGGCGCGGGGCATCAGGGTGAGGGTGTTGTCGTAGAGCGCGCGGCCGAAGCCGAGCCGGTGGCCGCGAGGGTCCATCGCGAGCGCCGGCACGACGACCACGTCGAGGTCCGCGAGGTCGACCTCGGGCGCCGCGGCGGTGGGCTCGGCGATGCCGAAGGCCGACATCGCCGTGGGGTGCCGCCCGCCCGCGCGCACGAGCCAGCGAAACGAGAGGGCCCGGCCCTCGCCCACGACCGGCAGGGCGACGTCGAGCCCGCGGGCGACGGCGTCGTCGAGGAGGCCGCGGGTGTCGAACTCGTCGGGCATCGAGTCATACAGCGCGACGGCCCGGGCGGCCTGCCAGCAGGGGAGGGCGATCACCCGGGCGGTGACGGCGGCCGAGCGACGGTCGCGGGCGTCGGGCGGGAGCGACCCGCGGAGCTGGCGCATCCGTTTTCGCAGGAGGGCCTTGGCGCGGGGGCGAAGAAGGCTCAAGGATTCGGCGGAATAGGGGAGATCGGCCATGGCTGGGGGATGTCGATCGTAGGGCTGGAGGCATACCACGGGCGCCGTACGTCTTGCCCGGGGGGACTAAGGTGCACTACACGGTGCGGCGAACATCCGCGGTCCGCCGGACGGATCTGCGGCGAGGCATCTCAAGACGGTTTCCCTGAGGAGCGACCATGCGAAGCGAGTGGGTGGCCCGGCGGTCGAACGATCGCGTGAAGACGCAGATGCTGTACGCCCGGGCGGGCGTGGTGACCGAGGAGATCGCCTTCGTGGCGCAGCGGGAGAACGTCGCCCCGGAGCTGGTGCGCGACGAGGTGGCCCGGGGGAGGCTGGTGATCCCGGCGAACGTGGCGCACACCAACCTCGAGCCCATGGGCATCGGCATCGCGCTGTCGTGCAAGGTCAACGCGAACATCGGCAACAGCGCCGTGACCAGCAGGATCGAGGAGGAGCTCGCGAAGCTCCAGGTGTCGCTGAAGTACGGCGCCGACACGGTGATGGACCTCTCCACGGGCGGCAACATCGACGGCATCCGCGCGGAGATCATCAAGGCCTCGCCGGTGCCCATCGGCACCGTGCCCATCTACCAGGTGGTGCAGGACGTGAAGTCCATCGCGAAGATGACCGTCGACGACCTGCTCGGGATGATCGAGCACCAGGCGAAGCAGGGCGTCGACTACATGACGCTGCACGCGGGGGTGCTGCGGCACCTGCTGCCGACGGTGCAGCACCGCATCACGGGCATCGTGTCGCGCGGCGGCTCGCTCATGGCGCAATGGATGATCGAGAACGGCCAGGAGAACCCGCTCTTCACCCACTGGGACGCGGTGCTCGACATCTGCGCCCGCTACGACGTGACCATCTCCGCGGGCGACGGCCTGCGCCCCGGGTGCCTCGCCGACGCCTCCGACGAGGCGCAGTTCGGCGAGCTCAAGGTGCTGGGCGAGCTGACGAAGCGCGCCTGGGAGAAGAACGTCCAGGTGATGATCGAGGGCCCCGGCCACGTGCCCTTCGACCAGATCGCGATGAACATCGAGAAGGAGCGCGTGCTCTGCCACGAGGCGCCCTTCTACGTGCTCGGTCCCCTCGTGACCGACATCGCGCCCGGCTATGACCACATCACCAGCGCCATCGGCGCCACCATGGCGGGCTACGCCGGCGCGTCGATGCTCTGCTACGTCACGCCGAAGGAGCACCTCGGCCTGCCCAACGTCGAAGACGTCCGCAACGGGCTCATCGCGTACAAGATCGCCGCCCACGCGGCGGACGTGGCGCGGCACCGGCCGGGCGCGCGCGACCGCGACGACGCCCTCTCCCGGGCCCGCTACGCCTTCGACTGGAACGAGCAGTTCCGGCTCTCGCTCGACCCCGAGCGGGCGCGCGAGTACCACGACGAGACGCTCCCCGATGCGTACTTCAAGAGCGCGGAGTTCTGCGCGATGTGCGGGCCGAAGTTCTGCTCGATGAAGATCAACCGCGTGGTGGAGGAGTACAACAAGAGCGAGGCCCAGCGCGCCCGCCTCCCCATGGCGCCCACCACCGCCGAGGCTCGCACCTCCGGCGGCCCGACGGTCACCTGATGGCGCGCGGCCGTGCGATCGCGCTCGTGCTCCCCCTCGCGCTCGCCGTCGCGTGCGGGCGCGCGGGCCTGCGCGAATGGCGCCCGGAGGACCACGACAGCGGCGTCACCAGCGCCTCGCCCATCACCGCCGCGCCGACCAACGACGACCCCCACGCCAGCGCGCGCACCCTCTTCGTCGCCCAGTGCGCCTCGTGCCACGGCACCGGCGGGCGCGGCGACGGCCCGATGGCGGCGATGTTCCGCCCGGCAGACCTCTCCGCGGCGGCGCTCCAGTCGGCCCGCTCGGACGCCGAGCTCGCTGCGGCCATCACCAGCGGCCGCGGTCGCATGCCCGCCTTCGGTCAGGCCCTCCGCCCCGAGGCCGTCAGCGCGCTGGTGCGGCTCATCCGCTCCTGGCGCCGCTGAGCGCGCCGCTCCCCCCGGCTACTCGATGATCGGCACGCCGTTCGCGGCGCTCTCGTTGACCATCTCCTTCAGGTCCTTGCCCACCTTGAAGAAGGGGAGCTTCTTGGCCGACACCTTCACGGGTCGCCGGGTGCGCGGGTTGCGACCCAGGTACGGTTGGTACTCCCGGATCGAGAAGCTCCCGAAGCCGCGGATCTCGATGCCCTCCTCGGCGGCGAGCGCGTTGGCCATCGACTCGAAGATGGTGTTCACCACCAGCTCGGCGCGGGTCTTGGAGATACCCTGACGCTCCGCGATCACCTCGATGAGCTCTGACTTCGTCATCCCACCCTCCGATTCCGACTGCGTGCCGCAGCGCAGTGCCCGCCAGTTCGCCCGTCCGACGACGGCGCGATACTACTGTTCGACCCATGCCTGTCAAACGCGTCCGTCACCTCCTGCTGCTCGGCCTCGCGCTCGTCGCGTGTCGCCCCCGCGAGCGCGCCGCGGGCGCCCGCTCGCCCGTTCGCCCGAGCGCTCCCGCCGTGGCGCCGTACACCCGCGCGGCCTTCCCCGCCGTCGATGTGCACACCCACTTCGACCCCGGTGCCACGGCGCGGCAGCTCGGCATGATGGACGCGCAGAACATCCGCTACGCCATCAACCTCTCCGCGGGCTGGGCGGGCCACGGGCTCGAGGAGGCCCTCGCCCAGCAGCGTGAGTCCGGCGGGCGCATCGTGCCCTTCTGCATGATCGACTGGCGCAACGCCGGGTCCGAGGGCTGGGTCGCCGCCTCGATCGCGATCCTCGACGGCTGCGCGGCGGCGGGCGTGCGCGGGTGGAAGATCCCGAAGGTGCTCGGCCTCGGCGCGGGCGACGGCCGCGGCAACCGACTGCACGTCGACGACCCGATGCTCGACCCGGTCTTCGAGCGGGCCGCCGCGCTCAACCTGGTGGTGCTCATCCACTCCGGCGATCCGCGGGCCTTCTTCGAGCCCAACACTCCCGCCAACGAGCGCTGGGACGAGCTGCGCGTGCACCCCGCGTGGAGCTTCGCCGACCCGATGTTCCCGCGGTGGGCGGAGATCCTCGGGGAGTTCGAGCGGCGCGTGCTTCGCCACCCGCGGCTGCGCTTCATCGGCGCCCACTTCGGCAACGCCGCCGAGGAGCCCGACCGCGTGGAGTCGCTCCTGGCCCGCGCCCCCAACTACTTCATCGACACGTCGGCGCGCGTGCCGGAGTTCGGCCGCCACGACCCCGCCCGGATGCGCGCGTTCTTCCTCCGCTGGCAGGACCGCGTGCTCTTCGGCACCGACCTCGGCGTGGGCGCCGACCCCCACGACCTCATGCTCGGCTCGACGGGCGAGCAGCCGCCCACCGCCGACGAGATCACCCGCTTCTGGCGCTCGACGTGGCGCTACTTCGAGTCCAACGACCGCGCCTTCGAGCACCCGACGCCCATCCAGGGGCGCTGGACCATCTCAGGCGTGGGCCTGGCCCCGGCGGTGCTGCGCAAGGTCTACGGGGCCAACGCCGCGCGCCTGCTCAACCTGCCGTGGCCGTAGTCGGTACGATGGTGACGAAGGGGGGAGCGGGAGGCGGTCAGCGCGCGCGGAAGGCGCTGCGACCGAGGTAGACGGCGCCGTCGGCGAGCTGCGCCTCGATGCGCAGGAGCTGGTTGTACTTGGCGGTGCGCTCGCCGCGCGACAGGCTGCCCGTCTTGATGAGGCCCGCGTTGGTGGCGACGGTGAGGTCGGCGATGAAGGTGTCCTCGGTCTCGCCCGAGCGGTGCGACACGACGGAGGTGTAGCCCGCGCGCGCCGCCATCCGCATCGTGGCCAGCGTCTCGGTGACCGTCCCGATCTGGTTGAGCTTGATGAGGATCGAGTTGGCGACCCCGTCGGTGATGCCGCGCTTCAGCCGCTCGGGGTTGGTGACGAAGAGGTCGTCGCCCACGAGCTGCGTGCCCGCGCCGAGCTGCGAGGTCAGGAGCTTCCACCCCTCCCAGTCATCCTCGGCGGCGCCGTCTTCGATGGAGATCAGCGGGAAGCGCTCGGTCATCAGCCGGTAGCGCTCGAAGAGGGCAGCGGCGTCGAGGGTCTCGCCGTTCCATCGATAGCGCCGGGTCTTCGTGTCGAAGAACTCGCTCGCGGCGACGTCGAGGGCGAGCGCGACCTCCCCGCCCAGCTTGTATCCTGCGTCGGTGACCGCGGCGGCCACGCGCTCGAGGGCCTCCTCGTTGCTCTTCAGCCGCGGGGCGAAGCCGCCCTCGTCGCCCACGGAGGTCGCGAGGCCCTCCTTCTTCAGGGTGCCCTTGAGCTTGTGGAAGATCTCCGTGCCGGCGCGGAGCGCGTCGGAGTAGCGGTCGAAGCCCACGGGGCAGATCATGAACTCCTGCACGTCGAGCCCGTTGTCCGCGTGGGCGCCGCCGTTGAGGATGTTCATCATCGGCACCGGGAGCGTGCAGGCGATGGTGCCGCCGAGGTACCGCCAGAGCGGGATGGACATCGACTCGGCGCCGGCCCGCGCGACCGCCATCGACACGCCGAGGATGGCGTTGGCGCCGTACTTCGACTTGTTGGGCGTGCCGTCGGCGTCGATCATCACCGTGTCGATGTGCTGCTGATCGAAGGCGTCGAGGTCTTCGATGGAGCGCCCCAGGAGGTGCACGTTCTCGACGGCCTTCAAGACCCCTTTGCCGCCGAAGCGCTTGTCACCGTCGCGCAGCTCGAGGGCCTCGTGCTTGCCCGTGCTCGCGCCGGACGGGACCGCCGCGCGGCCGACCGCGCCGCCCTCCAGCTCAACTTCGACCTCGACGGTGGGATTGCCGCGAGAGTCCAGGATCTCCCGGGCGACGACATAACGGATCGCGGAATCGCTCATCGATCAGTCTCCAGTGGTTGGTGCGGTGGCCGTGAGGGCGGAGGCTCCAGCGAAGCGCCAGAGAATCGCTCAGTCGGGGACGTCGTCACCCGCGTCCGTGGGCCCGGTGTCTTCGGGGCCGGTGTCCGCGGGCCCGGCGTCCGCGGGTCCAGTGTCTTCGGGTCCAGTGTCTTCGGGGCCGGTGTCCGCGGGCCCGCTGTCCATGGGTCCCGTGTCTTCGGGGCCGGTGTCCGCGGGCCCGCTGTCCATGGGTCCCGTGTCTTCGGGGCCGGTGTCCGCGGGCCCGCTGTCCATGGGTCCCGCGTCTTCGGGGCCGGTATCCGCGGGGCCGGTATCCATCGGACCCGCGTCGGTCACGCCGATGTCCGTGCCGCCGGCGTCGGGCGCGCCCCCGTCCGCGACGTCGATCGCCAGGGCGTCGCCCGGACCGGCGTCCGTCGCGCCGGTGTCGGTCGGCCGATCGGCGACCACCACGTCGACCCCGGAGTCACCCCCCGCGTCCGTCACGCCGCTGTCGACCACGCCCGCATCGGCGCCGCCGTCGAGGCGCCCCTCTTCGAAGCTCGCGATCAGCTGGCACCCGGCCAGGGTCGCGAAGCCCAGGACACCCATCAGCCATGGCAGTCGTCGTCTCACGTAATCCGCGCCTCCGTCAGAACGTCACTCGAAGGCCGGTGCCTGTCAGCTGCAACCGCCCCGCGCTCGCAGCCGTCGGCGCGACCGCCTCCGAGCGCCCGCGGTCGGCGAAGTACACCACCACCGCGACGCCCGCCGAGAGCAGCGCCGCCCCGAACCCGACGTCAGACAGGAGCGCGTTGCGCTGCCCACGATCGAGCAGGTCTTGCGTCGGCGCGAGCTCGTAGTCGTTGGCATCGGACAGCGCCATGATGCCGAACACCGTGCCCGCCACCGCGGCCGCGCCCGCCACCGCCGTGGCGACCCACACGGCCGAGCTCACCCTTCGCCCCGCCGCGGGCGGCGGCGGGGTGATCGCGCCTGACGGGGCGCGCTCGGGCGGAGCGTTGACGCCCGCGGCGCCGTCGCGCTCGAGCGCCACGCCGACCGAGACGGCCACGCCGGCGCTCGTGTCGAGCTCGCGCTCCGTCGCGCGGTAGCCCGGCAGGGTCGCGCTGACGCGGTGGTGCCCCGGCGCGACGTCGACGTCCGCGGGGGTGCGCTGCGGCCGGGCCTCGCCGTCGACGGTGATCTGCGCGCCCTCCGGGACGCTGCTGACGGTCACCCGCGCGGGGCGCTGCCGGAGCGACGCGAGCCGCGCCTCCAGCAGCGCGTGGTCGGACGCCGTCGGCAACTCGCGGAGGTAGCGCTCGAGCGCCGCGATGGCCTCGGGCACGTGGCCCAGGCGCTCGTGGCACTCCGCGATGGGCTTGAGCACCACCGGGTTGGCGCGCATCGCGAAGGCGCGCTCGAAGGCGGCGAGCGCCTCGGCGAAGCGACCGGCGTTGAAGTGCTCGGTGCCCTCCGCGTAGGCGCGGCGCGCGTCGGCGAGGGCCTCGGGCGCGGCGGCGGGCGTGGCGGCGGGCGTGGCGGCGGGCGTAGCGGAGGGTTGGGGCTGCGCGCTCGCGGGCGACGCGGCGCAGATGGCTGCGAGCAGGCCCGGGAGCAGCCAGATGCATTGCGTGCGGCGGGTCGACATCGCCGGAACCCTACCTCAGCGGACGCGAAAGGTTCAACGATCCGCCGACTTTGCAGCCACCGTCGCGTCGAGGTCGTCGACGTCGGCCCGCAGCGAGGCGTCGAGGGCATCGATGGACTCGAGCGTTACGCTGAGCTCGCGGATGAGCGCGTCGAGCTCGACCGCGAGCGTGCGCTCCTCCTGGGTGAGCTGCGACTCGATGTCGTGCAGCTGCGACTCCAGCGCATCGCACGCGGCGACCTGCTCACGCAGCGTCTCCTCGCAGGCCGCCAGCTCCCAGAGGATGGCGTCGGAGGCCCCCAGCGCCGCCGCGCCGGGCACCGACTCGCGCAGCACCTGCTCGCGCCGTCGCAGCAGCGCCGCGCGCCGCGACGCCGAGTCGTCGCGCTCGCGCCCGTGCTGCGTGAGCGTGGCGGCGAGCGCGTCGACGGCGTTGCCGTGGTCGATGCGCAGCTCGCGGGCCCGGGCCTCGACGCCGAGCGCGCGCACCCGGTCGATCTCCAGCTGCGTCACGGCGACGTCCATCGCGGCGACCCGCGCGCGCATCGCCCCGAGCCGGGCCTTCACCTCCGCCACGGGGTCGCCCCAGAACATCGCCGCGAGGCGGGTGGTGACCGCGTCGATGAACGCCCGCCACGCCCTCGGCCGCTCGACCGGGTCGACGCGCTCGGGCGCAGGGACGTCCAGCACCCCGCCGATGCCCGCGCCGCCGCGGGGGATGTTGAGCAGGTCGCTCGGCGAGCTCTCCCGCCCCCGCACCGGCGCCGCCAGGGGTAGCGGTACGAGCGATCCGCGCACCCGCGTCGGCCCCTCGTCGACGGGGTCGGGGTCGACGCCGCGCACCGCGATGGTGGGCGTCCAGCCCATCACCGCCGCGGGCTCCCGGGGCGGGGGCAGCGCGTCGAGCACCGGGTCGCCGGACAGGTCGCGGCGCAGCGCGTCGATGTGCTCGATGAGCTCGTGCGCGTTCTGGAAGCGCCGCTCGGGCTGCTTCTCCAGGCAGCGCAGGACGAAGCGCTCGATGGGCTCGGGGATGGAGGGCACCCGCGCCCGCGGGGGGATGGGCGCCTCCATCACGTGCTTGAGCATCAGCTCGCCGAGGTGCTCGACCTCGAAGGGCAGCGAGCCGGTGACCATCTCGTAGAGCACCACGCCGAGGGAGTAGAGGTCGGTGCGCGGCGTGATGGCCCCGCCGGTCGCGTACTCCGGGGCGATGTACCCGGGCGTCCCGAAGACCTTGTTGCTCAGCGTGAGCGAGGGCTGGTCGAGGAGCTTCGCGATGCCGAAATCGAGGAGCTTCACCTGGTCGCGCCGGTCGTCCCGCGGGATGAGCAGCACGTTGTCGGGCTTGAGGTCGCGGTGGATGACCTCCATCTGGTGGGCGCGGGCGAGGCCCGAGGCGATCTGCCGGGTGATGTCCAGCGCCCGGCGTAGGGCGAGCGGGCCCCGGGCGATGGCCGCGAGCAGGCTCTCCCCCGGGACGTACTCCATCACCAGGTACACGAGCCCTTCGGAGGTCTCGCCGTAGTCGCTGATGTCGATGACGTTCTCGTGCTGGATGCGGTTGACCGCGCGGGCCTCGCGCAGGAAGCGGTCGCGGTGCACCGGGTCGCGGCTGAGGTCGGAGCGCAGCACCTTCACGGCCGCGAGGCGGTCGATCATGAGGTGCCGGGCGAGGTACACGCTCGACATGCCCCCGCGGCCGAGGCGCGCGATGACCCGGTAGCGCCCCGCCAGCGTGGCGCTCGAGAAGGTGTCGAGGACGTCGCTGTAGAGCCAGCCGTCGCGGTCGCAGCGCAGCGACCCCGCGGGGACCACGTCGCCGCAGTTGGGGCAGCGTGCGCCACGCGGGGCCCGCGGCGCGGTGGCCTGCTCGCGGGAGATCACCGCTCCATCGGGGCGTTGGGATCGGCCGACCACTCCGCGAGCGAGCCGTCGTAGTTGCGCACCGACGACACGCCGCGCGCGGCCAGGGCCACCGCCGCCATGGCGCTGCGCACGCCGCACGTGCAGCAGGTGACGATCTCGCGCCCGGGGTCGATGCCCGCGTCGGAGAGCAGGCGGACCACCCGCGATGACGGCACCAGCCGGCCCCGCTCGTCGAGCAGGGTGCGCCAGTCGATGTGCCTCGCCCCGGGGATGTGCCCACCGCGCGCCTCGCCGTAGGGCGTCGCCCCTCGGAACTCCAGGCCGCTGCGGACGTCGATGACCTGCGCCCGCGCGGCGCCCACGTCGGCCTTGCGCGCCACGAGGTCGTCGCGCCAGCGCGCGCCGAAGCGGCCCATCGTGGCCCGGGCGTGGGAGGTCACCACCGGTCGCCCGGCGGACTTCCACGCCGTGAATCCCCCGTCGAGCAGCGCCACGTCGGGGTGCCCGAGGAGCGCCAGCAGCCAGGCCGCGTGCCCCTCCTCGCCCCAGCCGCTCGCGCCGCTGCCGTAGACGAGAGCAGGCCGCGCGCCGTCGACGCCGAGGGCTGCGACGGCCTGTGCCAGCGCCTGGGCGTCAGGCTTCAGCCGCCCCCGCGCCGCGCCCTCTCCCGTGAAGGCCTGCCAGGCGTACATCTGCGCCCCGGGCAGATGCCCCTGCGCGAAGGAGGCCGCGTCGCGTGCGTCGAGGACCGCGGCGCCGCGCTGCAGGATGGACGCCGCCCCGCGGACATCGACGATGCGAATGGGCATCCGGACCGGTGGCACACCCGCGCCCCCAGCCCCGGATGTGAACAACGTCAACGCCACAAAGGTGAGCGGTGCGAGCCATCGCAGAAGCATGGCAACGACTCTCGGCCAGCGTCGGGAGGCCGTCAATCACGCGTGATCGGAAATGTTCGGGCGCGCGAGGGCGTCTGGTTGTGCCGGGGCTGTGCCGGGAGGATGCCCGACGGTGGGATCACCCGTGACCGTCGCGCTCACCCCCTCGGCATCTGTGCCTGGTTGTGCCTCGACGGGTGCGACCATCGCTCGGATTCGTTGCAGAAGCTCCTCGCGTCCGGCCCCGGTCTCGCCCGACACGGCGAGCACGGGGACCCCGAGGTCGCGGTGCGCGCTGGCGACGGCGGCGCCGACCTCGTTGCGCGAGAGCTTGTCGATCTTGGTGAGCACCACGATGGGGTCGCGGTGGATGAAGCGCAGCCAGTCGAGGAGCTGCAGGTCGTCGGGCTGCGGCCCGCGGCGGACGTCGATGAGCACGATGACCGCGCGCAGCGACGCGCGGCGCGCGACGTACTCCTCCAGGTGCTTGCCCCACGCGGCCCGCTCGCCCTTCGAGCGGTCGGCGAAGCCGTAGCCCGGAAGGTCGGCGATGTGCAACCGGGTCTCGTCCCGGAGGCGCAGCTCGAAGAGCACCACCCCGCGGGTGCAGCCCGGGGTCTTCGAGGTGCGCGCGAGCGCGCGGCGCTGCGCGAGGCGGTTGAGCAGGGTGGACTTGCCGACGTTGCTTCGGCCCGCGAAGGCGATCTCGGGCTGCGTCGGGGTGGGCAGGGCGTGGCCGGGGCGGGCCTCCGCGAGGTAGATCGCCTCGAGGCAGTCGAGGGGCCCGGGCTTGTCCTTCGAGGGGCGCGGGGCGGGGCGGGCGTTGCTTCGATGCGGGGCGGCCATGCGGTGAGGAGATACACCCGGGCGGCCCCGGCGCCACCCGCCATCGTGACGGGTCGCGGCGCTCGGGGAGGGCGGACGCGTGGTAATGGCAACCGGGCGATGGGCCTGGTCGACCGCTTCGAACGCCTGCTCGATCGGATCATGCCGCCGCCCGACGAGGCCGTGCGCGCGCTGCGTCGGGCGGAGGCCCTGCTCGCCCGGGGGGACGTCCGGGCGGCGCTCTCGCTCGCGGCGGAGGCCCGGCGGGTGGCGCCCGGGTGGCTCGCGCCGTGGGTGCTGTGGTCCGACGCGCTCGCCGCGGACGGGCAGCCCGCCGAGGCGCTGCGGGTGCTCGACGACGCGGCGCGCGAGCACGAGCTGCCCGCGGAGGTGCTCGGGCGCGTGGCGGCCCTGGCGGCAGGGGTCCGGGACGTGGTCCGGGCGCTGGACGTCGAGCGACGCATCCACGGGCGGCCGGTGCTCGACCCGCGGGGGCTCGCGGCCCGGTACCTCCAGGCCGCGGAGCGCTTCGAGGCCGCGGGTGAGTCCGACGCCGCGGGCCGCTTTGCCCGCGCCGCGACGGTGCTCGACCCCGCGCTCCCGCCCGCCTGGATGGTGCTCGCGCGGGCGGCCCTGGCGGCGGACGACCCCGCGCGGGCGCGGCGGCTGCTGGGCCGCGCCGTAGCCTCGCTCGACCCGAGCGACGCCCCGACCAACCATGCCGCTGGCGACCTCGCCTGGCGCCTCGACGACCGAGCCCTGGCCGCGCGCTGCCTCCGTCGGGCATGGGTCTGTGGCGAGGAGGGCGCCGCGCCCCTGCTGGTGGTCGCGCTCACGGCCGCGGACGATGGCGCCGCCATCGAGCGGGTGGCGCGGGGCCTCGACCGCTCGCTGGCCCGGGTCGTGACCGCGCTCGGCGCGCTCGCGCGGGGCGGCGCGCTCGACGGCGGCGCTGGCGTCGCGGCGGCGGACATCCCCGAGGCACTCTGGCGCTACGCGGTCGAGCTGGCGGTGCGGGCCGACATGCCCCTGGCGGTGCGCTGGGCCGCCGAGGCGCCCGCGCGGGAAGTCTGCGCCGAGGTGCTCGCGCTGGCGGAGGCCGAGGCGGCGGTCGATCGGGGGGAGCACCAGGGCGCGGCCGAGCGGCTCGCGCTGCCGCTGGCGTCGGCGGTCACCCGGGCGCGCGCGGCGGCGCTGCTGGGCCGCGCCTTCGAGGTGGCCTGGGGATCGTCGGTCGACGCGCTGCTCGCGGGGCTGGCGGGCTGGCTGCGCAGGGCCGGGGCGGACGACGCGCTCGCGGCCTCGCTCGACGCGCTGCGGCGCTCCCTCGACGAGCCGCTGCGGGTGGCCATCCTCGGGGAGTTCAGCGCGGGCAAGAGCACCGTGGTCAACGCGTGGGTGGGCGCGGCCCTCTCGGCGGTGGGGGTGCTCCCGACCACGGCGAGGGTGTACTGGCTGCGGCAGGGCTCCGCCCGGGCCAGGGTGCTCGACACCGCCGGGGGGCTGCGCGAGGCGCCCATCGAGGCGCTGCCCGAGGCGCTCCGGGCGGCCGAGGCCGACGGGCGGGCGGTGGCGCACGTGGAGCTGTTCCACCCCAGCGCGGCGCTCGCGCACCTGGAACTCATCGACACGCCGGGGAGCAACGCCACCGACGGCGTCGACCCGGCCGTCACCCGCCACGCGCTCGGGCTCGCCGACCTCGCACTCTGGATCTTCGACGCGCGCCAGGCCGGGAAGCAGAGCGAGCTCGACGCGCTGCGGGCGGTGCGCGCCGCGGGGGTGCCCGTGGTGGGCGCCGTCAACAAGGCCGACGTGGTCGGCGCGGCGGGTGCGGCGGAGGTCGGGAAGATGCTCCGCGACGCCCTCGGCGACGAGGCCCCGCTGCTGGGCTCCTTCGGCGCGCGGGCGGTCATGGCCGGGGCCGAGGCGCCCGACTGGGAGGCCTTCCGCGCGGCGGTGGGCGAGCGGGTCAGCGCGCGGCGGGAGGACTGGAAGCGCCTGCGGGCGGCCGTGCGGTTGCGGTCGATGCTGACCGCGGTGCGGCGCGTGCGCCACGAGCGGGAGGCGGTCGAGGCGACCCGGCGGGCCATCGAGGCGCAGCTCGTCGACGCGCTCGGGGCGCTGCGCGACGAGGTGAAGGGGCGCGCTGCGCAGGTGCGCCGGGAGGTGGCCGCGTCGCTGCGCGAGCAGTGGCCCTCGCTCCGGGGGAGGGAGGTCGCGCCCTCCGAGGAGGTGCTGCGCGACGTGGTGGCTGAGCTGGTGCACCGGTGCGTGCAGCGCGAGCGGGCGGCGCTGGCAGGGCCCCGCGGGGAGGTCGAGGCGCTCGCGGTCGCGGCGGGGGTGGTGCGCCACGGGCTGGGCGCGGTGTTCACGGCGCCGGTCGATGGGGTCATCCGCGCGGCGGTGTCCGACGGGGTGCGCGACGCCCTCGACCTGGCGCTGCGCCCGTCGACGCTCGGGCATTCCGCGGGCGCGGCGGTGGAGGGGGTGGACGTCGGCGACCCGTGGCGCGAAGTGTCCCTCGCGCTCGACGCCACCCGCTCACCGGCCGACGTCCCGGCGGTGGTGCTCGCGGTGGCGCTCGACGCCGCGCTGCGATGCGCGGTGGGCTTCGGCGACGCGCTCGCGGCGGCGCTGGGGGTCAAAGTTCCTGATGCAACCTCGGAGCCGAAGGACTAGGATCGGGGTTACCGCGCGGAGGTAGGCATCAGTTCAGGGCTTCGGTGTGCGGGTACGCGCAGAGGAGAGTCGGCGGATGGAGATCAAGCTCGTTCAGGGGTTGCAGCAGAAGCTGGTGATGACCCCGCAGCTTCAGATGGCAATCAAGCTGCTGCAGCTCTCCCGCCTGGAGCTGATCGACGCGGTCCGCGAGGAGATGATGGGCAACCCGATCCTCGAGGACGGGGCCGACGGGAGCGACCCCGTCGAGCGGGCGGCGGAGGCGGCGGAGACGCCCACCATCGACCAGGTGGCGGCGCTCGATGACCAGCGGCAGCACCTGCCGACCAGCCAGGAAGACCGGGCGGCCATCTCCGAGACCACCCAGGAGGACTATTGGGAGAAGTTCCTGGACGCGTACGCCAACCAGGCGCCGTTGCCGGCGACGACCCGGGGGTCGAGCGAGGAGATGCCCTCCCTCGAGGCGACGCTCACCCGGCGCACCACCCTCAGCGACCACCTCGAGCAGCAGATCAGGCTGTCGAACTTCCGCGAGAGCGAGCTGAAGTTCGCGATGCTCATCGTGCACAACCTCGACGACAGCGGGTACCTCAACCTCAGCGGCATCCTGGTCGACGACGACGTCGAGGGCGAGGCGCCGAAGACCCGCGCCGCGGCGGAGACCGAGGCCGCGGGCAGGGCGCTCACCATCGAAGACCTCGCCAGTGAGGTGGGCCTCGACCCGGAGGACGCCGAGGAGGTGCTCCGGCTGATCCAGAGCCTCGACCCGGTCGGGGTCGCGGCGCGCGACCTGCGGGAGTGCCTGCTCCGGCAGGCCGAGCACTTCGGCTACGACGCGGAGAACATCCTCTGGCAGGTCATCGACCGGCACCTGCCCAACGTCGAGCGGCGTAACTTCCAGGCCATCGCGCGCGACCTGCGCTGCGAGCTCACGGACGTCTACGAGGCCGCGAAGTTCATCAGTACGATGGAGCCCCGGCCGGGGCGCAACTTCTCGTCCGAGGAGCCGTCGTACATCACCCCCGACGTCTACGTGCACAAGGTCGGCGACGACTACGTGGTGAGCACCAACGACGACGGCATGCCCAAGCTCAAGATCAACGAGCAGCAGGCCCGCTCGCTCATGAAAGACCCGAAGGCCCGGGAGTTCGTGCAGGGCAAGCTGGCCTCGGCCAAGTGGTTCGTGCGGTCGCTAGACCAGCGGCAGAAGACCATCGTCAAGGTCACCCAGAGCATCGTCGAGAAGCAGCACGAGTTCTTCGAGAAGGGCATCGAGTTCCTGAGGCCGATGATCCTGCGCGACGTGGCCGACGCGGTGGGCATGCACGAGAGCACCATCTCGCGCGTCACCACCAACAAGTACGTGCACACCCCGCGCGGCATCTTCGAGCTCAAGTACTTCTTCAACAGCTCCATCCGCCGCATCGCGGAGGAGGACATCGCCAGCGAGAGCGTGAAGCAGGCGATCAAGAAGATCGTGGCCCAGGAAGACGCGCACGCCCCGCTCTCCGACGAGCAGATCGTCAAGGAGCTGGTGCACCAGAAGATCGTGATCGCACGACGCACCGTGGCGAAGTACCGCGAGATGCTCGGCATCCTCTCCAGCGCCAAGCGCAAGCAATACTACTGATCACGGCGCCGACACGGGCCCGTTGAATTCCCGTTGATTGGGCCTACCCAGGCCCCGTCGAAGGGAGTAGGTCTAGAGCTACGTCGGCGGTTGCTCGCCCGCGCCGACGAGGAAGCGTTTTGGGGCCGAGCGTGGCGCAGTCCGACGTCGCCCTCCTACCGAGGTCTGACGTCGCTGTGCCGATGGAGGACGTGATGGGCATTGCGATCACCTTCAGACACCTCTCACCGAGCGACGCGCTCAAGGGGTACGTCCACGAGAAGCTCGAGCGCGTGCAGAAGTATCTGCGCCAGCCGCTCGACGCGCACGTGACTCTCTTCACGGAGAAGCACCTGCACGTGGCCGAGGTCTCCCTCGCCTCCGAGGGCCGCCACTACCAGGCGCGGCACGACAGCGAGGACATGTACAAGTCCATCGACCTGATGATCGACAAGGTGGAGCACCAGATCTCGCGCCACCACGACGCCTCGACCCGCAACAAGAAGGGCGGCGACAACCTCCGCGTCGCCGCGCTCGTCGCCGAGCCCGACGACGCCGACTGAGCATCGTTCGCCGCGACCCCCTCCCCACCGGCATCGCAGGCGCTTTACACTCCCGCCCGACCGGAGTATCCCGCCGCTCCCGTGATGCGGTTCAGCGATCTCCTCACCCCCGCGCGCATCTCGACCGCCCTCCGGGTGTCGTCGAAAGACGCCGCCATCGAGGCGCTCGGCGCGCTGCTCGTCCAGGAGTCCGAGCTCACCAACTCGTCGACCGTCGTGCAGGTGCTGCGCGACCGCGAGGGCCTCGCGTCGACGGGCGTCGGTGATGAGGTCGCCATCCCTCACGGGCGACTCCCCAGCCTCACCCAGATCGTCGCGGCCATCGCCATCGCGCCCGACGGAGTGGACTTCGACTCCATCGACCGGCGCCCCGTGCGCATCTTCGTCGCCGTGCTCGCGCCCGACCGCGCCCCGGGCGACCACCTCCGCGTGCTCGCCAGGGTCTCGCGGCTGCTGCGCGACGCCCGGGTGCGCGCCGAGCTCATCGCCGCCCGCGACCCGGTCGAGGTGCTCGGCATCCTCAAGGCCGAGGAGGCGCAGCTCCGCTGAGTTCGTGGTAGGCGTTCGGGATGCAACCTCGTTGGGAGACGTGGGTGGTCCTCGCGGCGCTCGGCGCCCCGGCGTGTTCGGTGCGGCAATACCAGGAGGTCACGGTCGTCGTGCAGCAGCAGGAGCCCCTGCGCGGCTACGCGGCGGGCCCCCTCTCGCTCGGTGAGTCGCCCGGAGACCTCCGCGCCGAGCAGATCAACGCCGCCCTCGAGGGCCATGGCGTCTGGGTCGACTCGGGGTCCTACGGCCGCGTCTGGCGGCCTCACGAGGCCTACGTGATCGGCACCTTCGCGCCGTATGCCACGGCGGGTCAGTGGGTCGCCACCGACGCGGGCTGGTACTGGCAGAGCGACTACGCGTGGGGGCGGGTGCCCTTCCACTACGGCCGCTGGGTGCTCGACGGCGCGCTGTGGTCGTGGGTGCCCGGCTCGCAGTTCGCCCCCGCCTGGGTCGACTGGCGCGTCGGCGGCGGCTGGGTCGGGTGGGCGGCCCTCGGGCCCGTCGGGGCGCGGGCGTGGGCGCCCTTCGCCTATTGCCCCCACGCCGGGCTCCCGGGCCCCGGCGTCGATGGGCGCACGGTCCGCGGCGCCGCGGGCAGCTCGCTCTACGGCCGCACCGTCGCGGTCCCGACGGACGGGGACACCCCCCGGGGCCCCGCGATGCCCTCGGGCGTGAGCGGGATGTCGGTCGCGCGGGCCTGGGGCGCCGCACCCGCCGCCGCGACCCCGGCCGCCCGGCCGCCCGTGGCGCTCGCATCCCTGGCTGGCATCGACTCGGTCGAGCGCATCCCGGTCGCCCGCGACCCCGAGCTGCCGCCGCGGGTCGATCCCCCCGTCGGGGGCGCAGCGGTGGTCATCCGCGACCGCGACCTCGCGGGCATGTCCGAGGGGCCGAGCGTGCGCCGCCCGGCCGGCGCGGTCACCGAAGTCTTACCTGATCCCGTAAACACTCCCCGCCGTGCGCCGCCGGTCGTCGTGCCTCCGGCCGCGTGGACGCGCGTCGCCGCGGCGCCTCCGCCGCTGCCTCCGCCTCCGGACGGGGCTTCGGGCGGCGGGTACTTCGGCGCCTACCCGGGGCGTCCGCCGGTGGCCTTCGCGTCGCGTCGGGCGCCGCCGGGCGGGCCCTCCTACGACGATCACACCGTGGTGGTGGCGCCGTCGCCGCAGCCTGCCGCGCCGCCGGTCGCCCAGCCCGCCGCGCCGGCTCGGGGCGCCGGGGTCAGCGGCGCGTGGATCGGCCCGAGCGGCATCGCCTCGTCGGCCGCGCCGGTCGCGGGCCCGCTCCGCACCCTCCGGTAGTCGCGTCAGCTGGTCACCGTAGCCCCACGTTCGTGATCGGCGCTCGTGCTTGCGTGTGATCCGACCGGGGCGGTACCTATGCGGTGTGGCGCCGCTTCGGCGTCGGCGAACAATTCTCTTCGTGAGGCTTGCGATGAAGCGCAGCATCGGACAACTCCCCTGGCTGGCGGCGGTGCTCGCAGCGAGCTGTGCGCCCGGTCAGGACGGCACCACGGTGGTCAACCCCGACGCAGGGGTGCGCCGCGACGCGGGGCCCGTGCGCGACACCGGCGTGGCCCCCAACCGCGACGCGGGCCCGGCGGGCACCTGCGTCGACACCGACCGTGACGGCTTGTCCGACACGGTCGAGGGCGCGCCGATGCTCGACACCGACGGCGACGGGATGCCCGACTTCCGGGACACCGACTCGGACAACGACGGGTACACCGACGCCGACGAGGCGCGGCGGGCGTACCCCCGCTACGAGAGCATGCCCCGCGCGCTCACCTGCGGCAGCGCGGGCGACAACTGCGACGGCACCGACTCCGTGCCCAACCAGCGCGACGCCGACTCCGACGACGACGGGCTCACCGACCGGGAGGAGTTCATGCTCGGCACCAACCCGTGCAGCGCTGACACCGACGGCGACGGGGCCACCGACCTCATCGAGAGCGCCGCGATGTCCGACGGCCGCAGCGGCGACTCGCGGCCGCCCGCCAACTCGCTCTACGTGGTGCTGCCGTACTACCCGCCGCCCATGGAGGGGATGCACGAGTTCCGGGAGTTCATGTTCTCGACGCGCATCCGCCTCGCGGACGTGTTCTTCCTCGTCGACAACTCGGCGTCGATGGAGCCGGTGATCGCGACGCTGCGCACCAACCTCAGCACCATCGTCGCGGGCGTGCAGATGGCCATCCCCGACGTGCGCGTGGGCGTCGGGTCCTTCGACAGCATGCCCTTCGCGCCGAGCGGCCTGCCCGGCAGCCCCGGCGACTACACCCTCTGGATCCGCCAGGCGATGAGCCCCGACGTGGCGGCCTCGCAGCGCGCGTTCAACGGCATGCGCACCATCGACGCCGACACCGGCGGGCGCTTCTTCGGCGGCGACAACCCCGAAGACCAGACCGAGGCGATCTTCGAGGTCGTCGCGGGCGGCGGGTCGCGCGGCCACGAGGGCGACGCGGCGGCGCTGCGGTCGGTGCGCAACGCGCTCGACCCGGCGGGCAACGGCTGGGTGCCCCGGGTCGACCCGGCGCGCGACTGCGGCTCCACCGCCGACAACCCCCGCTACGGCTGGGGCTGCTTCGCCGAGGGGCGCGTGCCCATCGTGGTGCTCGCCTCCGACGCGCCCTGGTACGACGGGTGTTTCGCCGACGACGCGCGGCGCTATCGCTCCACGCAGGGGCACAACTGCGAGGAGGTGGTCACCGCCCTCAACGCCCGCGGCGGCTTCTTCGTCGGCATCGACGTCGGCACCGGCGTCGGCGGGTTCACCTACGTCAACTCGCAGGTGCTCGCGGCGCGCACCCGCACCACCGTGGGCGACGGCGCCGGCACGCCCGTGGTCTTCGGGCCGGGGCGCGCGGTCGGGGCGGTCGCCTCGCAGGTGGTCGACGCCGTCACGCGGCTCGCGGGCAGCTCGCGGCAGGACATCACCACGCGCACCGAGGGCGACCCCACCGCGGTGGGCATCCCGATGGGTCGCACGACGGCGGACTTCATCCGCGCGGTGGTGCCTTTGCGCGGCGAGCCCGCCATGCCCGTGGGCTACGAGCGCCAGGACATGACCACGTTCTTCAACGTGCTCCCCACCACGCAGGTGATCTTCCGCGCGGACTTCTACAACGACTTCGTGGAGGGCGGCGCCACGGCGAAGCTCTTCCGCGCGACCATCAACGTGCTTGGCCGCGGCGGCACGGTGGTCGACACCCGGCCGGTGTTCATCGTGGTGCCGGCGCGCGGCAGCGGCATCGGCGCGCCGGGCTGATCAGCGGTCCCGCGCGCACCGCGGCTCGCGGGGCGCGACGCGGGCGTACACGGCGAGCACCCCCCGGGTCTCGGCGACGACGCGGTACCCGCAGCGGTCGAGCAGGGCGCGAAACCCCGCGGGGCCAAGGTGCTCGATCTCCCGGTCATCGGTCACGACCGAGGGCACCCCCGCGATGACGGCGTCGCGCACGTCGTCGGCGGTGGCGATGTGCAGGCGGTCGCGCAGGGCGACGTCGCCGGGGGGCACCGGGGCCTGGCGGGCGAAGTGGTTCTCGGTGCCGGGGAGCAGGCGGTCGGCGAGGCCCAGGGCGGACCCGGGCCAGAGCGCGAGCACCGGGCCGGGGTGGAGCGCGGCGACGCGGCGCACCTGGGCGGCGGCGTGGTCGAGGCGGCGCGGGCGGTACGCGCGGAGGTGGAAGTCGCCGTAGACCCCCTCGTGCCAGCGGCGATGGAAGCTGGGGTAGCCCACGACGAGGTGGAGCCCGAGCAGGCAGGCGGGGAGCGCGAGGCGGGGGAGCAGCGGTCCGCGGAGGGCGTGGTCGAGGTGGCCGAGGCCGAGGCCGGCGAGCAGCGCGATCAGCGGCACGGCGGGGGTGAAGTAGTGCTCGATGACGGGGAAGGGGACGAGCGCGGCGAGCACGACGGCGGCGGCGGCGAGGAGCGGGGCGACGGTCTGGCGGGCGGGGCGCGCGAAGGCGGCGAAGCCCGCGAGGAGGGCGAGCGCGACGCCCTCTGGGGCGAAGGCCGAGAGGTGGTTCATCGAGACGAGGCCGTAGAGGCTGTGGATGTACGTCGCGCGCTGGGCCCACCAGGGCACCTGGTCGACGGGCCACACGACGTTGACGCGGTTGGCGTGGAACGCGAGGTTGCCGAAGAGGAAGCCCTGCGGCGCCATGCGGTAGAGCAGCGCCAGCGGGACGAGCGCCGCGAGCGCGCCGACGGTGGCGGCCGCGCCGCGTCGCGCGCGCTCCCACCAGCCCCGGCCGGCGGCCACGATGAGCAGGGCGAGGGGGACGGTCCAGTACGCGGTGGTGAGCTGGCGGTGGTCCGGCGCCCAGAGCGTGACCCGCAGGAGGGCGGCGACCGCGACCGCGCGGACGAAGGCGAAGCGGGCGCCCCGCAGCCAGATGGCGCCGACGATGGCGCCGACCACCGGGAGCAGCAGGAGGCGGAGGCCGCCGACCAGGCCCGCGAGCGCCCCGGCGAGGGCGGCGCGCGCGAGCGACGGGCGCCCGGGGGAGGTCGCGAGGAGGGTGGCGCCGACGAGGCAGAGGCCCGCGGGGGCGTACGGACGGATGCTCGGAAACCACTGCCAGGTGAGCTCGTTGAGGGTGAAGAGCCCGGCGGCGGTGACCGCGGCGAGGGGGGAGCCGGTGTCGCGCTTTACGCCGTGGGCGACGAGCCCGGCGGTGGCGGCGCCGAGGAGGGCGAAGAGCGCGCGCTCGGCGACGAAGCGCGACGCGACGGCGGCGAAGGGCGCGAGGAGGAAGGGGAGGTACGGGGCCTGCGGGTAGAAGTAGTCGCGGTAGGGGAGGCGGCCGCGGGCGACGAGCTCGGCGGCGACGGCGTAGAAGCCCTCGTCGACGTCCGCGGGGGTCTGTCGGCCGACGAGCACGAGCACGACGCCCGCGGCGACCGCGGTGAGGAGCGTGAGCCGGTGGGTCAGCACGAAGCGGCGCACGGGGGCCTCGGCCGTGTTCAGCTGTGGACGCGGTTGCGCCCGGCGCGCTTCGCCGTGAACAGGTGCCCGTCGGCGCGGCGGTAGATCTCCATCGGGTCCTGGTCTTCGGCGGTGCGGGTGGCGACGCCGAGGGAGACCGTGAGGGGCATCAACGCGCCCTCGAACTCGAAGCGGTGGCGGGCGGTGAGCTGCCGGAGCTTCTCCGCGGCGATCTTCGCGCCCACGCCGTCGATCTCCGGGAGCAGCACGGCAAACTCCTCGCCGCCCATGCGCCCGGCGACGTCGTCACGGCGGAGGTTGACCTTGAGCAGCGTGGCGAACTGCCGGAGCGCGGCGTCACCCGCGAGGTGGCCGTGCACGTCGTTGACCTTCTTGAAGTGGTCGATGTCGATGACCAGCAGCGAGAGGGGGCGGTTGTAGCGGGTCGAGCGCGAGAACTCCCGCTGCATGGCGTCCTCGAAGGCGCGGCGGTTGGGGAGGTTGGTGAGGCCGTCGGTGGTGACGAGCCGATGGATCTCCTCATGGTAGGCCGACTCGATGTGTCCGCTCACCAGGAACTTCAGGATGTTGCGACCGATCTGGACGTGGTCGCCGTGGTTGAGCACGGCGCACTCGACCCCGCGGTCGTTGACGTGGGTGCCGTTGGTGCTGCGGAGGTCGCTGATGCTCCAGGCCTCGGGCACGCCGTTGGCGCCGACGGTGGGGTCGATGCGGCAGTGGTTGCGGGAGACGCTCTCCTCCTCGAACTGGAGGTCGCTCTCGGTCGACCGGCCGATGGTGAGCGGGCGCGCTCCCAAAGAGATGCGCCGGCCGATGGACTCGCCGTACATCACCACGAGGCACGCCTCGCGCACGGAGGGGTCACGGCTCGGGCGATCCCTCGCGCTGCTGACCTTGAACCTGCTCGTGTCATTCCGGTCCGACACCGCCACGGGGGGGACTGTAACGGGTAATGGGTCCGCCGACAGAAGTTCTGTGCGGTCGCCACGGGGTGCGTCGCGCGCCCCGCTGTCACGAAGTTGACCCGGGTGCGCCCCTTCGCTAACGGCCCCTCCCACGTATGGTTGATCGAGCACACGCGATGGCGTTGCTGGGGGTGGTCGGGGCGGCGGTGCCGTTCGTCGCGCTGGGGCAAAACGCCGCGGCGCAGCGCGCGCTTGAGCGCGGCGTGACGGCGTCCGCGGTCGATGCTGGCGCGCCCGCGTCGGGGCGACCCCGTGGCGCGCCGGTCGCGATCACGTCGGTGGTGGCGGGCCTCGACCCGTCGCGCGCGCGCCCCGAGCGCGGCGGCGACTACGCGGTCCACCTGCCCGACGGGCGGCGCGCGACCCTCACGCTGGAGCCCGCGTGGCAGCGCGCGACGGCGGCGTTGCTGGTGCGCCACGCGCTGCCCATGGCAAGCGTGGTGGTGCTCGACACGGCGACCGGGCGGGTGCTGGTCTGGGCCTCGCGGGGCGCGCCGGGTCGCGACCTCGCGCGCGCGGCCGAGGCGCCGGCGGCCAGCGTTTTCAAGATCGTGACGGCGTCGGCGCTCCTGGGCGAGGGCTTCTCCGAGCGCACGCCGACGTGCTGGTCGGGGGGCTTCCACGCGCTGACGCTGAGCAACCTCGCGAGCGACCCGCGGCGCGACCGGGAGTGCAGCACGCTCCCAGAGGCCTTCGCGCGCTCGATCAACACGGTGTTCGCGCGGCGGGCGCTCGAGCTTTTGGACCCCGGCGCCATCGCGTCGACGGCGCGGCAGTGGGGCTTCGGCGAGGCGGTGCCCTTCGACGCGCCGGTGGCCGTGAGCGAGGTCACGGTGCCCTCCGAGACGCTGGCCTTCGCGCGCACCGCCGCGGGCTTCTGGAACAGCACCCTCTCGCCCCTCCACGGCGCGCTCCTGGCGCAGGGCATCGCGCGGGGCGGGGAGATGACCCGGCCGTGGATCGTGTCGTCGATCCGGGGCCCGCAGGGCGAGACCCTGGCGGTGGGCGGCGAGCACGCGTGGCGTCGCGCGGTGAGCCCCGAGGTGGCGGCGACGCTGGTGCGTGCGATGTCGCGGACCGTCAGCGAGGGCACAGGCTTCCATGGCTTCCATGACGGCGCCGGTCGGGCCTACCTCGAGGGCGTGAACGTCGGCGGCAAGACCGGCACGCTCAACGCCACGGAGCCCTTCCGCGCGTTCACCTGGTTCGTGGGCAACGCCGAGGGGGCCGGTCGCCGGCTCTCCATCGCGGTGATGGTCGCCAACGAGCCGCTCTGGCGCGTGAAGGCCCCGACGCTCGCCCGCCAGGTGTTGCAGATCGCCCTCCGCGGGCGCGCCACCGACTGACCCGCCTCCCCGCTGCTCTCTCTCCCCCTCCTTCTTCACCACTCGATGCCAATGCGGGCGGGGCAAGCCCCGCCCCTACGGGAGGGTTCGCTCTGCGTAGGGGCGGGGCTCGCCCCGCCCGCATTGGCATCGAGTGGTGCAGGAGAAGAGAGGGGGTGAGGGGGGGGGGGAGGGCGGGAGGAGGGGGGGGGGGGGGGGGGGGGAAGGCGGAAGGAGGGAGGCGGGAGAGCGGCGAGAAGAAGCGTAAGGAAGGGGTATCTCGTCGCTAGGGGCGCACGGCGGGCGCCTCGCGGCGCACCACGATGGCGGGCATCCGCTCGCGGTTCTCGAAGTCGGCGCGGTAGGCACCAGCCTCGCGAAGGTTGTTGAAGGGACCCACCCGAACCCGGTGCCACACCACGTTGTTGGGGTCCGTCGCGGGCTGGGCGACGTAGGCGTGGTGGCCCCGATCACGCAGCCGCTGGGCGAAGGTGTTCGCGTGGCCCACCGCGCGAAACGAGCTCACCTGCACGGTGTAGGGCCCGTCGCTGCCGGCCGCGACGGGGGTTCCCCGCGGCGCTGTCGCCGAGGGGCCCACGGTGCCGGCGTGGGTCAGCGCCGACTCGCTCAGTCGCACCCCGAAGCCGCCGAGCGGAGAGGCGCTCTGCGGCAGCAGCACCGGGCGCCGCGAGGCGTCGCCCAGGGACGGGCCGCCCATCAGCTGCGCGGTCGCGGCTGCCATGGTGATCCGCGTCCCGGCCGGGGCCGCGGGGCCCGTCGGCACGGCGGTCGAGGCAGCCGCGCCCGCGGGGTCGCCCGTGAGGCGCTCGGCGTAGGTGAGGGTCGCCGGCGCCGCGGTCTCGGGGCGCTGCGCGAGGCGGTCGAGCTGTGCCAGCGGATCTTCTCGCTGCGCCGGTCGGGTGTCCCCCGCCTCGCGGCCCACCATCACACCGACGGCGAAGAGCACGCAGGCAGAGGCGATGGCGCCGAGGGCGATGGACATCAACCGCGACGAGTGACTGACGTCATCGCGTTCCTGGATCTGGTCGAGGTCACGCATGGAACCCATTGTGTCCATGGCCAAGGGCTTCGCTCCTGTGCACTGCGAACCGGAGTGATTCGCTGGGTGCACCCTTCGCCGAAGGCTCCCGGCCCGTCACCTTTTCGGCAATGGTTATCTCGGCGCGGTGACCACCACCGTCAGCGGCGATGACACCTCGTTGGCCGGCGGCGCCGAGATCTGGAACACACTCAGCGCGTCGCCCACGCGCGGCGCCAGCACCGTCGCGCTCCCCCGCACCCGCACCGGCCCGAGCACGGCCCGCCAGAGCCCCGCCGCGGTGGCCTCGGTCACCACCGTGAGGGCCTCCCCGGTGGCCGCGCTCGCGTGCGCGGCCGTGTCGTCGACCACCACCTGGGCGCCCGGCAGCGCGAGGCCCTCCAGGGTCACGATGAGCCCTCCCTGGGGGCACTCGTCGGGCGGGCACACGGTGACCCCCTGCGCCGTGATGCTCGGCGGCGGCAGCGGCAGCGAGCGCTGGAGGCAGCCCGAGGCCGCGCCGATGAGGGCGCACACGAGCAGCACGGGGAGCGGTCGGCGGAGGGGGCGCACGGCGGTCCCCAGCGTAGCAGCCGGCGTTCCGTGCGGGTTCCACGGCAATGTCCCGGCGCACGGCCCAGAGGTGCCAGCCGCGGTATGCGATCGGGTGACAACCATGGTTGTCTATGACATATCCCGTCCGCTCTCTCCTCCGCTTGGAACACTTCAAAATGGAGCTTTTGGGTGGGGTCTGGTAGACCGTGCGCGCCATGGCGGACAACAATGATCGGGCGGATGGGGGATCGGGTTCGGGGGGCACGGTGCCCATTCTCATCCAGGAGGAGATGCAGCGGAGCTACCTCGATTACGCGATGAGCGTGATCGTCGGGCGCGCCATCCCGGACGCGCGCGACGGGCTCAAGCCGGTGCACCGGCGAATCCTGTACGCGATGAACGAGATGCGGCTCTTCGCCAGCCAGCCGTACAAGAAGTGCGCGCGCGTGGTGGGCGAGGTGCTGGGCAAGTTCCACCCCCACGGCGACAAGTCCGTCTACGACGCCCTCGTTCGCATGGCGCAGGACTTCGCCATGCGGATGATGCTGGTCGACGGGCAGGGCAACTTCGGCTCCGTCGACGGCGATCCCCCCGCGGCGATGCGTTACACCGAGGCCCGCCTGGCGAAGATCGCCGGCGAGCTCCTCGAGGACATCGAGAAGGAGACCGTCGACTTCGGCGACAACTTCGACGCGAGCGAGCGCGAGCCGCTGGTGCTGCCCGCCCGCTACCCCAACCTCCTGGTCAACGGGGCGGGCGGCATCGCGGTGGGCATGGCGACCAACATCCCGCCGCACAACCTCGGCGAGATCGTCGACGCGACGATCATGATGATCGACAACCCGCACGCCACGCTCGACGACCTGATGACCGTGGTGCAGGGCCCGGACTTCCCCACCGGGGGGCTCATCTACGGCAAGCACGGCATCCGGCAGGCGTTCGCCACGGGGCGCGGCAACCTGATCATGCGCGCGCGCTGCGCCATCGAGCCGATGGCCAAGGGCGACCGCGAGCAGATCGTGGTCACGGAGATCCCGTACCAGGTCAACAAGGCCACGATGCTCCAGAAGATGGCCGAGCTCGTGCGCGAGAAGCGGCTGGAGGGCATCTCCGACCTGCGCGACGAGAGCTCCCGCGAGGGCATGCGGGTGGTCATCGAGCTCAAGCGCGACGCCAACGCCAGCGTGGTGCTCAACCAGCTCTACAAGAACACCCAGCTCCAGGAGAGCTTCGGGGTGATCAACCTCTCCATCGTCGGGGGGCAGCCCAAGGTGCTCTCGCTGGGCGAGATGCTCCGGGTGTTCATCGACCACCGGCGCGACGTGGTGACGCGCCGCACGCGCTTCGAGCTGCGCGCCGCGGAGGCCCAGCGCGAGGTGGTGCTCGGCCTCGGCATGGCCACCACGGACATCGACCGGGTGATCAAGACCATCCGCGAGAGCCCGGACGTCGACACGGCGCGCGAGCGGCTGATGGCGCTGCCGCTGCACGGCCTGGAGGACTTCGTGCGGCGCGCGGGGCGGCCCGAGGAGGAGATCGCCGCGGCGGCGGGGCAGCCGGAGTACCGGCTCACCGAGCGGCAGGCGAAGGCCATCCTCGACATGCGCCTCGCGCGGTTGACGGGCCTCGAGCGTGAGAAGCTGGCGGTGGAGTACGGCGAGCTGTCCAACACCATCGCGCGGCTGCAGTCCATCCTCGGCGACGAGCGGGTGCTGATGAGCGTGATCCGGGGCGAGCTCATCGACGTGCGGGCGCGCTACGCCGACCCGCGGCGCACGGAGATCGTGGCCGACGAGGGGGAGATCTCCATCGAAGACCTCATCGCGCGGCAGCAGATGGTGGTCACCTGCTCGCACAAGGGCTTCATCAAGCGCACGGCGCTCTCGGACTACCGGGCGCAGCGCCGGGGAGGTCGCGGGAAGATCGGGATGGAGGCCCGCGACGACGACTTCATCAACCGCTTCTTCGTGGCGAGCACGCACGACCACGTGCTGTTCTTCACCGACCGGGGGAGGGTGTTCCTGAAGAAGGTCTACGAGATCCCGGAGGGGTCGCGCACCTCGAAGGGGCGCTCCATCGTGAACTTCGTGGGCATCGACACGAGCGAGAAGCAGGGCGCCGAGCGCGAGAAGATCGCCGCGGTGGTGCCCGTGAGCGAGTTCAAGGAGGGCCTCGACCTCGTGACGGCGACGGCCCAGGGGCTGGTGAAGCGCACGACGCTCTCGGCCTACGCCAACATCCGCCAGACGGGCATCATCGGGGTGGCCATCGAGGAGGGCGACGCGCTGCTGCGGGCGGTGGTCACCGACCCCGGGCACGAGATCATGCTGGGCACCCGCGGTGGCATGTCCATCCGCTTCAAGGTCGACGACATCCGGCAGGTGGGGCGCGACTCGCGCGGCGTTCGCGGCATCGATCTGCGCGACGACGACACGGTGGTCTCGATGGACGTCATCGACGACCCGCTGGTGCAGCAGGTGCTCACGGTGTGCGCCAACGGCTACGGCAAGCGCACGCCGGTCGAGGAGCACCGGTGCCAGAGCCGCGGCGGGGTCGGCATCATCGCCATCGACGCGAGCGAGCGTAACGGCGCCGTGGTCGACCTCGACCTGGTCACCGAGGCGATGGAGCTCATGGTGATCACCGACCGGGGCCAGATCATCCGGACGAAGGTGAGCGAGGTCCGCCAGGCGGGTCGCAACACCCAGGGCGTGCGCATCATCCGGCTCGACAGCGATGAGAAGGTGGTGGCCGTCGAGCCGGTGGCCGAGCCCGAGGCCGACAGCGGGTCGAGCGAGTCGCTGGTGCCGCCGGCGCCGACGGAGCCCGGGGTGGAAGAGGTCGCGCCGGAGTGATAGGCCACACAGGCCGTGCAACGCGCCTACCCGACGGCTAGACGATCGATGGCCGGGGCGGCGCTGCTGTGGGGGGCGGAGTGCCTCGCGCAGGACGCCCCCGCGCAGCCATGGACTCGCAGCGGCCCCGCGGTGGCTGCACCGGCAACGGCCGCCGGGGAAGAGACGCAGGAGGTTCCGCGGGCGGTGCGCTGGCCGACAACGCCGGCTCCGTCTCCCCGGCCGAGGTCGGGGACGGCCCGTCGGCCGGTGCTGCGCGGGTCCGAAGACCCGGGGATGACCCAGCACTTCCAGATGCCCTCGGCGGTGCTGCTTCGCTACGGCGATTTTTCGGGGATGTACCTCACCCATCTCGGGTGGGTGGGGCTGCGCCGCGGGCTCACCCGCTCCATCGACGTCGGGGTCGGGGTCCCGTACTACTTCCTCGGGGTCACGGTCGACGTGCGCATCGCATTCGTGCAGCGCGAGGGCTTCGCGGCGGCGTGGTGGGCCTACGCCTCGGTGCCCTTCGTGGGCGAGGGCGACCGGCCGACGAGCCAGCTCGGGTTCACCTGGTCGTACGCGGGCCTGGGCTGGGCCACCGGCCCGCTGGTCTCCCTCTGGAACGACCGCGTCGGCGTCCACGCTGGCCTGCACATCGCCCAGCGCACGGGCCTCGGCGGGGCGTGGATCTTCGCGCACGTGACCGCCGACCTGCGGCTCATCGAGGGCATCAAGCTCATCGTGCAGGGGGTGTCCTTCAACGAGATCTCGCAGGAGAAGAGCGAGACGGCGCGCTCGCTCATCGGCAACGGCTCGGCCCGCTGGCTCCCCTACGGCCTGGCGGGGGTGCGCTTCTACACGCGGCGCTTCTCGGCCGACATGGGGGCGCTCGCGCCGCTCTCGCGCGACTGCCCGCTGTGGTCCGAGCGGCTGGCGGTCATCCCCTGGGTGGCCCTCACCCACCGGTTCTGACCCGATGGGCACGGACGTCGACCGGCAGCGCTACGACGGGCTCCTGGCCGAGATGGGGCAACGTGATCCCCCGGTGGTCATCCGGCTGAAGACCACCTCCGCGCTCCAGACCTTCATCGACCGCGCGCTGCGGGTGCTCACCCTCGGCGGGCAGGATCGCTACCTGACGGAGTACGTCACGACCCTCGGGGCCACCATCTGGGTGCCCGCCACGTGGGCGGCGTGGTCGCACCGGGCGCGCTACAAGGTGCTGCGCCACGAGCTGGTGCACGTGCGGCAATTCGAGCGCTTCACGTGGCCCGGGATGGTGCTGATCTACGGGTTCTTCCCGCTGCCGGTGGGGCTCGCCTGGGGGCGGGCGATGCTGGAGTGGGAGGCCTACGCGGTCACCCTGGAGGTCGAGGCCGAGGTCGACGGTCCCGAGGCCGCGCGCGCCCCGGAGCTGCACGACGAGATCGTGCGGCGCTTCACCGGGCCGGACTACGGGTGGATGTGGCCCTTCGAGGGCTGGGTGCGCCGGCGCATCGCGCGGACCCTCGCAGCAATGTCGCGACGAGAGCCGGTGCCCTGATAGACTCCGGCGCACGATGGCCGCACCCGCTGTAGGAATCGACCTGGGCACTACCAACTCCGTGGTCGCCGTATCCATCGGGGGCCGCCCCCAGGTGCTCACCGACGCGAGCGGCGGAACGCTCATCCCGTCGGTGGTGTCCTTCACCGAGAGCGGCGAGCGCATCGTCGGGCGGGCCGCGCGGATGCGCCGGGCGATCGACCCGCGCAACACGGTGTACTCGGTGAAGCGCCTGCTGGGCCGGCCCTTCAAGAGCGAAGAGGTGCGCCGCGCCCGCTCGCGCATGCCCTTCGACCTGAAGGAGGGCGCCGACAGCTCGGTGATCGTGTCGACCCGCGGCGGCGACCACTCGCTGCCAGAGCTCTCGGCCATGGTGCTGCGCGAGGCCAAGCGCATCGCGGAGATGGGTCTGCAGGACAAGGTCGAGCGGTGCGTGATCACCGTGCCCGCGAACTTCAACGAGCTGCAGCGGTCGAGCACCAAGGTCGCCGGGCGCATCGCCGAGCTCGAGGTCGTGCGCATCCTCAACGAGCCCACCGCGGCGGCGCTGGCCTACGGCTACGGGCGCGGCACCCGCGAGAAGATCTGCATCTACGACTTCGGCGGGGGCACCTTCGACGTCACGCTGCTCGAGCTCTCGGGCAACGTGTTCGAGGTGCTCGCGACGGCGGGCGACACCTTCCTCGGCGGCGACGACATCGACGTGGCCATCACCGACTCGCTGCTCCAGAACTTCCAGCGATCGACCTCGCTCGACGCCCTGCAAGACCGGGTGCTCTACGACATCCTCCGCGACGCCGCGGAGACCGCGAAGTGCGAGCTGTCGTCCCGCGAGTCGAGCCGGCTCAACCTCGACATCACCCTGCCGAACGGGCAGCCGGTGAGGTTCGCCCAGGGGCTCTCGCGGCAGGAGCTCGAGCGGCTGTCGGCGCCCTTCGTGTCGCGCACCTTCGACGTGTGCTCCGAGGCGCTCAAGCTGGCAGGGCTCCGGCCCACGGACCTCACGGCGGTCATCCTGGTCGGCGGCAGCACGCGCATCCCCTCGGTGCGCCAGCGGGTGTCGTCGTTCTTCGGGCGCGAGCCGCTCACCAACCTGCCGCCCGAGGAGGTGGTGGCGCTCGGGGCGTCCATCCTCGCCGAGGCGCTCACCGGCGGCTCGCGCAAGGCCCCCAACACCCGGCCCATCACGGTCACCCAGAACGCGCCGCGGCCCGCGGGCTCGTCGAGCACCAGCCCGGCGGCGGTGGCGGCGGGCCTCCCCGGCGCGCCGACGACCGAGAACAGCGGCGCCGTCAACCGCACCACCCTCACCGGGGTGGGAGACGACTCCGGGGCCCACACGATCCCGAAGCCCCCGCCGGGCGCGATCGTCCCGCCCCCGGTGCCCAACCACTCGCTCAGCGGCGTGACCCGCCCGCCGCCGCTGCCCGGCCGCGCACCGGAGCCGGTCGGCGCGAAGCCCACCGGTCGGTCCATGGACCTCGACGACCCCTTCACGGACATGAGCAACGCCACGGTGATGCAGCCGTCGCCGATGGAGCGCACCGTCGCCCACGAGGTGCCGGGGGGCCTCGGCACCCTCGATGAGCCGTCGTTCATGGGCCGCCTGAAAAACGCCGAGCCCACCGCGGCGGTGCAGGTGCCGGCCTTCAACCTCGACGACCCGTCGATGGTCGGCCCGCTGCCGACGAGGCAGCCCAACCTCCCGGCGGTCGCCCAGCGCGCCGCGGCGCCGCAGGGGGAGCTCATCACGCCGCCGCCGCTCAACCGAGGCAACGCCCCCGCGCCGAAGCCCGTGGCGCCGGCCCCCGGCGGGCTGCGCCCGGAGATCGCGTCGGCGCTGCCGGCCTCCATCGCCGCGGCCATCAGCGCGCCCCGCTCGACCCTCGACGCGGGCACCAGCCCCGGGCGCACCCACGAGCAGTCGGTGCCGTCGTTCCACCTCGACGACGCCGTGCTCTCGGGCGGCGATCGGTCGAGCCCGGGCATGACGCTCGAGCCCTCGGTGCCCGGCGCGAAGCTCGGGGCAGAGCCTGCCCGCGGCGACGAGGTGTCCATCCCTTCGTTCCGCATCGACACCGAGGAGATGTTCGGCCAGTCGGTGGGCACGGCGGCCACGACCATCGCCCGGTCGCCCGTGCAGGCGCCGGGGCAGCCCTCGTCCGATGATCAGACCCGCGCGAGGCCCGTCGCGGGCAACGTCACCCAGAAGGTCGCGGCCGTGGCCCCGGCCGTGGTGGGTCCGCCCGCCCACACGCCCCGCCCCCAGTCGCCCCCGGCGTACCCCTCGCAGGCCCTGCCCCCGCCGGTGCAACACTCCTCGGCCGCCCCGGGGGCCCACGGGTCCGTGGGCGGCGGGAGCATGAGGCCGATGTCCGCGCCGCTCCTGCTCGACGTCACGCCTTTCAGCCTCGGCGTGGAGACCGCCGGCGGTCTCTGCGAGGCGGTCATCCGCCGCAACGCGACCATCCCTGTCGAGCAGAGCCGAAACTTCGCCACCACCAACGACCAGCAGGACTCGGTGATCATCCGCATCGCGCAGGGCGAGTCGCGGAAGTTCCAGGACAACACCGCCCTCGGGGAGCTGGAGCTCACCAACCTCCGCCCGGCGCCCCGCGGCGAGGTGGTGGTCTCGGTCACCTTCGAGCTCGAAGCCGACGGGACGCTCCGGGTGCGGGCCAAGGACGTCGAGACCGGCCGCGAACAGGTCGTGCGGGTCAACCTGCTCACGATCCCGTCGGAGCACGATCAGGCGGACATGACCGCCCGCAATCGCGGCGCAGTGGTGCCGGTGCCCTGATGTTGTCCGACAAGGTCCTCGCCGAGAACCTCGACCGCATCGACTACTACACCCTCCTGGGCGTGGCCCGGGACGCTCCGCTCGCCCAGGTCCGCGACGCGTTCCACAAGTTCGCGATCCGCTTCCACCCCGACCAGCACATCGACGACGCCGAGACGCAGCAGCGGGTGCTCAAGATCTTCAAGCGGGGATCGGAGGGCTACCGGGTGCTGCTCGACCCCGTGCTGCGCGCCCGCTACGACGCGGCCATCGCGCGGGGCGAGTCGCGCCTTTCGCCCGACGCCGAGCGCACCAAGGTCGTCGGCGAGGCGAAGGTGGGCTCCGTCGCCGACCAGAGCCTCCCCTCGGACGTGCAGCCGCTCTATACCCAGATCGCCGACAGCCTGCGCCGCGGCGACGTGAAGAACGCCAAGGCTTTCATGATGCTGCTGGGCCGCAAGTCCAACCACCCGAAGGTGCAGGCCCTCGCCCGAGAGGTGCTCGAGGCCGAGCAGAACCTCCTGCGCCGGCGCTGACTACTTCTTGAGCCGCGCCTTGAGGGCCGCGAGCTCGTCTTCGAGGCCGTCGCCGGTCTCGCCGCGCTCCAGCTTGCGGAAGCGCTCTTCCAGCGAGTGCTTCTTCGGGTCTTCGATGACGTCGTGGGCCTCGACCTCGGCCTCCATCGCGTCGATGCGCTCCTGCATCTCGCGCAGCCGGCCGACCGCGCCCGCGTTGCTGCCGCCCACGGGGTTGCCGTTGGCCGAGCGCGCCTGCGACACCTGCGAGGAGAGGGTGTTCTTGCGGGCCTTGAGCTCCTCCAGCTTGCGCTCGAGCTGCTCGATGGTGGCGCGCAGCTCGCTGACGTAGGCGCTCTGCTGCTCCTTGTGCTTGTCGGTGTCGAGCGCCTCGCTCTCGTTCTTCTTCTTGCGCTTGAGGGCCTCCTTGGCGAGCTCCTCGTCGCCCTGCTCGAGGGCCAGCATCGCGCGGCGCTCCCACTGCGACGACTCCTCCAGCTGGTCGCGCTGCTTCTTCTCCAGGTGCTTCACCGAGGCCAGCGAGGACACCACCTCCTGGCGGGCCTTCTTCAGCTCCTCGGACATGTCCTCGATGGTCTGCGACAGCACCTTGGCGGGGTCTTCCGCCTTGTCGATGAGCGCGTTGATGTTCGACTTCACGGCCCGGCTGAAGCGATCGACGATTCCCATGACGGCTTTGTACTCCCGATGAGGTCCGATGCGGAGACCCGACGATCGTTGCATCGGCCCGCGGGGCTGTCCAGGGTCAGTCGTGGCCGCTTCGCCCCAGCGCCGTCAGCATCGCGGAGCTCGACGAGCTCGGCGGCGAGGTCGCGAGCACCACGCCGTTGCCGGGGCGCCGACGCAGGGCCCGCATCCCCTCGGATCCCCAGGTGACCACGCCGCCGCCGGCCTGCTTGGCGGCGTACATGGCCGCGTCGCAGCAGCGCAGCAGCTCGTCGGCGTCCTTGGCGTGGTCGGGGTAGAGCGCCAGGCCGAGGCTGGCGCTCGACGCGATCTCCAGGGTGCCGCCCCCCGCCACCTCGAAGCGCAGGGGCTCGACGAGCGTGCGGTGCAGCTTGGCCGTGACCGCCCGCGCCGAGGCCAGGTCGGCGACCCCATCGAGCAGGCAGACGAACTCGTCGCCGCCCCAGCGCGCGACGGTGTCCGAGGCGCGGAGCACGGCCCGGAGGCGAGAGGCGACGGCGCAGAGCACGGCGTCGCCGACGTGGTGGCCGTGCCGGTCGTTGATGGGCTTGAAGCGGTCGAGGTCGACGAAGACCAGGGCCATGCGCTCGGACTGCCGCGCGGCGCGGCGCAGCGCCGTCTGCAGCCGGTCGGTGAACAGCGTGCGGTTGGGCAGGCCCGTGAGCTCGTCGTGCAGGGCCGCGGAGGCCACGACCTGCACGAGCTGGGAGCGGGCGATGGCGTGGGTGAGCGCGCGCTCCAGCAGCGCGGGGCTGAACTCGCCCTTCACGAGGAAGTCTTGCGCGCCCTGCTGGAGCGCCAGCATGCCCAGGGCCCGGTCGTCGAGGCCCGTGAGAACCACGGAGGGGATGCGCTGGAGGTGGTGACGGGCTTCGAGGAAGGTGTCGAGGCCGCGGCTGTCGGCGATGTTGAGGTCGAGCACCGCCACGTCGGGCCGCACCTGCTCGACCGCCGCCGCAAGGTCGGAGAGCCGGTCGATGGCGTGGACCTCGAAGTGTTGGGTCACGCTGCAGCGGAGCCCACGCACGACGAAGAGACGATCGACCTCGTCGTCTTCCAGCAGCAGCACCCGGAGCACGCTCTCTGTCACACGGCACCTCATCCCTGCCGGACCGCGCACCACCGATCGCGCGTTACCCGACAGCCTAGATTCTCCAATCGCGAAACGGCAAGTCCGATACGTCCACCGAACTCCGCTGGTTGGCGCGGAGATGCTCGATCACAGGTCTCGACACGCCCGCTGCGGCGTGCGACCCGCGCCGCGGAACACCGCCCCGCACGCCTCGCGGACGCACAGGAAAAAGTCGCTTGACGCGCCCGCGCGCGCGGCGTGATCCCGCTCGACGATGCCCCGGGCGGACATCGGGTACGCTCCAGCCCAATGACACTCTCGGTGCGGGTGGTGGGCGTCGGCGACGCGTTCACGGCGCGGTACTACAACGCCTGCCTCCTGGTGGAGACGGCGGACACCCGGCTGCTCATCGACGCGCCGCCGGCCCTCGCACGCGCGCTGGCCGACCTCGGCGACCGCGGCGGCCCGTCGCTCGGGCTCGACGACATCGACCACGTGCTCATCACCCACCTGCACGGCGATCACATGGGAGGCCTGGAGCAGCTGCTCTTCTGGCGGCGCTTCGTCACCGGGCGACGCTGCACGCTGCACGCGATCCCCGAGGTGCTCGCGGGGCTCTGGGACGCGCGCCTGCGCGGCGGCATGGAGGTGCTCATGGACGCCGACGGCGCCCGCCACCCGCTCACCCTCGACGACTACGCCGACGTGCGGCCGATGCCCGCGGCCGGCGAGGCCTTCGCCCTCGGGGGGCTCACCCTGGAGTGGCGCCCGACGGTGCATCACATCCCCACCTCGGCCCTTCGCGTGCGCGCGGGCGGCGCCACCTTCGGGTACAGCGCCGACACGGCCTTCGACCCGTCGCTCATCGCGTGGCTCTCCGCCGCCGACCTCGTGCTCCACGAGACCAACTACGGCACCCACACGCCGCTCGAGCGGCTCGTCGGGCTCGACGCGTCGCTGCGCGCGCGCATGAAGCTCATCCACTACTCCGACCTCCACGACGTGGCAGCGTCGCCCATCGCCTGCGCGCGCGAGGGCGACCGCTACGAGCTGTAGGCCGTGGCACACTCACGCGGCGTGAGCGAGCGATTCGACTTCGATGTGCTGGTCGTCGGTTCGGGCTTCGGCGGCTCGGTGTCGGCCCTGCGGCTGAGCGAGAAGGGCTACCGGGTGGCCGTGCTGGAGCGCGGCCCGCGCTGGGAGGCGAGGGACTTCCCGAAGACCAACTGGAGCGTCCGCAAGGCCATCTGGATGCCCGCGCTCGGGTGCTTCGGCATCCTGCGGCTGTCCTTCCTGTCGGACGTGTTCGTGCTCTCCGGGGCCGGCGTGGGCGGCGGGTCGCTCGTGTACGCCAACACCCTGTACGTGCCGCCCGACGCGTTCTTCCGGGCGCCGCAGTGGGCCTCGCTGGGCGACTGGAAGGCCCGGCTCATGCCGCACTACCGGGTCGCGCAGTTCATGCTCGGGGTCACGCAGAACCGCTTCGAGGGCGAACCCGACCGCGTGCTCAAATCCGTCGCGGGGGACATCGGCAAGGCCGACACCTACGTCACGACCCCCGTCGGCGTGTACTTCGGCTCCCCCAACGAGACCGTCCCCGACCCGTACTTCGACGGCGCCGGGCCCGCGCGCACGGGCTGCAACCACTGCGGCGGGTGCATGGTGGGCTGCCGCTTCGGCGCCAAGAACACCCTCGACCGCAACTACCTGTACTTCGCCGAGAAGCTCGGCGCCGAGGTGCGCCCGATGCGCACCGTCGTCGACGTGCGCGCGCTCCCCGACGGCGGCTACGCGGTGACGCACGAGCGCACGGGCGCGTGGTGGTCCCGCGACCGGCAGGTGAGCACCGCCGAGCGCGTGGTGCTCTCCGCGGGCGTGCTCGGCACGGTGAAGCTCCTGCTGGAGAGCCGCGATCGGGGAGCGCTCCCGCGGGTCTCTGGGGCCCTCGGCAAGCTCGTGCGCACCAACAGCGAGGCCATCCTCGGGGTGACCGCCGGGGTCACCTCGGAGAAGTGGTCCCGGGGCATCGCGATCACGTCGTCGATCCACCCCGACGAGCGCACCCACATCGAGGTGGTGCGCTACAGCGAGGGGAGCGACGCGCTCGCCCCGCTCACCACACCGCTCACCGACGGCGGCGCCGGGGCCCCGCGCTGGACGCGCTGGCTCGGCAACGTGGTGCGTCACCCGATCACCTTCGCGCGCAACCTCTGGCCCTTCGGGCGGGCGAAGCGGGGGGTCTTCCTGCTGGTGATGCAGACGCTCGACAACTCCATCTCGCTGCGGCTGCGGCGCACCTGGCGCTCGCTCTGGCAGCGGGCGCTCGACACCGACCGGGGCGATGGCGAGCCCAACCCCTCGTACATTCCGCTGGCCAACCAGCTCGCGCAGGTGTTCGCCGCCAAGGTGCAGGGCGTCGCGCAGTCGTCGATCATGGAGGCCCTCTTCGACACCCCCTCGACGGCGCACATCCTCGGCGGCGCGGCCATCGGCGCGTCCCCCGAGACCGGGGTCATCGACGAGCGCAACGAGGTCTTCGGACACCCGGGGCTCTACGTGTGCGACGGGTCGATGATCCCGGCCAACCTGGGCGTCAACCCGAGCCTCACCATCACCGCGGTGACCGAGCTGGCCATGAGCCACGTGCCGGTGAAGCCCGGCGCGACGCTGCGCCCCGCGGTCGACCCGGACTTCCGGGCGCGGCGCCTCGGGGAGATCGAGGCCCTGTCGGCGGAGACCGGGAGCGCGTCGCTGCAACGCCACCTCCCGGTGGTCTAGTCTGCTGCCATCAACGCCGTGAACATCCCCGATCCGCGCGCCCGCCGCGTCGTCGTCTTCGTCTTCGTTACCGTCTTCCTCGACCTCGTGGGCTTCGGGATCATCATCCCGCTGCTGCCCTTCTACGTGCGCTCGATGGGCGGCTCGGCCGAGACCGTGGGCTTCATCCTGGCGTCGTTCTCGCTCACCCAGCTCCTCGCGACGCCCTTCCTCGGGGGCCTCTCCGACCGCTTCGGGCGCCGCCCGGTCATCCTGCTCTCGCTCGCCGGCAACGCCGCGGCGATGGTGCTCTTCGCCCTCGCCACCAAGACCTCGCTGCTCTGGCTGCTCTTCGCGTCGCGCATCCTCGCGGGCGCCACCGCGGGCAACCTCTCGGCCTGCCAGGCCGCCATCGCCGACGTCACCAGCGGCGACCGCCGCGCCGCCGGCATGGGGCGCCTCGGGGCCGGCATCGGGCTCGGGATGGTGCTGGGCCCGGTGCTCGGATCGTCCGTCAGCCACATCGGCGCGTGGGCCCCGCCGCTCGCCGCCGCCGCGCTCGCGTGCGCCGACCTCCTCGGGGCCTTCTTCTTCATGCCCGAGACCCACCAAGCCCGCGAGAAGCCCGGCGCGCCCGACGCCGCGGCCACCAGCACCCCGCTCCTCGCGGCGCTCTCCGAGCGGCGCATCGTGATGGTGCTGGGGCTCTACTTCCTGACCTTCCTGTACATGTCCAACCTCCAGGTGGCCCTCGCGCTGCTCACCAACGCGCGCCTCGCGTGGACCCAGACCGAGATCGGCCACGTCTTCGGCCTCTTCGGGCTCATCATGCTGGTGGTGCAGGGCGGCCTCATCGGGCGGCTCACCCGGGCGTGGGGCTCCGTCGCGCTGGTCATCGCGGGCTCGCTGCTGAGCATGGTGGGCCTCGCCGTCATCGCGCTCTCGCACCACGTGCTGCCGCTCGTCGGCGGCGTCGCGCTGCTCGCCCTGGGGCTCGGCGTGGTCAACCCGTCGCTCTCGTCCATCGCCGCCGACGCCGCGGGCGGCGGGCGCCAGGGGACCATCCTGGGCTTCGCGCAGTCCGCGGGCGGCCTCGCGCGCACCGTCGGCCCGCTGCTCGGCGGCCTGCTCTACGCGCGGGTGGCGCAGGGCGCGCCCTTCTTCGTCGGGGCAGGCGCCGCGGTCTGCGCCGCGATGCTCGCGCTGAGCTTCCGCGCGACGAAGCCCGGGCCCGCCGCCGGTCCCTAGTGCCCTCTGGTGCGGCGGGCGGCGCCGCGGTCGCCGTCGCGCGCGCGGCGGGCCCCGCTGGTGACGTCGGCGATGGCGGCCTGGCAGGCCGAGCGGTTGCCCGCGGTGGCGCCCGCGAGGATGCGCGACGCGAAGCGCAGCCAGCGCAGCGAGGTCATGGGTGGCGAGGGCGAAGAGCACCATCGCCGCGGCGTTGCCGGCGAGCGAGAGCAGGATGACCGGGCGGCGCGGTTCGCGAAGCGCTCTGCGCCTCCGCAGGGCGCCCGGGCTGGGGTAGGGTGCTGCCCCGTGCGTGAGCGACTCGAGAGCCTGACCCTGGTCCTCGCCATCGGCGCCGCCGTGGCGACCGGCGCCAAGCGCCTCGGCGCGCCCTACAACGTCGCGCTGGTGGCCATCGGGCTGCTGCTGGTCTTCGCCGACGTGCTCCCGCACGCGCCGCTGAGCTCCGACCTGGTGCTCGTGGTCTTCCTCCCGCTGCTCGTCTTCGAGGGCGCCCTCTTCGCCGACGCCGACAGCCTGAGCGAGGCCCGGCGGCCCATCCTGGCCCTCGCGCTGCCGGGGGTCGCCATCTCCCTGGTCGCCACCGCCGGGGTCGCGACCCTCCTCCTGGCACTGCCCTTCTCCGCCGCGCTGCTGCTCGGCGCGCTGCTCGCCATCACCGACACCGTGAGCGTGCTCCTGGCCTTTCGCAGCACCCGCGTGCCGCACCGCCTCGCCGCGGTGATGGAGGGCGAGAGCCTCTTCAACGACGGCACCGCCCTCGTGCTGGTGAGCCTCACCAGCGCCGCGCTGCTCACCGGGCGCTTCGGCGTGGCCGCGACGGCGCACTCGCTGCTGCTCGCCATCGTCGGCGGCGTCACCGTGGGCGCGGCCTTCGGGCTCGTCGGCGGGGCCGTGCTGCGGCGCACGCCCGACCACCTCACCGGGGTGCTCGGCTCGGTGGTGCTGGTCTTCGCCGCGTCGCTCACGGCCGAGCGGCTGCACGCCTCGCCGGTGATCGCCGTCGTCGTCGCGGGCCTCGCCATCGGGCGCGCCGTGCGCCGCAGCCTCGACCCCTCGCGCGTGCTGGCGCTGCAGGGTTTCTGGGAGATCGCGGGCTTCGGCATCAACGTGCTGCTCTTCCTCCTCGTGGGGATGCAGATCGACGCGCGGATGCTCTTCTCCGAGGCGCGCTCGATCCTGCTGGCGGTGCTCGCGCTCCACGTCGGCCGCGCCATCGCGGTGTACGGCTGCTTCGCGCTCCTGCGGCTCGTCTCCCGCGACGCGATTCCGCTGCGCTGGCAGCACGCGATGGTGTTCGGCAACATCAAGGGCGCCCTCTCCATGGCCGCCGTGCTGGCGCTGCCCACCGACATGCCGTACCGCGCGCGCCTCGTGGCCATCGTCTTCGGGGTCACCTTCGTCACCCTGATGACCCAGGCGCTGCCCTTCCGCAGGGTGCTCTTCGCCCTCGGCCTCGCGGGTCGGGGCACCGACCGCTTCGAGGTCTCCCGCGCCCGGCTCATCGCCGCGCGCCGCGGGCAGACCGAGGTCGACGCGCTGCTGGAGACGGGGCTGCTCTCGCGGCGCGACCACGCCGAGCGGCGGGCGGGCTTCCAGCGGGTGGTGATCGAGTGCGAGGCCGCGCTGCGCACCCCCGAGGCCGACGCGGAGGACGACGCCGTCATCGACGGGGCGCTGCTCTTCGCGCAGAAGGCCGCGCTCGACGACGCCGCACGGCGCGGGCTCATCGCCGCCGAGACCGCCGAGCGGGAGATCGCCGCGATCGACCAGCGGCTCATCAAGATCGGCGCCCACGAGCCGGCGCCTGCCACGGAGGAGTGAGATGCGGATCGTGATCGCGGGCGCGGGGCGTGGCGGGCTGAGCCTCGCGGTGTACCTCCAGAAGCGCGGGCACTCGGTGTCCATCCTGGAGCGCGACGGTTCCATCGCGCGGCGCGCCCTGGAGGAGCACGGCATCGTGGCGCTGGAGGGCGACGCCACGGACGCGGGCACGCTGCGCCAGGCCGAGCCCCAACGGGCGGACGTGATCCTCGCGATGCTGCACCGGGACGCGGACAACCTGGCGGTGGCCTCGCTCGCGCGGATCCTCGGCGCGGGGCGGGTGATGGTGCGCATGCGCGACCCGGAGTACCGTCCCGTGTATCTGGCCGCCGGGGTGCAACAGATCCTGTCTGAGACGGAGGTGCTGGTGGGCGCCCTGGCGACGGCGATCGAGTTCGAGGCCGTGCGGCACTCGATGGTGCTGGGCCGGGGGGAGTCCATCGCGGTGGAGATCGTGGTGCCCGCCGACGCCGTGGTGGTGGGCCGGTCGGTGAGCGAGGTGGCCGCGGACGCGGGCTTCCCGAGCTCCTGCGTGATCGCGGGCATGACCCTCGACGGCGCGGTGAAGGCGCCCCGCGGCGCGACGGTGATCGAGAGCGGCACCGAGCTGCTGGTGGTCTCCGCGCGGGCCGACCTCTCGCGCACCATCGGCTTCTTCCTCCAGTCGGCGAAGAAGGCCTGACGTGCGCCCCACCACCCTCCGCGCGTTCGCGCTCGCCCTGGGCCTCGCGGCGGCCGCGCTCGCCGCGCCGTCGCCCGCGGCCGCGCAGACCCCCATCGTGCTCGACGCGGAGATCCCCGCCGGGGCCGACCGCTACTTCGCGGTGCCCTTCACGGTCCCGGCGGGCACCCGCGAGATCGAGGTGCGCCACGACGACCGCTCCGAGGCCAACATCCTCGACTGGGGCCTCGCCGACCCGGCGCGCTTCCGCGGCTGGGGCGGCGGCAACGCCGAGGCCGCCGTCGTCGCGGAGGCGGCCGCGTCCCGGAGCTACCTGGCGGGCCCCATCCCCGCGGGTCGCTGGTCGCTGCTCATCGGGCAGGCGAGGGTGACCGAGCGGCCCGCGCGCTACCACGCCGAGATCTTCCTGCGCACCGAACCCACGCTCGCCGCGCAGCCCGAGCGTCGCCCCTACGCCGACGCGCCCGCGCTCGCCCCGGGCCCGCGCTGGTACGCGGGGGACTTCCACGTGCACTCGCGGGAGAGCGGCGACGCGAGCCCGACCCTCGACGAGGTGGCCGCCTTCGCCCGCGGGCGCGGCCTCGATTTCGTCGAGCTCTCCGAGCACAACACCGTCTCGCAGCTGGACTTCGTGGGCGCCGCGCAGGCCCGGCACCCCGCGCTGCTCTTCGTGCCCGGCATCGAGGTCACCACGTACTCCGGCCACGCCAACGCCATCGGCGCCGCCCGCTGGGTCGACTTCCGCGCGGGCTCCGGGGACCCCGCGGTCACCGTCGGCGCGATCACCGACGCGGTCGCCGCGCAGGGCGCGATCTTCGCGATCAACCATCCGGTGCTCAACCTCGGCGACGTGTGCATCGGCTGCGCGTGGTCGCTGAGCGAGGCGCCGGGGCGCGTGGGCGCCGTCGAGCTCCAGAACGGCCAGTACTCGGTGACCGGCGCGCTCTTCTACGCGCGCTCGGTGCGCTTCTGGGAGGCCTACCTCGCGCGCGGCGAGCACGTCGCCCCCATCGGCGGCAGCGACGACCATCGGGCGGGGCGGGACACCGGCTCGCTCTCCAGCCCCATCGGCGGGCCCACCACGATGGTGTACGCGACGGAGCTCAGCGTCCCGGCCATCGTGGCGGGCGTGCGGGCGGGGCGCACCGTGGTGATGCTCCAGGGCCCCGGCGACCCGATGGTGGAGCTGCGCGCGGGCGACGCCGCGATGATCGGCGACACGGTGCGCGCCCGGCGCACGACGCTGCGGGCCACGGTGACCCGGGGGATGGGCGCGACGCTCGCGTTCGTGCGCAACGGCTCGGCGCAGGACCCGATCACGGTGGCCGCCGACCCCTTCACCGCGACCGTGGAGGTCGACGCGCCGCCGGGCGCCGCCGACGACCGCTGGCGCTGCGAGCTCGCGGTCGAAGGACGTCCCCGCGTGGTCACCGGCCACGTGTGGATCGCCGCGACGGGTGAGCCGCTGCTCCCCGACGCGGGCTCGGTCATCGATGTGGGCGCGGGCTTCGATGCGGGCGCGGGCTTCGATGCGGCCGCGACGAGCCCCCCGGCGACGCCGGGTGGCTGCGCCTGCCGGAGCGCGCCGGGCCCGCGGGTCGCGCGCCACGGGTGGGCCGCGCTCGCGCTGCTCGGCCTCGCGATCGGACGGAGGTCACGCACGACCCGGCGTTGCCGTTGATGGCTGAGGCCCCGGCGGGGCTCTCCGAGCTGGAGGCGCGCGGGGTCACCCTCTGCTCCCTGATGGGCTACGTCGTGATCGAGGCGCTGCGGGGGGGCGCAGGTCACGCGAGGGCTGCGCGCGGGCGAGCGGATCATCGTGCATCCGCCCGATCGCCTGGAGGAGGGCGAGCGCGTCGCGGCGCAGTGACCGTACTCCCCGCTGCGCACACGAGCGTTCCGCTGGATCAGCGCACTCCGACGAGGCACATGGCTTGCTCCGAGGGCACCCATGGAAGCTCCGATGGCCCGGCATCAACAGGCACGCTCGTCGGGGGCTTCGATGGGCGCCTGCGCGCGGAGGGGCGCGTCGTGATCTTCGACGACCGCGCGGACGCCGGCCGTCGGCTGGGGCGCGCGCTCGCGCACTACCGCGACCAGCGCCCGATCGTCTTCGGGTTGCCGCGTGGCGGGGTGCCGGTGGCCGCCGAGGTGGCGCGGGCGCTCGGGGCACCGCTCGACGTGTTCGTCGCGCGCAAGCTCGGAGTGCCCACGCACCCGGAGCTGGCCTTCGGCGCGGTGGCCGAGGACGGCACCGTGTTCATCGACGCGCTGGCCGCCGAGCTGGGGCTCGACGCGCCCACGATCGAGCGCATCGCGGCGCGCGAGGGGGCGGAGGCTGCGCGGCGGGTCGCCCGATTCCGGGGCGGTCGCTCTCTTCCGGCGGTGCGAGGTCGGGTGGCGATCGTGGTCGATGACGGCATCGCCACGGGCGCGACCGCCCGGGTGGCCGTCCGTGCGCTGCGCGCGCTCGCACCGTCGCGCCTGGTGCTCGCGACGCCCGTCGCGTCGCCGTCGGCGCTGGCGTCGCTCTCGGCAGAGGTCGACGACCTGGTGTGCCTCTACGCGCCGCACGCCTTCGAGGCCGTGGGGCTCTGGTACCGCGAGTTCGAGCAGGTGCCTGACGGGGACGTGGTCACCTGCCTGGAGGCAGCGCGTGCCACGCAGTGACGAGTCGGGTGCGGGGACGACCTCGGCGCCGGGCTCCGTCAGTGCGGCCGCGGCGCAGCGAGCGGGACCTCCCTCGGGATGTGCACCGTGAGCATGCCCTGCCGGTAGCGCGCGCTGGCCTGGGCCGAGCGTACGTCGCAGGGCAGCGCGATGGTGCGCCGGAGCGCTTCGCCGCAGCGCCACCCCGCCGCGGTGACGTGCGTGTTGGAGGGGCGGGCGTAGCGTTCAGCCTCGATGGTGAGCGAGCGCCCGGCGCAGCGTACGACGATGGAATCGTGCACCACCCAGCCCAGGGCCAGCATCACGATGACCTCGTGTTCAGTCTCCTGGACCTCGACGTGCACTTCGGAGCCGCCGAGGCCCGCCGCGGTCTCTGATGGGGACGGGCCCGTCGGGTCCGGCGGTCGCGCCTGATTCCGTCCGGTGTGTCGATGCATCGCCGTGCTCCTCGCGTGGGGGAATTCCTCCCTCAGGCTCACAGCAGCAAGCAGGCCACCCAGCAATTCAGGTACGGCCCGCGCGGATCAGATCGGCGGTGACGCACGGCGCACCTCGGTCGTGCACGGCTTGCGCAGGAGGGGGGGGGCTGACCGGAGCGCTGGTCGTCAATCCCCTCGGCAGTGCGTTGAACAGACGAGTGACCGATGGTGCGTTTCAGTGAGGTACAAAATGCAGCAAGCCCGGCCGGGGTCCCGGTCGGGCTTGCTACACCCCCTTGCTACCGTCGGCGTCGAAACGCTTGGAAACTAAGGGGTACGGAGGGTGGAGGCGCCGGGAGTCGAACCCTCGAAGCGGCATGACGAAATCTTCAGCAGTGACGCGGGTTTGTCCCTCCAACTCCGCGATGTTCAAAAGGTTCCTCATCCCGTCCCGTCCCACCCCGTTCCCTTCCGTTCCGCCTCGTACCCCCCAGTCATGGCAAAACGCGTGGCAAGACATCCACCCCACGGTCGGGTCAAGGCTTCTTGCTGCCCTTCGGCGGCCGCTTGCTAGGCGTACCTGGACCTCGTGCCTTCTCGATCTGGTTCACGTCGCGGACCGCCTCTTCGAAGTGCTGCTCGACCGGGGCCGGAAGCGCTGCGCGGGTCGCAGCGAAGCGGTCGAACTCGAGTTCGGCCTTCGTGACCGCCTGATCGTGAGACACAGTGCCCGCGTGGAGGAGGACCGCGCGGTCGGATAGCTTCAAGAAGTCGTCGAGCTTGGAGATCCAGTCCGCCATGTACATCGGCCTGCGGTTCATCGCCTGCAGCTCGGCGAACTCCAGGTAGGCCGTGACGATGCGGTTGAGGGACTCGAGCTCCTCAGCGTTGAGGTAGTTCTTCGCGACGGAGGTGTCCGCCTTCCGCGGGGCGGGACCGTTCCAGCTCGTGAGGCCCATGTTCGGCTTCGATGCGTCGGCGCGTGCGACGATCACCTCCGCGGCGGTCTGGCCGTGCGCGGCCCAGTGCATCTTGTTCTGCACCGTCTTGAAGAACAGCTGCGACGCCTCGACGCGCGGGTCGTAGTCGATGCTGCTCGCGTAGATGTCGAGCACCTTCCGCCAGAACACCTTCTCCGACGACCGGATGTCCCGGATGCGCGCGAGCAGCTCGTCGAAGTAGTTCCCTGCTCCCGAGCGCTTGAGTCGCTCGTCGTCGAGCGTGAAGCCCTTGACGATGTACTCGCGCAGCCGTTGCGTCGCCCAGATGCGGAACTGCGTCCCCCTGTGGGATTTCACGCGGTACCCGACGGAGATGATGACGTCGAGGTTGTAGTACTCGACCTCGCGCGCGACCTCGCGGTTGCCCTCGCGTTGAACCGTTGCAGATTTTGCAACGGTTGCCTCGGGACTGAGTTCGCCCTCGTCGAAGACATTCTTGACGTGCCGCGAGATGACCGACTTGTCGCGCTGGAAGAGTTCGGCCATCTGCCCGAGCGAGAGCCACGCGGTCTCGCCGACGAAGCGCACCTCGACGCGCGTGCGACCGTCCTCGGATTGGTAGAGGAGGAACTCGGCCTCGCGAAGGACGAGGACGCTCATACCGACCCGCCGTTCCGCGGTCCGTCGGTGGTGCTCTCGCAGACTGCGGCCTTCAGCTCCAAAGGCATTCCATCTGCTGGGCAGACGAAGGCACGAAACGGCCGCTGACCTTCGGTCTTGCCGACGCCGACGATGAGGAGCAGCGGCTCACGGCAGTCGTAGTCCTTGGCGCGGCTGATCTCGCGCATCTGCGAGAAGTCGTCCCCGCTCGGCTCGACGTGGTCCACGGGATGGAAGTGCCACTCGCCGACGTAGTACGTGCGTTCCTCCGCGCGCCACCGTTCGCCGAGCGTGTCGCGGAGGCCATTCACTCCGCGCACGAACCAGGAGTAGCCTCGGCGCGAATCCGGCGGTGGCGGCGTAGCCTCAAGCACAATCGCAAGCGACAGGTCGTCCGAGTAACGGCCAACCAAGATGCCACCCGTCTCAGACGACTGTGCCTGGTGACAGTGGCGATCCAGCGTGTTGAGGACCGAGGCGTGGAACTCCACGGCGAAGGTGCCGTCCGCTGTCCGCCCCTTCCAGGGCTTCATGACGCCAACGCCACCGCGTCTGGCGGGGCGCTCTCCGGCACGAGGCCCTTGAACCCGTCGTCGGACGATGCTTGAGCGAACACGCGAAAGCGCGGCGTGATGGGACGCTTGGCAATGAGGGTCTCCAGCTCCTTCACGCACGTCGCTGCTGCCAGAACGAGGTCATCGTGGCGGGCAGGGAAGAGCGGTGACCAACAACCGGCACCCTCGAGGACCTCGTCGCCTTCCGCCCACGTCTTCGCCTCATGCTCCAGCCACGGACGAACATTCCTCACGAATTCATCCTGCGGGAACCGGTGACCGCTTACGCCGAACGAGAATAGGCGCTTCCCGCCGTAGCCCATCGAGAACGACGCGAAGACGCGCGGGATCGACCACCAAGCACCTGCGAGCAGCATCAGCGCCTCATCGGAGGACGTGCAGTCGAGGATCACGTCGTACTCATCCAACTGCTCGACGACGTCTTTCGGAGTGCCACCTATAGGCTCGAGTACTTCGGTTACACGTACCGCCGGAGAAAGCTGTCGAAGCCGCTCTGCAACTGCCTGCACCTTGGGGCTTCCCACGTCGGCGAGCGTCGCGGTGTGCCGGCAGATGTTCCCAGCCTCCAACAGGTCGCCATCGACGAGCGCAAGCTCGCCGATGCCCGCCCGCACGAGCATCTCCGCAAGGCTCGAACCCAGCGCACCGACGCCGAGAAGTGCAACGCGAAGATTGCGCACCGCGCTCGGGAGCCGGCCGCGAGCCTGGAGTCGCCCCGGACTCCAATTTTCGGCTGGCAAGTACTGGAGCGTGAGTCTGTCCGCGAACGTTTCGTATCGATCGCGGTGCCACCATCCTCTCGGATTGGGTCGAAAGCCGCGTGGCGGTTTCCCCGCGGCGGGGGGAACATGGGGGAGCACGAGCGCATCCCAGTGGACCTCAGTGAGCGGTGCACCGACACGAAGTGCGATCGGGTACCCGAGCAGCAGAAAGTTGCTCTTGGTTGACCCTCGCAGCGAAGAGAGCAGCCAGCGGAGAATCGCGTCCGCATCCAGCTCCTGTGCCTTCGCTACTCGGCGAAGCTCTCCCCATGTGGCGGGCGCCTCCCAGGGCTGTAGGACGATTGGCTTGGGCCACAACCACCAGAAGCCCGTGACATCGTCGACGTTCCCGAGCTTGCGCCCGGCCCACTCGCGAATGACTTCATTAGCCCGATCCGCGAAACGGCTCGTCCCGATCGCGTTGCAGATGTCCGGCACTGCCCCGAGAATCACGGTTCCAAAGGACCCGTCTCGCCCGCGCCAGGCATCGAAGGACGACGCGGTTTCGTCGTGCACTACGCGATGCCGCCCCCACTTTCGCACTGTCGTGCGAGGAGGCCGGGCCGGCAACTCGAACGGGTCGTGGGCGGCCAAGAGTTGGTCGTTCGCGGCGTGCTGAAGCCAGAGTTGCGCGCGCTCCACGTGCCACCGCAACCGGGTATCTGCGTCGCCGATCGGATCACGAGCCACCGTCACCCGTCGCTCACCACCGAAGGGCGAGTCCAGACACAGCTTCCCGCCTCGCCAGGTTCGTGGGGGACGGCACGGCGTGTTCCGCGACTGATGCGGAAAGGTCGCCGTGATCCCGCCTTCGGCCGCGGGATGGATCGCGACCTCGCCGTAGGGATAGGTCGCGTCGATGAGCGCGCACCATCGCGTCGTCGTACCGACGAACCGGGCACCGGAATCACGGCGGATGGAGAACATGACGCCCCACTGCTTCACATCGGCGTGGAAGGTCGGACCGTCATCGATCACGCAGCAGTCGACGCTCCGCAGGCCGCGCAGGCCACGTTCGATCGCCGCCGGAGGAAGGAGGGGGGCCGAGTTCACGCGAAGCGTCCGTTGCCTGGAACAGCAGGTCCCGTGGGCGGCGTATAGCCACGGCCCGAGCCTCCCGAACCACCACCGCTCTCCGGCGGCTTCGGAAACTTGCTGCCAAACAGGTCCCGCCAGAGATCTCCGCTTTCCGTCCGATCCTCCGAGTCGTGGGCACGGCGCGCGAGAACCGAGCCAGCTTTCACTTGATCGTAGAACTTCTTGAAGTCGTCAGCGGAGATCCGCTTGAAGACGTCGTGCGTAGACACACCGTAATCGGGGAGGCTCGGCTTGGTGCCTGCCAAAGCGGTCTGCGCGTACTTTGAGACGATGTTCTCGAGCGTCTTCGTCACGCCCTCGGCCACGCTCTCGATGCCATCGGGGCAGCACTCACCGATCAGCCGCTCGAGAGGGAAGCCCTTGGGATGCTTGGGCTCCTGGTGCTTCTCAACGCGCCACCACTTGATGGCCTTTACAATGTTGACGAAGTGCTTGTTCGTGCGATCGCTCTTGTCGCGCGTCCAGGTGACTTGCGCGATCGGATGCGTCGGTTCCCACTTGTTCGCGTCGCGGTCCGGGATACGCAAGGGCTGAGATTTCCACTCGGGCTCGCCCTTGGCCTCCGCGATGAGGGTTCTTGCGTCGCTCCTGTACCGTGAGCCGAGAGCCAGCCATGAACGATGAAGACGCCACTCGGGGTCATCATCGAGTCCGTCATCAGCCGACAGAGCCTCGGACCGCAGGATGCCCATCTCTGCCTCTGACGGTGCCGACGTGAGCACGAGATCCAGCTCAACGTAGGAAAGCTCGATACCGAACGAGCGCCCCTGTTGCCGCCACTTCCCCTTGTAGTGCTTTTCGAGGAAGGGCTTGAACACGTCCATCGCCATTGCCGGCGTGTACTCATCCTCGGAGAGCTTCGTGACGACGATGATGTCCACGTCGGAGCGCCGATCACCCTTCGGCCGAATCGCGGTCGAGCGCTTGTAACTGCCCTGGAGGAAGTCCGAGACGAGGCAATTCTTCAGCTTCTCGTCCGCGTTGAGGCGGTCGCGCAGAGTCTGGTGCCCGGTCTTCAGGTCATCGCGCATCGCCTTGGTGGGGCGGATGTCCTGCAGAAAGTCAGCGAAGTCGGTTTCAAGGATCATGGCGTGGCCTCTTGGCGCTCCGCGACGGCCTTCGCCGGGGGCGGCAGCGAGAAGGAAAGCTGGTAGGATCCGTCGCGCTCGATCCCGAAGTCGAACTCGTAGAGCGCCAGGCGACCGAGCGCTTCGCGCTGCTGGCCGATGAAGAACATCAGCGCGTTGGGGCACGCGAAGAAGACGTGCGCCCTCGCGGTTCGGCTCGGGCGTGCGGTTGTGAGAAGCGCCGGAAGTGCCGTCGCAAGCAGATAGGCGTGGTCTGGCCCCTTGATGCTTTGGGGCGACGGCCCGCCCTCTGGGCTCAGTACCACGAGGCGGCGCACCGACGGCGCGCCTGGCGATGCGAGGTACGCCTCGACGTCAGCGCGCGCATCGTGCGTGACGGAAAAGCAGATGGCCACGTCCTCAGCATCCTGGTTCTTCTCGATCGTCTGCGGAGCCGCCCACGACGGACCCGCCGCCGCGTTCTCGGTCGGGCGCCAGACATCCAAGCTCGGCTTCTGCAGGGGCGCCGCTTTCACGCCGGAGTTGCGACTCAACTCCCAGCCCGCAAGCAGCGAGAACGAACCGTGGCACTCGAGGGCGATCACGGATTCCGCAGCACGGAGACGTGCTCGGCGCTCGCGGTCGCTGAGGAATGCGTGCACCTGCGCCGCACTCGTCTCCCACGAACCGCCATGTGCCAGGTGGCGGCCCTCGAAGTTCGACGAGACGCAGACGAGCTCGTCGACCTCGGACTCGAGCCGCTCTGCGAAACGCATGAAGCTCCTCACGCCGATCGCGAAGGGGCGCGGCGGCTTCGCATCGACACCGACCAGGAGCCCTTCGCGCTCGCACAGCGCACGGAACTCGGCCCCGTCGAACGAGTGCGGCCCGTTCATCAGGAACTGCTGGACCAGGCTCTCATAGGGGCACGCCGCGTGGTCAGCGCTCGGAGTGCGGAGGCCGGCGGCCGCAAGAGTCGCGTGGACGTACTTCCTGAACTCGCGGCGTCCAAAGTGGTCGAGCTGGAACCGCAGCGTCCGCGCAAACGCCGAGAACGCGTCGCCGTCGAGCTTCAGGTGGCTACGCCACTTCTCGCGGATCGTAGCGAGGTCGCTTCTCGCACCATCTTCGAAGAACTTGGGCGGCAGCGCGCCGTCGTATTCGCGCAGAAGGCTCGCGAGTTTGTCATCGCTCTTCCATCGCCAGTTGGACGCGAGGTGGAGCCGAAACGGGACGTGCTTCTGCTTCAACAGTTGGGTGTAGGCCTTATGAAAACGTTCCAGCAGCGAGGACGTCGCGGTGATGAACGTAGGATCGATCAGCGCATCGGCGCTGTACCCGTCGCGATTGTCGACGTGGTATTTGAGCTGGAAGTAGTCGGCCCGCGACCTGCCCGCGTCTGTGCCCGGCGCGCGAAAGAACACCGCGACGTCGTCGACGCCATCGGCTTCGTCGTGCTCGAGCACCACGCGATCGACCAAGGAGGTGGGCCGCAGCAGGTCGGCAGCCTGTTGCCAGAAGAACAGCCCCTGGTAGACGTCGCCCTCAGTTCGCGCCCCAACCTGCTTCAGCGCCATGCCTCGCCTCCTTCGCTCTTCGCGCTCATCCCCCCACCGCCGTCTTCGTGGCGCCGCCGTGGTGGGTCACACGCGGGCGGCAGCGGATCTTCACCGCGCTCTTCGTGAATGCATCGTCCGTCGCCTTGCTCGACCAGATGAAGGCCTCGCCCGGGCGCAGGTTCGCCATCTTCTCGGGCGTCAGCGAGCCGAGCGCAGCGTTCGCCTTCTGGAGGTGTTTGAGCCACGCGGGCGAGTTGAACTTGTGGAGAATGACCTGGCTCGACAGCTCGATGAGCGAGATGGGCACCGAGGGCGGGTCCTGGCTCGCGACCATGATGCTCGTCCCCTTGTGGCGCATCTCGCGCACAACCTCGATGAGGCCGGCAACGAGATCGGGGCTCTCGATGTACTTGTGGGCCTCGTCGAAGACGACGAGCTTGTTGAACGAGTGCTCCGCGCCTTGGGCATCGCGGTACTTCGCATCCGCGAAGAGTTGGAGGAGCACGACGAAGAGTCCTAGGGCTTCGTCCTTCTCGATGAACTCGTCACGGAGGTCGACGATGATGAGGCGGCCCGGGCGGATCTCGTCCTTGAGGCGAACTGAGTCGTCGATGTACTCGCTCGCGAGCTCGAGGCGCATCTTCGCCATGGCCTTGAGGTGATCGGGCAGCGACGAGCCTTCGATTCCCTGGTTCAGCCCTTCGAGGGTGAGGTCCTCGCGCAGCGACTTCATCACGCGGTTGAGCTGGCGGATGTACGTCGCTTGATTGCCAACGGCGCCCATGAGGAAGCGCCAGTGGCTCGTCTGCAACTCGGCGGCTGCGAACTTCAGAGGGCGCACTTCGATGCCCGGGTACTCCTGTTTCCGCTCGTCGATCTTGTCGGCGGGTGCGAGGAGGAGGACGTCCGAGAGCGCGTGGGGCTCCGCGCCGAAGGTCTCCCTCAGCGCCTTCACCTGGGCGACCTCGCTGTTCGGCGCGACCATCGACGTGAACTCCGGCCGGTAGTCCATCGTAGGGCTGTAGTGGAAGATGACCGTCGCGAGCGGTTGCGGCAGGACGTTGATGTTCGGGATGGGCAGCGAGGCCATCTCCGCGATCGTCCCGAGCGTGTAGCTCTTGCCGCCGCCCTGGACGCCGAAGAGGCTGATGGTGTGCGTCTGGTTCAAGTCGATCGCGACGCGGCGGCCGGAGACGTCGCCGAGGAGCCCGTACTGGGGCGAGTCGCCGGTGACGCCGAGCATGATGTCGTACGGGACGGCGGGCGTGCTCCTCGGCGCGGCGCTCGGGGTGGGCGCCGGCTCCTCCACAGCGGGCGGCTCAGGAGGAGCGACCAGGGGCGCCACCGTGGCCGCAGGCGCGGGGCTTGGCGTCGGCGCTGCGGGCGGGGCCTCTCGTGCGTTCGGACGCGCGACGGGCGCGACAGCGGCCGTGGGCACCGCCTCTTGCGAAGTGGCGGGTGCGTGCGAGGGCGGCGTGCTGAGCGGTCGACCACGCAGCTCCTCCCATGCCACCGAACGATCGCGCTCGGACCCGAGGAAGGCGGCCGTGTCGAGCGTCGGCACCGACGGCGCGCGCTCGCGTCGACGACGAACCTCGGTGACACCGCGCGGGCGCGGGCCGCCACCGGGCCCGTTGCCTCCCGACGAGCCCGCGCTGACGCTCGCCGAAGACTCGGTACTGGGCGCGGCGGCTTCGACAAGCTGGCGGATCAAGTCAACGCCAATGCGGTGGTACTCAATGCCGCCCTCGCTCTCGGACGGCTCCGTGCCCGGCTTGGCGAAGTCGAAGATGAGCGCGCTGCGCGTGAACGTGAGCCGGTAGCCGTCGTCGAGCGTGTGGACGAAGTAGCGTGCCTCATCGGCGGCGTCGCGGCTGATGGCGCCGTAGCGCTCGGCGCGCTCCAGGTAGAACTCGAGGAGCAACGCGAGTTCGCGCGTCTTGAACGCGCGGTCCGGGCGGTCCTGGGGCGTGCGCAGCGGGTCGAAGTGGACTGCGAGAACCTGCTCGCTCTGTGCGATCTGCTCGGCGATGCTCGACTTGAGCGCGCTGTATGCCGCGAGGTCGCCGACGCCCGAGTAGCACTTCACCTCGACGAGACGGCAGGTGATGGTTCGACGCGTGATGTCGAGGTCGAAAAGCCCGAGGTCCGTGCGCTTGAAACTGACCTCGTCGCCCAGTTCGTCGGCATGCTGCTTCAGCACGCGGTACAGCTCGAGGTGCGCGTCGAGTGGAAGGACGATCTGGTTCTCGAAGACGCCCTGGTGTTCCAGGTAGAGGCGCGAGAGCGCGAGGCCAAGGGCTTCTGCACGCTGCGTCGGCGACGAGATGAGTTTCAGCGCAAGCCGCCCGGAAAGCGAACGGAGCTGATCGAGCAGCACCACGGCGTGGCGCCCCTCAGCCTGGAGCCCGTACTGCTCGAGGACGGGCCGGAGTAGCGCCTCAAGCTCGGCGACCGAGCGCGACGTGATGACCAGCCTGTGGCCGAGCGTGCTCGCCATGTCTGGCGAGTGGTCGATCAGGTAGTCGGGACGCGTTGCGTGGCCGCCGTGGTCGAAAAACTCGATGCCGAGGTTCCGGTCCAGCGTAAACACCCAGTCGCTCACCTCGTGGACCTGGTGGAGGAGCGCGCGGTCCTCGGGTCCGAGTGCGAGGCTCACGACAGGCCGGAGGTCTACTCCGCTCTGACCGGTGGCGATCGTGGCCGTCGCGCTCGACATTGCTGCCGCGAGGCTTCCAAGAAGATCGGACAGCTCCTCGGCATCCTCGATCGGCTGTGCAACGCCGTGGCGAGGGAGACGCCGCCATGCAACTGTCTGCTCGTCCTCGTGGTACTCGGTCGAGAACTCCTGGACGAGGCCGTGCACGAAGGCCGTCGCGTGGCGCGGGTCGGCCTTGCGCACGCCGACTTCCTCAGCCGGGAACACGTCGAAGAGTAGCGACAGGTGCGCCGCATGCGTGTCAGGACTCGCGCGGAAGTCCTTGGTCGCACGGACGGCGAAGCGCAGTTTCGGGTAAAGGTGCGTCTTGGCCGGAATGGAGAACGCGTCCGCTTCGCGCGCAGTGGTTCCCCCGTCCGTGGTGAGCAGTGCGGCGATCTCCTCGCCGACGCCAGGTGCGTCCGGATCGGGAACGAACAGCCGGAGGTCGTAGCGGAGATCGGCGAACGCTGACTCCTTCTGCAGCTCGAGGAGCATGTCGCCGAGGACGCCCGCGCGGCCCGGGTTGAACGCGTTGATGGTGAGCGTGCGGACGTAGGGGTGCTGCACGAGATAGCGCCGCACGCGCGACGCGAGGTACGCGCCGTCGATGAGCGCACCGCCAATGGCGGGCTCGGGCAAGCTGAGCGCGCTGCACACTTCGCCAACCAGGCCGCGCGGATCCTCCTCGTTCGAGGGCGCGAACATTGTCCAGAACGGGTTGATGCTGTCGACGGCGGTGAGCACGTGCCCCGCCTCGGTCGGCAGCACGGGCGGGAAGCTCGTCGGCGACAGCAGCCGGAGCAGTGCCTCGCGCGTCGGGACCACGTATTCGTGCGGAGCTGTCTTCGCCGCGGCCACCCAGCGCGCGCCGAGCTTCGCCCACGTCGCGAACCAGAGGGCCCGCAGCGGGTGAGTCGGGGCGACGAGGACCGCGTCGCGACGGCGCCCACGGTGGTCGACGATGGCGAGCAGCACCGAATCCAGCGCGAGCACCTTGCGCAGGTCGGCAAACGCGCGCTGCGAGTCGCTCTTCGCCGTCGCCTCGGCACGCCGAGAGAGATCGGCGAGCAGCTCGAGGTACGCCTCGGCGTAGTCGCAGACGAGCTCGGCGTGGGCGCCAGCGTCGATGCCCTGCGTGACCAGCTCGGACGTGCCGCCCCGCACCGCTTCGAAGTAGCGCGTGCGCGCCTCGAGGAAGCGCTCGCCGGCGGGGCACTGGGGCCAGCCGTTCACTTCCCCCGTGCTGGTTCCGGGCGCCCCGAGGTTGACCGGAATGCGCCAGCTGATCGGTCCCTCTGGGGCAGCGAGGATCTTCTGCTCGATGCTCTTCAGCGCGCGCGACACGGGGACATGCACGGAGCCTTCACGTCCGAGCTTTACCTCGAGCATGTCGGCTCCCGAGATGTGGCCCTTGGTCTTGTCTGCCCATGCGGCGTGCCCGAAGACGACGCTCGCCGGATCTCGGTCGTCGAGGATGGCGGTGAATTGCGCGCGGAAGAGGGCGTGCAGGGCGCTCGGCTCGCGCGGCACGGCTCGCTGCGCAGGCTCGATTTCCACCTCGGTGTCGGGCAGGACGTAGAAGAGGTCGCTCTCGTTCGGGCGAGGCAGCGCGGCTTCCGTGTCTGCGCTCCAGGCCACTGCATCACCGTTCGAATCGACGAGTGGGATCAGGTCACCGCTCTCCGTCTGCGCAAGGATGCGAACGAAGTGCCAGCCCTCCTCCCAGTCGATCTTGCCGAGGGCAGAGAAGGAGATGGTCGCCTTGTCGGTCGCGGTCTTCCAGACAGCCTTGCTGCGCGCGAGGCCGATGGGTCCGTGTTCCTTCGAGATGACTTGCGCGACAAACTTGGCGAGGCCCTGGACCTTGCTCGGGTGCGGCTCGGTGCGAAACGTGGTGTTGAACTTCTTGAGGCTGTTGACCGGAAGGATGTGCTGCCCGATGAGCTGCGCGAGCGGCTCCTTGGTCTCGTCGTCGTCGACGGACGGAAGGTCCGTTTGCACCTCGCCGATGAAGATGGAATCGGGCTGGACGCCGCCGTCCTCGAACTCCCACTTGTTGAAGGCAAGCGGCCAGAGTGACCTGTCGACGACGATGCGCCGGGCCCATTGGCGTGGTTCCTCCGCGCCCGCCTCGGCGAGGAAGTTGCCGAGCAGGTTCTTGAAGGCGCGCTTGGAGAGCCCCAACTCGCCGACGCGGCCACGCTCCGAGCGGGCTGACCACGTGAGCTTCTGGACGCACTCGCGGTTGCGCACGAGGCGTGGTGGCGCCTTCTCGGGCTGCGCGAGCCACTCGAAGTCAGGCACAAGCCCGACCTCGTACAGCGAGGCGCCGATGGCCTCAGCGTCGTTGCCGTTCACCTTGGCGGTCAGGAGGAAGCGCACCGTCGAGAGCGCGTCCGCGAAGCTCCACGGGCGCTCGACGTCACGGAGCCGCCGAAGCGATTCTTGAACGGAGCCACGCAGCGCCGGAGGGATCTCGCCGAGTAGACGCTGGATGAGGGCTTCGTAGAGACCGGTGACCGAAACCTCCTCGAAGGTCGCGACGCCGAACGAGTCTTCGGCCGATGCGCGTACTTCGCTCGGGACGAACACGAGGAGCGGCGGACGCTGCGCACCGTCGGAGTGCGGGTTGCGCAGCTCGACAAGCTTGGTGCTCGACACCGCGAGCTCGGCAGGGATCTTCACCTTTCCGTCGGTGAGCACGACGACCGTGGTGTTCGGCAGCTCGGCGCGCAGGCGGGCGCAGAGCCGAATCATCAGCTCGGCGTCGAGATCGCTCACGCGCATGCAATGGCCGGCAACGCGCGTGCGAAGCTGCTCGACGAGCACCGGCACGGCCACGTTCTCCAGCTCGTTGGTGAGCTGGTTCGTGGACAGCTCCTGGAACCCGACGCTCACGGCTGACCTCCTGCGGCAGTGCCTTCGGCAGCGATGCGATACCTCGGTGTGATGGTCTGCGTGACGTAGGCGTCGGACAGGTCCCGGTAGAAGCCGACCTCGCGCAACCGCCCGGTGAAAGCGCGGACGTTGTCACGCAGCGCACGCCGATCCTCGATGCTCGTCGTCGCGAAGCCATCGCCGCGCGGCAACTGGTCAATGAAGAGGCCGTAGCGCTCCCGGAGGAAGACGAGCAGCTCGTCGACGCGCATATCGCCCGTGTAGAACCCATCGGAGCCGCCCGGCTTGAGCACCGCGATCTGCAACAGGACCTCGAGGAGACGGCTGTCGAGGACGAAGCGGCGGGGCGCCTCCTTCGTGCGCCCCTGCGCAATGAGCGCGCCTGCGCGGTTCTTCAATAGGAGTGAGTCGATGCACTGCGTCACGTACTTGCGGTGAAACGGCCCGCGCAGCGCTACGATCATCTCGATGTACGCGTCGAACTCGGAGAGCCCCATCTCCGTGACGGCCTTCACCTCGGGATCAAGCTCGGCGTCCTTGGCCCCCGACGTCTCCTCCACGAGGCTCGATACGCGCTGGCCGAAGAATTTCTCGCGCTCGGCCTTCAGCGGTGCGTCGAGGAGCTGCAGCACCTCGCCTACCGAGAACTCCCCGCTCGGCGGTTTCGGCAGCTTGCCGCGACGAACGAGGTCCGTGGCGAATTCGTCGAGCTTCTTGGTCGCGAAGTAGGCGCGCAGAAACGGCGGGATTCGACGGTAGTGGGTATCCGCGCTGCGCTCGGCGAGGGACGCCATCGGCGTGCCGGGTTGGCCGGCGACATCGACGAGCAGCCCGACGCGATACGGGCAGTCGCCGAACGGGTTGTCTGGGCTCTTCGGATTCATCGGGCACGCGCCGCTCGCGCATGTCGGGTCGGCGCCCTTCCTGCGCACCAGCGCAGGCAGGAGCTTCAGGAGCCGCAGGTGATAGAGCCCGAGGTGGAATGCGATGAGCACCTTCAGGTACTCAACCATCACCGAGCGCGGGATGAAGCGCTGGTAGAACAAGAGGCGCTGGATGTCCTCGGCGAGGAGATCGGCCGCGCCCACGCAGAGCGGGGCGAAGGAGTCGCGGCCCGACTTGGTGTCCGGCGCGTCCTCGACCTGATCCAGGAGCCGGAGCAGCGCCTGCGTCTCGACGTCGAGCGCCACCCCGGCGTCTGCCTTGCCGGTGACCTTGTCGTGGCCCTGGAAGAAAAAGTCGTTGAGGTGCTCGATGGCCTTCTGGCCCGCGCCGTTCCGCGCGCCGTAGAGCGTCTCGTAGAGGTGCTGCGCGGCGCCGTAGTCGCGCGAGTGCTTCGGGTTGCGAAAGCGGTACGTGAAGCCGTGCAGCGGACGCGGCGCGGCCACCGCCTGAGTCGCCTTCCCTCGGTTGACTACGTCGAGCAGGTGCGTCTCCACCCAGCGCGCAAGCACATCGCGGTGAGCCTGGAACCCGGTGAACCACTCGGGATGTTCCATGAACTCCTCGACGAAGCTCTCGACCGACAGTTCCACCTTGCGGCGCAGACGGCTCGGGTAACCGTTGTGTGCGAGCCGCGCGAAGAACGCAGTGAGCACGCGGTCCATCTCGAGGTGCTTGAAGTCGAGGTAACTGATCTTCGGGAGCCGGAACTCTCGATCGCGCTTGGACAAGGACATCAGACCGCTCCCTCTTGGGCGCGCGTCATCTCGAGACGGCCATCAGCGTGGCGAGTGACGCGGTAGAAGTCATGGCCCGACGTACTGAGCAGCACCTCCTGATAGGGCGCGGAGCCGAGCAGATTCTTGAAGACGGCGAGGCTCAGGTAGTAGCCCTGCTCCTCCTCGACGCTGGGGCGGTAACCCTCGTTCAGGCGCCGGAGCATCTCGTAGACGTCGAGAGAGACGAGCAACTCGGCGTTGAGACCGGCCTTGTCGTCCTCGTAGCGAAGCACGAGGCCCGTTGGCATGTGCTCCACGAAGCGCGAACGCGAGGCCAGGTCATTGAGCGACAGCGAGAAGCGCTCGCGAGGGTAGAGCCGGTAGGAGCGCACGCTGCCGGCGTCGACGCGGCGGACCTCGAGCGCGAGGTTGTTGCCGATGCGCTCGGGGTGCGCGAGCCCTTCGCCGCGATTGATGGCAACGAGCAGCGGCTCGAGCAGTCCCTCGGGACTGTGGTCACCGCGCACGACCGAGAGGAGCTCGTCCGCGGTCTTGTAGGGGAGCATCGAGCGCCAGCCCGCATCGCGTCGCTCGAAGAACGCGCGCCGCCGCGCCATCGCGATGAAGCGCCGGTGGGCCACGGCACGGTGCTCACTCGCTCGGCCGGAGACGTCGCGCGGAAGCTCGTCGTAGAGACTCCGAAGGATGTCGCGGTCGTAGTGGCCACGCCGCTCGAAGCGGAAGAGCGTGCGGTCCTCAGTGGGCGAGACGAAGTCGAGAGCCCGGTCGAGGCGCGGATCGTCGGCCTCGGCGACGTCGACCTCGGAGAGCAACGTGAGGAGGCGGTCCGCGTTCGGCGCGTCGCCGCCCTTCCAACTGTTGAAGTAGAAGCCCTGAACGATCTCGTCGCGTTGGCCCTTGCGATACAGCTCGTGAATCGCGTCGCAGTCGCGCGTCCCCACGAGCGTGTACGCGAGCGCCGAGCGCAGGTCGCGCAGCGTGATGTGCAGCCGCCCGCGCAGGTGCGTGACCGCGTAGAGGCTCTTGAGCCTCTCGACGACGTGCCTGCCAGCGGTCTCGTCCTGGATGGTCTGTGCGTTGTGGAACGCGTAGCAGCGCTCCCTCAGGTCGCAGCCGTGGCAGGGTTCCCAGAACTTCTCGTGGGTCATGCGATTCACGAGCCGCTCCAGGATCGAGTTGTCGAGGCCCTGAGGATCGACGACGACGCTGCGCAGGTTCAGGTTTACAACGGCCACGCCGTCGGTGGGGTCACCCGTGCGAAGGCCTTTTTTCACCAGTGACGAGAGCGCGGGGAAGTCCGCGCGATTTGCCTCGAGGAAGTCGACGAGGCGGCCTTCGTTAATGGCGATGAGCCGGGTCTCCTTCGATGTGGCCCAGCCCGTCGAGGCGCTTCCCTTGAAGGGCGAGAGGAAGGCGCGCAGGACATCGTCGTTCTTCTGGTCGCCCTCGTCCTGGCTGCCGTCGTAGTTCGAGAGGAATGTACGGCCACGCAGCTCGAAACTCGCGCCGTTCGGCAGCGAGTGGTCGACGACGGCCTGTTCGTCGGCCGCACGGCGCTCGAGCTTCTGGAGGAACGCCGTCTTCCCGTCGCCCGCGTTGCCCGAAATGATGACGAGGGAGAACTCGCCCGAGAGCACCGACGGCAACAGGTCGCGGTCGAGCCCGGTCTCGACGTAGGTCTGCTCGCTGATGACATCCAGGCCACGCGTGCCCGCGTTGCTGTGCTTGCTCTGGCTGTAGACCGTGAGCAGATGGCGGACGTAAGGGTTTGTGTTAGGCGGGATCGGTCCACCCGAGGTGCCGTTCCCGTTGCCATTGCGCCTGCCGTCGCCACCGTCCTCCGGCACGCCCCACGCGATCGGCACTGGTGTGAGGGGCTGCGGCGCACGCCGCGCGGCCGGAATGCCGGTCAGCGCGCTCCGCAGGTCGGCGGCGGACGCGTAGCGGTCGGCGCGCTTGGGCGCGATGGCCCTAAGCATCACGTCGACCAACTCGGGCGCGATGTCGGCGAGGCCGGAGAGCTCGCGCGGATCAGCGGCGGGTCTGCCTGGCGGTGGAACCTGCGCGTTGTCCCACGGGTAGCGGTTCGTCAGCGCCTCGTAGAGCGTGAGTCCGAGGGCGTAGAGATCACGGTCGACGAGATCGCTTGCAGAAGGAACGTCCTCGACTACGAGGTCGGGCGGCAGGTAGCGACGTGAGCCGCCGCCACGGCGCTCCTCGTCCTTCGCCGCGACCGATACATTGAAGTCGATGATTTTCGTGCCGCGCCCGGTCCACAACAGGTTTCGGGGCTTGATGTCGCAGTGGTAGACTCCGTGCTCGTGCAGGTGCACGAGGCCCGTCGCGACGTGCCGCCCGAGTTCGAGCGCGTCCTCGCGGGTGAGCGCGTTGCTCTCGATCATCTCGCCGACGTCGAAGCCCTCGATGAACTCGAACACGATGAAGGGAGGGCCGCCGGGGATGAGATCGGCGTCGATCACCTTCACCACGTTCTGGTGGTCGGGGATCTGAAGAAGTGTCTTGTACTCCTTCTTGAGCCGGTCGACGGTCGACACGCGGTCTCGCAACACGAGCTTCACCGCGCGCGAGACGTCGCCCAGCGTGTCGATGACCTTGTACGCGACCGCGAACGAGCCCGGCTTGCCGAGCCGCTTCTCGATGACGTACTTCGGCGTGAGCTGCGTGTTCGGCAGCAAGTTCGAGTAGTCGAGCTGAGGCGCGGCGGGCTCGAGTGACGACGCCGAGGGAGGCGCGCCAACCGCAGGCGCAGACGCCGCGCTGGGGCTGAGGAGGATCTTCAGCTCGGTGAGCGCCCACGCCGCCGAGGGCCGATCGCCCGGCTCGAAGGTGCAGAGCTTCTGCAGCCAGGCGTCGAAGCCCTTGGGCAGCTCGGGGCGCGCGGAGCTGGGCTTCACCGCGAAGATGGCCTTCTGCTCGAACAGCTCGGTCGGTGTCTTGAACGGCCGCTCACCCGTGAACAGCTCGTAGAGCACGAGGCCCACGCTGAAGAGATCCGAGGCAGGCGTCGCGGCGGCGGGCTCGCCGTGGATCTCGGGCGCCATGTACTTGGGCTCGAGGTCGTCGACGATCTCTTGCGCGATGGTGCGGCTGTGGTCGGTGCCTGGGCGCGCGAAGTCGAAGCCCGTCAGCCGCACGCGGCCGTCGGTGCCGACGAGGATGTTCGCGGGCGAGATGTTGCGGTGCACGACCTTGTGCTGCGCAAGGTGGGCGAGCGCGTTGAAGAGGTCGACGGAGACGGCGTTCTTCTGGTCGATCGTGAGCGCCAGGGTGGGCTTGACGATGTGTACGCGCAGCGCCTGCCCGGCCACGTCCTCGGTGACCAGGAAATACTTGTCCTCGGCCTCGCTCGGAAAGAAGTCGCGCACGCCAACGATGCCCGGGTGGCCGGGCATGGTACTGAGCGTGCGGAACGCCGTCGAGATGAGGAGCTTCTGCTTCTCGCGCTCCTCCGACGGCTTGTACGGATCGGCCTGGTAGGCGCGGATGAGCGCCGTCGCCTTCGAGCCCGCGAAGGCGTTGAACGCGCGGTACTCGGTGTAGCTGTCGGTGCCGCCGAGCCGTTCGGAAACCACCCAACTCCCGAAGCGCAGTGGGCCCGAACGCGGCTTCGCCACGCCCTGGAGCGCCTTCATGATGATGTTGTGGTGCGCGCCGATGTTCTTCGACTTGCCGGCGGGGATGCGCGCCGTGTTCAGGAAGAAGGCCGCTGCCTTCTTGAGCGTCGTGACGTTCGGCGCGTCGCGCCCGCCCGGATCGGCCAGCGTGGCGTCGGGCGCGGTGAGCACGACAGCGGCGTCGACGTAGATGTCCTCGAAATCGCGACGGCCGGGCTGGCTGCTAGTGATGATGCCCTTCACCGCCTTGGCGTGCCCGCGCAGCTTGGCGAGCGGCGAGCTGAAGGCCTGGCGCCCCTCCGGGTACCACTTGGAGCCGTAGACATCGATGAGCCCGCGCGTGCCCTTCACGTCGACGAGGAAGACGGCATGCGGCGCGATGACCGCGACGTCGACCTCGAACGTCTCGCCGTCGCGCAGGATCTCGAAGTTGTGCAGGACGAGGTATCCCGAAGGCAGGTGATCCCGCAGGGTCGAGATGGCCTGACGCTCGGCCTCGTTCACCGGCTCGCCGATGGGGATCACCGTCGCCATCAGTTCGTAGCTCCCTTCTCGATTGCCTCTTCGACAATTCGTATAGCCATGCGCTCGGCATGAACCGCGCGCGTGCTTGCCTCGACGGATTCGGCCACGAGCTTCGAGAGTTCGCGGCGCTTCGCGTCGTCGAACCAAGGCACCTTCATGTCCGCGATCAACTCACAGTCGAGGCTCGGGATGGAGGAGCCAAACGCAGTTCCAATCGTTGCGAGGTAACCAGGCTCCGAGGCGAACACGGACCACAGGAAAAACGCGTCCTCTTTCGCTTTGCAGCGAACGCGCACGAGGTGCTCGGACGCCGCATGCCCGTAGTAGGTCGGAAGGGGCAGCACTGCGCGCCCGATGATTCCGCCAAGCTGTCCACTGCGAGGAAGCAGCAGGTCGCGCTCGGAGACGAGGAGATTATCGAGGTGAGGGGTTCGCCGCTTCGAGATTGAGTACTCGCCAACGGGATCGAGGCGGAACACCTCCGACGACGAGAGGAACGGAACTCCAAACGCGGGGTCGTCGACCTTCAACCGTGGCCCGCGATTCGGCTCGAAGACTGACTCCACTTTGTCGCCCAAGCGAACGGCTGCACGACGGGCAAGTACCCCACGGGCTCCGACGACGCGCGGCGTGTGGTGGAAGGCATCGAGTCGGCGCTGGAGTGCCGACGACGACGCCTGCGTGACTGTCGTCGAAGGGATGCCAGTCCAGCCGAGTTGTCCTTGGACGCGTGTGATGGCATCACGCTGCGCTGCAGCGGCTTCGTCACGGAGCTTGGCGGCTTCGTCGATCAGCTCATGGGCGGCCGCTTCCACCGCCTTCCCCAGCCTCGGGACAGGGAGGTCCGCGATGTGCTCAGGTTCGATGGACTGAATGATGGAACCGTATGTCCCGCCGACCACGAGGGGCACGCCGAACTTGCTGCTCAAAAAAGCGTAGAGGTACCCAGGTGGAATTTCCTCTGCGTCCGGCACGACGCGCATGAAATGCTGCGAGCCCGCCATCCCAGCCATGACTGGGCGAGAGTAGGCCATACGGCCGATCGTTCCCGAGCAGGTGATGAGCGTCCAACCCGCGCGGACGATGAGGCGCGGATTGGCAGCTACCTGCTTCTTCGAAAGGAACGGCAAGTTCGTAAGGTCGGCGTTCAGGATGTCGGTGCTCCCCAAGAAGGGAACGCCGGCCTTGGGATCATCGACGTAGGAACGAGCGAAGCGTGGCCCGTTGAAGATGCCCGCCATGCCATTCAGCGTGACGTCGCGCAGCGCATCCTTTCGGGCCTTTAGCCCCTCAAGCAAGACCTTCGCTTCGAGTGCGCCCGACATGTACGGGTTGCAGTCGAGGCGACGGCCATCGCTCTCAAGCCACGAGCTCGGGACAGACTTCGCCTTCATACGCCCTCCGCGGGGAACCACGCACGGAGCGCGTCACGAACACGGTGGAACGCCGGGTCCACGCAGCCCGCCGTCGAGACTGCCCTCGCGATCTGGCTGTAGACCACCACAAATGGGCCCGCGCGGTTAGTGCGAATAAGCGTCTGGATGACATCTTTGGGAGCAGGAGGCTTCAGCGCCCCCTCAGGCCACCGGCCATCCGCTGCGAGGAGTTGGCGCAGAGAGCCTCCCTGGTGGCGAAGCGCTCGCTCAACGTTGACGTTGTCCTGCCAGAGCAGCACCTCGAGCTCAGGCTCGATGACGGCAGCGGTTGCACGCCCGGCCCAGCCGTTGGCGTTGAGCCGCTGCTCGATCTCGACACGCACCTCCTCAGCCGGCCGCTCGCCGCCGAACTGTTGGTCAAGTACCACGAGCGCGCGCCGATGCGTGTTGAGGTACGGGCGCAAAATCTCATGGCAGCGCACGTGAACGCCGCCATCCTTCTCGAGCGGGTTGTTGAAGAGGTCGAGGCGTGGGTTAAAGTCGAATGGCGCGCACGACAGCACGCGGTGGAACTGCCGCTCGAAAAACGCGGCGAACACGGCGCGCATCGTGCCGTCAGCGACGAGGATGACCAGCTCGCGGCTCATCCCAGCACCCCCGTGGCGAACAGCATCGGGAGACTGATCTCGCCCTTCCAGTCCACGAGTCGCGGATGCTGCGGACCAGGGATAACCTCGGAGGCGCCGCTCTCGCTGATGCGCGCGGCGAGGATCTGATCGAGGTCCAAGCTCGCGAGCACCACGGGCGAGTGCGACGAGACGATGACCTGGCTGTCGTAGATCGACGAGAGGCTCTGGAGCACGACCTCGGTGGCCTGCGGGTGGATGCCGTTTTCGGGCTCCTCGGTGACGAGGAAGCGCGGCGGCTTTGCGACGTACGCGAGCAGCGTCAGCACCAGGATGCGCAGTGTGCCGTCCGAGAGGCCCGACGACGGCACCTCGTAGCTGTCTCCGTAACGGACGCGGAAGTACGCGTGATGGTCGTCCTCGCGCTCGTGGATGCTGATGTCGGTGATCTGCGGCAGCGCGAGCCGCACGTGGCTCTTCCACAATGCGAACCGCTCGGCATCGGTCTTCTGTAGCTCGAGCGCGAGCCACGGCGCGTTCTTGCCCGAGCCGAGGATCTGCGTCTTCGAAAGGCCCGGCATGCTCGCCACGCGGAGCGCGTTCCAGTTCGGGTCGAAGAACACGGCGTCTTCGGTGAGGAGGCTCAAGAGCCAGCGCGCCGCCGGAAACTCGAGCTTGCTCTCATAGAGAACGCGAGGCAGTGCAAGGAGATCCGGCCCGAGCTCCGAAGCAGTCACCTTCGCTCGCTGCGTCGTCTCCGGCGTGTATTCGGCCTTGCCGCCGTACTCACGCTTTAGGATGAACTTCCAGTTACGGCTCGGGTTCACCTCGCCATGCAGGCGGGCCGCACCGGCATCGCGCGGCGGTGCGTGCGCATGCGGGAACGCGAACAGGTACTCGTTCTGAACCTGCAACTCGGTCTCGTTGAAGAGCTGCAGCCGCACCTCGTAGCGAAGGTGGGTCGGACGGCGCTCCTCTTTCGCACGTGCCTTCTCCGTCATGCCCTCAAGGAGATCGCGCGCAGGCTTCTCAGGAAGCGCGGCCTCGATGGCCACGATGAAGAAGTCCCCCTTGCCTTGGAAGATCAGCTCTCGGAAGCCGCTCGCACGCGGTGCGCGGTGATCTCGCTCGCGCAGGAACGCGTCGCCGATGGTGCGCGCTCTGAGCATGTCGCCAAGCAGCACCGGGATGTCGAGCAGCGTCGTTTTGCCGGAGCCGTTCGCGCCCACGAGCACGCGAAAGTCACCGAGTTCGACGTCGAGCTTGTCGAAGCAGCGATAGCGAGTAGCTTCAATGCGCGTGATCACGCTCCGGGCTCCTTGTTCTTTGTGCGGAACTCCTTGTACGCGACCGCGATCGGTCCTTCCACGAATCCGCCGCCCTCGCGGGAGAACGGCAGGTCCGAGTCGACGATCCGCTTCTTGCGACGGAGGCGACGCTCGACGAAATGCCCGTGGGTGCGGATGCGCTCGACCTCCTCGACCTCCTCGAGGATCTCCTCGCCGTCTGGGCTGCGCTTGTAGAGCGTGTTGCCACGCCGATCGAAGCCGACCTTCTCGGCGATGGCCATGAACACCGGGTAGTCCTTCGTGCTGCCGAGGTCCGACGCCTTCAGCTCCTGCTCGGTCTTCTTCCTCAAGAAGAGGAGGCTCGTGAGGATGTTGACGTTGGCCTCGACGATGAAGACCTCGACGGGCAGATCGATGCTCGCGAGCACCCACGTGTGTCGGAGAATCCACCAGCGGATGTACTCGTCGCCCGGATTGCCGAGGATACCGTCGGGCAAGACGATGCCCATGCGACCACCGGGCTTAAGCCACTCGACGCAGCGCTCGATGAAGAGCACTTCCGGCGCGACGCTGCCCTGAAGGCGCCCGGTGTTCCTGAAGCCGCCGTCCTCGGTGCGCTCCCAGATGTGCGCGAGGTCGAAGTTCCGCAGGATGTTCTGATCGGTGATCGGGATCTCCGAGCCGAAGGGCGGGTTCGTCATCACCACGTCCATCGTGCCGAGCTTCGCGACCTTTTCGGCCTCGGCGAGCCCAGGAAGGTGCCCCTTTGGAAACTCGAGCGAGTTGATGTTGAAGAGGTGCGCCTCAGCGTTGCTCGCCATGACGGCGTTCATCTGCGCGGCGCGCACGAGGAACGGGTCGAAGTCGGCGCCGAACAGGTTCTTCTTCACGAACTCGGCGAGGCGCTCCTGGATGGAGATGAACTCCTGCGTCGACTCGGCGCCGGGCTCGATGCCCTTCTCGGCCTGGAACTTGTGCGCGAGGTGCGCGAGCGTCGCCGTGAGGAAGCCGCCCGTGCCGCACGCCGGATCGAGCACGCGCTCGTTTGGCTTCGGATCGAGCATCGACACGACGAGTTTGATCGGGCCGCGCGGCGTGAAGTACTGGCCGCGATCACCACGCAGATTGGCACCGACGATCTCCTGGTAGGCTGCGCCCTTGGCGTCGACGTCCGTGCGCCCGAAGTCGTACTTCGCCAGCTCCGAGACCATGAACGCGAGCGCGCGGTCCGAGAGGGTGATCTCCTCGTTACCTCGGAAGACCGTGGAGTACCTGTTCTTCACCTCCTCGAAGAGCGGGAGGATGCGCTTCTTGATGGCCCTCTGCCCATCGGCGTCGAACTGCTCGTCGATGAGCTGTCCGCTCTTCTCGAAGCGGCCCGCCCAGAAGCGGCGCGCGTCGTTCGGCTGCCGCTCGTCATGCATCTTGGCGAAGATCAGGTAGAGGAACTGCCAGAACGCCGCGTCTTTCGGCATACCCTCGTTGCCGTGGATGTAGTTGTGGCAGCGGCGGAAGGCGGTGCGCAGCATCTCCGGGTCGGCGCGACGGAGCTTCGCGTGCGAGGCGACGTCGCGCGTGCCGATGGATTCGTCGGCGAGCGGCCAATCGCCGATCGGGACGAACTTCACATCGAACTTGGTTCGCTTGACGTGGAAGAAGAAGAACTCGAGGCCGTTGGTCCACAGACCATACTTGCAGTTCTCACAAGCGGCCATCGCATCCTTGAGGAGCTCGAGGTCCTTCGCGGCTTGCTCGTGGTCGCGCATCTTATATGCGCCCTTGTCGCCGAGCTTCAGCTCTTTCTGGCAGACGACGAGGCGGCGCACGTTCGCGGCCGTGTGCTCGGCCTCGGCCTCGAAGATGGCGATGTCGATCTTCTTGTTCGAGCCATCGACCTTGATCTTGAAGTCGGGCTCCATGTTGTCGACCGAGAGGCCGTACTCGTGGAACAGCGCTCGCGCGATGCGTTGGCGAACACGCTCCTTGTCGTTCTCGGCGACAGGCTTGCCGGTGATGTAGTCGAGGATCTTGCCGTCCCCGATGGCGCTCATCTCGTCGGTGTCGACGCCGCTTTCCTCGGCAGCTTGCACCGGCTCCGACTTCGCTGCCTTCTTCGGCCTAGCCATCCTTGCGCTCCTTCTCACTCAATTCGTCAGACGATGATGCAGCGCCGCCCTCACGTACCCAGACGTCGACGTCCTCGCGCTTGAACTTCCAGAGGCGGCCAACCTTATGTCCGGGCATGCCCTTCGACGTGACCCACGTGTAGACGGTGTCCTTGCTCACCCCGAGGTACTCCGCGATCTCGTCAACTGAGAGCCACCTGTCATCCATGGGGATCCTTCTGGGCCGTACCGGCTACCTGCCTTCCTGGAATCCCTATCACTGCGCCACGTCGGATGCAACCGGTTTTGCTAGGGTATTTTGGGGCTGACGTGTATTAAGCAGGAAATGGGCCATTCGGCTCGGGCGCATTCGGGGGTCGTGTTGGAGGGGGACGGATTGCATGGGAATATCCGTGGGAATCCCATGATGAATCCGTTGGAGGCGTGCCGGCCGAAGATGCTCCGAGCCACGTTCGTGGACAAAGTACCTGAGAACACGATGAATTCATGTGCGGCACGTCTGATGCTTTCGGGCAACCAGACTCGTCCCCGAGAAGGACCAATCTTTAGCGGCGCGTTCGCACTGACCCACCTCGCGGCGCGTGCGTGAGCCACCGGGCCCCTGAGCCCGCCGGAGGGCGTCGTCGGGATGTTGCCCCACCCGAAGGACGACGCGCTGAGCCTCTTCGAGCAGGGCCTTGGGAACCTCGGCGGAGTCGCCCAGAATCGCGGCGACGGCATAGTCGGGGTGCGGGACCCGGATCGTCCTCGCGGACTGCATCCAGGCGAAGGAGATCTGCCAGCGCTCGGGGAGCCACCTCCCCGAGACAGCCTCGCGCAGTGGCGACCACACCCGGTCGTCGTCGAATGGATCGCGGCGAAGCCGTTCGGCCGTTCGAGGGCGACGGTCGCCCATCGTTGTTACCATATGCTCCGCGACTGTCAGAATCCCGCCAGTTCAGCCGTCCCTTCGTAGGACTTCGTCAGACGCCGCAAGAGACGCGGCACCACGCAGGATGAAGCGTGGCGCCGCGTCACCGCACACCGAGTGCGGTGCGATCTGGCGATCTTCGGGAAGGGGCCACCCCGCGCTTCGTCGCGGGGCCTCGACCACCAATATCCTGGAGGTTTGCCGTGTCATTTCGCCCCCATCCATCGCCTCCCACACCTTTCCCACTCGTCGTCGCGCTCATCGCGACGTGTCAACGTCACCGGCGACTCGCCGAGGCGCTCCGCTCCGTCGCGGAGCAGTCCCACCCGCCCGACATCGTGATCGTCGTCGACGATGGTCCCGCTGACGAGCACGACGTCACCCGCGCGTGTCTCGCTCGCGCGGCGCTTCTGCCCGAGCGCACGGTGTTCCTCGGAAACCGGCGCACTCGCGGAGCGGCCGGGGCGTGGAACAGCGGGCTCGACGAGGCCACTCGTCGGACGCCCGACCCCGCGCAGGTGTTCATCGCGATCCTCGACGACGACGATCGCTGGGAGCGAGACCACCTGCGCCTCTGCCTCGATGCCGCGCGCGAGCGCCAGCTCGATCTCGTCGCCGCGGGGATCGTTCGCGTGGACGACGCAAATCCCGAGGGGCGGCGGCAGTCCCTTCCCGCGCGTCTCGATGCCGACGACGCGCTCACGAACAACCCCCACATCCAGGGCTCGAACCTGTTCGTGCGGCTCTCTGTGCTCCTCGAAGCTGGTCTCTTCGACGAGAGCCTCCGCAGCACGACCGACCGCGACCTTCTCGTGCGTCTTGTGGACCTCGGCACCGTGCGCTTCGGTGCGGTCGAAGCCTGGACCGTCCAGCACGACGCGAGGACCGGCCGTCCGCGGCTGTCCGTACCGGGGAGCACCGCGAAGAGCGACGGGCTGCGCGCCTTCTGGCGCAAGCATCGGCTGCGCATGTCGTCGGCGCAGCAGCAGGCATACCGCGGCCGCGCGCTGGATCTCTTCGACTGCGCGGACCTCGACGTTCGCCCCGACGAGGTCACGTCGCCCGCGACGAGACCTCCGCCCGAGTCGCTCGCGGAGCCCGGCGATCCGATCGCCCTCGTCGCCGGGATCATCGCCGACGGCGACTCCGCGGGCGCCGCGAGGGTCGCTCCGCTCCTCGAAGATCTCCTCCTCCTTCGTGCCGATCCCGGAGTCGCGAGCCTTGGCGTCGTGGTCATGGAGAACGGTCCCGTCGTACCGGGGCGACCGCTCCACCTGCTCGTCGAGCGCCTCCGCTCGCGCGGGCTGGAGCTGTACCTCGTGCCCGTCGAGCGCCAGTTCGAGGACGCGACGGCGGGTGTGTTCGGCACCGGATTCGTTCGGACGCCGGGGCGCGTCGGCATCGGCGCCGCTCGCACGATGGTGCAGCGCTACGTCTACGACCTCGCGCGCAGGCGACGCGACGCGGTCGCGTGGATCCTCGACGACGACAAGCGTCTCGACCCGATCTTGCGCGACGAGGGCGGGGGACTGCGACGCGAGCGATGGCCGTTCATCCCGGTGCTGCGAGGGCTGCGCTCGCGTGGCGTGCACGTCGCGCTCGGGCGCGACACCGCCGCGCCTCCGCTCCCGATCCTCGCGTCGCTTCGCGTCCAACTCGTGGACCTCGCGGCTCACCTCGGGGCGCTCGCCAGCCAGACACCGGACGCAGCGTGGCCCGACCGGGCGCCCGAGAACGCTCGCCTCGCGGCCGCGTTCCCGGACTACTACTACGACCTCGCGCGCGGGCACACGGCGCACCTGGAGCAGCCCTGCTGGTACACGCCGTCGCGGTCGGGCGAATCCGCTCGCGACGTCTTCCTTCACCTGGCCGCGCGGGCGCCGCGCATGCTGGCCGGTGAGCAGGTCTTCCGCCCGCTCTTCTTCGACCCCGCCCGCGACAGCGAGCTCACGCCGTCATGGTTTCGCGGCGGCAGCACGTTCGTGTTCGATCTCGACGCGCTGCGCGATGTGCCCAACTGCGTGCCGGACATCGACGGGCGCGAGACGCGCCGCTCCGACATGATCTGGTGCGCGCTGAACGCGAGCTGCCGCGGGCGCCGAATCGTGCGCGCGCCGCTTCCCGTGCTCCACGATCGCAGCTGCGAGCCCCCGCAGCGCCTCGACGTCGACCGCAGCGCCGACGACATTCGCGGCTACGCCCTGTTCCGGGTGCTCGCGGATCTCGTCGAGCGACGCGACCGCAAGGGAGCGGACGACCTCCAGTTCTCGCCGGACGAGCTCGCGTTCGCCACCCACCGCTACGAGAAGTATCTGCACGAGCGTACCGCGGCGCTCGCGCTGTCGTTCCACCGGGCGCGTGGTGCGTGCGTCGCCGCACTGCGATTTCTGCGATCTGCGTCCGCGTGGTGGCACGCAGACCCTACGACGCGCGAAGCCGCCGAGCGCCTCGTGTCGTTCGTGACCGACCTCGTCGAGCAGCTCACCCCCGCGCGTCTCGATCGCGCGCTCGAAGCGATCCGGAGCACCGACGTCGCGCGTATCGAGACGTACCTGGAGGAACTGCGCGGGCGCGTCCTCGCTCACGCGAGCGGTGCGGCGGCGGAGGTTCCCTCTGTGCTTTGCGAGCAGCGCCGTGACAACGCGCGGAGTCTGGTGGAGCGGCTCGGCGGTCCAGCGGCGCTCCAACTCCTCGGCGAAGGCGCAGAAGGCGTGTGCTTCGCCGACGGAGAGCGAGTCTACAAGTGCTTCGACGCGTGGGCGTCGACCACCGCGCCCTCGTCGATCGACGCGGTGCGAGGACTCGTTGGCCGGTGGCAGGGGACACGCGGCCTTTACCCGCTCCTCGATCTGCGCGAGGATGCGCGAGGAGCTGTGCTCGTCTACCCGTACGAGCCGAGCTCGCCGTACACGGGCGGTCACGGACCGGGGCTCGTGCGACTGCTGCGCGAGTGCCGCGCGAACGGCATCGTCTGCCGGAATCTGCACCCCGCGAACCTTCGCGTCGTGGGCGACGACGTGCGCCTCATCGACTACGGCCGCGACCTCGTGCCGTGGAGCGAAGCGGGCTGGCGGCAGATGCTCCGGCGCGCGTGGCTCACCTGGCGCTGGCCGCACCTCCCGCACCTGAAGAGCCTCATGCGCCGCGCGCTCGACGAGGAGATTCCCGAGGTCGACGGGTGGGAGCGACTGCGCGACGCCGTCGAGGAGCGGTCGAAGGAGCAGCTGCTCGACGAGCTGCTCCTCGCACTCGTGCGACAGGACGCTTCGGGCAGAGTGCTCGACTTCGGCTGCGGAAAGGCGCGCCTCGCCGCTAGCCTCGCCGCCGAGGGCGTCTCGGTCGTAGGGTACGACCCGGAGCTGCCCTCGATCGTGAACCACAACTCGCGCCTGGAAGTCACCGCCAACCGGAGAGACGCGCTGTGCAGGGGACCGTTCGACGCCGTCGTCTGCTCGCTCGTGCTGTGCGTGCTCGACGACGATGCGTACCGGAGGGCCGTACAAGACCTCCGTGCCGCGCTGCGAGACGGCGGCCGGGCCTACATCGCCTGCTGCAACCCGTTCTTTACGATGGGCGGACCGACGCCCCTCCAGACGCGCGAGCTGCCCCCCGATGCGCATTCGGAGGACACCTTCGCGTGGAATAAGGTCGTCCACGCGAGCGGCGCGCGCAGGCGCGACGTTCACCGCCCCTTCGAGCGGCTTCGGCGCGATCTTCTGCGTGCGGGCCTCGCGATCGAAGAGGTGCGCATGAGCACGACGGTGGACCTCGCGCGCTTCGAACCGGCGTCGGACTTCCTCGTCTTGATCGCGCGGGCGGTCCCGCCGATGCCGACGGTCTCGCTCGTCATCCGGGCGTGCGCGCAGGAATGGCGAACGCTCGGCGCACAGGTCCGGCACCTCGTGGACCAGCTCGAGGGGCCCGCCGCGTTTCACGAGCGCGTCCTGGTGGCGGACGGACGAACGCAGGGCTTCGCTCGCCCGTACGACGTGCCGGACCGTGCGGCGCTGCTCGCTGCGGCCGAGGCGCTCGTGCGGGCCAACGTGATCGACCGTGTGGTTCTCGCCCCAACGGAGCTGGGGGAAGTCGCGGCGCTCCACGCGCGGTGGTTTGGGGAGTCCGCGGAGGCCACGCACACGGCCGCGGGCGCCCCGCTCAGCGCCACGCTCGCTGGGTTCGAGGCGTGCACGGGTGACTACCTCCTCCAGGTCGACGCCGACCTCCTCGTGGTCCGCCGTGACCGACAGCACGACTACCTCCGCGAGATGGTCGACGAGCTCGCGCGCGACCCGCGCGGGCTCACCGCGGCGCTCAACATCTGCCACGCCGACGACCGAGCGTGGTCGCCGGCGGGCGCCGACGGCCCCTGGCGCGTCGAAGTTCGCGGCGCCCTCTTCGACCGTGCGCGTCTCTGCGCGAGTCGTCCGTGGCGCAACCCATCGGTCGACGGGGTCCCCGCGCTCGCGTGGCAACGCGCGCTCGATGAGGTCATCCGTCGGGACGACTGGCGCTCGTATCGTGGCGGCGACCATCGAACTTTCTTCGTCCACCCCCCGAACGCGCTGAAGGTCGACCGCGACGACTGGCTCGCCCGCGTGGATCGCGCCGAGGCAGGACACGTCCCCGCGCAACAGCGCGACCACGTCGAGGTCGAAGGCGACCTCGACGCGTGGCTGGGGCCGCAACGCACCGAGGCCATCGTCGTCATCGCCTGCGGGCGGGATGTGCCGTCCGGGCGCTTCATGCGCTGGCTCGAATCGCTGCGTCAGCAGTCACGGGCCGACTGGGGCGCCGTAGTCATCGACGACGGTGGAACGCCGGAGACACGGGCGTTCCTCCGGCATGTTCTCGCTCCCCTGCGCGATCGCGTGACCCTGCTCGGGCTGCGTGAACATCGAGGAGGGCTCGCGAACACCGTCTGGGCGCTCCGTCACGTCTGCTGCAATCCGGAGAGCATCATCGCTCTCGTGGACGCCGACGACGCGCTGCTCGGCCGCGAGGCGCTCGGCCGGGTGGCCGACGCGTACGCCTCCGGCGCCGATCTCACCATCGGGTCGATGCTGCGCACGGACAAACACGCCGAATACCCGGTGGACCTCGCGGCCCCCCGTGCACGGCGTGGTGGGAACGTCTGGCAGCACCTCCGGACGTTCCGACGCAGGCTCTTCGACGAGGTGCCCGACGAGGCCCTGCGGCTCGACGGCAGGTACGTGGACCTCGCCTGGGATTGGGCACTGATGCTCCCGCTCGTCGAACGCGCAGAGCGCTCCGTCTACATCGGGGAGCCGCTCTACCTCTACGAGCCGTCGGGGGAGGCCAAGACGGGCGCGGAACGCGAGCGCCGGGAGTCGATCATCGGGAGGCTCGTGGCCAAGCCGTCGCTGCGCCGTGGCGGTGGACCATGACCGGCGGCCAGGGGAAAGCTCCCGGACGAAGGAGAGTCGCAGTGATCGGCGACGGTGGGGTTGTCGAGGGCGATCCGAAGTATCTCCTCGCCCAGGAGATAGGGCGTCGGCTCGTGGACGCGGGGTTCGTGGTGGTCACGGGCGGGCTCGGCGGGGTGATGGAAGCCGCCTCCCGCGGAGCGAGAGAGGCGGCCGGATGGACACCTGGGACCGTCGTGGCGCTCCTGCCAGGATTCGACCCTGCGGACGCGAACCCGTTCGCGGACACGGTGCTGCCCACGGGGCTCGACCATGTGCGAAACGCGCTCGTGGCTCAGTCCGACGCAGTGATCGCTGTGGGTGGGGGAGCCGGCACGCTCGCCGAGATGGCCTTCGCCTGGATGTACTTCCGGCTGATCGTGGCGCTGCGCGTGGATGGTTGGAGCGGCCGACTCGCCGACCAGCGGGTCGACGCACGCGTCCGGTACCCTGATATCCCTGACGATCAGGTCTATGGCGTCAACAATGCTGGCGAAGCGCTCGAAGTGGTCGTGCGGCTTGTTGATCGATATGATCGTAGACATCGAGGTATCGCGAGGAGAAAGTAGCTCATCACTCACTCGGCACTTTCAGGTTCTATTCGTAGCGTCTTCGTCGTCGTGATCGGCCAGGCTTCAGGCGGACCAGCCGAAAGAAGGCGAGTAAGACGCAAAGAAGGATCAGGACCTGCACGAGAATGTTGGGGGGAATAGGGGTTATGCGGCGACCATCCCGTATTGGTCGTCAAGATCGGAATGTCGCGGAGAACTAGGGCCTTCGCGTGAATCGGCGAGGTCGGCCATCGGACTCTTGGCCAACGCGGGCGTCGGGGACGGGATCGGCAGAACAGCGGCGGGCACCGTGCTTTCGAGCCGACGGACGGCCTCGCGGCGGCGGGTGTCGACGAGGTGCAGGTACCGGCGGGTGGTGTTCACATCGCTGTGGCGCAGGAGTTCTGCGACGGTCGAGAGGTCGGTGCCGGCCGTGAGTGTGAGGGTCGCTGCCGTATGCCGGAGGGTGTGGGGCGTGATGTGCTTCGCGGAACCCATGCTCTTCCGAAGGCGGGCGAGGAGCGCCTCGGCTGCCCGGATCGAGAATCGTGTGCCGCGCAGGGAGACGAAGAGCGCAGCGTCCCCCGCGTCAACCTGACGCTCCCGGAGGTATGCGGCGAGGAGCGCGACGGCGGGAGCGTTCAGGGGCACGTCGTGGATGGTGCCGCCCTTCCCGTGGACCGCGACAAGGGTCGCGCTCGCGAGGTCGATCTGGGACATGTTGAGGCCGACGGCCTCGTGCACCCGCAGCCCGGCCTGCGAGAGCACGGCGAGCAGAGCCAGGTCCCGGGCGCGTTCCCCTCGGCGTGAGGTCGTTGCCGCGGTCTCGAAGAGTTGGCTGAGTTCGGGAGCGGTGAGGACGGCCGGATCGTGGAGAGCCTCCCTCACGAACGGGATGTCCTCGGTCGGGTTCGTGGTCCAGTTCAGTTCGCGCCGGGCGAACGCGGCGAACGCGCGCAGGGCCGAGAGCTCCTGGTTGCGGGCGGCCGCGGAGCGCGGCTTCCCATCGCGACGGGGCCGAGCAAGGAACTCCTCCACCTCGGCCCGTGTGGGAGGGGCGGCACCCGCGCGAAACGCGGTGAAGGACATGAAGATCGCCCCGTACGTTTTCACCGTGCGGGGGGCGAGATGGTCCGCAAGCAGGTGGCGGACGAAGGCATCGAGGTGGGGGCGCATACGCTCGGAACGCGGAGATCCTCAGCGTATCTGGCGGTATAGGGTTCGAGAAGGCCGCGCCCCGAAGACGTCGACCAATACGGGTTGGTCGCACAGTTCCAGGCGAAAACGACGACCAACGCCAAGACGACGCGCTCCTCGACGGGGGCGCGTTGCCGTCTCCTGCCCGCACGCTGCTCCGTTTCACTCGCCAGGGAGGCTCCATGTCCCGCACTCTCTTTGCCCTCTTCCTGATGCTCATCATCGCAGGATGTGGATCAGAAACGCCCGGGGCTCCGGTCCACGACGGCGCTTCGACCTCGGACGCGACTTTCGACACCGTGCCGGTATCGGACGATCGGGGTTCGTCAGACGTTCGACTCCCTGGCTGCGACTCCAACTTGGAGTGCGATGATGGCGTCGCATGCACCGATGATCGCTGCATGGACCGCGTATGCCGACACACATCAGACGCCGCACGCTGTGCCTCCGGACAGGCGTGCGACGATCGTCGAGGGTGTGTTGCCGGAAGGGCGTGCGGAACAAACGCCGAATGCGCCGACATGGATGCATGCACCGTCCGTGAGCGGTGCGATCCTTCTGCCAGGGTGTGCCTGAGTGACCGTCTCGACGGCGACGGCGACGGCGAACCTCCTCGGTCCTGTGGAGGGAACGACTGCGACGACGCTGATCCCCGGCGAAGTCCTGGCCGTCGCGAAGTCTGTGACGGCATCGACAATGACTGCAGCGGCACCGCCGATGACAACCTTACAGACTGCACCGAGACTGGCGCCGTATGCCGCGCCGGGCGCTGTGAGTGTTCCGATCCGCAGCGCATCATCTGCGGATCGCCAGAACCTCCCCTGTCCATCAACGCCTGCGTCAACGTTTCAAGTGACCCCACCTCCTGCGGTCGATGCGGCTTTCGCTGTGGCGAAGGTGCGTGCGTGAACGGTGAGTGCCAGTGCCGCGCTCCGACTGCACGCTGCGGGGCCGGAACCACCAGGTCCCCGGCATGCACCAATCTTCAGACAGACGGCGCAAATTGCGGCCGATGCGGCGAATCTTGTCCTGCCGGAATCGCATGCGTCATGGGCATGTGTGCCTGTCCTCCCGGCAGGCAATACTGCACATCGACTACCCCCCACGAGTGCTTCGATTCGACCGCGCATCAGTCGGACAGCATGAACTGCGGTGCGTGTGGCGTCCGCTGCCCCGTAGGGTCGTCATGCCAAGCTGGGCGTTGTGTCTGCACAGGCGCTGGAGACATGCTCTGCGGAGGCGAGTGCATATACACACCAAGCAGTCCAGCCAACTGTGGTGCGTGTGGTAACGCCTGTCCACGCGGCGTGGACTGTCGCGATGGTCGATGCGGTTGCTTCGGTGACACGACGCTGTGCTCAAGCGGGTGCAGAACTCTTCAGAATGACCGCATGAACTGCGGAACATGTGGTAACGTGTGCCCAGCAACGGTAGACTTTCGCGATCCGTCCTGTTCCTCTGGACGATGCATCTGCGAGGATACCGGAGGAAGGACACCTACCCGATACTGGTGCCGAAACTCGTCAGGAGACAACGTGTGTATCAATCCCGCAGTAGATACGAACCACTGTGGTCGTTGCGGGAACGCCTGTGCGTCAGGACTCACCTGCGCGGGTGGAATGTGTGTCTGCAGCGGCGTGTTCTGTAACGGGGTCTGTCGATCTGACTTCGCAAGCGACTCGATGAACTGCGGACGTTGCGGCAACGTCTGCCCTGCTGGAATGAGCTGTCGCATGGGGCGTTGTGAAGGCTCGTGTCCTGCCCGCTGCTCCTCCAGTGCGGAGTGCGCACCCTGTCGCCTTCCCGGCGAAACCAACGCATACTGCTGTTTTTCCGGTTTTTGCGCGGGCGTACCGCTCCCGATGTGCCCATAAATTGGGCGGTCGTAGGTTCTGGAGGTGACGCGAAGTGTTACCAAGCAAGCTGGTTGATGGCGGTGTAGTCCGGCTACGTGATGGCCATCGCCGTCGTGGTGCGAGTCCACCGTCTCGACGATGGCCATCGTCCGCGATGGGCTCGGCCCCTCACGCTTGTGAAGGCCATCACCATCATGGTGAGGGTCACCCCGTGCGCGAGGGCCATCACAACGTGCGTGCTGGCCCCCGCGACGGTGATGGGATCAGAAGGGGAGGTCGTCGTCTTCGAAGACGGGGCCGGACCGCCGCTGCTCGCACAGCACCGCGGTGCGGTAGCAGTCCAGCGCCGCGAGCAGCGACTCGGCGTGGGTGATCACGTTCTTCGCGGCCCGCGGTCGCACGGCACAGCCTCCTCGCAGGTCGATGCCATCGACCTCGGGGTTGCTTGTGCGCAGTACGGCGAGGGCGATGCGCAGCACGCTCCCGAGCACGTCCACGCTGGCGATTTCGGGCGCCTCGTTCAGCACGTAGGGCGCGCGCACCCACGTCGGCACGGTGTTCATCGCAGCGCCTCATCGCGCGCTCGGTCGGCCTCGCACACCTGTGCGGCGACGGCGCGGTCGACGAGGCGCTTGCCCTTGCGCGCGGCCTGTCGGAGCGCGGCGGTGGCGAGGCGATCGAGTTCGCGGTGGGCTCCCTGGGCGGCCTCGTGGAGCGCCGCGACGGCGTCGTCGGCGAAGATCTCGCGGGTGCAGTCCGCACGGCTCAGGCGCAGGCGCAGGTACGCGTGGCTGTCCTCGACGCTCAGCGGGTCGACGCGCAGCCGGTGGTGGATCCGCGAGAAGAGCGAGCGGTTGACCCGCAGCGCCATGCGGTCCGCGAGCTCGGGCAACCCGACGAGGATCACCGAGAGAAGCGGCCGTCGGTCCCACTCGTAGTTGAGCAGGATGTGCAGATGGGCGAGGGTGTCCTGGTGCAGCAGGTGGGCCTCGTCCAGGAGAAACACGGGGTGCTGTCGGGTCTCGCGGCCGAGCTCCTGCACATGCGTGCTGACCGCGTGGAAGAGCCCCGCCGCCGAGGCGGACGGGCTCAGCCCCAGCGCCACGCAGAGCTGGCGGTAGAAGTCCCGACGACCGAGCGTGGCGTTGTGGCAGTAGGTGAGGCGGTACCCCTGCTCGGGCAACCGAGCGCGCAGGGCACGCAGGAGGCACGTCTTGCCGACGCCGGGCTCGCCGACCAGAAGCGCCGACGCGCGCTCGGTGAGCGCCTCTTCGAGGGCCTCGGCGACGAGCACCTTGGAGGGCGGCAGCCAGAGGTCGCGGTCGTCGATGTCCTTGTGGAAAGGGGCTTCCCGCAGACCGAAGTGTCCGAGGTACGTCGGTCCCATCAGGGCGCCTCCGTGTCGAAGAAGGCGCCATCGAAGCCGTCCTCGATCGCGTCACCGGGCTCTTGCGCCTCGGTCTCGGTGCGCGCGTTGGCACGCTCGAGGAGGGCTCCCGCGGGGTCGAAGGGGATCCGCGCGCGGGGCGGGGTCGCCGTATGCTCGCGCCGGGGCGGGCGCCGACGGGTCGCGTTGGCTTTGGGGTCGACGAGTCGGAGCACATAGGGACGGCCCTCGTGCTCGACCCACGGGGCCTCGCTGGGGTCGACCATGCAGCGCGCGACGGTGACCTTGCGTCCGGCGAGGAAGCCCTGGTCGAGCTCCCAATCCTTTCCCGCGATGGAGAGTGTGGTGTCCTTGCGCACGCGGCGCTTCACGCGGGCCGTGAGCGCGTCGCGCAGCTTCGCCTCGGTGAGGCGGTCGACGGGGCGCGGGGCGGTGGTCCACGCGCGGCTGGGCGACTCTCCCATCAGCGAGGCGTGGGGCGTGGTGTGGTAGTGCTCGGCGAGGAAGGCCCCGAGGCGCGCGTTGAGGTCGCTCAGCGACGCGAGGGCGCCGAGGTGATCGAGGCACCCCTGGCGCAGCGTGCGCCAAAACCGCTCCATTTTCCCGCGCGCCTCGGGGTCGTAGGGCTTGGCGTGCACGAGGGCGATCCCGAGGCGCGCGCAGCACAGGCTCAGGAGATGGCCGCGGTAGGTCGACCCGTTGTCGAGGTAGAGAATCTCGGGAGGGCCGTGGCGGCGTAGCGCGCGCACGAGCACCCCGAGCATGTCGACCTCGCGCTCGGTGCCGTGGGCCTCCAGGGCCGTGACGAAGCGCGAGGCGTCGTCGAGCAGGCCGTGCACGCGCACGGTCACCCGCTGGGTCCCGAAGTGGAGCGTGGCGCCGTGACAGACATCGCCGTGCCAGAGCACGCCAGGGCGCTCGGCCTCCCAGCGCAGCCGCGTGCGTGCCCCGGAGCCATCGCGCTGCGGGATGCGGTCCAGGCCGTGCTCCTGGTACAGCCGACACACCGTCGAGGGGGAGGTCTCGCCCGCGGTGATGCGACCGTGGGCGACGAGCGTCCGAAGGATCACGCTCGCGGTGGCGGAGGGGTGATCCTTGCGGACGTCCAGGAGCAGCACACGTTGCTCTTCGGTGATCGCGCGGGCGCGGCCCCGATCGCTGCGGGGTGCGGGGCGGAGCGCTTCGAGGCCGCCGTCGCGGTACCGATAGAGCCACCGCTCCAGCGTCGAGAGGCCGAAGGTGCGGCTCACGTCCGCGCCGGGCGGGCGAAAGCACTGGGTGCTCAGCGTGCACAGCGCGGCGCGCAGATCGCCGCGGGCGAGCGTGCGCTGCGCGGTTGTGCCGATCACGCCGAAGCGGAAGAGCGCGACCTCTTCGGCGTGATCTTTGGGATGGATGTCGTCGAGCGTAGACATGGAGTCCTCCAGCGCCGCGGCGGTGGTGCGCAGCGCGGGAGGAGAAATATCGGGGGGTCGCCTGGCGGGGAGCGCCCCTAACCGGGTGGGCCACGGATCCTCGGGGTTTCGAATGCGTTGGTCCTCACGGCGGGTGGCAGGCCCCGTGCGCGACGCGGAAGGTGATCGGCATCGACTCGTCGTGAACGCCCGCCGCGAGCGTCTGGGCAGCGCGCTCCGCGACGAGGTGCGGTGGCCACTCTGGCGGCGAGGGACGCACGCAGGGGAACATCGCCGAAGCAATGGCGGTCCATCGCAGGACCGAGCGCCAGCCACGGGCGGCGTAGCCGCGAGTCTTGGACGGGTTGAGGGCGTCGTAGATCTCGGCGAGGGTCTCTCGCAGGACGCCGTACATCGCCAGCGCGAGCGCGATGGTGATGGCCCCGAAGTGCTTGCGGGGAAGGACATCGAGGGGGGCCACGGTGCAGGTCACGCCGCACAGGACGCAGAGGTAGCGGCGGACACGGAACCCATGGAAGCCCGGCGTCGTCTCGGGCGCGAGGCAGCCGAGGACCATGCGGGCGCGGGTGCCGTGACCGTGCAGGACCAAGGGCTTGCCCGGCGGGGCGCTCGCGACCCCGCAGCAAGGCGTGATCGGCGGTCGGGCGTCGTCGACGGTTGGCATCGCGCCCTGCCACACCTTGACCAGGAGCGCGAAGCGTAGGACACGCGAAGTGTCTCGATCTACTTCTCTCAAATGGTGTGTCGAGACCAGACGGGAGGGTGTTGCCGCACCGCTCCCGTCACCTATTTCCGAGGTCGACACCGAGTCGAGGTCACGTCTCCTTGGCCGTCCTCTACCTCACGCCGAGTGACGACAGCACGAGCATCGCGACGAGGGGCCGACGGCGCCCCACCGCCCCGTCCCCCTCAGCAAGCCGGTGCGAGAACCGCACGTTGCGCCTCATCCTCGCCGCTCGGTAACAGCGAAGTCGATGTCGACGTGTCGCCGGTCCACACGAAGAGTGACGCGTCACCGCATCGTCGAAGGTACGCAGAACGCCCACCTTTTGAAGGCGGGCGTTGCGATCAGCCCCTGTGACAGTGGTGTGCCATGGATGAGTAGATAGTGGTCGTTGATCGATAAGCATCGATCAAACGTCGACGGACGATTCTTGGCTAAGAGAAGAGGAATGTTGACGATTGATAAGGTTAGAGGATTGCCTGTTCTTAGGGTTCGACTCCCCTAGGAGCTACCATCCCCGAGCACTGCGATACCCGCAGTGCTTTTGGTTTGGTAGAGCGAAATTTGAGTGTCAGCGCGAGGCCTGCTGAGCGGTTGCACGTCACGAGAATCGGTGTGCTGTGACAATATTGTGACAATCTGTGGGAATTCCTTTCGACGTTCGATGAGTGCGACCGTATTCCGAAGTGCTGCCGTAACGGAGTGCGTGTATCTGAGCGTCATCGTCAGCGTCTTGTGTCCGAGCAACTCCTGAATGTGCTTGATACTTGCGCTTGCGGCATTCAGTTCGGTCGCGAACGTGTGTCGAAGTGGGTGCCAGCTCGTATGCGAGATGCCTGCGAGGCGACAATACTTCCGAAGATTCCAGCGCGCACCTTCGTACTTGAGACTTAGACCGCGATTCGTGAAGACGCGCTCGTGACATCGTGGCAGAGAGCGCAGGGCTTCCATCACTTCGGCGGTGAGCGGGATCACGCGGGTCTCGTTGGTCTTCGCGCTGCCGACATGCCCACGCCACTCGCCGCGGCGGACGGTGAGAATGGCCTCGTCAAAGTCCACATCAGACCATTCGAGGGCAATGAGTTCGTTGAACCGAAGTCCGGTCCGAAGGGCTGTGAGAATCAGGGATCGCCAGGGAACGAGAGGGCAGGCCGCAAGCAATCGGTCTGCGTCGCCTGCAGCGACGACTCTCGTTTCGAGCGGTGGCAACTTCAAGAACCGGAACCGCGGGACCTTCGTGATCACATTCCAATCAGCGGCCGTTTTTAGACACTTGCACAGAACAGCCAGCGCGTTGTTGATCGACTTGTTCGAGAGTCCGCGTTGCTTCTCCATGTGCATATAGCGGTCAATGTCCTCGACACCGATCGTGTCGAGCTTTCGCCTGCCGAAGGTCGGAATGAGGGAGCGACGCAGGATAACTCGCTTGCTGTAGCGTTCCGAGGGCTTGTTGTGAACATCCACGTAGTTCTGGAGCCATCGCTCGGTGAACTCAGCAAAGGTGGGCACAACGTCCTCCGGACGAGGCTTCATGGCCGCGAGTGCGGCTTTGACCGATCCGTGCTTGGCGATGATCTGACGGATGTAGACCTCGAACGCCTGAGCTCCGGCTTTGCTGTTTGACGGGCTCGACTTCCGAACGCGTTCTTTGTTGTACATGAAGTCGATCCACCAAAAGTTCCCGCGCTTCATTACTGCCATAGGCCGGGTTCGCGCGGCTCTTGGCGCTGCGCGGTTACGTAGCGTTCGATGTCCTCACGTTTGAAGAGGAGTTTCTTTGCGAAGCGGTAGACAGGGAGAGCGCGGTTTGCAACGAGACGATAGATGGTGACGGGGGCCACATGGAATGTAGCGGCGACCTCTCGGAGCGACAGGAACGCGAAGGAATCCCCATGGAGTACCTGGGTTGTTGTCATAGGGTTAGATTGTGAAGGTGCACCCTTGTCGGGCGTGCGTGAGGCTCGCCCTTGGGCTGATGGAGAAAGCATACTAGGAATGATGAAAAATGAAAATGGGACGTCCCCAGTAGGATCGTCCCATTTGCATACGTTCTGAGGAGTGAGCGTGTCGCGCTGCTGTAATGCGACCTATCCACAGCCACTCGCGAGCCTTCGATCCGCCTGGATATACACAGCTATCCACCACGGCTGCTCCAGGCGCTCACTCCACAGCCGCCCGGATTCCGGCACAATACCAGGACTAACTCATTCAGCATGTGCGGTTCCGGGCAAGGACTTCCGCGTCATGCCAGTAGCGCCCTGTGTGGCCGAAACCGAGCGGAGCAAGACCGTACGCTCAGCGCTTCGAATTCGTCAATAGACGCAGGGGTATCTTCAATGCCAACACACCTTCAGTCCGCTGATTCGACCCGAATCCTCACCGTCATTTCCCACCAGTACTATCCCTCCCTCGTAGCCCTCGACCGGTGGGGCCTCGTTCCGCTCCGTGGGACGGGTCGCCGCCCCGACTACCGGCCCGTCTTCCTCGGTTGGGATGCTCGGGACTGGGGCCGACGCTCGGAGCGTGCAGACCACCTTGTTGCGCGCGTTCGCCGCATGATCGCGAGATTCCGACCGGCCCTCGTGGTCCTCGGCATTCCGACGCACGAGGGCGCCTTCGGCCGGACCGTCAGGGCGAGGATCATGGAACTCCTCGAAGCGCTCGGCATCCCCCGCGTCGTCCGACGCATCGAGAGCGCGTGGCAGATTCTCGTCGGGCGCGGAGTTCGCCGAGCGGCCCGCGACCTCGCCGACGTACTGGTCGACATCGCCTTCGGGCACCTGGACGCGTCACGAGCGCACGATCGACACCGGCGGCTGCGCTGGTACGCCCTGGCCCTCGGGCTGGTCGAACTCGCGCGCCGACATCCACGCCAGGCGGCCGCGCTCGTCGGACGCGATGTCCCCGGGCTGGCGCGCCTCATTCGTCGTCAGGAGCTCCGACTCCGTCCCGCGGTATGACCATGCTCCGCCCCATCATCTGCCTCCGACGCGAGGTCCTGCTCGGCGCCCTGCGCAGCCTGTCCGTCCTCGAGGTCGCCGTTCTCCTGGTTCTCGTGACGCAGACCTGCCCGACGACGGGTCGGGTCTGGACGAGCGCCGCCCGCATCGCCGACGAACTCAAGGTCTCGCCCGCCGTCGTCGAGACTCTCCTCGATCGCCTGGAGTTCGTTGGGTTCTTGCGCAGCGCGCCCGTGCGCGGCTCCATCCGCACGATTGAACTCGGTCTCATTTTCATGCGAACCGCAGACGCTCCCGAGAACCTTCCGGTCGCACCCGACGAGGTATGCCCGTGACCATCACCCTCGCGGTGACTCTCCCCGAGGGTGAGCGCGAGACCCGCGTTCCGCTTGCCGCGCTCGCGGCGGTCTTTCGCGTCCCTACACGGGAACTCGAAGCGCGGCTCCGCACCCTCGCTGGAAGCATCTACGACCGAGTGCACGAGGGGGAACCTACGGAGGGGGAGATCGATCGATCGGTTCCGAACGAAACCAATACTCCCCTCCGATCGATCGGAGGGAAAGGGGATGAGGGGGGAAGGGAGACACCCCTCGATGCTGCCACCGTCGCGGAGGCCCTCGGCGACCTCGCCGGGATTGCAGCCATCCGGCGCCTCATGGACGGCACCCCGCCCGAGCTCGTCGCGATCGCCCTGGCCCGTACGCTCGCGGTCCCCACCGCGCAGATCCGCCGCAACCGTGCCGCGTACTTCTCGACTGTTCTCCAGGGACTCCGGCGCGCCTCTCGCTCTTCTCCATGACCCTCCCTATGCTCGAACACACACCTCCTCGACGTGAGCCCCGCGTGCTCCTCGTGCGACGCTCCCACGGCTCGCACGTCTGGGCCGCGGTCGACCCCTTCGAGGTTCGCGGTCTCGGTCGAATCCGGAGCACGAACCCAGTCTGCGTCCGCCTCGCGCTCGCCCGCATCGTCCTTCGCACCCATCCGAGCGCGATCGTCGTCTTCGCGTCACGAACCCGTGCGAGCGAACTCGACCTCGCGCTTCGCGGTATCGCTGATCGCACCGGGTTGCCGCTCGTGCTGCCGACTGCCACCGAACGCCGAGCGATGCGCGCGAGTTCGCCCGGAGCGGTTGATCTCGCGGGCGAGTTCCCGGAGCTCGTGACCGTGCGTTCGACAGCCCTATGCCGCTCGGTCGCGCTCGCCGCCGCCGCGCTCTCGATCCTCACTCTTCCCCCTCGCCGATATGTACCAGGACTCCCTTCTGTATCCGCGTCCCGCGTGGGTCATACCCGCCCTCGCGTGCCTCGAACGCCATGAGTTTCTCGCGGCGCAGCAGATCGCTCGACGTTTCAACCTCGCCGAGGAGGACGTGGTGGCCGTGCTCGACGCGCTCGCGGGTGACGGGCTGCTCCGACGCCTTCAGCCCGACGGCCCCGCGAACAAGGGGTCTCGGCCACCCATCTACGCCCTCACATCGAGGGCGGCAGCGCTGCTCTCGACGGCCGGGCACGCGACGCCGTCGAGCGTTCCGACGCTCCGTCGCACGCTCGGGCACCTCGCACATGAAGCCGAACGCGCCGACCTCGGCCTGCTCCTCGAACGCCTCGACGAGGGCGGGATCATCCGCCTCCGCCGCTTCGAAACCCGCGCCGCCGCGATCGGTGATGCGACGCTCGTCCTCGTCCGCGGGTACCTGCGTCGCGTCCCCCTCGTCGCGGATGCCTTCGCAGTCATCGAGGTCGCGGGGCGGGTGAGCGCGCTCCTCGTCGAACTCGACCGCGGGACGATCTCCATGCGTCGCATGCGTCTCAAGCTCGCCGGCTACTACAACTGGTGGCGGACCGGAGGACCCGCGAGGCGCTTCGGGATCGAGGCGCTGCGTGTCCTCGTGCTCTGCCCCGACGGCGCCCGGCTCCGCGCCCTCCATGCCGCCGCCGTCGAAGGCGCCGCCTTGCGTGGCTCTCGCTTCCTCTGGGTCGCACCTGCGGCACGATACGGTCCCCAGGATCCCGAAGCGCTCTTCGAGCCACACGCCTTCCCTGCCGTGCGGGGGGCCCCGCCCGAGGCCCTCTATCGCGGCCCATGAACCGGCCGCCCTCTCGCCGACGCGGCCCCACCACAAGCCCCGTCGCCCGACTCGCCACCACTGCCTGGCACCGGGAGAGGTCCAGGTCCCCCGGGGCAGCCAACCGCCGGCGGGGCCCCTCCGCGGGAGGGCGGCAGTCTCGACCATGCCTCGTATTTCCGAACGTCCGCTCCTCTTCGCAGCGGTTGATGGCCGCCACCAAAAGGGGCGGGCGTTTGGCGTTCTCCCTGACGATCTGCGCCGCCATGTTCACGTCATCGGCCGCACGGGGGTCGGGAAGAGCGTGCTCCTCGAACACCTCGCCGTTGGGGCGATCCAGCGTGGGATGGGCTGCGCCGTCATCGATCCCCACGGAGACCTCGCCGCACGCATCCTCGACCTCATCCCGCGCGCCCGCACGAACGATGTCGTCGTCGTCGACCCCGCGGCCACCGACCGATCGCCGGGGCTGAACCTTCTCGCGCACGCGACCCCCGCGACCAGACACCTCGTCGCCGCGGGGGTGCTCGCCGTCTTCCGGAAGGTGTTCCGCGACAACTGGGGGCCGAGACTCGAACACATCTTTCGTCAGACCCTCCTCGCCCTCCTCGAAGTGCGCGGCTCGACCCTCCTCGGGGTGCTGCGCATGCTGGTCGACGAAGCATACCGGGCCAGCGTCATCCGCCAGGTCTCGGACCCCCTCGTCGCGCTCTACTGGACCCGCGAGTTCCCGCAGTACCCCCGAGCGTTCCTCGCGGAGGTCATCGCCCCAGTGCAGAACAAGGTCGCGGCGGTGCTCGCGTCGCCTCCCGTGCGCCGCATGCTCGGGCAGCGTCGGAGTTCGCTGCATCTGCGCGACGTTCTCGACGGCGGACACATCCTCATCGCGGACCTCTCGAAGGGGCGGCTCGGCGAGGATGCGTCGGCCCTCCTCGGCGCCGTGCTCGTGACAGGCATTCAGCTCGCCGCCTACGCCAGGGCCGACATGCCCGAGGCTGTGCGGCGACCGTTCCTGCTCATCGTCGACGAGTTCGCGTCGTTCACCACCGAGTCCTTCGGCGAACTGCTCTCCGAGGCGCGCAAGTACGGGCTCGCCCTCGTCCTCGCCCATCAGTACCTCGCCCAGCTCGATGATCGACTCCGCGCGTCGGTCCTCGGAAACGCGGGAACCACCATCGTGTTCAGGGTCGGAGGCGAAGACGCCCTGGCTCTCTCGCCGGATTTCGCGCCCGAGTTCGGCGCGGAGGACCTGACCCGCATGGGACGCCACCAGATCGCGCTGCGCCTCGCCGTGGAGGGCCTGACGACGCGTCCGTTCTCCGCTCTGACCCTCCCGCCCGCCGGGACCCTCATCGGCCACGGCGCCGTGATCCGCGCGACCTCCGCCGAGCGATACGGTCGCCCGGCCGCGGAGGTTGACCGCGTCATCGCCGAGCAGCTCCCGCTCCCGCCGCGCGACTTGCCGGGTGACCTGCTCCCGCGAGAGTGAGTTACCCACAGGCGGCCCTCCGGGCTGCGCGAGGCGCTCACTCCCGCGGCTTCTGGCGCCCGGTATCCTGGAGGTGAGCCACAGAGCTCACGGCGCCCCCTGGTCAATTCGACCCTGCGCCAGAAGGAGAGACCACGATGGAGAGCAACGTATCGGGCGGTGCTCGACACCCGCCCTCGACCGGCTCGCATACGACCGACACGGAACCTGCGAGCAACCTCCCGACCGAGGAGAGGACCGGCCTCTACGGCACCTCTCCCGCCATGCAGCGCGTGCGACGCCTCGTCGCCCTCTACGCCCGATCGACCGCATCCACAGTCGTCGTGCACGGAGAGACGGGCACCGGCAAGGAGCTCGTCGCACGCGCGCTCCATCGCCTGGGCCCTCGTGCGCCCCGCCCCTTCGTCGCCGCGAATGTCGCCGCGCTCCCCGAGAACCTCGCCGAGAGCGTGCTCTTCGGCCACGAGCGAGGGGCCTTCACCGGTGCCTACGGGCGCCACCGCGGACTCTTCGAGGCCGCCGACCGCGGGACCCTCTTCCTCGACGAGGTGGCGGAGCTCACGCTTCCCATGCAGGCACGCCTGCTCCGCGTCCTCGAGACCGGCGAGATCCGCGCGCTCGGGTCCGAACACACCCGCGAGGTCTCGGTGCGCCTCGTCGTTGCGACGCATACGCCGCTCGTCCCTCTCGTTTCGCTCGGTGTAATGCGGGCAGACCTGTACTTCCGACTGAACGGGCTCGTCATCACGATCCCAGCACTCCGCGAGCGAATCGAAGACATCGAGGGCATCGCGATGACCCTCCTCGCCCGCAACGCGCGGGAGATCGGTGCTCGGCGCCTCGCTCCTGAGGCGGTCAAGGCCCTCTCGAACTACGGGTGGCCCGGGAACGTACGGCAGCTCGGGAATGTGCTCCTGCGCGCGGCGGCCCACACCGCCCGCGAAGTGCTCAGCGCCCGAGACGTCTCCGACGCCCTCGTGGCCGAACCCCGTGCATCGTTCCACATCACCGAGGGGGCCACCATCGAGACGATCCGCGGCGTGCTCAAGGCCCACGGCGGTCGCATCTCGCCTTCCGCGCGCATCCTCGGCATGGCCCGCTCGACGCTGCGCGAGAGGATTCGGCGCCACGCGATCGTGCTCGAACCGTGAGGCGCACAACTTCTGCCTTCTTCGGGAGACGCAGCCTCTGCGAACTCCCGCCTTCCTCCTGCAGACGAGCGACCGAGGTGCACTCATGCACCCGTGTCCGCTCGCCTTCAGGAGACGAGGCTCATCATGAACTCTTCCATCGTCCCCGTGTCCTCCGCTCTCGCCATCGTCCGGCCCGCCAACCACAGCGCGCCGCCGACCCCGCCGCCCGCCGGACCGAAGGGCCTCTCCTTCATGTCCGTCTACGGCGACGTGCAGCAGCGGGCCGACGAGATGCTGCCCGACCAGGTCGTCCACGTCGCGGACCTCAAGATGACCCCCGAGGGCGCGATCGAGCTCCCCGGCGGCCACCGCTACCGCATGAACGACCACGCCCGGCGGCAGCTCAGCTCGCTCCTCGGGCTGCGCTGGGACACCTGGTTCAAGTCGGCGAGCGGCGAGGAGCGCGCCGAGGAGGTCAACCGCCGCTTCTCGCGCATCCCCGGCGAGAAGAAGATCCGCGCCTGGAAAGACCACGACGGACAGGCGAACGGCGTCGCCCGCGCGTTCCTCGCGCCCTCGTTCACCCCCATCGACGACGCCAGGATCTTCGAGCGGATGTTCGCGATGATGCGCGGGCTCCTCGACGAGTACCGCTTCACGGCGGTGCAGTTCACCGACTCGACGACCCACTACACGGCCGTCCACGTCGAGGGCTTCGACATCGTCGGCGACGTCCTCCACCCGGGCTGGCACCTGCGGAACTCCGAGGTGGGCGCGTCCGCTCTCTCGCTCGACGACCACTGGCTCCGGCTCGTGTGCACGAACGGCCTCATGGTCCGCGTCGGCGGCAAGCGCTCCCTCTACCGCACCCACCGCGCGATCGAGGACGACCAGCTCGCCGCCGCCCTCGTGATCGCGATCGGCCGGCTCCCCGAGCGCTGGCAGGTATCGAGCGGCTGGATGCGCTCCGCGAAGTTCACCGTCGTGCCCCACCCCGACGACGCCGTCGAGGCCATCCTCGGCGACTCCGCCGAGGTGCCCAAGGCCCTCATGGAGGAGGCCCAGCGCGTCGTCCTCCGCGAGGGCGACTCGACCCGCTTCGGCGTCGTGCAGGCCATCACGCTCGTCGCCCACGCGACGAACAAGGACCCCGACGTTCGCTTCGCCATGGAGCGCCTCGCCGGCGACTACCTCGCGGCAACGCCGCTCGTCGCCGCAGCGTGAGCGCGGTCCACACCTACTTCCTTGCCCGGCCTCCAGTTCTCTGGGGTCGGGCACCTTGATATTCCGAGACAGCGCCAGTTCACGTTCGCGTTCGGCGCCGGAGATTGGCCTTCCCCGCGGTTACGAACTCGCGGAGAATCTCACCACCCGATCGATCATGAAGACGAGCGCGTTTCGATCATGGCGTAATATTTCGCCCACGCAAGAATCTTCGGGAGCCTGGGAAGATTCTTCGAGCCGTAGACACCCATATCAACCGGATGCAAGTCGAGCGCTACCTTCGTTACGTCACGAGACTCCTCGCTTGGAGAGCTGAGACCATTGGGAAAGGAGGCAACAATCGGGTTGGAGAGGATGTTCAAGGAGCACAACCAATCCGTGTTTAGGCTACTTTGCCGTCTGGGAGCGAGTCCTCACGACGCAGAAGACATCGTGCAGGAAACATTCATTGCGGCGAATGAAAGCCTGTCATCTTTTAAAGGCGAATCCACGCTCCGTACCTGGATCATTTCGATTGCGTATAACAAACTTCGCAACCACCGCCGTTCGGGAGCAAAACGGTACGAGATAGAGGAACTTGTCGAAACCTTCGAAGACAAGAGGTTGCCGCCAGATGAGCTTCTGGTACAGCGAGAGACTATCAGACGCCTCTATCGGGTTCTGAAGCACTTACCTGAGGAGATCTGCGACACGTTCATGATGGCTACCTTTGGCGGATACTCGGATCATGCAGAACTGGCGTCCGTGCTAGGCATCAATCCCGGTACGGTTGCCACTCGAATTAATCGGGTTAGAGAGGCGTTGAAGGTCGAACGCAAGGCGATGGAGGGAAAGCAATGAGCGACCTTCCTCCGGACATTCGGAAACTCATTGATGACGCCCCCAATAGCGGCCCGTATCTCTCGAAGGAGGCGGAGCGTCGCATTCTGGAAAACATCAAGGCGCGTGCCAATGCGAAGACAGACAGGCGATCCAACTTCCGACGGCCTACGGTGTTTTACGCATTGGCTGCGGCGTTTGCTGCCGTCATGCTGCTCGTAGTTGTTCGGTGGGTAAGCAAGGAGGGACCCAGACCTCGTCTTCTACCGGAACCTGAGCCCATCGCTATCTACCACAGAGGGATTACCTTCAACTACAGTGCTGGTGTCGCTGTGGATCCTATGGGGCGTTGCGAGGAAGGATCGGTTTGGACGATGGGGACATTCATCCCTGCGATTCCAACTCGCCCAATAATCGAAGATGTTCTTCCTGGAACGCTCTCGGTTGTCAGTTGCCCCGCTGGACAACCCCAGTCTTTCTATATGGTTGGATCTGGAAACAATCATCCTGGCATCGTCTACACAGGTGGTCGAGGATATCCTTCGATGCCAGCGCTCTTCTTCCGCTTCTCTTTTAGGGAAGCTGCGCCGCCAGATCGTTTTTCCGACACGTTCTTGGAGTCCGCAAGCGTGGACCTTGCCGGTGTGTTTGAGGATGGAGCACTAACGTATCTACCCCCGTTTCCTGTCAACGATGCGGGTGACGGTCGGTATCGCATGGACTTTACATACGACTTCGAGTCCCTTCAGCGGATCAGACCGGGGACAACCATCCCCACGACTCGTTTTCTTGAAGACCGAGTTGATGCGCCCGGTGCATTCTACGTAACGAGCGTCAGTAGATGGCAGCGTGAGGGTGCGCGCATCGAAGGAATTATGGTCCGTTGCGCTCAGTCGAACGAACCTGGACGTGTGGCTCTGTTCGGCTTCATGTCGCCGAGACCTGTGGAGCCGGTTCCACCCGAGCATCCGACTCGAGGGCTCCTTGAGGTCTTTCGCTCGATCGGGCTCCAGGGGCAGACGGTTCCTATCGAAGAGGTACGGCACTGCCGTACTGCGCACGGCCCTCTCAGCACGGACGTAGCCGCCGCCTATGATCGTCTAGAAGCAGCTCTCCGATCTCGCTGAACACAAGAGCAGTTCCGACCTCTACCTTCCCAAACGTTTCCCCAACGTCGAATCCTGGGAAGAAGTTTCGACCGTCAGACACGAACAAGTGAAGGACGGTTTGCTGCGCAGCGGCACGGCGTAGCGGCAACTCCTCGCTTGCGTGGCAGGCTCGATGATTGCTCCAACGGAGCGATGTCGTCGACGTGTGCCTTGGAACAAACGCTCGTGCCTAGCCAGCAACAACGATGAACTAGAAAAGTAATAGCCGCCCGTCAAGATCGAGACTGGTCTCGAAGCGACGGGCGGCCAAACAGAGCTGGGGAGCTGCGGGTTGCAGTTCCGGCGAAGTGATCTGAAAGCGGCTCCTACCCCGCTAACAGGCCTCGCGCGGAACCTTCCACGGCACTCTCTCTGGTCACATCTGCCAGTTGGAGCGAACAGATGGAACCTCAAGACCGTGGTTTGTCGCAGCCCCCCGGGGCTGCGGCTCAGGATAGTTCTACCCTTCACTCTCGACCCCCGGACGACGTTCCGGATATCGAGACTGAAGGCTATTCTCCTGCGCCTCAATCCAGTGAGGGCTGCGGGGATTCACGCTGTAGCGTATCCCGAAGTCAGCACGCTACAGATTCCCTCAACTCGTGTCAAGACGGGGCGAATTCCGAGCGCTGCCTGAACCCCTCAAAGTGGGCAGATGATGGCCAGAGATTCGAGCGTCACCTCAAGGTCGAATGGCCTCGGATTCTGGGCTGGTTTCAGCGCAAGGCGCCCGCGCTCGACCCGGGCGACCTCACACAGGAAACGGTGGCGCGGTCGCTCGAAGCACGTGCGGCCATTTCGCACCTCTCGGAGGCGGGGATCCCAAGCTTCCTCTGGGGCATCGCTCGGAACGTTCTGCGTGAGGGACGGAGGCGCGCGCGAACCGTGGGTGCCTGGCCCAACGAAGCGCCGGCGCGCCCTCCGACCGACTTCGACGATGTCGCGGAGTGGCTCGCGGAGCAGGAGGCTCACCATGGCCTTCACGCGCCGCCGGACTCCGTCGAGGTAGTCGTGGGCAACCGTGAAGTTCTCTCGCGGGCGCTCCAGGCACTCCCTGGCGCCGACCACGTCGCGATTGAGACATGGAATACGCACATGGAGATGCGAACGATCTGTCAGGCGAGGGGGTTTCGGCGTCCTCCACCGCTCACGAGCAGAGAGAGTGTCGCGTTTCACCGGGCGGTCGTGCGGCTCCGGGGAATCGTTCAAGAACTTGAGCGGGAGCGGTAACGATTCGCCCTCTCGCGTCACCTTCCCTCGAGGCCACCGGGCCTCGACGGGAGGCGTATGGAGTTCGTCTTCATCTTCGTGCTGGCACTGGTCGGGCTCCTCTTTTTCATTGCATCCAAGCCCGTTCCACCCGCGCAGCTTCCGCCACCCCAGCAACCATGGGTTCCGCCGCAGCTACGAGCTCCGTCAACGCCGGCCTCCCGAGTCCGGCGCGCGATCTGGAGAAGCGCTCCCACCGTCTTCCGCAAGGTGAAGCCGAAGGAGGAGTCGCCTCCTGGGCCCTGCCACATCTGCGGCCGACCCATGATGAAGGGCGAAAGCCACGAGCATCAGTAACGATCGGGTTGTTTGCCTCATTGAGCAGTGTCGTCGCGGTGCGCCTGAGCGTTCTCCGCTTGCAGGCAAGTACCACGACGCGAGGGAGCTGCCATGGACGAACCGTTCAATCGCGAGAAACTCGCAGGATACAACCCCGAACTTCTCCAGCGCGCCAACGTACCCGTGATCGGCGCCGGCGCGCTCGCGAACAACCTGGTGCAGTGCCTGGCCCTGAGCGGGGTGGGGGAACTTCGCATCGTGGACTTCGACGTGATCGAGCTCACCAACCTTACGCGTAGCCCGCTCTTTCCCCGAGACAGCGTCCGCGGAACGAAGCCCAGGCACAAGGCGCGTGTCCTCGCAGCCGAAGCGCTCAAGCTCTCGTATGCTCCCGAACCCACCATTCGCTCAACGATCGGGTACTTCCAGGACATCGGCTTTGGGTTCTTCGAGGGGGCGGGGGCGATTGCTTGCGCGGTCGACTCCTTCGGTGCTCGGGCCGAGGGATCGGACATGGCACGGCTTCTCGGGGTTCCATACATCGAGGCGGGGTTTCGGGGGAGCGCTGGCCAGCTCACGCTCTTCGGGAACCGGAACCCGGACGAGCCCTGCTTCCGCTGCCTGCAACCCGAGGCGGTGCGAGGAGGCGTCTCCTGCGCCCTCTACGCCCGACAGGTCGCGTCCGAGGGACGCACCCCTGCGACCCAGACGGTCGCAGCCGTCTTCGGGGCTCTCGCTGCGGAGGCGGTGATCGCCGCCGTCCACGGGGATCTGCGTCTTTCGGGGCACATGCTCTCTCTCGACCTGCGCACAGGAAGAAGCTCGCTCGCACGCGTGACGGCCGATCCCATGTGCCCGGGCGCGCACCGGATCTGGCGTGATCGGATCGAGGATGTCGAAGTCGGCGCCGACGATTCCGTCGCGACGCTCCTCACGAAGGCGGGAGCGGCCTTCGCGGAGCCGGCTCTTCTTCTTCGCCACCCCTACGTCGTTTCGGCTCCCTGCGAGCGCTGCGGGCGCCCTGTCTCCATCCAGAACCTCGCGCGACGCCTCAAGGAACCACCGGCCTGCAAGAGCTGCGTGACGGGAGTGATCCCTGCGGGTAGTGGCCCCGAGGTTCTGACCGCGATCTCGGTGGGAAGCCCATATGCAAAACGCCCCCTCTCGCGCTTTGGCATCCGCTCCCGCGATGTCGTCGAGATCGAGGATCGTGCGACCGGCGAGAGCCGCATCGTGCGCCTCTCGGGGTCGATCGAGGATCTGTTCGTCACCTGGATGCGCGACACGTCGAAGGCCGGGAGTGCTGTCGCCCCGTCGTCGGATGAGGCCTCCGAAGCGAGCGTCGAGACCGCTGCGGTACGGGATGAGTCTGCCTCGAAGGCCACGACCCTTTTCGCACACAAGGCGTAACGAACGGTGCGCTCGCTTCATGAGTGGATGTCGGCGCCCAGCGCATTGCCGACAAGGAGACCGTCATGAACCAGCCGCTCATCGAAGTGACCTTCACGCACCCCAAACTCAGCACGAAGTTCTCCGCCGAGGTGAGTCCTGAGACGACCGCGCAGATGGCCATCGACGAACTGGGCAAGGCCAAGTTCATCGAGCCCGCGTCCGCGGCTGCCCAGTACGTACTCGTGCACCAGGGGAGCGGGAACACGATCCCGGCCTCGGCCACGCTCGCCTCCGCTGGCGTGAAGAGCGGCGACACCGTCATGGTGACCGAGAAGAGCGCGGGCGGCAGGGAGGGCGCCTGAGATGGGACGCCTCTCTCCCAAGGATCTGCGTTCCCGCCTCGCGTACGACGCGCGCATCTGCGCCCGCCTTTCGTCGCCCCACCTCGTGCTCTCCGCGCACGTGTCGAACGACGCGATGCTGAACGGCATCGTCGCGACGGAGGCAGAGGCAGAGGCAGGGCAGGCTGCGATGTACCTGGCCCGCTTCAACTTCCCGACGCTCACCAATGCCGGAGTCACAACGCCCACGGTGGCGGTGTCCTTCAACCTGCTCGCGGGCGGCAACTACCCCTTCACGGAGCCCGCAGTGAACGCTGTCACGCACCCGCGGCCGTGGTCTCCGCACGTGCACCCCGGGAGTGGAGCGGTGTGCATCGGCGAAGTCTGGGCGCGTTCGCGGGGGCAGATGGTACTCGGGCAGCTCGTCGCCCACGTCATGAGGGTGTTCAACTTCGACGAGCCGAACCGCGATCCGAGTTACGACGGCTGGAACGCCGAGGCCATCCGCTACTGGCGCACGACCATGAAGTGTCGGCCCCTGAACGCGGGGATCGTGTACCCGACGATGCCCGAGGACCTCACCCACGGCATCACGAATGCCCCCGCGGTCTTCGCGGCCATCACAACTCCAGCTACTCCGCCCCCGGCCTTTCGGGCCGCGGCTCCGAGCGCGCCTGCTGGCGGGCTCTTCCGGGCGGTTGCGCCCGCGCAGGTCCCGACCTTCCGCCGGGGTGGGGGTGGACGATGAGCGAGAGGATGTTTCGTGCGCTGGGCGGGACCGAAGAGCCCATCGGACGCGTCGATCGTGAGGTCGCGCGCACCGGCTACCGCGTCTTCGAGGGCTCGGATGGCTATGAGGTCGCGGTCACGGTCGACCTCATCGAGCGGGCGTTCGTCATCGGCCGCACAGCCTTTCCCAAGGAGTGGTTCGGGGTCCTCCTCGGGCGCGTGTACGACGACGAGAAGGGCCGCCACCTCGTGGTGTGCGGGCTCCTCTACGACAACAAGGCGGAGGCGAGCGAGGGCTATGTCGAGACCTCACACGCCTCTGAGGCTGAGACGCGCCGGCTCTCGGAGCGCCTCTTCCCGGACCTCATCCCGGTGGGCTGGATCCACGGCCACACCGGGGTAGGGGCGCGTTTCTCGGAGATCGACAAGGCTACGCAGCGGAAGTGGCCTCGCGAGCACTCCATCGGGATCGTGGTCGATCCCTTCCACGCGACCTCGATCGGCGTGTACCGCGGTCCCGACGCCGAGCTGCTCACCCCGGTCGCCGCGACGAGCCCGCCCGCGCCCACGACGAGGGTCGGTGCGAGCAGCACGTGTGTCGCGGCCGTTCGCTGCGAGACCCGTCCCTATGAACCCCCTCGGCGTCGGGCACGCTGGCCCCTCATCGCGGCTGCCGCGACGGCCGTTCTCGTCGTCGGGGTTCTCGTCGGTCGGGGCAGCCGTCGCGAGCAAGGCGAACTCGACGCCCTCACCCGCAGAGCAGAGGCGTTCGAGCAGCGGATCCACGCACTCGAAGAAGAGCGCCGCCACGAACACCTCCCGCTCACAATCGAGTTCTGTGTGCCCGTCGAGCCGCAGGCAGCACCGAGGCCCGACGAGCGCGAGGGCAGGCCCCCCGCGCGCCCGAGCGCGAGGACGACGAGGACACGCGGAGGCACTCCATGATGATCCTCGCTCTCCTCGTCGCGGCAGCGCTCACGTACACGATCGGCCGCGGTCTCGTACGCGTGCTGGGCTGGCCGCGCGACCTCGAATCGGCGATGCGCTGGGCCATCGCGCTCGTAGTTGTCGCGGTCGTGTACTCGGGGTTGCCCGAACTACTGGCGCTCGCGCGCCCCCTCCTCCCGGACCTGCCGGGCGGTCTTCTGTCGGTGCGAGTGCCTTTCCCCGAGGTCCTCGCGGGCCTTGGGCTCGCAGGCCTCGGGGTGCTGGGCTTCATCGCCTGGAAGAGCGGCTTGGTGGGGCGGGATGCACACGAGCGGGGCGACGCGGACACACGCCACGACGTGAGGAAGCGCGCGCTGCCGCCCCCTCCCAAGGCCGCGCCGCATGCGCCCGGGTTCATCCCGCTCGGCCAGGGGCACCCGCCCGACAACCACGGCGACTGAACGTGTCCGAGTGGCTCGCCCGCTTTCGCCGGCTCTTCGGCAACGATCAGAAGATCGCCCGGCGCGCCGAGGTGAAGCGCGTTCGTGAGGCCACGCACGTCCCAGGCGTGGACCCTCACTTCGAGGCCGAGGCCCTCACACCCGCGGGGGCCTCGATCATCGCGCTCGGGCAGGCGGTGCGCAGGCCCGACCTGCCAGTTCGCCTCGACCTCGACGCCCTCCTCGGGCGTGGCCATGGGCTTGTGCTCGGGGCCACCAATACTGGCAAGACCTACCTTCTCCTGCTCGTCCTCGCGGCCGCGCTTCGGCGGCTCGCCTTTGCGCCTGACGAACTCGGGGTGTGGGTCATCGAGCACAAGAGCGAACTCGTGCCGCTCGTACGCGAGGTGATCGCAGGCCTCGTCGCGGAGCTGCCAGCGCTCGAAGCTCAGGTGCTTCTCGATCGCCTCGTGGTCATCGACCCCTTCGCGTCCGACGCGCTCGTACCCTTCAATCTGCTGCGCCCCGACGATGGGGTCCCCGCCGAACTCCACGCCTGGGAAGTCGCGTCGCTCGTGAACCGCGTCGGCGGCTCCGAGATGGGCACCCGTCAGGACGCGTTTCTCTTCCACGCGATCCTGCTCGCGATCTCGGCGCCGAAGCCCCTCACACTCGTTGAGCTCGCGATGCTCATGGACGACCCCGTCGCGTTTCTCGCGCAGGCCGAGTCGTCGCCCTCGGAGCGCGTGCGTTCGTTCTTTCGCGGCGGGCTCAAGGTCTCGGGGTCGTCGCTCGATGGGGTGCGAGCGCGGGTGACGAGGCTGCTCCGACTCCCCTCCATGCGGCTCCAACTGGGCTCGAAAGCGGGCCTGTCGTTCCCGGAACTGCTCGCCGAGAAGATCGTGCTCGTGGATCTCGGATCCCCACCGCAAGGCTGCGAGGACATCGCGCGGTTCTGGTCGGGGCTCGTGAACGCGAAGGTTGCGCGTGCCGTGTTCGCGCGCACCCACACGGATGCGAAGCGGCCGGTGCTCGTCGTCGTCGACGAATGGGCCGAGGGCCTCCAGGGCGAGGGCGATGTTGCGGGCGACTACGAAAAACTCCTCGCCATGGCGCGCTCGCGCGGGGTGAGCATGGTGCTCGCTGCGCAATCGTTGGCCGGGGCCGCGAAGGTCTCGTCCACGTTGCCGCGTGTCGTCGCGACAAACTGCGCCTGGCAGTGGTGGTTTCGTGCCTCGCCCGACGATGCGCGACTCCTCGCGCACATGCTGCCCGTGACGGGGCGAGAGCCGCGTCCCGCGGGCGCACCCTGGGAAGAAGCCCCTCGCTCGCCCTACCTCACCCCCGCAGAGGAACGGGACCTCCGCGTGCAGGAGGTCTCCCGCCTCCCGAACCGCACCTGCTGGTACTGGGACCGTGAGCGTCCGTATCCCGCGGTTCTCATGCGGACGAGTAGCGTTGCACTGCCGACCCCTGGGTTTCGGAGCGCCGAGCTTTCAGCGCGGCTCCGTAACGGAACGCTCGCGAAGCCCATCAAGGAGCTTGAGGCCGCGCTCGCCCCCAAAGTCGCGCCGGTCTTCCGCGCGCTCGCGAAACCGCCTGCCGCTCTCCCACCGACGGCGCCGGCCGCGCCACCGACCGTGATCCTGCGCCGGAAGCGAACGCGTAGGCGCTGAACTCGACGAGGCTCCCATGGCCCAACCCCAACGCCCCAGCGTCCGCCTGCCCGTTGTCGTCGTCATTCTGCTCTCACCGCTCTTTGCGCTCTACGGCGCCTACGTCGTCCTGCGCGGCGTAGCCTTCATCGTCTGGCTTCCGATGCGTGCGCTCCGCGCCTTCGGCCGGTTCGTCTCGGCCATGCGCGCGAGCGTGCGTTGTCCGAACTGCGGGACACCGAACGCGGTGCGCGGACGCTGGGTCTGCCAGAGGTGCCACGCGGAGTACCTGGGCTGGGTCGGGCGTTGCGAGGTGTGTAGTGCGGGCGCGGGCTGGTACCCATGCGCTTCCTGCGGGGTGGGCATCCGCCTGCCGTGGGTCGCGTCATGACGACGCGCGGGAGTCATCGCCTCGAACCCGACCGCCACACGACGAGCGAGGTCTGCGAACGAGAGCTACGCGCGCTCGCACTGAACGCGAAGGCCGAGTACCTCACGACCGGCATGTTCGAGCGCGTGCTCTTCCCGTCGCGCCGTCGCGCCCAGCGGCGCCTCCGCGTGCTCCTCGACCATGGCCTTGTGCGCGCACACCTGCAGGGTGAGGCCCTCCACCGCGAGCAGGTCTACACCGTGACGACGCGAGGGTTCGAGCGCCTCCACGAGGAGGGGCTCCTCCCTGCGATCCCGAAGTATCCCGTGCGACTCCCGCGCCCGCAGCGCCTCGCGCATGCGCTTCTTTTGCGCGCCGTCTTCATCGAGTGTGTCGCGGCCGTGGAGGAGAACGTCATCGAGCGAGTCGAGGTGCGCTTCGACGACGAGCTCGCCTCCCTACCCATCTATCAGGCCGCGCGGCTTGTACCCGACGCGCTCCTCTTCCTCACCCGCGGCACGGTCACGATGCGTGTCGGCGTCGAGGTCGATCGCGGCACCGAGACGACGACAACACTTCGCGAGAAGTTCCGGCGCTGGAAGGCGCTCCTCGGTGCCGCAGAGGAAGTGGGCGCGGTCCTCCCGACCCTGATCCTCGCGGTCGTCGAAGGCGACCGGAGGCGCGCGACCGTCGAGCGGCTCGCAGGCGAGGTGCTGCCTGCCACGTCGATCCGCATCGTTCGCCTCTCGGAGATGGAGGCACTCCTTGACTCCGGGTGGCCGCACGGGGGCGCCGCAGGAGGGCATCGCGCGGGGGCGCCGCAGGCGACGGTATTCCGGCCTGTCGCGGAAGCGCCCACGACCACGTTCCGCGCGCTCGCAGCGCCGCCGCGAAGAGAACCGTAACGATCGGCAGGCTCACGTCAGGTAGGGGACGGACGGTACGGCGGGGACTGGCTGCGCGGTGCAGCCCGGCCCGCCTTACGCGCCGCGGAGGACTTCATGACGTGGAACAACTTTCCCCACGAGCAGGGCTTCGCGCAGCTCAAACCCACCCCGAACGAGCTGCGATGGGTCGGCATCATCCTTCTCACGCTCGCGGGTCTGATTCTTCTGCGGCGTGGGTTCATCGTGGCCCACCGAGTCGTACCGCTTCCCCTCGCGGGCCACGACTACATGTGCCCGCCGCGGGTGCTCACTTACTGCGTGACAACCTGGTCGCGCGACGACCCGTGGAATTCGCGCTCACGCTGGGCGATCGGGCAGGCCGCGCGCACCTGGAACGCCCACTCACGCTTCCGCTTCAAGGAGATCTGGTGCAACAGCCCGCACCGCATCCCGATCTTCTTCGTCGCCCGCGAGGCGCACGACGCATGGCACGCGAACGACCCGTACGGCAACGCGCTCGCACACACCACCTTCCCCAGTCTCGGGGATCAGTGGGTCCACGTGAACGATAGCCTCGAATGGAGGCAGGCGTCGGACACGATCGGGCGCGGCTATGACCTCGAGTCGGTGATGTTGCACGAGTTCGGGCACAACCTCGGACTCGAGCACGCCTTCGACGTGGTGGGCTCCCTCATGCACCCCTACGAGGGCCGACACCTGCCGGGGCAAGGCGACGACGACACCCTGCGCACGATCGAGAACCGCTGTGTTCCAGAGGGCGAGCACGACCCGATCGAGGTGCTCTCGCCCGGCCCCGGCGAAACGTGGCGCCAAGGCGCGACCGGCCGGGCGAACTGGCGCTCCGAACTCTCGGAGCCTCTCCGGGTCGCGATCTTCCGCGAGGACGGTATCGCCTGGATCCTCGCCGAGAACGCGGGGGCCTCCGGGACCCTCGACATCACGACGAACACCGGCTGGCCCTTGGGTGCGGGGTACCAGGTCTGTGTGGGCACCGCCGACTGGAGCACGATGGGCTGCTCCGACATGTTCCTCGTCTCCCCTCCCTGACCCGCCGCAGCCCCCCGCCGCACGACCACGCCGCTTCGTGCGGCGGGGTCGCACATCGACGAAACCGCAGTATTCGTGGTGGATTGGTAGCAGAGCGACTTCGGCAAGAGAGGGTATTCGGGCTGTGGGAACGCCGAGCCCTACCCCTTGGACCGCTTCGAGTCGTGGCCGTGGCTGTCCTTCTGCTGGATCTTCCCGTCCTCGCCCTTGATGACGAGCTCGGAGTGCTCCTTGCGCGCCGCGTCCCGCCCGATCGGCACGGCCTCCTTCTTCGTGTCGGTCACGGCGGTTGCGCGCTCGTTGCCCTGCTTCTTGACCTCCCAGCGACCATCCGGACGAGGCTGAACGTAGACATCCTTGCCGTGGGGACCCGTTCCTCCGCTCGACTTGCCCTTCGCCATGCTGACCTCCGCGGTTGAACGTACGCGGGACGGCGGGGCGCGACAACGAGATCGGGGGGCCGCGCGAACGCGCGACGTACCCGTGCAGCCGCACGTAACGAATGCGCTCGGCGCGTCAGGTAGATCCCGGAGAGTTCTGCGGCTCAGTCTTCGCCCTGAGGACCGAAGCCCACCGAGTACCTCCCGAGCCCGCACGTGATTCACACAACCCCTTCCTATGGACCCCATCTCTCCCTGTCTCCCGACGGACGTGCTCTCGTCCGCGACGGCGCAGTTGCTCTTGGTCATGGTCGCGCTCGCTCTGCTCGTCTGCCTGCTGGATGCCGCGAAGCGAAGACGGCGCTCGATGCTCCCACCGCGACGACGATGGTGGTGAGCGGGAGCCTCACGCTCACGCAGTCAGCGAACGACGCGCAGCGGACGCCCCGACCGAGCTCCTGCTCCCTCCGCACGAGACGCGCCCAGCGGGTCACGGCGCGATGGCTCTGGGAACGTTGTGGTCCACGGCGAGAGGATGGTCTCGTCCGGGCGCACGTTCTCGGAGCATGCGTCGCACCACCTCCCGGCGGCCGTCGGCCGGGTCCGCGGGCTCGGGATGTCTCGGTGGGCACGGTCTTCGTCGCGACGGCCAGCGCGAGAACCTCTCCCACGGGGTCGCACGACTCTGTGACACCCGGCCGACGGACCGACCGATTCCCTACGACACCTTTGCAACGCGAGGATCAGTATGAAAACCATCGAACTGCGAGCCAGTGAGCAACTCCTCCTCGACGACCACGAGCGCGGCTGCTTCGTGACGTACGACCCGAACTTCCGGGGCCCGCGCGACGCGGACGTGCTCTTCGAGAGGCTCTGCTGCGACACCCCCTTCGAGCGGGAGGCGCCCATCATGTTCGGGCGCGCGGTCGAAGTGCGCCGGCGTACCTACTCCTTCGGCGACGACGGCATCCGCTACCGCTACTCGGGCGTCGAACGCGTGGCCGCGCCCTGGCCCGCGGTGCTCCTCCCCATCGTCGACGAGCTCGCGGTGCGCCTCGGCCTTCGCTTCAACTACGCCCTCTGCCTGCTCTACCCCGACGGCGAGGCCGGCATCGGCTGGCACTCGGACGACGAGCGCGACATCGTCGCGGGCGCGCCCATCGCATCCCTTTCGCTCGGTGCGGCGCGCGACTTCCAGGTGCGCCTCGGGAAGAAGGGCGGAGCGTGCGTGAACGTGAACCTCGCCCACGGCTCGCTCCTCGTCATGGCGGGTGCCACGCAGACCCACTACCAGCACCAGGTGCCGAAGCGCTCCCGCTGCACGTCGCCGCGCGTGAACCTCACGTTCCGGCTCTTGCGCGGCGATCGACGCGTCGATGGCCGGACCGCGTAACGATCGGACGCCCCGCGTCAGAAGGTGATGACACTCGGAGGTGTGTGAGGCGCTGGACTCTCGGAGCGGTCGCGAGGTTCGGCTCGGCCCAACCAGCTGATTCCTAACGATCCAACTCTATGGGACGCGACTACATCATCATCAACCTGCTGCCGCGACGCGCGACCGGCCCCGACACCATGGCTGCGCTGCCGCGAGGAATGACTCACCCGGCCGGAGCGCCGTGTCCGTTCGCTCGCGACGGCTTCACGAGGAGCTCGATGGAGATCTGCTGTTCGTTGCGCGGCGAGTACCTCGCTGCCGATCTCGATGAACATGAAGAGCCCGATGCCTCCGATCACATGCACAAGGACATGGACGTGGACCAGGCTCTCCAGTTCGCGACAAGGCTACGCGAGATCGCCGACCGCCTCGAAGCGAGCGGACTCAAAGAGCCCGACTGGGCGCCGTTCGCTGAGTCCTTGGCCACCGACGCCGAGACCGGGAGAGCTCACCCGTTCCTGCGCAACATGATCGAGGGGCCGCTCGTTTCGATTCGTATGGCAGCCGACTGGTACGAGAAAGTTGCTCGTCTTGGGTTCGGTGTGGAGTGCGTCTACTGACGCCTCCGCGAGATTCGGACGACGCGCCCTACCGCCCCCCCGCGTGTCACTGCCTCCCGCCGGACGGGGACGTGGGCCGAGCCCAACCCCCGCCACGCTTCGCGAGCCCCATGACCACGAGCAGGCCGTGCTTCACGTCGTCCGAGCTCCGACGGTCGCGATCGACAGGATCGTCCGACGCACCCCGCCCGGCGGCGGCAGGTTTCTGGTCCGACTTCACGTGCGGCGAGCACTGCCTTCGACGCGGGGTCGAGGAGCGCGCACGAGCACCTTTCTCACGGAGGCCGCGATGGCAGACAACGGGCCCGACGTTGCACAGACAGAACCCGACGTGCTCACGGTCGACGAGGTAGCGGAGCTCTTGCGCGTCGATCGGAAGAGCATCTACGCAGCGGTCGCGCGAGGGGAAGTTCCAGGCGTGCTGCGCGTGGGTCGCCTCATCCGCTTCTCGCGTGAGGTCGTGCTACGGTGGGTCCGAGAGGGACAAGCCGCGTCGCGCACTCGGAGAACCCGATGAGTGTCCGACAGGTGACGCAGAAGGACCGCCACGGGCGGTCCTCGACGTTCTGGATGATCGACGTGCTCTACACCCACCCGGATGGCCGCCGCGAACGAGTCCGTCGCGTGGCGCGCATTCAAAACCGCCGCGAAGCTGTGCGCGAGGAGCGGGAGATCATCCACGCTCTCGGCGCCGGCATCTGGCAGAAGGACAAGCCTACCGAAGCGAACGAAACCCCGTCGTCCACGACGACAACAACGACTCCGCCCGCGGGAGCGACAACTACCGCGACGGTCACGGTCGCAGAGGTCGCGCCGAAGAAAGTTCTCGCGCCCCTCTTCCGCGACTTCGCGAAGCAGTTCCTCGAAACCTACGCGGAGACCAACAACAAGCCGTCGGAGGTCGCCTCCAAGAAGATGATCCTGCGGGTGCACCTCACCGCCTTCTTCGGCGACCTGCGGCTCGACGAGATCGAGGTCGAGCACATCGAGAAGTACAAGGCGAAGAAGCTGAAGGGGAAGCGCGCCGCGAAGACCGTGAACAACCACCTCACGGTCCTGCACCGGCTCTTCGTCGTCGCCTGCGAGTGGAAGAAGCTCTCGCACGCGCCGACCATCAAGTGGCTCAAGGCTCCCGAGCCTGAGTTCGACTTCCTCACGTTCACGGAGGCCGACGCCCTCGTCGCGCACGCCCTCTCGTCGGCGCGGCCGCTCGTCGTCACCGCGATGCGCACGGGGCTCAGGCTCGGAGAGCTCCTGGCCCTTCGCTGGGACGACGTGGACCTCGTCGCGGGCCGGATCGTCGTCCGCCGCTCGGTCACCGGCGGGATCGTCGGCACCCCCAAGAGCGGCCGCAAGCGGGAGGTGCCGCTCAGCCAGCAGGCGCTCGACACCCTCCGGGAGCATCGCGAGGTGACCCCGGGCGTGCTCGTCTTCCCCGGCGAGCGCGGCGCCATGCTCGACAAGGGGAAGACCAAGTGGAAGCTGTGGACGAGCTGCAAGCGCGCCGGGCTCCGGCGCATCGGCTGGCACGTTCTGCGGCACACCTTCGCGAGCCACCTCGCGATGCGGGGCGCGCCCCTCAAGGCGATCCAGGAACTCCTGGGCCACGCCTCGATGGAGATGACCATGCGCTACGCGCACCTGTCGCCCGAAGCCCGGCGCGATGTCGTTCGATTGCTCGACGACGCCGCGCCGGGGAGTCATGGCAAAACAGTGGCAAAACAGCCGGAAGGTGGTGAGCCTACCTAGCTAACCCCTCGGAATCACGAGGGGATTTGGGGTGGAGGCGCCGGGAGTCGAACCCGGGTCCGCAAGTGCTCAACGATGACTTCTACACGACATAGCCGATGATCGGTTCTCGTCAGGTATCGTGCTCATCGGCAGGCACTCCACCCAACCAGCACCCCCTGAATCTCGCCGCACATCCGGGGTACCTTGATGTGAAGCCAGCCGAGTTCATTTACGCACTTCGGTAAGCACTGGCAGGCTCACCGAGGCACGGCGTCACGGGTTCTTAGGCCGCGACGGCGAAGGGAACGTCGTTGTCGTTCGCTTCTCTTGGTTCCCGCGGTATTTACGCCGTTACGGGCCGGCGGTCGTGCCATCGATCGCGTCACAACCCACGTCGAAACCGTTTCGCCCCCTTTGTGGAGAGGTTGAGGAAACGCCTCGGCGGTTTCACCCGCGCGGGAGTTTCCCGGGCCCTGTGGATCACACCCCCACTCTGTGCCTTCGGCGCCGGGCGCGTCAAGTCTCCTTCACCGACCGCCGCAGGCCGTGCACGTCCCTTGACCCGTCGGCGGCGCTGAGGCACCTACGGCCCCGATGCCCGTCGAGCCACCCCCGAAAAAGGAACAGCTCCAGAAATTGCTCGAGCGCGGCAACGTGTTCCTGCACCTCGACCCGCGCGCCGAGGGCGTGCTGGTCCCCGCAGGGCACGCGAACAAACCCCAGCTCGTACTCCAGCTCGGGCTGCACTTCGCCGTCCCCATCCCCGACCTCAAGATCGACGAGCGCGGCGTCCGCTGCACCCTCTCGTTCAACCGCTCGCCCTTCCTCTGCGTCCTCCCCTGGTCCGCCGTCTACGCGATGGTCGCCGAAGACGGTCAGGTCACCGTGTGGCCCACCGAGCTCCCGCCCGAGCTGATCCCGCAGCCCGCGCCGGTCCGGCGTGCGCCGCCCACCTCCCGCGGCAACCGCGGCCGCGCAGCCGACGCCGCCGAGTCCGCGAGCGACTCCACGGCCGGCGCTGCAGGTGAGTCCGACGGCGCGGCGACCGTCGACTGGCCCCGGCCGCGCATCGCTGCGGTCCCGTCGACCCGCTCCACCCGGCTCGCGCCCGTCACCCCGATCAAGCCCCCGGCGCCCGCCGTGGAAGAGAGCGAGACCCCGTCGGACGATCCGCCCCCTTCGACGCCCGGCGACCGCAAGGGCGCGCGCGAGCGCCCCGCCTGGCTTCGCGTCGTCAAGTAGGTTCAAACCCCGCGGTCAGGTCGCGGGGGACGACTCGAGCTCCTGCGCAAGGAACGCGAGGATCACCTCGTCGAGGGAGCGCTCGGAGACGAGGGACTCACCGAAGCTCACCGGCCGCGCCACCATCGGCGGCACCGACGGCGCCGGCGGGAGGTTCGACCGGGGCGGCGGCGGCGGCATCACGATCGCGGCGCTCGGGTTCAGGGGCGTCGGCGCAGCCGGGGGGATGGTGTGCGGCTCGCCCGTGGGAGCCCCGGGCTCCAAGGCAACCGGCTCGGTTGAAGCCCCCAACACCCCCGCGATCTCGTCGAACTGACCAGCGCGCAAGGCGAGGAACATCGCCTTGTGCTGGTCCTGCATGAGCTTCTTGACCTGCGACGCGACGTCGTCAGTGTCGAGCAGGTGCGCGTAGCTGCTCTTCTGCGACTTCAGGACGCGCCCGCCGTCTGCGAAGAGGTGGGTCATCACGTGAGGCTTCAGGATCCCGGAGTCCTCGGTCTGGATGTGGAACACCTTGCCCTTGTGGCGGATGTTGGTGTTGTACCCGAGCAGCGGTGACTGGGACTTCGCCATTGCAGACTCCGTCGGGCGTTCTATCACACCGATCGGACGAACCAACGCAGCGGCACCAGCCCGAGGATGATCCATCCGGCGAGGCAGCCCCACCAGCCGACCGCGAGGCGCTTCCACCCCGCCCGCCATCCCGCCGGCGCCGGGAACACCAGCCGCTGCCACCAGGGCGCCCCGGTCAACCGCCGCGCCAGGCCCACGTGCTCCATCACAAACAGCGCCGCCAGCAGCGCGCGGAGCGCCCAACAGACCACCGCTGCGGTCACGTAGCGATCCAAGCGAGGCCCTTATCCCTCGGCGCCGACCATCGTTCCGTCAATGGACACCGCGACCGGCGTCCGGCCCTCGCGCGCCCAGCGCCAGCGAACCCAGGCCTCCCCCAGCGCCGCCCCGGCCATCGCCTCGAGCGCCGCGACGTCGCGCCCCTCGGCCCGCATCGCCTCGATCAGCCCGCCCGCGGCGACCGCGCGCCCCGTGTCGAGGTAGCAGCGCGCCAGGGACGGCAGCACCGCGGCCCGCAGCGCCGGGTCGAGCGCGACCGCCCGTCGCAACGGACCGATGGCCTCGGCGGGGCGGCCCTGGTGCACCAGCGACTCGCCCAGGTTGAGGTAGACCTCCGACGCGGCCGGACCGTCCTGGGCGTACTGCGCCGCGAGGCGATAGGCGTCGCCGCACTCGTCCGCCCGGTCGATGCGCATCAGCGAGCGCCCGAGCGTCACCAGGGCCCGCGCCACCACCGCGCGGCCCTCGGGCCCCAGCGCAACGCCCTCGGGCGTGCGCAGGTAGGCCACCAGGGCCCCGAACTGCGGCGCCATCACCGAGAGCACGTCGTCGTTGCGGCCCTCCTCGCCGGCCACGCGGACGGCGTCGAGCTGCGCCAGGTCGACGGCGAGCGATCGCGGACGGGCGGCCCGCAGCACCTCGACGACCCGCGCCCGAAGGAACTTCCGCACCTCGGGCAGCGGCACCTCGACCTCGCCGTCGTCGGCGCCGAGGGCCAGCAGCGCGCCCGTGTCGTCGAGCAGCACCGCCCGCATGTCGATGCCGAAGAGGGGGGCCAGCAGGAGGGTGCGCATCCCGACGACGGCCCGCAGCGCGTCGTCGTCGACACGGCCGCGGAGCGTCGGCGAGTCCTCGTCCTCCATCAGGGTGGCGATGACCGCGTCGCGCAGCTCGTCCGGCGTGCCCGCGCCCTGCACCTCGGGGCCGCCCGGCACGTCGCGCACCCACTGAAGCTCGCTCACCGCGCTGGTGTTACGGTCGACCGAGGCGGAGACGATGCGGTAGCCCGCGACCAGCGACAGGGCGACCAGGGCCTCGCCGACGCCCGCGCAAAGGCGCCGTAGCGCCGGCACCCCGGACAGCACGCGATCGAACCACCCGTCCGCCCGCACCCCGTCCAGCGGATGCCGCCGCGTGCTCATGCGCCGCCCTGCGCCTCGCGGGCGAGCTTGTCCCGGTACCACGCGATGGTGCGCTCGATGCCGTCCTCGAGCTCGACCCGCGCCTGGAACCCGAGGAGATCCTTCGCCTTGCTGGTGTCTGGGATGCGCAGCTCGACGTCCGCGAAGGGCCAGTCGATGAACTTGATCTCCGACGATGACTTCGCCAGCGAGACCACCATGCGGGCGAGCTGGTAGATGGTCACCGTCGCGCGGGTGTTGCCGATGTTGAACGCGTGCCCGACGGCCTCGTCGCGCTCCAGCGTCAGCAGTATGCCGTCGACGATGTCGTCGATGTAGCACCACGACCGGATCTGATCGCCCTGGTTGTGGATGTGGATGGGCTCGCCCTTGATGGCGCGGAGCACGAACGCGTGGATGGCCCCGCCGCCGACCTGGCCCGGGCCGAAGATGTTGAAGGGCCGGATGCTCACCGTCGGGAGCCCGAACTGCTTGTGATAGCAGTGCGCGAGGTGCTCCGTGGCGAGCTTGCTGACGGCGTAGGTCCACCGGGCCTCGCCGACCGCGCCGAGCGTCGTGACGTCCCCTTCGGCCACGCGGAAGGCGTAGCGGCCGAACACCTCGCTGGTGGAGAAGTCCACGAAGCGCTCGACCAGGGGCAGGCGCTCGCGGGCGCAGCGGAGGGCCGACATCGTGCCCTCCAGCGCGATCTCCATGGTGGGCACCGGGTTTTGCAGCACCGTGTCGACGCCCGCGATGGACGCGAGGTGCACCACGTGGGAGCAGCCGTCCATGGCCTGACCCAGGGCGGCCGCGTCGCGCACGTCACCCTGGATGAGCGTGACGTTGGGGTGCTTGTCGAGCCCCGCCGGGCCGAGCGCGTTGCGGCGCAGCAGGTCGAACACCACGCAGTGGTTGGTCTCGCAGAGCCGTCGCACAAGCGCGGTGCCGATGAAGCCCGCACCACCCGTAAGCAGAATCCGCCGTCCCTCGATCATCGTGCGCAGGTCTCTACTCCAATCCTCCGCCGGGCGGAACCCCGCGGGCGCACCCGGTGACAGCCGACGCCGCGCCGGGCTAGCGTCGCGGGGTGACCACCCGCCGCGCTGCGTGCCTCTCCGTACTCCCCCTCGTCGCGCTGGCCTGCGCGGCCGAGACCCCGGTGCAGTTCGGAGGCACCCTCGACGGCGGCGCCCGTCCCCCGGACGCCCGGGTCGACGCGGCGGCCCCCCGTGACCTCGGCGGGCGGTCCGACACCCCCGTCGCACCGGTCGACCGCGGCGTCATCGCCCTCGACGATCGTCCGGCCGTGGAACCGTCCGACGTCGCGAACATCTACGACACCGGCACCGGCTCGGACGCCTGCGCGGTGGGCGCCGCCTGCACCGCGCGCCCCGACGGCTGCGAGGCCCGCGAGCGCTGCGGCAACGGGCTCGACGACGACTGCAACGGCCAGAGCGACGAGGCGTGCCCGTGCATCCCGGGGACGGTGCAGGACTGCTTCCTCGGCCCGCCCGGCCGACAGGGCGTCGGGCAGTGCCGGGCGGGCACCCAGCGCTGCCAGGGCACCGGGGAGTTCGGGTCATGGACGGCGTGCGGCGGCGGCATCTCGCCCGGCGCCGAGACCTGCGACAACCTCGACAACAACTGCGACGGGTGCGCCGACGAGGGGCTCTGCTGCCGCGCCGAGCTGCTCTGCCCGGGGCCCGGCGATCCGCGCGTCCCCGACGGCCGCCCCTTCGGGCTGTACCCCCTGCGCGGCGGGATGTTCTTTACGGGCGACGTACGCCGGTGGCAGTGGGCCATCCGCGGCGGGCCGTGCGAGTCCGTGCTCCCGCGGCCGACCTTCGAGGCCTACGGCCTCGACACCCGCGACGGCGCCTTCCGGCCCACCCTCTCCGGGGACTACACCATCACGCTCACCGTCACGACGGGCACCGGGGCGACCTTCACCTGCACCTTCGTGGTCCACGTCGCCGGCCCCGGGCTGCGGGTCGAGCTCTGCTGGGACACCAGCACCACCGTCGACGTCGACCTCTACCTCCACGACCCGCGCAACAACCGGCCGTGGTTCAGCAGCGCCGCGGGCCCGCTCGATTCGGCCAACAACGACTCGTGCAACTGGTCCAACTGCGAGGCGAACATCCGCGGGCGCATGGGGCGCGTGAACTGGGGGTACCCCACCACGCCGGTGGCCAACTGCGACAGCGGCCCCTTCGGCGCGGGGTGGCGCGCGCTCGGGATGTGCTCCAACCCCCGGCTCGACATCGACAACAACCTCTCGAAGGCCAGCGGGGTGCCCGAGAACGTCAACGTCGACAACCCCAGGGACGGCGAGACCTTCCGGATCATGGCGCAGAACTTCACCGGCACCCGCGCGCGCCCGGTGGTCAACGTCTACTGCGGCGGCCGGCTGCGCGGCACCCTCGGCGCGGCGCCGGACTCCCTGCCCGACTTCACCGGCGCCTCGGGGTACACCTCCGTCGGCGCGATGTGGCGCGTCGCAGACGTGGCCGTGCGCGTCGACGCGAGCGGCGCCACCACCGGCTGCGAGGTCACGCCGCTGCACCCGCCCGGGATGCGCGCAGGCTTCGACGTGACCCGCAACGATCCCCGCTACTGAGCCCTTGCCCGGGCAGAGGGCGTCTGGAATCCTCGGGAACACCCGCCAATGCCCACCTGCCCCGTCTGCAAGGATGAAGTCGACACCCTCAAGGTCGCCAAGGTCGACGGCAAGAAGAAGAAGCTCTGCGAGGACTGCTACGACCGCGCGGTGGAGTCCGACACGATCGCCCAGGAGAGCGAGTCGGCGGTGCAGTCCATGATGGGCTTCAAGGGTCGGCGCTAGCTCAGCGCCCCGCGCGCTCCACCGCGGCGCGCGCCCGGTCGAGCGCCGGCCGGAGGGCCGCGTCGGAGAGCGTGGCCTCGAGGGTGGCGGGCATCCGCCAGGTCCAGTTGTGCGCCCCCACCGTGGACGGGGTGTTGATGCGATCGAGGGTGCCGAGCACGTCCTGCCACATCAACAACACCAGCCCGCTCGCGGCGCCGAGGAGGGCGTCGAGCAGGGCCTCGTGCACACCGTCGCTCCAGGCCGGGCTCGCGGTCGGCGCCCGGAAGGCCCGCGCGGCGGCCTCGCGCTCCCAGGCCGGCATCGCGCTCCACCACGACGCCACGGGGTCGGTGTCGTGGGTGCCGAAGCACGCGACGCTCACGGAGGGATAGGCCTTCGGGTCGCGGAACTGCCCGTGGTCCTGCTCCCAGCGCAGCACCTTGTAGCCGGGGATGCCGAGGCGCTGCAGCGACGGCCGGACGAAGTCGGGGATCACCCCGAGGTCCTCTGCGATGACCCGCGCGCCGTTCTCCGCCGCGCCCTCCATCATCGCCCGCAGCACGGCCTCGCCGTGCGCCAGCTGCTCGGGCTCCGTCGGCGGGTCGAACTGCCCGGGCAGCAGGCGACCGGCGGGGGAGCGCAGCCGGTCGAGCGCGCGGCTGTAGGTCCGGTAGAAGCCCACGAGGTGGTCGACCCGAAAGCGGTCGCCCAGCAGTCCCGCATAGCGCGCGCGAGAGCGCAGCCAGCGGAAGCCGTTGGCGCGCATCACGGGCCAGTTGTACGGCGGCAGGCCCCACTCCTGGCCGTCTTCGCTGAACTGGTCGCCCGGCACCCCGACGCTCGCATCGTGGCGAAACTCCTCCCGCTTCGACCACACATCCGCGCTGTCGCGGCCCACCATGAAGGGCAGGTCGCCCATCAGCCCGACGCCCAGGGCGCGCAGCGACTCCCGCGCCGCGGCCCACTGGGTGTGCGCGATCCACTGGGCGTAGTGCTGCCGCTGGATCGCGTCGCGGAGCCGTGCGGCCGCGTGCTCGAGCTGCGTCGCCTCGCGGTCGCGCAGCCCCGCGGGCCACTCCCACCAGGGGGCGCCGCCGCGGTCGTCCTTGAGGGCGCGGAAGAGCGAGAGGTCCCACAGCCAGTCGCCGTGGAGGCGCACGAAGGCGGCGAAGTCCCGGGCGCGCGGGGTGTCGCGCGCGACGTGGTGGGCGTTGAACTCCCGCCAGGCTGCGTCGAGCAGCCGGCCCTTGAGGGCGCGCACGCCGGCGTAGTCGACCTCGGCGCTCGCCTGGAGGGCGTCGAGGGCGGGGCGCAGCTCGTCGAGGAGCCCCGCCGGAACGTCGGGCTCCGAGGCCCAGCCGATGTAGCTGGGGTCGATGCCGAAGGCGCTGAGCGCGCCGTAGGGGGAGGTCTCCGACCCGGCGAGCTCGCCGATGGGCAGCAGCTGGAGGAGCCGCAGGCCCGCCCGGCGGGCGAGGGCGCCCGCGGCGGCGAGGTCGGTGATCTCGCCGATGCCCATCGAGCGTGCGGAGCGGAGCGAGAAGAGGGGGATGGTGAGGCCGGCGAGGCGATCGGTCGTGCGGTCCATGTCAGGGACGCGGACTCTAACGCGGTCGCGCGGTAGTGTAAGCAGTGATGAGCGACGAGGCGGTGCTGCGGGCGCGGTTGTTTACCCAGGCGGGTATCCGCCACGGGTTCAGCACGCGCCTCGGCGGCGTGAGCGGAGGGTCGTACGCGGCGATGAACCTCGCGCGAAACGTCGGCGACGACCCCGCGGCCGTCGCGGAGAACCACCGACGCTTCGCGGCGACCGTGGGCTACGAGCCCGAGCGCCTGTTCGAGAGCTCACAGGTGCACGGCGCGAGGGCGCTGCGGGTGGACGGCGCGGCGACGCTCGCGACCCGCGCGGAGGAGGCTGACGCGCTCGTGACGTCGACCCCGGGAGACGCCGTCGCGGTGCGCGTGGCGGACTGCGTCCCGGTGCTGCTCGCGGCGCCGGGACACGGCGTGGTGGCCGCCGTCCACGCGGGCTGGCGGGGCGTCACACAGCGGGTCATCGCGGCGGCGGTCGAGGCCATGGGGGTCGGGGGCGACGGGCTCATCGCCGCCGTGGGGCCCTGCATCGGGCCGTGCTGCTTCGAGGTGGGCGACGAGGTGGCCGCGGAGATCGCCGGGGCGTCGAGCGCCGCGGTGGTGGTGCGCCCGGGCCCGGGCGGGGGGCGACCGAGGGTCGACCTGCGGGCCGCGGTGGCGGGGCAGCTGCAGGGCATCGGGGCGCGGGCGGTCGAGCACGTCGGCGGGTGCACCCGGTGCGAGGGCGGACGGTTCCACTCGTATCGTCGGGATGGGAAGGCCAGCGGGCGGATGCTCGCGGCGATCGTCGGATAAGGGCTGACGGGGAGACCATGGAGACCACGACGCGCGTCCAAGAGGGCTGCAGGGTCCGGCGTCCCAGGCGCGTAGGGTCGATGTTCTTGTTTGAGTGAGGCACGGATGGTACCCCACCCCACCAGTCCTGGTTCGAGCCCTATGCGCACCTGCCCCGTCTGCAGTCGGCAGTACGAGCCCCCTGCGCAGTTCTGCCAGGTAGACGGCGTCGCCCTGCGCATCGACACCCCCTCGATCGACCCCTACCTCGGCACCAAGATCCTCGAGCAGTTTCGCCTCGACCGGGTCATCGGCGCCGGTGGCATGGGCATCGTGTACGAGGGCTGGAACGACGCCCTGAGCCGCCGGGTGGCGGTGAAGATCCTCCACCGCGACCTGGTCACCAACAAGGACATCGTCACGCGCTTCCACCGCGAGGCGCAGATCGCGTCGCAGCTCGACCACCCGGGCATCGTGCGGGTGATCCTGTTCGGGCAGCTCGCAGACGGAAATCTCTACCTGGTGCTGGAGTTTCTCGAGGGCCCCACGCTCGCCGAGGCCCTCGAGAAGGAGGGCAGCTTCACGCCCGAGCGCGCGGTGCGCACCATCACCCAGGTCGCCGACGCCATCGGGTACTCCCACCAGAAGGGGATCATCCACCGCGACCTCAAGCCCGAGAACATCGTGCTGACCAAGCGCGACGGCGAGGAGGTCCCGAAGGTGCTCGATTTCGGCATCGCCAAGATGCTCGTCGGCGCGGCCTCCTTCGTCACCCAGTCGGGGCTGATCTTCGGCACCGCGCGGTACATCTCCCCGGAGGGCGCGGCGGGCGAGAAGGTCGACCAGCGCTCGGACGTCTACTCGCTCGGGGTCATGGCCTACGAGCTCATGGCGGGCAGGGCCCCCTTCGAGGCCGACGAGCCCGTCCAGCTGCTCGTGAAGCACATGCACGAGGTGCCTGCGCCGCTGCGAAAGTGGGGGCCGGCGATGGGGGTTCCGGCAGGGGTCGAGGACGTGGTGATGCGCGCCCTCGCGAAGAACGCCGACGCCCGCCACGAAGACGCCGCGGTGTTCGCCAAGGCCCTGCGCGAGGCCCTCGCCGAGGCCCAGGGAGCGCCCGTCCGCAGCGTCATCCCGACCGCCGCCATGGCGATGGTCACCCACGACGCGCGCCCGATGCGCGCCCCCAACACCCTCGCGCCGCCGGAGTCGTCGGTCACCGCGGCGCCCGCGGCGCTGCCCGTCGAGGCGGCCGCCGCGGCGGTGGTGCACCCCACGCCGGTGGTCAACGGCTCGATGCGCGCCGGGGGCAACGGCGCGATGGTGCCCGCGCACGGCACGAGCCTCCCGCAGCGGGAGGAGTTCCCCGTGGTCGACCCGCGGGCGATGATCACGACGCCGCCCGCAGAGCCGCCGCCGGTCCGGGTGCTCGCGTCGCCGGCCACGATGGCGATGCCCGATCTCGTCGGGGGGCAGGTGATCCCGCTCGACGACGACATCCACGTGTCCGGGCTGCGTTCGCGACGGGTCACGCGCCCGATGGCCGACGAGGAGCTGGTGTTGCCCCAGCGCCGCTCCGGGGCGCTGCGGGCCATCGGGCTCGTCGTGCTCGCGGCGGTCATGGCCTCCGGGGTGATGGTCGCGGGCGCCTGGGGCCTCCGGATGTTTCCGGAGCAGCGCCGGGCGGACAACGTGGCGGGGCTGCTGCGCCGGGCCACCGACGCGATGCGCGCCGAGCGGCTGACCCGCGCGACCAACCGGTACAGCGTCGAGGACATCACCGACGACGTGCTGGCCATCGAGGCAGACAACGTCCGGGCGCGGCAGCTACGGCGGGCGGCGGCCGTGAAGCTCGCCAACAGCGCCACCATCGCGCGCAACAACCATCACCCCGAGCAGGCCATCCCCCTGCTGGAGGACGCGCTGCGGCTGATGGACGACGCCACCCTCCGCGGGGAGCTCGCGACCACGCGCCGCGAGGTCGAGGCGCTGCGCACGCCCCCCGTGGTGGCGCCCGCGCCCCGCCCGCGCCCGGTGGTACGCCCGGCAGGCGCGACGCCGTCCCCCGCGGCGCCGACCGCGCCCGCTGCTCCGGCGCGCCGAACTGCCTCACGTGTGCGCAGCACGACAGCACCCGCGCCGCAGACCCCGGAGCCCGGCGTGACCTTCACCCCGGGGCGTGAGCCGGGCGACGCGCAGACCGCGCAGACCATCCCGACGCCCTTCGGGCCGCTGCAGATCAACCTTCCGCAGGCGCCGCCGCGGGAGCCCGATCCCCCTGCCGCGCCGGTCGATCCGACCCCGGCCACCGCCCACTCCGGGGAGTTCTGATCGGCCGATCGGTACTGGTACGCGGCTCGCAAACGCTCCTCTCGAAACAAGAAGCCTGATCTACAGGCCATTCGACGAAGGAGCACCACATGAACTTCCTGCTGTTTGCGATCTTTGGCCTCGTGGTCGGCGCGCTCGCGAAGCTCCTGATGCCGGGCCGCGATCCGGGCGGCTTCATCATCACCGCGGTCATCGGCATGGTGGGATCGCTGCTCGGCGCGTTCCTCGGCCGCGCGCTGGGGATGTACAGCCACGGCACCCAGTCTGCGGGGTGGATCATGTCGATCATCGGCGCGATCGTGCTCCTGGGCATCTACCGCATGGTGGTCGGCACCCGCGCCACGGCCTGATCGTCTCGCCTTCGCCGCCCATCGGCCATTTCGGCCCGCCGAGGCTTCGCGGTTCAAACTGCGCCTTCGGGGTGATAGCCGTAGATTCCCAATGCTGCGGAGATCATCGCCCTGTCTCGCAACCGCCCTCTGGGTTGCCGCGTGCAGCCCGGCGCCCGCGCCCGCGGACGCTTCCACCAGCCCGCTCCACGATGCTCCCGCGGCCGACGCGCCGATCGACGCCAGTGCCCACGACGGCGCATCCGCCAGTGACGTGACCGATGCGGGCGACGACGTCGCTACGACCGACGCCGGCGAGCCCGACGCCTCGCGGTGGCGCAGCCAGCTCTACCCCGCTGACTGGTCGCCGGACCGGGTGCCCGCCGATGGCCGAGCGCTCCACGACTTCTCCTACGCGGGCTACCACAACGGCGCGGGCCCGCTCGGGGCGACGATCCCCGCGCGGGTCATCGACGTCGCGGCCGCGGGCGCCGACGCGACCGGCGCTCGCGATGCGACGGCGATCGTGCAGCGATCCATCGACGAGGCGCAGCGCATGGGCGGCGCGGTGGTGCTCTTCCCCGCGGGGCTCTATCGCTTCGACGGGGTGCTGCGGGTCACCGGTTCCAACGTGGTGCTGCGGGGTGTCGGCCCGGAGCGATCGCGGCTGTTCTTCTCCACCAGCGTAGGCCGCGCGTTCGGCGCGCACATCGAGGTGCGGGGCAGCGCCACCACGGACCTCGAGCTGCCGCTCTCCCGCGACGGCGCCGCGCGCGACCGGACCGTGGACGTAGGCGCCGCGGACGCGGGCTCCCTGGCCGTCGGCGACGACGTGCAGCTGGGCTGGGTCATCACGCCTGCGTTCATCGCCGATCACCAGATGACCGGGACGTGGCGGGCCTTCAACGACCGGTGGCAGCCCTTCTTCCACCGCCAGGTGGTGGCGATCGAGCCCACCGCGGGCGGGGCGCGGGTCACGCTCGATGTGCCCCTGCGGTACCCCGCGCGGGTGCGCGACCGGGCGTCGCTGCGGCGGGTGCGCGGGCTCATCCGCGAGGTCGGCGTCGAGTCCCTCGGGCTGGCCAACGCCGTGGGCTGGGCGGAGGCGTGGGCGCAGAACCAGGTGCATGTCCTGGAGCTGAGCCACGTGGCGGACGCGTGGGTCCGCGACGTCGGGTCGTTCGCCTCGCCGCTGGCGCCGGCGACCGGGGACGGCGCGGGCGCGCACCTGCAATCGAGCGGGGTGGGCGTGCTGCTCTCCAAGCGGGTGACCATCGCCGACTCGCGGATGGAGCTCGCAGAGAACCGCGGCGTCGGCGGCAACGGCTACCTCTGGGAGCTCCGGCAGAGCAGCGAGGTGCTGTGGCGGGACCTGATCGGGCGCGCGGGTCGGCACAACTTCATCCAGAACTGGGGCTTCGGCACGACGGGCTGCGTCTGGCTGCGCCTGCGCAGCTCCGAGGGGCGGGCGGTGCTGGCCTCGACGTCCCCCTTCGGACTCACCGGCTTCTCGGAGTTTCACCACTCGCTGGCGACCGCCAACCTCATCGACGCGTCGAGCTTCGACGACGGCGTCTCGATCGTGAACCGCGGCGCCGAGTCGACCGGCGCGGGCCACACCGGCACCGAGAACGTCTTCTGGAACACCCGCGGCCGGGGGTTCCTCCGCTCGATGCAGTTCGCCAACGGGTACGTCATCGGGACGACGGACCTGTCGCTCCAGGTGAGCACCCTCGTGCCCTTCATCGGCGACGCCACCAGCCCGGCGGACACGCTGGAAGGCGAAGGTCGCGGCGGCACCCTCGATCCCCCATCGCTCTACGAAGACCAGCTCCGTCGTCGGCTGATGACCCGGTAGGGGTCCGCGCGGGTGGGGGCGCCTTCGACAGGATCAGGCCGGGAGCCAGCGCTTCTCCAGCCAGTCGAGGGAGACCGGGGCCTCGCGCAGCGCGCGGTCGACGGCGCGCACCTGCGGGTCGTGCTCCAGCGCGGAGCCCGCGTAGGCGCGGGCGTAGAGGATCCAGTTGGAGAGCTCGTAGTGGTGGAGCAGCGGCGCGAAGCGGTGCGTCGTGAAGCGCTCCAGGGTGGCCGTGGCGCCGTCGACGTCGACGCAGCGGACGAGCGCGGAGGCCACGTCGAAGAGCAGCGCGCGGAGGTCTTCGAAGGCGCGCTCGGGCTCCGCCGCGACGCTGGTGAGCAGGGCCTCGAAGTCCGCCGGGGAGACGCCCTGGGACTCGGCCACGTCGGCCATGGCGGGCACCTGCGTCTCGAGGAAATCGCTCGCGGCCTCGCGGCCGAGCGTGCGGCCCACGAGGTAGAGGTCGAAGGCGCTGGCGATGGACTCGCCCAGGAAGAGGGCGTCTGCCGAGATCGAGCCCGAGCCGCCAGAAAATAGGGCCTTGCGGGCGGCGTGGTGCCACGCGACGTGGGCGACGACGTCGGCGTCGATGGAGTCGTCGACGAGCACGTCGCTCGGGTCCGAGGCGTTCCAGAAGGTGAGGTTGAGGAAGAGCGCGCGCGACCACGACGCGTGGGGGGAGCCCTCGACCGGAACACGGAAGCGCACCCCGTCCGTGACGAGAATCTGCTTCAGCGTGTCGTAGAGGCCGATGTGCCGGAACGAGCGCTCGTCACGGATGGTGAGGTCGGCGAGCGTCAGGGTGCGGAGGGTCATGCGGCAACCTATCACCGGTCGCCGCGGGGGGTGAGCGTCCGTCCGCGGGGCCCTCGGGCGGCCCGCGGCGGCGGTCGCGCTCGATGGGGGGTGGTGCCCCCCTCAGGGGGGCTTACCGGGGGTTCGCAGGTCTCGACGACGCGCCCAGCGGGTCTCCTACGCGACCGCGGAAGTTTTTTCCCCGGGGGCGTCGAAGGGACGTAGGGAGAGCGGGGTGTGCGGCGTCTGGTACATCGGCGTGAACGGCTGCGAGGAACGGCTTGGACGAGCTCGATGAGGCGGTACGTCGGGTGGTCCGCGGGGACACCGACGCGTTTCGACGGATCGTGGACGCGACGAGCGACGGGCTCGTGCGGCTTGGCGCGCGGATCATCGGGTCGATGAGCGAGGCGGAGGATGTGGTGCAGGACGCGTACGTAAAGGCCTACCAGGCGTTGACCAGCGGGCGCTTCGAGCAGCGGTCGAGCGTCACGACGTGGCTCCGGCACATCGTGACCAACACGGCCATCGACGCGCTGCGCAGCCGCTCGCGGCGCCCGGTGCCGAGCGAGACCGTGGCGGAGTCGGGCTGGGACGGCGCGGCGGGGGCCGAGGCCCACATGGCCCTGGCGGAGCTCAACGACCTGCTCGGGATGCTGCCGCCCGACCAGCGGGCGGCGGTGGTGCTCCAGAGCGTCGAGGGGCACGCCGTCTCGGAGATCGCGGCCATCCTCGGGTGCTCCGAGGGGGCGGTGGAGCAACGGCTGGTGCGGGCGCGGGCTACCCTGCGAGAGAGGAGCGCATCTTGAAGCGCGAGGTCGACGAGGCGATGGACGAGCGGCTGGCGAAGATCGGGCAGCGCACCGCGGCGCTGCGCCCCCGCGGCGGGTACAGCGACCGGGTGATGCGGGCGGTGCAGGCCTCGCAGGGTGTCGGCGTGATCGACGGGATGCTGGGCGCCGCGCGGGCCTTCATGCCGGTGGCGGTGATGGCGGCGGCGCTGGCGGTGGGCTGGGCGGTGCGCGCCGACCGCGCGGCGGACCTGGCGCTCGCGTCGAGCTTCGACGCGGTGGAGATGGAGTGGTGAACACCCGCGCCAAGGGGGCCGCGGTGCTCGTCGCGGTGTTTGCGCTGGGCGCCATGGCGGGCGGCGGAGGCACCTACGCGTGGCTCCGCCGAGACGACATCGCCGCCGAGGACGATCGCGGCGGGCGCAGTCCCCGCCGGCTGCGCGCGCTCGAGCGATCGCTCGACCTCACGCCGACCCAGCGCGGCCAGGTGCGGGCGATCATGGCCGAGAGCGGCGGCCAGCGGAGGCATCTCGCGCAGGAGATGTACGAGCGCTGCGGCGATGGGCTGCGCGCCCATCACGATGGGGTGTCGGCGCGGATTCGCGCGCTGCTCACCCCGGAGCAGCAGACGCGCTTCGACGCCATCACGGCGGCGCAGGGGGATCGGTTTCCCTTCGGTGGGGGTGCAGGCCGGAGGCGCCGGGGTCGCGAGCCGGAGGGGTTCTGATCGGGCGCTCGCGACGACGGCACGACCGGGGCGGCGCCCTCAACCGATGGGGCGCCGCGCCCACGCGGGCGCGTCGGAGCGGTCGGCGAGGGAGGCGAGGTCGGCGACCTCGTCGAGGTCTTGTTCGGGGGGGAGCTCGGCCCAGGTGGCGCCCGCCCGGCGCAGTCCCTCGCGGGTGTCGCTCGCGACCGTCGCGGTGCTCCACGCCACCCCCTCGAAGAGGGGCAGCGGGCGCGCGAGGCCGAGCAGGTAGTATCCGCCGTCGCGGGCGGGGCCGAGCACCGCGTCGTGGGTCGCGAGCTGCGCCAGGGCCTCCGCGACGCGCCCGGCCGTGAGCGCCACGCAGTCCGTGCCGACGAGCAGCACCGGGCCGCCGCCCTCCGCGAAGGCAGCCGCCACCGCCGCGGCGAGGCGGACGCCGAGGTCCCCGTCGGGTTGAGCGATCCATCGGTCGGCGGGGCCGAGGGCGGCCTCGGTGAGGGGCCGATGGTCGGCTGGCGTGAAGGCCACCCAGAGCGCCCAGCGAGGGTCGCGGAGCTGGGCGAGCACCGTCGCGGCGCACCAGCGGTAGAGCTCGAGCGCGCGCGCGTCGCCGATCTCCCGGGCGAGCCGGGTCTTCACCTGGCCGGCCACGGGCGCCCGGGCGAAGACGACCACCCGGGGCCTCACGGGGACCTCCGTCGCCACGCGCGCCACCCGTCGACGCCGAGTCCCAGCGCGAAGGCCGCGCTGGTGAGCACGAGCGGCCAGGTCGCGGGCGCCCAGACCCCGTCGGCCTGGTAGCGGTCGATCACCTCGTAGCTGAAGGGGAGGGCGGCCAGCACCGCGAGTGCGGTCGCGGAGGGGGCGAAGGCGCACGCCACGGCGAGGGACATCCCGTACCAGGGGTAGGCCACGGGGCTCACCGCGAGCTGCACCAGGAGGGCGTCGCGGACGTTGCGGGCGAGCGGTCCGGGGCGCAGGGAGAGGGCGGCGGTGACGAGGACACCGGCCAGGGCGAGGGCCGGGCGCAGGGTGTCATCGTCGGCGGGGAAGCGGGCGTAGAGGGCGCTCCAGAGGGGGGCGGCGAAGTTCCAGTTGGCGGCGACGTTGGGGAGCGAGCCGGGCGGCGTGAGATGGAGCGCGTGGGCGACCGCGAAGGAGAGCGCGAGGGGCGCGAGGGCGAGGGCGACGAAGAGGGCCTTGCGAGGGGCGCGCAGCGCGAAGGCCAGCAGCGCCCAGGCGGGGAGGTACTTGAGCGCGATGGCGGCGCCGAGGCTCAGGGCGGCGGCGTTCCAGCGATGGCGGCGCGCGAGGGCGAGGGCGGCGGCAAAGGCGAGGGCGATGAACGCGTCGAGGTGGGCGCCGACCATCGACTCCAGCAGCAGGGTGGGCGAGGCGAGCAGCAGCGCGACGGTGGCCGCGGGCGCAGCGCGGGTCGCGGCGGCGCCGGTGAGCACCGAGCCGAGGGCGACGAGGGACTTCCAGGCGAGCACGGCGAGGGAGGGTCCGGCGGCGGCCGCGAGGGCGAAGAGCGCGAGGGCGAGCGGGGGGTAGCAGGTGGCGACGTCGAGGTGGTCGAGGGGAGCGGGGAAGCGCGCGCGCAGGGCGGTGAGCTCGGCGGCGAGGGGCGGGAGGGCGTAGGGGTCGCGGCCGGCGAGCGCGACGGCGCCGTCCCAGAGGTAGCGCGCGGGGTCGGTGGTGGTGAAGGCGGGGGTGCCGATGTTTACCAGCCGGGTAAGAACCGCCCCGGCGAGGAGGGGGCGGAGGTCGGCGGCGGAGCGCACGAGGCGGGCGAGCGCGAACGCGAGCGCCGTGAGCGCGAGGTGCAGCGCGAGGTACGGGGCGACGCGATGCCCGGGGGGGAGGGTCGCGACGAGGGGGAGCAGCGCCGCGAGGCCGACCCAGAGGGCCAGCGCGGGGAGGAGCGCCCGGGAGGGGGGCGGGTCAACGGCGGGGGTCATGGTCGGGGCCGCGGACCGCGCCGTCGAGCCAGGCGAGGATCATGCGGCTGGCGCCGAGGGTGCCGCGGAGGGTGCCGGCGACCTTGGGGGTGCCGCCCCGGCGGTGGCGCCACGCGACGGGCGCCTCGGCGACGCGGAGGCCCGCGCGGGCGGCCTTGATCTGCATCTCGAGGGTCCAGCCGTAGGTGGGGTCGCGCATCCCGAGGGCGTCGAGGGTGCTACGCCGGATCGCCCGGAAGGGCCCGAGGTCGGTGACCGTCGCGCCGAAGCGGGCGGTGAGCAGGGCCGCCGCGAGCAGGCTGCCGCCGCGCTGCCACGGGGGCATGGCGCCGGGCTCGACGTAGCCCCGGGTGCGCGAGCCGATCACCAGGTCGGCGCGGCCTTCGAGCACGGGGTCGGTGAGGCGCGGAAGCTCCCGAGGGTCGTCGCTGCCGTCGGCGACCATGAAGGCCAGCACCGGGTCGTCGGCGGGGTCGTCGGCGCGGAGCCAGGCCATCGCTGCGAGGCAGGCGTTGCCGTAGCCCGCCGCGGGGGCCGGTACCACCACGGCCCCGGCGTCGCAGGCGCGGCGGGCGGTGTCGTCGCGGCTGCCGTTGTCGATCACGATCACCCGGCGCACGAGGGCGCGGGGCACGCCGCGGACGACGGCGGCGATGGTGGGCGCCTCGTCCCGCGCGGGGATGAGCACGTCCACGGCGGCAGACTTGCGACCGGGCTGGGCCTGGGGTGTGGTAACTCGCACGGACGATGACTGCTTCAAAGCTTGGGGTCGCGGTGCTCGGGGTGATCGGTGGCAGCGGGCTCTATCAGATGCCCGGACTCACTGCGATGGAGCCGCTGACGGCGTCGACGCCCTTCGGGGAGGCCTCCGATGGCATCGTCCGGGGGCGCCTCGGGGACACCCCGGTGGTCTTCCTGCCGCGGCACGGGCGGGCGCACTCCCACTCGCCCTCGACGCTCAACTACCGCGCCAACATCTACGCCCTGAAGTCCCTCGGGGTTACGCACGTCCTGTCGGTCTCCGCCGTGGGGTCGCTGCGCGAGGAGATCGCGCCCGGCGACCTGGTGGTTCCCCACCAATTCATCGATCGCACCACCCGGCGGGTGGGCACCTTCTTCGATCGCGACGTGGTGGCGCACGTCTCCATGGCCGACCCGGTGTGCCCCTTCATGGCGGCGGCGGTGGCCTCGGCGGCGCGCGCCACGGGCGCCAGCACCCACGTCGGGCAGACCTACGTGTGCATCGAGGGGCCGCGCTTCAGCACGCGGGCCGAGAGCCGGATGTTTCGCCAGTGGGGCGCGGACATCATCGGGATGACCAACGTCCCGGAGGCCTTCCTGGCGCGCGAGGCGGAGCTCCCCTACGCCACGCTGGCCCTTGCTACTGACTACGACAGCTGGCGCGAGCAGGACGAGGCCCACGTCGACGAGATCATCGCGGTGATGACGAAGAACGTCGCGCGCGCCCAGGCCGTCGTCGCGGGCCTCGCCGCCGCGCTGCCCGACGTGGGCGCGAGCCCCGCGCAGGGTGCGACGAAGCACGCCGTGATGACCCGCTGGGAGGTCGTGCCGGCGGAGGCCCGCGCCCGCTACGCGCTGCTGCTCGGCGACCGGAGCTGAGCGCGCCGATGCGCTACCGGAAGATGCCGGTGCGCTCCTTGAGGCCGCGGTTGAGCATGCTCTGGACGGTGCGCTTGACCACCTGGGCCTTGTCTTCGATGACGGCGTCTTCGTCGTCGGGGTCGCCGGTGAACTCCAGGGGCTCGCCGAAGTAGATGCGGTACTTCGTCGGCAGCGGGAGGAAGCCGCCGGGGAGCAGCAGCTGCGGAATCACCGGAAAGGCGGGCACTCCCAGGAGGCGGGCGAGGCGGCCGAGGTCGGCGATGGAGATGTACTGCTCCTCGGCGCCGACGACGGCGACGGGGACGATGGGCGTTCGGGTCTGCAGCGCCAGACGCATGAACCCGATGCCGAAGTCGGTCAGCCGATAGCGATGTGAGAAGGGCTTGGAGATGCCGCGAGAGCCCTCCGGAAACACCAGGATGGCCTCTTCTTCTTCCAACAGACGGGCGCAGTTTTCCGGGACCCCGACGATCTGCCCGAGGCGGGGGAAGAGCACCGACACGAAGGGCAGCGTGGCGGTCCATTTCTCCACCATGCTGCGCACGAAGCGGGGCGTCTCGCGGTCGAGCAGCAGCGCGCAGGCGATGGCCATCGCGTCGAGGGGGATCTGCCCGGAGTGGTTGCTGATGAGCAGCACCCGCCCGTCGGGGACGTTCTCGATGCCGTGCACCTCCGCGCGAAACCAGTCGCGGTAGAGAGCGCGGGCGCCGACGACGGCGTACTTGGCCACGCGCGGGTCGAAGCCGAAGGGGTCGACCCCGCCGGCGGTCTCGTGCCACGCGAGGCCGTCGATGCGGCGGCGGGCGTCGTCGCCGAGCCAGCGATCCACGGTCGTGTCCATCTCGCGTCGCAGCGCGTCGCGGGCGCGCTCGACCAGGCCCAGCGGGCCGGCGCTGCGTTGGCGGGACCACTGCGTTGCGTAGCGTCTCACGGCAGTGAAGCTCATACCCGGGGTTGGAGCGGGCGCACAAGCGCCGAGCGGGGGCCGTGACTTGCCCACGACGCGCTGTGGTCGGGAGGGTGCCTTCGCGGCGCGCCACCCGGCCCGACCGACCGGCCTCCCGCGACGCCCGGCCGACCGGGCGTGTCCGCCGGCGCGACCATGCGCGCGCGCTTCCTGACGGCTCCTTCAGGCAGGGCGCAGGCGCCGCGCGCTTCGGTCGGGTGTGTGCCGTGGGCGGCCGGTCATGGCGTGTCGTGCGGCGGCGTCTTCTGAGTCACCCCGGGCGGATGCCCGCGAGCATGCTGCGCAGCCACACGAGCTGACGCAGGGCGGTCGCGCCGGGGACGAGGAAGGGCTCGCGCGCCGACACCGCCCGGGTGAGCAGCGTGGCGGTGGCGGCGTTGGGCACGCCTGTCAACGAGAGGAAGGTGCCGCGGATCGGGTCGGTGGTGACGTCCCAGCGCCATCGCGAGCCCGCGAGCTCACCCGAGCGGCCGTCGATGAAGACCGTGGCAGGGCCCTCGAGGCGGCGCTCGACCTCGCCCTCGCCGGCGTCGAAGGGCGTACGAAGCAGCAGGTGGGCGCGCGCGGGGGTGCCCTCGGCGGGAGGCGCGTCCCACGATGAAGCACGGACGCCGGGGAGGTGATCGCGGTAGCGGGCGACGTCGCGCACCCGGGCGATGACCTCCGCGGCGGGACCAAAGGTCTGTCCGGTGACGTTGACCGAGCGCACGGCCCCGTCGGGGGTGAGCGCGAACACCAGGGTGTAATACCGCGGGTGCAGGGCCATCCAGGGGCCGGGCGATGGGGCTGCGAGGGACGCGCCGTCGTCGGTCCAGGGCTCCGGGCGGGCGGGCGTCGGGGTGCCGGCCAGGGCGCGGGCGCGGCGAGCGAGGGAGAGGGCGAGGGTGAGGTCGACCGCGACGTTCATGCCGGCGGTGGCGCTGGGGTCGGAGCTCGCGGCCTGGCGGAAGAGCCAGTGGCCCTGCGCGGGGTCGCTCCAGCTGGTGATCACCAGCAGGGTGTGGGCGGGGTCTTGGGGGATGAGCTCCCAGCGCGCGCCCGCCGGGCCGAAGTCCGAGGCGTCGACGTCGAGGTCGATGCGCCGCGCCGAGCGCTCGGTGATCGCCGTGGTGGCGTGCACGGTGAGCAGGCCCGCGGCGACGTCGAAGCGGTACGCCGCGCGGCGGCCGAAGCGGGCGGTCTGTTCGACGCGGCTGAGCGCGGGCATGAACTCGGGCCAGCGCGCGGCGTCGAGGAGCGCGCGGCGCACGGTGGCGGCCGGCGCATCGACGCGCACGGCGACGGTGGTGCGGGCCTGCGGGCCGCCGTCGGGGAAGAACACCAGCGCGGCGGCGCCCGGGGCGCTGAGCGCGGCGAGGGGGCCGAGGGTGTCCGGGGGAAGGGCCTCGATGCGGGGCAACGGGGGGGCGGGCTGCGCGTGGGAGAGCGCGGGGGCGGCGACCAGGAGGGGGAGGGGGAGGGCGAAGCGAAGGAGGTTCATCGAAGCGGTGTGACGTCGGCGGGGCCGCGGGCGATTCAACGCGGGCCCGACGCGCCGCCCTCCCCGCGAGGGACCTTCACGCCTTCTCGGCGTACATCGCCTCGATGGATTCGTTCCAGACCTTGTAGACGATGGCGCGCTTGATCTTGAGCGTGGGCGTGAGCTCGCCGTGCTCGATGTCGAGGGGGCGGGGCAGCACGGTGAAGCGCTTGATGGTCTCCACCCGCGCGAGCCGCGAGTTGACGTCGTCGACGGCGGCCTGGAGCTCGGCCCGCACCCCGGCGTCGTCGTGGGCCGTCTTCGCGAGCTCGGCGGCGTCGCGGTCGTGCGCCTTCGCCCAGCGCGCGAGACCCTCCGGGCGCAGCACGAGCAGCGCCGTCAGGTACGGGCGGCGGTCGCCGATGACCACCACCTCGCCGATGAGGTCATGTCGCTTGAGGTCTTCTTCGATGTTCTTCGGGGTGATGTTCTTGCCGCCCGACGTGATGAGGATCTCCTTCTTGCGGCCGGTGATCACCAGGAAGCCGTCGGCGTCGAGCTTGCCGAGGTCGCCGGAGCACAGCCAGCCGTCTTGCAGCGTCGCGGCCGTCGCCTCGGCGTCCTTGAAGTACCCCAGGAACACGTTGGGGCCCTTCACCAGGATCTCGCCGTCGTCGGCGATCTTCACGGTGACCCCGGCGACGGGCTTGCCCACCGTGCCGAGGCGCGTGTCGCCAGGCAGGTTGAACGACGTGGGCCCGGTGTCCTCGCTCTGCCCGTAGACCTCGCGCACGGGCAGGTCGAGCGAGGTGAAGAACTCCAGCACCTCGCGCCCGACGGGGGCCGCGCCGCTCACGCAGATCTTCGCCCGCCCGAGCCCGACGGCCTGCTTGAACTTCGAATAGAACAGCTTGTCGGCCAGGCGGTGCTGCAGCTCGAGCAGCCCCGGCACGGCCTCGCCGCGGTCGCGGCGCGAGTGCACGTCCATGGCGACCCCGCGGGCCCACGTCACGATGGCGGCCTTGGCCCCGGTGGCGTCCTTGAGCTTGGTGTTGGCCGCCGCGAAGAACTTCTCCCAGATGCGCGGGACCCCGAAGAAGACGTCGGGCTGCGCCTCCTTGAGGTTCTCGGGCACCTTCTCGATGCTCTCCGCGAAGTAGATGGTCATGCCGATGGTGATGGCCCCGTGGATGGAGAACATCTGCTCGGCGATGTGCGACAGCGGGAGGTACGAGAGCATCACCTGGCCGGGCTGCCCGTTGACCAGCTTCGCGGCGGCGGTGGCCGTCCACGCGATGTTCTCATGGGACAGCATCACGCCCTTCGGGGGCCCGGTGGTCCCGGAGGTGTAGATGAGCGTCGAGAGCCCGGCGGGCTCGATGGCCGCCACGCGCTTCTCCACCTCGGCGTCGTCGGTGGCCTCGCCGGAGGCCACGAAGGCCTCCCAGGTGACGACCATCGGGTCGTCGACCGCGGGCGCGCCCTTCATCAGCACCACGCGCTTGAGGGCGGGCAGCCGGTCGCGCACCTTGCGGACCTTCTCCCACTGCGCGGCGTCTTCGACGAGCACCACCAGGGCCTCGGCGTGCGCGAGGATGTACTGCACCTCCTCGGCCGAGCAGGTGGTGTAGATGCCCGCCGGAGCGCCGCCGGTGAGCAGCGTCGCGGTGGCCATCGCCACCCACTCGGGGCGATTGAAGCCGAGGATGCCGACGGTACTTCCCGGCCCGACGCCTTCGGCCATGAGGGCCCGCGCCACCAGTCGGGTCTCCTGGACGTGGTCGCGCCAGCGGGTGGCGCGCCACGCGCCGTCCACCTTGGCGAAGTACGCCGGGGCCTCCGGGCGCTGCGCCCCCTGGGCGAGGAACCTTGCCGGAATCGAGTCGTACGCCATAGGTCGTTTCCCCTGTCGGAAGAGCGTTGAGCGCGGCGACGGTCCGAGAGGTCGGGCGGTGCTGTCAAGCGCCTTCTACCCCCGCATGGAGGCATTGACGAAGCCGCGGTGAGACGATGCAATCCGCGCGGTGTTGCAAGCCCCTGCGGACGTGGTGGTGGAGGCGCGGGCACTGAGCAAGCGCTTCGGCGATCGCGTGGCGCTCGACGGCCTCGACCTGCGGCTCACGCGCGGCGAGATCTTCGGGCTTCTCGGGCCCAATGGGGCGGGCAAGAGCACCACCCTCAACCTGTTCATGGGCTTCCTCCAGCCGAGCTCGGGGACGGCGCGCATCGCGGGCATCGACTGCGCCCACGACCCCCGCGCGGTGATGCGCCTCGTGGGGCACCTCCCGGAGGAGCCCGCGCTCTTCGAGAACCTCACGGGCCGCGAGCTCGTGGCCTTCGTGCTCGCGATGCGCGGCGAGGACCTCCCCGCGCGCTGGTCCGAGGTGGACGAGTGCGTGCTGCGCCTGGGCTTCGCGACGGAGCTCGACCAGCTCATCGCGGGATACTCCATGGGCATGCGCAAGAAGCTCGCGCTGGTGACGGCGCTGGCCCACGACCCGGCGGTGCTGCTGCTCGATGAGCCCACGAACGGGCTCGACCCGGTGGTGGCGCGCGAGGTGCGGGCGCTGTTGGAAGAGCGCGCGGCGCGGGGCGTGACGGTGGTGCTCTCGACGCACCTGCTCGACGTCGCCCAGCGGGTGTGCCACCGGCTCGGGGTGATCGTGAAGGGGCGCCTGCGCGCGGTCGGCGACGCGGGCGAGGTGTGCGCCCAGGCGGGCGGCGTCGCGACGCTCGAAGAGGCGTTCATGGCGCTGACGGCCGCGGGATGAGCAGGCCGTCGGCGCTCGCGCAGGGCCGGGCGCTGCTGCGGATGACGGTGCGGGGGCTGGTGAACTCCCTGCGGCACCGGCAGGGGGCCGGGGCGCTGGTGGTGTTCCCGCTGCTGGTGACGGCGCTGGTCATCGAGCTGGCGCGCTTCGGGGGAAAGGGTGCCGACGGGGTGCGTCGCTTCCTCGCAGCGGCGCCCCTCGACCGCGGGACCCACTTCGTCGCGCTCTGGCTCTCGGTGATGGGCGCCGCGGTGGTGGCGTTGAAGTACGCGCGGGCCATTCCCGGCCGGGGGGCGCGGCCGCTCTTCGACACGCTGCTGTTCCGCGCGCTGCCGGTGTCGCCCGTGACGCGCACCCTCTTCGAGCTGCTGGTGGGCTCGACGCACGCGGCGGGCTTCGTGGCGCTGGCCTTCGCCCCGGCGCTCTACGGGCTGGTGACCCAGCGGATGCACGGCGGCGGCGCGGTGGCGGCGACGGCGGTCATCGCGGTGGTGTTCAATGGGGTCGCCACGCTGGTGGCGCATGCGCTGCACGCGCTGGTCTCCCGATATCTCGGCGGGCGTTCATTGGACATCGTGCGGGTGGTGACCGCGAGCGCGGGCTTCCTGCTGGTGGGCCTGTTCTCGACCCTCGGACCCATCGGGGTGGGCTTCGCGCATCGGCTGCGGGTGCTGCGCCCGGCGCCCGAATGGGGCGCCTGGCTGCCGCTGCGGGGCCTCGTGCGCTGGATGCGCTTCGACGACCCGAGCGGCGTGGCCAGCCTCCTGGGGTGGACCGTCGGGCTCGTGGGCCTCTCCGTGGTGGCGCTGGCGTGGCGGGTGCGCGCCCCGACGGACCTGTCGCTGGACGGGCCCGCCGCGCCGGTGGGGGCGGGGCGCTGGGAGGCGGGGCTCACGGGGGCGCGGGTCGAGTGGCGGATGTTGTCCCGACAGGCGCCGTACCTGGTGCTCGCGACGCCGGCCTTCCTGCTGTTCTTCTTCGGTGTGGTGAAGGGCGCGCGCGCGGCCACCGGGCACGACCTGCCCTTCGTGACCCTGATGGGGCTCATCGGTTGGGCGCTCATCGTACAAGGGACGGCCCTCACCGGCGCGGCGTCGCGGCGCTGGCGGCGGGTGCTGTGGATCCTGCCCACCACCGGGCGCGACCACCGGGACGCCGTCCGGGCGCTCGCCCGCACGCACCTCGCGATGACCGCGGGACTCGCGCTGGCGGCGCTGCTCCCGTGCCTCTTCGTGCAACGGCCGCTGTGGTGGTGGTATCCGCGGCAGCTCTTCGGGATGCTCCTGGCCATCGCGGTGGGGCAGTGGGCGCAGTCGGCGGCGCTGTTCCTGTTGATCGACCCGTCGCCCGATCGCTTGACGGGCTTGTCCGTGGGAGGCGTCTTCGGCGTGCTGGTGACGGCGCTCCCGACGGCGGCGCTGCTCGTGCTGCTGTCTGCCATGGGGTTGCCGACGTGGCTCTCGCTGGTGGCGCTGCTGGCCCTGTTGGCGTGGTCCCTGGAGTCGGCTGCGGTGGCGCGGCTGCGCTGGATCCGCGAGCCCACCGGTGACCCGGACGCCGAGCTCCGGATGTGGCCGGCGCTGCGGTCCTTCGGGGTGGCGGGGCTGGCGCAGGTGGTGGTGGCGGAGTCGGGAGACGCCCTGGGGATCGGGGCCACGGCGACGCTGGTGGGCTCGCTGCTGGTGTTCGCAGGGGTGCTGCTGCCGCTCGCCTGGCGCGGGGCGAAGTCGCACGCCGCGGAGGCGCGGTGGTCCATGGGGAAGAGCGTCGCCGTCGGGGTGCTCGTGGGGGCGGTGAACTTCGCGCTGGTGCTGGGGGTCGCGCGGCTGGTGGGCGGCGCCGTGCGGGGCGGCGGGTCGCCGCTGGCGGCGGCGTTCACGCAGACGCGGGGGTGGGTGCTGGCGGCGATCGTGGTGGCGTCGACGACGGTGATCCCGCTGGCCGAGGAGCTGTTCTTCCGAGGGTGGCTGATGCAGGCGGTGCGGCGCGAGGTGGGCGACGCGCGGGTGGCGGTGGCGCTGTCGGCCGCGGTGTTCGCGATGGTGCACGCGGGGGCTGCGTGGGCGCCGGCGCTGTGGGCGGGGCTGATCGCCGGGGCGTTGATGCAACGGAGCGGGAGGCTGGCGACGTCGCTCGCGATGCACGTGACGAACAACACCCTGGTGGTGCTGGCGGTGTTGCTCGGTCGCTGAGGAGCCGTGGGCCCGGTAGGCTTGCCCCGCCCGCCCTTCAATCGACGGTTAACGCCTATGTGGGGGAGGGAGGGGAGAGGCGAGATCAGACGTCCTGGATGATCGGCTCCCGCTTCTGGATGAAGCGGTTGATGAGCGCCCACACCTCGGATGAGGCGTCGGTGATCTCGATGCCCATGCCGGGCTGCGATGCGCCGTCGGATTCGCGCGTCGCCTCGCGGCGCCACTTCACCACACCGCGAAACTCCGCGAGGTAGTCGCCCGGGAACTTCAGCGCGACCTCGCAGGTCGTGTGGATCGCGAGCACGGCGTAGGTGGCGACGAAGATGCCGCCGTGGTCGTGGATGTCGCCGACGAAGTTCGTATAGAAGTTGGTCTCGCTGAAGGCCTCGAGCTCGGCCTCGACGCGGGGCAGGCCGCGCGGGCCGACGGGCACCCTGGCCGCCGTCTCTGGGAACACCGTGCCGGGTTGCATTCGGGGCTCGGCCTTGCGCCCGGGCGCCTTCACCTGCCCGTGCTGCACAAGCGGGACGGCATGGGCCGCCGGCTGCGTGAGCGGGACGGGCTGCGCCGCGGGGGTGGTCAACGGCACGGGCTGCGCCGCGGGCTGGTTGAGCGGAACAGGCTGCGCCTGCGGCGGCGGCTGGACGACGGGCTGCGGCTGCGCCTGCGGCGGCGGCTGGACGACGGGCTGCGGCTGCGCCTGCGGCGGCGCCTGATGCACGGGCTCCTGCTGCTGCGGCGGGGGGGGGTGGGGCACCGGCGGCGGGGCGTGCGCAGGGTCGACCAGGGCGTGCTCCTTGATGGCCGCGAAGAGCATCCCGAGGGACTGCGCGAGGGCGGCGGTGGCGTCGCCGACGCCGGGGTACGCCTGGTCGACGGCCTGCATCGCCCCGAGGGTCTCCTGGAGCACCTCGCGGGCCTGGAAGATGAGCGTCGGGTCGCCGGTGCCGCGCTCGACCTGGAAGAGCGGCCCCATCGCGCGGGCCAGGCCCTGCACGATGTTGAGGACGGCCGCGGGGACCGTCGGGTCCTGCTGCAATGCGGCGAGAGAGCTGGCGAGGCGCTGGCGCGCGGCACCCGCGGTCGCGGCGATCGGTGTGTTGCTCATGAGTACGAATCGGCCTCCCGTCGTGCGCGCCCACCCGCAGGCAGGTGGGTCTCCGCTCACGTCGCGACGCAGCCTAACGTGCCCGAGGGGCCGCGATCAACGACGCTGCTCAGTCCGCCGAGAGTTCGCGCGTGAAGACGTAGCGGTCGCGCCCGGGGCCGGCGTAGTCGGGCACCAGCTCGACGCGGTACCCGAGCGCCCGGTGGAACTCGATGCTCGCCTGGTTGCCCGGCGTGGTGATCGCCTTCATGCGCTGCGCGCCCCGCGACCGCGCCCTCGCGCTGAAGCTCTCATAGAGCCGCCGCCCGACGCCGCGCCGACGGTAGCCGTTGTCGATGCCCACGAGGTGGATGTACCCCGTTCCGGCCGCGGTCACGAAGCCCAGCAGGAAGCCCACGATGCGCCCCTCGTCCTCGACCACGAGCGCGTCATCGCCGAGCTCGTGGAAGAACAGCGGGTGCGCTAGCGCCGAGGTGGGTCCTCCCCACCAGCGGTCGATGACCGAGACGATCTGGCCGAAGTCTTCCTGCGTAATCCCTCGGGTCTCCATGCGCGGCGCCCTTGCCGTGGAACGCCCGTGGCGTCAATCACGCAGCGCGTCGAGAACCCAAGGGCCATGGCACTTTTTATGGAAGCCGTGCTACGAGCCTGACGTCGTGCTCATCGTCCTCGGATCACTCTTCGGGCAGGGGCTCCTCCATGGCGTCGGTCCCGACCACTGCCTCGCCATCGGGGCGCTCGCGTCGCGGGGTGGGCTGCGCCGCGCGGTCGCGGTGAGCGTGCGCTTCGGCCTCGGGCACATGGCGGTGCTCGGGGTGCTGGCCACGGCGGCGGTGTTCGCCGGGGTGGTGATCCCGGCGCGGTGGGAGTCGGCGCTGGAGGTGGTGGGCGGCGCCTCGCTGCTCGCCCTCGGGTGCTGGACCCTGCTGGGCGGCGTGCCGAGCGACCCGACCCACCACCACGGCGACGGGGTGGTCCACGCGCACGACCTCGCCGAGCACGCTCCGAGCGCCGCCGCGGCGCCTCCCGCGGCGGGCAGGGGGGTGTTTCCGCTGGTGGCCGGGGCCCTGTTCGGCCTCTCGGGGGTGCGCAGCCTTGTGCTCGCGCTGCCGTTGATGGCGCAGCGCAACCCGGTGGTGCTCGTGTCGGGCGTCGCCCTCTTCGGCCTCGGGGTGCTGCTCTCGATGGTGGTGGTGGGCTACCTCACGCAGCGCGTCGCGACCGCCGCCCACCGCGTCGAGCGGGGGCTTCGCGTGCTCGTGGGGCTGTCGTCCATGGCCTGTGGCGCCTGGTGGGTGGTCGATCACCTGGGGTGACGCGGCGCCTGCCGCGCGGTCGCGAGCGGGCGTAGGCTCCCGAGGATGATGATCCGAACGACGGCGGCGGTTGTGGTGCTGGCGGTGCTGGGCGCGGGCTGCGGGGACGTGCTGGACGACATCCTGCCGTCGAAGGGGAGCTGCTCCATCCCCACGCCGCGCTCGTGCACCGACTACACGGGCGACGCGTGGAGCGCGCCCAGCAGCGGGAGCCGCGCCTGCGCGGAGGTGGGCAGCGGGGCGACCTACTCCTCGTCGGCCTGCGCCACGAGCGGGCGCGTGGGCTCGTGCGTGGTCAACAGCGGGTCGACCTCGGAGATCGTGCTGCGCTTCTACCCCCCGAGCACCGTGGCGACGTCGCAGGCCGCGTGCGGCCAGCAGGTGGGCTCGCGCTTCGTCGCGAACTGAACCCGCCGCGCCGCGCTGCGCTATGGTCGCCGCGATGAACCCCGGCGCCGCCTCCGTGACCGACGAGAACGCCGTCGATGCGCTCGCCCGCGCGCTGCAGCTGCACCCGCTGGTGGCGCGGGTGCTGGTGGGCCGCGGGTTCACCCGGCCCGACGCGACGCGGTCGTTTCTCTCGCCGAAGCTCGCGGAGCTCACCCGCCCGGACGCCATGGCCGACCGCGACGCCGCCGCCGCGCGCCTCGCCGACGCCGTGCGCCGCAAGGAGCGCGTGGTGGTCTTCGGCGACTATGACGTCGACGGCATCACCAGCGCGGCGCTCATCACCCGCGCGCTGCGGGCCATGGGCGGCGACGTGTCGTGCCTCGTCGCGTCGCGCTTCGACGGCGGGTACGGCCTCTCCGACGCCGCCCTCGACAAGGTGCTCGCGCTCTCGCCCGCGGTGCTCGTCACCTGCGACTGCGGCACCTCCGACCACCCGCGCCTCGAGCGCGCCCGCAAGGCTGGCGTCGACGCGATCGTCATCGACCACCACAAGGTGCCCGACGAGGCGCTGCCGGTGGTGGCCTTCCTCAACCCGCACCGGGTCGACTGCCGCTTCCCGTACAAGCACATGGCCAGCGTAGGCCTGGCGTTCTCCGTCGCCGCCGCGGTGCGCGCTCGCCTGGGCGTCGCCCTCGACCTGCGCGAGTACCTCGACCTCGTGGCCCTCGGCACCATCGCCGACGTCGCCCCGCTCGACGGCGACAACCGCACGCTCACCCGCCACGGCCTCGAGCGCATCGCCGACGGCCACGGCGGCCCCGGGGTGCGCGCGCTGCTCGCCGAGTCGAAGCTGCGCTTCCGCCTCGTGGCGCGCGACGTGGCCTTCTCGCTCGCGCCCATGCTCAACGCCCCGGGGCGCCTCGGCCCCGCCACGCCGACCCTCGAGCTCCTGCTGAGCGAGAACGACCGCGACGCCCAGGCCCGCGCCTTCGCCCTCGCGCAGGCCAACCTCCGCCGCCGGGAGATCTCCGCCGAGCTCGTCGACGCCGCGCTCGCACAGGCCGAGGCGCTGCACGGCGGCCGTCCGCCCGCCGGGGTGGTGGTCGCGGGCGACGGCTGGCACGCGGGCATGGGCGGCATCGTGGCCGGGCGCCTCGTCGAGCGGCTCCGGGCCGCGGTGTGCGTCATCGCCATCGAGAACGGCCTCGGCGTCGGCTCGGTGCGCGCCCCGCGCGGGACGAAACTTTACGATGCCGTGTATGCGTGCCGCGGGCTGCTGGAGGGCTTCGGCGGCCACGACGCGGCGGCCGGGGTGCGCATCCGGCCGGAGCGCATCGGGGAGTTCCGCGAGGCCTTCGCGGAGGCGGTGGCGCGGTCGGGCGGTACCCCAGAGCCCGAGCGGGCGCCCGAGGCGGAGCTCACCGAGGCCGACCTCACCGCGACGCTCGCCCGCGACCTGCGCTCGCTCGAGCCCACCGGCGAGGGCAACCCCGAGGCGGTGGTGTCGCTGCGCGACGTGCGCCTCGGCGACGCGCGGCCCATCGGCGAGCAGCACCTGCGGCTGTCGTTCATGGCGGGGCGGCGGGCGGTCGCGGGCTTCTTCCGCGAGGGGGTGGCCGCGCGCGCGGGGGGCTCCCTGCCTCCGGCGCAGTCGCGGGTCGACGTGGTGGGCGTGCTGCGCACGGACCCGTGGACGGGCCCCGACGCCGTGCAGCTCGACGTGCGGACGGTCAGTCCAGCACGTTGATGGTCGGCAGCCCCCGGGCGACGATGGTGTCCGCGAGCGCCCGGTGCTCCAGGGCCCCCTCGCGGCAGCGCTTGCGGCGCGCGCCGTCGCCGATGTTGGCCAGCAGCGCGTTGACCCGCGACCAGGCGCGCACGTAGGCGTCGTCGGCCTCGCCCCGGCGCCCGAGCTTCGCCAGGGCGTCGGCGTACACCCAGCGCACGAACACGTCGCCGTCCTCCAGCGTGACGCCCGCGTCGAGGAGCCCGACGGCCTCCTTCGCCAGCGCGAGCGCGCCGTCGCCGTCGCGGTGCAGCAGCAGCAGGCGCGCGTGGGCGGCGCGCAGGAGGCAGCGCAGCGGGGCGTCGCCGCGGCCCTCGTCGGTGGACATTCCGAGCCAGCGCAGCGAGGCCTCGGCGTCGGGCACCCGCGGGTCGAAGCCCTCGATCCACGCGGTGTAGACCCGGGAGCGGGCGGCGATGCGGGCGAGGCCGTGGCGGGTGGCGAGGGTGAGCGCGTGGGCCTCGACGCGCAGGGCCGCGGCGCCGTCGCCGCGCCGGGCGAGCGCGACGCCCAGGTGCTGCAGCGCGATGGTCTCGTAGAGGGCCATGCCGAGCCGGCCGGCGTCGTCGCGGGCGCGCTCGAGGCGCTGCACCGCGCGGGCGTGGTCGCCCAGCCGGGTGAGCACCCGCCCCTCGGCGATGGCCGCCTGGAACATCCGCGGCAGGTCGCCGTCGCGCTGCGAGCGGTCGAGGGCCTGCTCGCAGGCGTCGCGGGCCTCCTCCAGGCGCTGTAGCCCGAGGAGCGCGCTGCCCACGACGGCGTCGGCGAGGGAGCGCGCGGCGTCGCGGTCGGCGCGCGGGGTGCGGTCGTCGTTCATGGCCCCGCGGGCGAGGTCGAGGGCGTCCCGGGCGATGCCCCGCTGGGTCATCAGGTGGGCCTGGCGCAGCGTCGCGGAGAGCCACAGCGCCGGGGGCACCTCGTCGTCGCCGGGCCCCCGGGGGATGGCCGCGGCGCGGGCGCAGGCCACCTGGAGCACCGCGAGCCCGGCGTCGATGCGGCCCTGGAGGGTCTGGCCGTTGGCCACGCAGACCGCGACCCGGAGGCGCTGCGCCGCGGTGGCCCCGGGGATGGACTCGGCCGCGCGGGCGTCGTCGAGGGCCGTGGCGCTGTCGGCCAGCGCGAAGGAGGCGTCGGCGCGCACGCAGAGGGTCTCCCGGCGCTCGTCGGGCGGGGGAGAGCCCGCGAGGGCGCGGGTGGCGTGCTCGAGCGCGGCGTGGAAGGCCTGGTCGCGCAGGGCGGCGCGGGCGGCGCGCAGCCACCACGCGCGGGCGAGCTCGGGCTGCCCCGCGAGGTCGTGGTGGCGCGCGATGAGGGCGGGGTCGGTGCGCTCGCGGGCGGAGAGCCAGGCGGCCACGCGGGCGTGCAGGGCGCGGCGGTCGTCGTCGAGCAGCGTGGCGTAGGCGGCGTCGCGGACGAGGTCGTGGCGGAAGGCGTACTCGATGGTGCCGGCGACCCGGGAGGAGGGCGCCGGGCTCACGAAGCCGTGGGCGGAGAGCACCCGCAGCGGGCGGTCGAGCTGCGCCTCGGGGCTCGCGCCGACGAGGGAGGCGAGGCCGTCGCGCCAGAACACCGGGCCGAAGACGCTCGCCGCCCGAACGATGCGCCGCGCCTCGGGGTCGAGCCCGTCGAGGCGCAGCTGCACCGCCGAGAGGGCCGCGGTGGGGAGCTCCACGCGGGGTCCCGGCCCCGGGTCGCGCGCCGCTGCCTCGCGCACCACCCCGAGCAGCTCTTCGAGGAACAGGGGATTGCCGCCGCAGCGGGCGACGAGGTCGGCGCGCAGCCGCGGGTCGTCGAGGGCGCCGAGGCCGCGGGCCGCGAGGCGCTGGACCACGGCGGTCGCGAGCGGGGGGAGCACCAGGTCGACGCGGGGCAGGGCGCTCCAGGCGCGGCCGAGGCGGGCGAGGGCCTCGGGCTCGGGGCGCGTGAGGGCGACGACCACCAGGGCGGCCTCGGGCAGCGCGTCGACGATGCAGGCGAGCACCTCCAGGGTGGACCCGTCGATCCACTGGGCGTCTTCGAGGAGCAGCAGCGCCGGGCTGCTGGCGTTGGTCGCGCGGATGAGCCCGAGCAGCGAGCGCAGCAGCCCGTCGCGGAAGAGGTCGGGGTCGCGTCGGGCCGCGCGCAGCACGCTGCCCTCCGCGCGCAGCGGCACCCGGGCGATGTCCGCGAGGAAGCCCAGCGAGGTCTCGTCGAGGGCGCCGTCGACGAGGTGCTCCAGGCGCGCGCGCTGGGCCTCCGGGGTGGCGCCCTCCTGGATGCCCGCGCGCTCCCGAAGCGCACGGCCGACGGCGCCGAGGGGAGTGTGGTTCGCCAGCAGGTCACCGCGGAGCGTGAGCAGGGGCGCCGCGCTCGGCTCGACGTCGAGCGCGCGGTCGGCGAGCAGGCGCGAGATCACCTCGCGGACCAGGGTGGACTTCCCCACGCCGGCCTCGCCCTTCACCACCAGCACCCGCGGGCGGCGCTGCGCCCAGGCGTCGCGCACGTGGCCCCGCAGGAAATCGAGCGCCTCGTCGCGGCCCGGCAGCGTGCCCGCGTCGTAGAGGAGCGAGCGCGGCGCGGCGGAGTGCAGCCGCTCGAGGTCGCGCCCGACCCGCTGGCCCTCGCGCCGGGCCTCGGTCTCGAAGCGCCCGCCGAGCGCCACCGCGGTGGCGGCGTCGACCAGCAGCTCGCCCTCGGAGGTCGCGGAGAGCAGGGTGGCGGCGCGGGAAAGCGCGGGCCCGTCGAGGGCGTCGCCGAGGCGCCGGGTGAGGCCCGTCACGACCACCACGCGCAGCCCGCGGCCCCGCACCTCGGCCGCCGCCCGCACCGCGCGCACCGCCTCGTCGCCGCGCAGCCGGTGGTCGCCGAAGACCGCCCGGATGCCGTGCTCGCCGTCGCGTTCGATGCCCGCGCCCCGCTCGGCGAGGCGCGCCGCTGCGTCGGCGAGGAGCCCGCGCGCCCCGTCGTGGGCCGCCCGCACGAGCGCCACCACGCGCACCCGCTGCTCGCTGCGGGCGAGGAGCGACGCCTCGGGGACGCCGTCCGGACGGGTGGTCACCAGCTCGAGGACGGCGCTCACCTCCTCGACGAACTCCACCACGCCCACCGGGCGGCGCGACGGGTCCTTGGAGAGCGCGCGGTCGAGGAGGGAATCGAGGGCGGCCGGCAGGTCGGGGCGCAGCTCGCGCAGGCGCGGCGGGGCGTCGCGCGCGATGCGCTGGAGCACGGTGCGCGTGTCCACCCCCTGGAAGGGCCGGAAGCCGGTGAGCAGCTCGAAGAAGACCACCGCGAGGGCGTAGAGGTCCGACGCGGGGGAGGGCTCCTCGCCGCGCAGCTGCTCCGGGGCGATGTAGAAGGGGCTGCCCACGACGGTGCCGGCGCGGGTGAGGGCGAGGTCGCCTTCGCCGACGGCGATGCCCAGGTCGATGACCTTCACCACGGCCCCCTCCGGGCTCGCCGCCAGGAAGAGGTTGGCCGGCTTCACGTCCCGGTGGATGACCCCGACCGCGTGCAGCGCCGCCAGGCCGAAGGCGCTCTCCTGGAGCATCCGCAGCGCCGACCAGTCGCCCGGGCGCTCGCGCTCGATGGCGGCCTCGACGGTCTCGCCCGCGAGCCACTCGGTGGCCAGGTAGAGCCGCCCCTCGTCGTCGACGCCGTGGGCCACGTAGGTCACCACGTTGGGGTGATCGAGCTCCGAAAGGATCCGCGCCTCGCGCTCGAAGCGGGCCCGCGCGGTGGCGTCGTCGCGGTCGATGCGCAGTCGCTTGAGGGCGACGTCGCGCCCCGTGAGGGGGTCGCGGGCGCGGTACACCTCCGCCGACCCGCCGCTCGCGACGCGCCCGTCCAGCTCAAACCGACCGACCCGGACGCTCATCTCTTGCCTCAGGAAGTACCACGGACGCGCCGCGCCCCGGTCGATCGTCAGAAACTGGCGCCCCGACCGCGGACCCTGTTAGCGCGAAGGGATGGGTCGCTTCCGGTCGCTCCTGGTCGCCGCGATGGTCTGGGTCTTCGCCGGGTGCGCTCGCCCGCCCCGCCCCGCCTACGTCTTCGACAGCCAGGCCGGCGGCTGGGAGGTCGAGTCGCACGACCAGCAGCGCAACTACACCGTCGAGCGCTACTCGCACGCCGTGCACGGCGAGCGGCTGGAGATGTTCGACGTGCGCACTGCCCCCCCGGCCGCCAACACCTCGGCCTTCAACGCCCAGCCCACCGGACCGCGCGGGCTCCCGCCGCTCGAGTCCCCCGGCGGGGCCGACCGCGCCGTCGGTGACGACGTCCTCTCCGGCACCGCGGGCTACTGGGTGGCCCAGCACGGCCACGAGGGCAGCACCGAGCTCCAGGGCGCGGCCTTCGTGGTGCCCCGCGGCCGGCGCTTCTTCATCGTGCGGATGTACTCGAGCGAAGACGAGTTCGGGCAGCTCCAGGCCTGGGTGCGCGACATCGTGACCCGCAACCTGCGCTTCCCGTCCGCGTCCCCGTAGCGGTCGCGCGACCCCCCGGAGTTGCGGTAGAGCACCGGGGGTCATGAGCCCACCGTCCGTCGACCTCCGTCTCCGCAAGCCCGTCGAGCGCGCCATCGCTGGCGGCCACCCCTGGATCTACCGCGACGCCCTCCTCCCCTTCGACGCCCCCGCCGGGTCCGTGGCCACGGTGCGGGACGGCGCCGGGCGCTTCGTGGCGCGCGGCCTCGTCGACGGCGACGCCATCGGGGTGCGGGTGTTCACCACCCGCGACGAGGCCCTCTCCCGCGAGCTCATCGCGCTGCGCTTCGCGCGGGCCATCGAGCTGCGGCGCCTGGTGGTCCCGGCGGACACCGACGCGTGGCGGCTGCTGCACGGCGAGGGCGATCGGCTGCCGGGATTCACCTGCGACCGCTACGGCGACGCCGCGGTGCTCGGCCTCGACGGCCCGGGCGCCGAGGCGCAGTGGCCGCTGGTGCGCGAGGGGATGCGCGAGGGCCTCGCGGCGCTGGGCGTGCGCACGCTGCTGCTGCGGCGCAGGGGGCCCGACGGCGCGCGGGTCGAGGTGCTGGAGGGGGAGCTCGGCGACGACGTGCGCAGCGTGCGCGAGCGGGGGATGGTGCTCCGCGGCGACCTGATGCACGGGCAGAAGACGGGGTTGTTCCTCGACCAGCGGGAGTCGCGGCACCGGGTGCGCGGCATCGCGGCGGGCATGCGGGTGCTCAACCTGTACTCGTACACGGGCGGGTTCTCGGTGGCGGCGGGCCTCGGGGGCGCGAAGGCGGTGACCAGCGTGGACATCGCCCCGGGGGCCATCGCGCTGGCGCAGGAGACCTGGGGCGCCAACGGGCTGGCAGAGGCGGCGCACGAGACGGTGGTGGCCGACGTTCCGGCTTGGATACAGCAGGCCACGAAGGAGCGGCGGCGCTTCGACCTGGTGATCGCCGACCCGCCGAGCTTCGCGCCGAATGATGCGTCGGTGCCGACGGCGCTCAAGAGCTACCGCGCGCTTCACGCGGCCTGCCTCGGGCTCGTTGCGCCGGGCGGGTGGTACCTCGCGGGGAGCTGCTCCAGCCACGTCACGCGGGAGATGTTCGTGGACTCGCTGGAGGAGAGCGCGGGGCGGGCCGGGAAGGTGCTCCAGGTGATCGACGCGTGGGGCGCGCCGGGCGACCACCCGCGGCTGCTGGCCTTCCCCGAGGGCGACTACCTGAAGAACGTGTTGATGCGGGTGACCGATTGATCTCTGCGGCTTCGCGCTCGGCGCTCGCGCTGGCCCTGGGGCTCTCCCTCGGGTGGTGCGCGCCCGTGCTCGCGCAGCCGCAGCCGCCCACGGCGCCCAACCTCGCGACCGGCGCCGCGGTCGAGGACGACGACACCGGCGACAGCGCGCTGCCCGACCCAGCGACCTCGGCGGCGCTGGCTGACCACCGGGCCATCACGGTGGTGTCGCTGCTGCCGCCGACGGAGGTGCTCGCGCGGGGGCAGGGCGTGAGCGTCACCGCGGGCGAGCTCTACGCCGCCCTGGCCGACGCCCCGCCGTCGCTGCTGCGCCGCTACGTGCAGGACCCGGCCGCGCTGCGGGCGCTGCTCGACCGGATGGTGGCCGACCGGCTGCTGGCCGCCGAGGCGCGCCGGGTGGGGCTCGACCGCGACGCCGTGGTGGTGGCCGCCGTCGAGCGGGCGCTGGTGTCGCGGCTGCGGGCGACGGTGCTCAACCCGCGGGCGGGCGGCACCGAGGTGGTCACCGACGAGGACGTACGGCGGTGGTACGACGCGCACCCCGACCGCTTCCACATCCCCGAGCGGCGGCGGGCGCGGGCGATCTTCCTCACCGACCGGGCGGAGGCGACGCGGGTGCTGCGGCTCGCCCTGCTGCGCCGGGGGCGGCGGTACCTCAACGATTTCCGTCGCCTCGCGGGCGAGCACAACGCGGCGCCGGACCTGCGCGCGACCCGCGGAGAGCTGCACGAGGTGACGCGCGCGCCGTGGCCCTACGCGGTGCCGCTCGACCCGGCGGCGAGCGACGCCGTCTTCGCCGCGCTGCGGGAGGGCGACGTGGTGCCCCGGGTGGTCGAGGGGGCGTGGCAGGGGACGCCGGGCTTCTTCGTGCTGCGGTACGTGGCGCGGCGGGCGCCCATCGAGCGCTCCCTCGACGACTCGCGGGAGTGGGTGAGGCACCGCATCGCCCTCGAGCGCCGCGTGGCGGCCGAGCAGGCGGAGATTGAACGGCTTGCCGCGGAGGCGCACCTCACGCGACTGCCGGTCGATCGCGCGGTGCGCCTCGATCCGGGGCCGGGCGGCTGAGCCGCGCGGGCCGCGGATTGACACCCCGCCGGTCGGAAGGTAATCGCGTCGCATCGGCGTCCGTTCATCGGTCGCTCATTCGTTCATTCCCTCATTCCAGGAACGGTCCATGGCACGTACCCAGTTCACCTCCGAGTCGGTCAGCGAAGGTCACCCGGACAAGGTCTGCGATCAGGTCTCCGACGCGATCCTCGACGCGATCCTCGCGGAAGACCCGAAGGCCCGCGTGGCCTGCGAGACGATGGTCAAGACCGGCTTCGTGGTCATCGCCGGGGAGATCACCACCACGGCGCGCATCGAGTTTCCTGACGTCATCCGCGCGACCGTCAAGGACATCGGGTACACCAGCTCCGACATGGGCTTCGACGGCGCGACCTGCGCCATCTTCACGGCCGTCGAGCGCCAGAGCCCGGACATCGCCCAGGGCGTCAACGAGGGCGAGGGCGAGTACGCCGAGCAGGGCGCCGGCGACCAGGGGATGATGTTCGGCTTCGCGGTCGACGAGACCCCGGAGCTCATGCCCGCCCCCATCCACTACTCCCACGTGCTCACCCGCAAGCTCGCCGAGGCCCGCAAGACCGGCGTCGTGGACTGGCTGCGCCCCGACTCCAAGAGCCAGGTGACCGTCGACTACGAAGACAACCGGGTGCTCCGCATCAACACCGTGGTGGTCTCCACGCAGCACGCGCCCTCGGTCTCGCAGTCGACCCTCAAGGACTTCGTCCGCGAGGAGATCATCAAGAAGAACCTCCCGGCCAACCTCCTGGACAAGGACACCCGGTACTTCATCAACCCGACCGGGCGCTTCGTCATCGGCGGCCCGATGGGCGACTCGGGCCTCACGGGTCGCAAGATCATCGTCGACACCTACGGCGGCATGGGCCGCCACGGCGGCGGGGCCTTCTCGGGCAAGGACCCGTCGAAGGTCGACCGCAGCGCCGCCTACTACGCCCGCTACATCGCCAAGAACATCGTCGCCTCGGGCCTCGCCCGCCGCTGCGAGGTGCAGATCGCCTACGCCATCGGCGTGGCCCAGCCCGTCGGCGTGTACGTGCAGACCTTCGGCACCAGCAGCGTGCCCGAAGAGCGCCTCTCGGCCTACGTGCACGAGCACTTCGACATGCGCCCCAAGGCCATCATCGACCAGCTCCAGCTGCTGCGCCCCATCTACCGCCCCACCGCGGCCTACGGTCACTTCGGCCGCACCGGCGACAGCTTCACCTGGGAGCGCACCGACCGCGCGGACGAGCTCCGCAAGGCCCTCGGCTGAGCCCAGCCCCCTCCTCCCTCCTTCGCTCTCCCCGCGGTGGCGGACTTCGGTCGCCGCGGGTTAGGGTTCCCTCCAAGTGAGCGCCGACGACGACCACACCCCGACGGACGCGTCGCTCCAGCGACCGCGCGCCATCCCGTTCACCGCGGCGGCCACCATGGCCTTCGCGTTCTTCGGCGTGCAGCGCGCCGAGGCCCAGCTCACCCTGGCGCGGGTCGCCCGGCTGCCTCCCCCGCGCGACCTCCCCAGCGCGGTCGTCCACGCCACCTGGCGCACCGCGCAGGACCACCGTCGCCTCACCTCCGCCGTCGACGTGAGCACCCTCCTGGTGTCCGTGCTGCTCTTCATCGCCGGCAGCCGGGTGCTCTTCCGCCCGCGCGGCGGCGGCTGGCTCTGGCGCCAGGCCCTGCTCGGGAGCGCCGTCGTGGGCGCGGCCACCGTCGCGGTCGACCACGTCCTGCGCGCCGGTCGCATCGCCGCGCTGCGAGCGCTGCTCACCAACCCCGCCACGCGCATCCCGCTGCCCACCGGCCTCCGCGCCGACGAGGTCGGGCGCATGACCTTCGGCATCAGCCTCGGGGCGTCGTGGGCGACCCTGGCCCTCCTCTGCGCCGCGCTCTTCTACGTGTCGCGCGAGCGGGCACGGGCCTACCTCGACCCCTGAACCCGACCGTTTACCTGGCCCGGTAAGGCGTCACGCCGCGCGGGAGCGCTTCGGGCCGGTGACCTTCACCGGAAAGAGCCCGCGCAGGTCGTCGACGCTGGTGGGCGCGGGGATGATCCACTGGGCCACGTTGCCGTGGGTCGTGCACAGCCACACCCGGCTGCGCCACCGGACCATCGGGCCCACGTGGGTCTTGCACACCGCGCACACCGTCTTCACCTGTCGGGCTGCCATCACGGAAGGACACCACCACGGGCGCCTCCGACCCTTCAAGGGCTTGACACCTACTTCGCCGAAGATCGTTCCAACCCCGCGATATCGCGTCCGTCGATTTGCCATCTCGGCCCTTGAAGCGAAGCCCCCCGATGTGTCTTCGCGGCCAACGTCGTGCGCGCCCCGCGCGCCGCGCGCACCGACCGATTGACGCGGTCGCGCGCTTCAAACTACGGTCCGCGCCGCCATGCGCCGAGTCCTCCGTCCGGGCCTATTCGCTGTCGTCGCCGCCACCCTGAGCCTCGCCGCGCCCGCCGCCGCGCAGGACGGTCTCAACGAGTCCAACGGCGGGGGCTTCGACCTCCGTTTGTTCCGCCCCGCGGTCGACTCCAAGGGCCTCATCACCCTCAACGGCACCGACATCCTCGGCGCCGGGGGCTTCTCCTTCGGGCTCACCCTCGACGTCGGCACGGCGCTCGGCCGCATCGGCGCGGGCAACTCCGGCCTCGTCAGCCAGATGATCACCGGCAACTTCTCCGCCAACCTGGGCATCGCCAACCTGCTCGTGGTGGGCGTGCAGCTCCCGGTGCACTTCGTCGGAGGCCCGGGCAACGCCGACAACATGGGCGGCATGGTGGGCAGCAACGGCATCCTGCGCAGCGAGTACAACCCCACCGCGGCCAACCTCGACTTCCAGGGCCTCGGCGACATCGTGTTGCACGCCAAGCTCCGCTGGCTGCGCGCGGAGTACTGGCCCGTCGGGCTCGCGGTGGTCCTCCAGGCGGGCATCCCGGTGATGGGCGGATCGCGGCGCTTCGCGGGCGAGCCCGCGCCGTGGGTGTGGCCCTCGGTCGCCGTCGAGCGCCGCTTCGGGCGCCGCTTCCGGCTCGCGGCCAACCTCGGCCTGCGCATCCCCTTCGGCACCGGCTCGACCCTCACCCCCGCGGCCTCGGTGGGCTCGCAGCCCGGCGACGCCGTCACCTACGGGATGTCCCTCACGGCGGGCGTCGGGTTCTCGTTCCGCGCGAGCTCGGTCATCGACCTCATGGTCGAGACCTACGGCGCGCAGTACCTCAACGGCTTCTCCAACGCCGGGCCCACGACCCCCTTCGAGGCCGTCGGCGGCGTGAAGATCTTCGTCGACCGCAACTCGTACCTCACCCTCGGCGCGGGCGGCGGGTACACCTCGGGCCTCGCCGCGGCGGGCTTCCGCGGCTTCGTGGGCTTCGTGTTCGAGCCCTCCATCGGCGACACCGACGGCGACGGGTTTCGCGACGACGTCGACCGCTGCCCCCTCGAGCCCGAGGACTTCGACAACTTCGAGGACGAGGAGGGCTGCCCCGAGCCCGACAACGACCGCGACGGCATCCTCGACGTCGACGACCAGTGCGCGCTGGTGCCCGAAGACCGCAACGGCCAGCAGGACTCCGACGGCTGCCCCGACGCCGACGTGCAAGACCGCGACGGCGACCAGATCGCCGACAACGTGGACCAGTGCCCCGACGACCCCGAAGACCGCGACAGCTTCGAGGACGAAAACGGGTGCCCCGATCCCGACAACGACTCCGACCAGATCCTGGACACCGACGACCTCTGCCCCAACGAGCCCGAAGACCGCGACGGCTTCGAGGACGACAACGGCTGCCCCGAGCCCGACAACGACCGCGACGGCATCCTCGACGCCGACGACCACAGCGCCGCGGGGCAGGACTGCCGCAACGACCCCGAGGTGTTCAACGGCCTCGAGGACGAGGACGGCTGCCCCGACAACGGGTCGATCACCCGCGTGGGCAACGTCATCCAGCTGCGCGACCCGATCACCTTCGAGACCGACAGCGCGCAGATCATCGACAACGAGAGCAACAACCGCATCCTCGGCGAGATGGCCAACCTGCTGAACAACAACCCCGACCTCCAGCAGGTCGAGGTCGAGGGCCACACCGACGAGCGCGCCCCCGACGACCATAACCTCCAGCTGTCGCGCGACCGCGCCAACAGCGTGGTGCAGGCCCTGGTCACCCGCCACGTCGCCACCACCCGCCTCGTCGCGGCCGGCTACGGCGAGCTCTGCCCGGTCGACCCGCGCTCCAACGCCGAGGCCTGGGCGCGCAACCGCCGCGTGCAGTTCATCATCACCCGCACCCGCGTCGACGGGCGCACCACGGCGGTTGTCGGCTGCCCCCGCGGCCGTCAGTACATCCCCGCCTCCGTGGGCGCCCCCGCCCGCAGCGACCAATAGTCGTCGCAGGCGTCTGTACAAGACGCGCGCGATGCGATAGTTGGGCGTCCATGAGCTCCCCTCAAAATCCGCGGGCCCGCCGGAAAGAGAAGCACCGTCGGCGCACCAAGGAAGCGCGTCTCCGCCGTCGGGCGGCAGCCGCCGCGACCCCCGCGCCTGCGACTACCTGATTCTTCTCTCAACCCACCAACCACGACCCCCCTCGTCCCACGCTCCCGGCGCACAGTCCGGAAGGGGGGACGAGAGGGGTCGTGACGTTTCTACGGTAGCAGCGGCCGTGTGACGCACCGGTGGCGGCGGTCGCAAGCCTGCGCGACGTCAGCGTCCCGGGGCGTGCAAGGGGGGTGGCTGGGCGGGTACGGTCGCGCCGCAAACAAATAACACCGCCACCGGAGGAACGAAGATGTCGTCGACCCTGACTCGCCGTGAACTGTTGCAGTGTGTGGGCGCCGCGGGCCTCGTGGCTGCGGGCTGCTCGGATGACCCGGCTCCGCCGGTGGCCGACGCCGCGGCAGACAGCGGCGCGGTGCCCGACGCCGGCTTCGACGCGGGCAAGGTGACCGTGGACGCGGGCGTGGACGCGGGCGTGGACGCGGGCGTGGACGCGGGCCGAGACGTGCCGCGCGGGGACGCCGAGACGCGCAGCGGGACGGTGTTCCTGCACGGGGTGGCGAGCGGCGACCCGCTGGCCGACGCGGTCATCCTGTGGACGCGGGTGACGCCCCCGGCGGGCGTGAGCGGCGACGTGATGGTCACCTGGGAGGCCTCGCGCTCGGTCGACTTCGCGGCCATCGCGGCGATGGGCACCTTCACCACCAACGCCGCGCGGGACTACACCGTGAAGGTCGACGCCAGCGGGCTCACCGCGGGCACGACCTACTACTACCGCTTCCGCGCCAACGGGATGACCTCGCCCATCGGCCGCACCCGCACCACCGCCACCGGCGCCCTCGACCGCGCGCGCCTCGCGGTGGTCTCCTGCTCCAGCCTGGCGCACGGGTACTTCCACACGTACCGCGCGCTCTCCCGCCGGCTCGACCTCGACGCCGTGGTGCACCTCGGCGATTACATCTACGAGTATGGCAACGATCAGTACGGCAACGTGCGCCAGTACGACCCGGCGACAGAGATCGTCTCGCTGAGCGACTACCGCCGGCGGCACGCGCACTACAAGCGCGACGCCGACCTGCGCGCGGCGCACCAGCAGCACCCCTTCATCACCATCTGGGACGACCACGAGTTCGCCGACAACACCTGGGAGGGCGGCGCGGAGAACCACAAGCCCATGAGCGAGGGGGCCTGGGCCGCGCGCAAGGCCGCCGCCGAGCAGGCGTACTTCGAGTGGATGCCCATCCGCGAGCAGTCCGACCGGCGCATCTACCGGCGCATCCAGTTCGGGTCGCTGATCGACCTCGTGCTGCTCGACACCCGCGTGTGGGGCCGGCAGATGCAGACCATGGGGATGAATCCCCCCTTCCGCGACCCCGCGCGCACCCTCCTCGGCGCGGCGCAGGAGCAGTGGTTCCTGGAGCAGATCACCACCTCGCGGGCGACCTGGAAGCTCGTCGGGCAGCAGGTGATGATGGGTCAGCTGCCGCAGTTCCTGAACACCGACGCCTGGGACGGCTACCCCGCGGCGCGCGCGCGCTTCTTCTCGCTGCTGCGCACGATGCGCATCAACGACGTGGTGGTGCTCACCGGCGACATCCACACCTCCTGGGCGATGGACCTCACCGAGACCCCGACGGACGCGGCCACCTACGACCCGATGACCGGGCGCGGCTCGCTCGCGGTGGAGTTCGTCACGCCCGCCGTCACCTCCCCGGGCTTCCCGCCGGGCATCGTGACCAACACCGCGGCGACGCTCCTCGCCCGCAACACGTACATGAAGTACTTCGACCTCGTGCGCCGCGGGTTCATCATCCTCGACGCCACGCCCACCCGGCTCCAGGGCGCGTTCTTCCACTACGAGCACGGCGCCACCTTCGTGCCCGACGCGGTCACCGAGGCCTTCTCGGGCGCCTGGTCGACGGTGCCCGGGCGCAACCACCTGGAGCGCGACTCCATGGCCGCTACGCCGCGCCCCGACCCGGCGGCGGCCGCGCCGGCAGAGGTCGCGTGAGGCGGGACAAAATCTCCGCGCGCTCGTAGTCTCCCGCCGCGCCACCGCCATGTTCACCGCCCACGATTTTCGCGCCGCCCGCCGCGGCGCGCTCACCGCCCTCGCCATCGGCAACTTCGACGGGGTGCACCGCGGTCATCGCCACCTCATCGACCGGGTGAAGGACGCCGCGCGGGCCCTCGGAGGCGAGTCCGTCGCGCTCACCTTCGACCCGCACCCGACGCGGGTGCTCGCGCCCGACCGGGCGTCGCCGCTGGTCGTCGGCCTCGACCGCAAGCTCGAGCTGCTCGCCGAGACGGGCGTCGACGCCACCGTGGTGCAGCGCTTCGACCTCTCGTTCGCGTCGCAGTCGCCGCTGGAGTTCGCCGAGCACGTGGTGCTGGGCCTGCGGGCGCGCGAGGTCTTCGTGGGCGAGGACTTCCGTTTCGGGCGCAACCGCGAGGGCAACGGCGCCACGCTGGTCGCGCTCGGGGCGCAGCTCGGGTTTCGCGCCCACGTGGTAACCCCGCTGGAGGAGGGGGCCATCCCGGTGAGCTCGTCGCGGGTGCGCCGGGCGCTGGCCGACGGCGACCTCGGGCTGGCGAAGCTCCTCCTCGGGCGCGACTACGACCTCGATGGGCTGGTGATCACCGGGCACCGCCGCGGGCGCACCCTGGGCTTCCCGACGGCCAACCTGGCGACGGAGTGCGAGGCGCTCCCGCGGGACGGGGTGTACGCCGTGCGGGTGAGCGTTCTCGGCCCCGACGGGCCAAAGGACCACCCCGCGGTGATGAACCTCGGGTCCCGGCCGACCTTTCGCGCGGGCCGCAGCCTGGAGGCGCACCTCCTCGACGCGGACGTGGACCTCTATGGGCGCACGCTGCGGGTGACCTTCGCGGCGCGCCTGCGGGACGAGCGTCGCTTCGACGGGATCGACGCGCTGCGGGCACAGATCACGGCGGACGTGGCGGCGGCGCGCGCGGCGCTGGACACTTGGGAGAGGACGACATGAGCGGAGCGATCGACGAGGCGGTGACCTTCGAGGACGAGGACGGCGAGGCCAACGAGCTGCCGACGGAGTTCGCGACGGCGACGATGGGCCACGTGCTGCTGGGCCAGGGACGCCACGCTGCGGCGCGGGAGGTGTTTCGCGCGGCGCTGGCGAAGGACCCGGGGGACCTCGAAGCCGCGCGGGGCCTGCGCATGATGGGCGAGCCCGTCGCGGAGGGGCGCGTCGCGTTCACCAGGCTGGCGCACGCGGTCGACCCGACGACGGTCTACGCGCGCTGGTCCGACGGGGCCGTCGGGCAGGCGCTGGTCGTCGTGTCGCTCTGGGTCGACGGGGGGAGGCTGCGCCGTGACGAGCGCGAGGAGGCCCTCGCGCCGGGCGCGGGCGAGGCCTTCGTGCGAGGCCTGCGGCCCGGGGCGTCGCACCACCTCGCGGTGGGTCGACGCACGGAGGAGGGCTTCACGCCGACCGTCACGATGGGCCCGGTCCTGACGCCCGGCGCGGCGCCGAGCGAGCGGGTGGCGACGGAGCTCCTGCCCGTCGGCCGCCGGCCCGACGCGACCCTCTTCGAGGAGGCCCTCGACGCCTGGCAGCGCACCGCCATGCCGAGCTCGTAGCGCCCGGCCGCCACCCCCCCCCGCCGCCACCCCCGCCGCCACCCCCGCCACCCTGTCGGGTCGCGAAAGGCACTGCATTTCGAGCGTTCGATCTCTGGCATCGGCGCTGCAGTCGCTGGCGCCATGACGCGCTCTTGCCGCCTGCTCCTGGCCCTGCTTTCTGCCCTGCTCGTCGTGCTCGCCGCGCCCTCGGCGCGGGCTGATGAGGTGTCGTGGCTGGCCTCGCCTGTGGTCTGGGAGGCGACCCGCCGAGCCGTACTCAGGGCCGGCCTCGACGACGCGCCCGTGCGCTCCCTCGCGCGGCGGGCGCGGGCGGCGGCGTGGCTGCCGGACGTCTCGCTGCACGCGGCGCGGGGCCTCGGCGCCAACAGCACCGTCGTCACCAACGTCAACGACCGACTGGCCATCGCGGAGTCGCTCAGCTTCGACGTACGCTTCAGCTTCGACCTCGACCGGCTGCTCTTCGACGGCCACGAGGTGGCGCTCCTGCGCCTGGCTGCCCAGCGCACCGCACAGCGCATCGCCCTGGAGCACAGCGTCATCGAGCTGCTCGCGCGGCGCGAGGCCCTGCGGCTGCGGGAGGCCGCCGTCGATCCCGGGGCGCCGCCGGACATCGACGCCCTCGTCGAGCGCGCGCGCCTCGAGGCCTCGCTGGAGCTGATGACCGGGCGCTCGGCGGTCGAGCTCCTCGCGGCCGGGCTCCCGCGGCAGTAGGCCCGGACCACCGCCGCCGCGCTACGCCGCCGTCCGCACCCGACCGTCGCTGACCAGGCGCACCGCGCCGCGCATCGTCCACGCCCCATCCGCGGCGAGCGACACCTCGACCTCCATCCCGAACTCCCCTTCGCCTCGCAGCGCATAGCGCGCGTCCGCCGCGAGCACGCCCTCCCGCGACTGCGACAGCGCCCACGGCGCCAGCGCCAGCGCGCAGCCCGTGCCGTCCCACAGGCCCGACGGGCTCCCCACGAAGCGCCCCTCGCGCCCGCCGCCCTCCGTCGCCACCACCAGCGCGCCCACGTGCTTCGCCTTCGCCATCACCCGCTGCCACGCCTCCGGGTGCAGCCGAACCCGCTCCAGCGCCGCGCGTGGCCCCACCGGGACCACCAGCACGTTCACCCCGCAGGAGCCCGCCAGCACCGGGCGCGCGTCGTCGAGGTCGCCGTCGCCCAGCCCCAGGGCCGCCGCCACGGTGGCGCGGTCTTCCACGGCGCGCTGGCCCAGCACCGGCATCGGCAGCGACGCCGTCCAGGTGTCTCCCGCGGCGCGCACCGCCGTCGCGGTCACGCCCATCTCCACCGTCAGCCCGCGGTCGTGCACGGCGGCCGCGCACCACGCCGCCTCCATCGACAGCGGGAGCTCCCTCGTCGGAGTGAACACCCGCAGCCGCCGCTCGCAGTCGTCGCGCCGCGGGGTGACCTCGAGCACCGTCAGCGGCGCCCCGAGCCGTCGCGCGAGGCGCTGACCGTCCACCCCGTCGAGGGCGGGGTCGTCCACGAAGGCCACGCGCGCCCCGACCCGCGCCCCACCACCGGCCTCGAATACCCGCACGCGCATCGCTCAGGTCACCAGCCGGCCGTAGTGCCGACCGATCTCGCGCAGACCCTCCTCGACGGTCACCCGGGGCGTCCAGCGCAGCACGTCGCGCGCCTTGCGGGTGTCGAACGAGCCCGCGCGCAGCACGTAGTCGATCGCCGCGCGGGTGAAGGGGGGCGTCGTCCCGGTGAGCCGGGCGCCCGCCTCGATGGCGCCCGCGAGCGCGCGCGCCGCCACCCGCGGGAGCGACACCTTCGGGGGCGTGAGCCCCACGGCGTCGGCGAGGCGGCCGAAGTACTCGCCCATGGTCATGTGGTGGTCGCCGTCGGTGAGCACGAAGGCCTCGCCCTTCGCAGCCGGCGTCGCGAACACCCGCATGAACCCGTCGACGAGGTTGGCGACGTGGAGGTGCGCGAAGTGTCCGCGGCCGCCGTCCACGAGGATCATCTGTCGCTTGCGCAGCAGCTCGATGGGCCGCACCACCCAGGGGACGCTGCCGACGCCGTAGACGTCCCCCGGCCGCACCACCGTCACCGGCGCCCCCTGGGCCTGGAAGCGCCTCGCCACCAGCTCGCCGCGCGCCTTCGTGGCCGTGTACGGCGGGCCGTCGGTGACGATGGGCGCCCCCTCGGTGGCCATGGGCCCGGCGTCCTGCCCGAACACCACGATCGAGCTCACGTGGATGGCGTGCTCGAAGCCCGCGTCGGTCAGCGACTCCAGCACCCACTCGGTCCCGGTGACGTTGAGGGCCTCGAAGTCCTCGGCCGGGCCCCAGTCGCCGACCTTCGCCGCGAGGTGCACGGCGCGGGTCGCCCGCGACGACTCCACGGCCCGGCGGACGGAGACGCGGTCGCGCAGGTCGCAGCGCACGAAATCCACGCCGGGCGGGAGGTTGGACGGCGGGGCGAGGTCTGCCGCCACGACCTCGCAGCCCGCCGCGGCGAGCCGACGAACGAGGTGGGAGCCGACGAAGCCCCCGGCGCCGGTGACGAGGTACCGACCGGCCGGAGGGGGAGGGGGGGGAATGCTGGCGACCATGGGGGCTTTCTGACCGACGACCTTATCAGCGGTCATGCCCGGACCGTGAACCAACCTGCGAAGGATGATAGAGGGCGGTCATGGAGTCCCTGGGTCGCGGTGTGCGGTCGACGTTGGCGGTGGTCCTCGCGGTGCTCGCGGGCTGTGGCGGCGCCCGGGGCGGCGGCGGTCCGAGCGAGATGCCCGACGTGCCCGCGGTGCGCGGCGACGACGGCGCGCCGGTAATCGACGCGGGCGCTCCCCCCGTGGACGTCGGCGTCGCGGTCGACCTCGGCGCGCCGGTCGACCTCGGCGCACCGGTCGATCGCGGCGCACCGATGGACGTCACGGGCTGCGTGGCCTCCGGGGCCGAGGGCAGCCCCGCGGCGTGCTCCGACAGGGTCGACAACGACTGCGACGGCTTCCGCGACTGCACCGACCCCGAGTGCGACCGCTTCTGCAACGACGCCGGCGCGGCCGTCGACACGGGCTGCACCCGCAGCGGCGACGAGGGCTCCAACGCCGCCTGCGCGGACGGCCTCGACAACGACTGCGACGGCTACACCGACTGCAACGACTTCAGCTGCTCGATGAGCCCCGCGGTGACCCTCTGTCCCCGCGACGCCGGCCCGCCCGACACGGGCTGCGTGGTGCGCGGCACCGAGGACAACCCCGCCGCCTGCGCCGACCGCATCGACAACGACTGCGACGGCTACGTCGACTGCATCGACTTCAACTGCCAGCGCCCGTCGGTGCCGCTGTGCCCCTACGACGGGGGCGTGCGGGTCGACACGGGCTGCTTCGCCACCTCGGAGAACACCAACGCCAGCTGCGGCGACGGCGTCGACAACGACTGCGACGGCTACACCGACTGCAACGACCGGAGCTGCACCAACACCTGCGTGGTGACCGTGTGCGTGTCGACGCGCGACGCGGGCTCGTGCGTGTGCCGCGGCGCCGAGTCGACGGCGAGCGCGTGCAGCAACGGCGTCGACGACGACTGCGACGGCTTCGTGGACTGCGCCGACTTCGACTGCTCGATGAACCCCGCGCTCTCGCTCTGCCGCGACGGCGGCTGAGGGCGCCGTCAGGCGGGCGCGGACTCCAACATCTCGCGGAGGATGCGGTTCCAGTTGGCGCGGGGGTGGAGCTGCGCGAGCACCGCGAAGAGCCCCACCTGCATGCGCCCCACCATCACGAAGTCCGGCGGGATGGCCATCGTCTTGGAGCGCGACGGGATCCAGCCCGCCGCCTTGCCGATGTCCTTCGCCGTCCGCACCCCGCCGCGCACCGCGTCGCGCAGCATCGCGCGGTCGATGGTGACGTCCTCGTCCTTCGCCACCATGGCCGCCGTGGCGATCATGTTGTCCTGGTGCAGCCGGCGCACCTCGGGGTCCATCCGCTCCATGCCGAAGAGCTCGCTCGATCGCTTGCGCCACTCGTCGTAGCGGCCCGTCACCAGCATCATCGCCACGTCGCGCCACTGCCGGTAGAGCGCCTCGGGCAGCACCTTCACGCTCCCGAAATCCAGGAAGGCCACGGTGCCGTCGTCGGTCACCAGGTAGTTGCCCGGGTGCGGGTCGGTGTTGAACACCCCGCGGCCCATGGCCATCCCGAGCGTGAAGCGGAAGATCGCCTCGCCCACGCGGTTGCGCAGCTCCTGCGAGCCGCTCTCGGCCACGTCGCGCAGCGTGCGCCCCGGGACGTAGTCCATGGTCAGCACGTTCTTGCCCGTGTGGGTCTTGTACGGCCGCGGCACCATCATCCCCGGCAGGTCGGCCACCAGCGCGCGGAAGCGCTCCTGGCTGTCGAGCTCCTGGGTGTAGTCGAGCTCCTGCGCGATGTGCCGGATGACCTCCTCGAAGCCGCCGCGGGTGTCCGCGCCGGGGGCCAGCATCGCCACCATCGGGCGGAGCGCGTCGAGGTTCTTGAGGTCGCTGGTGAGCGCCTGGGCGATGGAGGGATACTGCACCTTCACCACCACCTCGATCTCCCGGCCGCTGCCGTCGGGGTCGAGGATGGCCGCGCGGTGCACCTGCCCGATGCTCGCCGCCGCGAGGGGCGCCTCGTCGAAGCGCACGTACGCCTCCGACAGCGGCCGCCCGAGGCCCCGCTCGATCTCCGCCTTAAGCTCCTCGAAGCTCACCGTCGGGGCCTGCGACTGCAGCGCCGCCAGGGTCTTCTGGTAGATCTCCGTCGCCTCCGGGGGCAGCAGCCCGTCGACGTACGACACCGTCTGCCCGACCTTCATCGCGAGCCCGCGCAGCTCACCGAGGGTGCGCAGCGCCCGCTCGGCGGAGGCCTTGAGCACGGCCACGTCCATGGGCTGATCGCCCTGGCGCAGCATCCGCCCGGCGACGGAGGGGAGCTCGGTCGCGGCGAGCTTCATCAGCGCGTAGCCGCGCGCGATGCGACCCTTTGGGAGTTCGTCAGACAATGGATGGTTCTCCGAAGCGCTCGGGCCGTTCGCCCGCCGACACGGGACCATCGTGAGATGCCGCGGGGGGGCGGTCGAGCGCGCGAGCGACCGCACTCTACCCGATCGCCCGCGGTCGCGACCACCGCGGTACCAGCGCCGCGGCCGCGAGCGACCACGGCCCCCCCCCAATGCTCCCGGCGCGGTTGATTCTCCGGGCGTCCGACCCGACGATCCGCGCCGTGCCTGAGACCCGCGCCCGAATTCTCCGCCGTTTTGCCGTGGCCACCGTCGCCTACAACCTTGCAGTCATCGTCTGGGGCGCCTTCGTGCGGGCCACCGGCTCGGGGGCCGGCTGCGGCGACCACTGGCCCATGTGCAACGGCGAGGTTCTCCCCCGGCCGCGCTCGCTGGAGATGCTCGTCGAATTCACCCACCGGATCACCTCGGGCGTCTCGCTCCTCGCCGTGCTGGCGCTGGTGGTGATGGCCTTCCGCTGGACCCCGCCGGGCCACCCCGTGCGCCGCGGCGCCGTCTTCTCCGGGGCGCTCATCGTGAGCGAGGCCCTCCTTGGCGCGGGCCTCGTTCTCTTCCGCCTCGTGGCGGGCAACACCTCCATGACCCGCGCGTGGTTCGGCGCGGCGCACCTCGTCAACACCTTCGCCCTCGTCGCGGCGCTCACCCTCACGGCGTGGTGGGCCTTCGACCACCGCCGCCTCGCGCTTCGCACCCGCCCCGCGCTCTCCGCCACCCTCGCCGTCTCGGCCGTGGCCACCATGGCCGTCGCCGTCACCGGCTCCATCGCCGCGCTGGGCGACACGCTCTTCCCCGCGCGCTCCTTCGCCGAGGGATACGCCCAGGACTTCAGCGCGGGCGCCCACCTCCTGCTGCGCCTGCGCATCTGGCACCCGGTGGTCGCGCTCGGCGCCACGGCGGCCCTCATCGCCAGCGCCATCGCGGGCTTCGCGGTGACCCGCCGCCCGGCCGCGCGCCGCTACGGCATCGCCCTGGTCGGCGCGGTGGTGACGCAGCTCGCCCTCGGCCTGGCCAACGTCTTCCTGCTCGCGCCCGTCTGGCTGCAGCTGATCCACCTCCTCGTGGCCGACCTCCTCTGGGTGACCCTGGTGCTGCTCGCCGCGAGCGCCCTGGAGCGCGATCCCGACCCCGCCGCAGCCTGACTCACCGCGGCCGTGGAGCTGTGCTATCCCCGCGGCCATGTCGACCCTCCCCATCGCCGTGCTCAACGAGCATCCCGAGTGGCAGAAGCGGCTCTACGCCGAGCTCAGCCGCCGCGACATGCCCTTCGTCGAGCTCCCCCTGCACGACCACTTCTTCGACCCCTCGAGGCGCGAGCGCGCCTACTCGATGGTCATCAACCGCGCCTCGCCCTCGGCGTGGAAGCGCGACCACGAGTCCGCGATCTTCTTCGGTCAGGCCGCCCTCGCCTACTACGAGACCACCGGGGCCCGGGTGGTCAACGGCACCGGCGCGTACCTGCTGGAGACCAGCAAGGCCCTCCAGGCGATGCTGCTCGCGCGCCTCGGCATCAGCACCCCGCGCACCCTCGTGGCCAACCACGCGGCGTCCATCCTGGCCGCGGCCGACCGGCTCGAATACCCCATCGTGGTGAAGCCCAACATCGGGGGATCGGGCGCGGGCATCGTGCGCTTCGACGACCGCGCAGGCCTCGAGGCGTGGCTCGCCAGCGCCCCCGGCTACGGGGTCGACGGCGTGGTGCTGGTACAGGAGTTCCACCCCGCGCAGGACGGGCACATCGTGCGGGTGGAGATGCTCGGCCAGCGGCACCTCTACTCGGTGAAGATCTACCCCGACTCCACCGACTTCAACCTCTGCCCCGCGGACATCTGTCAGGTCACCCCGGGTCAGCCCCCGCCCGCCGACACCGCCGGGCAGAGCGACTTCGAGCTCTGCGTGGTGGCCGCGCCCGCCAAGAAGCTCCGCATCGAGCGCCACGACGAGGCCGCCGAGGTGGTCGAGAGCGCCCGGGCCATCATGGCCGCGGCGAAGCTCGACGTGGGCGGCATCGAGTACCTCACCTCCACCCGCGACGGGCGGCGGTACTTCTACGACATCAACGCGCTCTCCAACTTCGTGCGCGACGCCGAGGACATCGTGGGCTTCGACCCCACCAAGGTGTTCGTCGACTGGATCGTCGCCGAGCTCGCGACCGCGGGCTGATCAGCCCACCCACACGCCGGTGCACTCGGGCACGCGGCTCCACCCGTGGGCGCGCACCTCCTCGACCATCGCCTCGCCGAAGAAGAAGCCGCATCCCTGCGGCGGCCTCCTCGACGCTCGCGTCGCCGTAGTCGGTGCGCAGCACATGGCGTTGGAGCCCCCAAAGGTTGACTCCAGCCATTGCTGAGATCCGACGAGCTTCGGCGAGGAGCGCGGGGAGGGCGCCGTCGATGTCCTCGGCGGAGACCATCGCGTCGTAGCGGGCGGGGTCGTGGAGGTACACCCGGGCGTAGCCGGCGGAGCTCATGGCGCGGCGGCTCGCACGGCTCCGGGCGGAGATCACCCGCCGGGGGTGAAGGTGAAGGGGAAGTCGAAGCCCACGCTGCCGCCCTCGGGCACCGGGAACACCAGTCCCCGAAGGCGCCCGGTGACGCAGGTGCCGACGGCTGGCGCGGCGGGGAGCCCGGAGGTCGACGCGGTGGTGATGCGGCCGCTGGTGCCGATGGTGAAGCTCACGGTGAGGCGACCGGCGAGCACGGGGTTGTTGCGCAGCTCGCGCTCGTAGCAGGAGCGGATGCCGCCGAGCTGACCGCGGATGATCCGCGCCACGCTGCTGGGGTCGACGGTGCCTTCGCCGTCGCGCTCCACGATCTCGCCCGGCTCGGTGCGGAACACGATCACCCGCGCCCGCACCACCTCCGGGCCGGTGCCGATCTCGTCGCCGCTGGAGCGCACCAGCGTCGCCTCGCCGAGCGCTCGTCCCCCCGGCGGACCGCCCGGGTTGGCGATCGCGCCGCGCCGCACCCCGGCGCGGCCGGTGGCGGGCGTGATGCCGCTGGCGTGGGCGAGGTCGTCGCGGGTGCCGGTCAGGAGCCCGCCCTCGGCGAGGGCGTCGCGCGCGTTGCCGTGGCCGGTGGCGTTGATGCCCGTGAGCGCGGCGAACTCGGCGCTGCTGCGGGTCGCGTTGGCGACGGCCCGCACGGCGCGGTCGGCGGCGGCGTTCGCGGCGTCGACGCGGCGCTGGTCGGCGGCGGCGCGGTCGGCGGCGGTGGGCCGCGGGGCGCGGGTGGTGGCGGGCGCCGGGCGGTCGGGCGTGGGCGCGGCAGAGGCCTCGGTGGCCGGGTCGTCGGGCGCGGCATCGGGCGCGGGCTCGACGGTGGGGGCGGGCATCGCGAGGAGGCGCACGAGGCGGGCGTCGTCCATGGCGAGGTCGTCGTCGACGATGGGGTCGTAGGCGTATTCGACGTACGCGACGCTGCCGATGGCGAGCGCGAGGAAGGCCGAGAAGCAGGAGTTGTAGGTCCAGTCGACGTTCTTGACCCAGCGGGAGCGGAGCGCGGCGGGAAGCTGCGGCCGCGGCATCACCGGCGGCGCCGCCACGAACTGGAAGAGGATCACCACCGACCCGAGGTGGATCTTCCCGCGCGCCGTATCGGGGACGGCGACGCGGTACCCGTCGGCGGTGCGCTGCGTGGAGGGGCTGCGGCGCAGCTCGCTCAGCTTGCGGACGCCGTCGGGCATTCCGAGCTGGCCCTCCATCGCGTCGGTGAAGTGCAGGACGTACTGCCCGTCGGCGACGGAGAAGAGCTCGGCACGGGGGGAGAGCTCCGGGGAGACCACGACGAAGGTGTTGTGCTCGGTGGTGCCGACTGTGACGGCGCTGCGGTCGCGGAGGATGCGCTCCTCGGTCATGCGGGTGCCCTGCATCACGCCGATGCGCAGCACCTTCGGGCCGGTGGGGAGCTTCGCGGCGTTCATGGCGCGGGTCATCGCGCCGGGGCGGGTGTGCGCGGTGGGACGGGGGGAGTGGGTCATCGTGGCCTCCGCGGGCTGAGACCACGGGGCGCGCGGAAGGTTCCGCGGGAGCGTCAGACGGCGGCGCGGACCAGGCCGAGCACCAGCGCGAAGTGCAGCCCCGAGGCGAGCAGCGTGAGCGCGTGGAAGACCTCGTGGTGCGCGAACACCCCGGGGAAGGGGTTGGGCCGGCGCATCGCGTACATCACGGCGCCGAGGGTGTAGACGATGCCCCCGGCGTAGAGCAGGGAGAGCGCCGGGACGGAGAGCGCCGCGCGCACCTGCGAGGAGTAGGGCACCACCAGCCAGCCGGCGAAGAGGTAGAGCCCGGCCGTCACGAGGCGCGGCGCGTCGGGCCAGAACACCGCGCGCACGAGCCCGAGCAGGGTGGTGGCCCAGGTGAGCGCGAGGAGCTTCATGCCCGGCCCCGGGACGAGCCCCAGCAGGCAGATGGGGGTGTAGGTGCCCGAGATGAGGATGAACACCGAGGCGTGGTCGAGGCGCTTCATCACGGCGCGCTGCGCGGGCTTCCAGGTGGGGCGATGGTAGAGGGCGCTCACCGAGAAGAGGGTGACCACGCTCGCGGTGTAGGCGAGGGCGGCCCAGCGCGCGCGGGGCGACGGGGCCATGGCGACGAGCACCGAGCCCGCCCCGGCCATGGCGACGGCGGCCCACTGGTGGAGCACGCCCCGGAAGGTGGGCTTCTCCCGCGGGTGCGTGCCCGCGGTGGGCGGGCGGGGGACGGCGGCGTGGTCGTGGTGGGGAGACTCGATCGCCTGGGACGCCATGGGCCACGCTCCTCCGGCGGACTCCGCCGCGCACGGTGTGGGGCCGCGGGTCCGCGGCGTCAACGCGCGGACCGCGCCGTCGATTGACTTCAAATGCGTGGGCGGACTAGTTTCCGCCGCCGCCGTGGCCCAAGCACCGGCCCGGAGGTGTCGAGCAATGGCAATGGAGCGCAAACCCGAGTGGCTGAAGGTCCGCGCGCCGGGCGGAGAGCGCTACACGCACATCAAGGAGACGCTCCGTCGCTACGACCTGCACACGGTCTGCGAGGAGGCGCGGTGCCCCAACGTGGGCGAGTGCTGGGGCAGCGGCACCGCGACCATCATGATCCTCGGGGACGTGTGCACCCGCGGGTGCCGCTTCTGCGCGGTGACCACGGGCAACCCCCGCGGCGCGTACGACCCGCGCGAGCCCGAGCACACCGGCCGCACCATCGCCGCCATGGGGCTCGAGTACGTGGTCATCACCATGGTCGACCGCGATGACATGCTCGACGGCGGCGCCGCCCACGTGGCCGAGACGCTGCGGGCCATCCGGGCGCACAGCCCGGAGATCCTCGTCGAGGCGCTGCTGGGGGACTTCTCGGGCAACCTCGACGACGTGGCGACGACGGTCACCGAGGGGCGGCCCGACGTGTTCGCCCACAACGTCGAGACGGTCGAGCGGCTGCAGCGCACGGTGCGCGACGCCCGCTGCTCGATGGAGCGCTCGCTCGCGGTGCTGCGCCACGCCAAGGCCGTGTCGCCGGAGACCTACACCAAGAGCTCGATCATGGTGGGGCTCGGCGAGACGCGCGACGAGGTGCTGGAGACCATGCGCGCGCTGCGGGCCGTGGACGTCGACGTGCTCACCCTGGGGCAGTACCTCCGGCCGACGCCGAAGCACCACGAGCTGGTGCGGTACTGGACCCCGGAGGAGTTCGACGCGCTGCGCGACGAGGGGCTCGCGATGGGCTTCAGGTACGTGGCCTCCGGGCCGCTCGTGCGATCGAGCTACCGGGCCGCGGAGGCGTTCCTCCGAGGGCTGTTGACGAAGACGACGGGACCCGTGGAGAGCAGTGCGGCGCGGCCGCACCGGTCTCTCCCGGTGCTCCCCTGACCGGCGCATTGAAGGAGCGATAGAGGGATGCAGACGCAGTTCGTGCTCGACGACGTGGTGACGGTGATCGGCCCAGACGGGGTGGCCGACCCGGCGACCGATCCGAAGCTCCCCGGCGAGACCGTGGTGAAGCTCTTCAAGCACATGCTGCTCACCCGCCAGCTCGACGAGCGCCTCGTGCTGCTCCAGCGGCAGGGGCGCATCGGGTTCCACATCGGCAGCCTCGGCGAGGAGGCGTGCATCCTGGGGCCCGCCGCGGCGCTCGGCGGCGACGACTGGCTCTGGCCCTGCTACCGCGAGTTCGGCGCGCTGCTGCTCCGCGGCATGCCCATGCAGACCTACCTCGACAACATGTACGGTAACGCCAACGACGCGGTGAAGGGCCGGCAGATGCCCGACCACTACTCCGGTCGGCCGTACAAGTTCGGCTCGGTGAGCTCGCCCATCGGCACGCAGATCACCCAGGCCGTGGGCTTCTCCTGGGCGGCGAAGATGAAGGGCGACAAGAGCGTGTCGCTGGTGTTCTTCGGCGAGGGCGCGACGTCGAGCTCGGAGTTCCACAACGGGATGAACTTCGCGGGGGTCTACAAGACCCCGACGGTGTTCCTGTGCCGCAACAACGGCTGGGCCATCTCGGTGCCCGCGGACCAGCAGACGGCCTCGCAGACCTTCGCGCAGAAGGCCTTCGCGTACGGGATGACGGCCGTGCGCGCCGACGGCAACGACCTCCTGGCGATGGTGAAGGTCACCCGCGACGCCATCGAGCGCGGGCGCAACGGCGAGGGGCCGACGCTCATCGAGGCGCTCACCCACCGGCTCTCGGGGCACAGCACCTCGGACGACCCGAAGGCCTACCGCAACGAGGCCGAGATGAAGGCCGAGCGCGAGAAGGACCCGGTGCCGCGGCTGCGCGCCTACCTCGTGGGCCTCGGGCTCTGGGACGACGCGCAGGAGAGCGCCTGGGCCGAGCAGGTCGACGGGGAGATCAAGCGCGCCGTGGAGACGGCGGAGAAGACCGCGGCCCCGGCGCTGCACACGATGTTCGAGGACGTCTACGCCACGCAGCCGTGGCACCTCGCCGAGCAGCAGGCCGAGGCCGAGCGCGCCCCCCGCCCCGCGGGCCACGGCGGCGGCGGCGGTCACTGACCGGCCGCGCTCCGACCACGCACACCGAAGAAGCCATTACAGGGACGAGAGACATCCGATGCCACAGATGAACATGGTGCAGGCGGTCAACGACGCGCTCCGGCTGGAGCTGAAGCGCGATCCGCGCGTGGTCCTGCTGGGGGAGGACATTGGCAAGGTCGGCGGGGTGTTCCGCGTCACGCAGGACCTCCAGAAGGAGTTCGGCCCCGACCGGGTGATCGACACGCCGCTCTCCGAGGGCGGCATCATCGGCGCGGCCATCGGCATGGCCCTCTACGGCCTGCACCCGGTGCCCGAGATCCAGTTCTCGGACTTCATCTTCCCGGCCTTCGACCAGATCGTGTCCGAACTCGCGAAGTTCCGCTACCGCTCGGGCGGTGAGTTCCCGGCGAAGATGGTGATCCGCACGCCCGTGGGCGGCGGCATCCGCGGCGGGCACTACCACTCGCAGTCCCCGGAGGCGTACTTCATCCACACGCCCGGCCTGAAGGTCGTGTGCCCCTCCAACCCCTACGACGCCAAGGGGCTGCTGCTCGCCTCGCTGCGCGACCCCGACCCGGTGCTCTTCTTCGAGCCCAAGCGCGTCTACCGCGCGGCGCGGAGCGAGGTGCCCGAAGGGGACTACACGGTGCCGCTCTCCCAGGCGAAGGTCGTGCGGCCGGGGCAGCACGTCACGGTGCTCGCGTGGGGCGCGATGCTCTACGAGGCCATCGAGGCGGCCAACCAGGCGGCCGCGCTCGGCGTCGACTCCGAGGTCATCGACCTGCGCACGCTCTGGCCGGTGGACATCGACACCATCATCGCGAGCGTGAAGAAGACCGGCCGGGTGGTGGTCGTGCACGAGGCCCCGAAGACCTGCGGCTTCGGCGCGGAGCTCATCGCCCTCATCAACGAGAAGGCCTTCCTGCACCTGGAGGCGCCGCCGGTGCGCGTGACAGGCTATGACACGCCCTTCCCGTACACGCTGGAGATGGACTACCTGCCGCTCGCGGGCAGGATCCTCCCGGCGCTCGTCGAGACGGCCCGGTACTGAGAGGCTGAAGCGATGAGCCGATATGACTTCAAGCTGCCGGACATCGGCGAGGGCGTGGCCGAGGGCGAGGTCGTCGCGTGGCACGTGCGCGTGGGCGACGTCGTGAAGGAGGACCAGCCGCTGGTCGACGTGATGACCGACAAGGCCTCGGTGACGATCACGTCGCCGAAGGCGGGTCGCATCGCGGAGCTGTTCGGCAAGGCCGGCGAGGTGGTGAAGGTGCACTCGGTGCTGGTGTCCTTCGACCTGTCGGGAGGCGCGGCCGCCCCCGCGGCGACGGCGGCTCCCGACGCCCCGAAGAAGGACCCCGGGCCCGCGGCGACCGCCGTCGGGGACATCAAGGAGTCCCTGCCGGGCATGGGCGCCATGACCGTGACCGCGACGCCTGCGGCCCTCGCCGCGAAGAGCGCGGCGGCGCAGCCGACGAAGCCGATGGCGGTGCCCGCGGCGGATGACTACCAGGCGCCCAACGGGCGGGCGCTCGCGACCCCCGCGACGCGCAAGCTGGCGCGCGACCTGAGCATCGACCTCAACCGGGTGCGCCCGACGGGCCCGCAGGGGCGCGTGACGAAGGATGACCTGCGCGCCTACGCAGGCCGCGGAAGCGCCCCGGCGGCGGTCGAGGCGCCTGCGGCGGTCGAGGTGCCGGGGGTGCCGAGCGCGGCGGCGGCGATGACGGCGCGCGCGCCGGTGTCGATCGCGACGCCCGCGGCGAAGGGCGGCGAGGCCCTGGAGGAGCGGGTGCCCTTCGCGGGGCTGCGCCGCAAGATCGCCGAGAAGATGGCGCTGTCGGTGCACACCGCGGCGCACTTCACCTTCGTCGAGGAGTGCGACGTCACGGCGCTCAAGGCCGTGCGCGAGCGCCTGAAGCCCAAGGCCGAGGCGCTTGGCGTAAAGCTCACGCCGCTCGCGTTCATCGCGAAGGCGGCGGTGCTGGCGCTCAAGAAGTTCCCGATCTTGAACGCGGCGATCGACGAGTCGACCAACGAGCTCGTCTATCGGAAGTACTACAACCTCGGCATCGCGGCCTCGACGGACGCGGGGCTCATCGTCCCGGTGCTGAAGAACGCCGACAAGCGCAGCCTGCTGGACGTGGCCCGCGAGATCGAGCGCCTCGGCACCGACGCGAGGGCCGGCAAGCTCAAGCTGGAAGACCTCCAGGGCAGCACCTTCACCATCACCTCGCTGGGCGCCCAGGGCGGCCTCTTCGCCACCCCGATCATCAACTTCCCCGAGGTGGCGATCCTCGGCGTGCACCAGATCAAGCAGAAGCCCGTGGTGCGCGACGGCCAGATCGTCATCGGCGAGGTGATGCTGCTCTCGCTGAGCTTCGATCACCGCGTGGTCGACGGCCACGTGGGCGCGGCCTTCGCCTACGAGATCATCAAGTACCTCCACGACCCCGACGCGCTGCTCCTCGAGAGCTGAGCGCGCCGCCGGTCCAACGCCCGGCCCGCTCGCCGTCGCCCCAAGGGTTGCGCCTACGGGGCGCGGCGCGTGAGCTGGATGGGCCCGGGCTCGCGGACGGCGCCCGCCGAGGTGTCGTTGTAGAGAATGCGCTCGCCCGTCACGCAGTAGTCCCAGCGACGGCCCGACAGCGTGGAGACGATCTGCGAACTGGTGGTGGTGTACGCGTCGCCGTCGTTGATGGTCCCGGACTGGCGGACTACGCAGCGGCAGTTGCCAGCGCCCTCGCTCACGCAGCGCGAGTCCGGGAAGCCCGGGCGCACGAAGCCCTCGATCGCCGGGCAGCCGCCGACGATGGTCGCGCAGGTCTGCGGGACGAAGAGCTCGGCCTCGACCTCCCACTGCGACGCGCGGTAGGCGATGGTCGGCGCGAAGATCACCCTCCCGCGAGCGCGCCCCGCCGAGCGGCTGACCCGCGCGCCCGGGCAGAGCATGAACTGCGAGGGGAGCGGGACCTCGATGCAGCCCCCGGAGACGTCCCAGGTGCCGAGCACGGGGCCTCCGCACGCGGCAACGGGGGCGCAGGTTCCACCGACGCGAACATCGAGCGACACCCAGGAGGGGTCGCCGAGGGTTCCGCCATCGAAGGGCAGCGGGCCGGCGTCGCGCGGCGGGAGGATCGAGCCGGCGTCCGTCGGAGCGGTCGGAACATCGATGGCAACGGGGACGTCCACGGCGGGCGGCACGTCGACCGAGGGCGGCACGTCGGCGGGCGGCACGTCGACCGAGGGGGGCACGTCGACGGCCACCTGGACATCGATCGCAGGCGGGGCGTCGGTGGCGGTGGCCGGGGCGTCGGCCGAGGTCGCGGCGTCGGTCGCGGCGTCGGTCGCGGCGTCGGTCGCGGCGTCGAAGGGGTAGTCGAAGCTCGAAGGGTTGCAGGCGGAGATCAGCGAAGCGAGCAGGGCGAGGCGGGCGGTGGGTCCCATGGCCACGAGGCTACCAACAATCGCGCGAGCCGGGAGTCAGGCATGCCTCGCCAGGTAGGCGTCGAGGCCCTCGGCGGCCTTCTTGCGGATGCCGTTCTGCACCGGCGGCAGCCACCCGAGCAGCTTGCCCTTGAGCCCGAGGGCCATGCCCGTCCATCGGTGGAGGTCGAAGGTGTCGACGTGGCGGAGGATCTTCCCGTCGCGGAAGGTGAAGCGCGCGTCGATCACGTTGTGCACCGGAAGCCCCGTGGCGCCGAAGGTGTAGTCCGCCTCCCAGTGGGCGCGACCCTCGCGGTCGTCGGCGGAGACGTCCGAGTGGACGACGCGCAGGTCCTTGGCGCGCCCGGTGAGCATCTTCCACATGGCGCCCGCTCGCTCGCCGCGGAGGTCGGTGAACACCGGGTCGCTGAAGTGCACCTCGGGGTGGTAGCAGGCGACCATCGCGTCGGCGTCGCCCGCCGCAAATGCCTTGTAGAACGAGTCGATGAGCGCGGCGTTGGGGTGCATCCCCCGGAGTGATCTCCCGCGCGTCCCGCCCCGTCAATGGCGCCCGCGCTCCCGCGCGTTGACAGGCCCGCGCGGCCCGTGTCGGATCACTCTCATGACCCGACGCCCCCGGCCCTCGCTGGTCACCACCACGCTGCCCGCGCTCGCGACGCTCCTGGGAGCGTGTCAGCCGAGCACGCCGCGCTACGCCCCGAACCCCCCGCCGCCGCACAACGACACGCCACCGATCCACGATGCCGCCGTGCCGGGCGTGCTCGAACCCACCCTCGTCGACCTCAACAACCTCCCCGACATCCCGATGGCCGGCGCGGCCATGCCGGTCACCGCGATGCCCCCGCCCCCGCCGCCCTCGCCGTCTCCGGCCCCTGCGCCGTCTGCGGCCGCGCCCTCGCCTTCGGCCGCCGCCCCGATGGCGCCCGCCCCGATGGCGCCCGCCCCGGCGGCTGCCGCGCCTGCGGGCGTATACCTCGTGCACAACCACCCGCCCGGCACGCCGTGCCGCCCGGTGAGCCGCACCGAGCTCCTCCAGGTCATCCAGCGCGGCGGGCGTTGAGCGCGGTGTCCGCCGCGGTCGGGCACTGCCTCTTCGACACGGTGCTCGGCCGGGCAGGCGTCGCCTGGAGCGGGCAGGGCATCACCGTCGTTCAGCTCCCCGAGGCGAGCGACGAGCGCACCGTCGAGCGGCTGCACACCGTGGCCGCCGCGCGCACGCCCGCCGCCGAGGCTCCGGCCCCGGTGGCCGCCGCGATCGCGCAGCTACGCCGCCACTTCGAGCACGGCGCCGAGGACCTCTCCGGCATCGCCCTCGACCTGCGCGGATCGCCGCCGTTTTACCAGAAGGTGTATGAACAGGCCCGTCGGGTGGGCCCCGGGTGCACGGTCACCTACGGCGAGATCGCCCGCGCGCTGGGCTCGCCGGGGCTCTCCCGCGCCGTCGGCACCGCGATGGCGAAGAACCCCTGCGTCGTGGTCGTCCCGTGCCACCGGGTGCTGGGCTCGTCCGGCGCGCCCGGTGGCTTCTCGGCGCACGGCGGGCTGCGCACCAAGGCCCGCCTGCTCGCCGCCGAGGGGGCCGCGCTCCCGGACGGGCTGCGCGCGCTCGTCGTGCGCATCGGCGGCCCGGGCTTCGCGGCGATCGAGGCCACCGCGGTCCTGACAACCCGCGACCCGGTGCTGGGCGCGCTCATCGCGAAGGTGGGCGCCTTCGGGCTGTCGCGCTCCGAGGCATCGAGCACCTACGAGTCCCTCGCCCGCGCGGTTGTCTACCAGCAGCTCACGGGGAAGGCCGCGGCGACGATCTACGGGCGCGTGGCGGCGCTGGGCGGAGGCGACGCGTGCCCCCCTCCGGCGACCCTGCTCGCGCTCGCCCCGGAGGCGCTGCGGGGCGCCGGGCTCTCCTCGGCGAAGGTCGCGGCGCTTCGTGACCTCGCGGCGAAGACGCTCGCGGGCGAGGTGCCGTCGCTGGCCGAGATGGCGCAGATGGACGACGAGGACATCATCGCGCGCCTGAGCGCCGTGCGGGGCATCGGGCGCTGGAGCGCGGAGATGTTGTTGATGTTCACGCTGGGGCGGCCCGACGTGCTGCCGGTGGGGGACTACGGCGTGCGCAACGGCGTGCGCCTCGCGTACGGGCTGCGCGAGCTCCCGAGCCCGGAGGCCGTGGCGCGTCGGGGCGCGCGGTGGAGGCCGTGGCGCACGGTGGCGAGCTGGTACCTCTGGCGCGCGGTCGATCTCTTCCGCGGCGCCGAGGCGTAGTCCCGCTCAGGTGACGGGTTCGTGGATGGGCTGCGGCAGCGGCCCGGGGATCTCGAAGGGCACGGGCTCGTGGATGGGCTGCGCGGGGTTCCACGGCACCGGCGTGGTGTGGGGCGTCTCGGGGATCACCCCCGGCACCCCCGGCCGCGTCGGCTCGGGGTAGGGACCTGGCGGCGCGGGGTCGGGGAGCTCGGGCGTCGGGATGATCTGCGGACCGGGCGGCGCACCCGGGCCGGGCGTCGGCGGGTCGGTGCCGCCCCCTCGGGGCAGGTCGCGGGTCCATCGTTGATCGGGGTGTTCGTGCATGGGGTGCGCGCTCCCCGCTCCATGTGGTGACCGCGACCCCCCGGGCCGCAACCCGGCCTCGGGCCCCGATGGACCCGGCGGCGGAGGGGGTATGCGCAAGGGCGACGCGGCGAGACGGCGCTTCGTGGCATCCTTTGGGGCGATGACTGGCGGGCAGATCGCGGAGACGGAGGTCGCATCGGGCGAGGGGGCTGACTGGCCGTTGTCCGACCGCTACGAGATCGAGCGCTCCCTGGCCACCGGTGGCATGTCGACGCTGTACGTGGCCCGCTCGCTCGCCACCGGGGAGCGCGTGGCGCTGAAGGTGCTCGACGCGCGACTCTCGCAGGACCCGGGCGGGGTGCAGCGCTTCCTGCGGGAGGTGCGGCTCACGTCGTCCATCGGGCACCCCGGGCTCGTGCAGGTGCGCGACGCCGGTGTGGCGCGCGGGGCCGACGGGATGCAGGTCCCCTACCTCGCAATGGAGCTCCTCGAGGGGCAGGACCTCGCCGACGTGCTCGCTGCGGGCGACCGCACCCAGCGCGAGGCGATCGGGTGGCTCCGCTCGCTTCTCTCGGCGCTCGCCGAGGTGCACGCGCGGGGGGTGGTGCACCGTGACCTGAAGTTCGAGAACGTCTTCGCGGTGGGCCCCCGGGGCGGGTCGGTCACCATCAAGCTCATCGACTTCGGCATCGCGCGCGAGCTGATCGACGCCCGCTCGCCGACCACCACGGGCACCGCCCTCGGCACGGTGTACTACATGGCCCCGGAGCAGGCCCTCGACGCCCGCTCGGTGACCGCCTCCGCAGACGTCTACTCCCTCGGGGTGATGCTCTACCAGCTGCTCGCGGGGACGTTTCCCTTCGACGGCGACTCGCCCCACGCGATCATCGTGCGGGCGCACACCACCCCGCATGAGCCGCTCGGCGAGCGCGTGCCCGGCCTCGACCCCGGGTTCGCTGCCCTCGTCGACCGCTGCCTCTCCAAAGACCCCTCGGCCCGCCCCCGCGACGCCGCCGCGCTCGCCTCCGAGCTCTCCCCGATCATCGATGACCCCGTGGTCGCGGCCTGGCTCGCCGCCCGCCAGGTCGACCCGACCACCTTTTCGGCCGCTCCTGCGAATCCGCTGTCCGCGCCTCCCCCCGACCTCGCGGCGGCCGTCGCATCCAGCCTTGTGCTGCCGCCGTCGCCGCGAAGCTCGGAGTCACCCCCGGCGAGCTTGCCGGCTCCGTCGCGACGCCGTGCGGTCTGGGCGCTTGCCATCGCCGCGGCGCTGCTCATCGTGGCGCTGATGTCTCTCCGCTGGGGTCGCCCGGACGCCCCGGTGCCGCCGCCGCGGCCGTCGCCGGTCGCCAGGCCTGCCCCGCCGCCGGTCGAGTCCACTCCGACGGAGGCACCCTCCCCATCGGCGCCGACCGTGGTCGCGGCACCTCCCGCGGAGGTACCCGCGCCGCGGGTCGTCCCTGCACCGCCGCTCGCTCCCCTCCGAACTGCAGACGCCCCGGCCCGCGTTCGCGCCGGTCGCCAGGCGCCTCCACCCGCCGCGCCCCTGCCCGCTGCGTCGGCGCCGCTTGTCACCGCGCCGCCCGTGGCCGCGCCGCCGCCGGTGCTCGCCCCATCCGCGCCGCCGGGCGTCCAAGCGCCCGCGCTTCCGCCCGCGCCCGCGCCTGTTGCCACTCCGCTACCCCGCTCGCCTGCGATCGCGCCGCCGCCGCCGCCGCGCGCGGAGCCCGAGGCGCCATTCACGTTCTGATCGTCCTTCGCTGCCAACGACCATCCCCTCCGCAAGGAACTCCCGATGTCGGTCCACCCAATCCGTTCTGCGGCGCTCTCCGCCTGCGTCGTCTCGCTCCTGACCCCTGCAGTCGGCGCCTCTCCGTGGACCCTCCCGCGCGGCACCGTCGTCTTCCAGGGGACCTTCCAGTACCAGACCGCGAGTCGGGAGTTCTTCGAGCAGGGTCCTTCGCGCAACTTCCCCCTCGCTGGGCGCTACGTCGGCAACGCCTTCACCCTCGGCCTACGCGCGGGCATCACCGACCGCCTCGAGCTCGACATCTCGCTGCCCATCCGCACGGTGTCGTACACCTCCGACCCGGTGCTCCTGGCCGAGCCCGCCGCGGGGTCGATGCAGTCCGCCGGGGACTTCTATCGCCGCAACATCATCAACCTGTCGCGCACCGCGACGGGCATCGGTGACCTGTACCTCTCCGCCCGCTACCGCATCGCGCTCCGACCCTTCGCGTTCGCCTTCGGCCTGCGCGTGAAGGCCCCGACAGGCTACGTCGGCCCCAGCGGCACCTTCGGCGACCGCCCGCGGTCCGCCTCGGAGTTCGCGATGTCCCCCGAGCGCTACGCCTCCCCCGAGAACGTCCGCGACGACGTCACCCTCGGCGACGGCCAGCTCGACCTCATGCCCGAGCTCCTCCTCGGCTACGCCTTCCGAACACGCACCTTCCTCCGCGCCGACCTCGGCTTCAACGGCCGCTTCGGCGGCGCCGGCCAGCAGGTCGTCGGCGCCCTGCGCGCGGGACAGTCCGTCGGCTCCTCGCTGGTGTTCTACGCCTGGGCGCAGGCGTACCTCAGCGTCACCGACGGCCGGGTCATCGGCGTCTCCGTCGCCGCGCAGGACCCCGACCTCCCTGCGTCGGAGTACCTCGGCACGCGCAACCTCCTGCTGCGCGATCTCCGCCTCGAGCGCGACCTCGTCGAGGTCGGCGTCGGCGCCATCGTCCGCATCAACCGCGACGTCGAGCTCAACCTCGGGTACTCGCGCGGCCTCTGGGGCCGCAACGTCGCGCTCACCGACAGCCTCTTCGCCAGCATGGGGGTGCGCGCGCAGGTGCCCGGCCTCCAGTAGCCCGTACGCCCTCCGCGGGGACGTCGCTCAGCCCGTGCGGGACCACACCAGCAGGCCCCGGGCGAGGTGGTCGCGCACGAAGCCCAGCACCTGCTCGCGCACGTTGTCGGCCGTCGTGCCGCACAGCTCGGCGTACACCCGCACGCCGTCGCGCACCGTCGCCTGGGTGCTGATCGCCTCCAGCAGCGCCCAGCTTGCCTCGCTGAGCTCCCGGCTCCCGGCGACTCCGCGCTCGGAGCGCACCCGCCACGTCGGCTCGACGCCGCGGTCGGGCGTCGCGCGCTCCTCGGTGAAGGCGAGCCCCGCGGCGGTGCGCACCGTGGCCGCCAGCAGGTCGGTCGGCTCGCGGGAGGCGAGGTCGATGGCGTCGCACCACGCGTCGATGGCCTCACCGTCGAGGGCGCCGATGGAGCGCACCGGCAGGCTGATGGTGAAGCGCCCGCCCGGCGGCAGGAGCAGCACCAGCGCGTGGGAGAACTCCGTCACCCCGAGGGCGCGGAGGTGCTGCCGGTAGCGCCGCACGGTCACCCCGTAGCCTTCGAGGGACTCCAGCGAGCGGGCGGTGTACCCGACGGCCATCAGGTCCGGCGACATCCCGGCCGTGGAGAAGACCGCGAGGTCGACCGCGGCGTCGCCGAGGGCGGCGCGGAGGCGGGCGTGCAGCGGCGCGTCGGGGCGCACCGGCGCGTCGAGCAGCACCAGGGCGCGGCCCGACGGGGTGAGCACCCGCGGGGTCTGCGCGATCATCGCGACCGCGAACTCGTCACCGTAGGCGCCGCCGTGGAGGTACACCGCGACGTCCACGTCGGGGGGCTGCGCGACGAAGGGGGGCTGCGAGAGCACGAGCTCGAAGCGGCGACCGGCGACCGGCGCGAAGAGGTCGCCCGCGATGAACTCCGCGCGCAGCCCGTTGAGCCGGGCGTTGAAGTCCGCCATCGCGATGGCCCGGGGGTTGATGTCGACGCCCACCGCCTCGGCGCAGCCGCGGGCGGCGGCGAGCAGGGCGAGGGTGCCGGCGCCGCAGCCGACGTCGAGGACGCTGCGCGGGGGCCGCGCGGGCACGAGCCGCGCGATCTCATGGGTGGTGGGCCCCGGGCCCATCACGGCGTCGCCGTCCTGCGAGAGCGGGTCGGAGAGGACCCACAGCCCCATGAAGGGCATGAGCAGGAAGGGCGAGCGGACCTCGCCGTCGGCGTCGCGGGTGACCAGGCCGAGATCGAGCGCGAGGGCCGCGAGCGCCGGCGTGAGGGCGCGCTCGACGCGGACGAAGGGCACGCTGCCGAGGTAGGCGAAGACGAGGGCGAGGTCGCTCGCGGGGGTGTCGTCGAGCGCGAGGGCGTCGTGCACCAGCGGCAGGCGGAGGGCGTCGAAGAGCCCCCCGGCGATGGACTCGCCGCGGGCGATCGCGCGGTGGTCGTAGCCGACCTCGTCGAGGCGGGCGCGGAGCGCGTCGGCCTGGTCGGGGCCGAGCGCGGCGAGTCGATCGATGGCGCAGAGGGGCATTGGCAGGTGCTCCGAGGAGAGCACCACAGGCCCCCGCGTGTCGACGCCCCGGCCATCACCACGCCAGGTGGAACTTCCCGCCTCCCCGGGCGTCTGTACCCACCGTGACGCGAAACTGGCGCCTCGAGTCGCTCGCTCTCCTCGGCCTCTGGGCGACCACGATGGCGATGCTGCTCCTCGCGGCCCGCGTCCCCCACCGCCCGGTGGCGTCACGGCCCTTCCGGCGCTCCTCGGTGACGCCGGTGACGCCGACGCGACGCCCGCCGCTCCCCCGCGGGGTCGCCCCGAGGGCCACCGTCGAGGCGACGGCGGAGGCGCCCGTACAGGCAACGGCCGAGACCTCCGACGGGCCCGTCTCCACGGCGGTCGGGGATGGCGCCGCGGTCGATGTGATCGAGTTCGAGCCCATCGACATCGTGGGCTACAGCGATGGCGAGCACGAGTACGAGTACGGGTACGGGTACGACCGCTACGACGGGAACCTCGACCACCACCGCTGGCGATACGAGTCGCGCTCCACCAACCGCCGCTGGTCCCGCACCTGGCTCCACCGCCGCGGCCAGGTTCTTCGCCCCGCGGCCTCGGCCTTCTTCGGCCAGGCCATGGTTCCGACGGGGACCTCCGGCGACCCGTGTGAGGTCTTCCCGGGCGCGTGCACCGCGGCGCCAGGCGGCGGCGCCTTCGATCCACCCTCCTCGGTCGCCGTGGTGCAACCCGTCACCCCATCGGTGCCGCTGGAGTCTGCGGCCCCCGCGGAGGTCTCCCGCGACGGCGACCTCTGGCGCCTCGCCAACGCCCGGCTCTCCCTCTCCATCGACGCCCGCTGCCAGGTCACCACCCGCCGCGCCGACGCCCCCGGCGCGCCCGCGGTCGTGACCTTCGCGCCGCCGGTGGAGGTGGAGTGCGTTCGCCACGAGACGGCCGTCCCCTGGGGCGACCGCGCGGGCGCCGCGATCGAGCTCAGCTGGAGCACCTCGGGCGGGTCGATGCGCGCCGTGGTGGCCCTGGCCGACGAGGGCGACGCCGCGGAGGCGAGCGTGGCGTGCACCGACCCGTCGGGCGAGACCTGGCTCACCAACCTGGGCAGCACATCTCTGACCTGGATGATCGCCGGGAGCCCCGTGACGGTGGCCCCGGGCGCCGCGGTGCGGGTGATCGCGCGGCGGTCAGCGCGGGCGTGAGCGCTGCCGGGCGGCGCGCGGCGGCGGCGGGGGCGGAGGGGAGAAGTTCATCGCGTAGTTGAAGGGCAGCACGCCGCTCTCGGGCCGGGGGAAGCGCACCTGCCGCAGCTCGGCGGCCATGCACGGCGCCACCGCGGGCGCGTCGGGGAAGCCCGCCACGGAGACGTCGGTGAGCTCGCCGGTGCGGCTCACCACGAGGCGCAGCGAGGCGCGCCCGGCGAGGCGCGGACGGGTGGCGCGGGCGGCGTCGTAGCAGGTGCGCAGCCGCGGCTCCTGCATGCGCAGGAGGCGGGCCACGTCGGCCGCGCCGATGGGCCGGCTGAAGTCGATCTCGCCGGGGGCGGCGCCGGTGCTGCCGCGCATCTCCCCCTGCGGGCCGCGCTCGTGGTCGACGGTGCCGGTGCCGCCCACGTCGCCGCGGGCGCGCGGCGGAGTCGGCGGCCGCGCAATCGCCCCGGCGTCGACGGGAAACTCCCCGAGGTGGGACGAGCCCGCGGTCGATCGGCGGATGGCCGAGGGCTGCGCGGAGGCGTTTCCCGCCGCCGCGGTGGCGAGGGCGAGGGCGAGGGTGGCGAGAGTCCGGCGTCCAGGTTTCTTCACGCGGGTCGATGACCTCCTGGGCCGCACCGTAGCACTCTGCCCGCGTCGCCTGGGGTACCGTTCGCGCACGATGGGAGAGCGGGCGAGCGCGGTGTCGCGCAAGGCGACGGTCTGGGCGATGGTGCTCCTGGGGGCGATGAACCTCCTCAACTACATCGACCGCTTCGTGCTCCCGGCGATCATCGAGTCGGTGCGCGCGGACATCCCGATGACCGACGCGCAGCAGGGCGTCGCGCTCACGGCCTTCATCTGGGTCTACATGCTCGCCTCGCCGGTCTTCGGGCGCCTCGGCGACACCCGTTCGCGGCGCCACCTCCTGGCCTTCGGCGTGGCCCTCTGGTCGCTCGCCACCGCCGCCGCGGCCTTCGCCACCACCTTCGCGGGCCTGGTCGCCGCCCGCGCCGCCGTCGGGGTCGGCGAGGCCGCGTACGCCACCGTCGCCCCGGCCCTCATCGGCGACTATTTCCCCCGCGCGAAGCGCGGCCGCGCGATGGCGGCCTTCTACCTCGCCACCCCGGTGGGCAGCGCGCTCGGGTACATCCTCGGCGGTCGCATCAACCACGCCGCGGGCTGGCAGACGGCCTTCCTCGCCGTGGGCCTGCCCGGTCTGTTGCTCGCCGCCGCGGCCCTCACGCTCACGGAGCCTCCGCGCGGGCAGTTCGACGACGAGCCCGCCGCCCCGCTGCCGCTGCTCGACACGCTCCGCGCCCTCGCGCGCAACCGCGAGTACGTGGTCACCGTCGCCGGGACCGTGGCCTACACCTTCGCCCTCGGCGGCCTCGCGCAGTGGATGCCCACGTACCTCATCCGGGTGCGCCACATGGACGGCGCCTCGGCCAACACGGTCTTCGGCACGCTCACCGTGCTCTCCGGCCTCCTCGGGACCTTCCTCGGGGCCGGGCTCGGCGACCTCCTCCGCGGCCGGGTGCGCCACCCGTACCTCCTGCTCTCCGGGGTCTCGACGCTGCTCGCGGTTCCCTTCGCGGTGCTGGCCTTCACGCTCCCCGGCGCCGACCAGCGCTGGGCCGCGGTCTTCGTCGCCGAGACCCTGGTCTTCGTGTGCACCGGGCCGGCCAACACCATCCTGGTCGACTGCGTGCCGGCGGCGATGCGCACCCTGGGCTTCGCGGTGTCGATCCTGGTGATGCACGTGCTCGGCGACGCCATCTCTCCGGCCATCATCGGCCTGGTGAGCGACCGCAGCTCGCTCCAGACCGCCGTGATGCTGGTGCCGCTCGCCTTCGCGCTCGGCGGCGCCGTGTGGGTGCTCGGCGCGCGCCGGCTCGCGCCCTCGGAGGACCGTTGAAGGCCAAGCCCGCTCAAGGTGCCCCGGGCCCGTCGCTGCGCCCGTCGCCGCGCCCTGAAGGACGCGGCAACGCTTGCAGCGATGAAGGCCGCAGCGGCCTGTACGGTGTCCAAGGACTGCGACCAGCCCGCGTGCGGGCTTCACTGCTGCACGCGTTGCCGCGTCCTTCAGGGCGCGGCGACGGGCGCGGGGCACCTCGAGAGGGCCGCCCTTGAAGGCCCTCATCCGCGCGGCGCTGCAGGCCGTGGTGCGGCTGTACTACCCGGTCATCGCGCTGGAGGGCCGCGACCGGGTGCCGTGGTCGCAGCCGTGCCTCTTCGTGCTCAACCACCCCAACGGCCTGCTCGACCCGATGCTGCTGCGCCTCGGGCTCGGGCGGCCGGTGCGCTTCCTCGGCAAGAGCACGCTCTTCGGCAACCCCCTCGGGCGGGTGACCATGGAGGCCTTCGGGGGCATTCCCGTGTTTCGCCACCGCGACGTCGGGGGCGGCGGGGGCGATCCCAGCCGCAACGAGGAGACCTTCGCGCTCTGCCGCGCGGCGCTCGCGCGCGGCGAGTGGATCGCCCTCTTCCCCGAGGGCACCTCGCACTCCGACCCGACGATGAAGCCCCTGAAGACGGGCGCCGCGCGCATCGCGCTCTCCGCCGTGAAGGAGCACCCGGGCGAGCTCCGGCTGGTGCCGGTGGGGCTCTTCTACGAGCAGAAGGCGACCTTCCGGTCGCGCGCGGTGCTCACCGTGGGCGACGCCCTCGCGGCGCGCGATTACCTGGATCGGTATGTCGCCGACGAGCGGGCCACCGTCGACGCGCTCACCGACGACCTGCGCGCGGGCCTCGACGCGGTGGTGTTGCAGGCCGACACGCGCGAGCTCGTCGAGGGCGTGGCCCGGGTCGCGCAATGGACCCTCGACCCCGCCGCGCGCGAGGACCTCACGGCGTCGCGGCGGCGCGCGGGCGAGATGCGGACGGCGTGGCGCGCGCTGCGGGAGCGGGACCCGTCGCGGGCCGAGGCGCTGCTGGCGTCGGGGCGGGCGTACCTCGCGGCGGTGGCGGCGCTGGGGGTGCGCGACCCGTGGGCGCTGGAGGTCGAGCGGGTGACCGCGGGGTCGACGGCGCGGGCGACGCTCTGGCTGGCGGCGATGGCGCCGCTGGCGGCGGCGGGCGTGGCGCTCGGGTGGCCGATGTACCGGCTGGCGGGCAGGGTCGCGGGTCGGGTGGTGCGCGGCGCGGAGGACGTGCTGGGCACGGTGAAGCTCCTATCGGGGATGCTATGGGTTCCGGTGGGGTGGGCGGTGGCCGCGGTGGCGCTGGCGTGGGGCGCGGGCCTGGGCGGGTGGGCCGTGGCCGCGGTGGCGTTGCTGGGGCCTGCGGGCGGGTACGCGGCGCTGCGATGGGAGGAGCGTTGGGAGGGTGCGATGGAGGCCTTGCGGATGGCGCGGCTGCGGCGTGAGCGGCCGGCGGAGGTGGCGGCGCTGGCGGCGCGGCGGAGGGCGCTGATGGAGGAGATCGAGGGCGCGCTCGGGGGCTGAACCGGGGAGTGAAGGGGCAGTGATGGGGCCGATGCTCCGGGAGCACCTGGCCACGTCGTCAGCCCCCGCCCTCGCCCGAAGCGAAGCGGAGGGCCGCGAGCACCCACGTCGTCAGTCCCCGCGGTTTCCGCGTCGAGAGCCCCCGAAGGCTCTCCGTGCGGCATCGGCCCGCGAGGCAGGCGCGCACGGCGTCACGCATGGCACACGGAAGGGCTATCTGGTCGCCTCGTCAGGTGCCGCGCCAGACAGGGTGCTGCGCCCAGTCTCCGGCGATCCCGATGCCCCTCGCAATGAACGGGTCTGCGAGGTCGCGCGCGAACTCCACTTCCATCCTGGCGGCCCAGTCACCACCCAGGTCGAGCGAGCGGAGCATCGAGCGGAGCACCAGCATCACGCCGAACGCGCGATCGGGTTTCGAGAGCTGCGCCGAGTGCCAGCGTCGATCGCGGTGGGGAATCTTCGGCGCGATGGCGAGGTCACGGTTCCAGACGCGGCTGTGGTGAGCGCAGAGGTTGCGCACATAGCTCAGGCAAAGCAGCCACGACGCCAGCACCGATTCGTGGCAGCCGAACCCCTTCGCGAGGTCGGCGCGAAGGTCGAGGCGGCAGCCCTTGTAGAGCCGGGTGAGAGCGCCGAACGACATCACCTCGGTTGCCATCCAGAGTGGCACCCGTGGGAAACCGATGTACTTCGTCCGGTAGTGGGCCGCGAAGGTCTCGCGTGACTTCGTCACCTCCTGGTCCAGGAGGGTGAGCCAGCTCGCGTGATTGAAGTGCGGTTCGAAGTGGGCGGGGTCGCAGTGGCCCGATGGGCCGTGTCGATGGGCGAACTCATAGGTGAGCTTCGTCCGGACCGCGACCTCGACGCGCTCGATGGCATCGAGCAGGGCGAGGCGAAGGTGCCGATCGAACTCATAGAGCTCAACCACCCGCTCGAAGGTGACATCCCTGGCGAAGGAGTCGGCACCGGGTGGGCTGCGCAGCGGATACCAGTAGGCGCTCAAGCGGTAGTAGCTGACCACCGCGAGCTGGCGACTGGCGGCGGGACGGTCGCGCACGACCATTCCACGGGACTCAAGGAGCTCGACCTGCTGCTCGAACGTGAGTGCGGGCTTGTTGTAGGCAGAAGCCACGCCGCCCCAAAATAGAAAAACCCGCCGGGTTGCGCATGGGTTGCCCCAGAGGCTCGGCGGGTGTGATGAAGTTGAGGTAGACCGCTGACAGCGCCGTGTCAACGGTCACGTCGGGGAGTGGCTTCGTGGCGTGGGGCGTGGCCTCCATCGACCCACATGGGAGGCGTGGAGTGGCCCTCCGATTGGCCTTCTCTTCCGTGGCGGGCTTGAGCTACCGGTGGAAGGGTCGAGCGTCGCGCGAGGGAGCTGCGGCGCTCACACCAGGAGGTGCATCGATGACTGCCAAAGAGACCGCACGTACGGCCCTGGCCTCGCTCGACCTGTCGAAGCTCGTGGAGACCGAGGGCGAGCGCATCGCCGGCGAGGTGGGCGAGGTGTTCGCCGAGGTCGCCAGCGCGAAGGAGCGCCTTCCGCTGCTGGGCCCGGTGCTCGCGTGGCTGGCGCGCGCGACCGACTCCGCCGCGAAGGACGCCGACGCGGCGCAGCGCGCGCTGGAGGCCGAGCGCGCCGACGACGCGCCGCACATCGCCGCGCGCGATCGGCTGCGACGCTCGCTGTCCGCGCGGCTGGTGGGCGTGCGCATGACGATCGCTTCGGTGTGCTCGGAGACGGCGACGACGGAGCTGGGCTTCGTGGGCGCGACCCCCGAGCGGGAGGCCGAGCTGGTGGCGCTCGCGCACACCGTGCTCGATCAGGTGAAGCGACACCCGCCGAAGGCCACGCGGGGTGGCGTGACGCTCGATCTGGCGAAGCTCACGGCGGGCATCGCCGACGATGCGGGCGCGCTCGACGCGACGCTGAAGACGTTGGCGAAGGAGGCGCGGGAGGAGTCCGCCGCGCTGGTGAAGCGCGACAAGGCGCTGCGGGTGGCGCGGGCGCGGCGCGTCGGGCTCGCGCGGGTGCTCCAGGGGTTCTACGAGTTCGTGGGCGACGCCGAGAGCGCGGCCAGGGTGCACAAGGCCATCGGGCGCATCACCGAGGCGACCACCGAGGGGGAGCCGGAGCCGGTGGCGCCGGTGACGGGAGAGCCCGCGAAGGGGTGATCCGAGGGATGTAGGTAGATGTGTTCTGGGCGCGCCCGAAGAGGGTTCGGGCGCGTCCGGGAGCGTCCCCGGGGCGGTGCGAGGGGGTTGGGGCGGGGGCGGGAGCGACCGGGGGGCGGCGGTCGGGGATTGGGGCGAGGGCGGGAGCGTCCGGCGCGGGCAGGGCGCGCGATGGGCCGTGGTAGGTTTGCCGCCGCCAGTGGAATCCCATCCCGGCGAGGCAACACCATGGCAATGCGCGCGGGTCTGGCTGCGAGTCCGGTGACGCCTGGCGACGTGCTGGGCAACGGGAAGCGGTACACGGTGCCGATGTTCCAGCGCGACTACGCCTGGGACGAGACCGAGTGGAGCGACCTCTGGGGCGACATCCTCACGATCGCCCAGGACGGGGAGAACGCGCACCACTTCCTCGGGGCGCTGGTGCTTCCGCCGACCACCGACGACGGTCCGCTCAACATCATGGATGGTCAGCAGCGGCTCGTGACGCTCAGCGTGCTCGCGTTGGCGGTGATCACGCGCATCGAGCAGCTCCCGGCCGTCGGGCAGGAGCTCGGCGACCATCGCGATCGGGCCCGGCTGCCGCGCGAGCGCTTCGTGAGCACGAAGGATCCGTCCTCGCTGCAACACCACAGTCGATTGAAGCTCAACGCCTCGGACAATGGCTTCTATCAAACGTATCTCGTGCAGGGTCAGCCGCCCGCGCGTCCGAGGAGCTTGAAGGGCCATGCGTCGAAGCTCGCGCAGACCTCACCCCCGCTGCCGCGCGCCCCTCTCCATGAATGGCTACGCATTGGCCAAAAGTGTAGGTGCGCTGGCGCGAGGCTCCCGCGAGAGCTCTACCTGATC